>Ga0315336_1000063_pt1 | contig 569528 bp, 474 predicted proteins | sample ASW5metaG_FD_204512 | JGI IMG/M metagenome (GOLD analysis project Ga0315336, IMG submission 204512) | Ammonia-oxidizing marine archaeal communities from Monterey Bay, California, United States - ASW #5 | ecosystem: Environmental > Aquatic > Marine > Intertidal zone | place: USA: California...
CATCCGTACTGAGCATAGCATCTCGCTCACGCTGATACGCTAAGACCTCTTCGGGGTCGTCGTAGATGATCACACCGATGTAGAGGTTGTCCTCATCGAAGAGGACGCGGATCTCGGTCTCCTCCGATGGCACCCCGCCTTCGACCGGTTCCTGTTGGGTGAAATCAGTGATCGGGACTGCGGAAAACCAGGATTCCTCCAAGATGCGACCATCAAGATTGAGATCAACTTCGAGAGGCAGCGCCTGTAGGGTGACTCCAGGTGATTCTTGTGCAGCAGATGGATTAGCCAGGGAGAATCCACCGAGATGGCTCACCAACAGTATGAGAACACGCGAATGTGCGGTCCTCTTCATCTAATCCTCCCTAGTTGTGTATTAAGCCAACTCTAATCCGAAGAGTTCGGGGGGCCACTAACGAGACACCCAGATTGCGGTTGTTGTTGTGGGTTTCTCGCACTTGGTATCTAGTAACACCATACATTACCAACTATTACTGATATATCATCAACGAGAATGTCTCCGATTGGTATGGTACCAGAAGAATGCGATGTGTTAGCCAGCGAACTGGAAATGCACTTCTCACAGGATTTCACATCGCGTTGGAGTGATCTGAAATTCGAAGAATTGGCCTTGAGGGCCTTTAATGTCCAGTTCCAATACAATCCCGTATACCGACGCTTCTGTGAAGGCAAGAATGCCGTGCCTACTGCGGTTAAGAGTTGGCGGGATGTACCGATGGTCCCAACCAGAGCGTTTAGACATCTCGATTTAGTAACGGGTGATCATTCCTCTGTAAGAATGGTCTTCCGAACAAGCGGAACTACCAACACCACTCTTGCCCCCGGAAGACACTTGGTGTCACGGCCTGCGCTTTACCATGCTTCACTCCTATCAAGCTTTCGCGAATATCTTCTACCGGATGTTGAAGAAATCAAATTTGTATCCCTGATTCCGTCCCCGGTGGATCTGCCCCACTCGTCTCTTTCGCATATGGTCGGCGTAGCGGCTGACACGATGTCTTCCGAAACTCACTGGTTGGTTAACGGAGAGGGTGTGCTAAACAGTATAGGACTCAGAAATGTGTTAAATGATGCAGCACTAGAGGGCGAAAGAATACTACTACTTGGAACCGCTTTTGCTTTTGTTCACTGGTTAGACGAGTTGGCAGGTAAGGAGCTACGACGCCTCCCACCAGAGAGCCGGATTATGGAGACCGGAGGATTCAAGGCTCAGACCCGTAATATCACGAAAGAGCAGCTATACCAGTCCCTTTCCACGACCGTAGGTCTCGAGCCTCACCGGATCGTGAATGAGTACGGTATGACGGAATTACTCTCACAACTTTATGAATCGAACCTGACTCGACCTAATGAAATACAGGCAGGCCATACTCCGCCACCATGGCTTAGGGTACGTGCACTCAACCCGACGACTCTTGAGCCGGTCGCAGAAAATGAAACGGGGTTACTAGCGTTCTTTGACCTAGCAAACCTCGGTTCAGTTTGCCACGTGCTCACCGAGGATATTGGGCGGGTGATAGATGGAAAGGTTCATCTCGAGGGTCGTTTTCCTAATGCGGAGCCACGAGGGTGCTCTAGGGCCATGGATCAGCTGATGGCCTCTAGTAGGGGTACTCGCCGGTGACCCGAGACATCTTCGATGCTTGGACCATCCCAGCTTCCGTCGAGGTTCCGGGGGCAACCTCTGCTGCCCTAGGTACAGAGTTCTCTGTGCGTAGTCTCTCTATCGAGCCTCGGTGGCTAAATGGATTGGCCGATATCTTAATCGAGGGCAGCAGTAGATTGAGGAAGCGAAAGGCTGCTGATCTTGCTCAGATACTCGGAATCGCAGGGAGCCGATTCTTGAAGGAGGGCGACCCCTTTAGAACGAAGGCCTTGGAACTGCTTCCTAGGGCCTCTGGTCTGTCAGCTCCAATGGCTCGTGCTGTTTTGGATGGCATGGCTGCGGATTGGGTTGAGGATCGGCTCCGTGGGCTTTTGAACAACGAATTTGGCACTTCAGATACATTGGACGGTTTCGTTAAGCAGAATGGCTGTCAGACAATGGCAATTGGCGCTGACCTCTGTGTCCAGATTGTATCGGGTAGCGTACCTGGAGTTGGGGTGACAGCGTTGATTCGCAGCTTGTTAACCAAGGCGCCGACCTTACTAAAGCCAGGTCGAGGAGATGTGATACTTCCCGTACTCTTTATGCAGGCACTAGCAGTTATAGATCAAGATCTGGCTGAAAATGTTGCCGTCCTTTATTGGCCGGGCGGCAGTTCAGATTTGGAAAGAGGAGTGCTTGATCGAGCCAGTATTGTAACCACCTATGGTGGGGACGAGTCGGTGGAGAGTATCCGAGCATTGACTCCGGTGACCAAACGCTTTGTAGCCTATCATCACCGCATTAGCGTGGGGGTTGTCGGGAGCCAGGCACTTACCTCAGAGTTAGCAGAACAGGCTGCTCGGGATGTTGCTCGTGCCGTGGCGGTTTTCGACCAGCGGGGCTGCGTGTCTCCACGATCTATTTATGTCGAGTCCCGTGGAGACATTACACCGGAAGCCTTTGCTGGATACCTGGCATCGGCCTTTGAAGCTATTGAAAATGATCTTCCAGGTGGTGACCTGGAACTAGAGGAAGCGGCAGCGCTGCATCAGGTTCGTGGTGCTGCAGAATTGCTTGCTGCATCAGGTTCCCCAGGAGGTGTCTATCATGGTGGCAAGGCTTTCTGGACAGTGATTTTCGATCCAGATTCAGAGCTAAGATGCAATCACGTTGGCCGAGTGGTACGCGTGGAGCCCATTGAGAATCTAAGTGACTTGATCAACAGGTTGAGCCCTGACAAGGGGCATCTTCAGAGTGTGGGTGTGGCGGGTGTGGGAGCGGAGTTAGAGGAATTGGCTGAAGAACTGGGACGCATCGGTGTATCACGTATCGCAAAGTTCTCGGAATTACCTTTCCCTCCTCCGTCATGGCACCATGATGGAGGCAGTCCCCTTCGGGACTTAGTCCACTGGGTTGATCTAGAAGAAGTAGGTGACTGACGACCCTATGTTTTTTTGGGGTTCAGTCTTCTTCACTTTCCGGTTCCGCGCGCCACACGACCATCTGGCGACCACCTCTTGGATTTTCTTCCATTCTGACAGTTAGGGACTCACCCTCTTCGATCCCCAAGTGTTCCCTCATGTCCTGGGGAATCGTAACCCGCCCTCCGACACCTACTGTGACATCGGTATAGTAAAGGGTACGATAGATGGCCATGCAGCTCCTCCTGTATGCACAAAACCCCGATAAGCTAAGTAAAGTATAAGGTATGTTGTATGCATCTTGGGAGGGCCTCTCTCATTGGTTGTCCAGCCAGCAAGGCGATCGTTGGCTACCTAACCAGGACTCTATCGAACTTGAATTCTAGCTCCATATCAATACTCGACTAGCTTAGGTCACCCCTAGATGGCGCGAATTTGTGATTGATACGCGATACGCAATCCGGCTCAATGGTGTTACGAAACGCTTTGGTAACCATGTTGCGGTTTCCGAACTGAACTTCGATGTACCCCGGGGTGCCATATGTGGACTTCTTGGGCCGAATGGATCAGGAAAGACCACCTGCATACGCATGATCATGGGAATTCTGCATCCGGATACGGGATCCGTCAGTTTGCTCGGGGCTCCTCCTGATGATGTTCGTCGCAAGAGAGTAGGATATTTACCAGAAGAGCGCGGCGTCTACAGAAAAATGACATGTACTGAGTTCTTGACTTTTCTGGCAGAAATCCGAGGGGTATCTCGCACCGAAGGCTGGAAACGCTCAAATGATTGGCTTGAACGATTGGGGCTTGGTGAATGGGCTGATAGAAGGATCGAGGCTCTTTCGAAAGGGATGCAGCAAAAAGTCCAGTTTATCGCGACAGTTATCCATGAGCCTGAGCTATTAATTCTAGATGAACCCTTCAGCGGCCTCGATCCGCTCAATCAGGACGTACTCGAAGAGATTATTCGAGATTTTCATTCCAAAGGAACCACGATTCTGTTGTCGACACATCTCATGGACCAAGCGGAGCGGCTTTGTGAGCGAGTCTGTCTAATATCCAATGCACGAAAGGTACTCGATGCTGATCTAAAGGAATTGAAGGCGAAAGAGCGAACCGGTGTCGTAGCAGTGAGGTTTGAAGGCTCCAATCAATGGCTAGAGGGTCCGGAGATAGATTACATCCATGAATCGAACGGTGAGCTACAACTCATTCTAAAGGATGGCGCCGATCACCAGAGTATTCTCAAGCGCGGCCTGCAATGCGGTGCAAAGATATACCGCTTCGATCTTGTAGAGCCGCGGTTACACGAGATTTTTGTTCGTCATGCCGGGACAGAGTCAATTGGTGATGCGGGGATGCCCAAGAACGTTACTCTGGAACTTCAATAATGTCGGCTAATGTTTGGGCAGTCATCCGGCGTGAATACCTGCAGAGGGTGCGTTCGAAGTGGTTTGTCATTTCAACGCTAGGTGGCCCCTTGCTCATTCTTCTAGTCATGATTGTTCCAGCATACTTCCTGGTGAGTGGAGGACAGGCCGAACAGAAGCTTGCGATTGTTGATGGTAGTAATGTGCTATACGAACGGATTGCGCCCTACCTGGTAAACGAAGGACTTGAGGTTGAGGAGGAGCGGTGGTACCCGGATGTGGTGACTAGTCTCCGTAAAGAAGCGACTGAAGGTGACCTCTGGGGGTTCATAGTGTTAGATGAACTCACACTTGATACTGGCGAAGCGATTGTGTACGTGACTACCCGTCCTTCACCCATCCGCCAGCTAACCCTGCAAAGTGCTATTACCCGTGCGGTTATGGAGTACCAGCTTGAAAGGCGGGGGGTCGATGCAGAGGCGCTCTTAAGTGGGGGAGACCTTAGCCTGGAATTACTGTCGGAGGAACGGACTTCAACAGAGGAGCCACAATTCTGGGTGGCGTATCTAGGGGCCTTCTTTCTCTACATGGTAATTCTATTCTACGCAGACTCAGTGATGAGAGCGACGCTAGAGGAGAAGACCAGTCGCATCGTAGAAGTGATCATTTCCTCGATGGAACCATGGCACCTCATGTTAGGAAAAATCCTAGGAGTCGGTGCTGTTGGCCTTACACAGCTTCTTGTCTGGATTGTCTCAGGATTCCTGATTGTAGCTGGTGGGATGCCTCTTTTGGTCAGCCTAAGTCCTGAACTCATGCCAGTAGAAACTCTCCTCTCGGCACTTCCGGGAATCGGAATGGTGACCCTGTTTGTATGCTTATTCATCTTCGGATTCTTCATGTATTCCGGCTTGCATGCAGCTGTGGGCGCAATGTGCAATACCGATCAGGAGGCTCAACAGGTGCGGTTACCCATGGTTATGCTTCTTGTGATCCCTATTGCGATGGTCTCGGTTGTAATTGTGCAACCGATGACTGCGATGTCGACATGGTTTTCTCTGTTCCCTCTTTTCTCACCATTCTTGATGTGGGCACGTGTGGTGAGTGGTGGGATACCGGCCTGGCAGATTGGCCTCTCATTCCTACTCATGCTTTTCACGGTCCTTGCGATCGCTTGGATAGCTGGCAGGATTTACAAGGTGGGAATTCTCATGGCAGGCAAAAGACCAACTCTTCCAGAATTATGGAGATGGGTGAAAGAAGCCTGAAGAAAAGATTATGTGATCGGGTTTGAGTGTGGTCAGTTTAGCTAGTTAGGTAGGGCCGACCGTAGCAAGGCTTCTAGTTGGCGGTCGTCGAAGTCACGCGCTTTGGTGACAGCTTCCTGGTAGGACTCTTCGATGATGATCACTGTGGTCCGCGGAGCTTCTTCGAGGTTGGTAGGATTCGCCACATCAAATCGGAGGCGAGCGAGATACACATCTGGCCTCGTGGGGTCATCGTCAAACTCTAAGTACGTACCCCAGATGCGACCGCCATGTGTGATTGTCGCGATGTGCAGGCCGGTGCCTGAGTCAGTCCTGGATCTGTGTGAGGATGTCATCGTCATCCCACGATACCGATTGAGTGCTACGGAGTCACGCCCTCGACTGCCCATCATATAGATAAGTTCTTGTGAGCGAGGCTTCTGCTTCTCAAGGTTTTTGGCGAATATTCAGGTTGTATGGGATGAATGGATCCGCTTGTGTACCAGGCCTGTCAGGCAACGTGGATGTAACTGGTTTGGAGCCCAAGAGGCCCGCTGACCAAAATGGTTTGCATACCACTGGCAGAAGTCACCTAAGGCAGAGAAAGCATAAGTTAGGTGGGGGTGAGAAAGCTTATTGGGTCACTATCAGGTACGCCCTCACTGCGTTACCTGGACCGTCATTAGTACCGCGCTGTGTTCAGGGGCTTGTTCCAATTCGTCACAAGCGTTTTCTTGCCTCGTCGAAAGACCCCTTCAGGCACCCAGGTTTGGACTGCGCGGCTTCGTTCAGGAGCAAGACTTCGGATGAGAAAGCACTGGCTGATAGGCGGACTTGCCAGCCTCCTCGCACTCGCAGGTCTAGCATTCACATTCATCCAGGAAGGGCCTCTGGATCCTCCTGAATCTGAAGACATGGTTGAGGCGGAATACCCGTCGGGCCAGCCGATCGCATTTCCCCATGATCAGCACGCTGGTAGTCAGCCTGGCCAGAGCAACATGGACTGCCAGTATTGTCACTATTCAGCGGAGCGATCCGTCGATGCGGGTATACCGCCGGTATCGGCTTGCTGGGGCTGCCACCAGGCTATTCCCGGTAGTAACAATCCGGAGGAAGTAGCAAAAATTCAGCAGTACATGCAGAGCGGAGACCCTATTCCTTGGGTTCGTATCTACAAGGTTGCGGACCATGTGCACTTCCCTCACATGCGTCACTTGAATGCTGGCCTTGAGTGCCAACAGTGTCACGGCGAGGTACAGGAGATGCAGGTCCTCGACAGTCGTGACCCTGCTTGGGGCGGTGACAATATGGGCTGGTGTGTGGAGTGCCACCGCCAGCCGGATGATACTGGAAAAGCACAGGCCTCTACTGACTGCACGGTGTGCCACTACTGATGGCTGAGAATAAGAGTATGAAAGATGGGATCAAACGCCGGGACTTCTTAAGGGTACTCGGTGTGTCAGGTGCTGGAGCAACACTCACAGGGTGCTCAACCGAAAAAGTTGAGCGCCTGCTTCCGTATGTGGTAGCTCCTGATGATATCACACCCGGAGTGTCGACTTGGTACACGACGGTTTGTGACGGTTGCTCAGCTCAATGCGGGATGTGGGTGCGCACCCGAGAAGGGAGAGCGATCAAAGTTGAGGGCAACCCGAACCATCCGGTCTCAGAAGGGGGTCTTTGCTCGAAGGGCCACGCCACATTGCAACATCTCTATCATCCAGATCGCTTTCTTGGGCCGATGATCCGCGACGGTAGTGAATTACGGCAGGTGACATGGGAAGAGGCAGAATCACTGCTTGCTGCCCGTCTTGGTTCCGCTCAAAACCCGATGCTTATCAACGGCCGGATGGGCCCTAGCCTCAACAAACTTGTGGATGACTTTGTTGAAGGCATAGGTGGTGTCAGGGTTAGCTATGACGCGATTTCAGATGCTCCGCTAGCTGAAGCTGCCCGGATTGTTTATGGCACAACTGGGATCCCACAATATGACCTTGAGAACGCCCGCTTTCTGCTTTCATTTGGCAATGACTTTATCGAAACCGGGTCATCACCAGTAGCGCACAATAAGGGCCTTGCACGGATGAGTTCAGTGGATGCTGCAGGGTCAAAGGGTCGTTTTGTTTACCTTGGCCCTCGCCTTTCACTGACCGGATTGAATGCGGATAAGTGGATTCCGATACGACCTGGTACCGAGGCTGCTGTAGCGCTCGCAATGGCAGCAGTCATTGCTGGAGATGACCCCGAGGCTGCAGGTCCTTACTCTAACGTTCTCCAAGCGTACAATCCTCAAGTTGCTGCACAGGTAGCAGGAGTGACTGAGGATGCGATATTTGAACTCGCAGAGGATTTTGCATCGGAAGCTCCTACCCTAGCCTTAGGTCCCGGCGTGGGTGCACATCACCGTGGAGCAACGGCGGCGAACATCGCCGTCATGATCCTGAACCATGTTGCAGGTAATGTCGGCCGCACAGTGCTCTATGACGCTCCAGTGGATGGAGCGGTGAGTGCTTATGCTGACATCGAAGCCACTGTTAGTGCTATGGCCTCGGGTGAGTCAGAAGTCGTGATGGTTCACGGGGCAAACCCCGTTTATTCAATGCCCTCCCAGGCGGGTTTTGCCGAAGCCTTTGCCCAAGTTCCATTCAAGGTCTCTTTTGCCTCAGCATTGGATGAGACATCGGAGATGGCAGACCTTATTCTCCCGGATCGGCACTTTCTTGAAGCTTGGGGAGACTCCAGCCCACTCGCAGGGATTGTCGCAGTACAGCAGCCGGTTATGCAGCCTGTGCCTCATTTTGATTCGAAGCAGACTGGCGACGTACTTCTCTCTGTGGCTAACAGGCTCAGGGGCGAGGGTGATGTGGCAACGTTCTATGACTATGTACGAGAATCCCATCGATCTTTGCACGATGAAGCAGACAGTGATTTTGAGGATGCCTGGCAGGAACTTTTGCGGACAGGTATGGCAGACACCAGGCGCGAGGAGGCCGAGACTCTAGAGCTACAGTCCCCAGAGATCGCGCTTAGCTTCGAGGTCCCCACATTTGATGCACCGGGAGACTTGACTCTCCTCGTTCACCCGTCTCCTCGATTTGGGGCTGGTGAATTTTCGAATAGTCCATGGCTACAGGAACTTCCGGACCCCGTCTCCAAGATTGTTTGGCACTCTTGGCTGGAGATGAACCCACACACTGCTGAACTGCGCGGAATCCGTGAGGGTGACATTGTCACTGTGACTTCGCCGCATGGCTCACTTGAAGTACCTGTTTGGCTTTACCCAGGGATTAGAGAGGACGTAGTCGCTTTGGCTATGGGTGGTGGCCACACGGGCATGGGACGCTATGCAGATGATAAGGGAGTCAATGCGCTCGGATTGATTCCGTCGACCTCTGAGCAGCTATCAGGTGCCTTAGTGACTACAGTGACTTCAGTCACCGTAATTCCCACTGGTGAAAACCGACGAATTGCCACAGTAGAAGGATCGAATGACCAACACGATCGAATGATTGCTCCGGCAGTTGCTTTGGCTGACCTGGGCCATGCTGGAGACGATGAGCATGAGGAGGGGGGTCACGAAGAGTTGAGAGAGCTTCAGGGGGTCGGTGGCTTTATCCCTGTTCCTGCTGACGAAGGAGCACCGACCGCATTTCCTTTAGAGGGATCACGCCACGGACTTTATGCTGACGCGCAAGAGGGACCGCGTTGGGCAATGGCCATTGACTTGGACAAGTGCACGGGTTGTAGTGCCTGCGTGACAGCATGTCAGGCCGAAAACAATGTCCCCTGGGTCGGAGAAGAACAGATTCTTATGGGTCGGGATATGAACTGGGTTCGTATCGAGCGCTTCTACGAACAGGTTGATGCGACTCAGGCTGGGGATCTGGACGTGCGTTTCTTGCCTATGATTTGCCAGCACTGTGGCAATGCCCCTTGTGAGACGGTGTGTCCGGTGTTTGCGACATACCATACACCCGAAGGCCTGAATGCTCAGGTCTACAACCGTTGTGTCGGTACCCGGTACTGTGCGAACAATTGCCCCTATAAAGTGAGGGTTTTCAACTGGTATAGGTACACTGATGAGGTACCAGAGCCCCTAAATTGGCAATGGAATCCTGATGTCACTGTTCGGGATAACGGGGTCATGGAGAAATGCAGCTTCTGTGTGCAGAGAATCCGCGAGGTGCAGAACCGTGCGGCACTGGAGGGCGGGAGAGAAGTCCGTGATCATGAGGTCGTCCCGGCATGTGAACAGAGCTGTCCAGCCGAGGCGATTGTTTTTGGCAATATCCGAGATCCCAATGCCCGTATCACACAGGTTTCGTCCAGTGAGCGAACGTATCGTGTTTTAGAGGAGCTAAATACCCAGCCTGCTGTGAACTACCTCAAGAAGGTCACGTTCCATGAGGTGGCATCTGTGGGACATGAGGAATGACTTTGGTGCCTGAGGGACGAACGGCTCGTGGTGCGGTCCCGCACCCCGACGTTCACACGTATGATGAAGTCAATCGTGATGTTCTTCGGGCACTCGAAACCCCGGGTAAGGCCTGGTGGGCACTTCTCGCGGTGGCTGCTGCGGGTGTGGTGCTTTTCTTTGGCGCCTGGGGTTGGCAACTCTACAAGGGCATCGGTGTCAGCGGCCTCAACTCACCGGTCGGGTGGGGCGTCTATATCACAACATTTGTATTCTGGGTTGGTATTGCGCACTCAGGGACGCTGATTTCAGCGATTCTTTTTCTGTTCCGGTCCCCGTGGCGGCAATCAATTTATCGCGCTGCTGAGGCGATGACGGTGTTCGCCGTTATGACCGCAGGTCTGTTTCCACTAATTCACGTTGGGCGACTCTGGCACGCGTATTGGCTGATTCCATATCCAAACTCCCGCTTCCTATGGCCTAATTTTAAGTCACCACTGGTTTGGGATGTATTCGCGATTACTACCTACTTTACGGTATCGGCGACGTTTTTCTACTTAGGCGCAATTCCAGATATTGCCGCCGCTCGAGACCGAGCAACCGGCTTGAGGAAGAAGCTTTACCAAGTGATCTCACTAGGATGGCGAGGCACTGACTCTCAATGGCACCACTTCGGGAAGGCGTACATCTTTCTAGCCGCACTAGCCACACCCCTCGTGCTTTCGGTGCACTCGGTTGTGTCTTGGGACTTTGCTATGGCGATTGTGCCAGGGTGGCACGCTACAATTTTCGCTCCCTATTTTGTTGCTGGCGCGATCTTCTCGGGCGTTGCGATGGTGATTACGCTCGTTGTACCCATCAGAAAGATTTTTGGCCTTGAGGCATACCTCACGACCAAGCATTTCGATGCGATGGCGAAGTTGTGTTTGCTTACTTCGCTAATCGTACTTTACGCATACCTATCTGAGTTTTTCCTGGCTTGGTATAGCGGAGAAGCGATAGAGAAGGCTTCATTCTGGAATCGCCTATTTGGTGACTATTGGTGGGCAACGTGGACGATGCTGACTTGCAATGGATTCGTTCCGATCATGCTCTGGTTTAAGCGCATCAGGCACTCGATTCCAGCACTCTTTGTGATCTCAATTTTCATTAATATTGGAATGTGGTTTGAGCGTTATGTGATCGTCGTTACATCACTGCACCACGAGTATGAGCCGTTTGCATGGGGTATTTATCGCCCGTCATTGACGGAAATGGCGCTTCTTGTAGGCAGCTTCTGTTGGTTCGGATTCTGGTTTCTCCTGTTCACCAGACTCCTGCCGCCCATCGCAATCGCTGAGCTCAAGGAAGTCCTTCCTGCACCTACACGAAAGAAGACCGGGGAGGCCTATTGATGGAAAATGCTACAGGCCTGCTTGCCTCGTACGAATATCTTGACTCCACGGTTGATGCAATCAAGGCACTCAAGAAGGCTGGATTCGAGACGGTTAAGGCGTACTCCCCTTATCCGGAACACCATATTGAAGACGCACTCGGTTACGGACAGAGCCCGGTACGTGTTTGGACACTTGTTGGCGGATTAACCGGCACGGCGACAGGGTTCGCACTAACCACCTGGACGTCGATGGATTGGCCGTTAGTGGTCGGCGGCAAGCCGATCGTGTCTATCCCCGCTTACATAATCATCGCATTCGAAATGACGATCCTATTTGGTGCGCTTGCTACGATCATTGGGCTCTTCGTTCTCAGTCGTCTCCCGTCAATCAAGCCGACAGTTGTATACGATCCTGAATTCAGCTCAGGACGCTATGGGGTTTATGTCGAAGGCAATCACCAGAGCCTAGAAGAGGCGCGGCAGATCATGAACGAACAGCAGCCCATTGAACTCAGAGAGGGCGAGCTTGATGACTAGCTCATGGCTGCCCCGAGCATTTTTCGCCGTAGTAGCAATTGCTGCTTCAAGCGGCTGTAAGCCGCTTGATGACGGTATGGTGTTGATCTTCGGAAGGTCAATGCGTGATCAGCGTTCTTTCGACCCATATGAGAACACGCAACCCTCACCCGAAAACTCTATCTCATTTTCCTCAGGAAACTATCCAACAGACTTCGGCGTTGTGAATATCGGACAACCCGAGGGAGTGAGCGTCCCAAGGTTTACCCAGGCGGACCTCGGGCTTCCAGGTATTGGTAGCTTAGTTGTTCAAGGGCTTAGTAATCCGCTTGATCCAACCGATCCTCGATCGAGAGAGAGAGGTGCGGAATTGTATACAAGGTTCTGCTCAGTTTGCCACGGAGAGGATGGGGTTGGTGCAAACGCATCCATCGCTGACAAACACCCTATGCTACCTGCCTACAACCTCTCGGGTGCTCAGGTAGCGGCATACAGTGACCAGTACCTTTATGCCATGATCCGTGTGGGGCGTGGACTGATGCCAGAGTATGGCAGTCGAATCACTCACTTCGATCGCTGGAGTATTGTGAACTACGTGAGGGAACTCCAACTGCAAGCGGGGAATGCGCCGGAGAATGGCATGTCCGGTGATAATCCGCCGGCAGGAGAATAGGAATGGCCCACATTCACGTGCCGGATCAAATTTCAGTGCGCCATCTTCCTCACTCAAGGAAAGCCAATCTTTTGATTGGTGCATTCATAGTGGTGGGGCTTGTATCGTTCGTGATAAGATTGCTGCAGGACCCCCAAGCCGCCTGGATTAGCTACATCACGAACTGGCTGTACTTCACGAGCGTGTCTATGGGTGGCCTTTTGCTCGCGATTGCAACCTGGATTACAAAGGCAAAATGGAACTGGTCTATACGTCGGATTAGCCAGTCTTTTGTTGCGTTTCTTCCGTTCTCTTTCTTGCTCATGCTACCCATGCTGAGCCTTGGCGAGAGCTACTTCCCATGGATTGAGATGATGGCGGACGACCCTGTCGTCCAAAACAAGGCAGCATACCTCAACATGCCATTCTTGATCACCAGGAACGTTCTTGGGCTTGCCCTCCTCTTCGGGGTGGCACTGTACTTCGTCTACCTCGCTCTACGCCCTGATATGGGCCTTAGTGCCCAGCAGCTTACTGAAGGCAAAAGGAGCGAAGCTTGGCAAGCTTTGCTGACACGGGGCTGGATGGGTCAAGAAAAGGAGGAAGTCCGTAGCTATAAGCGCATGACTGTGATTGCCCCAGCTTTTGTGATCATTTATGCGGTAGTCATGACAATGTTGAGCTATGACTGGGTCATGTCTCTGGAGCCACACTGGTTCAGCACGATGTTCGGTCCCTGGTTTTTCATGGGAGCATTCTGGATTGGCATAGCTGCGACAGCGCTATGGAGTGTGTACCTGAGGACGCAGCATGAGGATTTTCACAGGTACATCGGCCTGCAGCAACGCCACGACATAGGGAAGTTGGCTTTCGCATTCTGTGTCTTTTGGACTTACCTATTCTTTAGCCAGTATATAGTCATTTGGTATGGTAAGCTTCCGTGGGAGCAAGCATGGATCATTAGGCGCTCCGATGAGGTTTGGGGCGGTCTGTCTGGATTGGTCATCCTCCTGTGTTTTGTGATTCCCTTTGCGGGGCTAATTGGGAGGACACCTAAGACGAAGCCAGTGCTCTTGGCTTTTTTCACCTCCATCATTCTTGTTGGCATGTGGCTTGAAAGGTACGTAATGCTTGCTCCGTCGCTCCATCACGGAGGAGATCCGGTCTTCACGATCTGGCAGCCTCTTATAGGGCTGATGTTTTTAGGTTTGTACCTAGGGTCGGTGCGATGGTTTCTCACAACGTTTCCAGCGATACAAGTGTGGCAACCGATGGTCGACCCCGAGACTAGGGAAGCCGAAATCCCTGTGGGTCTTGCTGCTGAATAGCAACTATCGAATGAGAGTTTCAGGGAGCATCAAGGGGCTGGTACGCACTTAAATGCAGACAGTTGACTCGTTGGCTTAGCCCACTAATTCCTGAAGTATCTCTTCATGAAGGATCCCATTCGAGCTGACTCCTGAACCTCCATGGACCGTTGGCTGTCCCTGAAGTGTTGTGAAGCGACCACCCGCTTCTGTCAGGATCGTAAGAAAAGGTCCAGCATCCCAGGGTGCCATTATTGGATCCACTTGTGCCTCTATTCTCCCTGTCGCAACAAGTGCATGGCCATAACAGTCCCCCCAGGTGCGAGAGAAAGCAGCGCGCTGTTGTAGCCGTCTCCATCCGGTCCCTTCGGGGCGGGCTAGGATCCTTTCGATGTCAGTTGTACAAACGACGGATTGCGGCAGTGAGCTGACGGATGACACAGAGCATAACTCACCATTCCAGGTGCAACCGTGACCTGCGCCTGCCGCGACGGTCTCTTCAAGAGCTGGAAAATGAGCAACCCCAACAACACTCTCACCGTCTACCTCTACGGCGATAAGGACCCCGAACAAAGGGACTCCCCTGGTAAAAGACCGAGTGGCGTCTATTGGATCGAGAATCCATCGGACTCGGGCACCTTGATTAGATTCACCGAATTCTTCACCGAGAATTGAATCACCGGGGAATCGCTCTTTGATTTTCTGTCGAATCAGTTTCTCGGCCTTCCGATCAGCAACGGTAACGGGAGAACCATCTCCCTTGGCATCTGCGTCGACGATGCCGCCGAAGTACTTTAGAGTGAGTGCGCCCGCATCCTGTGCTAGTTCTACGGCAAAATCCAACAACTCACGAATCTCGCTAGTACCTAGTTTGTCATTCACTAGAATTGAGGGTTAGGGCATCGAATGCTGTTCTGGAAAATAGATTCAAGGAGTTGTATCTGGATCATGTCCGACTTGCTTTCGGTTGATGTAGTGATCGATTTCGTAACCGATTGCCCCGAGAAGTCGAGCTTCTCGTAGGTCAGGCGTAGCACGTGATACGATCGTACGGATCGTACGCATTACTGCTGAAGGCTCTCGGGCCTTGAAGAACTCGATGCGATGCAGCCCCGTCTCTATGGCAGCGTAGGTCTCTTCTAGCTCGTCCTGAGTTGGGGGACGACTTGCTCGGCGCCCTTGGGGCAGGGAGTGTTCGCCACCACCTACAGCGAGGAAGATTTCGTAGGCAGCTACAAGACAAGCTTGGGCCAGGTTAAGACTAGGGTGTTCCGGGTCGGTTGGGATGACCATCACCGCATGGCAAAGATCCAGAGCTTCATTTGTGAGACCTCGGTCTTCACGGCCGAGGATGATTGTCACTGTGCCTGTTGCTGCTCGCTCCACCAGGAGGGATCCAGCCTCACGCGGCCTGATGTAATTTCGCCCAGCAGTTCTTGCCCGCCCAGTTGTGCCCAAGATAAAGGAAGCATCACCTACAGCATCCTGCAGCGTAGTGTGTAGCGTCGTCGCGCTGATGAGGTCTGCACTGCGGTGAGCGATCCCTTCGATGCGATAAGCATCAAACTCTTCAGGGTTTACCAGGCGGAGTGTCTTGAGTCCGAAGTTCTGCATAACTCGGGTGACCCCGGCGATATTCACCACGTTCTTGGGATGGTCAAGAACGATAGCGATACGAGAAAGCAGGTCGTAACTCACGGCAACTGTCAGTTGATGTCCCTGTTCGTTACTCCTCTCCGTCCTTGGATTCTTCTGCAGGTGCCGACAACTCGCCCTTGAAGTTACGAATTCCGGAGCCGAGTCCCCTAGCCAATTGGGGCAGCTTCTTGGCACCGAAGAAGATCATGAGGACCCCTAGCATGAGAGCTACCTCCCAGAAACCGATCACAGCCATTTGATAGCTCATTTTATGAGCGCCTCGGCAATAAGTTGTAGTCGAACGTTCGTAGTATCCTCATAGATCATATTGATCTTCAAATCTTAGCGGTAGTACTTCGGTTACTGTGTGACTGAGGACTCTCGCTCCTGAAACTGGGTCTGCCGGAAGCAGCGTGACAAGCGCGTTCCGGCGAGGATTAGGCTCTAGGGTAGAGCACGGGTAACTGGGGCTCCGAAAGGGTTCAACGAAGTGGAAGGGAAGAGGGTTGACCTTGTGACAAAACCCCGTCATCGTGATGGCTTCCGAGTTCAGACCCCACTGTCCGAGAGATCGCATGTCCGATATCCCTAGCGACCTGCTATACACTGAAGAGCACGAATACTTGAGGCCTTCTAGTGAGGAGGGAGTCTTCTTCGTTGGGATTACTGATTACGCTCAGGGGGAACTCGGTGATGTTGTCTATATTGAGCTACCGGACACGGGAATTTCATTCTCAAAGATGGAAGTTTTCGGAACAATTGAGGCAGTAAAGGCTGTTAGTGATCTTTATAGCCCTATATCTGGTGAGGTGATAGAGATCAACATAGCTCTTGACGATGATCCTTCTCTCGTGAATTCCGACCCATACAGTGAGGGTTGGATGATCAAACTTCGGGTTGATGATGAAGGCGACTTGGATGCCCTTCTGGACGCAGATCGGTACGAGGACCATATAAGCTGACTAGGATTCAGTCAGAGTGTCAGGGGAGCCCATGACCTTTATTGACCCTCCTCCCGATTTCGAAGCCCGACACCTCGGCCCAACCCAGGCCGACATCTCAGGGATGCTTGAAGAAGTCGGTTATGATTCGCTCACAGACCTGGTAAGGGAAACGATCCCAGAATCTATCCGGATGGAGGGGGAACTTGATCTACCGGCGGCGCTGAGCGAAGCGGAGTTCGTCAGTCACCTTCGTTCTGTTGCTTCTCAGAACCGCGTTTTCCGCTCATTCCTTGGTATGGGGTACAGTGACACTCTGGTCCCTGGTGTGATCCTGCGGAATATCATGGAGAACCCAGGTTGGTATACCCAGTATACACCTTATCAGGCTGAGATAGCCCAGGGGCGCCTGGAAGCACTCCTGAATTTTCAGACAATGATCATTGACTTAACCGGGCTACCGATTGCGAACGCGTCACTACTTGATGAAGCCACTGCGGCTGCCGAAGCTATGCACTTGGCCCGCGGAGAGAGCCTCGCCAGTTCGAATACCTTTTTTGTTTCAGAGCGTTGCCATCCCCAGACCATTGAGGTCGTGAAAACCCGGGCATGGCCCCTTGGCGTCGAAGTTGTGGTTGGAGACCATGCAAGTTTTGAACTACACGATGGGGTATTTGGAGCATTACTCCAGTATCCAACTACGGATGGTGAGGTTCTCGATTATAGGCCCTTTGTTTCTAGGGCAAAGGAAGCTGGATCACTCGTAGTTGTTGCCGCAGATCTGATGGCCCTGGCCCTTCTGACTCCTCCTGGGGAATGGGGCGCAGATGTGGTAATTGGAAACTCTCAGCGCTTTGGTGTCCCCCTTGGCTGTGGTGGTCCGCACGCGGCATTTATGGCGGCGACAGAGTCTTTCAAACGCAAGATGCCTGGACGCATCATCGGGGTTTCTGTAGATGTAGATGGCAACCCAGCACTCCGGATGGCACTCCAGACACGGGAACAGCACATTCGGCGGGAGCGCGCCACGTCAAATATTTGTACCGCGCAAGTTTTACTTGCGATTATGGCGGGAGCGTATGCGGTTTACCACGGTCCGGAAGGGATTAAGCGTATCGCTGAGCGCATCCGAGCCCTTTCCAGTGTGTTGGCTTCTGGTCTTGAGTCACTCGGGCACCAGATTCTTACAAGAGTATTTTTTGATACAATTAGGGTGTGTCCCATGGATGGTGCGGAGGACATACTTGCCCGTGCGGTTTCACATGGGATCAATCTCAGAGATTTTGAAGACGGGACAGTCGGTATTGCGCTAGATGAAGTCACGACACCTGCGGATGTCGACGAACTTTTCTCGATTTTCTCGGTTGACAATGAACACGACGTTGATGCTGGCGAGCTAGCGTCAACGTCTGGACCATCCGAATTACCAGACTGGGCCTTCAGGACAACTCCTTATCTGGAACACGAAGTCTTCAATCGCTATCACTCAGAGACCGAGATGCTTCGGTATCTGCACAAGCTGGAGTCCCGCGACCTGTCGCTTAACGCGGGTATGATACCGCTTGGTTCTTGTACTATGAAACTCAATGCAACAAGCCAAATGGTGGGTGTTACTTGGCCCGACATAGGTCGCATTCATCCTTTTGCACCCTCTGATCAGATGGAGGGGTATCAGATCATCTTCTCAGATCTTGAGCATTGGTTGGCTCAGATCACTGGTTTTACGGCAACATCACTTCAACCGAACTCAGGAGCCCAGGGTGAATACGCGGGCCTTCTGGTGATTCGGGCCTACCATGAAGATCAAAATGAAGGTCACCGGGGAGTGTGCCTGATTCCTGCATCAGCTCACGGCACAAACCCAGCGAGTGCAGTAATGGCAGGTATGAAAGTCGTGGTTGTTAAGAGCAGCGAAGACGGTACGATCGACCTTGCCGACCTTGAGGCTAAGGCCACAGAGTATGCCCCTGAACTTTCTGCAATTATGGTGACTTATCCCTCCACACACGGAGTCTTTGAAGAGCAAATCAAGGATGTTTGTCAGATCGTTCATGCCAATGGTGGCCTTGTTTATCTAGATGGGGCAAACCTCAATGCGCAGGTTGGCCTTGCGCGGCCTGGTGATTATGGTGCGGATGTCTGCCATATCAACCTGCATAAAACTTTTGCGATCCCTCACGGTGGCGGTGGCCCGGGGATGGGGCCAATCTGTGTTAATGCGAAGCTAGCTCCATACCTCCCAGGTCACCCAATCCATCGGGTTGGGGGTGAAAAGGCGATCGGTCCAGTTTCATCAGCCGCTTGGGGAAGTGCGAGCATTCTGACGATATCATGGGCATATATCTCGATGTTGGGCTCCAGAGGAGTACGACATGCTTCGGAGTTGGCGATACTTGGTGCTAACTACATGGCGAAGCGCATCGAGCCTCATTTTGAAGTCCTATATAGGGGCGAACATGGTCTGGTGGCGCACGAGTTCATTATTGACCTAAGACCACTCAAGCGAGAGACAGGTATAACTGAAGAAGATGTGGCAAAGAGATTGATTGATTATGGGTTCCATGCACCTACTGTGTCTTTCCCGGTGATTGGCACCATCATGATTGAACCCACTGAGAGCGAGCCAAAGCAGGAACTCGATCGGCTAGTGGATGCACTGATCTCGATTCGTGAGGAGATCCGAGAAGTGGAAATGGGGGTCGCGGATCCGATTGATAACCCGCTGAAGAACGCACCCCATACGGCTCTGATGGTCACCGCTGACGACTGGGGTCATGCCTATTCTCGCTCGAAGGCAGCATACCCGGCCGCATGGACGCGGGATTTCAAGTTTTGGCCGCATGTAAGACGAGTGGATAATGCATACGGAGATCGAAATCTTATGTGCGCGTGCCCACCGATTGATCATTATGAGGATGCTGTTGCGGGCTAGGAGTACTGTATCAGTTAGTCGTCATAAATGCGCCCTATCGCTTGTTTCCTCGAAAACGTGCTCTAATCTGATTAGCATGCGTCTTATGATGCGTTTCTGAGTACACAAGTCCACTCGTTCAGAACTTTGATACCACAAGGAGTTATATGGCGACACTAACCTTCATAGGTCACTCAACCTTCACGCTACAGACGGACCATGGTGCCAGGTTAGTGATAGATCCCTTCCTTGCGGATAATCCGGTGACCGAAGTCACCTCGGAAGATCTCAAAGCTGACTTTATTTTGGTCACACATGGTCATCATGACCATGTGGGGGATCTGATTCCATTAGCTATCCAGACGGGTGCAACCATTATCGCATCATACGAAATTGCCAGCTATATGGAACAGAAGCATGGATGTCCTGTGAGTCCTCACCATATCGGTGGTGGAGTCAGTTATCCATTTGGCTATGTGAAGATGACCCCGGCCTTACATGGCGGGAAACTTGATCTTCCGGGAGCTGAAGGGTTTACAACCGTACCCGGCGGGTTCTTGATCAATTTGGGTGAGGGTCAGCGCTTTTATTATGCTGGCGACACAGGCTTATCGACTGAAATGCAACTCCTCAAGGGGAAAGTAGATGTAGCAGCCCTGCCTATTGGGGATCGGTTCACCATGGGTCCAAGCGATGCAGTGACTGCGGTCGAATTCATAGAGCCTTCCGTTGTGATCCCGTTTCACTATGACACGTGGCCTCCGATCGAACAGGATGTTAGTGCCTTTGTCGATGCGGTTGGTGGTCTAGCCGATGTCCAGGTGATGCAACCAGGAGCTGTTTTCGAGTTTTAGGGTGACAGATAAGCCTATGAGTTCCGGTCTCCGGTGGCGTGTCATTCGGGATGGTCCACGCACAGGGTCATATAACATGGCGCTTGACCATGCGCTTGCCGTTTGCTCCCAGCAGGGCCAGGGGGTGCTGCGCCTCTACTCTTGGATTGAAGCGACCGTGTCCTTTGGCAGAAACGAACCTGCCAGAGGCCTGTATGACCGAGCCAAGGCAGCTGATCAGGGGATCGAATTTGTAAGAAGGCCGAGCGGTGGCAGAGCGGTTTTACACTCTAATGAGGTTACATACGCGATTGTTGTGCCGGTCCGCGCACTTGGTGGGCCCAGGGCCTCTTACGTAGAGATCAATCGTGGTTTAGCAGAAGGACTTTCATCAATTGGAGCTGCCGTCACCGTTACTGATCATGGTGCGACGTTATCTCCAGACGCTGGTGCCTGCTTTGGGGTTCCGGCCCCGGGAGAGATTATAGCGAATGAAAGGAAGTTGGTGGGCAGTGCACAACTTCGGGTGGGAGACGCTCTCCTCCAGCACGGCTCGATCATTATCGACGGAGACCAATCACTACTCAATCAACTTACTGGTAAGCTTCACGACACGGTTCACCCCGCGACACTTCTGTCAATGCTGGGAGTAGTTCACCAGGATCAAGTCATCTTCAGCGTCATTGAGGGACTAAAGCATGTTCTAGGGGGTTCTTGGGAAGAAGGACAGTACCTGTCAGGAGAGTGCAATGAGGCAGGTCGGCTTGAGCGACAGCGCTATAGTCAAGCGGGGTGGACATGGAGACGGTGATCTATCCGAAGGCGGACCCCTCGATAGGGGATTTAGGGCTTGACACTCTTAAGGGATCTAAGCCATAATCGGGGCCTCGTAGTCGCACGCCCTTCCCCTGTTTGCTTAGTGGAAGGGCGCTGTACTGCGAACGAGCAAGACTTTCCCAGGAGGTTGGTTTGGTGATTCAGTTGTACAGTGCGTTTCTTCAGATTCCAGGCCTAGAGGGCACAGATGCTTCTATGTCGGAGCAGTTGAGTCAGCTATGGGCAGACACCGGATTCATGCGGGTGCCCCTAGCTGCTTGTCTAATTCTCGGGATCTTGGTCATCATCTGGAAGTTCATCAGGCTATGGATGATCGCCGCAAAAACACGCCAAGTTCTCAGGGATGTGGATGAACTGCTCACACAGCAACAGATCCGTGAAGCCCTTGAATTGACCCGCGACACGGACGCTCCGGCAGCCAACATCCTGTATGCTGGCCTTGAGCGGAGTGAAGAAGGTACCGATCGCGTGATGAAGGCGATTGAAAACCAAGGCTTGATCGAGATGAGCAAACTCGAAAGTGGACTCGTAATACTTGCGACGCTCTCGACGATTGCTCCGCTACTAGGCTTCCTAGGCACCGTGATTGGCATGATTATCGCCTTCCAATCGATTGAGGCTGCGGGTGAAGTTGAGGCAACTTTGGTTGCTGGAGGTATTAAGGTCGCGTTATTGACGACAGCAGCTGGTCTTGCCATCGCTATCCCGGTATCGATCGGGCACAATTATTTTGTCTCCTTCATCGATGGTATAGTGATCGATATGGAAGAATCAGCCCAAAAGATGGTTGATACCTTGCATGCAATGTCGAAGTAGTATATTTGGCTGACGGTCGTAAAGGACTGAGTGAAAAGAGGCCACCCCGTTTGGGGGTGGCCTCTTTTTTTATTGTTTTCTATGGTGAGAAGGCTCAACAGTCATTAACGATGTAATGGTTCTAGCCCGGAGTTTTTGGATGCGTCGATGCTGAGAGCGTTCCCGGTTGTCATGATTATGAGTGCTGCAGTTGGAGCAATCACTCCCCAAGACAGTTCCTATCGTTCCTTCCTGTTATCACCAACAGACTCCGCACTGGCTGAGTTTGAAGCTGGCCGGTTTTGGCATGCTGCTCGAATGCTCCGAGAGGAGGAAGCTGCAGCCGGGGGGCCTGAAGATGTACTTCTTCTTGCCCGAGCCGAAGCTGGTTGGGGGAATTGGTTAGCTGTAGCTGAACTCTTGGATGGGGCCGAATGGTTGCCTGAAGAGTCAGGTGCCATTGGGCTCTATCTACTTGGTAGAGCCTGGGAGGCCCAGGGACAGTGGGAAGAGGCGGCTGAGTCATATGGTCGCTATGTGGACCTCGGTTTGTCAGGAACAACCAGACATCATGCGTCTATTGCGAGGCGGACTCTAAGTCTATGGAAGTCTGGTGAACGAGAGGCTTCTTTCGTCAGTTTACGTCAACTCGAGCCACACTTGGGTGCTCAGAGTTGGACTGCGCTAGAAATAGCCTTGGGAGAAGCCCGGGACGGGAACGTATCGTCCGTGGAAGACCTTCTAGGCATGATAGAGCAGCCCCTAGCCCGACTTTCCAGCTGGCGTCTCTTACCGGATGCCTTGTTCGAAGCAGGGGATGTGATCGGGGCGACTGAAGCTTTTCGTGAAGCATACCAACAGCTTACTGGTGACCATCGGGCAACTGCAGGGATAGAGTTAGCGGAGCTTCTCCTAGCTGGCGGGGATACAGCTACAGCACGCGGACTGTTATTGGAAGGCTTAGAAGAAGCTCCTGGCACTTTTCGCGATCGAGCTGCAGCTCAACTGTTTGATCTGGGAAATACCAATCGGGAGTTGACTCTTGAACTTGCGCGCATACTCGATCGTGCGGGTGACGGACGTCGCGCTCTTATGGGGTACGATAGAGTTGTAGCCCTTTCTGCGAATACGGTAGACGGGATGTCGGTGCCCCTGCCGATGCGTGTCGAGCGTGCGCGACTTATGGGGACCGTACAAGCCAGACAGGAAGAAGCGATTCAAGAATTTCGAGCAATTCGAGACGTGACCACAGATGATCGTATCGGTGGGCGCAACCTTGAATTGTGGGCCCAGCTCCGAAGAAGACAGGGGCTAGATGAACATGTTCGGACGCTCAGGCGTTGGCTGATCGAAGAGCATCCGAATAGTTCGGAAGCCGCAGAAGTAGCTTGGTCACAAGCCAGCCAGGCTGATAGTCGGGGTGAACTAGACTCGGCATTGCGCCAATATACTGTCTTAAGTGCTAACGCTCGAAGCCATGCTCGAGCTGGACAGGCTAGGATGCGTTCAGGCCAGATCTACTTAGGGCGTTCGGATAGAGAAAGAGCTACAGGAGTTTTCGAGGGATATTTGGAGGATTTTCCTGAGGGACGACGCTGGCAAGAAGCATCATACTGGGCTGGGCGAATGCGTATGGAGTTGGGTGATACTACCGCTGCCGAAAAGCATATTCGACAGATCACAACCCGGGACCCTGTTTCATACTATGCAGTGATAGGAGCTGAGCTCCTCGGTGAGTTATACACGATGAATGTTTCAGATGCAGATGATCCTGCTGTCCCACCATGGTTGAACAGAGGGCTCAGCGATATCGACTTGTTCGCTGAAGCAGGACTTGAACAGGCTGCTGCTGCGGAGGTGAACAGACTCATAGCAATAGCAAGAATGTCCAAGAACGATATGCTGGGGTTAGCCGAAGGCCTAATTGCCCGAGGTCGCACGATCGATGGAATCAACTTGGGCTGGGCGTTGCGTGATGAAGGATATGAGTGGGACTCCCGGCTGATTCGTGTTGCCTTCCCTCTTCCCTATCTCGACTTGATCCGAAGAGAGGCGATGGAGTGGGGTGTGGATCCGATCACTCTTGCGGCAATCATCCGGCAAGAATCCGCATTCAAGGCTGACATAGTCAGTCGAGCTGGAGCAATTGGACTAATGCAGGTCATGCCGCCGACAGGTGCTCAACTTGCACGAGTACACGGGCCCTCAGACTTCCAGGAGGCGCACTTAGCATCACCTGAAGTTAGCCTACATCTAGGGGCTGCGTATTTTAAGGAAATGAGTGCCCGTTACGATGGCGTTCTTCCTCTTATTCTTTCGGCATACAACGCTGGTCCAACTAGAGCGACTCGGTGGAAGCAGTATCCAGAAATCTCTGATTTACTCCGTTTTACCGAGCGTATTCCGTTTGTCGAGACCAGGGGTTACGTCAAGAATGTCAGGAGAAACCTTGGGATTTATCGGGTTCTTTATGGACAAAATTGACCTCGCTAGTTCCCGAAACATGAACGCTCACTGTGCCTTTCTGTAGCTAGGCTCAGATCAGCTTGCGGCCACTCCTAGTGCGTTCTAAGGTGAAGTGCTTAGTGATCGTACCGCTTATGATCAATTCAATACGGAGGAAGCTGTGTGAAAGGGACGGTTAAATGGTTCAACGACACGAAAGGGTATGGATTCATCGAGCACACTGACGGCAATGACTTATTTGTTCACTTTTCTGCGATCCTTAGTGAAGGATTTCGGACGCTACAGGAAGGGGAAGAGGTGGAATTCGAGCTCGGAGAATCGGATCTCGGTCTCCAGGCCTATAATGTTATTCCGATATGAAAATTCTTGGGCTATAGCACTTAACCCTCTCGTTTCCCAGCCGAGAAGAGACTTCTTCAAAGACGATCTTCTTTCTTGAGTATCCCCTCCAAGGACGCCCCTCGGATCTTCCTGGTTGACGCTTACGCGCTGATCTACCGCTCCTATTTCGCGTTTATCAAGAGGCCGCTTACGAATGCGGCAGGCGAGAATACTTCTGCACCCTTTGGCTTCACCCGTTTCTTGCTAGACATACGTGAGAATTTCGACCCTGACTACTTAGCTGTGGTTTTTGATGCAGGTATGTCGTTCCGTGATATCGAATATCCGGAATACAAGGCCACACGAGAGAAGATGCCCGATGATCTTCGTGCAAGCCTAGGCCGCATAAGAGATATCCTAGATGGCTTTAATGATCCGGTCGTAGAACTTGAAGGATATGAGGCCGATGATGTCATTGGTACACTTGCCATGAAAGCTGTAGACCAGGGCCTCGAAGCAGTGATTGTTTCAGGTGACAAGGATTTTTATCAGCTTATTGGTCCGGGAATCCACCTTTTGAATCCGGGACGAGGCGGCGCGACAGGGGTGGCCTCTGAATGGGTGACAGAGGATAACGCAAGCGACAAGTTCGGGATTCCACCTTCCCAGGTGGCAGATTACTTAGCTCTAGTTGGAGATTCTTCAGATAATGTTCCAGGTGCCCCGGGCATAGGTAAAAAGACTGCTGAATCTCTGTTGCAACACTATGAGGACATAGAAGAACTCATTGCTCATGCGGAGGAGCTTAGGCCCCCAAGGGCTTCCAAGTCCCTTCAAGAAAATGCTGAGAAAGTTCGTTTGTCAAAGAGGCTGGTTACGATCATGACTGACCTCGATGTTCCGTTAGACCTCGAATCATTGAAGGTCAAAGAACCCAATAATGCCGCGCTCCGAGATGTCTTTGCTGAACTGGGGTTTCGTCGGCTCACCGAACAGTTTTCAGCCGCAGCTAATTCGGATACGGAAAGTAGCGAGGAAGAGCCGCGGAAGAATGATGCTTCCTATCAAATTCTAGATCTCCAATCTGACTTGACGGATCTTATTGAGGATATCCGTGCATCCGGACGAGTTGCCATTGCCTCAGAGTTTACGACCAAGGACCCGCTTGTTGGGGACTTGGTGTCACTTGCTTTCTCGACCAAGAGCGGTGTTGCGAGTTACCTCCCATTTGGCCACCAGAAAGCGTTCGAGTTGACCTTAGAAGGTGAAAATCAGGAGGCAGTGGAGAACCTATCTGGTCTGGATAGTAGGGAGATGTCTGAAATCAAGGAGATCTTAGAAGATCCTGAGATAGAGAAGGTTGGCCATGATCTGAAACGGACAGCTCTTTTATTAGCACGGGCGGGGGTAAAGCTGCGTGGTCTCTCCTTTGATGTGATGATAGCGAGTTATTTATTCGACCCAGGGAGTCGGGATCACGGGGTTGCTTCGCTCGCCTTCAAAGAATTGTCCCGTACAATCTGTGACCGCAAAGATCTGGTTGGCAGTGGAAGGAGTCAGAGACCGTTCTCGGATATACCCATAGAACAGGCCGGGCATTATCTGTGCGAGGTAGCGGATGTTGTACTCGGATTAGCTAAACATTTCCAACAGCGCCTAGAAGAGCGCTCGCTAAGTGACCTCATGGCAGACCTGGAGGTGCCACTCATTCCCGTTTTAGTCAACATGGAATTAGTAGGGATAGAGATCGACCGCGACTTTTTCAAGGCGATGCATTCCAAGTTAGTACGGGAGCTTGACCTCATAGGAGAAGACATCTTCAAGCACGCTGGCGGTGAGTTCAATTTGAATTCCACTCATCAGCTTAGGCAGGTTCTCTTTGAGGATCTGAATCTCCCAATTATCAAGAAGACCAAAACAGGGCCTTCTACTGATGCTTCGGTCCTGGAGGAACTGGCAACTCAGGGTCATGTTCTGCCACGGTTAATGATTGACTACCGAGAACTCGAGAAACTCCGTTCCACGTATGTGGACGCCCTACCTCAACTCGTGCATGGAGAAACCGGTCGGATCCACACCAGCTTCAATCAAGCTGTAACTACAACAGGCAGGCTGTCTTCGAGTGATCCCAACCTTCAAAATATTCCAATTCGGACTGAGATAGGCCGGGAAATCCGCAAAGGCTTTATTGCAGGCCCAGGCAGTGTGTTCCTAGCAGTTGATTACTCCCAAATCGAACTGCGCGTGCTAGCACACTTTTCGGGCGACGCCGCATTTGTAGGTGCCTTTAAAGAAGGTGTCGATGTACACAGGCAGACCGCAGCAGTGATTTTTGGTATTCCGGTTGAGGAGGTAACATCGGAGATGAGAGGGCAGGCGAAGACCGTAAGTTTCGCTACGCTGTATGGGCAGGGAGCGTTCTCCTTAGCTAATCGCCTCGGTATTTCACGAGATGAAGCTCGCGAGTTTATTGAGATGTATTTCGAGCGGTTTAATAGTGTCCGGAAATTCTTTGATGCCCAAATCGATATGGCGAGAGAGGTGGGCTATGTCGAAACACTTATGGGCCGCCGCCGCTACGTGCCAGAACTTCAAGCGAGTAATTGGAGCATCAGGCAGTTTGGTGAACGTGTAGCCCAGAATACGCCCATACAGGGGACAGCAGCCGATTTGATGAAACAGGCAATGCTTGATGTCCACGAAGCCCTGGGGTCAGCAAATAGTGAAGCAAAAATGCTACTACAAGTTCATGATGAGCTGCTTCTTGAGGTGCCTCAGGATGACATTGAGGAAACCCGCAACCTTGTAGTGAAGCAAATGGAAGCAGCTGTGGAGTTGAACGTTCCGCTAGTGGCGGAATCGGGTGTTGGGAGCACCTGGTACGAATGTAAGGATTGATACTATAGCAGCGGAAAGTTAGTCGGCTCATATAAGATGATCGTAAGCGGTTGATCCCCCGCAGCGTCTGTCCTGTATATGAGGCTGGGTTGTTTCGTTGCTGTCAGTCACAATACTCAAAGACAAAGAAAAGGGCCGCGCCCAACAGGACGAGGCCCTTTCTACAAAGGACTCATTTAACCTAAAGTCAGTTCAGGGTCAGTTCGGGGTCCAGAATCCGGATAGAGAGTCACCCTGGGCACTATCCCGGAGTTTTTCGAAAGCTCGGTTACGAATCTGCCTAATCCGCTCACGCGTCACACCCAGGAGCGATCCGATTTCCTCAAGGGTTCTTTCTTCACCATCATCGAGCCCGTAATACAAATAAAGAATTTTTCGTTCTCGCTCAGTCAAGTACTCATCGAACATAGTCTCAAGGAAGTCTCGACGAGCGATTGCTTCTACGTCTTCCTCAATGTCAGCTGCCTCGGTTCCCGAGAAACGCTCTCCGAAGCTAGCACTGTCCCGGTCACCTCGGTCGATCGGGGCGTCAAGGCTTAATTCTGATGCCGCCACGCGCCGGAGAGCTCGGATAGTCTCAACCGGTTCCTCCATTGTTTTAGCGATTTCGGCATCGGTTGGAGTACGACCGAGTGATTGTGTTAGTTGGGTGTTTGTACGTGCGAGTTTCGCAAGATTGGAGTTTTGATTCAGCGGTATACGGACAGAGCGAGTTTGTTCGGCCAGCGCCTGAAGTACTGTCTGCCGGATCCACCAGACAGCGTAGGAGATAAACTTCACGCCCTTGTCAGGGTCGAATTTCTTAACCGCCTTCAACAGGCCCTCGTTACCAATGCAGACAAGTTCTGAGAGCCCAAGGCCACGGCCTTGATATTTCTTCACATAAGAGATGACGAAGCGAAGATTCGCTGTGACAAGCCTTTCAGCGGCCTCCTTGTCTCCTACCCGCGCACGTCGGGCAAGCTCCCGTTCCTCTCGTGGGTCCTTAATTAACGGGTATTTTTCGACATCCTGTAGATACTGATCAAAGGAATCCAAACCACGGGAGGAAGTAAACATATGTTTGCGATCATCCCACTCTGGAGGAGCGCTGATGGCTGACCAAGCTAAGCAAACCCTGGCAACCCTTGCAGTGATTGGGCTATCGGGGTTAGAGGAACCAGCCAGGAAATCCCTTTAGGGGGCTCTGAACCTATAAAAATCTGTTTGCGAGGTCAAAGGTGTTTCTGTATACGCCGTTCTAGGTCTCATAAGGCTCTGCTGAGATTCTAGCGCATTGGAGTAAGAAATAAGTCGGGTCCCACCGGGTTTCGGAGAGCCTTTTTAAGCTGGGAATCCGTGAACCCAGAGCCAATTCCGAGTAGCTCGATTAGGGTGACCCGGAACACTGGACCCCTGCTTAAGGGATCGTTGATCGGAAAAGCAAGGTCGATGCGTCCCACAGCGCGGGTGCTTGCGGGAAACCCCATTCGTAATCCGAAGCCGACTGAACCACGCCATCCACTATCATCGCCATAGGGTACTTCTCCAGCCCACATCCGCCCGGCATCCGCAAAGAGCGTAAAACCAAAATCGACTACATCAGGAGAAGGCCATTTTAAGAAGATGCGGTCTTCAAGGGTAAAGAGGACACGTCGGCCGCCAGGAATGTCATCCTCATAAAAGCCTCGAACGGCTTCACGGCCACCAAGTGTGAGCTGAAAGGGGGTTTCGACTGACCATCCCCCTGTGGCGGACGAGCGGAAGAATAATGTGTGTGCAGACGAGGCTCCGGTACGTAGATACATGTAGAGATCAGCTGTAGCGAAGAGGTCTCGCCATCCGTGATTTTTGAACGAGTGTCGGCCTTGGCCTCCGATATTAAGGAACGTGAATATCTGACTAGAATTGTGTCCGGCAAATATGCGAAAGCGGGTGAAAACATCATCATGGCTCTCAAGACCCGTGACCCGAAATGCTGGGATGCTTCGTCCAACGGTTAGGCCGAGATCTATGCCTAAGGGTACGTCGATCACTTCCGCGTGAGTATCAAGGCGTGCGGGACGAATGTATCGGATCTGGCGCAAACCCAGCATAACATTAACACGGGTGGTCGCTGAAGCATTAATCTGTGACCCTAGTATTTCTCGAGTTTGATCCGAGCCGGGAAAGGTGTTGCTGAAGTCATTGTCTAGGACCACTTCGACATCATTAGGGAAGCCACCAAACTCGACTCGGTCGCGTGACAAGCCCAGACCTAGAAGTCCAAGACGGCCAGGCCGCCCAAACCTCGTGGCTAGAGATATCTCTAGCCACTCTTCCTGGAGAGGAAGCAGCACTTGAGTGACGTCAACCGGATTACCTGTCGCGTACGTATAGAGTTGGTCACGTTGGCGGTAAGCTTCTCGTCCCGCAAACCTGCCGACCTCCCCTACAAAGGGATATGCTAGTTCTTGCTCGAGGAAGTTGCCCACTCGGGTTCGACCGTATCCGAAAAGAGCATCTGTTCTGGTACCGAACAAACGAGGCTGCTGAATTAAGAAGCCAGCGTCACGCTGTTCTCTTCTTCGAGCAAAGTATCCTTCAGCCAAGATGCCCTGACCGAAAAGGTTCTCTTCGGTTAGCTCAATCCGCTCTAATTGTAATCCCTGATCGATTGAGATTCCCAAGTCAAACTTGGTCGTCCACTCATCCTGAGTGTTGATACGAACCTGATATGTTCCGTCTGGTTGCTCCACCGGGACAACATCTGCATTTGCGATAAAAGGGTACTGCCTCAGAATCCTGCCGGATTCCTCAAGCAAAAATGGATCGAGACAATCATTCTCGTCGAATAAAATCTCTCTCAGTATGAAGCTCTGGCGCGTGGTTATGTGGAGAGCGTTCGCAAGCCGGTATACCCAACGCAGAGGACTGCCTTCTTCCAATGTTTCCAACTGGAAAATAGGACGGTTATCCACAACGATATTCGTCACACGGCCCAATTCACATACACCGTCGGGTCCGACATCTTGTGCCCCAAGATCTGCTGATGAAAAGAGCATCGTACTGAGTATGCCAACTAGCACCCTGACAGCGCTCCGATGAGCTTTTTCCATGTGAGACTAGGCCGTTCGAGTTGTGAAGTGTCTCATGAGACGCAATCCTTAGCGCTTCTGTACGCTTCACTGTCCGTCAAGGTCCGCCCTTGTACTGGAGGCTCCCCATATGGCAAAGAGCAAAAAAGACGCTCTCGAGTATCATGAAAGGGGTCGACCTGGCAAGATTGAGGTTGTGCCAACTAAGTCGGTAGCTACCCAGCGAGACCTAGCGCTCGCGTATTCACCTGGGGTTGCTGAACCTTGCCTTGAGATCCACTCAAACCCGGATGATGTATTCAAGTACACCGCTCGTGGGAACCTAGTAGCTGTGGTTTCAAACGGGACGGCGGTTCTAGGGCTTGGTAACATAGGCCCCTTGGCAGCTAAACCTGTGATGGAGGGAAAGGGAGTTCTCTTTAAGAGATTCGCGGGGATCGATGTTTTCGACATAGAGGTTGCGTCTGAAAATCCAGAGGAAGTAATCCGCTTTTGCGAGTTGCTAGAGCCAACAGTCGGCGGCATAAACCTTGAAGATATCGCTGCTCCGGCATGCTTTGAGATCGAAGAAGTGCTGGCTAATAATTTGGATATTCCAGTCTTTCATGACGACCAACATGGCACAGCGATTATTACGGCTGCTGCCCTTATAAATGCTTTGGACATCGTCGGGAAAAAGATTAACCGAGTGAAAGTGGTATTTAGTGGAGCTGGTGCCTCTGCACTGTCTACGGCAAAGCATTTACTTCGTATCGGCATGACGTTGGACAATATCCTCATATGTGACTCAAAAGGTGTAATACATGAGGGTCGTGAAGATCTAAGCAAATACAAGGCAGTATTTGCGGCAAAGACAAGCCATCGCACCCTTAGGGATGCGATGGCAGGTGCAGACGTATGCATCGGTTTATCTGCAAAAGGAGCTGTCACGAAAGAGATGGTCGTGTCCATGGCAACTGACCCCATCATCTTCTCCTTAGCTAATCCGGACCCCGAGATCCTACCTGAGGAGGTCCTGGAGGTTCGAGACGATGCAGTCATAGCAACTGGTCGCTCTGATTATCCCAATCAGGTTAATAACGTACTGGGTTTCCCTTTCATTTTTCGAGGCGCTTTGGATGTGCGAGCTAGAGGGATCAATCAGGAAATGATGCTTGCTGCGACGCATGCACTTGCTGAATTAGCGCGAACGCAGGTGCCAGACACCGTTCGCGGAGCGTATGAAGGCTCAGAGATGAGTTTTGGCAAAGAATATTTGATCCCTAAGCCTTTTGACCATCGGGTATTATTCCACGTTGCTCCGGCTGTCGCTAAGGCAGCCATGGAAACTGGAGTGGCGCGCGTTACAGTCGACCTAGATGAATATGTAGACCGGCTTCGGGCTTCACTGGGGCCGGGTCGTGAAGTTATGAGGTGGATGACTACACGGGCACGCAGAAATCCGGCCAAGATTGTTTTCCCGGAAGGACACAACGACAACGTCATTCTGGCGGCCTCCCAGATGAAAGAAGATGGCATTTGCACGCCGATATTACTTGGTCGTCCACCACGGGTTCAGGAGAAAGCAGACATACTTGGAGTTGATCTGGGGGGTGTTGAGATTCTCTATGCAGCTATGTGCACAGAGAAGAGATATGATTTTGCCCAGACGCTGTTTAAGCGCAGAGCTCGGCGCGGTCTCACTTTAGCTGAGGCTCAATGGAGTCTGTACAAGCCGATTTACTTCGCAGCAAGCATGCTTGAGGCTGGAGAGGTCGATGCTATGGTTACTGGGATCGAGGCTAGTTATGCAGAAACCCTTCGTCCCGCTTTGCAGGTTGTCGGTCGTGCGGCTGGTGTATCTAAGGTTTCCGGATTCTACATGTTGGCATTTCCAGGGAGAGAGTTGCTCTTCTTTGCGGATACCACAGTGAACATTGATCCTGATGCTGAAACGTTGCGTGACATTGCGCTCCAGACTGCTGCATTTGTTCAAGATTTAGGGATTCAGCCACGAGTTGCGATGGTGAGTTTTTCTAATTTTGCATCCAGTAGCCATAACGAAGCCCGCCGGATAGCCCTAGCTGTAGATATGGTCCGGGAGAGTAATCCTGAACTGGAGATTGATGGAGAGATGCAGGCAGACACGGCGATTGATGGGATAAAATTGAGCGAAGTTTATCCATTCACGCATCTAAGTGGTCCGGCCAACGTACTCGTATTCCCACGGCTCTCAGCTGCGAATGTTGCTTATAAACTCTTAGATCAATTAGGAGGTGCAGATGCGATCGGGCCAGTGCTTTTGGGTATGGATAAGCCGGTTCATATCCTACAGCGGGGGTGTGCTGTTCAGGACATTCTCAACCTATCTACGATTGCATCGGTAGACTGGCAGGCAAGAAATAAGCACATTTGACTCCTTCTCGGACGAGTCTCGTCCGGGTTTTTTGTTCTTGTGCCTGTTTCCCAGCGGATAGGGTCTCCAGGGATCCCCAACAATTACTTCATTCCATGCCAGAAGACTTAGCACAATCAGACTTGCGCAACCTTAGGAGCCATGGCCTGAATCCAGGAGGAGCGATCTTCTGGAATCTCTCGCCCGCCCGCCTATATGAGGAGTCATTCGCTCGCGGAGATGGTCAGCTAGTTCACATGGGTGCCATTGCAACGGTTACTGCGCCTCACACCGGACGTTCGCCGAATGATCGCTTTGTCGTGCGTGATGAACTTACGGAGGAATCGGTAGACTGGGGCAATGTGAATGTGCCAATTAGCCCAGATCATTACAGCGCGTTGCGGCAGGAGGTCGTCGCTTATTTGAATGACCAGGATCTCTTTGTTCATGATGCACGTGCCGGTGCGGATGAAGAACACGGTATTAATGTGCGCGTTGTTAGCGAGAGCCCATGGCACGCCCTCTTTGCACACAACATGTTTCTCCGTCTGGGATCGGATCAATTGGTTGAGTTTAGGCCAGATTTTACCGTATTGCATGCTCCGCATCTTAAGGCTGATCCTAACCGCCATGGTACAGTGTCTAATACGGCTATCGTGGTGAATTTCTCAGCACGAGAGGTGCTGATAACGGGTAGTCGATATGCGGGTGAAATCAAGAAGTCGATTTTCTCTGTACTCAACCACATGCTCCCAGAGTCTAGGGTGCTCCCAATGCACTGCTCGGCAAATGTGGGCTCGGCAGGTGATGTAGCACTTTTCTTTGGCCTATCAGGTACTGGAAAGACAACCCTTTCAGCTGATGCTGCCCGAGGGTTAATCGGTGACGATGAGCACGGCTGGGGTGGTGACGGGGTTTTTAATTTTGAAGGTGGTTGTTACGCAAAGACGATTCGTCTTTCGCCCGAGGGTGAGCCTGAAATCTTCCAAGCCACTCAAATGTTTGGCACGATTTTAGAGAATGTGGTGTTAGATGAGGCAACCCTAGAGATAGATTTTGATAACGGTTCGATAACGGAGAATACGAGGGCCTCATATCCCATCCACTATATTCCTAATGCTGTGATTCCAAGCCGGGCAGTCCACCCCAGTAACGTTGTGTTTCTTACTGCTGATGCATTTGGGGTGCTTCCCCCGATCTCCCAACTGACACCTGAACAGGCGATGTACCATTTTCTCTCTGGTTATACTGCTAAGGTTGCAGGGACGGAACGCGGTGTAACAGAACCCAAGGCCACTTTCAGCGCCTGTTTTGGAGCTCCATTCCTGCCCAGACATCCAGGTGTCTATGCAGAGATGTTGGGGGAAAAACTTAGGGAGCATAGAGCTACTGTTTGGCTGGTGAATACTGGCTGGTCGGGAGGTGGCTACGGTTTTGGTAGTCGAATGAAACTCTCCTACACGCGGACAATGGTGAATGCCGCACTCAGCGGTGAGCTAGATAAGGGAGAATTTGATACGGACCCGGTCTTCGGACTTGCCGTACCCACAGTGATCTCAGGGGTGCCTACTGAAGTTCTTAGCCCTAGGAAAACATGGGACAATCCCGATGAGTATGACATTGCAGCATCCAGGCTGGCTGGAATGTTCCGGGAGAACTTTGAGCAATTTTCAAATCAAGTGCCAGGCGAGGTTCGTACGGCCGGTCCGCAATGAGTTCTTGCTGGGCTCAAGAGTTTCTGGGACTTCCTGATCTCCCCTAGGTACGATGCCCATCCACCAGGCTATGGGTGGGTAACCAACCCCGTGGCGACGGTTAGTTCTGGTGGATAGCTTCTTGCGGCCATTAGACCATATCAGAAGTTGACCGGAGCACGATCAATGAAATTCAAGCTGCCCTCAGCTACCCTCCTCGTATTGTGTTTAGCACCGAGTATGCTCCAAGCTCAAGCGCCAGCTAAGGTTCCCGAAGAGGCTCCAGCTCGCATCCACCCTCTCCCATCTTTAAGAGAACAAGCTCTTGAACAGCAGGCATGGCTGGAGATGCGCATGGAGACGGTCCTTCCTCAGCTCATGGCCGAATATGATGTGAATATGTGGATTCTTTCGATGCGGGAGTACGCTGAAGATCCTGTATTTTGGTCTATCACTGCTCCGACCACCTTTGCTGCTCGGCGACGCTCCATCTACGTGATTACTCGAGAAGAAGATGGATCACTTGAGCGGATAGCACTTGGTGGTACAAGTCAGGGTGGGGTTTTTGAGGCATTTCGCTCCACCAGGCCTGCCCCGACTCAGCCGACTGCAGAGCTTGTTGGCGCAGAGCAATGGAATCTGCTCCGAGAGTTAGTGGAAGACCGGGACCCAGAAAATATCGTTCTCAACGTTGATCCTGTTTGGGCTTTTTCAGATGGGCTCCATGCGGGTGAACAGCAAGAGTTACTGGAAGCTCTGGGTGATGAGTATGGCAAACGGGTTAAACACGAGCCGCGGTTGGCGATGAACTATATAGCCTTGCGTCTTCCTGAAATGATGCCTCGATACCAGAAGATTGAGGAAACTGTACACGCGATCATTTCTGAGGCTTTTTCAAACGTGGTAATCACACCAGGGGTTACTAGTACGGACGACGTGGTCTGGTGGATGCGCCAGAAGATCCGTGACCTGGGCTACACTACTTGGTTCCATACTTCTGTAGATGTGCAGCGAGCGGGCGGGGTGAACTCCGCTGGACCTACAGTCATCGAGAGGGGGGATCTGCTGTGGACTGACTTTGGAGTTGTGGGTCTCAATCTACATACAGACACACAACACTTGGGTTATGTCTTAAGAGAGGGTGAGGTGGATGTGCCAGAAGGACTGAAGACATGCCTCAAGAATTCGAACCGTCTCCAGGACATTCTCCTTACTCATATGGAACCTGGGTTAACCGGCAATGAGATTCTCGCGAATACTCTGACGCAGATGAGGGTTGAAGGGATTGACGGCACGGTGTATACGCATCCGATCGGTGATCACGGTCACGGAGCCGGACCCTTGATTGGTCGGTGGGATGGGCAGGAAGGTGTCCCGGTTAGGGGGGATGCGGTTTTACTCCCTTCTACATGGCATTCGATTGAACTTCAGGCGACGACCCCTATACCAGAATGGGGGGAACAGCCGGCATCATGTCGACAGGAAGAAGAAGCCTATCTGGATACCATAGGGGAGCGTCATTGGGTGTTCCGTCGGCAGGGCAAGTTCCATCTGGTTTGGTAAGGTTCTGATTGCCAGCCAGCGGGTGTTCCCGTGAGTGAGCAGACTAAACACATTGGCTTCGATCGATCAATTGTTGAAGGGCCAATCCAGAGGGCTGTATGGAAGCTCGCTTGGCCAACGATGCTACAGAATATCATCGGTGGTGTGCAGGGCATTATAGATCACACAATGGTCGGGAACTATGTGGGCTACGTTGGCAACGCAGCGATCGGGGTGTCCTGGCAAATCTTCTTAGTTGTCATTGTTTTCATTAGTTCACTATTCACCGGGATGGGCATTCTTGTGGCTCGGTTCGCAGGTGCGAATGAGCCTGAAAAGGTGAATCGAACAGTTTACCAGGCGTTTCTGACATCAGTCATGATCGTCTTGCTAGTCATGGCGCCAATAGGCTATGCGGCATCACCATTCCTACTTGATCTAGTAAACGCAACGGCTGAGGTGCAGGCTGAAGCACTACCCTATCTCCGTATCATGTTCGTTTTCTCATTCGGTATGCTGATGTTCTTCATGCTAGGCGGGGCCCTGAGATCAGCAGGCGATGCGAGAACACCCCTAAGACTCGGAATTGCACTAACCATCCTCAATATCGCACTCAGTGTCATCTTGATTCGCGGAATGGGTCCAATTCCTGCCTTCGGAACTACTGGGGCTGCAATGGGGACTGTCATCGCAGGCGCTTCTATAAGTGTATACGCGTTATTCAAGTTATTTGGTGGCGGATGGGTAGTGCAGTTCCAACGCGGAATGAGCTGGCGTCCCGACTACGTGATTATCAAGCAGCTCTTCAAATTCGGACTCCCGACGGGCATCCAAGGCATAGCGATGAATGTGGGTGGCGTCATTTTGTTGGGTTTCATCGGTTCACTCGCGATGGGTGCTCAGGCACAGGCTGCTTACGTAGTGAGTTATACGCAGCTTTTCTCATTCATCACATGGACATCCGTAGGAATTATGGGTGCTACCGCGGCAGTAGCCGGTCAGAATCTCGGAGCTGGTAACCCTGACCGTACGAGTCGCGCAGTGCATGTGGCCGCTGGTTTCGGAGTTCTGCTCGCGACCGCTATTGGGTCCACATTCTTGTTGGTCCCAACCCGGTTATTGGGAGTATTTGGGATGGATGATCCTATTGTTGTCGATTTGGGTGTAGAGCTGCTGCGTTACCTAGCATTATCAGGGCTCTTCGTAACCGTCGCGTTAGCTTTTACTGGAGGATTGCAGGGCACCGGCGACACCAAGAGCCCACTCTACATATCGATTGTTTCACAGATGATCATTCCAGTCGGGCTCTGTTGGGGTATTCAAACGTTTTCGACTCTTGATCCTGCTGATATATGGTTGGCAATAGTGCTTGGCCATCTCACCAGAGCAATCCTCAGTGTGATGGTATTCAAGCGAGGGAAATGGAAGGGGATCAAGGTCGAAATTGGCTCCGCTAGGGCATAAGATTCAGTCGGGTCGCCTTTGCGGGTTCCTGGCCCCATAATGTGCTCCCCTACTGGCCTTAGGAGCTAACAGTTCATGGCGAATCAGTACTGGTTGATGAAATCTGAACCATACGTCTATTCGATCGAAGACCTTGAGAAAGATGGTTCTACTTGTTGGGAGGGCGTGCGGAACTATAAGGCTCGAAACAATATGCGGAGTATGAAAACCGGTGATGAGGTTCTCTACTATCATTCGAATGCTAAACCCCCTGGGGTAGTCGGTATTGCTCGTGTGTGTAAGGAGGCGTACCCAGATTATTATGCCTTTGATGAGAACAGTGACTACTTCGATGCCAAGTCCTCTCCGGATAATCCTCGCTGGTGGATGGTTGATGTCGAATTTGTCTCAAAGATCAAGAACGTGGATGAGCCACTCGGTTTACACGAGATCAAGTCAGACCCGAAGTTGGCCGATATGGAGCTCATCCGATACGGGCGTCTTTCGGTACAGTCAGTGAAGAAATCAGAGTTTAACTACGTGAAAAAGCTAGCAGGACTTTAGCGTCCCATGCACGTTTCCAGACCCCGAAGAATATGTTTTCTGCTTCTGCTAATGACCTTGGGCTTTACCCTAGGTCCTCTGGAGGTCCCAGCCTGGATGGGTGGTCACCACTCGTTGGTGGGCGTCCTAGAGGTGAGCGCACAAAAAGTCCCCAATGCTCGAGCACTTGGCATTCCACTACAGGGTGAGCCGGGGCTGAATAATGCCATCACTGATGTGGTAGGGGTCGAGGTTGGACACACGACAATTATAGAGGGTCAAGGTCCGCTTATTGTTGGACAGGGGCCGATTCGGACAGGAGTGACTGCAATTCTACCGCGTGGTCGCGCGTCTGGTGATTCGACTTTCGCAGCTTGGTTCAGTCTGAATGGCAACGGTGAAATGACTGGTACAACCTGGATTGAGCACTCTGGATTACTTGAGGGTCCGATCTTGATTACAAACACGCATAGCGTGGGGGTTGTGCGTGATGCGGTGATCGCTTGGCAGCTAGATCGTAATCCATCGTTTCTATGGGCGCTTCCTGTGGTAGCTGAAACCTATGATGGCAGCTTGAATGATATTAATGGCTTCCATGTTACAGCTGAGCATGCCTTCGCGGCGCTCGATGGAGCTCGTAGTGGCCCGGTCGAGCAGGGTGCGGTCGGAGGGGGAACGGGCATGCGCTGCCATGGTTTTAAAGGGGGTATCGGGTCCTCATCCCGGCAGGTAGGCGACTATACCATCGGTATACTGGTCCAGTGTAATCAGGGTTCTCGCAGTGATCTGCGAGTCGCAGGTGTGCCCGTTGGCGAGATGTTACCCGAACCTTCTGCATGCTACGCAGATCGATCGATCCCGGCCGAGCTACGGCGTTCAGGTGTGCGATGGTGTGATGAGGGAGAAGACGCAGCGGGCCAGATGGAACCCATCCCAGAAGGTGCTGGATCAATCATTATTGTTCTCGCAACCGATGCACCACTCTTGCCGACACAGATCAAGAGATTAGTTACCCGGACGACTATGGGTCTCGCCCGTATTGGTGGTATGGGGTACAACGGGTCAGGAGATATCTTCATTGGATTCACGACTGCAAACCGATTGGCAGCTGCGGAGCGCTCGACAGTAGTTGGGTTAGAAATGCTGCCGAATGACCAGTTAAATCCTTTTATTTCAGCTTCTGTCCATGCAACTGAGGAAGCGATCCTGAATGCAATGCTCGCAGCGGAAACGTTAACAGGCATTAATGGATATACGGTCCCGGCACTGCCGCACGATCGTCTGACTGAGATTATGCAGCGAATGTTTGGGGGTTTCAGAGATTTGCGGTGAGTAACGAAATACCAAGGAGAGGTTTGATGGAGATGGTAATAAAGTCACGTGCAGTATACGCTGGACTCGTTGTGATGATTATGGGTGCGGGCTCAACACCCGTAGACCTGGATGCACAACGCTTAGCGACCGAGGACCCAGTACTGCAGGGTATTTGGGATCAGGCAATTGACAACTCACACTTCGAGAGGTTGGCGCAGTCGTTGCTTGACTCAATAGGCCCTCGTTTGACTGCGTCGCCGGGGATGGAGATGGCCCAGGACTGGGCTGTTCAAGTGCTCAGGAGTTGGGGTGTTGAAGCACGGACGGAGCGTTACGGGACATGGGAGGGTTGGAATCGGGGCCCAAGTCATGTGGACCTAATCTCTCCCCGTGTCCGTTCACTCGAGGGTAGGATTCTAGCTTGGAGCCCTGGCACGGACGGACGTCCGATAAATGCTGAGGTTACCTATGTACCCGACATTCGCTCTCCAGATGATTGGCAGTCATTTCTGGCTACAGTAAATGACAAGTGGGTCATGCTCTCGTTTCCAGAACCAACCTGTCGTGCGAATGAGCAGTGGTCAGAGTTTGCTATGCCTGGCTCCGCAGAGCGCATGGCCGAAGATAGAACCAACGGCCAACAAGCATGGAATCGGAACCTTCAGGCTACTGGATCTGTGGATGGCCGCCGCCGAGACTTACATGCCCAACTCGAAGCGGCCGGTGCGGCCGGTATCGTTACCTCCCAGTGGCCGGGTTCATATGGTACGACAAGGGTTTTTAATGCGTACAACAGAGAGACTCCAACATTTGAGCTGTCCTGCGAGGACTACGGTTTGGTGTATCGCCTTACTCAGAATGGACAAGACCCGGTACTTCGTTTAACCGCCGAGGCGGAGAATCTGGGGGAGGTGCCAGTATACAATGTGATTGGTGAGATTCCGGGGACAGAGATCCCGAATGAGTATGTCATGCTTTCAGCCCATTATGACTCGTGGGAAGGTGGCTCTGGGGCGACAGATAATGGAAGCGGTTCTCTTCTTATGCTCGAGACAATGCGGATTCTCAAGGAGGTCTATCCGAACCCGAAGAGAACGATCTTGATTGGCTTATGGAGTGGTGAAGAGCAAGGACTCAACGGTTCGAGGGCCTTCACGGAGGATCATCCCGAAGTCGTCGAAGGGCTGCAAGCGCTATTCAATCAAGACAATGGTACCGGGCGAATCGTAAATCTTTCTGCGCAGGGCTTCATCGAAGCTGGAGCGTCTCTGGCTAACTGGTTGTCACATGTTCCTGCCGAAGTCGCAGGTAGCGTCAATCTCAACATACCTGGAAACCCAGGTGGCGGCGGGTCAGATTATGCTTCATTTGTCTGCCACGGTGCTCCCGCATTCAACTTGGGGGCACTTTCCTGGGACTATAGTTCCCATACTTGGCATACACACCGTGATACCTTCGATAAGCTTATATTCGATGATCTTAAGAACAATGCAGTTCTGGCAGCTTCACTGGTGTATTTGGCCTCTGAAGACGACGAGAGGGTAAGCCGGGAGAGGCGGACGGTGATGGGTGGTCGTGGCGGAAGGACGGCCCAATGGCCGACGTGCACTCCAGCGACCCGCAGTTCACGTGACAGCTCAAGGATGTGATTCTGATATGAGTACGATGGTCCAAAACTATGTTGGAGGCGAGTGGTGTGGGGTGTCTCACTCGGAGACTCTTACAGTGACCAACCCTGCTTCAGGTGGGGAAATTGGGCGTGTACCGTTGTCCACTGGCGCTGATGTCGACAAAGCGGTTCAGGCGGCCAAATCTGCTTATCCGGGATGGAGATCTACTCCGTCACCTGAAAGGGCTAGGGTTCTCTTCCGCCTCAAATCACTACTGGATGAGCATAAGGAAGATCTGGCTCAGTTGCTCACAACAGAGCACGGAAAGGTCATTGCGGAAACACGCGGTGAGGTTCAGAGAGGTCTCGAAAATGTCGAACACGCTTGCGGAATACCATCTCTAATGATGGGGGATACCGTTGAGCAAATTGCCGAGGGCATCGACAGCGCATCATGGCGCCAACCAATCGGTGTGTTCGGTGTCATCACCCCTTACAATTTTCCAGTCATGATCCCCCTATGGTTTTGGCCATACGCTGTGGCAACTGGGAATACCGTGGTCCTCAAGCCCAGTGAACAAGATCCGCTAACACACCAAAAGATCATTGATTTAGTGGAAGAAGCTGGACTCCCTCCAGGTGTGTTGAATGTGGTACACGGTGGGCGGGAGAGTGTTGAAGCAATTTGTGACCATCCTGATATCGCGGGAGTATCGTTTGTCGGCTCGAGCAAGGTGGCAGAGATCGTGTATAGACGAGCTTCGGCTGCTGGAAAACGGGTCCAGTCGCTTGGTGGAGCCAAGAATTACATGATCGTGTTGCCAGATGCTGATATGGAGGTCGCCCTAGATGCTTGTTCTGGTTCAATTTTTGGTTCCACAGGTCAGCGTTGCCTAGCAGGTAGCGTGATTGTGGGTGTGGGTGATGCTCATACTGAGATTCGAGACAGGATGTTGGATACTGCGTCTTCAATCCGGCTTGGTGATGGCCTTGAAGAGGCTACGGATATGGGTCCAGTGATTTCTGCAGCACACCGTGATCGCGTTGTGTCTTTCATTGATCAGGGGGTAGCTGACGGAGCAAAACTTTCGCTTGACGGGCGAGACGCCACTGTGGAAGGGCTAGAAAATGGCTACTGGGTTGGACCTACAGTTTTTGAGGATGTCTCCCCGGATCTCTCAATAGCGACAGAGGAGATTTTTGGACCAGTTGCAGGTATCAATAGGGCGAGGGATATCGATGAGGCTGTTGGCATGATGCATGGCAGCTTGTATGGGAACGCATGCTCGATTTTTACCACAAGTGGTAAGGCTGCCAGAGAGTTCCGCTACCAAGCCGGTATTAGCATGATTGGCGTTAATATTGGGGTGGCTGCACCCATGGCTTTCTTCCCGTTTGGTGGCTCAAAAAATTCCTTCTTTGGGGACCTGAAGGCGCAGGGTAAGGATGCTATTTCCTTCTTCACCGATCAGCGAGTCGTGATATCGCGTTGGTAGATTGCGACTGCTGATCAAGACCTCAGTAAACGTACTATGAATTCAATCGCGACCTCAGCTGTTTTGGGCCAGGACATTATTGATGGACAGCGGGAGTACCTCCTGCCGTCCATGCTGCACCTCTACTCCGAACCGCTCTGCCTGACGGAAGGACAGGGTATTCGTGTTCGGGACGCCAATGGAAACGAGTACCTGGACCTGTTCAGCGGAATCTTGACCACCTCAGTAGGTCATTGCCATCCGCGAGTTGTGGAAGCAATGACTGATCAGATGGGACGCCTTGGCCATGTTTCGACACTCTACGCGAACGAACCTCAAGTGGAGGCGGCGAAAAAAATAGCGAGGATCGCTCCAGGAGATCTCAGGCGAACATTCTTCACTAATTCAGGAACTGAAGCGATTGAAACAGCCTTAATGATGGCATCCCTGGCAACTGGTCGGAGTGAAATCATAGGGCTACGTGTTGCATACCACGGTCGTTCGTATATGGCTACGAGCGTAACTGCTCACTCAGGGTGGAGACCTCTAGCAACTCCCGTGGCAGGTATCAAGCATGCCAAGTCTCCGAATACCTATCGCTGTCCCTTCAAACAGCCTTGTGACGACTCGTGTGTGAATAAGTTTGTGGAAGACCTTGAAGAGGTCATCATCACAACAACAAATGGTCGTCCGGCAGCGTTCATTGCGGAAAGCATTATGGGTGTGGCAGGCTACGTTGTTCCACCTTCCGGCTATTTTCAGAAGGCTGCCGAGGTGATTCATCATTATGGTGGCCTCCTGATCATTGACGAAGTCCAGGCGGGCTTCGGTAGGACTGGGAGGCACTGGTTCGGTATAGAGCACTGGGGTGTCGAGCCGGATATCATGGTTATGGCAAAGGGCATCGCAAATGGAGCTCCTGTAGGTGCTACGATAACGACTGATGAGATCGCACACGCCTGGAAGGGCAAGACGCTTTCAACATTCGGAGGCACTCCCGTATCGATGGCAGCTCTCTGTGCTACACAGGACGTGCTTCAAGAGGAATCAGCTCCAGCAAATGCTTTTGCCCGAGGTGAGGAGTTGCGTGCAGGGATGATTGACATCCAAGAACGACATCCATGGGTTGGTGATGTCCGAGGTATGGGCCTGATGCAAGCCATGGAGATTGTGAAGGATCCGGAGACGAAAGAGCCGGATACGGAACGCACGACAGCGCTGCTGGCCGCAACCAGAGATGAAGGTCTACTAGTCGGCCAGGGTGGGCTTAACGGTACAGTCATTAGGATCGGCCCATCACTGTTGATCACCGCTGACGAAGTTGCTGAAGGTATCGAGAAATTGAGGAGGGCTTGCGATAAGGTGGGGTCATGATATCGGGCCTACCTATTGATGCATGGGTCCTTCTTTTTTGTGCTGTGGGCTTGGGCCTCGGACTCGAAGTTGCATTCTATAGAGCTCAGAAGCGCCGCATCACATCGAAGCACCGAGTACGGAGCCAAGATGAGATCGGTACTAGATGACCTCCATCACAGTTATCTCTGTTCTCGTTGGTTACGCTTTTATCCTACTTGGGATCGCCTTATGGGGTAGCAAGGAATCTCAAGACCTCAAAGGATACTACGTTGCGGGTAAGCGTCTGCCCGCTTGGGTGATCGCCTTTAGCTCCAATGCCACCGGGGAAAGCGCTTGGCTTCTGCTGGGTCTAACGGGTATGGGTTATGCGATTGGTGTCCACGCTTTTTGGGTTATTCTCGGGGAAGTGTTAGGTGTCGCATCGGCCTGGATCTGGGTTGCTCGCCCATTCAAGGAATACACGGATCGTTTCGACTCAATAACAGTTCCCGACTATCTCACTGACCGGTTTCGGGACACGAAGCATGTTTTCCGTTGGATTTCGGCAATCATTATCCTGAGCATGGTAATGGCGTATACCGCCGCGCAACTAACGGGATCTGGTAAGGCTTTTGATTCTTTTCTTGGTACTGGCTACACAGCAGGTGTTTGGATTGGCCTGATCATCGTCCTATTCTACACGACGGTTGGTGGATTCAAGGCGGTAGCTTATTCCGACTGCTTACAGGGCATCCTGATGCTTGGGTGCCTGATCGCTCTTCCTATCGTTGGCATTGCAGCGGCTGGTGGTTGGAGTGAGATGATTACAGGGTTGGCAGCTGCAGATCCCGCATTACTTCGACCGATGGGCCAGTTTGGTCTCGGGGCAGCTGGTATAGCCAGTGCATTCGGATTTGTCGCGATTGGATTTGCCTTCCTTGGATCTCCACAACTCCTGACGAGATTCATGGCAGCGCGCGATCAGAAGCAGATTATTGATGGAGGCTTCTGGGCAGTGCTCTGCGTCATTGGCTTTGATGTTGGAGCGGTCCTTGGAGGAATGTCAGGCCGGACGCTATTCCCTGGCTTAGTAGATCCAGAGACGATTCTGCCGGAAATGAGCGCAGCCCTCTTCCCGGCTTTTTTTACGGGAATCTTTCTTGTAGTCGTGCTTGCTGCGATCATGTCGACAGTCGACTCACTCCTCCTCCTTGCGTCGTCTGCAATAGTTCGGGATATCGTTCAGAAAGCGATGGGGATCCGAGCTTCGGAGCGCACATTATCAAATTTAGCGCGAGGGGTAACGGTCGTGATCGGAGTGGTGGGGCTCGTGGTAGCACTGACTGAACCAGCATCCATCTTCTACTTCGTACTATTCGCTTGGTCGGGCATCGCATGTGCCTTCACACCGGTAGTTCTCTGTTCACTTTTCTGGAAAAGAACTACCAAGCTTGGAGCTATAGCAGGGATGATTGGCGGATTCGTGGTGACCGTCGTATGGACGATCTGGTTTAAGGAAAGATTCTATGACCTCTACGAGATGATTCCGGGTTTCATAGCGGGATTTTTCTGTACGATGTCGGTGAGCTTGATGACCGACGTTGACGAGGATATAGCTGACGAAGTTGACTCAGTTCGTAGGGCTGTGGGGCCGGTCTTTTGAGTCTTGGATGGAATGTTTTATGTCCGGATCAAACATCATAGTCGTTCTGTTTGCTTACTCATTTTATAGCTCGAGCACAGATGGTGCGATACAAACTGATTGGATCAAGAAAAATGGATGAGGATCACTCGCAGGAGGCATAAGATGGCCGATGTCAGTAGAAAGGATTTTTTGGGACTCAGCACGGTTGCTGCTGCGGGTCTGGCCAGCGGGTGTGCACCGATAGCGGATCCAGGAAATGTGAGGGCTGACCTTATCGTCATCGGGGGCAAGGTGCTTACTCAGGAGGCTGATCAACCAGTCGCGGAAGCTTTTGCTCTAAAGGATGGACGTTTCATGGCAGTTGGTTCAAATGAAGACATCCAAAACCTCCAGTCTGTGAATACCGAGGTGATTGATGCTTCTGGAATGACGGTTTTACCAGGGTTTATAGACGCACATTCTCATCCTTCTAGTGCGGGCCTAAACGCACTCAAGAATGTGAACACTAACCTCGGGAGTGTTGCTCGTATCCAGGATGCTCTGAGTGAGCGGGCAGCCAGCACTCCGCCTGGTGAATGGATTGTCGGTTACATGTACGATGATACAAAGCAGGAAGAGAGGCGGCCGTTGAACCGTGTAGATCTTGATGCGGTAAGCAGGGAACACCCGATCGTAGTTGGACATCGTGGTGGCCACACAGGTGTATACAACTCAAAGGCATTTGAGGTAGCAGGTATCACCGTCAGCACCCCAGACCCGTTTGGAGGTCACTTTTATCGTGAGGATGGTGAACTCACAGGGAAGGTTGCGGAGAGAGCGCGTGGTGCCTTCGATGTGCCGTCAGGGTCGACGCGCGAAGAACGTGCAGCTGGAGTTTCTGTAATCTGCAAAGAGATGAATGCTACGGGACTCACGTCAGTCCATCAGGCGGGTACGGGATCAACGGCATTCGTCGCCTATCAGGACGCCAGAGATGAGGGCACTCTCTCCTTACGCATGAATTTGATGGCTAGGGGCGGGACTTTCCCAGCACTTCAATCAGCTGGGATTCGCACTGGGGTTGGCGACGAGTGGATTCGTATTGGCCCAGTGAAATTCTCCGCTGACGGTTCGGCCTCGGAGCGCACTATGGCGATGAGCACGCCATATGCGGGTCGCCCAGACGATTTTGGTATCCTGACGATGACGCAAGAAGAGGTTCACGAGGTTGTCGAAGAGGCTCACCGGTCCGGATGGCAGATCGCTATCCATGCCAACGGTGATGTCACAATCGACATGGTGCTCAATGCCTACGAGCGTATGCAACGAGAGTATCCTCGTCCGGATACGCGCCACCGACTTGAGCACTGCTCCTTAGTGAATCCGACACTTCTCCAGCGCATAGCCAATGGTGGCTATATCCCCGCACCGTTCTACACCTATGCTCACTATCATGGCGAAAAGTGGATTGAATACGGTGAAGAGAAAATGGAGTGGATGTTCGCTCACAAGTCTTTTATAGAGTCTAAAATCCCGGTTGCTCCTGCTTCCGACCATTCCCCGGGACCTTATGAACCACTGATGGCGATACAGAGCATGGTGACCCGCAAAGATTTTGCTGGCCGAGTCTGGGGCCCTAGCCAGAGGATCACCGTCGACGAAGCCCTGAGAGTCTGCACGGTGAACGGGGCATACGCCTCGTTTGAGGAGAACGAGAAGGGTACGATTACCGCTGGCAAGTTGGCTGACTTCGTGATTCTTGCGGGAGACCCTCATGATGTAGATCCGGATCTGATCAAGGAAATTCAGGTTATCCGGACTGTGCTTGGTGGCAGGACAGTGCACGAGGTCTGAAGATAAGTGCCTACTCGCCGAATATCTTTTCCGAATGAGTGATAAGCTTGCCGGAAAAGTAATTAGGGATCCTCTGTGGAATACGATCAGACTTGACCCTATAGCGGCCCAGATCGTTGATACTGCAGAGTTCCAGCGCCTACGGTACATCCGGCAATTAGGCTTCACTCATCTGGTATATCCTGGTGCGACACATACGCGGTTTGACCATGCCCTGGGTGTTTATCACCTCGCGACTGTCGCACTAGGTAGGATTCGCGAGAATCGAAGAATTCCACCGGAAGTATTGCAAGGTGAACATCTTATTCCCTATGCGGCGCTGCTTCACGACATTGGCCACTATCCGTTTTCGCATGCACTAGAGGAACTAGAAGCGGAGTATGTGCCGACTCATCACGAGGAAGTTAGTGGACAGTTCTTAGCGTCCACCTCCCTACGCGATGCCCTCATCCCCCTTGGATCCACTGCTCCAGAGCTTCTTTTGGAATTGATCTCTGGTCAGAGTCAAATTCCTTTGCGGGGCTTGGTAAGTGGAGCCCTTGATTTGGATAAGATGGAATATCTCCGCAGGGATGCTCATTTTTCCGGTGTGCCTTACGGTGAAGTCGACGTTTCGCGGTTGTTACAGGGACTTGCCTTATTGCGTGACCCGGATTCTGGTGAGTATGAGGTGGGAGTTCAAGAGAAAGCAGTGGCTGCTGTGGAATCTCTTTTATTTGCGAAGTACCAGATGTTTCGAAACGTCTACTGGCATCATGCTGTACGGGCCGCAACCGTTCTCTACAAGCGCATTGTTGAAGAAGCCGTAGATATCGGGCTCCTTGTTTCTCATGAACTTGTTGGCCCAACTGACGAAGAACTCTTGTATGAGATTGGCCGCCGAGCACATGAAGCCGACGGTGAAGCCGCAGAGCGTATTGGTACGCGGTGGTTACCGGCACTTCGCCAACGCCGGCTTCCTAAAAGAGCATTAGAATTGACCGCAGCCGACCTTGCAGGCAGACAAGTAGAAGATTGGGTAGTTAGTGGTTCACCACATAAGCGTGCGATTGAAGACGACCTAGCTCTCGATCTTGGCTTGGAACCTGGAGAGGTGGTTATCGATTTTCCAGCTAAGAAAGCCATGTTCCAGCTAAATGTGCTTGTTGAACGGCGTGATGGACAAATCCAGCGGTTAGGCCTAGGAGGATTGCCAGGACTCCTAGATTTGCCGCGATTGGCAGATAATCTATATACGACAGCACGAGTCCTTAGAGTTTTTACCTTCGGACAACGCTCCATTCTGGCAGATGATCTTATCGCTCGAATTACTCGACCGACTGGCACAGCCTAAGCTGGTATGGGGTTTCCGATAGCGACCTTCTTGAAACAGAGATTTCCTTGACATTAGGGAGTAATTACAGCATCATAAATTGCTTTGCATTTCACGCCTTTCTAAACCTCAACGATAACCGGGACGGCTTAGTCACCTGACCGGGCTTCATCAAGAGATAATAAGACGATGGCCACTGCGACTCCGAGGAAACGGAGTAAGCGACGCGGAAAGGGTAATCTCCTTGCTGGATTCGATGCCAGCGTAGAGGAGCAGAGTGCTCTTGACCAATACCTTCGAGATGTCAGTCGTCATGAGTTGATCACTCCTGAGAAGGAAAAGGAGTTGGGTGCACTTGCCCAGAAAGGCGACCAGGATGCGATCCAGGAATTGGCGCGTGCGAATCTCCGCTTCGTAATTAGCGTTGCCAAGAAGTACCAGAATCGCGGTGTGTCACTCACGGACCTGATTCAGGAAGGAAATGTCGGACTAGTTACAGCTGCACGTAAGTTCGATCCGGAGCAGGGTGTGAAATTCATCAGCTATGCGGTCTGGTGGATTCGCCAGGCAATCTTGGCATCACTCGCGAACCACGGGCGTGCCGTGCGTGTTCCCTTGAACCGAGCAAGTGATCTTGCACGGATTTTCAGGGAAAAAGAGCGGCTAAAGCAAGAGAAGGGTCGTGAGCCTTCGACAGAAGAACTTGCGGAAGCTACGTATCTTACGCCGGAATTGGTAGAATCTTTGCAGACTCTGAATTCTGCTGAAATTCGACTTGATGCCCCGATTGGTGACTCAGAAGATTCACAACTTGTCGAGCGCTTCATAACCGAGGAAGCTGCAGAGCCAGAACTCGAAGTTGAGAGCCGTCTTCTAACGGAAGCAATTGCTGATGCACTTTCTCTTCTCGAGACACGTGATGCAAAAGTTCTGCGGCTCTATTTCGGTCTAGAGGGTGAACGAGAGCATACGCTAGAGGAAATTGGTAATATGCTGGGCGTTACACGGGAACGGATTCGCCAACTTAGAGACCGAGCGCTGCGTCGTTTGCGTGAAGGTGGCAAGGGCGACGCACTGGAGTCTTTCGCGGCTTGATCTATAGGCCGGTGATATCCCGGTCGGATATGTTTTCTGCTGTTCCCCTAGAAAGATTCTCCTTTCCAGTTTCTTACGTTCTAGAACTTCATCAATGATTGGGGTGGTAGATCAAACTGGTGGGGGTTCTTACCGAGTTCGACTAGAGGATGGCCTTGTGGTGGAAGCATCACTGCGTGGTAGACTGAAGTTAGGTGGAGCGAAGAAAGATAGGATTGTCATAGGTGACAGGGTTTCTCTGGAACAGTTGGATGACGGCTGGGCCATAGAGAGAGTCGAACAGCGCACGAGTGAACTTGTTAAGCGGAGCCGAGGTAAGCGGACGCATAGGGTTCTAGCTGCGAATCTTGACCGAGCGTTCATGGTAGTTGCGGCCAAGGATCCCCAGGCCAACCCGGAACTGGTAGATCGCCTTCTGCTACTAGGTGAGTCGAGCCGGATTAAGCCAGCTTTGATTATTAATAAGATGGATTTGCCGGGTGCGGGAGAGGTTGCTGAGCCGCTCACGAATCTGTACCAAAGTATCGGGTACCTCGTTTTACCTGTGAGTGCTATAGCTGAAGTGGGGGTGGGCCGGCTAGAGGAAGAACTGTGTTCAGGCATTTCAACACTGATCGGCCCCTCGGGTGTGGGAAAATCATCCCTGCTAAACGCTATCGATCCTAAACTGGAATTGCGTACTGGGGAGTTGTCACGCAAAGGTGGAACCGGTCGGCACACGACCGTCAATGCACGTATTATATCCCTTAGTTGTGGGGGGTTTGTCGCTGATACTCCTGGTTTTGGCGATATAGCATTTGCGGGAATACCACCGTCCGAGCTTGGTTATTGTTTCCCGGAATTCAGGGAACATATTGTGCTATGCAGGTTTAGGGGGTGTTCACATATTTCTGAGCCGGACTGTGGAGTACAGGCAGCTGTCGAAAAAGGAGTAATCCCCAGAACCCGCTTCAGGAGTTATCTCAAGGCGCACGCAGAGGCGGCAGACCTTAGCTCCTATGGGTGACTAACGAGGATGCGTACACTTTTCCTCTCGTTGTCGAGATACTTGATCAAGAGCGGAGGGGCGTCACCCTTGGAGAGCCGGTGGTTGGTTCCCATTCTACCTTAACTGGCCAACCATATACTTCAGCCAGTGCTTCCTCGTTCACAACTTCATCCGGTGTCCCTTCTACTGCGACTTGCCCCTCGGACAAGAGGAGCATTCGATCCGAAAAGCGGGCTGCCAAATCCAGCCCATGTGTTATAAGGATCACAGTAAGTCCAGAGCCTACAGATTGTTTCAGTAGTTCCAGAATCTCCATTTCATGCTTGATATCGAGACTGCTGGTCGGCTCGTCGAGTATAAGGGCCATAGGTTCTTGAGCCAGAGCGCGAGCGATCCTGACGCGCTGTAACTCTCCACCCGAAAGGGTTGATAGATCTCGATTAACAAGATGCGTCACGTCGCAAACCTCTAGTGCCTCATAGACAGCGGCTCGGTCCTTGCTGCCTTCTCCCTCAAGAGGGCCAAGGTGGGGATATCGACCCATGCCGACCATCTCTCGCACAGTTATCGGGAATGAAACGGTCTCTGATTGTGATACTACACCGATAACGCGAGCGAGCGCCTTGCGATTCCACTTGCTGATGTTGCGTTCGGCGATCAAGGCCCTTCCTTGATCCGCTCTTACAATTCCTAGGAGCCCCTTCATAAGAGTGGATTTTCCAGAGCCATTAGGTCCTAGGACTGCGTAAAAGCTTCCGGAAGGAGCAGACATGTTTACGCCATTAAGAGCAGGACGGCCTTGTCCCGGGTACTTGATCACAAGATTCGTGGTTTCAAACTTCATTTGGTTGCCGCACTCTGCCTCAAAAGGACGAGGAAAAATGGCACCCCAATAAACGCTGTTATCACACCGATCGGGATTTCAATAGGTGAAAGAACCAACCGAGCGATAAAATCTGCTCCTATTAGAAAAGTGGCACCTCCGAGGAATGAAAGCGGCAGGAGCCCACGGTGGTCCGATCCCACCAAGATTCTCAAAGTGTGAGGCACAATCAGTCCAACAAATCCGATTACTCCCGCCACGGAGACGCTCGCTGCTGTGATCAATGCTGCAACGACCAGGGAAATTCTTTTCACGCCCTCCACATTAGCACCCAGGTAGTACGCTGTTTCTTCTCCAATCGCCATCAGGTTCAGTGACCGAGCTAGAGATATGAGCATAACTGTCGCGGGCATAGTATAAGCTCCTGCGATGACGACCCTATCCCAGTCGGCTCCTGCTAGGCTACCCATAGTCCATAGAATGGCACTCTGTACTGTATGAGCAGGAGAAATCGAGAGAATGAAAGCGATACAAGCCGAGAAAAAAGCAGCTATGACTACACCTGAAAGCAGAAGGACTCGGACATCCATCGCTCCGCCAGATGAGATAGCTACACGAAATACGAGAAAGATCGCTAGGAGTGCACCTGCAAACGCTGCGAGGGGAAGCGTCCAGGAACTGGTCGCGGCAAGACCCATGCTGAGTATCAGTACTGCACCAAAGGATGCGCCCCCGGAGACACCGAGTATATATGGTTCCGCTAGAGGATTCCGTAAAAGAGCCTGAAAAGTTGCGCCTGCTACAGCCAGTCCTCCCCCGACAAATCCTGCTAAGAGGATACGGGGTAGCCGAAGGTTGACCACGATGTCCCGATGTGCTTCTTGCCCATTTCCAGTGAGAGCAGCCCAGACTTCAGAAATTAGAAGTGGAACGGAACCAAAAAACACACCTAATAGCCCGATCCCAATGAGGGCTAGAACCAACAGGGACCCAAGTTTTGCTTTGCTCATCGCAGTAGATCACCATGCAAGATTTTGGCTACATGTCTTGCGGCCTCTGCGATGTCCGGCCCGGGGAAATCCAGGGTATTCCCGATCTCCTCTATACGAGCCCCAGGGGTCAGCCTGGGATCGAACTGGGACCCGTCTGAAATTAGAACTACATCGATCTTTCGGATGCGAAATTGCTCGGGGCTTACTGAGCCATACAAGAATCCCAAGTCGGAGAAGACATTTCTACCGCCAGCTAGCACTAGTATCTCATCGATATAGGTATCAGGCCCTGCAACCCAAGGTGGCGAGCCTCCGAGAATGTACACCGCATGGATCTTTGGCTTCTCAGAAGTCCATCTCTGAAGATCAGCGAGGTCATTCTTGATGTTCGAGATTATGGAATCAGCTGCAGGCTCTGTACCTGTTGCTTTTCCGAGAAGTATTATGCTTGAGTATAAGTCAGTTAGGCGATCCGGACGCACGGCTATTTGGGGGATCTCAAGCTCATCCAGGCGAGATTTGGTTTGAGGATCTTGGTCACCAGCAAAACGCACAACTAAGTCGGGTTCGAGAGTGATGATATCTTCGAAGTTTGGCTCCAGCCCTCCACCCACAGACGGGATATCGAGAACCCAGTTCTCTAGGTCGAAATCAGTGCGCCCAACAACCGTATGAATGGCTCCGAGTGCTCTCAACGTCTGAGTCGCTGATGGTACGAGTGAAACGATTCTCCGCGCTGGTTCCTCAAGAGCAACTTCCAGTCCAGCTGCATCCACCAGAATAATGTTACTAGCAGTGCCTCTATTTTTTTCCACCGAAGTTGGCTGGCACGCTGTTGCCAGAATGATGATGCAGAAAATGAGTTCACGGATATGTTCCTCCACTATTCTCATCCGCATCATTTTTCTTTAGTCGCGGGGTTGCAAGAGTCTTCAAATGATCGAATCCATCTGCCGTCCTGCCTAGCAAGGCCCGTGAACCAGCGATCCTCAGAACCAAACATTTCCAGAAGAATTTCTTCGGATCCGTCACCATTCCAGTCGATATGATCCAGGTAACGCGGCACCCCTTTTCCCTGAGACTCAGCAAGCCGGTACCACATATAGCTTATCTCATAAGTCCCAGAGGTGGCGTCTCCCATTACAAATAGAGAGTAAGCTCCAGGTTCAGGCGGTGATGTGATCATTCGATCCCGATGTAGGAAAGTCGCTGCAATCGCTTGTCTCGGTTCACCTGGAAGTTGGAAAGCATGAATATCTGTTCGTGAATCCAGGATTGAGGGAGGCCATTCAGCGCCGACGCTTGGGATCACTTCAGATGCCAGTGCGAGCGAGGCTACACGTTGATTGTAGTTATGACGGTATGCCGTATATGGCTGAAAAGAGCGAGAACCTGCAACATCAATTGGCAAGGCAATTAACTGTTCTACATCACTCGCTTCTGATATGAGTTCCACAATACCCGAAATGGCAGGCCTTAGGGTACAGAAGCTGTCATCGATTGACACTTCTTGAGCTATCATCCTTCCGATCCTAACCCCCTCAGAGAACAGTACCCATTCTGAGCCTTGAGTTATAAGCCCTAGGTTGATCTCAGAGCTCAAGCTCTGGTTCGAGATTTCTGTGAGACTATTACCATTTACCTCTCCGACTGCGGTGAGCTTAGCTGTAGAACCAGTCCGTTTCCCACTAAGTAGAATTGGTCTCTTGGGGATTCCGAGGGATTGCTCTTCGTTGGCTAGATTCGGGGTCATAACTGATTGTCCCGAAGATATTGTGGAAGAAGAGGCAGGAGGTTTCAGGCGGAGTTCTAACCCTTCCCAGGTAACGTTGTCGCAGCCTGTTGCCAGGGTTAAGATCACCGCGATCGCTAGGTGTTCCCTTTGCATGCGGTCGATGGGGTCAGGTATGATTTAGGGCTCCAAAGCTATCAATGCCTCCTTTCGAGGCAACCTGATGCTAGGTGTCCTGCTCATTCGGGGTGGTCGGTATAACCTGGTGCGGAGGTGCCTGAAGTATCATCCCTAAGGATGCCATGGACCTAAAGTATGCAGGGCCCTTTAGGAAGGCGCTGTCCCGGTTTCCAACTGGAGACAGCTTCCGTTCTTGCTTGACGGACTTCGAGCTAAGCGAACTAGGAGTCAAGTTTCATGCTCTATCCTACCTAGTTCCCTTGTGGATCCAGACAGAAGGCGTGGCCTCCGAGTGATTCTTGCACATCTTTCGGATCTGCACCTGGGCTTCCGGGCATACGGACGTATCGATCGCGGTGTGGATATACGCGAACGAGATGTCTCTATGGCATTTGAGCGTGCACTTCAGGATATAATTCGACTAAGTCCTGACATCGTGGTGGTTTCGGGTGATGTCTTTGATCGTCCGGATCCTCCTGCAAGCGCAGTGGTGGTGCTTGCGCGAGGTCTCGAACTACTTCGTTCCTCACTTCCCGAAACACCAGTATTCATGGTCGCTGGTCCCAGGGACACTCCCAGGCAGCTTGGCGATCCCGGGGCCCTCGCTGTACTGGATAGTTTTCCGAACGTCGAAGCAGCTACTGATTTGACCCGCTCCATCATCATGGAGCGTCTTGAGCTTCATGCTTGCCTCGTTCCATACCGTGCTACTGTCCGCCACCCTTCGGCCTTCCCGGAGTCTGACCCTCGAATACGCTGGAATCTTTTGGTACTGCATGGAACTCTTGAACAGTCCGAGCAGGCAGCAGTACCAATTGTTCCCGAGGACTGGAGCTATATAGCCCTGGGAGGTCAACACCGGACAGAACAAGTATGCTCGAATGTGCTCTGGGCAGGATCGCTAGAGCGTGTGGCACTTGATCCCTGGGCAGACGCCGGAGGGGAAAAAGGATTCTTAATGGTGAACCTGGAGAGCGGAGAGCATCAATTTCACGCTATTCCATCGCGTCCAGTGGCTGCCCTGGCTCCCATTAAGGTCGTTGGTGGGGATCACGATCAACTGCGTCGCCGAGTCCGTGAGGTTGTTCAGGAGATCCCCGGAGGTATCAAGGGTAAAATTGCACGCCTGAGGCTTGAGGGCGCTTTCCCGCAGGACCTCCTTGCTTTACAGGGCGGAGAGCTATCGGGCCTGCGGACTTCCGCACTACACTTGGCCATCGAGGCTGGAAAAGAGCCGCGTCCTTTCCCAGCAGACTGGCTATTGGAAGATGCACCTTCGCTCCTTCATGTTGCACTAGAAAAAGAACTTGAACGGGATGGTCTTCTAGAAGATGCCACCCAGGCAGTCATTGAGGAGTTACTGGATTCTGATACCGCCGATGCTTCAGGGGTTCATGCGGTTGGAGTCCTGGATGAACTTGATGGCGACATCCCTGGAGTTGGCCGAGTGAGCGCTTCCATACCAGCTGGTTTGACAGCGGTGATCGGTGGTGACGGGCGGTCACGTAAATCAGTCAAGGAACTCTTGATCCAGATCGGAGGAGGCTCTAGCAATAAGCCTCTGCGGCATTTTTGGGCTTGCACCGATGCAGGGACTTTAGAGGAGATGTTATCGGTTGCTTCGCTAGCGATAGCGTTTACCCGCGGGCTAGCCGTGGTCGATGCTGCTTTAGGGCAGCTAGAACCAGGTGATAAATCCGGGACAGGTTTGAGATTTGGTACGCCCGGACCAGAGAGCAATGTTCCAGGATCCAGTTCCACAGATCTTGAGGCTATTGCTACAGAAGCCCAATCGGCAGAACAAGATCTCCGGTCACTTAGAGCAGAGGTGGTTGAGGCTGATATAGCCTTGGAGGCTTCGATGATGGATTGGCTCAGCGAGAGGCAGGATGCTGAGACAACCCTCAATGCCTACCGTGATCGAGCCCGACAGCTTCGATCGCGCTTACGCCAAATGGAGGCGACTGGGCCTGATGCACCTTGTCCACTCTGCGGTCGTGTATTGGAGGGTCATTATGATGAGGTCTTGCGCGAACTAAATGATGAATGGGAATCAGTCATCCAAGACGGAAGTTGGTGGCGGAGCAGGCGGGAACAATTGGAGCTAAAACCGCCGAATCTCCAAGAGCGTGAAGAAAAAGTATTGAAGCTACATGTGGCCCTGGAAGCTCAATCTGAACGTGTCGAACTCTTACGAGTTAGGGTTAGCGGCATGCGAGCAGGAGGCTCTCCAATAGAAAAGGAAGTCGCACGAGATAACCATCGGGGTCAGGTAATGTTGGCCCTCTTACGTGTGCGGGCTGCTCGTGAGGCTCGAGCTAGAGACGTACTTCTGGATAGAGCTTCCCGTTTTGTCTGCAGGCTCACAGGTGGCCGAATTCTGGCGATCACTCTACGAGGGGGAGGAGTCCGTCTCGAAGGGGATTATGAGACCCTGCGTTCGATATCAGAGGAGGATCTCTCTGCTGCCAAGCTAGCACTCCGGCTAGCTGCTGCATCTCTTATAGCTGTGGGCGGGCAGGGCCTGGGCTCACTTCTTCTAGAAGAGCCATTTGATCGACTAGACCCTGAGGCTGGTATCCGTAGCCTGGTTCTCATGAAAGAGCTCGTAAGTGAGGTTCCTAGAATTATACTAATCAGTCGAGGTGTAGCGGTTGGGGCACGCCCTGAACTATTTGATTGCATCATGGAAATTCGAGAGGAAGGTTCGACTGCTGGTCCTGCGCTCCGTCCAACTCCAGCAGGTCCAGGCAGGTTCATGTTACGATCTTCGGCTATCCTGAAACACTGATTGATCGTGAGCCCAATAGGATACGTAGGTTTCTAGATTACACACTCTCTAGTTGAGCCTTTCATCTCATCTTCGCTGAGTCCGGATCTGCAGTGATCAGCGAGCAGTGTCGATCAATGCCCGCATATGGATTCTAGATCCCAGTATCCTCGGGAACTTCCTGTGCGGCGATCGCTTGAACCTCAAGAATACAACCGGGCTTTAGGTCTCCTACAGGCACCACAGCACGTGCTGGCCGGTGTGTGCCCATGACTTCAGCATATGCTGCATTTACTGCTGGCCAGTGATCTATATCAGTGACATAGATCGTCATCTGAAGAGTCTTACTCAAACTACTGTTGGCTGCTTCGAGTATTGCACGAACATTCTCGAGTACGTTGCGTGTTTGGTCCCCAGGATTATCGGGCAGTGCCTCGGGATCCTTTGGGTCGAAAGGCAACTGACCGGCAACGTATACGATGCCTTGATGAACTATCGCCTGGGAGTAGTGTCCCGCAGGAGCTGGAGCGTTAGGAGTAGAAATTATTTGCATGCTGTAGGATGGGTTCAAGAGAGTATGGTCAGCAAGTTAGCGGTTAGCAGGAGTCGTTACTGGCCTGTATAGCGAGCTTCCTCATTTCCAAAATCCCTTGCTTCTCGCCAGGCGAATCGGGAGCCCCACTTATTATGCTGATGCTCTACAGCGTCAGCCACGATCTCTCCAAGTACTGGCGCGAACTTGAAGGCGTGCCCACTACCTCCAGCTGCTACGACAAGACCCTCCCGATCTGGGTCGTGCCCGATCAAAAAATTGCCATCGAAAGTGTCGCAATACATACAGATTCTCCGGTATGCAATGGGGGCATCCGAGAGCGTTGGAATCGCACTGCTCAAGAATTTACGGGTACGAGCTTCATGCTTTGCATCCACTGTCTCCCGCGCTTCCGGGTGCATACGTATGCCTTGCCCGTGGTGTGCCACCTTGACACGTCCATCCGCTAGGGCAGGGAATCCATACCACCCACTATTTGAGATATCAGCCGACCATGGAGGGAAGTGCTCAGGACGAAAGAGGTCGGGATTATTGGGTAAGAAATGGAGCACTGGTTGACCGGTAGACCAGAGAACACCTGAGAGCCAGGGTAGTAATGTGGGAGTCCATGCTCCAGCTGCAACCACGACAATTTCACCTGTGATGGTATCGCCATTGTTAGTCAGGACACCTGAAATGCGACTTCCCTTCGATCGTAATTGATCCATCTGGCCCGAATAAAATTGAACACCGCTGGTTTTGCAGAGCTGAACTAAATGCTCCATGACGCTCCCGCTCTCCACCCATCCGCCGTGGGGGTTATAGTAGCCGTCAGGAAATTCTGAAAAATCCCAGGCTGGATAACGCTTGGCGATCCGATTCGCAGTCAGGCGTTCGGTGTTGTAGCCACGTTGTTCTAATACTTTACGGTTCTCGTGTTCGTATTCGCCCAATTTCATTTGGCCACGCGAGAGTATGAGGAACCCGTCTTCGTGGTACAGGGGCTGTTGCCAGTCGCGGTTCCAAGATTTCCATCCCTCGATTGCGATTTCTCCCAGTTCGTGATAGAAGACGTCCGAACCATAATCCATGCGGACAACCTTGCTGACATCAGTCGAAGATGCGTCTTCGTGTGGGGGGGTGCCAGGATTGACTATGCTCACAGACCAACCACGTGATTGGAGCTTTAGGGCTGCAGTGCAGCCAAAAACTCCGCCACCCACAATAACGACACGGTGCCCTACTTGAGGTCGAGTTTGAGCCTTGGTCACAAGCGATCCAGTAGAAGGTTGGCTAGAATTAAAAGTGATGGGGTGGTTCAAGCCCTACACTTTCGTATTCCCTGTTTCCCTAGGTAAGCCATGCGGGTTCGAATTTTATCGTCTGATACCGTGCGATCCACCATTGACATGCCAATGGCCATTGAGGCGATGAGGGATGCATTTAGCGCTCTTGCAGCGGGTGAGGCAACCGTCCCTGTTCGTGTAGCGCTGGAGACATCCCATGGGGTCAGTCTATTCATGCCTGCCCACTTGAAAGAGCAGGATTCTGCTGGCGTGAAAATTGTTTCAGTGAATGAGGGTAATGCGCAGTCGGGCCTCCCAGTGATCCATGCGGTGGTGGTGGTTCTAGACACTCTGACTGGGTGTCCGATTGCCCTTATGGATGGGACGTGGCTGACCGCCCTTCGCACAGGTGCAGTTGGTGGCCTAGCCGCAGACCTTCTAGCCAGGAGAGATTCCACGACTGTAGCGCTTTTTGGAGCCGGTACGCAGGCAAGGACCCAACTTGAGGCTGTGCGGTGTGTGAGAGACATCACTAAAGTTCGTGTCGTCTCTCGTAGTGCTACGTCTGCACAGGATCTGATAGATGAGCTGAGCGGAGTGGAGGCTGTCAGTTTGGAGGATCCAGATGAGGCCGTAACTGGAGCGGATATCATCATTGCTGCAACCAGCAGTTCAACTCCAGTGTTTGATGGTGCGCTCGTAGAGCCTGGCACACACGTGACCGGTATCGGCTCGTTCACTACAGAGATGAGAGAAGTCGATGCCACCCTTGTGGAGCGGGCACGAGTCATAGTTGACCAAAAGGAAGCTGCGCTGGAAGAGGCCGGAGATATCGTAGGTCCTATTAGAGATGGTTTGTTTGGAGAGGATGTGATTGCTGGAGAAATTGGCGACATCGTTCTTGGTCGGATTGCTGGACGCACGGAAGCAGGGGAAATCACATACTTCAAATCTGTAGGAAACGCAGTCCAGGACATCGCGGTGGCGGCAAAAGTACTATCGGTTGCCGAGGCGGAAGAACTAGGAGAAATCTTCGATCTATGAATAAGAAATTTTGACTTGGTGCTTCATCCCGTGCCTAGCCTCGACCAAGCTTCAGCACGCGCACGGTACTGCTCCATCAATTCTTCATCAGATGTCTGTAGTGCAGCTTGACTTAAAGCCAAGTATCCCCAGGCGTAATAGTTAGGGATGCCGATCGTCGCGAGATCTGGCCAGTGCGTCCATTCATCTGGAATCCCTGATCGGTGCACGAAGACCTCAGTCAACAAAGTGTGTGTCCTCGGCATATCTACCCATTGACCTATTACAGTTTCGTACGGTGAGGGTAACATGCGGATAATACCCTCAGCGCTCTCGACCTCTTCCAGCGGACCGTTATTCAATCGGTAAGCAAGGCCCTGACGCACGAGGTAGTCGGTCAGGCCCAGTGATACCGCAGCGTTGCCACTCGACGAGAAATAGATTGGCCTTTCATCGATTACTTCTCCGATCAGTGCTAGCGCGTACTGTTCCCACGGTACCAGACTATCACCGTCCCTCAAGACAGTATTGATGTTTCCGAGCCTCACAGATCGATTTCCTTCGACACGCACATAATTCTGTGAAACCTGGTCGATCTGTTCATCGGTAAGTGGGATGATCGACTTGGTGGGCTCCTTGATGCTAGTAGCCATAACCAGGGAGACCTTGCTGGGCATAGATGTGGGATCAGTCACGTATGCTGCGGACGTGTTTTCGGCAGTATAGGGACGTTGACAAATAATTCTGGACCAGTCCTCGGATGGATCCATGTCGGGATCACATGGTGCGGTTATCCTCTTGAGCTGTTTCGTGTACCACTCAGTGTTTAGGTAGGAAGTCACAATAACCGTGACGTCTCGCCTGATGCTTTCTACTTCCTGCAGATACCAGAGCGGGAAAGTGTCATTGTCACCGTTTGTAAAAAGCACACCGTATGGTTCGACACTCATTAGAAGATTGTGGGCCCAGTCCCTAGCAGAGTAGTCATCTGCACGGTTCGCCCAAGTGAAATTCAGGACCAACGGAATCAATGCCAACCCAAGGATTGGGCTGGCCTTCGCGAGGCCCGAGCGTACCTCACGGCTTGCTTCCCGCCAAAGAGTTGCAATGCCTATGCCTGCCCAAAGCCCCCATACTGAGAAGCTGACTATGAAGAAATAGTCACGCTCACGAACTTCATGGAGTCCTCGGTCGGCGATTGGATCCGGAAGTGAATATCCGTATCTGAAGTTCAGGTAGTAGACTAGGCCAGCGGATAAAGTTAGGAAGAGTGTGGCCAAGAAAATGAAGCTCGTCCGGTCTCTTCTTGCGTGCTCGATTGCACCCCATACGCCTAATCCTGTGAATAGCATCGTGAATGGTAGGCGCCAATTAGAGAAGAGCACGTTGTTACCATCGAGAGACCTAGCCCACTGCCAGTCGAAATACTGAAGGTAGTTCGCAACCTGTGAGACCAGTGGAGCCGACCTAGGAAGTAGGGGTGGCTTCTCATATTGAGTGCGATTGAGTGCTTCGGCTAAAGCCGCACAGCCAGCCTTGCCATACGTAACCACAGCTGAGAGGGCAGAGCCTATATCTGGACATGCCGGTGCCGCCTCGTTGATTACCGGTTGAAGTCCAGCACGTAGGGGGAGAAATAGATGAATTGATAGTCCGACTATCGCTACGGCTGCACCAACCAAGTACAAGCGCCAGTTCAAAAGAGTTTGGGGATGAACCACGAGTATGAAGATTCCGATGGCGGGGGCGACGAGGAATGCCATCAGGTGATTTCCCACACTTAGGGCGAGAATGAACACCATCAGAATGAGTAGATTGTCGTCCTTGCCTTTCCCCAGGTTCTCTTGCCATCGGACTGCTAGCCACGATAGAAGGGCGATCGTGAAGAGTGAGACTGTGTAAACTTTCTCGTTGACGTTTGACTGGCTCCAAACTGTAAAGGAAGTCGAACTCACAAGAACGGCCGCAGCAGCCCCGACAAGGCGGAAAAGATTGTCACTCGAGAAGTAGCGCAGGATGTGGTGTGCCACCAGGAACCACATAGCGTGAGCGGCGGCAGACATGAAAGCACTGAATAGATTGATACTGGTTGCTACCGATAGGCCGAAAAATGTGAAAACCACGGACCATGCCCTGGCGAGGACTACAAAGAGCGGATTCCCCGGAGGGTGTGGAATACCAAGCATGTGGCCTGTCGCGATATACTCGCTGGTATCCCAGAATGCCGTTGTAGGAGATAGCGTGAGCCAGTATAGAGCAAACACTAGTGCTCCTGCGATCCAAGCCTCCCGATAGGGCGGACGAAGGTTCTCAGCGCTACCCCCTGGGCTCTCGTGCAGTGCTTGCTTGTTTGCTCTACTCATCTCGCCCCAGCGAAGCAGTTTCTTGAACAGGGTTCATGTTTGATTAGCCATTACTGTATGAAAGCTCAAAGGTAATTGCCCCGAATAATCTGTTTATATCTTGGACAACGTGCCGTATCAGCCCAACCCCCTTGTAAGGTGTAAGCATCCCCAGAGATCTGGCTTGACGGTCCAGTCAGGGGGCACCCAGGTCGTCCCACTGTATTCCTGAACGATCAGCGGACCTTCTAACACGTGTTCTAAACGTAAGTCGCTTCGAGATACCAGCAGTGCCTCTATCTTTCTGTCCCCATAGACCACGTTAGTTGAGAGAGTTGGTGGCGGACCATCAGCAATCGAGAGTCTATGGACCGCGAGTAGTGGAGCTGGTGCAGTCACTATTGCGCGCAAAGTGACTGCCTCTACCGCTGTTTCATCTCGGCGATACCCGTAGCGTTCCTCATGTAAGTTGTGGAAGCGTTCGACCCAATCTTCGGCGTGAACCCTTAGCTCAAAGCTCTGCCCTCGATATCGAGCGTCAATCCAGAGTGTAGTGGATAGTTCGTCTGGGTCTGACCCCTCCTCTACCATTTCCGTCCATGCTTGAAGAGCAAGCCCTGCCAGTGCATCGTCAATGTAGTCACCAGTCCCTGAATCATCGGTGGCTTGCAGCACAGTGCGGGCGGTTTCTCGGGTCACGGGTGAAGCCAGCATTCCGTAGGCTGATAAGAGGCCGGGATCTGGGGGGATCAGGGCCTCTCGAGCCCCTAGTCGCTGAGTAAGCTCAGTGACGTGTAGGCCACCGGCACCACCGAATGCCACGATGGTGAAATCCGCTGGATCGTAGCCACGCTCTACCGAGATCACGCGCAGGGCTCGCTCCATTGCTGTGTCCGCCACGGCTAAGATCCCTTCGGCGGTTTCTTCAAGAGACGCACCGAGTGCTGCTGCCAGTACTCCCAGTGGATCACGAATTGCGTCCCGGTCAAGAGTTTCGCTACCACCTAAGAAGGAAGAAGCCGGAAGACGCCCAAGCCAAACATGGGCATCAGTTACTGTGACCCTTGATCCGCCTCTGCCATAGCAGATTGGTCCGGGTTCTGCTCCGGCGCTCTGGGGTCCTACCCTGAGTGCACCGCCCGCGTCGACCCTGGCCAGCGATCCACCACCAGCACCGACGGTATGGATGTCCAGAACCGGTATTGCTGTGGGTTGCCCTGCGATCTCAAATTCTCGAGTCCTGAGTGGGTGCCCGGGACATAAGGATACGTCAGTGGACGTTCCTCCCATATCAAATGAAATAATTTGCTCCCTACCTGAGCGTTCAGCCCAAGTCAGTGCTCCAATAACCCCTCCAGCAGGGCCAGAAAGGACTGTATGCACTGGTTCTTTTCTTGCCCGCTCAACTGGGAGCACACCCCCATTCGATCCCATGATCCTTACTCGTGTTGCTCCTGCTTCTTTCGAGATGCGTCCGAGGTAATTGCTCATGATTGGCGCTACATAGGCGTTTACCACAGTGGTGGATGTACGCTCATACTCTCGGAATTCTGGCACCAAGTCAGCGGAAACAGACAGCGGTAGCCCAATTTCAGCTACGGCTTCTGCGACGATTTTCTCATGTGCATCGTTGGCGTAACTGTGCAGAAGTGAAATTGCGACAGCTTCAGCATTATGTTCCTTAATCCGAAGGGCGAGGGTTGTGAGTTCCTCAAGGTCAAGCGGTTCAATTTCTTCACCTTGAGGCCCAATTCGTCCTCTAATCCCCACGCGATCATCACGCATCACCAACGGGGGAAGCCTATGTCCAACCAACGCGTACAGCTGAGGTCGGTTCTGCCTGCCGATCTCAATTACGTCCTCAAACCCTCTGTTGGTCACCAGTAATACCTTGGCACCGCGTCGCTCAAGTAAAGTGTTCGTGGCAACTGTTGAGCCGTGAAGAAGGGTAAAGGGATCGCCCTTGCTGTTAGCCACATCAGTAATCCCAAAGATCTTTAGGATTCCGTCTAACACTGCTTGCGAGGGGTCTTCAGGTGTGGATGATACCTTGAGTGTTCTGATTTGCCCTTCTCTGAGAAGTACCAGATCTGTGAAGGTTCCACCCGTGTCCACAGCGAGGAGTGCCGTTGACGCTCCTTGACGCTCGGAGGACATTGTTTCGCTCATGCAGATCCGACCCTCCTTCAATGACTTTAAGGCCCTAGCCGACAAGTACGGCTTGGTGCCGGTATGGCAAGAGTTCCTCTTCGATGTAGATACGGCTGTAACCGCGTATTCTAAACTAGCCGAACCCCCGTTTGGGTTTCTTCTAGAATCGGTACTTGGCGGCGAACAATGGGCCCGATACTCGTTTGTGGGAACCCGTCCGGTGGGTGCTTGGAAACTTCAAGGTGGCGAAGCCTTGTGGTGGACGCCCGAACAAGGCTGGAAGAAGGTTGATACGAGTGACCCACTCGAAGACCTAAATACAAGGTTGAGGGAACGTGTGCCAGCTGAGATAGAAGGTCTTCCTCGGTTTTGGGGAGGGGCAGTCGGATATTTCGGTTATGACGTGGTGAGAGAAATTGAGACACTCCCAAACCCCGCACCTGATGACCTAGAACTTCCGGACGGTCTGTTTCTGTTTACCAACGTTGTTCTGGCAATCGATAACCTGCTTGGTCGCGCGATGGCGATTGTTGCTGTTCCTGTGGATGGTTTGCAACAGAATGAGCTTCGGGCCGTGTATGACGATGCCGTCGCAGCCACCAACGATCTCATTCATAAGCTAAAATCACAGCCCTCGCCGCCGCCTCTTCAGATGGCGAGAGAACCCAAGACTGACCCACCGTTTGATAGCTCAACAACTCAACTTGAATTTGAAGCGGGTGTAGAAAAAATCCGAGACTACATTCGGGCAGGAGATGCTTTTCAGGTTGTACTTAGCCAGCGTCTTGGGATTGATCTTCAGGCCTCTCCATTTGACCTATACCGGGGCTTAAGGACCTTGAATCCATCTCCGTACCTTTACTTCCTTGAGCTTGACGGGATTAGTCTGGTTGGCAGTTCTCCCGAAGTGCTTGTGCGGGTTGAAGATGATGTTGTGATTGTTCGACCAATCGCAGGAACGAGACCTCGTGGTGACTCGGTTGAAGAGGAGCGCTTGCTTTCCGAAGAGCTTTGCCAAGACGAGAAAGAGCTAGCGGAACACCGGATGCTTGTAGATCTCGGTCGCAACGATATTGGACGAGTTGCAGAATTTGGCTCGGTCACGGTATCAGATCTAATGATTGTAGAGCGCTACTCGCATGTCATACACCTTGTGAGCCAAGTCGAAGCCAAGCTTAGAGAAGGGCTTGGAGCTATCGATGTCTTTAGGGCGTGTTTCCCGGCAGGTACAGTATCAGGCGCCCCCAAGATTCGTGCGATGGAGATTATTGATGAATTAGAGCCGGTGCGTCGGGGCCCCTATGCCGGTGCAGTCGGTTATTTCAACTATGGAGGGGTTAGCATGGATACCGCGATCACGATCCGCACGCTTGTGGCGACTGGAGGGAAGGCCTATGTCCAGGCAGGTGCTGGTATCGTGGCAGATAGTGATCCTGCGCGGGAGTATGAAGAGACCATTAGCAAGGCGAGGGCATTACTCAAGGCCGCAGTTATGGTGCGAGGTTGAGTACCAGCAGGATTTAGTTCGCTAGTTTCTGGTATAAGAGAGCGAGCGCCCCGATGCCACGCTCAAAGTTCTCAATTGGTAACCACTCGTTGGGCGCGTGGAGATTACAGCCCGGCAGAGAAAAGCCCACCAGCATCACGGGAGCGCTCAGCCGTTCCTCAAACTCAACCACAATCGGTATAGAGCCCCCGCTACCCATCAGGACGGGCGTCGTACCGAACGCTTCCTCTAGCGCCTGTGTCGCCGCCTCGAAGTAACGACCTTCTACAGAAGCCTTCCAGGGTCGCCCTCCGTGGAGTTCATTAATCTGAACAGTGACACCTTCAGGAGTAACGTGCTGCACGTGTTTCTCAAACAGGTCCCTTACTTTCCCATCAGTTTGATTAGGCACGAGACGGAAACTGACTTTGGCCATCGCATGGTTTGGTAGAACTGTCTTGGCTCCCTCACCGGTGTATCCACACAGTAGGCCGTTCACATCACATGTGGGTCGAATCCAGAGGCGTTCAAGCGTGCTGAAGCCGTCTTCACCATTCAGTTTTGTCACTCCGAGTTCTTCTCGGTACTGCTCATCAGAATGAGGAAGGGACTCAATCTGTGTCCGTGTCTTGCTATCCCATTCGACGACATCATCATAAAATCCCTTAATCGCGACTCTTCCTTTCTCGTCATGCAGAGTCGCCAGGATGTGTGCCAATGCGTTGCCTGGGTTGGTGATTGCCCCCCCATATTCTCCTGAATGCAGATCACTCCGGGCCCCAGAAACATGGATCTCAAAGTATGCTAGTCCACGGAGTGAAAAACCTAGGGAGGGAAGTTCCTCTGAGAACATGCTTGTATCAGAAATGAGCACCACATCACAGGCAAGCCTATCGAGATTCGCTTCTACGAAGGGGACGAGGTTGGGAGATCCAGTCTCTTCCTCACCTTCGGCGAGCACTACCACATTCACTGGCATAGAGCCATTTGTCGTAAGCAGTGCCTCCAAGGCTTTAATATGCATGTAGAGCTGCCCCTTATCATCTGCTGAGCCTCTAGCATAAATACGGCCGTCTCTCTCGTCCGGTTCGAAGGGAGGTGATACCCACTCTTCCAGCGGTTCAGGGGGTTGCACGTCGTAGTGACCATAGACCAGGACCGTTGGTGCAGCATCGCCAGCACCTCGCCACTCGCCCAACACCACAGGATGTCCAGGGGTTTCGATGATCTCGACCTCGAGGCCTGCATCCTGCATGCGATCTGCCAGCCACTGCGCCGAGCGCCGCGTGTCCTCAACATGTTCGGTTTTCGCACTGATCGAAGGTATCCTGAGGAACTCATAGAGTTCAGCTCGGAAGCGATCGAGATTCGACTCTATAAAAGTCAGTACTTCGGGCATATCCGCTGCGGATAGTGTGAGAGAGTGAAGATGTAGGCTGTTCGCTAGATGAGTCCGCGAATTCCCCATCGGTAGACGAAAGTCATCATTGCCGAGAAGGTTGCTCCCCCCGCCAGGCCACCTGGGCTGATAGCGAGTGGCTCATAGAGATGGAAGATGCCCACCCCCAGCATACCCCCGATAACAGCTGCGAACGATCCCAGGACCATCAAAACTATTGTGTGTCCGGGTGTCTCGTTCGGGCGCTTGATCAGGACTTTCATCACCAAACCGATCGTTGCCCCAAGGACAATCCAAATCCCTATACCAATCCAGTTTTGCATACGAAATGTCGACTTCGGCAGTGGTGCTTTGGAGGTAGTCTAAAAGCTACTCTTTAGGTCGGCCGAATCTACCGGAAGCCTAGGATCGGAGCCAGGCCCAACGACGTTGGGGAAACAACCAGCTTATTGTTGAAAATTCTGACAGTATTCCCCGCCTTTTCTCTCTCTGAGTACTGATTCACTTGCTAGGTGAGATTGAGTCGTGCTTCCTCGAGGGAACAGAGTCAATGGAAAGCGATGCCCCTGTGGCTTCTGTTTTTTCGACTTTCTCAACCATTTCTTCAACTTCCTCTTCTAGGAAGAAGAGCTCCGCGCTGAGCGCGTTAATCTTGTTGTTGAGGACACGGGCATGTTCTTCGTGTTTTTCTGCGTACTGCATTGCTACGGCAGCCGTCTCAGTATCCCCTATACGGTGAGCCATCTCTGCTTGCCGATAGCATGTTTCAGCCGCGCGTGCTTTTTCAGCCATCTGAGCTTTTGCTTTGGAGATTTGAAGTGCCAGAACATTGATATGAGATATCGCTTCAGTGACCTGATTTTTCATTGAACCGACAAGCTCATTGGTGTTATGCGAGAGTTCGTTACGGTTCAATTCCTCATTAAAGTTCTCGACCGCCTTACGGAATTGGGCTCTGAGGTCATCGAACATGTTTTTGTCCGTCAGTTCGGAAACTATTAATCCGGTTGCTAAATACTTGGGGGTCAGGTTCTAGAGTGGGCGCTTTTCAAGGCCAATAAGAACCCCTCCCTCTGAAAAGCCATCATACAGTGCTTTTTCTGGGGCGGGCACGAGATCCCGAGATTTGAGTGCATCTTCAATTGCCTGATCAATCTCTCTTATAACTTCTAGTTCGGTGGCCTCCAGGCTAGCGACTGTGATTCCTTCACCTGTCATGTAGCCTTCGAATAAACCTATCGGATCACGTCGCCCCCATTCTTCGAACAATTCTGCTGGAAATGTCTCTCTCGCTTCCTGCTCGTCATGCGTTGCATGTCCTCCCATGCGGAAAGTATCTGCAACGATTGCTGCGGGACCCTTACCTGCCCGGCATTTATCTACGGCGAGACGAACCGTCGAAAACACATCTAAGACATTGTTGCCATCACATACCTGTGGCTCAATTCCATACATAGCCGGCCAGTCATGGAGGTTTCCGGCGCCGTGTTGGTCTACCCGGGTTCCAAGTGCGATCTGATTATTTTGGATGATGAAGATTGCTGGAAGGTTCTGGACCGCTGCTAGATTCATCCCTTCATGGCATGCAGCGGTCTTGGTGGCTCCATCTCCGACCCAAGTGAGGGCGACACGGGCTTCTCCGCGGTTGCGGAACGCCATGGCAGCACCCGTGACAATGCTCACACTGGTTCCCATATGGCTAATGGGCTGAAGAATCCCGTTCTCCAGATTTCCTATATGCAGGTCTCTGCCCCCGCTGGGAGAGTCCGACGTGGCTACATATCCTCGGAACATATCTGCCAAGGGCATGCCCATCATGTGGAGTGCTCCAGCGTTCCGAATCATCGGGCTCACGACGTCAATTTCAGTGTCTAGGGCCCTCACTGCACCCACGGTAACAGCTTCTTCGCCGGTTCCGAGCCAAGCTTTTGAAATAATGCCAGTTCTTACCCAACGCTTGAGTCCGATATCATGGAGTCGTGTCCGCAGCAGGTCACGATAGATCAATAGCAGGTCATCTTTACTGAGATTCTTGATAATCTCACTCCGACCAGGATGCTCGGCGAGTGATTGCTTGAACGACTTTATAAGATCGGGGTCCGGTGTCCAGTTCAGGTATTCCGGAGGGTCAAAAGCCTTGTAACGCTTCATGTATTCAATGTACAACTAGCTAGGGACTGCGAAACGGTAGGGTACGGGAAAATTTGGCCCCCTAGCCGTATAGGGTGATTACGGATGCGTTGCAGCGAGAGATGGCTCGAGTGAGATTGGTGCGTCATCCTACCTGCAAGCTTGTTAGTGAGTTGATTTGTGTGACAAACCCTAAGAATCATGGACGCGTCAAGGCTATTGTGGCGCTGCGCCTCCTAGAGGTCGTCCGCGAGAGAGATCTACCGGCCGAGCTTTTGGAACAAGAGAACCCGGCACGGACTATCCCACGCCGACTTGGTCTAAGTGATGTAATAGATCGTCAAATTCGTGCATATAAAGATGATGTCCGGAAAGGAGTTCGTCTCACGGACCAAGGGATAAGAGATCTTTTTACACTCGTGAACAGAAGACCCGATAGTGATGAGATTTTCTCAGACACCGGACGTGAGATAGTCAACGTCTATTTCCCCTTTCGGTGGGGGCAGATCTTTCCTGAGTCTATCCAGTACATGTTCGCTCGCACTTATTTGGCTCGGCACATGAAACACCTATTTGGGCGACGCATCCTTAGTTTTGCAGAAGGACCTTTGAATGTTGAGGTGCAGGATTTGTTCTTCCGGGGGAGCGATCCCGAGGATAGTGCTTGTTATCTTATTTCTGGGATCTGCCAACGGATTCTTGCACAGATTGGACACACATCCGCTGAAGTTAGTCATACTCTGTGCCAGGCTCGCGGTGATGATCGTTGCAGATGGGACGGCAGCATCATACCGCTGACTGAAGAATGATCGTGAGCGGTCATGTTGTACTGAGGTAGGACTCAATAACCCAGTAACAGATGAACAACGCCACAATTACCGCTAACCAGAGCCACCGTTTATGAGAATTCAGGTCAGTCGTGACAAAGGGGGCTATGGACGCTGGAGAAAATTAAAGTTGTACGTAGATGACGAACATTTATTTGATATAAAAGCAGGTGAAGCAATGATTATTGATATTCCTCCAAACGCAAAAACAATTCATGGAAAAATGGATTGGCTAGAAACGAATCTTTTATCTCTTGAGAATATCAGGGCAGGTGAACAGATAAAGATTGAAGAACCTTCTGCACAGATAGACGGGCGCAGATCAGTAGCAAGTATCCTGAGGAGTGTGTTCTCACCTGAGGTGCCTGACATGAAGAGTCTGCCAATGAGACTTAGAAGGGATGAAGAAGAAGAGACAACGAGCTATCTAGGGAACCGTCAAGAGAGGACTTAGGGATGATCGAAAGTGGAACTATAGCGCCAGATTTCACGCTTGAAGCCGATCAGGGGGAATCCGTGACGCTCTCAAAGCTTAGGGGGAAGAAAGTTGTTCTATACTTCTACCCAAAGGATGACACTCCGGGCTGCACGATTCAGGCTTGTGATTTTCGCGATGCACTGCCTCAGTTTGAAGGAGTGAAAGCGGTAGTTCTGGGTGTAAGCCCGGATTCTGTGAAATCCCATGCTAAATTTCGAGAAAAACTTGACCTAACCTTTCCACTTCTCGCGGATGAAGAACACTCAGTCTCTGAAGCTTATGGCGTATGGAAAGAGAAGAAGATGTATGGGCGCACTTACATGGGGATTGAGCGAAGCACTTTCCTGATCAACGAGGAGGGTGTGGTATCACAAGTGTGGAGAAAGGTGAAGCCCAAGGGCCATACTCAAATGTTGGCCGAAATGTTGGCTGACTAGCTCTTCATTGAAGAAGGTTCTGTCTATGCTCCGCCTCCTTTGTTTAATGCTTGATGCACGAGGTACGTACACATGTTCTGGACAGCGATTATTCGTTGGGCCCGTACCTCTCTAATCTCTGGCTTTGCCCATATGCCCTCTTGGAGCCAGATCGCTGGTCGCTCAGGTCGTTTCGCAGACTCAACGACGAATTGTCCGGCTTCAGCTGAAGGCCGGAAAATGACTACAAGGTCAACCGATGCAGGGACATCACTTATGGCGTTATAAGTCTCCTTGCCTAAAATCCTGTCTGCATAAGGATTGATCGGGATGACATCGTAGTTTCTTGAAGCGAGATAGGAAGGAACTCGACGTGCAGCCTTATTGGGATCACGCGACAGACCAATAACAGCGATGGTCTGGATCCGGCCGAAGAGCTCCGTGAGTTCCTCGGCGGTTGGGTTGTCGGCATCTTGCGACAACTCAAGCAATTTCCGGATGGGTTCTAGTCTTAACACAACCCGAGCATACTATCGAGACTCGTGGTCAGCAACGTTGTGTTGCCAGTGTGATCGGAGCGTGCGAAGATCTGTCCGCTCGCTCCTGCATCTCGGAGTTAGAGCACCCCCAAACGGGAGTTGTATGGAAATTGCTATAGGAGTTGCTGTAGGGGCTATTCTAGCTATAGCTGGGTTTGTTTTAGGGCGCTCATCAGGCCGTTCACTTGGTCTTTCTGACGGGGCTTCTGAAGCCGCTTCTCGGATCAAGGCTGTCGCCGAATCGGTGGCTCGTGGGCAGAGCCCTGAAGGTGCCCCTGCCGGATCTCCTGAAGCAGAGCTCCATTCTGCGTTGGAACGCGGATGGTCACCCCGTGAAGCCGAGAGGAATACGGCTCTCGTTGAGGCGATTGAGAGGGTGAGCACATTCTTAGAGACAAATGTGCGGAAGCCGTTGATCGAGGCAGGAGAGGCTGCGCAGGCTGATGAACTAAGGGAGAGAATAGAGTACGCACTAGGAGCCCTATCTGATATCGATTTCTTCCTAGAAAAGCCTTCGATGAACAAGTCAGGGCAATCTTTGGTGTCCCTAGTCGAGCATGTTGCGCACGAGTTTTCGGGAGACCAGGACATACGATTACGGCTACAACTTGATAGTAGCCCGGTGCGCGCCGTGGTTAGTGGTCCGGTGATTATGGACGTGCTTTATCTCATTCTCCACAATGCTGCTCGCTTCGGTGGTGATAACACGATCGATATTGCTGTTCAGGCAGTCGATCGCCGCGCTCTTATTCTAGTGAGAGATCACGGTCCAGGTTTCTCAGACGAGGCCCTTCAGCGAGCATTCGATCCGTTCTATTCGACGTCTCCTGAGGGGCTCGGACTCGGGCTACCACATGCGCGTAGCCTTATAGAGCGGATGGGTGGCCAAATTGAGTTGCGCAATGTGTCAGACGGTGGTGCGGAAGTAGAGGTCTCCTTCCCAGGCTCCTGAAGAGTCGTCTTTTGTGGCTGCTTTAGTCCGGAATCAGGAATACCCGTAAACCTGATAGAGAAGCAGATACACGATGATTCCGGTCACCGAGACGTATGCCCAGATGGGGAAAGTCCAACGGGCAAGCCTGGAATGCGCACTGAAGCGTCTGCATCGAACCAGGTAAAGAAGGCGGAGCACTAACGGGACAACAACAACCGCCAAGCCCATATGCGAAAAGAGTATGCTAAGGTATACGACCTTGGCGAGGCCCTCCCCAGCGAAATCGTGCGTTCCAGTCAATGCTACCCGTGTGAGGTAGAATACGAGGAAGATCGCTGAAGTAGTGACTGCGATAACCATCGCTCGACGATGAGCATGGAGGGATCGTTGGCGGATAAAGCGATAACCTGCGAAGAGCGCCAAGGCGCTTGTCGCATTAAGCCCCGCATTCACCATCGCCATCAGGTCACCGACACGCATTAGATCCATTGTTTGGCTACTCTACCCTTATCCCTGAGGTCGAGGAGGTTGGCTTAGGTGAGATAGTTGGGCCAAAGTCGCAAGGCGCACGAGGGTCGCTAAAAGACCCGCAGCAATCAGTGTGTGGAATGAGACCGGGATAACCGCTAGGGACGTGGCTACAGATACGAAGCCAAGGGCGACCTGCATTACTACTAGAGCCGCTGCGAGCAGGCCCAATAGACGAAGAGGCTTCGGAGCTGATACACGGACAATCCAAAGAGAGAGGCCAATGATCATCAACGCTGCGAGAATTCCGATCAGCCTGTGAGTGAAGTGTAGAGTAATCATTGAGTTCACTAGCGGAGGAACGAACTCACCAAGACATAGAGGGACGTCGGGGCAAGCCATTCCGGCATCCATGTGCCGCACGAGTCCCCCAATCAAAGATTGAACGAAAATCAAAGCAGCACCGGCACTGGCGAGGATTGTAATGCGGCTTGCAGCCTCACCAAGAGAGCTTTCAAATTTTCTTGGCGAGCCTGTTGCTGATGCAAGTACAGTCACGAGTGCTAGAAAGAGAAACGCTAGCCCCAGATGCGTGGTTGAGATTAGATCTGGTAGGCGGTATATGACCGTGAGCCCACCGAAAATTGATTGGATAATGAGGAGGACCAAGCCAGCTAGGCACGCCCTGAAAATCCAGGGTTGATCAGGGGTTGCAGTTTTGGCTAGCCAGGTGCTGAGTCCGAACACGAGGACGAGTCCTCCCGCAACTAGTCGATGGAGGTGCTCCCAAAAGACCCCTCCTGTCATTTCTGGCATCATCGTGCCAAAGCACGTCGGCCAATCAGGGCACGCTAGACTAGACTCAGTTGCGTGAACCACGCTGCCAAGATATAGGAGGGCGAGTGTCCAGAAGGTGCTGATGGTGAAAGCCCGATGGTGGAGCACGTGTTCTTAGGTAGTCGGTACGGGTTCGAGTGGCTCTGCTTCCAGTGTTGAGCCCGCAAGTATAGCTGCTTCTGCCTGATGCCTGTAAGCCTCTGCTGAAACAATGCCTTCTTCCAACCACAAGAAGTCATCGTCTAAGAAACGGCGGGCAACTCCGTAGGTTGTAGAGTCATCATTATTGAATAGGGCCGCGAACCTCGCAGTGATTCTTCTGCGTGCCATGCGACAGAACAGGTCAGCAAGAGCATCGGCACCCTTCTTCTCCGTAGTTTCTCCAAGTTCTCTTGCTCGGATGATCACAGCGGTCATGACCAACAGGTCGGAACCGATATCAACAATTCGCCCAAGTACAGCCTGGCGCTTCTCAAGCTTTGGCCCGAAACGGACCATCGCGTGGAATGTGGCCCTAGCCAGTCTGCGTGATGCACGCTCAACAAATCTCAAATGGCTACCGAGTCCCCCAAATTTCATGTATCGAGGCCATACGCTCCAACCCAGGAACCGGGTCGGGTACCACCAGGCATAATGGAAACCTGCACGGACAAGCGCCCGGAGCTTGGCTCCTAGGGACGCTTTTGGGTTGACGAGATCTCCCGCAATAGCGAGGTGTGAATCCACTGCTTCTCGAGCTATAAAGAGTCTCATGATCTCGGACGAGCCCTCAAATATCATATTGATACGGGCGTCTCTAAGATGACGCTCAACCGGGTAAGGGACATCACCGCGAGCGAGCAGGGATCCATGAGTTTCGTAACCGCGTCCCCCTCGGATCTGGAGCGCGTCGTTCACAATGTCCCAGCCGGTCTCGCTCGCCCATAACTTCGCGATTGCTGCTTCGAGACGGATATCAAAGTGACCAGAGTCTGACATACGAGCTGTGAGATCGACGAGGGAATCCATCGCGAATGCATTGGCGGTCATCTCGCCCAGCATTTGAGCAATCGCGTCGTGTTTTCCTATGGAGCGACCCCATTGGACCCTTGAATTTGCCCAATCTCGGCACATCTCCAGCGCCCCCTTTGCTCCTGCAGCACAGAACGCTGGCATCGCTAGACGCCCAGTGTTGAGTGTTATGAGAGCGAGTTTGAGACCCTTGCCCTCATCCCATAGGAGGTTCTCACGGGGAATCTTCACGTTCGTGAATTTCAGAATCCCATTTGAGAGTCCTTTTAGGCCCATGAAAGAACATTCATGGGCTACCTCCACACCCTCCCATTGAGTTTCCACGATAAAGGCACTGATTGGTTTGCGATTCGAGCCTTCCGGTGCGGGAGTTCCGGCCATCACAACAATGAGCTCAGCACGTGGACCATTGGTTGTCCAAAGCTTCTCTCCGTTCAGGATCCAGTGCAAACCGTCATCGGAGAGCCTTGCAGTCGTTGACATGTTGGCTGGATCAGAGCCGACGTCATGTTCCGTCAGTGCGAAAGCGGATAGCGCTCCTTTCGCGAGTCTAGGCAAGTATCTCTCTTTCTGCTCTTCGGTCCCAAACTTCATGAGTGGACCCGGAACACCGATGCTCTGATGTGCTGACAGAAATGCGCCGGTAGCAGCGCACCGGGATCCAACAATCGCGAGGGCACGATTGTACGAATGCTGTGACAATCCGAGTCCGCCGTATTTCACGGGAATCTTGATGCCGAAAGCACCTAGGCCGGCCAGGCCTGTAAGCACCTCTTCTGGTACCCATCCGTCCCTGTCTACCTGATCTCCGTCAATATGCTTTCGAGCAAAAACCTCAAGATTCTCCAAGAGTTTGTTGGTCTGGCTTTCTTCGTCAGGGTTAGGCTCAGGGAGAGGATCGATTAGGTCGACGTTTAGTCTTCCATCGAAGATAGCGCGCGCGAAACTTCGATTACCCCAATCCTGTTCACGCGCCTGTTCAGCTACTTCTCGGGCCTCGAATTCAGTGGCGAGCTTCTTGTCTTCAGCCATCAGATACCTGTGACTTCCAGAGTTGTATTCTTAGCACCCGCCGATCGTGGGTACTGTTATTGACCTACTAGGAATGTAATACCAAGCAAGAGTGTTTCCGTGCCGGTGACCACCTCATTAGATGTTCTCGTTCAGAAATTGTAAAATGTTGTTTGATTGAGCCATTGCGTCTGCTTCACCGACTTCGATCAATGTTTTTAGATAATCTGGTTGAAACAGAATAAGGCTGAGAAAGTCGGGGGAGCGGGTTTGCGTCGTCCCGAGTCCACGGGTCAGGAATCGGAACGCTTTGGGCAGCTGAGCTTCATGCTCATGTGCCAGGTCTCCGAGGTCACACGAGGGCCGTAACGTCAAGAGTCGCACGGGTTCTAGGTCTCTCCTCTTATCTATCGGGAGGTCTGCAAGTAAGCGATTCAACTGTTCGAGCCGCAGGGCATCGTGGTCGAGAAGGTCCAAAAAAATCGAGTTTAACAAAACTCCAGCGACCTGAGCCGGAGGTGGGTAGCCCTGACTACTATGCTCTTCGGCTTCTTCGGCACTTCTGTCATAGCGAGTTGATATTGCAATGATTCGGCGTGCGCCAAGGTGCAGTGCCGGCGAGAGTGGTGCCGCGAGCCGTACGCCTCCGTCACCGTACCAAGCGTCACCTAATTGTATAGCGGGGAACAATAACGGAAGGGCGGCAGAGGCCATTACGTGGTCCACAGTGAGTACAGCTCGATGGGCTTTACGTTGCGGGCGCTCCCATTCCGATATGTGTGCGCCCTGTACCCATGTCACTGATCGCCCCGTTGAATAATTAGTTGTCGTCAAGGCTACGGCCTTAAGCCGGTCACGCTCGAGATTGTATTGTATGCCGGTTAATTCACCGTCCGCAGCGTGGAGTACTTCTGTCAGGTATTCGTGTAATGGGCGGGTATCGACCAGGCCCCGCACTCGAGGAGCTCCCCTGATCCCACCAGAAGCAAGCTGTATGAGCCAGCGTATCCCATTTGCAGTTAGCGATCGGGTATCCACTCGAAACACATCTTCAACAGTAAGGTTGGCCCAGAGTTGGCTTAGCTCGTCGACTGCCTGACGGAAGGTTCCGTGATGTGATGCGAGTAGTGCGGCATTGATGGCGCCAGCCGATACTCCCGTAATGTAGGGTATATGGAGTTCGGGAAAATGTTTAGCGAGAAAGCGCAGGAAGCCAATCTGATACGCCGCGCGGGCACCACCACCACCCATTACGATACCCAAGTCTCTTGGCCCGTGTGTGTGCATCGCCTGGGATCGCTCTTCTGTACGACCCGGAAGATCACGCTTCATGGAGTCATACATTCCGCGACATCGGAACCGATAGAGGGTTTAGCTGCCGACGAGTGGTCTCCCTATTGCCATAATTCCCGCTGCGATAAGGCCTAGGACCACGAGTGTTCCCACTAGATGTGGCGCGTAAGTCCGTTCTTCCTCTGGTCGCCTCTTAATAACTACTGAGACGACATGCGCCACGACTACAGCGAGCACCATCATTGTGATGTGCCCGATTAAGGCAGGATAGAAGGTGCCCGACAATAAAGTGACTATACCCAGAAGGGCTGTCAGATCTACCAGGCCAGTGAAAACTGCCGATGTAATCCGCATCGTTTTGTCATACGACCGACCTGTAGCCATACCGTAGACTGCATAGCCAATCACGATGAGCCCAGCGATCATGACCAAATAACGGAAACCAGAGTGGGCATTCAGCATCTTTGTTCTCGCTCACTGATAGTGTGTTTGTTCCTTATGCTATCAATATATACCGCGTTCGGACCACGATCACGTTGTGGCCCGAAAAAGGTAGGGCGAAATGCTAGCTCTTTCCGTCTGCTTCCACGTTGCTCAATCTAAGAACTCAATCTAGACCATCTGCAGGAGCAGATAAAATGCACAGGGCACCAGGGCTGCCCGGAGTATCACGGATCGTATTTAGCCCGTTTGGTTTCTGTATGCTTGTTCTGTTAGCACCGCGCCCAGAATTGGTCGCTCAAGTAGAGTTGTCTGCGACACTTGAAGGCCAAGTCTTGGACAGCGTTACCGGCAGGCCCATGGAAGGTGTTCTTGTCCGCATTGATACTGGCCCAGAGGTATTCTCGGATGTAGATGGCCGTTATCGCCTTATGGGATTGCGTCCCGGACGTCATATACTTGCCCTTCTGACAGCGGACTGCCGGGTCAACTGGGGTTCAGTCGTATTGATTCCTGGCCTTACTACTGAAGCTTCCTTTGAGCTTTCTCCACCAATTGGTACAGAACAAGAGATTCTACGGGAGGAAACTGAGCGGCGTCGCTCCTTCGGAAGATTGATCACAAGAGAAGAGGTCGAGCGCCTTAATCCGAGAACACTTGTGGATGTGATTCGCCGCTACGCACCTAGGATGGTCAGCGGAACCTCCGGGCAGGTAGGATCAACCGCACGCATCACACAGAGAGCGCCAAATTCGTTGATGGGTGTATTAGAGCCGGTGGTTGTCGTTGATGGCACGCGGATGGCTGACGCGGCAGAGACGATCAATATGATTCACCCAGGAGAAGTCGAGACACTCGAGTTGCTGCCAAGTTCATCTGGTGGTTGGGAATTTGGCTCATCGGGATCAGCGGGTGTCATAAGGATCACGACCCGGAAAGGTGCTCTAGAACGTGGGCATAGTGAGGTTGCAGCTTGCAGGGTTCCCAACTTTCGGGGCTTAATCGGCTACTAGTCTTCCGGAGCCCAGATCCCAGGTCTAGTAAGAAGGGTAGACAAAAGTGTTGACAATTAGCCTGCCTCCCTGTAACAATGCCCCTCATAACCGGTTATGGCAGGACATGGCCTCTATGGTCGAAAACATGAGTAGTTACTTCACGGCCTTCGCCGATGCGAGGGGGCTGCAGGGCAGCCCCCCTCTCGTGTTACCTGTCAGTTTTACCCCTTATCAGGGCTTCTACCCGGCGCCTACGGCGCATGGGACAATTGTCTCAGCACACCGCGATTCGGCGTGCAACGAGGAGGATTGATGATGTTCGACTTCAAATGGAAGTCGGCTTGGCGAAATACGACTGGAATCGCCGTCGTACTAGCTTTAGTCGGCTTCGGCGCTGCAGAAATTGCCGCGCAAAACACCGGGACGGTGACTGGACTTGTTCGTGACAATTCCGTCCAGATTCCGCTTTCCGGTGCACAAATGACCGTCGACGGCACACCGATTGGTGGGCTAGTCAACAACCAAGGCCGGTATCTGTTGCTGAACGTTCCTGCTGGAGAGCAGACGATCACAGCACAGATCATCGGTTATGGCAGCCAGACACTGACGGTAACCGTCGTTTCTGGTGAGACAGCGACGGTTGACTTCAACCTACGCCAAGAAGCACTGTCTCTTGAGGGTGTAATCGTGACCGGTACCGCTGGCGCAGCGCGTCGGAAGGAAATCGGTAACGCGATCAGCGCGGTTACGGCTGCGGACATCGAAGTTGCTGCTGTTACGGACTTTGGTGATATCCTTCAGGGGCGTACTGCGGGCGTGCAGATCAATGACCACGGTGGCCAGGTAGGCTCAGGGAGCCAGATCCGGATCCGTGGTAACAACTCACTTACGCAGGGTAACGACCCGTTGATCTACATTGACGGCGTGCGGATGGAGAACGGCCAGATCGGGGGTTCCGACGAAGCTGCTCAAGAGCCGAACGTCTTTGATATGATCAACCCGAATGACATCGATCGTATTGAGATCGTTAAGGGTCCTGCTGCCACGACGCTATATGGTACGGAAGCGGCGGGTGGTGTGATTCAGATCTTCACGAAGCGCGGGTCAGCTGGTGCGCCTGCGTGGACGCTTTCAGTCGATCAGGGCACAAGCATCATGCCCCATGCTGGTCCAACTGGATTAGGCTCGACGTATGATGAGCGGTATCCGGATGTCGGCGCTGCGGGTGGTTGGCTGCTTCCGGCGGATGAGGTCATCAACCCATTCGGACTTAACCTGAACGATTGCTCGAGCCCGCGTGCATGGGCGCCGAGTGGCGAGGCAGGTTGTCCTGAGAGCGGAAGCTGGTTCGCGCCTGGATATAAGCAGGACTATAACCTGAGCGTTCGAGGTGGTGGCGAGACCGCAACGTATTATGTGGCGGGTCGCTTTGGTAAAGAGGTTGGTACGATTCAAGTTCCTGACGGGTATGACCCACAGGGTGCTGATGACATGCAGGTCAGGGGTAACATTCAGTTCACGCCCTTCGATGGCCTCCAGGTCAGCCTAAACAACACCTACGCTCGTCGGAAAATCACGTGGATTCCGAACGGCAACAACGCTTCGGGTCTATATCTCAACGTGATCCGTGGACCTGCTGGGTACACGCCGGGCAACGATGATTCACTCGTGCTCGAAAATGACATCAATCAAACGATTGACCACATCGTTACATCGGCGAGCATAGGTTGGACGCCGAACAACATGTTCTCGCATCGCCTCAACGTCGGAATGGACTACACAATTTCTGACTTCGTCGACTTTAAGGCGTGGGGCTACTACGAGGAATTCCAAGGCGACCGGGAATCTGATACTCAGACAGACCGTAACTTGACCTTGGACTACAACGGTACGTTCAGCTACGACTTGTTTGCCGGCGTAGCCTCGAACTTCTCATGGGGTGGTCAGATGTATGAGGAGTACGGTTACGTCATTAACGGATTCGATGAACTCTTCGCCGGTCCTGGTGAGCAGTTGCTCGGAAACGGTAATAACCCAGCCGTGTACGAGGGTCGTACTACAATCCGTAGCGGTGGCTTCTTTGCTCAAGAAACATTGGGCCTTGGTGACCGTCTCTTCCTGACGGCTGGTATGCGTTGGGACGGATTCAGCACGTTTGGTGAGGGCTTCGGCTTAGCCGCATATCCGAAGTTATCCGCCGCGTATACGGTATCAGATGAAGCTTGGTGGTTTGTCCCAGCTATCGAGATCATGAAAGTCCGTGCTGCTTGGGGGCAATCCGGTAAGGCTCCGGGCGCCTTTGACGCGAAGCGGATTTATGAAGCGATTTCGGCTGACGAGCAGGTCCCAGGCGTCATCATTGGTAACCTTGGCAATGCAGATCTCGGACCTGAGCTCAGCACAGAAATTGAGACAGGCTTTGAGGCTTCAGCATTCCAAGGTCGTGTAAGCGTGGACTTCACCTGGTACAACCAGACCACGAATGACGCGCTTCTCGGTGTGCAGGAAGCTCCTTCAGGCGGTACCGAAGAGGCTACACTGCGTAACCTTGGTGAGACAAAGAACTGGGGTACCGAGTTATCGCTTAACTTGATCCCGGTCACTACTGAAAACTTCGAGTGGTCGCTGGGTCTTAATTATTCCACCAATGACTCCGAGGTTACTGACCTTGGGCCGCTCACCGGTGGTAGCACTGTGCGTACTTGCCCAGAGGTCCCTGAGGACGAATGGTGCAAGACGCATGACGGATACCCACTCTTCTTCCGTTGGGATGACCGGATCGCCAACCCAGGCGTTCTAGGCGAGCTCCCAGTCAAGGAGAAGGCTTATCTCGGACACCTCTACCCGACGAGTATGATCGGGGCGAGCACGCGCATGACGTTAGCACGTTCGCTGACGTTTGACGTGCTGTTTGAAAGCCAGCGTGGGTTCGTTCGACCGATTGGTCCTGCGTATCAGAACGTACGTCGTAGGCAGTGGCCGATGTGCTTGCCAATTGCCGACGTTTGGTACAATGGCGACCGGTCAACGCTGACATCGACACAGGTTGGTAATTGTGTCGGTCCTTATGCTGATTGGGGTTACTGGACGGACGATGCTTCGTTCATCAAACTGCGTTCGGCTACGCTCAGCTGGCGTCTGCCAGAGGGCTTGGTGCCAGGGGCTCGCACTGCACAGATTTCGTTGCAGGGCAAGAACTTGTGGACCTATGCGCCGCATTATCGCGGTTTGGATCCGGAAGCGAATGATCGCCGGAGGAGTGCGATGTTTGAGTATTACAACGCCGCACCACCGAGGGTCTTTCTTGCTAACATCCAAATCAACTTTTAAAGCCAGGAGATTAGAGACTAATGAAACAACGGACGAGATTCGGCCTTTGGCCGTTGATTGCCGGGTTTAGTGTCCTACTGTCTGGCTGCACGCTCGAGGTTCTGAACCCGGGCGCGATTTTGGACGAGGACCTAAATACGCCTGACCTGATGCCAATCGTTGTAGCCGGCTCTTCTGCTGAGCTCAACGATATTATGGATGGTTATGCATTCACAGGCGGGCTCCTGACGGAGGATCTGTCGGGAACCGGTAGCTATTTTAGCACAGGACAGTATCGTCTCGGGCGTTTCACACGAGAGGATTCTGAGGGATTCTGGGAGCAGACACACGAGGCAGCTTGGGCTTCTGGTGAAGCTTGGGCTCGACTCCAGACTGTTCTTGAATCCGCCGCATCCAGCACGTCTGATGCAGCACGCCTCTGGTATCTAATGGGCACAGCCCACCAGAGACTGGGCGAGAACTTCTGCGATGTGGTATATGACAAAGGTGGGCTTCAGCCCCGCACAGCGTCATTTGACAGTGCGGTCATAGCCTTTAATCAGGCTAAGGCGATTGGTGCAGCAGCTTCCTCCGCCACGTACCAGAGTGCTGGGTGGGGTGGGCTAGCTCAGGCGCACGTAGGCCTGGGTGACTGGTCGAGTGCTGTTGCGGCTGCGGGTAACGTAGCCACTGACTTCGTAATCGAGGCGATCTACCACCAGGCAGCGAATAGTAACCAGGTTTATAACGAGACCTGGGGACGCGCTGAGGTTGGTGTGTGGGCTACTCCGATTGCGCGACAGTACAACAAAGCTTCCGAAGTCGTAAATTATAAGTCGACGGGAGACCCACGTGTTCCGTACACTGTTTGCGGAGAGTGGACCGACACCAACCGTCCTCCGGACGTGACCCTAGGTGTCACCCCTACCGGTACTTGTACCGGTCAGGGTAGTGGCGCGACTCAGGGTGCCGGTGGCTTGACTGCTCACCATAGGCAGGACAAGTACACTGAGCGTGGTTCCAATGTCCCGACGATTTCCGGGACTGAGATGCGCCTGATCGAGGCAGAGAACGCGGTGCGTAATGGTGATGCCGCGACGTTTATTGCCAAGATCAACGAGGTTCGTGCGTTTCATGGTGCCGGTGCATTGTCAGCTGCAGATGAAGCAGCAGCAAACAGTGGCGCTGGAGCACTGAATTGGGACAATTGTTCGACATGGGCAGCGGACTGTGACGTTAACGTGATAGACGACATGTGGTCGATTCTTGATCGTGAGCGTTACATGACGCTGTGGCTTGAAGGTCGGCGGTTTTGGGACCTTCACCGTTGGGACCATCCGTTCTTGAACGGTGGTACGCTCATCGGTCCGGGTGAGCCCCGGAGAGCATCGTGCATGCCGATTCCTGAAATTGAGTGCACGCTCAACGAAAACATCGCGAATACGTCTGTGTGTACGGGCTAGCGATATGTTGAGACGACTGAGCGGACGCACTTAATGGCGTCGGCTCGGCCGAAGCGGTAGCCACCGCCCCCGCCGGTTAGCCGGTGGGGGCGGTTGGTTTTGTAGTAGAACTGATCTCGGATTCCGGAATCGGTAGTCAGTCAAAGAAGAGCAATGAGGTTGAATTGAGAGTGGACTGGTCAAAGGCAGAAGCTCGTGGACCGAAGATGCGAGCTAGGGCACTATGGCTTACGGTGCTGGTGCTGGCTCTCTATGCCTGGACAATTGGGGCACCTATAGCGGAAGCCCAGGTGATCAGAGGTACGATCCGCGATGCTCGCACCTCGGAACCGGTCATGCTTGCGTATGTTGGCTTGCTTGCACCCGGTCGGGAGCTTGTGGTTGCTGGTCTCGCGGATAGATACGGGGGCTTTTCACTGAATGCACCGACTGCGGGTTCGTACTTTCTTTATGTTGCGAGAATGGGGTACAAATCCGTTATCGACGGCTTATTCGAGGTAGGCGAAGATGGTGTGTTCGAGCTACAGGTTGGGCTTACGCCTGCAGCGATCGATCTAGAGGACCTCGTCGTCGAAGCCGAAGAACGGAAGAGTAAGCTGGAGTTGGTCGGTTTCTTGGAGAGAGCCGCAATAGGAAGAGGTACTTTTCTCATCGGGGAGGAGATCCAGGCGATAGCGCTGGATAAGATTACGGATGCGTTTCGGAATATCCCTGGTCTTGACGTTGTTACAACCAGGCCGTTGGTGGGGGTTGAGTCTATGCGTAATCCTGAGATTCGCATCCGACGTGGAGGTGGGGAGTGTTCGCCAACGCTGTACGTGGATGGCGCGATTATGGCACTGGGGAGCCAAAGACCTGAAGGCGGTCCTGATCGAATCCAGAGAGGAGTGCGGCCGGATGATTTTGTGACGCCGGCATCAGTGGAAGCTGTGGAGATCTATGTCAGACCTTCCGAAACCCCATTACAGTACGAAGCCCGCGGCAGGTGCGGGGTAGTGCTGATCTGGACTTACGTTCGCTGAAACACTTGTAAGTTACTTCTCTATCAGCACTCCGCGATTGGGCAGCCCTCCCTTGATTGTCCGCTGACGATAACCATCCAAATCGAGATCGGGATAAGAAATAAGGCAGCTACGATGCCTGAAGTTCGGTTAGGTTCTAGGTTTCTGACCAAGATCCCGCTTAGATCTTCGAGTGAATACCTAGCGGTCTCAGGGATATCTGATCCGCCATACTTAGTGATCCCGGTTATGATGAGCGACTCTTCGGTCCATTCCACAGCATCGATCTGATCAAATTCCACCCTTTGCGCGTCCCGAAAGACGACGCCGTTCAACTCTATGTCCTCGCGCTCAGCTGGTTCGGGAATAGGTAGGGCGAGGGTTGTGAAACAACCCGCAAGGAAGGGTAGCGCGAGCGCGATGATGAGACCGGGCCTGGGCTTTTTCATGAATGCTTGGGTTTGGTGAAGTTTTGGGTTTCTGATGCGTGTGCTTGACTGAAAATATCTACTATCGGCTTCGAGCATGGCAACCGGCTGCAGCAAACCCGCCTGTTGACGGTGTTAGCTCACGGGTCCAGCGTCGAGCTCCGTTTGTCCTTCACCCACTTCTACAGTTCGTTCGCTGTTAAGTGCCTCATTGGTACTCCAGACCGTGAGCGTGTAAGAGCCTGGAGGCACACCCGAGAGAGTAAACTCTCCATCTAAGTTGGCGAAGACCGTGTAGGGCGTTGGCGAAGCAAATACAAACGCAGTCATGCCGGGGTGCACATCGCATCTTACATCGTAGCCACCAGATTCATCGAATGTGTACTGTGCGCTTTCAGTTGGGTCTGTATCTACGTTCAGCACCATGGCATCGGTCTCGATCTGCCGCAGATTAACGTTATGGGCCAGACTTTCGCTGTTGGTGAAGGTTACGCTCTGGCCCATTCCTATCAGTAGAATGCTCGGAGAAAAGACGAGCCCAAATTGGTCGATCACAGGATTAGGATCGAAGACTGGGGCACTATTGTCCTCCCCAGGTGCAGGCGACAGCATGATGACAGAGGGGATGCCACCGACAGCTGCGGGGGCTTGTCCGAAGACGATGCCAGCTTCGTTGGCTGGTAGGGTGTCATCCGTTGCTTCTTCTGTCTTTGGTGACGTGCCAGTGCATCCTATGATCAGGACAACTGACAATATGGTAGTGAATCGTAAGATCATTTCTAAAGTTCTATTCCTCTGGCTTTTAATTCCTGCCTCGCTTCTTCTGTACTTGCATTGAGTGTTTGCTCAACCACCTGAATGACTTCTTCATCCAGGTCCTTGAGAGTGAGCATCCACTGTAGATAGCCAGGACTTTGCTTAGCGATGTCGGAGAGTTTCCGTCCCTTATTCTTACCTTTTATAAAGACTCTTTCTTCGGGAAGCCCACTAAACCATAAGTCTACCCCGGTCCGAAAAGGTCTGACCTCGTCACAATAGTTATGTAGTCCATCGACATCCTGAGGTATGTGAGGGTATCGCTCGAGCTGTGCGCTAAGCACAGCTGCTGTTGTGCGGATATCACCGAGCGCCTGATGTGCTTCCTCATGTGTCCTTCCGAGGTAGAACTGGGCTGCCGCGGAAAGATCCCTTGGTTCTTCACGGTGGAAGATGTTCTGCATATCGATTAGCCGACGGTTACGGACCTCGAGGTTAATCCCACATCGCTTGAATTCCGCGACCAGTATATGCAGATCAAAACCTCGTATATTGAAGCCTGCCAGATCCGCATCTTCAATGAGGGCGGCAAGGCTCTTCGCCCGCAAACAGAATGTTGGTTCGTCCGCGACATCTTGGTCCGTTATACCGTGAATGGCGGTAACTTCAGTCGGAATCGGCACGCCTGGATTAAATCGGCGCACGCGCTCGATAACGTCTCCTTGGGGTGTGACTTTGATTAGTGCCAGTTCCACAATGGAATCGTTTTTGACATCGAGGCCAGTGGTCTCAAGGTCAAAAAAGACAAGGGGGCGGTCGAGCTCTAGAGGTAGATGCATAGTAAGGGCAAGTTAGTCAGGTAATTCAAAGAGGACTACAGTACTAAGATCATGAGTGAATTGATGAAAGCAGTGGTTATCACGCAGCCGGGAGGGGTTGAGGTACTTGAGTTACGGGATGTAGAGCGCCCGACTCCTGGTGGGACGGATATTCTGGTCCGTGTGGCTTCTTCTGGATTGAATCGTGCAGATCTGCTCCAGCGCCGCGGGCTTTACCCACCACCACGAGGGTATCCTGAAGACATCCCTGGTCTCGAATATTCAGGTGTGATTGAGGCTATAGGTGAGGACGTCGATACTCTTGCTGTCGGCCAGGCGGTGATGGGTATTACCGCGGGAGGTGCCTATGCTGAGTACGTGGCCGTTCCAGCGGCGACCGCAGTAAGGATACCCCATGGCTTGGACTCGGTCGAAGCCGGTGCTATTCCCGAAGTTTTTATGACTGCCTATGACGCCGTGTTCCTTCAGGAGGGGCTTTGCATGGATGAGAGCCTTCTGGTCCATGCAGTAGGAAGTGGCGTTGGCACTGCAACACTCCAGCTAGCTCTCCGAGCTGGAGCTGTCGTGATCGGCACGTCTCGAACCGAAGCAAAACTAGCGGCTGCGGCGGCACTAGGGTTGGAGCACAAAGTCTTAGGAGATGAAGTCTGGCCAAATAGGGTGCTCGAAATCACTGATGGATTGGGCGTTAACATAATTCTTGATCTTGTTGGCGGAGCGTACCTCAAGGGCAACCAGAAGGTGCTTGCCAGCCGGGGACGTCACATTGTGGTTGGTGTACCCGCTGGGGCTAAGGCGGAAATTGACTTGCAATCTCTGATGGTCCGACGAGGCTCAATTCGGGGAACGACGTTGCGAGCCCGTCCACTCAATGAAAAGGTGGATCTTGCTCGCGCTTTTGAGCTGGAGGTATTGCCGGGCTTCGAGATGGGTGAGTTGAAGCCTGTGGTTGATCGTGGATTCCCAGCAGGTGAAGCACAGGCCGCTCATAGATATATGGAAGAGAATCGGAATTTCGGGAAAATCTTGCTAACATGGTGAGTAGGTAGGAGTTCCCTATCTCTCGGTAATCTCTCCATGCAAACCCAGAGCTTCCAGTACTAGTTCGGTTTGCTGGGCCGCATGATCCACAGCCCTTCCTTCAGCTGGGCTTGCGCGTTCCGGGCGCGCTACATAAGCGAGAGGCAAGTCCCGCGGTACGATTCTACGTAGGCGCGGCCCAACGAATGTAAGCGCGCCCATATTTCGGGGTTCTTCCTGCATCCAGAAGACTTTCTCGAGGTTGGGATAGCGCATGAGAAGTTCCTCTAGGGCAGCTTCAGGAAATGGGTATAAGAGCTCCATTCTCACGATTGCCGTCGAGTTAGCTTCCATACGCCTCGGGTGTCCCTGCATATCGTAAAAGACCTTTCCAGTGCACAGTATGAGCCGCTTGACCTGACTATGATCCTCGATTGTTGTGTCTTCGATTACCTGCCTAAACCCACCCTCAAGAAGCTCAGATACCTTGGATGAAGCCATACCATGCCGTAGCAGGCTTTTGGGGGTCATCACGATCAAGGGTCGCTCGGGTCGCCGGAGGGCCTGACGGCGGAGTAGATGGAAGTACTGAGCGGGAGTAGTCGGGTAGGTGACCCGCATGTTGCCCTCAGCACACAGTTGCAGAAACCGCTCAATTCGAGCACTTGAGTGCTCTGGGCCCTGACCTTCATAACCGTGTGGGAGCAGAAGTGTTAATCGTGAGTATTGCCCCCACTTCGTGAGTCCAGATGAAAGAAACTGGTCAATCATGACCTGGCCTACGTTCACAAAGTCGCCGAATTGAGCTTCCCAAAGCACAACATCGCTGTCTGCACCAACTGAGTAGCCATACTCGAATCCAATGACGGCTGTTTCGGTGAGCGGAGAGTTGTAGACTTCTAGGCGAGTGCCTGATACCTGATCGAGTGGCGTGCACACATCTCCGGTCTTTACATCGTGCAAGACCATATGCCTGTGGCTGAATGTTCCACGCTGGGTATCCTGTCCGGTAAGCCGAATCGGGATGCCTTCTTTCAGCAGTGATCCAAGGGCAAGTATCTCAGCGTGTCCCCAATCAAGAGAATAGGCAGGCGAGAAGTTGTCAGTCCTTGGTTCAAGTTGGCGCCAGAGTTTTGGATGAGGAGTGAAATCGTCCGGGAATTGGACCGTCGCCGCGTTGATTTCTGCGAGTGTCTTGAATGGAACACCGGTATCACTGGGGACTACCGGCACCTCGCGCTCATTATCCGGAGTATCATCGGAGACTGGTTCGTACTCGCGAACTCTGTCCTGAGCCTCCCTAAGTTTGCTCGCTATTGCATCCTGTATGGCACCGGCTTCTTCCTGAGATATAGTGCCTTCAGTAGCAAGCTGATCAGCGTAAACAGCTCGCACTGTCGGATGATTCTCGATGTTCTTGTACTCGAGGGGTTGAGTGTACGCGGGTTCGTCTCCCTCATTGTGTCCGTAGCGTCGATAGCCAACTAGGTCGATCACAAAATCATCCTCAAAATGTGATCGGTATGCCGCAGCCAAGCGCACCGCTGCTAGACAAGCTTCTGCGTCGTCAGCATTCACATGTAGCACCGGAATGCCATAACCTTTTGCGAGATCACTCGCGTACATGGTCGAACGCCCATCCCGCGGGTCGGTCGTAAACCCAACTTGGTTGTTGAGTATGAAATGGATTGTCCCACCCACGCCATAACCATTAAGTCGGGCCAAATTGAGTGTTTCTGCGACGACGCCTTCCGCAGCGAAAGCTGCGTCTCCGTGGATCAAGATCGGGACGATAGAGTGGGTGTCAGGTGAGGTGTCATTTCCAGTTGTCTTGAATTGACGCGAGCGAGCCATACCTGCGACCACTGGGTTAATGAACTCTAAGTGGCTCGGATTTGGTGCAAGCTCAATCCTGATTGTACCGAGGTCATCGATCTCACGAGTTCCTCGTGCACCGTGATGGTACTTAACGTCTCCTGTACCCGAGATATCAAGTTGGCCGCCCTGATAGGAGGGTCCTTCAAATTCTGCTAGGAGTTCACCATATGATATGCCGACGATGTGCGTCAGAATGTTCAGGCGTCCCCGGTGGGCCATACCGAGTATGACTTCTTGACCTCCAGCTTGGGCGATTTTCTCAATGACCAAGTGCAGCATTGGCACCAAAGCATCAGTCCCCTCAAGCGAGAACCGCTTCTGGCCGAGGTAGGCTTTGTGTAGGAATTGTTCCAAGCCCTCCGCCTCCGAGAGGTGCCTAAGAAGTCTAGATTTGTCGGTCGCATTCATTCTAGGAAAGTGTGACTCCGACTCAACCTGGTCCCAAAGCCAGCCAACCTTTACGTGGTCATCCAGGTGTTCAAACTCATAACCGATTGAGCCAGCATAAACTGCGACGAGAGCGTTTAGTGCGTCAGCTACCGACTTGTCTTCGCTGTTGCCTTCCATGACCAGTGAGGCGGGTAGTTCAGACAACTCCTCCATCGATGTACCGAAGAATGCTGGTGAGAGCTGTGGATGGCCTGGTGGCTCAGTACCTAGCGGGTCAATGCGCGCAAGTTGGTGACCATGATCCCGGAAAGCTTGAACGAGCGCCGTCGCACGCGAGACGACAGGGAGAACTCGACGTAGATGTTCGGCAGCCTCAGAAGAGGCTGATACACGGACTGGACTAGGGGTTGGGGTAGCGCCAGTACCGTGGGGTGGAGTGTCAGGTACAGATGGCGCTTCTAGCGTTGTTGCAGAAGTCTTTTCCTCGAAAAGCTTACGCCACTCTGATGGGACTGCTTCCGGGTTACGAGCGTACTCCTCGAGCATGGCCTGGACGTAGGCAGCATTTTGACCTTCGAAGAGCGATTCATCCATCACCTAAAGTTACTTTATTTTTCCAAGAGGTTGGAGTGCGTTACCACCTTTGGTTCTTGTTGGTTGTCCCTTCGTTACTAATGCCTGCACTTCAAATGCTATCTTTGGCCCAAATCACAAAGTGACCTCGGTTACGGAGGTGCTTGCCATTCCTTCCTTGGGACTGGTCCATCCAGTCTGGATGGAGCGGTTTCCATGGCTCTGTCAGGGATGCACGATACGAAGTGTGGATGGGGTCCTATACGATTTTGGTTTCTTCAGCGGTGGATCATCGACTGAATCTGTGCAAGAGAACTGGTCAACTCTGCTGGATGTTACCGGCGCAACCAGTATAGCGCATGGGCACCAAGTCCACGGAACCAAGGTTGTCACGCATAAAACTGCTTCGGCTGGCTTGAATCTATTCCCTGATTGTGATGGCCATGTGACTAATTCGGCTGGTGTTCTCCTTGCGGTGACCACAGCTGATTGTGTACCGATTTTTCTTGTGGATGCTGCTCGAAGAGCAATCGCTGTTCTTCATGCGGGGTGGCGAGGTATTGCTGCTGGGATCCTGGATTATGGTATCAGAGCGCTCAGAGAGCACTCAGGTTCTTGGCCAGTGGATCTTATGATGCATCTCGGGCCTTCGATCTGTGGGGCGTGTTATGAGGTTGGCACAGAAGTCTTCGAGGTTCTTGATCAGCCCATACCACTGCAGCCCAGTCCGATAGATCTCCGTAAAATTCTTGCTCAAAAGGCAGATAAAGCGGGAATTCCTTCGACGAATATCACAGTCTCGGACCACTGTACCCGCTGTACTCAGAGTAGCCTCTTCTCACATCGCGCCGGAGACATGGGTAGGCAGGTTTCATATATAGGCTTGAGACCGTGAATGCCAAGTACTCAAATAAACCACAGCCATCGCAGGTGTGGGCCGGCCTATGTGAATTTTGCGTAAACCGGCGGATAACGAGTAATAGAGTTGGATCGAACTTTCATCTTTGTAGCCTATCGAAGAAAGATCCGTGCTACCCGAAATATCCAGTTTTACCCGTGCTAAGCTGTGAAGGCTATGACGCTGGCAGCGAGTCGTCGTGTGAGTAATGAGCTGCCCTGAATCTGGAATCTTAAGGGGCAGGGTTCTAGTCGGCGCTCATAGCGGGCAGGTGATATTGATTACCTCCCCTGCATAGGATGCTCGACATACCTTCTACTCCTAATAACGAGAGGGAGGCTACAAACTTGAGAGATCAAATAATTTCGTGTATTTGATAACAAATTGACGTTGCTGAGGACCCCTCGGGAAACCTGTTCGCTCTAGAATCCCGAAGTGTTCGATGTCGTTATATACGATATAGAGCCCAGTGCCTGCGGTATTGAGCCATGCCAGACGAATGTTACTCCCTAGGTTTTCGCTGTCCGCGTTGTACTGCAATTGACCTTGTACGTAGATACGTGGCGTAAACGAGTATGTTGCATTCAACGCTAAGACAGATGTGGTAAATGAACCTTCATCCAATCGCACATCGAAATAATTCACTCGTAATGAAGTGCTGAATGAGTCTTGGAATCGGTAGCTCAGCGTTGCATTCGGGCTAAATCGTGTTCCGGAATAGAATCCTCCCAACCCCCATCCTCCGCTGATCGATAGGGGAGCGCTTCGGTTCGAATTAAACCTGAACTCCCAATCAAGATTGTTATAGCTCCCCGCCGGGATCACAATTCCTTCCCTGATTCTAAAGGGGCTTTGCAGGCCTTCGCCGATAATGTTGAGTCCGGGCAATTGAAAGAATGCACCGTTGGCAAATTCGAAGTGGTTGTCGATATGGATCTTTCGAGTCTCACTGAAACCAGTCAGGTCCCAGTATTCTTCCCAGGAAACATGGGGGCGCAATTCTCGAAACCAGCTCACATTGTCTAGTCGGATGTGTCTGAGTGCACGCGTGTAGAAGTGCCGGTATGCTCTACGGTTTACGAAGCCAACTTCTGGGTTGAACTCGGCGCCGATCTGTCGATATCTGCTTGACACCTGCCAGTCACGTGTCGTATAGCTAAAACCGGCGTTATAGCCATACTCACCGCCGCCTACCCCTCGTGTATCGGTTCCAGCAACCCAACCGTTAAACGTCAGATCTTGCCCAATTCCGAGGTTGCCGTCGATACCGTAAGTGAGGTTGTAGTCCCGCGTATTTTCAGTATTAAGTCTTGAGACGAGGATTGCACCCAATGTCGTACGGTTTTCAAATTCCTGGGACGCTCGGATCACACCGAAATTGGTGCCATTAATTTGATCGACGCCTTGTGTTTGGATATTCAGAAAACCGACCTGCATTCCAGCTACTTTGCCGCTCAAGCGGGCACCGCCCTGAATCGGTACTTCAGTGCCTCCAGACAGGCCGATACGTCGACTGAAGAAGAGTTCAGCAGAGCGGCCTGATCCCACGGAGAAAGTTCCGGCATTTTCCAAGAAAAAGGCCCTCTTTTCCGGGAAAAACAGAGGGAATCTGGTGAGGTTAACCTGCTGGTCATCAACCTCTACTTGCGCGAAGTCTGTGTTCGCTGTCAGATCCAGAGTGAGACTTTGGGTAAGGCCGATTTTTGCGTCCCCACCAAAAGTCGCTGAAAAGTCAGCATCCGGAACAGTCTCAGTGTAGTTCTTATAACCGTCCGCTGCCGTGTAGGCTGTTACAGTAAGAATTCTCTGCGCGGGTGCTTGGATCTGGGAGAGCGTACCAGCCAAAGAGACCCTGTAAGGGTTGAACTGACGAGGGATTGGTGCCCAAACGGACTGCTCATTATTGCGGCGAATATTCCTTGAGAAATTCAACCCCCAGTCCTGTGTTCCTTCTTGTGGATAGCGCAGAGTAGAAAATGGAATTCTCATTTCGGCGTACCATCCGGTACGATCAATCGAAGTAGCGACTTCCCAGCTTCCGTCCCAATTCAGGTTGAATCCGCCACCCGACCCCCTTTGCTGCCTGCCACCACCACCACCACCGGCCTGTTGTTCATTGGCGACCTGGCCATCGTATTCGATGCCCGCCGGTGTCGTACCAAACACAAATGCGTTCTGACGGTCCAGGTAGGTGTCGAGCACTACGAGAAAGGCATCAGTATCGTTCAATGAGGCATCCCGAAGTGCCCGCCCGACGACGATCCCTGATGGCTCTCTATCAAATAACCACGCTCCTATGTAGAGAGCTTCTCCATCGTATAGGATCCGGACTTCCGTTCGTTCGGAAACGGGCTCCCCTTCCATCGGTTCCCGCTGTACGAACCCAGTCAGTATCTGAGCGCTTTGCCAGCTCGATTCGCCGAGATTCCCATCAATCACAGGGGCTTCGCTAACCGCAGTAGCAGAGGCTATAGGCTCGTTGATGCGGTCCGGAAGAGATTGCTGACCTGCTAACTGGGTGGATGTTACAATGAGAGCGAGAGTAATTCCGAGGGCACAAGCGCGCATAGGATTCCGGTGCAGGTTCACGTACTTCTGACAAATAGTGAGGAGATAATGTTGAGTGCCCCTCTCAGGAGATCGGAGGCTTGGCCCCAGTTACAACTCTCCGTCCGCAATCTGTTTGACCGCGTAATCGACCGCCCTTGCCGTCAGCGCCATGTATGTCAAGCTCGGATTTTGGTTGGCTGATGATGTCATACACGCACCGTCAGTGACGAAGAGATTGGGGACGTCCCATGATTGATTCCATCCATTGAGCACTGAGGTTGCTGGATCACGACCCATTCTCGCGGTACCCATCTCGTGGATTGTGAGACCGGGTGGGTTGTCTTCAATAAATGTGTTTACTTCGCTGGCTCCTGCAGCTTCCAGCATCTCAGCGGCCTGGATCGACATGTCGTTCAGGGCGGCCTTTTCATTGTCACTCCACTCACAGTGGATGTTGAGGACAGGAATTCCCCATGCATCGACCCTGTCGGGATCAAGTGTCACTTGGTTTGACTCCCTCGGCAGGCACTCGCCGAACCCGTAGAACCTGAATTGCCATGGCCCCGGTGCCCTCAGAGCATGTTTAAAGTCAGCGCCGAAGCCGGGCATATCATTACCACGTGCCCAGCCTATTCGGCTTCCTCCACCTTGGTAGGCATAGCCTCGAAGGAAATCTGGATGTTGTTCGGATACGTTACGGAAGCGGGGTAAATAGATCCCGTTCGGGCGCCGTCCGTAGACCCACTTGTCGTCCATCCCGGAGATGTTACCCTGCGCCCCACCTCCCATCGTGTGATCCATAAGGTTATGACCAAGCTGGCCCGAAGAATTCGCCAGGCCATCAGGCCAACGCTCAGTGGCTGAATGGAGGAGGATACGTGTGGATTCTAAGGCGGATGCGCACAGGAATACGACGCGACCATGGAATTCGAGTGTTTCTTGTGTTTCAGCATCAATGACGCGCACCCCTGATGCTCTTCCCGATGTCGGGTCGTAAATAACACTGTGCACGACGCTGTGGGGGCGTAGGGTCATACGCCCTGTGACTGCTGCAGCTGGCAGGGTAGCAGCCAGTGAACTGAAGTACGAATGAGTAGTACATCCGCGTTCACACGTACCGCAGTAGTGGCAAGCTCGACGTCCCCCATGGTTCGCCGTGAGGATAGCACACCGCCCGATTGTCAGCACCCGCTCTCCACTGAAGTGACTCATCAGCGATTCACGGACATGCTGTTCTGCACAGTTTAGGCTCATCGGAGGTAAAAACTTGCTGTCTGGTAACTGTGCTAGGCCTTCGGCTTGTCCACTAACTCCAATGAAACGTTCCACATGATCGTACCATGGTTCGATATCAGCGTAACGAATTGGCCAGTCAACTCCGAAGCCATCACGAGCATTAGCTTCGAAATCAAGATCACTCAGCCTGTAGACTTGTCTCCCCCAAACAATTGAACGTCCACCAACCTGCCTGGAGCGAATCCATAAGAATGGCTTTCCATCCTCGGTCGTATAAGGGTTCTCATCATCACGGACAAAGAATTTCTCACTCCACTCATCGCATGCGTAGCATTCACGTTGGATGGGCCGTTCCCGTTCTTGTTTAATCCGATCTCGTCTCCCCCGGAAAGGAAGCTCCCAAGGTTGAGTCGTCATTACGTAGTCATTTTCAGGGTCAATCGATCGTCCCGCCTCAAGGACAAGTGTGCGGAGGCCTCGCTCAGTGAGTTCTTTCGCAGCCCAGCCGCCAGTGATACCGGAGCCGACCACGATCGCGTCATAGTGTTCCTGCCTGGGCATTAGTTGCCGTCCGACACAGACCGAGTGACTTCCGAAACGTCTACGCAGCCATCGAAGCGTCCGGGGATCGGTTGGTATAGAAGTTCTTCACGTAAGCCGATCTCGGATGAGTAGTAGCCACTAAGTACGAGGCCTCGAAACTGCTGAAAGAACGGGCGCGGAGCATCTTCTTCTGACGCAATCCGGGCGCGGCCCTCAGCTTCGAGTCCAGAGAGGATCTCAGTTTGAGTATCCGCTCCAGATTGTGCGAATACAACACCAACTAGTGCTTGGGTGCGTTCATCCACCTCGGTGAGACCACGCATGAAGTGTTCTCGATCATCAGTGTCATACCACTCTGCCACAATGAGCTCAATGAACTCAGGAACTTCAGCCGTGATTGCTCCAGGAGTGTCCGTAGTCGGGATGATGAACTCAGAAAGAGCCTCGATGGTTTCACGTTGCTGGGCCGTGAAGAACGTGCGGGAGGCTTTTCTGGAAGATCCTGACTCGAATAAGGCAGCTAATTGAGAAGCGTTGAGCCCCGCGAGTGCAGCACTTGCTCCCAGCAGACGAAAAAGATGGCGGCGATCTATGCTGTAGCTCCTCTGCTGGGGCGGGATGGAGGATAAATCCGATTTCGGTCAGTTACGATCCACTCGGAAGAAGAGGCCAAAGTGAAGGAAGTGGGGTGCACGTGGCAAGCAGGTGCGCTGTGATGGCCGACAAAGAGTCTGGTTTTCTTAGGGAAATACTTTTCGAACTCAAAAGTTGTGAGAGAGGTGGGTCCGCACTTTAGCTGCTGTGATCTAGAAATCTTCGGAGAACCTCCCAGGATTCTTCTGGGAGTTCTTCTGCAGGCATGTGCCCACAGTTTTCCAAGACTTCCAAGTTGGCATCCGGAAGTTGATCGGCGAGACGTTCTCCAATCCAAAGGGGCACTACACGGTCTTGTCGCCCCCACAGAACCAGCGTGGGCACATCAAGCTCTTCGAACCGCGCGGTCATCTTCCCTAGGTCGGGGGGCACGATAGCTAACGCCGTGTCAATGAGGGCGCGATGGGCCCCCAGGGAACTCAATGGTTCTGCATAACCTAGAACCTGGTCCTCTGAGACTGCAGATGCATCAAACACAATCGACTTCAAGACGTGTCTTATCACGAACCGGGTACCGAGTATGCGCAATGCCGTACTCGCCAAACGACGATATTTAGCTAGGGTAACAAAGCGGGGCAGCCGCTGCTTATAAGCGGCACTAGCTACCAAAATAAGGCGCTTGAGCCGGCCGGGTTCGGAATCAAGCAACCTCAGAGCTACACCCAATGCGACACCTCCACCAAGAGAGTGGCCAATCAGGGTCACTCTTTGGAGATCGGCTTGGAGGATGAGGCTATAGATCAATTCCACTTGGTGCCCTGGTCCATATTGGCCATCATCAGGCTTGGGTGCTGAGCCGAAGCCTTTCATGTCCACGAGCACGACATGGGCTCGTTTAGCTAGGAGGGGGGTCCAATACCGCCATGAAAAGCTTGATCCACCATAACCGTGAACGAGCACGATACTGTCGGCCCCGGAATCGGGATCAGGCCCTAGCGTCTCGACATGGAGCGGAAGGTCGAAGGTCATCCTTCTACTGATATTGCTGATACCAAAGCTTCAGCATTTTCCAATGCGACATGGGATTACGTATCGCAGATGTGGTGAGTTTTTCCAGGGCGAAGCCCCTCAAGTGTGTGGGAGGCACGTGCCTGAATCTAGAGAAAACTCGTAAGGTGTGGAAATTACAGAAGGGCTTCGGTGCTGACGGGTTAGGTCCCTTAAGAAGATAAATGGGTTTACCCGAAAACCATTCACAGGTATCGTTATTTACACTCATTCCCCAGTCCTCCGAGAAGCACTCGAGCAAACATTTGCTTCCCAATGAGCGACACGACGGAAACGGCTGACAGCCGAATCCGCGAGGAATCCGCCGCTATCAAGATGATATGCGAGCGTGTTGGCCTCCTAGTTGGAGGTGACAACACATCGCTAGCGGCAGACTTCGCGAAGATCTTCCTTTCTAAGGCTCCGCCTGAGTTTCTTACCGGGCGTAGTATCGAGGAATTAGTGCATTTGGTGTCTGGGAGCTTCCACTTCCTCAGGTCTACTAAGGCCGATCGAGTGGATGTTTCAGTCACGAATCCTGAGGGTGATGGTGAAAGTTGGGATAGTCCGGTCACCGTGGTGCGCACGAACGTGAGTGAAAGGCCGTTCATCATCGACACAATTCGTGAATACCTACAAACTCAGGACCTGGCGATTGATCACATTGTTTACCCCTCGTTAGAGGTAAACCGAGACAGCCGTGGTGATGCCGTGGCTGTTCAACTCAGTGGCAACGGTTCGGCACGGGAATCACTCGTTCACTGTGAAGTTACCCGTGTGAGTCAGCCTGAGAAGCTTGTGCTGATGGAGGCTGAACTCAGCAGCAATTTGGGTGACGTGGTGCGGGCTACGGATGATTTTGAACTCATGATCGACAAGGCGAATTCTGTGATTGCCGATCTGGGTCAGCATACAACACTCCCGGGGTCTGACAGCACTGTAATCCAGGAGATCCAGGAGTTTATTAGGTGGCTGAGGGACGGTGGCTTCGTATTTCTCGGCTATCGGGGATACGACCTTGTCGATGGTCCAGGTGGAAAGTTGCATGGAGTGGTACGGAAGAATTCGGGCCTTGGTATTCTGCGTGACCAAGAGAGATCTCGTTTTGCCGAACCCGTTCCGATTGCAGACCTGGGTGAGAGGATGCAGCATCTTATCGAAGATGGTCCTCCATTGGTCATAAACAAAACGAACGCAAGGGCTACCGTCCATCGTGTCGCTCGTATGGATGACATCGGCGTTAAACAATTGGATCGGAATGGCCAGTCGGTAGGGACGCATCGGTTCGTTGGCCTATTCACATCTAAGACATATTCGGAAGATGCTGAAAACGTACCGATCCTGCGCAAGAAATTGTCCCAAATCCTAAAAGAAGCCGGGGCAGAAGAGGGGTCGCACGACTATAAAGAGATCTCCACAATCTTCAACTCCATGCCCACCGGTCAGTTGCTCATCTCTGCAGAAGAAGATTTGGGCAGTGACGTTCGGTCGATCCTGAACTCATACCAGGACGACCATGTCCATGTGTCGCTCCGACCGGATGTACTCCAACGCGGGGTTACGGTGATGGTGATCATACCAGAAGACCGTTTCTCTGCTGAGGTTCGCGAAGATATTGAAGAAGAACTTTTGCGGACACTCGATGGCCAACGGTTGAGTTCCCACCTGGCGATGGGTGGAGGAGGTCAAGCTCGCCTCCATTTTTATATCGCAGTACCTGAGGGCAGCGCAGCTGAAGTGGATGCTGCCCAGTTAGAAGAACTAGTTAACGCACTACTACGAACTTGGTCGGATAAGTTGAATCACGGCCTTGCCGAGGTCGTATCACAAGAAGATGCGGCAGAGCTTTCGGACTTCTATAGTCAAGCATTCAACGCTGAATATCGAGCGGCTACCGACCCGGACATTGCTGCCGAAGACGTCCTTCATTTTGAAGCGATGCGAGCTGACAGACGTGAGATTTCAATCGCATTCTCGAATCGTGGAGCGTCCACTCTTATTGCGGGAATTGAAGGTGCGACTGAGTTAAAGGTGTACCTGCTTGGCAAGCGCTTAATCCTATCTGACTTCATGCCGATTCTTGAAGATGTCGGGCTTCGTGTGATCGCTGCGAACCCCTACGAAGTTGAGCTTCTGAACGAATCAGGCACAATCTACATCTTTGCAGTGCAAGACCAAAAGGAGCATCAACTCACTGTAGATGGCCGGGGTGAGCTTCTATCAGAGACCATCCTTGCTTCCAGGTCTGGGGACGTAGTCAGTGATTCGCTGAATGCTTTGGTATCGTCTGCGGGACTTCACTGGCGTGAAGTGGATGTACTGCGGGGATACCTTGGATATGCCTTCCAGATCGGTGCTGTTCCAAGTCGTGTATCAATCCGAGCAGCACTTATTCAGTATCCCAAGATTGCAAGAGAACTATTCGAGTTATTCACTACAAAGTTTGATCCGGAGTCCCCTGCAACAAAGCAGGAACGGCTCGCTGAGGTCGCCCAGCGCCGAGCAACATTCTTTAGATCTCTTCGGAGTGTCTCAGCACTTGCTGACGATAGAGCATTGCGTAGGCTAGAAGAGCTGATCAGTGCCACAGTCCGTACGAATTTCTATCGTCACGGTGGCAGTGAACCGACCTTCCGCTCAGGCGGAGTCCCCTATATTTCATTCAAATTTTCGTGTCGGAGCATGGAATTTCTGCACCGTACGAGGATGCTTTACGAGGTCTGGGTACATTCTGCTCGCATGGAAGGCGTGCACTTACGAGGGGCAAGCGTTGCGCGAGGTGGAATCCGTTGGAGCGATCGACCGGATGATTATAGGACTGAAATTCTCGGTCTTGTTAAGACGCAAATGGTCAAGAATGCTGTGATCGTGCCCGCAGGTTCGAAGGGGGGCTTTATACCGCGACTCCTTCCTAAGGAACCTGAAGCACAATTCCAGGAGGGGAAGAGGCAGTACGAAACTCTCATTCGAGGGCTCCTTGATATCACTGACAATCTCGTTGAAGGAAAGGTGCAAACACCTGATAGGGTGGTCTCGTTCGATGGTTCTGATCCTTACCTAGTGGTCGCGGCAGATAAAGGGACCGCAAGGTTTTCGGATGCGGCAAACATGATTTCCACGGAGTACGGGTTCTGGTTGAACGACGCTTTCGCGTCAGGGGGGTCAAACGGATATGACCATAAGGCTGTGGGAATCACTGCCCGCGGCGCTTGGGAGTGTGTGAAGCGGCACTTCCGCGAAAAGGTTAAGGATATTGAATCAGAGCCGTTTACAGTGGTCGGCATTGGCGATATGAGTGGGGACGTATTCGGTAATGGCATGCTGATGTCGGAACAGACTCGCCTCATAGCAGCTTTCGATCACCGGCATATTTTCATTGATCCTGACCCTGACCCACCGACATCGTATGCGGAGCGCAAACGATTATTTGGTATGGAGCGCTCAAGTTGGGAAGACTATGATCGGACGCGATTAAGTAAGGGGGGGATGGTAATCTCCCGGGGGGCTAAGGAAGTTGACCTCTCCCCTGAAGCTCGGGCGGCCTTGGGCATTTCGGACGAGGATTCCGAGCCACTTAACGGGGAATCTCTTGTCCGCGCAGTGCTTAAGGCCCCGGTGGAGCTTCTATGGAATGGAGGTATCGGAACATTCGTTAAGGCGGCCTCAGAAACGGCTGCCGACGCGGGCGACCCACTCAACGACCCTGTGAGAGTTAGTGCGCCTGACTTGCGCTGCGAAGTCGTGGGTGAAGGGGGAAATCTTGGATTCACCCAGGAGGCACGCGTTGAATACTCTCTCCTCGGCGGAGCGATCAATACTGATGCGATTGATAACTCGGGTGGGGTGGATATGTCCGACCACGAGGTCAATCTCAAAATCCTACTTGCCCATGGAATCACATCGGGGTCGCTTTCGATACCCGTTCGGAATGAACTTCTGAAAGAGCTTACTGAATCCGTTGCTGAATCGGTGCTCCAGAACAATCGTTCTCAGAGTCTCGCAATTTCTCTTGACCAATTGCGGGCGCGAGAATCTGTAGATGATTTCCGTGACCTGATGTTTTCCCTCGAGAAGACAGCTGAGCTAGACAGACAGTCTGAAAGCTTACCGACCGCTGATGCTTTAGCAGAGCGCCGAGAGAGTGGGCATCTTCTTTCTCGCCCCGAGCTATGCGTTCTCCTAGCCTACGCCAAACTCTCGCTGATGGGCAGGTTGTTGAGAAGTCGAGTGCCAGATGACCCAGTAAGCGAGAGCTATCTGCTAGGATACTTCCCGGTCCCGGCGATTGCTGCTGCTGGTGAGGAAAGCTTGGATGTGCACCGCCTCCGACGCCAAATCATCGCCAGCCAACTGACAAACGATCTTGTTGATTTGATGGGAGCAGCTTTCGTGAATCGGCTTGTCCGCGATACTGGCCACACCGCGAAGGAGGTTGTAAGTGCATGGCTGGTTGCGTCACGATTATCCGATCACAAGGCCTTATTGTCTGAAATCGAGAATCAGCAGAGTAAGGTTAGCCCTCGTATCACATACCGGTGGCTCTTGGGTTTGAGTCGTGTATTGGAACGCACAACCAGATGGGTGCTACAGAACATTGATGGAGAGCTATCCCTTTCGGCTATTGTTGGAGAAAACCTCCAGGGTCTCGCAACTCTAAGGGACTCTTTCAGCGAAGTAGTTGGGGGGGAGGAGCGAACTCTTTTCGTAGCTCGTGTAAGTGAGATACGGGAAGTAGGAGTGGATGAGTCATTCTCAGAGCGATTGATGACGCTTCGGTTCCTTGACCAAATGCTGGATATCCTTGAGATCGAGCGCGAAACCGGAGCGGACACGCTCGACACCGCAAGAGCCTACTACAGGATATCAGAGGAGTTCGATTTACCGTGGTTGCACCGCAATAGCTTTGCAGTAGCTAGTGAAGATCATTGGGAGCAGCGAGCCGCACGTGTGCTGTCTGAAGACCTAGCACGTGCTCATCGGCGGATAGTTGTTGCTGTTTTAACACAAGCGGGTAGTGATGAGCCCTGGAAAGCGACTCGTGCATTATTGAGGAGTAAGGGCCGCAATGTACGCCGTTTCAAGAGTTTGTTGGAGCAAGTGAAAGCTGAGGAAATTCCAGGCTTTGCTGCAGTATCAGTGGTTGCACGGGAGGTATCCACTCTTGCGAGAAGCATTACAGCTAGATGAGCAACGCAAACAAAAAGTTCAGGCGGTATGTGGATGTCATGACGATTCCTCCTTGCGGAATAAGCCACCCTGCTGCAATGATGCCCCTTATGTGCGTCCTGTTCGTTCGGGTTCCCCGTTCACAGGATGCACTTTCTTTTAGAGAGGGAGCATAGATGCACCCTACGGACACCCGTGATCCGCAATACTACCATCGGGTCGTGGATTGCCAGTGGGCTTGCCCGGCGCACACCAATGTGCCCGAGTATATTCGTCTGATTGCGGATGGTAAGTATACTGAATCCTACATGCTCAACCGGGAGTCAAACGTTTTCCCGGGCATTTTGGGCAGGACCTGCGATCGGCCGTGTGAGCCGGCTTGTCGTCGGACTCGTGTCGAGGATGAACCAGTAGCGATTTGCCGGCTCAAACGAGTTGCTGCCGATCTTAGAGGTGAAATCGATCACCTGCTTCCAAAGGCTGCGGTAGAGAAGAACGGGAAGAGGATTGCACTGATCGGTGCTGGTCCGGCCTCACTTACGGTAGCCAATGACTTGATACCGTTAGGGTACCATTGCACGATCTTCGAGGCGTTGCCGAAGCCTGGGGGTCTGATGCGTACCAATATTCCATCATTCCGACTTCCGGTCGAAGTTCTTGAGGAAGAGATGGACATGATTCTCAATATGGGAGCTGAGGTCCACTACAACCATCGTATTGATAGTCTAAAGGAATTGCTGGATGAAGGTGACTTTGATGCGTATTTCGTTGGTACCGGTGCCCCCAAGGGCAAGGAACTGAATATCCCCGGCCGCACTGAAGGGGACGCAAACATTCACATAGGGATCGAATGGCTTGAGTCAATCCACTTCGGACATATTGATTCGGTCGGGGAGCACGTTCTCGTAATTGGTGTCGGTAACACGGCTATGGACTGCTGCCGGAGCTCAAAGCGGTTAGGGGGAAAAGACATCAAGGTCATGGCTAGGAAGAGCCGACCATATTTCAAGGCATCCCCGTGGGAACTCGAAGACGCCGAAGACGAAGAAGTCGAGATTCTTGTGGATCACTCTCCTCAATGTTTTGTCATTGAGGATGGCCAGTTAAAGGGGATGATCTTTGACCTTGTGGAGTGGGAGGAGAACGACAAGGGACGCCTCGTTAGTACGAAGCATGGGGAAACCTTTATTCAAGCAGACGATGTTGTGCTCGCGATCGGGCAGGATAATGCGTTTCCTTGGATTGAGCGCGACATCGGTATCGAGTTCGGAGAATGGGACATGCCTGTTGTTGATCGTGCCACATTTATGACTACCCGAGAAGGTGTTTTCGTCGGGGGTGATGCTGCTTGGGGCCCGGAGAACATCATTTGGGCAGTAGAGCACGGACACCAGGCAGCGATTTCAATCCACAATTACTGCCAAGGAGTTCCAGTCACGGACCGGCCACCTTACGGGATGAATCTTGTCTCGACCAAGATGGGGATTCATGAGTGGCGTTATTCAAATGACTATGACCCGGTGTTGCGCACAGAGATGCGCTATGCGGACCTAGAGAAGCGGCTTTCCGACATGAAGATTGAAGCCGAGTTGGGTTTCGACGTGAAAGAGACCGTGCGTGAGGTTGAACGGTGCCTCAACTGCGATATCCAGACCGACTTCACTACCAACCTCTGTATTGAGTGTGATGCATGTATTGATGTGTGCCCGGTAACGTGCCTGACAATCACACACAACGGTGATGAAGATGACCTTCGTCAGCGACTTATGGCACCAGCTGAAAATATAGATCAGGCGATTTTTGCCTCCGAATCACTTCCGCAGACGGGTCGCATTATGGTGAAGGATGAGGATCTATGCGTCCACTGTGGATTATGTGCTGAGCGTTGTCCCACCGCAGCGTGGGATATGATGCAGTTTGACCTCCTGAACCCCTACGCAGGACATCAATCTTGGCCAGAGAAAGCGATTACGGCGTCAACGACCTCGGTCTGAAGATCGCGACGGTTAACGGAACAGGGTCGGCCAGCGCAAATGGCCTACTCCTCCAGGCGTTATTCCGTATGGGTATCCCCGTGTCGGGCAAGAACGTGTTCCCATCGAATATCCAGGGTTTACCGACTTGGTATGAAATCCGAGTTAATAAAGACGGCTATACAGCGAGGAGTCCAGACTTCCAGCTCGTCATTGCAATGAACCCGGAGAGCTATGCCAGGGATATTGAGGAGGTCGTTTCTGGAGGATGGATCTTATATGACAACACTCGTGAACTCGATGACGAATTCCGCCGGGATGATGTGACTTTTCTTGGGATACCTCTTGCGGACATGTGCGTTGAGCACTTCCAGGGATCACGTATCCGCATCCTTATGAAGAACATCACCTACGTTGGCGCACTTGTGGCATTGCTTGATATTGATATGGATGTGGTGAAGGGTATGCTACAAGAAAAATTCGCTTCCAAGCAGCATCTGATGGACGCGAATTTTGCGGCGATCGAGCTGGGGTACACATATGCTCTAGAACATTTCGATTGTCCCCTTCCAATCCGTCTCGAAGCGATGGATAAGACGAAGGACTGTGTGATGGTTACCGGCAATGCGGCTGCAGCGCTCGGATGTGTTTATGCTGGTGCAACGGTGGGTGCGTGGTATCCGATTACACCTGCTACTTCTGTCATGGACGGCTTCACAGAGTATTGCCATCGCTTCCGAGTTGATCCAGACACAGGTAAGAACAACTTCTGTATCCTCCAGGCAGAGGATGAACTCTCTGCTGCTGGGATGGTGATCGGGGCGGGCTGGATGGGCGCGCGCGCATTTTCACCTACGGCGGGCCCCGGAATCTCCCTGATGAGCGAATTCATTGGATTGGCTTATTATGCTGAGGTACCATGCGTGTTCTTTAACATACAGCGGACTGGGCCGTCCACTGGGATGCCTACTCGCACGCAACAGGGTGACCTGATGTTATGCGCGTACGCATCACATGGTGACACGAAGCACATCGTACTATTCCCGGCTGACCCCAAGGAGTGCTTTGAATTCTCTATTCAGGCATTCGACCTCGCGGAACGATTCCAGACGCCGACGTTTGTGGTGTCAGATCTAGATATTGGCATGAACGACTGGATGATTCCTAAGCTGGAATGGGACGATTCGTTTGTACCTGATCGTGGGAAAGTTTTAGCGGCTGACGAGCTTGAGAAAGTCGAGAATTTTTATCGTTATCTAGATTTAGATGGAGACCATATCACTGCCCGCACACTGCCTGGCGTGCACTCCAAGGGGGCGTACTTCACCAGGGGTTCTGGCCACGATAAGTACGGCCGTTATACAGAGGACTCGGATGCTTACGTTGAAGTTATGGACCGGCTTTTAGCAAAGGTTGAATCTGCTGCTGACCACGTGCCTGCTCCAGAGATTTTCGAGACTGATGGAGGAAAGAGTGTTGGTGTTGTCTCCGTCGGCGGTTGCCACTGGGCCGTGTTGGAGGCTCGTGATGCATTGGCAGCTGAGGGGATAGAAATTGACTACCTTCGGATCAAAGGATTTCCATTTAGCCAGGCAGTAGAACAGTTCCTTGAGGACCATGGCACCGTGATCGTTATCGAACAGAATCGGGATGAGCAGTTAAAGAACTTGATTCTACTTGAGACGTCATGTGCCAAGGAAAAGCTCCAGTCAGTCCGCTACTATGGCGGGCAACCGTTAAGCAAGGGGCATGTCATCGAAGGTGTCACTCCCTTCCTTACTCGGGAGCCTGTGGAGGTCTCGCAATGAGCTATATCAAGAAGCCGGCTGCACGTCATCCGAAGCTCAAGGTCAACTCCTTGGGTCTTACGGTACGGGACTACGAAGGCTCAATGTCGACACTCTGCGCGGGATGCGGTCACGATTCTGTGACTGCCGCTCTTGTACAGGCATTTTTCGAGCTAGAAGTAGAACCACATCGACTTGCCAAGCTTTCGGGGATTGGATGTTCTTCAAAGACACCGGCATATTTTGTCAGTGAGGCACACGGTTTTAATTCTGTACACGGCCGAATGCCTTCGGTCGCAGCCGGTGCTAATGCCGCCCATCGAGATCTGTTGTATGTGGGAATTTCAGGGGATGGAGACTCTCTCTCGATTGGGTTGGGCCAGTTTTGCCATGCGATCCGGCGCAATGTGAATATGCTCTACCTGCTTGAAAACAATGGTGTTTATGGTTTGACCAAGGGGCAGTTCTCAGCCTCGGCAGATATTGGAAGTACATCCAAGGGTGGTGTGGCAAATCAACAGGGGCCGATAGACCCTGTTGATACCGCTCTGTCTCTTGGCGCGACGTTCGTCGCGAGATCTTTTTCAGGTGACAAGAATCAACTAGTGCCAATTCTGAAGGCCGGACTAAGCCACAACGGATTTGCGTTCGTAGACGTGATTTCACCTTGTGTCACGTTCAACGATCACCAGGGGTCCACAAAGAGTTATGCCCACACACGTTCACACATGCACGAAGTGATCGAGACCGACTTTGTCCCACTCAAAACTGAGATTACGACAGAGTATTCAGAGGGTTCTGTGCAGGGTATCACCATGCATGATGGGAGCGTGGTGAAGCTTCATAAGGTTGCTGATGAATACGACCCAACGGAACGTCGTGCGGTACTGGACTACCTTGCCGATGTAGGGTCCCGGGGCGAGATCGCCACTGGCCTCCTCTACCTCGAAGAGTCTGGGGCCGACATGCACGGATTTGAGAATACAGTAGACAGGCCACTCGTGGAGATTCCGTTCGCTGACCTCTGTCCTGGAAGCAAGGGACTGGAAGAGGTCCAGAAAGAGTGGTGGTGAGTTTTCCGCGGTCAAAGATGTTTACAACTCCTGATTTGATGCGGTCGTGGGTACTCGCAGCTTGTGTTTTATCCAGTGTCCTGACTGGTTGTGTCGGAGCTCAATCGTCAGATCGAGAAATGCTTATCGCAGCCCTTGATGCCGCTGCCCGTGACCATGTGGAGAGCGAGTCAGTGCCTGGCATTTCAGTTGCTGTTGTCCAGCATGGCGCAACACTTCTTATGAAAGGCTATGGGTACGTCGACATAGAGTGGGGTGTGCCTACGCCTCCGGATGCGAGCTATGAGATTGGATCCATCACAAAGCAGTTTACTGCTGTAGCTGCTCTCCTTCTGGCTGAGGAAGGAAGGTTAGATCTCGATGCGGACCTAACAGACTATTTGGACTTTGATACGCAGGGTTACAGCGTACCAGTACGTCGCCTCTTAGATCACACTTCTGGCATCAAAGGGTACACCGAGATGCCAATATTCGGAGAACTGAGGACATCAAAACTTCCGCGGGATACGCTTGTCCGTATGGTAGAGAATGAGCCTTTCGAGTTCGAACCGGGCACGGCTCTGATATACAACAACTCTGCGTACTTCCTGCTCGGACTTATCATTGAAGAAGTGTCAGGAGAGTCCTATGAGGACTTTATAGAGAGACGACTCTTTGATGCATCGGAGATGAACGACTCATACTACTGCAGTGAGACTGCAGTGAGGACGAATAGAGCCCATGGCTACGACGTCCCAGAGCCAAATCGTGTGATCAGGAAGCGTTACATTGATCACACTTGGCCGTACGCAGCGGGATCGCTCTGTTCAACCACTAGCGATCTTGTGGCTTGGAATCAGGCCTTGCACGGTGGTGAATTGCTCAGTGCTGCATCATATAGCGCAATGACTACACCTACCCCGCTTGAGGACGGCACAAGGGTTCGTTACGCAATGGGGTTAACGGTCGCAGACCAAGGCGGCCATCGATTGATCGCGCATGGTGGCGGCATTAATGGCTTCACTTCAGATGGGCGTTATTATCCGGATGACGACCTGATCATAGTGGTCCTTCAGAACTCTACAGGCGCTCCTGGTCCGGGGGCACTGGGTCAAGCTCTCGCACAAACGGTGCTAGGGGACTTCGAGGATGCTGAGGCAGGGTCTTTCACTGGTGATTTAGGGGAGTTAACAGGATCCTATGTAGGACCTGCTAGAGGCACACAGCTTTCTGTGATTGTTTCCATGAATAACGGCAAGCTCGAACTTGAGATGGACCAAGTATCGAAGTTTGAGCCTGATTATAGGGGTGATCTCACCTGGACTCGCGGGTCTCAGGAATTCACCTTCATTCGGCAGGGTGAGCGAATCGTAGAACTTCGCTTTGATAGCGTGTCAGGACACTACGTCTTAAGGCGCGATGACCTCTAGTCTTCAGTAGGCGCGGCCAGTCGTCGCGCCCTAGCGTAGGGACCTCTACTTTTTTGACCATGAGAACCCTACTACCCGTCATCGTATTAGCTGCCGTTTGGTTCCAGCCTCAAACGGTCTCCCGGGTGTCCGCTCAGGTTACTTCCAGTGACTTATCGATGTTGGAGCTGATCTTCAGGAATCGTTTTGTGCCATTTAGTGAACAGGAGATGCAACCAGAGCTCCTGGCAGTGCGTGAACATGTCTCCACCCTTGGGGACGCTGGTGACGATGTAGAGCTCTACAAGACGATGATTGAAGGCATGGCACGCATGTACCTTGGTGCCTGGGACGAGGGTATAGAAGTGGCCTCAATCCTCGACATAAATCTGTCGGGAAAACTCTATGAGCCTGGTGCCACTGTGCCTGTCGAAATCACGTCACTATATGAGCGCGAGACACCTCTGGGGGGTCGGTATGGGGTGCAAGTTCGATTCCTGGACCCAGCAGAAGAACCGATATATGAGTCGGATCTTCTAATACTCGAAGGGTTTACTGCAGTCTCGACTGAAGTCGATATACCGCGCGAAGCTACTTCAGGCCGTTATCTGGTTGAGTATTCATTATGGGAGGAAGATGCTTCTGACCCGATCGTGAGGACCTCTAGGTCTATCTATGTGATTGAAGCTTTCGAGGAGCGGATCACGGCGATGCTGTTCGACAGTCGTCGTCCACAATTGCGCCGCCAGGTAGGGCGTAGTTCATCCCGGGCACTCGCCAATACAACCGTACTCTGGCATCTGGATATGTATCAGCGCGGACGACGTGAATGGTTAGCCGGGGCCTATATGGGATATCCAGTCATTATGAATCAGATCTTTGAGCAGGGCACCTTGATGGTAGAGCCGATGCAGTTTGATTCAGAGATCGGGCTTGCCGAGGGATTCATCAACGACCTTGGGTTGGGGCGAGATCCGCTCGCTACGCGTAGTGGAGACATGCACTTGGCCTACCGGTCTTCAGTCGACAGGGAGCTCGTCCCGTTTCGTCTATTTGTGCCTGATGACTACGACAGGAGCCAGAGTTATCCACTGGTTGTCGCACTACATGGTGAGGGTGGGGATGAGAACACCTTCATGGATAGCTTCGATGGCACGTTTAAGGAGAATGCCAGAGATCGTGGCTATATCGTCGCTTCCGTAAATGGCCGTGGTCCGTATGGCGGGTACCGCAACGCTAGTGCCCAGGATGTGATCGATGTTCTTGATGTTGTGCAGAGGGTCTATCCGATCGACGAGACCAGGACATACTTGATGGGGCACTCAATGGGAGGTGGAGGGACCGTGCGTATTGGGTTCGAGCATGCAGACCGATTTGCTGCGCTTGCCCCGATTGCCGGATACGGATCAGTGGAAGATCTGGCTAAGGCACCTGAAATGCCGCTGTTCATAGCACAGGGTGAACTCGATGCGCTTGTACCTGTAGAACGCGCGCGGAACTTTCATGAAGCAGCACAGGCTCTTGGGATGCCGTCCCTACACTACGTAGAAAATGAGGACACAGACCACGTAGCAATTGTGGCCGAAGTTATGGACCAGATCTTTGACTGGTTTGACCTACACCATCGTTGAGTTTGGAGTGGGCTAGCGTCGGCCTGACATCAACTCCCGTATCTGCCGGACTGCCGCGTCAACCTTCAACTGGATGCCCACTCGTCCATAAGACACAGATGCCTGTGTTGGGTCACCCCGCACACCGGCACCTTCAAAGCCACCGAATGGCGCTAGTTGTTCTGTCCTGATGTGCTTCGCATTCACATAGAGTAATTGTGAGGTGTCCGTGATGCCTGCATGGCTTCCTATGTCTTCCATGGTGTGACCCTGCTCTTGCAGCCATTCCCGAAAACCATGACCCGAGTAGTAGTCACCAACGAAATGGACACGGGCTGAGCTGCCTAACCATTCCTCGTTCAACATTTGAGCGACAGTCTCCATCCCTTGCTGATTTCCTCCACTGTCGCCGATGAGAACGATATCTGTAAAGCCACCACCTGCTAGGCTTCTAGCTGTGTACTCAAGCAGTTTCATGTAATGTTCGTTTGGAAGCGTTATCGTGCCTGCGCGCTGCCGGTTCCCGGTGATGCCCTCAATGTTTCCTTCTGGTACATAGGTCACGATTGGGGCGACGAGAGCATTTCCGACCTCACGCGCGATCCGCTTAGCTGTCTCGGTTATGATGAACTTATGCTTTCCGAGGACCATATGTGGTCCGTTCTGCTCGGTTCCAGCTGTAGCGACGATGATCGTGGTTGTTCCTGCATCAATCTTGTCCGCTACCTCCATCCAGGTCAGTTCATCAAGGAAAACCGTGTTGGGTACCTGTGTGTGAGCGACGGGTACATAGACGAGGAAAGCCCAGACTAAGGCTGTAAAGGTAGAGGCGATATTGCGCACGATGATTCTCCTGCTTGGTTCTGTGGCTAGTTGTACGACAGGTAGAGAACGTGCGACTGTGAGCCCGACGCGGCAATCATAGATCGGTTCATTCTTTATGGGTTGGGGTTGTTGCTCATAGCCAGCTTAAGGCATCTTGGCCCCACTATGACCGACACTGTGCGCAGACAAGCATCACTTGAGCACGACTCATCCAGGGCACTTGCAGGTATCCGCGTGGTCGATCTCACGCAAAATATTGCAGGTCCTCACTGTACGCAGATTCTTGCCGACCTCGGGGCTGACGTCATCAAAGTGGAGCCACCGGCAGGTGATCCTACTCGACAATGGGGCCCACCATTTTGGGAAGGAGAATCACCACTTTTTCTCGCATTTAATCGTAATAAGCGCAGCGTTCTCCTCGACCTGAAATCCGATGACGGGAAGGACGTGCTTGAGCGTCTTGTGGATCGAGCTGACATCTTTGTGCAGGCGTTCCGGGCAGGGGTGATTGATGAGCTTGGTTTCGGATATGAAGAGATCCGCCAACGCCGTCCTGGCATAGTGTACGCATCTGTTACCGGATACGGATCACGAGGCCCGCTACGAGAGCGTCCGGGTTACGATCCTCTGATACAAGCCTACACGGGTATCATGTCATTAACAGGGTATCCCGAGGGTGAGCCGGCGAGGGTTGGGGGCTCAGTCGTTGATGTCGGAACTGGTATTGTTACTGCCCTAGGCATCTTGGCTGCATTACAAGAGAAGGAACGCACTGGCGAGGGAACTCATGTAGAATCCTCACTACTCGCAACCTCACTTGGATGGGTCTCTTATCACATCCAGGGATATCTCGCGAGTGGAGTCGTTCCAGGCCGCATGGGCACTGGCATCTCTATGATTGCACCCTACGAAGCGTTTCAAACCAGGGACGGCGAGTTGATGATCTCGGCTGGCCACGATGGAATTTTCGAGCGCTTATGTGAGGCGCTCAAACTCAAAGAGTTAAAGGATGACGAGCGCTTCATGACGAACCCGTTGCGTGTTGCCAATAGGACTGAGTTACACGGGCTTATTGAGGAGCACACACGCAAGATAACGATAGCCGAGCTGCGGGATCTTCTGGACCGGAATAGAGTGCCGAGTGCTCCAATTCATGATATGTCAGATGTTGTTGAAGAAGAGCAAGTGCATGCGGAAGGCCTCCTGGAGCCCTCTCCGCACCCGCGCATATCCGACTACAGGGACATTGCGTTTCCGCTTCGATTTGATGGATTGCGCCCGACCTTACGTAGAGCACCACCGCTACACGGGGAACACAACTCTGAAGTACTGAGGGAACTGGGCTACAGTGAAGATGAGATGCCTGTTTTCGTTCCGGCAGAACCCTTGCCTTAGTAACGCTTATGATCCCTGATCTTGAGGATATCTTTGAGAGACAAGCTCGCCGCTATGAGCGGCCCTTAGACGCGTGGACTGAACTCGAAAAAAGAGCGTTCGGTCAAGCGGTTGGCTTGAACGGCTATACAATCGTGGCCGAAGCAGAAGAACTAGCTCGATTGTCAGAGGCCAAGGTTGCTGGCCCAGTTCTCGATCTAGGGACCGGAAGAGGATGGCCTGGATGGCTCATCGCTGAGCATGCTGAAAGAAATCTTGTGGCAATCGATGTTCCTATGGCAGGGCTACAGCACGCGCGGGATGCATTCGCAGCACGAGGTCTCTCTCTGCGAACTCAAGTCATAGCTTCTGATGGTATGGCTTTACCGTTTTCGTCCGAAACCTTCAGCTCAGTTGTTCACACAGACGTATTCTGTTGACTAGCGGACAAGCTCTCCGTGTTGAGAGAATGTCATCGGGTCCTGAAACTGGGCGGAACGGTAGTTGGATTCTCGATTCACACGCCACCATCGTTGACTCCGGCTCAAGAGGAACGAGCTACAGAGCTAGGACCTTCGTCGGTCTGTGGTTGTGAGTCACCGCAAGAACTCATAGACCAGGCAGGGTTCTCAGGACCACAGGTTACCGACGTGACCGCCAGGTTCCGACGCACCTGCTTGGCTTGGCTTGCTGCAATGAAGGAATTGGAGCCGCAGCTACGCCGAGAGCTAGGTGACGAAGACTTCGAGGACGAACTTGATCAAAAAGAGAGTATGCTCACAGGGATCGATGAAGGGTTACTACGTCGGTCGCTGATCATCTGTGAGCGTCGCTGACTGCAGGGCGAGAAGGGCTTTGAGAACAAAATTGGAACCGACTCGAGGAGCTTGCATTTAGGCTGCCATCTATGTCATTTCCCTAGTGAGCGTGACCTATGTACATGAGAGCAGCCTGCTTCGAGCCCGCTGCTCAAAGGAGATCCCAAGATGGGCGAAAGAATGAAATCGATTCTAGGTGCGGCGGCGGTTGGCGGGATCGTCGCCTATATCGGAATCGAATATCTGTTCTCCCCTGCTATGGCAGCCAATCCACCTGATCAAGTCGACGCCCTTCTCTCTTCCCCTTGGGACATTGTTTTGTATGTGCTCATACTGGTCGTGTTCCTTGATGTTTTCGTGCAGAAAGTGGGCAATACCATGGTCACGGCGATGTCATTTGCTACCGCGCAGATTCTGATAGTCGATGTCTTCTATGTGATGAACGGGAATCGGGCAGCATATCCGGCGGTGCTGAGTGCCATCGTACTCCTTGCCTTCTGGTATGCAGTCGCAAAAGTGTACGACGCATTGGCCTAGACCTTATTCCACAACGATCAAACAGGAGATCAATCAATGGGCGATAGAATGAAGCCTATCTTAGGTGCACTCACTGCTGCGCTGGTAATTGATTACATCGGCGTGACGTACTTCTTTGATCCTCAGGCTGGTACTGAATTAATAGCCGCTCCCCTGAGCTTGGTGGTTGCTTTGGTGGTTATGGTTCTCTTCTTTGATTTCATGACCCAAAAGACTGGGAACGCTATGACTACTGCGATGACGATAGCGGGCGCTCAGATTTTGATGGTTGATTTTTACTATGTCATTAATGGTACTAGGGATATGGCATCTGCTGCGGTAAGTGCAGTAATCCTGCTAGTCGGGTGGTATGCAGCTGCGACGGTATACCAGAAACTGTCTTAGATTAGGTCGGCTGACATTAGAGTAGCAGAATGTCCAAGAATGGGAGGGGCTCTAGCTGGTGGTTCAGTTGGAGCCCCTTTTTTTGTAGATATGGTGAGCGGTGACGCTTAACAGAATAATCAGGCTGCAATCAAAGTTGACCCTTGGGGAGTTTGTCTTATGGCAGGTAGAATAAAACCCATTCTTGGATTTGCGGTTACGATTACTGCACTCCACTTCGCGTTGTCAATCTTGCTCGGGAATGTGTTGGCGGGGATCGGGATGGAGGCTCCTGTTGGCGGTGTACTAGGTGAGCCCGGTACGATCATAGTCTTTACTCTCATTGTCGCATTGACCTACGACTGGATAGTTCAGAGTACTGGCCTGCCCGTCGGCCAGGCAGCGATCGTGATGGCAGTATCCGGGGCAGTCTTCTATAACGTCTTCCAGTACATGTTCGAACAACAAGTGCTTGGGGCGGCAATTGGAGAATCTCTCTTACTCTTGGTTTTCGCGTATGCTGCCGGGAGCGTATACGGGAAACTGTCGTAGGTACGCTTCACCATTCAGTATCGTGAAGAGGACTGAAAAGAGAGTGAGTATAAGCTCATTCTCAGATTCTAGTCATCCGCCGTTTCTTCTTCAGATACTGTTTCGTGGAATTCAGGTGCAGAGAGAGCCCTAGGGGTTTCCTCGACAGGGGACGGGCTGGTCAGGCTGACATCCGGATTAATACCAAAATCTTGAAACTTCCGAGCGGTGACAAAGATCCTGCGTTCCAGTGAGCCCGCCGCGCTATTGTATGATTTCACTGCTCTGCCCAGTCCTTTCTTGATACCGTCGAAGTGCTCGGAAAGGGTTTTGAGGCGCTCATACAGTTCCTTACCAAGGCTACTGATTTCACGCGCATGTTCGCTGAATTTCTCTTGTCGCCAAGAATAAGCGATGGTCCTCAGGGCCATGATAAGAATAGACGGTGGAGCCAGGATGACGTGATTTCTAAGAGTATCTTCCGGAAGATTGGGATCCACCTGAATGGCTGCCTGGTAGACTGCGTCCCCAAGATACATGACGACGAAGTCCGGTGTGTCTTCCAGGTGGTCCCAGTAGGCTTTACTACCGAGTTCTTTTGCATGTTCACGAACACTTCGCCTATGCTGTTCTAAGCATGCAGTTCGCTCCTCTTCATTTTCTGCCTCAAACGAAGCGAGGAAGTGCTTGAGGGGGACCTTTGAATCCACGGCGATACTGCGTCCTCCGGGGAGGTGGGCGATCATATCCGGGTATAGCCTGGTTTCATCAGTGCTGATGTTTTTTTGTACATCAAAATCGCAATATTCCACCATTCCAGAGATTTCTACGACTTTGCGAAGCTGCATCTCACCCCAATTGCCTATGACTTTAGGGGTTTGGAGCGCGCTCACTAAGTTCTCGGTTTCTTTTCCTAGCCCGTCGATTCGACTCATTAGCCCGCCATGAGCCTTATGCAACTGATTTAAGTTTTTATCGAAACGTTCAAGTGACTCTGAGACAGATTTGGCTCGCTGGTCCAGTTCTCCCTTGGCACTTTCGTGCTGGGTCTGGAATGTCTGTTTGGCCAACTGAATAAAGGCTTCGTTATTGTTCTTGAGCGCATCAGCGGCCGCAGCACCGAAGGTGTCCCTTAGCTGTTTTTCGATCTTTTCGATGGCCAATGACTTGTCTTGCTCATTAGAAAGCAGGGCCTGTGCAGTCAGAAGCTCTTGCTCTTGCTGCTTGAGGCGCAGACGCATGAACAGGTAGACGACTGACGCGCCACCAACTGCGCCGAGAAGAAAAAACGCTGGCAGTTCCATATCAGGTTGCGTCTCCGATTGTGATTGCTCGGGTAATAATACTAAAAGTCAGGCCTGGTTATCGAAGCGTAAGACCCATGAGACCTGCTTCAGTGCCACTCCCGAATGCAAGGACGATGTGCTGGCGTCCGTCAGCCATATAGGTCATCGGAGTACCCGTACCACCCCGCGGCAGTTCAATCGCGTGGATTGTTTGTCCAGTTTCTTTGTCTAGTGCAAGAAGGGCTGGCCCACCGCTAGCACCGTCTCGTGCGCCATTGTGTCCGATAAAGAGAATGGTTTCAGTCAGCAGGGGCCCCGTAAATCCACCACCACCCAGTGGTCCAGGGTCAGGTATACCGGAATCGATAAGCCGCTGCCGGATCCCGTCACCGAGAGGGATCTGCCAGGTATGATCTCCCGTGTTCATGTCGATTGCTGTCAGCCGCGAATAAGGGGGTTTTAGGCGAGGAATCAACTCTTCTCCAGCGGTAGACTGAGCACGTCCACGCATGTAACGGAAATCAGATCGCTCCGGGTCTCCTGGCACGAGCTGGACATGTATGGCACCCGTCCTTGAGGGGACATATAGCATACCAGTTTGTGGATCGACTGAAGCACCAAACCAATTTGCACCGCCAAACCATCCGGGAAGGTTGAGTGTTCCTCTCTCCGATGGTGGTTGATAGAGAGGTCCGTGATCGGAACGCTGAAGGATAGCTTCTGCTTCCGCACGGAGTTCGGGTGTGAAATCGATTAAGTCGTCAACGGAAATGCCTTGCCGTTCAAATGGTACCGGACGGGTCGGGAAGGGTTGTGTTGGAGACAGCCTCTCCCCGGGCACGTTTGACGGGGGCACGGGCCGCTCCTCGATTGGCCAGACCGGTTCACCGGTGATTCGGTCGAAGACGAATACGAATCCTTGTTTGGTTAGCTGTGCTACTGCTTTAATCGGTCGACCGTCCACATTGATATCGAGTAGGATTGGAGCTGCTGGTGGGTCGTAATCCCAAACGCCGTGATGTACCATCTGGAAATGCCAGATGTAGCGTCCGGTTGATGCTTCTAGGGCTACCAAGCTTTCGGCAAAGAGGTTATCCCCGAGCCGGTGTCCTCCGTACCAATCGTTTGTGGGAGTACCGATCGGTAGGTAGACCAAGCCCAGCTCTTCATCGGCGCTCATGATCGTCCAAACATTCGTATTCCCTGTGTATTCCCAGGAGCCATCTTCCCAGGTGTCGTTTCCGAGTTCGCCTTCCTGGGGTACGGTGTGAAAGATCCAGCGTTGTTCACCAGTCCGGACATCAAAAGCACGGATGTCACCAGGGGGAGCCGTCATGTACCGTGGGCCGTCGGAGATCGATGATCCAACGACTACAACGTCACCTACCACTAGCGGGGGAGACATGACTCCGTAGCTGCGTTCCGGGACCGGTCGACGTAACCCCTCTCGTAATCGTATGCGACCACTGCTTCCAAAGTCATCTATTGGAGTTCCCATTGTGGCGTCAAGCGCCCAAAGGTGTGAGTCCCCGGTTGCTAGGAAGATCCGGCTATCATCACCCTCCTTCCAATGAGCAACACCACGTGCATTGAAGCCAAGGTTGACCGGGCGTCCGGCTTCGTGACTAAGAGGGTCAAAGGCCCAGAGCTGCTCCCCCGAAACGGCATCAATCGCTGCCAGAAGACTCAGAGAGGTCTGTATGTATAGTACGCCGTCGACCATGAGTGGCGTGGCCTTGAAGGCACCCGGGCGCAGTCGCGGGTTCTCGGCGACCAGTTCGTCGTCAGGAGAATGCCACATCCAGGCGATGCTCACATTTTCTACATTGGTTTTGTCGATTTGGCTTAAGGGCGCAAACTTCGTGCTGCCCAGGTCACCCCCGTAGTCAGGCCATTCACCACCTGGTGCACCTTGTTGAGCTGCAGTGATAGTTGGGAATAGCACGAAGCTTAGAAGTAGAGATAGTAAGTCTTGCACTTTGATCTTCATGATCAGCGCCCTCGAGTATCTACTGTATAATCCAAGCCCACTGTGATTTGTTCTGCTGGTGATCCAGGCAAGAGGTTAGTTCTACAGGGCTGCAAAACTAACCCACGAGCATCCTGTGCTGGAAAAATCTATCAACATCTTACAGCACCTCTCCCGCGTGCTTCAGCCCCGTCGTCTGGTGCCCCGGTACCTGATGACCCCATAAAGAACTTTCTTCCGTCAGGGAAAGTGACATCTCGTCCGTTGGCCCGCTTGAGCCTGCGGTCCTTCGTTTGGTAGCCATCCACGACCAGCTCGGTCCCAATCGGTAGACATTCACGACGTAGGCCGCGTCTCACCAGGACGTTCGGCGTGCCACCTTCAACCATCCATACTTCCTTCTCTGATCCTGTTGGCAGAATTGTGTCGGTGCCAGCCACCATCATCGACACCTCAAGATGAATCCAAGAGTGAGGGTTCACCCATTCGAGCCTAACGATGTTGCCTTGTATCCGAAGCGGGGCATTCGCATCGAACTCTGCCCCAAAGGCGTGGTGTGCAACAGCCGGCACTGTGTATAGGAGTAGTGCTAGTGTGCCAATAGCTAGGGTCCCGTAGGTCAATCTTGATCTCATATTACTCACCTCTGTTCAAACTGGTTGCCTTCGCGTTGTCGTTCTTGATATCGTGCCCCACTCCGGATGTTTGTGAGAGCATAGTTTCCTTCCTGGCATGAATACTCGTAAAGCAGATCGTCAAACGCCCGAAACGGAATTTCACCGCCCTGGCCGTTTTATGGACTGAGACGACAAAGCATAGCCATAGATTCTGGAACCGTAATTGACTGTTGTTCTTCGGTTAGGTCTGGGAGTACAAACAATAACTCGCAAGCCAGGGTCAAATTTTCTAATGCAAGGCTGGTGTCGGAGTGTGCTGGACCGAACTCGGCTGTTCTGATATCCAGAGACCGCCGATAGAGTGGAATTGCTTCGGCGTACCGCTCCTGGTGGTGGTAGAGTGAAGCTAGGTTGATCAGGACGTTAGCGACGTCTGGATGACTCGATCCTAGCGTTGCCTCTCTGATTGCTAGGACCCGTTCGTAGACCCGCCTAGCCTCTGTATATCGGCCCAGATCGTCATAGAGCATACCCAGATTACTCAAGACGTGGGCCACTTCTAAGTGATGTGGCCCTAACACAATTTCGTCGATTGCCAGGGCTCGTTCGTACAGTGGCTCTGCTTCCTCGTAACGGGATTGCATCGCATAGAAGAAGGCCAGATTGTTCATAGCAAATGCCACATCCGGGTGGGCCGGGCCCAGGGTGGATTCCCTAATTGCCAGGGCCCGCTCATATAGCGGTTCCGCTTCGTCATAACGGGACTGGACTCCGTAGTTGAAAGCTAAGCTGTTCAGTGTGAGCGCTACTTCCAAATGCTGAGGACCGAGCGCTGTTTCACGGATGATCAGTGCCCGCTGTAGGAGTGGTTCTGCTTCTGCATAGCGACCTTGAGCATTGTAGATGAAGCCCAGGTTGTGCAGGGTGAGCGCCACGTCCGGATGATCCAGCCCGAGGGTTTTTTCACGCATGCTTAGTACACGCAAGAGTTTAGGCTCTGCTTCGTCGTGGTGACCCCGATTAGCTAGCAGACTCGCCTCAGCGAAGAGCCTATGAGCTGCGGCGAGAATCGAATCAGCGTGGACTACCTGAGCCTGCAGCGTACCCGAAATCTGAACAAGCGGGAGGCCAAAGCAGAAAGCCAGAGCCAAGATCAAAACTCGCGGTAGCGGTATCACTGTTTGATGCTGCTTAACAAGTAATGCACCAGGAAATGCCCATCACATCAACTACTCAATGATCTTCGCCATCACTCACGGGCACCGTACTAGCAGGTTTCATGTAGGTATCCCACCACCGGAGTTCATTCGCCATCCGATGCACGTTATTCCAGTGCCCCCGAATGCCGTGTGCCATGCCTTCATAGATGATGAGCTTGGTGGGCACACGTTGTTTTTTTAGAGATGTGTATAGCTGGATCGAGCCTTCTAGAGGTACCCGGTAGTCCTCTTCACCATGAACAAAGAGAGTTGCTGCCTGCACTCCACCCGAGTTCAGGTAGGCAGATTGCCTGATCATGATCTCGCGAGCCTCTGGGTCCCAGGGTGGACCTAGGAATTCCAGTTCCTTGGTACGAGCGACATCTGAAAGCGCGTAGTTACTGGTCCAATTAGAAGCTCCAGCGCCGGATATGGCCGCCTCAAACCGGTCTGGATATCTAGTGATCAACCAGTTGGTCAGGATGCCACCATACGAGTGACCGGTGGTCCCTACGTGTTCCCGGTCAATTGGGTACCGAGTGATTAGATGGTCGATGCCTGCAAGTACGTCTTCTCCGTCATTCGTGCCCCATGCTCCCCAGGTCCCCCACTTGAATGCGTCTCCGTAGCCTGTTGAGCTACGAAAATTAGGCAGAAAGACAAAATATCCATTCGCTGCAAAGAGCATATTCTTGAAGTTGAATCCATATCCTGAGGCCGAATGTGGACCTCCATGGTTCACAACGATCAGTGGGTATCGCTCCTGTGGATCGTAGCGGAATGGGTATAAAAGAAACCCCTCGACCGGTGTGCCGTCGTAACTTTTGTAGAGGATTTGCTCTGATGGGTGGGTTGCGACCTCAACTTCTGTGAAAAAGTCAGCGTGGATATCTGTGAGCTGTTTCTCGTTCCCGCCATCAATGTCAGCAACGTATATGTCTGAAGGCCTCTCGAATTCTCCGACTGTGTAGGTCATTCGTTGGAAAGATTCATCGATGTCGAGGCCATTGATTCGTCGATGTCCAGTCGTAACCTGTTCTACACCTCCGCCGTTCGGAGAGACGCGAAAGAGGTGCCTGGCTCCGCCGATTCCGGTAACGAAGTAGATGTACTGACTGTCGGGCGACCACATCGGATTGCCCGGGTCGAGGTCCCAGTCTTCAGTGAGGTTCAGCGGCTCACCACCATCAGCTGGTTGGATATACAAGTCTCTTGGCCCGCCATGCTTCAACTTTCGATCGATGATCATGTTGGTACCGAAGGCGCGGGTATAGGAGATCCATCGGCCATCGGGTGAGAACCCAGCGCCCGAGTATGTATAGCCGTCGTTGGTGAGGCGAGTCAGTTCACCCTCGAAAGTGAGCAAGAAAAGATCTGAGCGGCCGTAGGCAAGTTCATCAAGGACTGCTTCATCAGCTGTAAAGAGGAGCCCATTGCCATCAGGCCTCCATCGCAGGTTGCCTGGTCGTAACCCCAGCTGTGTAAGCTGCCGTGGTCTCTCGCTACCGTCTGTAGCTGAGATGAAAATCTCGGTTAGTGCTCGCTCACCTGCATCAGGGAGAGGGAATCTCTGACCGTCCCTCCGGAATGGATACCAGTCGAAAGCATCCCCTCTGAACCTTTCCTCATGTCGGCGTTCAAACTCTGATAGGTTGGATTCTGGGAGCTCAGGCTTGGGCATATCTTGTGTGAGTGCCGCCCATTGCCCATCCGGGCTCTGCACACTCGGCGAAGCAACACTCTCATCCCTTACTGCAGGCCCGTCTGGTCGTTCAGGGTCAGTAAGCCAGATGGCATCTTGGTGACTGAATCTTAAATCCCCATCATCAGTCCACCGAGGATTGGAAACATTCTGGCCATTGCGTTGCACCTTAACGGGCATCCCGGATCCGTCCGATCGTACCACCCATGACTCGGTTGTGGTCCCATTTGTCTCTTCAATACGTTGAGATACCGTGAATGTGATCCAATCGCCTGATGGAGAGATCAGCGGAGACCCGACGCTCTTTATCTTATAGTAGTCCTCAAGTGTTAGCTGCCGTCCCATTTGAGCAGAAATGGGAACCGGCGTGAGGATTACTAAACACATAAAAAAGATATTGCGAAGCATGGTCATCTCCAGCTTGTTGTCATGTATTCTTAGGTTTTAGCATCGACTTCTATTTGTGGTGAGGTATTCCACCACTGACTCGTACCGGGCCGCATCTGCTGCTGTCCGTCTCTCCTGATCTACGGCTTTGGTAGCGATGCAAAGCATCCACGCCTTGCTTCGACCCAGATTGATGACTCCTGACCTCACTGCCGAGAATAGCCCCCGAAACCCCAATCGGCGATCCTTCCATGATTGTTTACCGCATGGGAGAAAAGTCCGTTGGGTCTAGAAAGAGTCTTTCTAGACCTACAATTAGCCGGCCATCCCTTTGTGATTCTTCAGCAACGCTTTGCCACTCTGGATCACTTGAAAAATCGCGCCAACTTTGTTCTGCCTCTTCACGTGAAGGGTGTGCCAGCACGTAGATCAAGGTGTTGGCTGAGAGTGGCTCATCCTGTGGGGTCCAATAACCAACATTCGTCATACCATGTTTTTCGAAGATTCGGAGAGTATGGTCCCTGAATCGAGCAAGCAGATCGTCAAACTTCCCTTCTGCCGCTGTATATGTTCTTAGCTCGAACACCTGATCCGTTTCTGAACCTGCACTTGCATCCTCGCTAACGGATATAGAGTTACCGATCATGCAGCCTGAGCTGACGATAGCTGTAATTAAGGAGAAAAATAGAAGTCGCTTGGGAGTCATTCTTCTGTTCCTTTGTCGTGGCCCGTCCACGACTTCGAGCAGTCTTAACCTCACTTTCTACGTCGATTTCTAGCCCTTAGGGGTCTCGAGAGCAAGCTTAGCCACATAAAGAAAACGGGAGAGTCCATTCCTGGACTCTCCCGTTTTCCTAAATCGTTACTGCCGAATCTTTTCCCAAATCGGGACGGCCGGATTCGAACCGGCGACCCCCTGAACCCCATTCAGGTGCGCTACCGGGCTGCGCCACGTCCCGAGGGATGGGAAAGGTAAAGCTCGTTGGGGGGTTGTCTCAACAGGGTTCCGCTCCTTGGTTGGATGAGCCTAGGGGGGCAAAAAAACGGGTTGACCTCTCATCTACGGCCCGACTAACTTCTTTTCCGCTATTGCGGGGTGGAGCAGTCTGGTAGCTCGTCGGGCTCATAACCCGAAGGTCGCGGGTTCGAATCCCGCCCCCGCTATTTGCTTTTGAAGCGCCGCCTTACAACGGCGTTTCCCACGTTAAGATGACCCGAGGATTGCACGATGCAGACATCGAGGTTTTGGACGGTCGCTGATACATGGAGCCCGCGATGGCGGGCGGGGCCGGGGAGCCGTCTTTAGCTTAGGCCCTCTCCGAAAAGGTCCCCGTCCGCGCTTAACTTGGCTCGGACGGGTTTTTTTATGGAGGCCAGGTAGCTCAGTTGGTAGAGCACATGACTGAAAATCATGGTGTCGGCAGTTCGATTCTGCCCCTGGCCATTTTCTCGAAGCCGGAGGTGGAGGGATTATTTAGGTCCGTAGCTCAATTGGTAGAGCACCGGTCTCCAAAACCGGCGGTTGGGGGTTCGATTCCCTCCGGGCCTGTATAAAGAGCCGCTGGGTCCCGGTCGTCTAATGGTTAGGACACCAGGTTTTCAACCTGGCAATCGGGGTTCGATTCCCCGTCGGGATATGAAGTTGAAGCGTAGTAAGGAGTTGTGCGATTAGGGGCTGTAGCTCAGTTGGTTAGAGTGCCGGTCTGTCACACCGGAGGTCGCGAGTTCGAGTCTCGTCAGCCCCGCTGAAGCTGATTGAAATAATGGAGCCGGTACCTGCCCGAAGCGGTGGCGACTCTTAGGTCGTGTGAATCGGGGCCGTAGCTCAGTCGGGAGAGCGCTTGAATGGCATTCAAGAGGTCAGGGGTTCGATTCCCCTCGGCTCCATGTTGTGCGGACTGGTCTAACGCTCGGGTGGCGGAATTGGTAGACGCGCAGGGTTCAGGACCCTGTGGGGGTTAACCCCGTGAGGGTTCGAGTCCCTCCTCGAGCATCCTGAACTGCGCTAGAGATTAGCAGGTCGGTCCATTTGATGCCCACGTGCTGGAATTGGTAGACAGGCTGGTTTGAGGGACCAGTGTCGGAAACGGCGTACAGGTTCGAGTCCTGTCGTGGGCATTTAGCAACAAGATATGTAGTGGAGTAAGCGCCCGTAGCTCAATTGGATAGAGCGTCTGGCTACGGACCAGGAGGCTGGGGGTTCGAGTCCTCCCGGGCGCATATTCGACGCAGGGTTCGAGTGGATTGGGCGCGTAGCTCAGTTGGTTAGAGCGCTACGTTGACATCGTAGAGGTCACAGGTTCGAATCCTGTCGCGCCCATGCGGAGGGGTTTCTTCGGGGCCGTAGCTCAGTTGGGAGAGCGCAGCGTTCGCAACGCTGAGGTCAGGGGTTCGATTCCCCTCGGCTCCACTATGAGCCCGCCACCTTAGCTCAGTTGGTAGAGCACGTCACTCGTAATGACGGGGTCGTCGGTTCGAATCCGACAGGTGGCTCCTTTTGCCCCGTGGTGTAACTGGCAACACGCCGGATTCTGGTTCCGGAGAGTCTAGGTTCGAGCCCTAGCGGGGCAATTCAGAGACATTTATGTCTCTATTGGGGAGGGATGGCCGAGTGGCTAAAGGCGGCGCCCTGCTAAGGCGTTGGACTTCGCGTCCACGTGGGTTCGAATCCCACTCCCTCCGTTTCGGTTTGTATGGCCTATTAATATTTGGTCCGGTTGCGCCCAAGTCCGCGGCGCAGGTGGCCGTGGACGGGTGGCCGAGTGGCTTAAGGCGCACGATTGGAAATCGTGTGGGCTAACGCCCGCGTGGGTTCGAATCCCACCCCGTCCGTGTTGGGATGACCCGTTTCGTTTTCGGGGCGTGGCTCAGTCCGGTAGAGCGCTGCGTTCGGGTCGCAGAGGTCCCCGGTTCGAATCCGGGCGCCCCGATTAGGTAGATCGCGTAAGCGGTCTACTCGAGGAGCGCTGGCAGAATGGTATTGCACTCGCCTCGAAAGCGAGCGCCCGAAAGGGCTTGGGGGTTCGAATCCCTCGCGCTCCGTTTATGGGACCCCAGAGACCTTTATACTCTTCGAGTCAAGAACTCGCAGGGTTTTTTATTGGAAGTGTCAAGGCAGAACTGTTAGTTGATAGGAAAACACTCGCGCTTAAGGCGTTCCATTGGCAGATTGATCAAGTTCGGACACTGTGGTAAAGAGTCCGTTGACTCGGAGGTCAAAAAAATGAAAATCCATTTCTCAAGGTTACTGTCTTGGAGGCTTTATTGGATTGCTGGTGCCGCCCTGATGTGGTTTGCAGTGCCCGCTTCCCCTGTAACCGCCCAGGAGCGTGCCTCATCTTCCGCACAGTGGGAGGTACCCAAGACCGCATTCGGTCATCCGGACCTACAGGGGAATTGGACTAATGCAACCCTCACACCCTTTGAGCGCCCTGCGGGTTGGGAACGTGGTCTGACCCAGCAAGAGGTTGCCGATATTGAACAGGGGCAGGCGGAACTGGTCACACGGAAAGCTGAAGCAAGTGACCCAAATCGTCCTCCGCCACCAGAAGGTGGTACTCACCCGGTTTGCATCGATGGTCCGACCTCCTGCTACAACGAATTCTACAGGGAGCCCGGAGACCGGGTGGCAGTCGTGAATGGGGAATTCAGGAGTTCGCTCGTCACAAATCCATCGAACGGCCGTGTGCCGAGCTTGACCTCAGAGGGGCGCCGCCGGGTCGATGATTCCCGGGCTCTTAGCGGGCAGTTTGGTGCCTACGATCATCCGGAAATCCGCCCGCTTGCTGAGCGATGCATTGTGTCTTTTGGATCAAGCGCTGGTCCTCCGATGCTGCCCAACTACTGGTACAACAATAATTATACGATTGTGCAAAATGCTGACTACGTCATGATCATGGCGGAGATGGTGCACGACGTGCGTATCATTCGGCTTGGCGAGCCACGTTCTTTACCGACTAACGTCCGTCCATACTTCGGTGATTCTAGAGGCTGGTGGGAAGGCAATACGCTGGTTGTAGAGACCAAAAACCTCAATCCTGAGCACGCATTCCGCGGAATCCCACCCTCAGAAGATCTTAAGGTGATTGAGCGATTTACCCGTGTCGACAAGGAGTCAATCGTCTACGAGTTCACGATTGATGATCTCACGACATACACAGAGGTATGGGGGGGTGAGGTGCCGTTCACACGGTTGGATGGTCAGGTCTATGAGTATGCGTGCCATGAGGGCAATTACTCACTTCCCAATGTCTTAGGTGGTGCTCGCTATCAGGAGAAAAATGAGGTAGGCAGGTAAGGTGCTTAAGCGTTAGGGTTGCCAAGTGAGATGTCACGGCTTGGCGATTTGATTAACTAGTTAAATAGAGTAGCAAGGAGATACAATGTCTTTGTCACGGCTCCTTTCATTGGGGTTTGCACTGGTAATTGGTGTCGTATTGTCGGGTTGTGCCGGTCAGTCTGACGCACCAGCACCTGAAGCTCCGGATCCGTCAACTGTCACCGACCCGGCAGCTGCTGGCCTTCCGAACCCCACATCTGAGATTGTCTCAGAATGGGGTCCGCTTCCTGATAATAGGACATGGGGTTCTACGGCCGGTGTTGATATCGATCCGTATGACGGTAACGTCTGGGCCTATGATCGATGTGGTGCGAGTGCTCTGGGTGGTGGATGCGCTGAGAACTTGGTCGATCCGGTTCTCAAATTTGATCGTAATACCGGCGAGGTGCTCACCAGTTTTGGTGCCGGGGAGTTTGATCTCCCACACGGGATCCATCTCGATTCCGACGGGAATGTCTGGATTGTAGACATGACCGGGCACCATCTCATCAAGTTTAGTGCAACTGGTGATGTTCTCTTGAGGCTAGGCACTCGCGGTGAGCCAGGGAACGATTCCGAGCACTTCAATCAGCCCAACGACGTCATCACCGCTCCTGACGGGAGCATTTTTGTAGCTGACGGACATGGTGGCCAATCCATGTTGACCCCGAACAATCCGATAGTCACGGAAGGTGCAACGGGTCGGATTATGAAGTTTTCCGCTGACGGAACGTTCATCAAAGAGTGGGGGGAAATTGGCACGGAGATTGGTAACTTCCGTACCCCTCATGCATTGGAAATGGATTCCGAGGGTCGTCTTTTCGTTGCTGATCGAGGAAATCACCGAATACAGATCTTCGACCAGGACGGAAACTACCTTGATTCCTATGTGCAGTTCAGCCGTATCAGCGGACTCTTTATCACAGATGACGACATGCTGTATGCGATCGATTCTGAAACCAACCCGAATAATCATCCTGGCTGGAGTACTGGTATTCGCATCGGTCATGCGTCCGAAGATCGGGTGACGGCCTTTATCCCACCTTATGAGATTGACTCTCGGGATACAGGCGTGGCTGGTGAAGGCATTGCGGTTGATGCCGATGGCAATGTTTATGCAGCTGAAGGTCCAATTTCTCGTCCTACAGCGGGTGGCGGATTAACGAAGTATGTCAGGTAGGTAGCCGAATGCCGCATCACTGACGATCTCTTGGAAATCCTAGGAGCGGGGATTAAGCCGAAGGTCGCCGCGCGAGTGATTTACGCAGCGCCCCTTCTTGTTTAGCAGAATGTCTCTGCTACTGAGCGGTGCAGGGGGTTCCATCACCCATCAGGTTGATGCATGATCATCGAGCCGAAGATCTCCGGTAGCTTGCCCATGAGGCCTATGAACGGTGCTGCGACACAAGTGACGTCTGTTGGAAAGCGGCTCTCACCTGCCCAGGCTGTTTTGGTACCCTGCTTCTTTGCAGCTCTTCTCGCTGCTTTCGTGCTATTGCCCCCGGTGAGGGGAAATGAAGGGCTACAGAACACTTTCTTGCTTGCCGCGGGAGTGCTCGTTGCTTGGGCGTCAGCTCTCTTCATTGGAATTCGAAAAGGGCAACGGGTACTGACCCTTGAATTTGCTGTTCGGAGGCATCATTGGGTTCAGGCCTGTGCACAGGGCACCGTCTTTTTTTGGTGGGGTCGGTACGTAGATCTGGTGTATGATTTTGCGCCATTCATCGCTGCCCAACTTGTGTTCGCATACGGTGTAGATGCTTTGCTACAGTGGTCCCGGCGCGAGGACTACCAACTTGGGTTCGGTCCTTTCCCAATCATTGGCAGTATCAATTTGTTCCTGTGGTTCAAGCCGGAATGGTTCCACTGGCAATTCGCTATGATCCTATTGGGATATCTAGGAAAAGACCTGATCCGGTGGACGAAAAATGGTCGCTCTGCGCACATCTTTAATCCGTCTTCCCTTCCCCTCAGTATTTGCTCGCTCGTGCTGATTATGACGGGTATGACTGAGATCACCTGGGGTCAGGAGATAGCCTCGCTGCAGTACAACCCTCCCTACATCTACGCTGTGATCTTCCTGGCCTCTATACCAGGTCAACTCCTTTTCGGTGTAGCGATCATGACGGTTTGGGCGGTTATCTCCGCATATACCTTTGGGCTTGGTTACTTCTGGCTCACAGGAACCTATTTTTTCCAGGACGCGTACATCCCGATTGCGGTTTTTCTAGGGATGCATCTTCTGTTCACGGATCCGTCCACCTCCCCTAGTACAGGCCGAGGTCGGATTATCTTTGGTATCCTCTACGGGTTTGCTACGATCGCCTTTGCTGTGCTTCTAAGGGCAATGGAAGTTCCAGCTTTCTACGATAAGCTACTGCCCGTGCCCATCCTCAATCTTTTGGTCCAAATTATTGATCGAGGTGCAGCCTCAAGGTGGCTTGGATTCCTGGATTTCTCATGGATCAATAAGGGCCTTGCTCCCATTAAGAGACGTTATGGACTCGTAGGGATTTGGGTTGTGATCTTTGTCGTTCTTAGTGGTAGCAATGGTGTAGGTGACAACCATCCTGGTCAGTACCTCCCGTTCTGGCAGCAGGCTTGCGATGAGGGGAGTGACCGTGGCTGTGATTACTTAGCGGGCATGCAGAGTGTGTACTGCGACCGTGACTCGGGCTGGGCATGCAACGAACTCGGGATATTGTTTGCTAGCGTGGATCGCTTCAGTGACGCCCAGGTATCGCTAGAAAATGGTTGTGACCTGGGTTTTGATTTGGCTTGTGAAAACCTGACCCGGCTCAGGACCGGCGCATTGGGGTTCAGCCGTGCCCCTCCGCCTCTAGAAGAACTTCCAATCGTGCTTCGGGGCAGTAAGGGTCCGGTTACCGAGCGGGAACCTCAAGCACTATATGCCCTCGCTTGCGAACGTGGATGGCCTGATACTTGTGACGCTCCCCCTGGAGATAGCTAGCGCCCATAGGGAGGAGTGTGCTTAAAACCTTGCACGGCGCACTTGAGATCCACATGCTGACTGTTATCTGCCCACACCCCTGAGATAGGAGTACCATCGATGTGCAGACGAAATTTGAAAATTGGCTGCCTGGCTCTTGCTACACTGGTCGTTACGGCTGTATCCGCGTCTGCGCAGTCGAACCCGCGTTTTGGTGTTTGGCAGATGCAATCGGACGCCCCTCCACCCTCGAAGAACATCATGACGTATGAGCCCTATGGAAATGGCGGAATGGAGATCACCGTCGCTTCGACCAACGCAGGGGGACAGGATAACGAATGGGGTTATGTGACGATGTTCGACGGCATTTTCCAAGCTGTTCGAGGACAGGAAAATTCCGAGACTGCGGTGGAGATCATCGACGACCGGAGCACGCGAATCTTAAATAGGCGAAATGGTCGAGTGTCCCAAGTCATTATCAACACGCTTTCAGAGGACGGGAACAGGATCGACAATGAGTACGTGCGACTTGATGAAAACGGAAAGATCACGCGCGTAACACACGCTGTTTACAATCGGATTCGCTAGAAATTGAAGAGCCCCTCCCCGTGAGAAGCCTGACTCGTAACGTAATCGCGCTATTGTGCTTTGGCCTGGGTATGCCATCGCTAACTGTAGCGCAATGGAGTGACCTTAGTCCCAAAGGGTCGCCTACTATCTTGATCCAGGATTACTTAGCGGCTCGGTCGGGTGAGGGTCTTCAAGGGTTTGCATCGGCCGGCTCCCAGTTCTCTCCACTCGTGATGTCTGCTGATCAACTCAACGATGTTATCCAGCAGTACTGTGTCAGTTGCCATAATGATGTGACGCTGAGAGGGAACCTCTCTCTGTCTGAGTTTGATATCGCTAAAGCCCCGCAATTGGCAGAGACTGCGGAGAAGATGATTGTGAAGCTACGGGCAGGTATGATGCCACTTCCTGGGGCCCGAAGGCCTAGTCCAGACACACTTTTGACTCTTGTCGAGACGCTTGAAACCCTGATCGATGAGGCTGCAGATGAGCAGCGGACTCCCGGGACACGACCCTTCCAGCGGTTGAATCGCGCGGAATACGCCCGTCTTATTGAGGACGTCTTGGGGCTTAGAATCGATCCTGAGGAGTGGCTACCAGCGGATCAGATCAGCGCGAGTTTCGATAATATCGCCGACGTGCAGGCAATGTCGCCTACATTGATGGACGCCTATATGACAGCTGCCAGTGAAGTAGCACGCCAGGCAGTTGGCCAGACAGATGCACCGGTTACGGCAAAGACCTATAGCAATCCCGCAACCGTGTCACAGCACGAGTGGGAGGCGGTCGAGGGGGCTCCCTATGGGACTCGAGGCGGTATCAGCGTGCTGCATACCTTCCCGGCAGATGGAGAGTACACCTTCTCCATGGGTTTCATTTCGGGGTGGGGGGAGCGCTTCCACGATATAGACATATCAGTGGAGGGCGAACGCGTAGCGTTAGTGCATTACGGTGGCGATATCGACTTTCAGGGAAGAAAAACTTTTCCAGTCGAGACTGATCCGGTGTTCATTCGGGCGGGTCAGCGGAGGGTTACCGCCGCCTTCATCCGTCAGATGGATGGGCCCTATGAGGACCTGATTCGGCCTAATGAATGGTCTTTAACGGGTACAGAGGCGAGTTACGGCACTACATCACTTCCCCACCTCATTAACCTGACGCTTGAAGGGCCACACAACCCGGTGGGTGTCTCTGATACTCCAACTCGACGGCGGGTTTTCACCTGCCGGCCCACGTCGGCTGACGAAGAAGAGTCCTGTAGCAAGGGTATTCTAGTTGGACTTGCGGCCCAGGCGTACGGCCGAAGCCTAGATCAGGAGGACATTGAACCTCTAATGAGGTTCTATCAGATGGGGGCTGAAGAGGGGGGCTTCGAAATGGGTGTGAGGATCGCACTAGAAGCCATCCTAACCAGCCCGCATTTCCTCTTCCGGATGGAGAAAGAGCCGGACAATGTAGAGCCAGGTGAGGTTTACGAGCTCGATGAAGTGGACCTCGCATCGCGGATCTCTTTCTTCCTGTGGGGCACGAACCCGGATGAAGAACTCCTTCGCCTTGCCAGAAGTGATGATCTATCCAAGCCGAAGAACCTAGAGCGTCAGGCTAGGCGCTTACTGATGGATCCACGCTCGGAAGCTTTGGCTACGCGGTTCGCCTCATTGTGGCTACAACTTCAGGACTTGGAAAAGGTTCGCCCTGATGCGTTTTGGTTTCCCAACTATAGCCAACAGTTGGCTGTAGCAATGCGCCGTGAGACTGAACTGTTCTTTGATAATCTGGTTCGAGAGGATCGGAGTCTGCTTGAGATGTATAGCGCTGACTATTCCTTCCTTAATGAACGCTTAGCAAATCATTACGAGATTCCCGGTGTTGTTGGGGATGAGTTCCGCCGGGTGGATTATCCGAGAGAAGAACGGCGAGGCGTCCTGGGTCATGGGAGCGTGCTCGTTCAAACCTCACTTGGAAATCGCACTTCACCGGTACTTCGGGGCAAGTGGGTAATGCAGGTGCTTTTGGGCACTCCTCCTCCTCCTCCTCCTCCTGGTGTGCCAGACCTAGAGGCGACAGACGGGACGGAAGGGACTCGTATTCTTACTACGCGCGAACGTATGGAGATGCATCGCGCAAATCCGGCGTGTGCATCTTGTCACAAGTTCATGGACCCTATTGGCCTTGCTCTCGACAACTTCGATGTAACGGGCAAATGGCGAACACGGGAAAAGAGTGTGCCCCTAGACACACGTGGCACGTTCTATGACGGTACGGACATTAGCAGTCCGTCAGACTTATCACAGGTCTTGCTCAAGCGGCCAATTCCGCTGGTAAGGCATTTTACTGCTAGCTTAATGGCCTATGCATTGGGCCGGAGGCTAGACTATCAGGACCAGCCGGCAGTGCGGACTATCGTCGCAGATGCTGAAAAGAATAATTATCGGATGTCGTCATTCATACTTGGTGTGCTAAAGAGTGACGCATTCCAAATGAAACAAGCTCCAGTAGCGTCAGGGCAGGACTCTCTGGATCCCAAATCGAGGTAGTGGAACATGCGCTTCATCACAGGGAAGAGTATCCCGCGTCGCACGTTCATTCGGGGAGTGGGGACCACCTTGGCGTTACCATTACTAGATGCCATGCGACCCGCCGGACGAGTGTATGGATCACCCAAGGTAGAAGGGGTGCCCCGCCTGGTCTGCATCGAAGAGGTCCACGGCCTACCTGGCTGTAACGATTGGGGTGCGGAGCAGTACTTGTTTGCGCCCTCCACTGTTGGTCGTGATTACGAATTGCTCCCAGAAAATGTCCTTACATCCTTGGAGCCTTGGCGGGACCGACTCACAATTATTAGCAATACTGATGTGCGTATGGCCGAACCGGTCAACCCTGGGGAGATTGGCGGTGACCACTTCCGTTCAAGCGCTGTCTTCCTCACCCAGTCACACCCCAAGCAGACACAGGGCTCAGACCTCTACTGTGGGACTTCGCTAGATCAACTCCACGCACAGCGTTTCGGTCAGGAGACCGTACTGCCGTCCTTGCAACTCTCTATTGAGAGCACGGATAAGGGTGGAGGCTGCGACTATAACTATTCCTGCTCTTATATGGACTCGATCAGTTGGTCATCTCCTTCAGAGCCTCTTCCCATGATCCGCAACCCCCGCACTGCGTTTGACCTATTGTTCGGGGCAGGTGGCTCTGAGAGAGAGCGTGCCATCCGGCGTCGGACTCAGAGGAGTATCCTAGACTGGGTTGCGGATGAAGTGGGCCGGATGAAGAGGGATTTAGGTGCCATTGACCGCCAGCGCGTAGATCAGTATCTGGAGAACATACGTGAGATAGAGCGCCGTATAGATATGGTTGAACTTCGCAACACTGGTGGAGAGCCCCGGGAGTTACCTGAGGCCCCTCCTGGGGTGCCCGATTCCTTCTCTGAACATATGAGGCTCCTGTCTGACATTCAGGTCTTAGCATTCCAGGCGGACATTACACGAGTGGTTGCGCTAAAAACTGGACGAGATGCGTCAAATCGTACATTTCCAGAAAGTGGGTCTGACCGAGCATTCCACCCATCTTCCCACCACGGCGATAAAGAGGAGGCCGTCCTAGAGTTCAACAAGATCTGCCAATACCGGGTGAGCCAGATGGCATACTTCCTGGGCCGACTGGAAGAGACTTTTGATGGCGAGTCCAACTTACTGGACCAGTCGATGATCATTTGGGGTTCACCCATGGGTGACGCGAATCTTCACAACCATCGTCGTTGCCCGCTGGTGGTGATGGGAGGAGCTAACGGACAACTTGAGGGGGGCGCACATTTGAAGGCACCGGACGGGACACCTATGGCAAATGTGTTCGTGTCCTTATTACATAAGCTAGGACACCGAGACTTAACGGGATTCGGCGATAGCGACGGGGTATTCTCGGTATGAGCAGACGGGTGTTCCGCAACATTTTTGGCGTCGTAGCCCTACCGCTTCTGCTTGGTGGGTCGACTGGCCCGGATACACCCGTGGCTGATGCGGCCCAGCGGCGTGATATCGCTGTAGTTCGTCAACTGTTACGCCAGGGTGCCGACGTGAATGCCGCCCAAGGTGACGGGATGACTGCCCTTCACTGGGCTGTCCAACATGGAGATATCGAGCTCGGTAGGACGATTGTCTATGCTGGAGGTGACGTGCACGCGGGAACCCGCATCGGTCGCTATACACCTCTGCATATGGCTGCGAGGTCGGGCGATGTGGGTTTTGTGACCCTATTGCTCGAAGCAAATGCAGACCCCAACGAGACGACCATCAACTCAGGCGCTACTCCACTTCACCTTGCCGCCTCCTCCGGTGACCCTGGTGTCCTGACCGAATTGATCCGGGCGGGTGCCACTGTGGACGCGAAGGAATCAGCCTGGGGTCAAACACCACTTATATTTGCTGCAGCGAACAATCGAGTAGAAGCGATTCAGGTGCTTCTCTCTTCTGGAGCTGATCCGAGTATCACCTCGGGTGCAGTGAACGTTGTAGAGCAGTCGGAAGCAGATCGCGCAGCTGAAAAAGGCCTGTCAGAATTTCTTGCCGAGTTCAAGGAAAAAGAAAGTGGAGGAACAGATTGGCAGCCTGCCCCGAGCCAGGTCCAAGCAGCAATTCTGGCTTACCGCGAGATACAGCGGAAATGGTCTGATATACCGTCTTCTGATGGAGAAAGAGAAGAAGAGTCTGAGGAGGATGAAGGGGACGATGAATTGAAGGAGGTTGGGTCCGGTGCGAAGGAGGCACCGGATGCTGAATTGGCCAGCAACCAACCAGAAGAGGTAGAACAATCTGAGATACCATTTGGACCAGATGGAACCGCAGCGGACGAAAACGAAGAGGAGAGGCCGCCTTCTTATGCTCAACTGGTTGGGAGCTGGGGTGGGCTTACACCCCTGCTACATGCGGTTCGGCAGGGCCATATGGAGGCAACGACCGCACTGGTAGACGGCGGTGCTGATATAAATCAGCCTTCGGGAGGGGATCAGACACAGCCCCTGCTGATGGCCACAATCAATGGCCAGTTTGACCTTGCACTAATGTTGCTTGCTCAGGGTGCTGATCCCAACGGGATGAGCATGGCTGGGACCACTCCACTATTCGCAACGCTTGAGCGGCAGTGGGCACCGAGGGCATCGTACGCTCATCCAACGGAGCACGAACAGCAGGCAAGTACATATCTAGAGGTCTTAGAAGCCCTCTTGGTTGCTGGGGCAGATCCGGATGTGCGTCTAAGAACCCATCTCTGGTTTATGGAGTACACGTTCTCGGTGTTGGGGAGGGCTGGCGGTGCCAATTTGCGGGGTGCCACACCATTCTGGCGTGCTGCCTATGCTCTAGACGTGGATGCTATGCGACTACTGACGGACTATGGGGCGGATCCGAACATCCCGACCATGAAGCCGCCTCAGCGCCGTCGGCGTGCTGATCCGGATGAGGAGAATACGGAGGAGGAGAACAAAGAAGTGGAAGGCGAGGAAGGTCAGGCTGCAGAAGAAACTGAAGAGTCACAAGAAGTGGAAGGCGAGGAAGGTCAGGCTGCAGAAGAAACTGAAGAGTCACAAGAAGTGGAAGGCGAGGTTGAAGCGAGTATAAATCCCAAAATGGCAAACGCGGAGGGTGAGAGCGCGGACACTGAAACTGAGCAGGAAGAAGGCGAGGAAGACGAAGAGAAGGACCATTCCGGCATCCCCCCGGTCCCTGTTGGCGGCCCATCTGTCTATCCGATTCACGCAGCGTCAGGTGTCGGGTATGGACAATCATTTGCAGCGAATGCGCACCGGCACGTACCGGACAACTGGCTGGCAGCAGTGAAGTTTCTAATCGAGGAGGCGGGTGCTGAGGTCGATATCCGCGACGTTAACGCCTATACAGCACTGCATCATGCCGCATCCCGGGGTGATGATGAATTAGTTCTGTACTTGATCGAGCGCGGTGCCGATGTAGCGGTGGTTAGCCGTAAGGGGCAGACTACTGCCGATATGGCGAATGGCCCTCAGCAGCGCACACCTCCCTACCTCGGGACTGTGGCCCTGTTGGAGAGCTTGGGTTCGAAGAACAATCACAAGTGTGTATCATGCTGAATATGTGCTAGTAGCGTTGCAGCCTGTTAGGAGGGTGACATGAAAAGGTTGGAATTTCGCCGGTTCCCCTTGAGAGACAGGGCTTACACCGTGTTCGCACTATGCTCCCTTGGGCTTATCGTACCGCCCCTAACTGAAGCGCAGCAGAGCGATCCTGACCCCGAACGTTTTGAACAACAAATCTCTAGGTTCGAAGCTTGGGATACAAAAAATAGCCATCCCACCAAAGCAGCACTCTTCGTTGGGAGTTCGAGCATCGTTATGTGGAATAGCGCGGAACGTTTCCCTAGTGTCCCGCTAATCAATCGTGGCTTCGGTGGGTCACACGTTTCTGATGTCAATCACTATGTTGAAGAGACGGTTCTAAAATATGCGCCGGCCACTGTCGTCTTTTACGCTGGTGACAACGATCTCGGGGCTGGCAAGAGTGTGACACAGGTCTTTGAGGATTATCGGGAGTTTGTAGAGACTGTGTCGGAGGAACTTCCAGAGAGTGAGATTGTTTTCGTTGCGGTTAAGCCAAGCATCCGGCGTTGGTCCCTGTGGCCACAAATGAAAGAGCTTAACGAGCAGGTGCAATCGTTTGCAGGGTTGCATTCCAATTTGCACTACGCTGATATCGCTACGCCGATGTTGGACGAGGATGGTAAGCCTATGCCGGAACTCTTTGTCCAGGATGGGCTCCATATGACGTCAGCGGGATACGATATATGGACTGATATACTGGGGAAGCTTCTGCATTCAATCCACTAGAGTTACGCGCCGGATTGGAAGGCGCGGTAAGCGCTATTTACGTGCACAATGAGGAAAATCGGACGCTTGTGGTAAGGAGGAGGATATGAAGAAGTCAGAATTTGTGCGTTCCCTGCTAATGCCTGGGGTCTTGGCTTCAGTGGTCCTTGTAACTGCAAGCTGTAGTTCTAGTACCGATGGGATGTTGGGTGCGGCCAACGACTTTATCTCGATACTTTCCGAAGAACAAAGAGAAAGGACTCTATTTGAATTTGAAGATGCGGAACGGCACCGCTGGCACTTTATCCCCCCAGAGATGTTTCCACGAGCGGGTGTAGCTCTCAAGGAGATGGACCCCGAACAGCGCGGTCGAGCGCATGATCTGATTAGGTCCGCTCTAAGCCAGAGTGGTTATATAACCACTATCCAGATTATGGAGCTGGAGGACGTACTCCAGGCGCTTGAGGGCGGTGGTCGCTTCGCTCGTGATTCCGAGGAATATGTGCTCAGTGTTTTCGGAAGACCTTCGGCGGATACCAGTTGGGGGTGGCGTTTTGAGGGACACCATGTCTCATTGCACTTCACGATTGTTGGAGGGGCTGTGATTGCAAGTTCTCCGGCATTTCTAGGTGCAAACCCAGCAGAAGTTCTAGACGGACCGGACAAGGGATTGCGTGCTCTAGCAGATAAGGAAGATGTAGCGAGAACCCTGCTTCAAGCATTGGACGCGGGACAGCGCGAAATGGCGATTATTAGTGACGTGGCACCGAGGGATATCGTAACGGGCGCAGAACTAGAGATTGACCCTCTTACTCCGGTGGGTATTGGGGCCACAATGCTTTCTGAAGAACAGCGCTTGCTTCTGATGGGCCTGATTACCGCCTATACGTCTGTAATGGCTGAAGGGATTGCTGATTATCGTTTAGAGAGGCTGTATGACGAGGGAATAGACAAGATCGCATTTGCGTGGGCCGGGGGAGTTGAACGAGGTGAACAGCACTACTATAGAGTGCAGGGCCCAACATTCCTGATCGAGTATGACAACACACAAAACAATGCGAACCACATCCATTCGGTATGGCGTGAGTTTGATGGAGACTTCGGGCGAGATCTCCTAAGAGAGCATGTGAGCAGTACTCCCCATTGAGGAGTTCTGTACTCCTAAGAGCACGCCGCTTCTCGTAATCTGGCTTTCCGTTAAGCTCCAAGGCTCAAGCAGTAGCTGCTGCTGCTGCATCCGTGACCCTTCCGACGATACAATCACTTGCGCCACACTCAGCGCACGATAGCTCTTTTTTGGGCTCCACTAGCGGCTACATGGATCATGATGGCTGCCGAGGGGCCATTCCTGGCAGCGATGATTGCTCGCATGCCAGGTCCGGAATTCAATCTCGGCGCCTACGGTGTCGCCTTCGCTCTTGCTATTCTGATCGAGGCGCCAGTGATCATGCTCATGAGCGCGGCGACCTCTCTTGTTAAGGATCGGAACAGCTATCTCAAGATGCGGAATTTCTCGCGAGGGCTGATTCTTGGAACGACGCTCCTTTTACTGATAGTTCTCGTCCCAGGTGTCTATCGGTGGCTCACTGAAACGCTACTTCAACTCCCTGCAGAAGTAGCGGATCTCACTTATGGAGCGTTGTGGTTTTTTCTCCCTTGGCCTAGTGCGATTGGGTACCGCCGTTTTTTACAAGGCGTGCTAATCCGTGCGGGGAAAACACGTTTGGTTGCTATGGGCACCCTAATTCGGCTTCTCGCGATGACGGTTGCTGCATTACTAGGATATTTGTTACTCGACATACCTGGGGCGTGGGTTGGAGGGCTGGCGCTGGGAACCGGTGTCACTGTAGAAGCGATCGCAGCGCGCTTTATGGCTGCAGAAACAGTCCGAGGCTTACTGACTGAAGAAGGTGATGCTGAGTACACAGGTCGAACGGTGACATATCGAGCGATTGCGACATTCTACCTACCACTCGCCCTTACCTCTTTGATCGGACTTACAATTCAACCGCTCTTAACGTTTTTCATGGGTCGGAGCGTTTCTCCGGTTGAATCTTTAGCGGTTTACCCTGTGGTGCATTCCCTGTCGTTCTTCTTTAGGTCGGTGGGGTTTGCCTACCAAGACGCAGCGATTGCTCTAATTGGTGAGCGATTTGAACACTATAGAGAGTTAAGGCGCTTCTGCTTCACACTCGGTGCCGTTACAACAGCAGGGTTAGCCTTAGTCGCTTTCACTCCGCTCTTTCAGCTGTGGTTTACGGTCTTGTCGGGCTTGACGCCTGAACTGACCAGTTTCGCTTTGATTCCTGCGCGAATCATAGTGCCCTTACCCTTCCTCTCGGTCTTACTTTCATTTCAGAGGGCGATCCTTGTCGAAGGCCGGAGAACCCAGCACATCACTTGGGCAAGTGTGATTGAAGTGACTACGGTTGCGGTCCTCTTCCTTACTTTAGGATTTGGCTTTGAAGTTGTGGGAGCGACGGCGGCCTTCACGGCTTTCTTGGGAGGCCGTCTATTAAGCACCGTCTATCTTGCCCCTGGGTGTGCAAGCGTACTGCGTGAGTCTTTGAGAGACAGTGCCTAGGAGAGACGTGTGAGGCCCTCATGATCGGGTGCTGCCGAGAAGCCTAAGCAGTTGCTTTTTCCAACCGAGAGAGAGAGCACCATACACATGGCATCGCTGACGGCTTCAGTATTTTCTAGATCACACATAGCAATTATTCCAGAGCCGGCCCCAGAGATAGTGACCGCCCAGGCTCCGGCTTCATAACCAGCGGCTATGGCCTCTTTTGCACTATCGATTAAGGGCAGGCGGTAGGGGACATGCAACTCATCTTCCACCCCGATCCGTATTAACTCCGGATCCCCCAATGCGAATCCTTGGACAAGAGCGGTTGCACGGCCGAGCGAGCGGACCGCAACGTCATGTCCGACTTCTTTTGGGAGTACGCGGCGCGCTTTTCTGGTCGAGACCCCCTCTAGCGGTGCTGCATAGGCAAAGCCAACTCTGGAAGAAAGGTTGAGCGGGACTATGACTGGGTTGTTCAGAGAATGAACTACAGCACAAAGCCCGCCATGTAGGCACGCAGCAGCATTTTCACCGTGTCCATCCAGGTGGTGTGCTTCCACGAACGCACCCTTGTCATCCCGAGGCTCATTGAGGACGGCTCGGGCCAAGTCGTAACCCGCGAGAACGGCAGCCGCAGAAGAGCCAAGTCCTCTTGAAATAGGAATGTCGGACGTTGCCCTTAGGACTCCGCACGGAATCGATCCCTCTTGATTGAGAATTCGCGTGAAGGCGCCTACAAGAAGGTTGTCACTATCGGCCACCTCTAGGTTTGCGAGAGCGCCATCCCATACACATTCAAGTGTATCGCCTCCAGGCTCAAAACTAGCCACCAAGTACCGATCGAGTGCGAGACCAAGTGTGTCATATCCACTACCGAGGTTGGATGTGGAGGACGGTAGCCTTACGGCCGCAGCTCTCAGTCTTTCAGTCATCTAAGATTGTTTCATCCAGAAGAGCTTCGAGCTCTTGCAAAGTCGGTTTAATCTCTGAAAAGAGTTCTTTTCGTTTCATCACAGAGAGTAGTTCTTGGGGTGGCTCTACTTTACTGCCGATGGCGGCTTCCACCACACCAGGGAATTTTGCAGGATGTGCAGTTGCCAAAACAACGGTGGGCCCAACCGCCAAATGATGGTGTTGCTGGGCTACCCGATATGCTACCGCTGCATGCGGATCAAGAACATATCCTGTTTCCTCGTATACTTCCGTAATGCACCTACGGGTCTCAGAATCGTCGATTGAGACGCCTCTTATGATGTGGTTCATCTGGTCTGGATGTTTCCGAAAAAGCCAGCGAATCCGTTCCAGATTGCTCGGTTTCCCGACATCCATAGCACTTGAAACTGTTGGAACTGAGGGCTGTTCGCTAAGGTTTCCAGTAGCCAGGAATCGGCCAAACACATCGTTTGCATTCATCGCCGACAAGAAGCCTAGTGCTGGCATCCCAGCGATATGGGCCAGTAGCCCAGCACACAAGTTACCTAGATTACCTGACGGGACAGCAAAGAGTGCAGGAGTTGGGCTTAGGAGTCTCGTGGCATGAAGGTAGTAAAACATTTGAGGCAGGAGTCGACCGAGGTTGATAGAATTCGCTGACGTAAGACAATATCTGTCCCGTAATATGTCTGAAGCGAACGCTTCCTTTACTAGCTCTTGGCAATGGTCGAATGTGCCTGCAACAGAGATCGCCAATATGTTATCGCCTAGGGTGCTCATCTGATGTCGCTGCTGTGAACTGATGCCTTCGTCCGGGAAAAGCACTACGACCCGGGTCTTCGGGCGACCATGAAATGCTCTTGCTACAGCACTTCCCGTGTCACCTGAGGTGGCCACGAGGATCGTCGTAGTACGCTTGTCGGAGTTTGGTGACCCAACGTATTGCATGAGCCCTGCCATGAATTGCCCTCCCACATCCTTAAATGCGTGGGTAGGTCCATGAAAAAGCTCGAGAACATGGAAGCCCGGGCTGACCTCTACTAGCGGTACCGGAAAGCTCAGCGTTTCGAGCGCGAGTCTTATTGCTTCTGTCTCCCCCAGTTGAGCAGAGAAAAGGCGGGAGCTTGCCCATGCTGCGGTTACCCGAAAATCTAGATCCTCCGAATCAGGGTTGCCTGCGAAAGATGGTATTGAGGTGGGCATATAAAGGCCCCCATCCGGCGCTAACCCACGGAAGAGGACTTCGTCTAGTGGTACCGGGGTACTGCCACGGGTACTTACAAATCTCAACATGGCTCGCAATAACGATTGCGGTTATCTCTCAATTGACTCTCAGGCTTCTTGATTATTAGCAGCTAGAGTGTTGCCATATTCCTTGCCGCCTCCACGACATCTTCAACTGTGAAGCCAAATTTCTCAAAGAGAATATCAGAGGGTGCCGAGGCACCGAAATGGTCTAAGCCGAGGGAGGATCCCGATGCTCCTACCCAGCGTGTCCATCCGAAGGTACTCGCAGCTTCTACTGAGACTTTCTTAGAGATTGCAGGGGGTAGCACGCTGTCACGGTAGTCTTTCTCCTGTCGACCGAATAAGTACCAGCTCGGTAGGCTGACAACTCTGGTTGGAGTGCCTTCAGCCTCTAGTCGTTCTCGCGCTTCGAGTATGATTCCAAGTTCCGATCCGCTCGCGATAAGGATCACCTCAGGAGTTCCGTTTGCTGCCTCGGCAAGTACATAGCCCCCACGGCGAAGACCTTCAGCTCCCGCCAACATCCCACGACGGTCAAGAAGAACAACTTTCTGCCGTGTTAGTGCCAGAAAGCTTGGGCCCTCTGTGCGTTCTATGGCCACTCGCCATGCGATCTCAGTTTCGGCAGCATCTCCGGGCCTAAGATCGCAAAGATTCGGCACTGCCCGAAGGGCTGCCAGTTGCTCTACCGGTTGATGCGTGGGGCCATCCTCTCCAAGACCAATCGAGTCATGTGTAAAGACGTATATGACGGACTGGCCCATGAGTGCCGCGAGCCGGATTGCGGGTCGCATGTAGTCCGAGAAAATAAGAAATGTCCCTCCAAATGGGCGTATGCCACCATGTAGTGCCATCCCGTTCATGATTGAGGCCATCGCGTGTTCTCGGATCCCGTAATGGATGTTACGGCCTCCAGGACTGGACGAGAGTAAATTGTCTGCGCCCTTGATGGTGGTCTTGTTTGATCCTGCGAGGTCAGCTGAGCCTCCAATTAGATTTGGCAAGCCGCTTGCCACACCCTGGAGAACCTTCCCGGACCACCCTCTTGTAGCATCCTCATTTTCGGCTGCTGTAAGGTTGGGGATATTTTCATCCCAATCTTCCGGAAGTTCCCCCGACATGACCTGCAAGAACTCAGCTGAGAAATCAGGTGCTTGTTCCTGGTATAACGAAAAGCGCTTCTGCCAGTCTTCCTGGAGTTTTCGGCCATTCTCTAGACATGCAGCCCAGTGCTCACGCGTGCTATTCTCCACGTGAAATGGTTCTAATGAGGGGTATCCCAGGTTCTCCTTTGTTTTTATGATTTCGTCTTGCCCTAGTGGGGCTCCATGGGCCGCTGATGTTCCTGCCTTACCTGGGCTCCCGTACCCGATCGCCGTTCTTACTACGATCAGGCTGGGCCTCTCCGATTCTCGTTTTGCCTCGATGATAGCGCGGTCTATTTCCTCTAGGTCATTCCCATCGGACACGTGTGTTACATGCCAGCCATAAGCCTCGAACCGTTTTGCTTGGTTGGTCGAACTCGATAACTCAGTACCACCATCAATTGTTATCCGGTTGTCATCAAAGATCCAGATCAATTTACCAAGCTTCTGGTGGCCTGCGATTGCGGCCGCTTCATGGGATACACCCTCCATCATGTCACCGTCTGAGCATAGCGCATAGGTGAAATGGTCTACAACCTCATGTCCAGGCCGGTTGTAGCGCTTCGCTAGCCAGCATTCCGCGAGTGCCAGACCGACAGAATTGGCAACACCTTGCCCCAGTGGGCCCGTTGTCGTTTCGATGCCAGGAGCGTGGCCGTACTCTGGGTGACCAGCTGTTGGTGACCCCCATTGTCTGAAGTTGCGGATGTCCTCCTCAGACAAGTCGTAGCCACTCAGGTGTAAAAGAGAATAGATAAGCATCGAAGCATGGCCGACGGATAGCACGAAACGGTCTCGATCAAGCCAAAGTGGATCAGATGGGTTGTGACGTAGATGCTTGTGGAATAGCACGTAACCAACAGGTGCAAGCGCCATCGGAGTCCCAGGATGTCCCGAGTTGGCTTGCTGAACCGCATCCATAGACAGGATGCGGATTGCATCTACCGCCTGCTGTTTGATGTCGGTCATCAGACCACGAAGTTCACGAGACGTCCAGGAACGTGAACGATTCTCCGTTCTTCAACACCATCTAGATAACGGGCCACATTCTCCTCCTCACGGGCTGCGATAATCACATCGTCTTCAGCAGCATCCTGGGGGACACTGATGGTACCTCTGAGTTTGCCGTTCACTTGAACCGCAACACTAACTTGACTCTCGATAATCTTGGATTCATCGAAAGAAGGCCAATTAGAGCCTTCGAAGATGCTCTTTTCATGCCCGAAGTGTTCCCAGACTTCCTCTGCAAGGTGTGGCGCGAAGGGAGCGATCATCGCGATAAGCGGTTCCACTTCGGTACGAGTGGCTTGCCGTCCCCCAGATCGGATTGTGTTCAAACATTCCATCATCGCTGCTATCGATGTGTTGTAGCCGAGCTCTGGGAGCTGTTCGGTCACTTGCTTGACTGTCTGGTGTACCTTCCGCTCCACATTAGGATCAGGGGCGCCTTCATTTGCGTTCAACGCAGTGTCCCAAAGTCGATGCAGGAAGCCATAGGGACCCTGGATCCCCTCCGTTCTGTAGTCGCCACCTTCCTCAAATGGTCCTAGAAACATGAGGTAAATCCGGAATGCGTCAGCTCCAAATTCCTCAATAATCGGGTCGGGGATAATCACATTTCCCCGGCTCTTCGACATTTTCGCGCCTTCAGCAATGATTAGCCCATGCGCACGGAAGACTTCATATGGCTCCTCAAAATCTAGATAGCCTAGATCTTTCAGTACCATTGTAAGAAAGCGTGAGTACAGTAAGTGGAGCACTGCATGCTCATTTCCGCCGATATACGCATCAACTGGCAGCCAGCGTTTGGTGATCTCGGGGTCGAATGGTGTGTCCTCAAAGTCAGTCGACGGATACCGCAGAAAGTACCATCCCGAATCCAGGAAAGTATCAGATACATCAGTTTCTCGTCGTGCTTCTCCTCCGCACTCAGGACATGTGGTTTGATACCATTCCTCGACGCGGGCTAGTGGGCTCACGCCCGAGTCATCCGGTTTAAAGTCCTCCACCCGAGGCAGAATTACGGGTAGATCCTCTTCAGGAACTGGAACGGAACCACAGTTATCACAGTGGATGATAGGGATGGGTGGTCCCCAGTAGCGCTGCCGAGAGATACACCAATCGTGCAGACGGAAGTTGACTGTGCCCTCACCCCATCCGTTCCCTTCTACCCATTCGGTGAGCACTCTAACGGAGTCAGAAATGTCCGTTTCATCAAACTCACCAGAGTTCACAAGGCAACCTGGGCCGATATACGCTTCTGATAATGGTGTGTCTGCGCTTTCTGTTGGTCCTGCCACGACCCGCTTTATGGGAAGATCAAAGGCAGTGGCAAACTCAAAATCCCGCTGATCATGACCGGGCACCGCCATAATTGCACCGGTTCCGTAATCCATCAGAACGTAGTCAGCAATCCAGATCGGGATTTGCTCTCCAGTTGCAGGGTTTGCGCAGAAACCGCCCGTGAAAGCGCCAGTCTTGGATTTGTCGGTTTTTTGCCGTGTGACTAGATCACTTTTCCTTGCTTCTTCCCTGTACTCGGAAACGGATTGGAGGTACTCGTCATCTGTCACTTTACCTACCAGAGGGTGCTCGGGAGAGAGAACCATATAAGTAGCGCCAAAAATTGTATCTGGGCGAGTCGTGTAGACTTCAATGTTATGTCCCGTGCTATGGCCATCCGGGTGGACAACAGAAAAATTGAGTCGTGCACCTTCGCTTCGCCCGATCCAATTACTTTGGGCTTTCAAAGTGGTTTCCGACCAATTGATGAAGGCAAGGTTGTCGAGCAGGCGTTGCGCGTAGTCCGTGATTTTAAAGAACCACTGCTTGATCTCTCGTTGTTCTACCGGGGTGGTACAGCGCTCGCAGGCTCCTGTGATAACCTGTTCATTCGCAAGCACAGTCATACATGAGGGACACCAGTTAACAGGGGCCTTCTTTTGTTCCGCAAGCCCGGCATCAAAGAGTTTAAGGAAGACCCACTGGGTCCACCTGTAGTAAGATGGATCAGTCGTATCTAGAGAATGTGTCCAGTCAAACATTCCACCTATACGCCTGAGTTGCCGGGTGAAGTTCTCGACATTTGCTGGTATCAAGTCCATCGGGTGTGTACCGATCTTCAAAGCGAAGTTCTCGGAGTGAATTCCAAAGGCATCGAAGCCCATTGGCTCGAAGACGGTCCGACCTTGCATACGCAGGAATCGTCCATGTACATCTGCGCCCGTAAATGCGTAGATGTTGCCCACGTGGAGCCCCTCAGCTGAGGGGTACGGGAACATCATGAGTTGGTAATACGGGTCCGTGGCGGACTTGAGTTGCTCCAACGTCAAGGAGTTCGTGCCGCGCTCCTCCCAGTTGCGCTGCCACTTCCCCTCAACGGCGGAGGGGTTATAGCTGTCCCTCTCTTGGTTTGACATAGCGTGCCGAAGATTCGATGACGTGGCTCATATCATGTGTATGAGCCCTCTGAGTATTGGAAAGGCACGTCAACCTACATGAGCCGGCTAAGTCACAGAAGGGCGGAATATCGAATTATGGCTATCTTTTTTGGCTCATGTTTCTAAAACCAGCATTTAGAAGATTCGATGATTGGATAGTTGATGGATAACCAAAGAAAAAAAATCTCGGGTGCGAGCTTGCGGCATGCGTTTGAAGAGATCATCTGGCCGAGGAGAAAACTCATCTTCGCGGGCCTTTTCCTGATAGTTCTAAACCGCGTGAGTGGCCTCGTCTTGCCCGCGTCAACCAAATACCTGGTCGATAACGCCATAGTAGAGGGCGATATAGATACGCTTTGGCTGATACTCGGTGCAGTCAGCTTGGCAGTGGTAATCCAGGCTATAACCTCATACGCTTTAACGATGCTGCTCTCGGTCGAGGCTCAGCATCTGATTGCCAGCCTGCGCTCCCAGGTCCAGAAGCATGTTCTCCGACTTCCGGTACGAATCTTTGACAATACGAAGTCTGGAGAACTGGTCTCACGAATCATGGATGATGTTGAGGGTGTGCGAAACTTGGTCGGGACTGGTTTGGTTCAGCTTGTCGGAGGAGCCATTACCGCCATCGTTGCTTTCGTGTTTTTGGTGCTTATTGACCCGGTTATGACGCTACTAGCGCTTTGTCCCCTTGGGGCCTTTGCGTTTGTCTCATTCAGAGCGCTTAAGACGCTAAGGCCGGCATTTCGGGAACGTGGTCAAATCAGAGCTGAGGTGACGGGAAGGCTTACCGAAACGCTAGGTGGCATACGTGTGATCAAGGGATTCCATGCCATTGAGAAGGAAGGCCAAATCTTCCACGCGGGTGTGTTGCGGATCTTTGAGAACGTAAAGACGACACTTACCACCCAGAGCATGCTCACGAGTATGGGCACTTTTATTCTCGGTCTAGCAAGTGTGCTAGTTATGGGGTATGGCGGCTTCCTGATTGTTCAAGGTTCTTTAACAATCGGAGAACTTTTCTCGTTCACGCTTTTTCTGGGATTCCTGCTTGCTCCGATTGTACAGTTCGCGAACATAGGCACTCAGATGACTGAAGCATTTGCTGGGCTTGACCGTACCTCAGAGCTCTTGAGCTGGCCGAGAGAAGACGACGATCCAGATCGCACAGTCGTCATGCCGGAAATCGACGGACATATGTCGTTCGAAGATGTCTATTTCCAGTACGAAGCGGACAAGCCAGTTCTCAAGGGAATCACATTCTCTGCGACCCCAGGGACGGTTATCGCGCTTGTCGGAAGCTCTGGCTCGGGGAAAACGACGCTGGCTGGATTAGCTGCGACATTTCTTGAGCCAGACCGCGGAAGAGTTCTAGTGGACGGTATCGATCTTCGCGAGGTCAAACTCGCAAGTTATCGGGACCAGCTCGGTCTTGTACTACAAGACGACTTCCTGTTCGATGGGACAATCCGAGAGAACCTACTTTTCGCACGACCTGAAGCAGCAGAACATGAGATCCAAGAGGCAGCAGAGCAGGCGTATGTGACCGAATTCACCACTCGCTTCCCAGATGGACTCAATACGGTGATCGGTGAGAGGGGAGTGAAGTTGTCAGGTGGTCAGCGGCAGAGAGTGACTATCGCTCGTGCGATCCTCGCAAACCCAAGGATCTTGCTACTTGATGAGGCGACTTCAAGCCTCGACACGGAAAGCGAATCGCTGATCCAGAAGAGTCTTAATCACCTGCTTCAGGGTCGTACGACCGTGGTAATTGCACACAGGCTCTCGACGATTCAGCGTGCTGATCTCATCCTGGTCATTGAAGATGGAGAGATCGTTGAGCACGGACGCCATGATCAATTGATAGACACTCATGGCCGCTACCACCAACTCTACACACTACAGGCCAGGATTTAGGGCGTACCTTCTGGTAACAGGTCGAACGGATCTAGAACCGTGTCCTTCGTGGTTTGCAACTCCACAAGTAATCCAGCCAGGTCACCACCTCGCTCCTCTAGCAACCGGGCGAAGTCTGGCAGCCGATGGTAATACCGGATCCGTGAGAGCAGTGTAGCATTGTTCAATGGGGTTTCCCGGAAGCCTCGGAACGTCACTGACTCAAATGTCGGAGCTACTTCATTATCAAAGCGCGTGAGTGCCTGGGTGAAGATTATTTCTCTACGAGACACTTTGTCATCATGAGAGAGTCCCAGATCTCCGTATATCCCCTCAAGCTCAACCATCATAGAATCGACAAAGACCGAAAAGCGCTGATAATCGCGCCAACGAGCCTGTGCACGGAGGCACTTAGAGGTGTCCGGACCACCTCCATCACGTGTGCAGAAGAACTGTGCGGCACCAACTCGGCCCACAAAAGTGGCGAAGCTCTCATTAAATGTTACCTGTCCTGGAATGAAGAGGTATTGATGAGATAGCTCATGAAGGACCGTTTCAACCACTTCCACATCATCCGCCCGGAGCACCGTTGAGAGAATTGGGTCACTGAACCAACCCAAAGTGCTAAACGCAGCTGTAGGTCGAAGATAAGTATCGAAACCCTGCTGCTTGAGTTTTCCTTCTTCATCCTGTGCGTCGTCTAGAGAGAAGAATCCTTTGTAGGGCACCCGCCCAATAATTGGGAACCACCACGTTTTCGACTCTAGCCGGTCCTTGTGGGCTGCAGACACAACTAGCGCGAGTGTGTCCTGATCGAGTTGAGTGAATGTCCTGTAGGCATCACCCACCTCGATCCCCAACTCATTTGTTGCAAAGCGGCGTGCTTCGAGCACGAACGAGAGTTTTCCTCGCGTTTCAGAATCGATACTGGGGTCACCTAGAATTTCAACGATGTCCTGACGAGCACGCAGAATTCTAAGCTCAGCGAGCCCCGCTTTCACCACATAGATGGGGGAGCATCCCCCGATGCAGATCAGCGCCATTATGAGGGCAGCTCTAATCCAACTACTTCTTCGAGTCGAGCAGTCTGCTTTGGCTGGCATGTTAAAGCAGTTTGTCGTCAACATACGATCGAGCATCTGGATCCACCGCAATACGCAGTTCCACTAGATCTACATCTACTGCAATATCTAACGGAAGCTGTGTGGCTGCGGACTCGAGTGCTGTTTTTGCGTTGTCTGCCTGAACGGTGAATGTATGGTACCGTTGCTGGCGCCCACCGTAGCGGACAGTAACCTGGAAGTTCATCATTCGAATCTACCGGTGATTCGCGGACCCATCTATCCTAACAGATGCTTCAAGGGAGAATTCTTTACCGTTTCTTGGTTGGTGTGGCTCGCTTTACAGCACCAATTCTTGCGACCGGAACTGGAAAGATCTCTCGTGGACTTGAGGGAAAACTTGTTGCGCACAAAGTATTGGCGAAATGGGGCGAAGAGAAACGTGATCCGCACCGGCCCACAGTATGGGTTCACGCCCCTTCAGTTGGAGAAAGCCTTCAAGCATGCGCGGTGATTGAGGCACTCCGAACGAGGCTTCCTGGGGTTCAGGTCGTTTTCACACACTTTTCCCCATCAGCTGCTGCATTCGCAGGTCGGATGCCCGTAGAAGTATCTGCTTATCTTCCCTGGGACCTAAGAGAGATAACTGGGAGAGTCCTAGAAGCGGTTCAGCCCGACCTGCTGATATTTAGCAAGACAGAGGTTTGGCCAGTTTTGGTTGATGAAGCCCAGAAGAGATCTATACCTGTGGCATTGGTCGGAGGGAGCGTTCCTTCTAATGCGGGGCGGCTCCGCCAACCAATGCGCACCTTTCTGAGGACAACGTGGCAGAGGCTTGCTGTGGCATGTGCAATAGCGGATGCTGATGCACATCGGCTACAGAACCTAGGTGTGTTCCCTGGAGTGATATCTGTAACAGGAGACCCTGCCGTTGACGCAGTAGCGCAAAGGGTTTCGGATGTTGATGCAACCGCTGCCTACTTAGCGCCTTTCCACTCTGATCACCGGCCTACTGTCATCGCTGGTTCTACATGGAGTGCAGACTTGAAAAGATTGCTGGTAGCACTGGAGATTATAAGAGGGGTAGTGGGTGAAATCCGAGTAGTAATTGCTCCCCATGAACCGAGTGAACTCAGGGTTACCAATCTCCGTGAATGGCTAGAGAAAAAAAGTTGGTCGACTCGAACTCTGGAAGAGGTTGAGTCGAGTGCTTCAGTTAACGGTGTGGATGCGGTCATCGTTGATCGTGTGGGAGTCCTGCCGGACCTATATACCGTCGGTCATGTAGGGTACGTTGGAGGAGGATTCCATAGGGCTGGTGTCCATTCCGTCATTGAGCCTGCCGCTGCCCAACTTCCAGTAATTTTCGGGCCTCACTACAGGAATAGCTCAGCAGCAATAGACCTTCTCAAAGAGGGAGCTGCGAAAGTAGTTACTGATGCAGAGGGGTTAGCCGATAGCCTTTTGGGCTGGCTGGAGGATACTAATGAGCATGGCGACGCGGCGAACCGGGCATTCGGCTATATTCAAACACACCGCGGTGGGGCTGAGCGCACCGTTGACGCCCTCGCCCATCTCTTAGGGCCTTAGTGCTATGAATGACAATGTAGTTGTGCCTGAGATTACGCCGGATGAGTTAAACGCGCGATTTGAACTAGGACATGCACCAGTGCTAGTGGATGTTAGAGAGCTGTTTGAGCGCGAAATCGTAGATTTGCCTCAGCATGGCCAACTCTCTATACCGACTGGTGAGTTTATAGAGCGAATGGGGGAGCTAGATCCTGCCAAGGAGGTTGTGGTGTACTGCCGGAGCGGAGGGCGTAGTGAGCAGGTGGTGAGATATCTAATGCAGAATGGGTTTGAACAGGTTTTGAACCTGCGGGGTGGGATTCTCGGATGGCGCCAAGAGGTTGATCCATCCCTGCCTACCTACTAGCAGTTCATATGCTTCGGTATCCAGGGCTTATATTCGCGACTCTCACCCTCTTCGCATGCAAAGCCGGACCATCCGGTTCCGAGCGATCTGAGGGCCCAATCCGGAGCGGATCAGACTCCTCCGATCTTGTTACGCTGCTGATATCATCAACCGAAGAAGAGATTGATGATGGATTGGCCAACATAGGTGAAGAACTATCGGCTAATCCAGGGGTGCAGACACCAGTGCTCGGCGAGCCAGAGACTCACTTAACCGATGAAAAAAGTGGTGTGCGGTTCACCCGTCCTCCCGCCGTTAGGGGTCTGTATGTGAATGCATGGGCTGCTGGTTCTAGAACGCGGATGGATGCACTCATAGATGTTGCTCAACGTACAGAGATCAATGCCTTCGTAATCGATATAAAGGACGCTTCCGGGTACGTTAGCCACAGTACCAAAGTTGAATTCGCGCATGAGGTCGGAGCGACTGAGGAAATCAGGATTCGCGACCTGTCCGGACTACTAACGAGACTGGAACAGGAACAGATTTATCCCATAGCCCGCATCGTGATTGTCAAAGACCCTATTGTCGGAGTCTCCCGTCCGGATCTCGCTGTTCAAGATTCTGCGGGTGGGGTCTGGATTGACAGTAAGGGCATAGTCTGGCTGAACCCATATAACCGCGAAGTATGGGACTATCATGTGGGCTTGGCGCGGGAAGTAGCTCAAATGGGTTTCCCGGAAATCCAGTGGGATTACGTGCGTTTCCCAGATGCTCCAGCGGAGGAACGCCAGCGAGCGGTATATCCTGGCTCAGATGAGCTTAGTAAGACGGAAGCTATTCGTAGCTTTCTGAGTTACTCACGGGAGGAGTTGGCAAGTTTGGGTGTCAGGGTAACCGCTGATGTTTTTGGACTCACAACGTCGGCTTCACTCGATGTGGGCATCGGGCAGTTGTGGGAATCTTTCATAGACGTTGTGGACGCAGCGTTGCCGATGGTATATCCGAGCCACTATTGGTCAGGGAGTTTCGGCATCGATACACCAAACGCGTATCCGTACGAAATCGTCAATAGTGCTTTAGCAGATGCGCTTCGCCGCTCATCCCAAGTTCAAGGAGCAGGGCGCACGATACCGTGGTTGCAGGACTTTACGCTTGGAGATCCCCCATACGGCTCCCCTGAGGTACGCGCTCAAATTCAAGCGGCACATGATGCTGGCATCAATGAGTGGGTTCTATGGAATCCAGGAAGCCGCTACACAGAAAGTGCACTGGAACCAATCGGAGGGTTTCGAGACGAGCCTGTGGTGCGTGTGGGTAATACTCTCATCCCCGTTTCGCTCAGATGGGAGTTGTTAGACACTACCATGGTCTTGCCTGACACCCTCGGCAGACGCTGACCTCAGGTGAGATATTTCTGCGGAGTAGGCCAAGAATAAGACGCCGAGCCTTTCGGGGGAGCTAACCAACAGTAGAGGCGAACTGGAGCTCGTGAAGCCGGGCGTAGATACCATCAAAAGCGAGAAGGTCTTCGTGGGTGCCCTCTTCGTGGAGCTTCCCCTTGTGGAGCACCAGGATACGATCGGCATTTTGCACTGTTGAAAGACGGTGTGCGATTACTAATGACGTGCGATTTTTGAGTAATTCTTCGGTAGCTGACTCAATTTTTTCTTCAATCTCTGAGTCCACAGAGCTTGTTGCTTCGTCAAGCACGAGGATATCCGGATCAAAGGCGAGTGCGCGTGCAAAACTTACAAGCTGTCGTTCGCCAACAGAAAGGCCGGATCCACGCTCTCCAACTGACTGGTTATATCCGTCAGCGAGACGCTCTATAAACCGTGATGCCCCAATTCTTTTAGCTGCACCACGGATAGCATCGTTGGAGATCTCTGGTGAACCCAGTCGAATGTTATAGCTCACATCTTGGCTAAAGAGGAAAACGTCTTGGAGCACGAGGCCAATGCGCGTGCGTATATCTTGAAGTCTCATGCGCTGTATCGGGATACCATCAAGTAAGATCTGTCCGCGGCCAGCGTCATAAAAGCGCATCAGAAGGTTAACGACTGTAGTTTTTCCGACTCCGGTATGTCCCACAATCGCGACTTTCTCACCAGGATTGACGGTAAAGTTTAGGCCCTCCAGGATCCAGTCAGGTTTTCCGTCCCGGTTTTTGCCATATGCAAACCAAACATCCTGGAATTCAATCCGGCCGTGGGTTGTAGCCGGCAGTGCAACTGCGTTTTCTGGATCCTCAATGATGTTTTCTTCATCAAGAAGCTTGAAAATTCGCTCGGAGGATGCCATCGCGCCTTGCAGCAAGTTGTACTTTTCGGAGAGATCCTGTATCGGTCTGAAGAAGCGCCGCGCGTACTGGAGAAATGCTGCAAGAACGCCAACTGTGATTGCACCGTCTAGAGTTCTTAGCCCTCCGTACCAGATGATCAGTGCAAGAGCGAATGCAGTGAAAAATTGAATAATCGGGAAAAAGAGGGCGTAGTAGGTGATCGAACGGAGGTGAGCATCCAGATAAGATTGGTTGAGCTCAGCATGAAGATTGGCCTGTTGCTCTTCATGGTTAAACAGTTGGACAACGCGAATTCCTGTGAATCTCTCATGAATGAAGGCGTTGAGTCTCGCTACCCGGCCTCTTATGTCTCGGTATGCGGTTCGGATTCTTGCACGAAATAAAAACGCCACGAGAAAAACGAAGGGAAGGACACTGAAGGAGACTAGCGCGAGCCTCCAATTCATATTCAGCATCGCGGCGACTATGAAGCCTAATGTGAACACATCGCCAAAAACGGTGACGAGGCCCGAACTAAATAACTCATTCAGCGTTTCCACGTCATTCGTGATCCGAGTCATCAGTCTGCCAACCGGATGTCTATCGTAGAATCGGAGGTCCATCCGTTGGAATTTTCGAAAAATCTCGGTGCGCAGATCATACATTACTGACTGGCCAAGCCATGTTGTAATTACACCCTGCACGTAGGTAAGTATGGACCCTAGTAAAACCGCAGTGATGTATCCTCCTGCCAGGAGGGCAACGAAATTTCTGTCTCGGCTCGGGATCGCCTCATCAATGATGACCTGTGTTAACCAAGGTCCGACGACCTGAGTTGCGGACGCAAGAATCAGCACTACGACTGCTATTGCGACCCGCCACTGGTAAGGCTTCAGATACCGGAGTAGGCGCTTCATTAGACGCGCGTCGTAAGCTTTACCGAAGACCTCTTCGTCGAGTGTATTCAATTCGGCCATCGATACCCGGAGTTGGGGGACGGTGCCGTGGGTACCCGAACTTTAGGCCAGTAGATCCCTGGAGCCTCAGCGCCTAGGTCCTCCCAGAGGTCTCTGGAGGTGATATCGTTGAGTATGAGAGATCCGATCCGAATTCGCGGAGCACGACAACACAATCTCAAGAACATTGACCTCGATTTACCGAGGCGGTGTCTGACTGTCATCACTGGCCCATCGGGTTCCGGTAAGAGTTCACTGGCACTCGACACATTGTTTGCCGAGGGTCAGCGGCGATATGTGGAGTCATTGTCCACTTATGCAAAGCAATTCCTTGAGCGCATGGAGAAGCCGCACGTAGATGCTGTGGAAGGTATTTCCCCTGCGGTAGCGATTGAGCAAAAAAACCCCACAAAGTCGAGCCGTTCAACAGTGGGAACCGCTACGGAGGTTTATGACTATCTCCGGTTGCTCTGGTCCCGGGTCGGGCACACGCACTGTCCTGAGTGTGATCGACGGGTACGTCCGGACACCGTAAGTGAGGCGGTGGATCAGGTGCTCTCTCTTCCTGAAGGAACGCGTATCCAAGTCTGTTTTCCGCTTCCAAGAAGCAGTGAAGTGACACATGAGGCTATCGTGTCAAACCTGCGGGCGATGGGATTTCTTCGGCTTGTCGCGGATGGTGTGGCACTTGACCTGTCCAGCCCTGAAGTTGCAGAGGCTAAAGGGTTGGATGTGGATCTTAGCGCGGCATCCGAACTCCTGGTTGTGGTCGACCGTCTCAAAGTTCAATTAAGCCTAAGGGATCGCCTAGCCGACTCTCTCGGAACCTGTTTTGTGGAGGGAGATGGAGAGGCAATTGTGGTGGCTGTCATCAAGACACAAGACCGGCGTTTGCTTTTTACTGAACGGTTCCGCTGTCCAGACCATCCGCAGGTCACGTTTACTGACCCATCACCACAACTATTCTCTTTCAATAACCCTTACGGCACTTGTCAGCTTTGCACGGGTTTCGGGGCCACGCTCGACTATGATGTGGACTTGGTCGTACCGAGCGAGGAAGTCTCCCTAGCGGATGGTGCAGTCGATCCATGGGCCAAGCCACGATACCGTCGCGAACGAGAGAAATTGAAAACATTCGCGATCGATGAGGGTGTTTCGATCTACTCACCCTGGGAAGAGCTTTCAGAAGAATTTCGTAACAAGGTCATGTTTGGGACAAAAGGCTTCCGAGGGGTGATCCCATTCTTGGTCTCGAAAGAGAAGAAACGTTACAAGCAGTACATCCGTGTTTTCCTGCGCCAGTATCAGAGCCCGAACGTCTGTCGATCCTGTAGTGGCTCGAGAATTCGAACAGAAGCTCTATGGGTGCGAGTTGGAGGTTGTCCAATCTCTCAAGTTTCTGCTCTCCCATTAGAGGAGCTTGCCCCATGGCTTGACGGTCTTCAGCTGTCGAAGATGGAAGAGCAGGTTGCTGAGACAATCCTGCGGGAACTGAAGTCACGTGTTGCATTCCTCTGTGATGTCGGCTTGGGATACCTTGCCTTAGCAAGGCAGACCCGAACGCTTTCGGGTGGAGAGGCTCAGCGGATCAATCTCGCGAACTCTCTGGGTGCCGCTCTGGTTGAAACTCTCTATATCCTTGATGAGCCTACTATTGGGCTGCACCCAAAGGACACAAGTGCTCTTCTTAATCTAATCAAACGTCTTCGTAATGCTGGCAACACGGTTGTTGTGGTTGAGCACGATACTCAAGCTATCCGGTCTGCAGATCATATTGTGGAGCTTGGACCAGCATCAGGTGAGCAGGGAGGCGAGGTCGTCTTTGAGGGCCCACCTGATGAACTCGAGACAAAGGACACCTCAACCGGCCGATACATATCAGGGCGCTCTAGTGGCCCGTCGCCGCAGACCAGACGTCGGGTTAACGGTGCCTCTCTTTTTCTGAAAGGAGCACGACTTCACAACTTGAAAGGGATTGATGTCGAAATTCCTTTGGGTACCCTGACAGCTGTCACGGGTGTGTCAGGTTCGGGAAAGTCGACTCTGGTGCATGACGTACTGTACAGGGCAGCAGAGCGGGAGCTGGGTGGCGTGAGTTCCGTGAAAGAACACCTGGGCGAAGTCACGGGTGAATATTCAGAACTGAAAGGGCTTACAGGGTTGGAGGACGTGGTCCTTGTAGACCAATCTCCGATCGGCCGGACACCTCGCTCTAATCCTGCAACGTATATCAAAGCGTGGGAGCATATCCGTAAATTGTTCTCCTCCAACCACCTAGCTAGAGAGCGCGGTTATGGACCGGGACATTTCAGCTTTAACGTAAGCGGTGGGAGATGTGAAGCGTGCAAAGGCGCTGGCCAGGTAAAGATCGAAATGGTCTTCATGGCCGACGTATATGTTGGGTGTGATACCTGTGGTGGAGCTCGCTATAACCGTGAATTGCTTGAAGTACGGATCCGTGGCAAGAATGTATCGGAGATACTCGAGCTAACTGTGACCGAGGCAATTCGTTTTTTCATTCGTGAGCGGAAATTAGGACAGAAGCTTTGGCAGCTAGAACAAGTGGGACTCGGGTATCTGCGCTTGGGGCAAGCTGCGACAACACTCTCAGGCGGTGAGGCTCAGCGCCTGAAAATTGCTCGAGAGTTTACGAGTGCCGCGGGCAAAAGGGGCAGGAAGTTATATATACTCGATGAACCAACCACTGGGCTTTCAGGAGAAGATGTAGCGAAGCTGCTAGAAGTGTTGGACAGACTAGTAAGTGGTGGTAACACTGTTGTGGTTATCGAGCACAACCTAGATGTGGTCAGCGCCGCAGATTGGGTCATCGATTTAGGTCCGGGTGCTGGTGCTCGGGGTGGTGAGGTTGTGGCGATGGGGACACCAGAGAGGGTAGCGAAAGTCCCTGAGAGCGTCACTGGACACTATCTGGTGGATTTGCTCAGTTAGGCGACCTGTATTCCTCAAAAGAGTCAAACTTTCACGCACTGCGTACTAGTGGCTTCCTAGAATCCTTACATATGCCAGCACCACCTCCGATTTCCGTGTTACTTCCTGTGCGAAATGGAGCAGAATACCTACCCGAGGCGATTGCCTCTATTGAGGCTCAGACCTATAGCAAATACGAGGTTATCGCTGTTGATGACGGGTCCTCAGATGATTCCTGGTTTGTGCTTCAAGAGTGGGCGGGCCGAGACGAGCGTGTAAAGGTATTCCGACAGGGGCCGGACGGGATTGTACCAGCACTCGAGTTTGCACGCAGTGAAGCTACTGGATGTTATCTGGCAAGGATGGATGCAGATGACATTGCTGGGCCCACTCGTTTTGAATTACAGTTTCAACTAATGGAGTCAGACAGCTCTCTGGCGGTTTGTGGATGTGCGATAGAGTACTTTCCTCTAGAGAAGGTTCGGGATGGTGCATTGCGCTACCAGACTTGGCTGAATGCACCGGCCACACCCGAGGAAATCGAAAAGGAAATTTTTGTTGAATGCCCATTACCACACCCTGCATTTTTTATGCGCGGGGATGCCATTGAAGAAGTAGGGGGGTATCGGGATCTAGGTTGGCCTGAAGACTACGATCTTCTACTCAGGGTTTGGCGTTCAGGTGGACGCCTGGGAAAAGTGTCTCCTGTGCTTATGCACTGGAGGGAAACTCCACAACGCCTGTCACGGACTGACAAACGGTATTCCCTTGATGCGTTCCGTCGCTGTAAGGTCCACCACCTAGTTTCCGCTTTTCCGTCGGCAGTGAATGGGGTACTGATTTGGGGTGCCGGAAGAGTCGGCAAAGGTTTTGGTCGGGAGTTAGCCCGAGTCGGGGTACCGGTCATAGCCTATGCGGAGGTAAGCCCTCGCAAGATTGGCCAGAATATACACGGTGCTCCGGTCCTAGACACTGATGAAGCCCTTGCGTTGAATGATGTTTTACATCTCGCTTCGGTGGGCCAAGAAGGAGCTCGCCAGACGCTGAGAAACCTACTTTCCGGGGCAGGTTATCGTGAACTAGAAAACTTCGTTGCCATGGCATGATTTGATAGCGAAAAAGCGTTATTTTAATAGGCCTTGGTAAGCACTAGCCAGGCGAATGAATCGAGTTCTCTAAAGCCACCAGGAAAGTCGCGCTTGCCAGACCTTCATCTACCCCCTGAGTACCACGCTAATACAGGGATAGATTGGCAGTTTAGGTTGCTGCTAATACCGGCCGGAAGTGAACTCTAGAACAAGGCCATATCGCTGGCCGAGACACGTACATGGCACTCGGCAGCGGTTTGTCTGATATGAAGGGCAGAAAGCTTTCCCTCATTCCACTGGGACTAACAACGTGTCAACTCACGAAGTCCTAGAAGGACAAAACGCATGACTGAAGAGATTGGGCTCGTAGGAGAGGATGGTCAGCAAGAAAGGGTTATTTCGCGTCTTATAGAGGACGAAATGCGCGAATCCTTCATCGATTACTCGATGAGTGTGATTGTGCAGCGTGCTTTGCCGGATGTGAGGGATGGCTTGAAACCGGTGCATCGGCGGATCCTATATGCGATGGGTGAGTTGGGATTAAGCCCGGGTCGACCGTTCAAGAAGAGTGCGACCGTCGTGGGAGATGTGCTTGGGAAGTACCATCCCCACGGTGACTCTTCGGTCTACGATTCAATGGTGCGGATGGTGCAAGATTTTTCACTCCGCTACCCACTGGTGGATGGTCAGGGAAATTTTGGCTCCGTAGACGGTGACTCAGCGGCGGCTTACCGGTATACAGAGGCTCGCCTGACACACATGGCGATTGAGCTTCTTGCCGATATCGATAAGGAGACGGTCGCGTTCATCCCGAACTTCGACGGAAGTGTGGATGAACCATCAGTGCTACCATCTCGCGCACCGAACCTTCTCATAAATGGCTCTTCCGGGATTGCGGTTGGAATGGCCACGAATATTCCGCCTCATAACCTGAGAGAAGTTGTCGATGCCACAATCGCGCTCATTGATGATCCAGATATACCCCAGGAGCAGCTAGAGGCCATCATTCCCGGCCCAGATTTTCCAACTGGCGGTTTTGTTTGTGGCCAAGAAGGAATTCATGATGCGTACAGGACGGGAAGGGGACGTATCGTCATGAGGGCTCGGGCGGAGGTCGAGACCATAGGAGACGATCAGGAACGGATCGTGGTGACTGAGATTCCATTTATGGTCAACAAGTCCAGGATGATAGAGCAGATCGCTCAACTCGTTCGTGATAAGAAGCTCCCGGACATCAGGGATTTGCGTGATGAGTCAGATCGTGACGGAATGAGGATCGTGATCGAACTCAAGAGAGATGCTGTCCCGCACATTGTGCTGAACAGGCTATATAAGCACACACAGATGCAATCGACATTTGGTACAATCTTACTGGCGCTCGTTAATGGACAGCCGAAGGTGATGCAGCTCCGTGAGATGCTTCTTCACTTCGTGGAACACCGGCATGAGGTCATAGTCCGTCGGAACGAATTTGATCTCCAACGAGCCCTTTCACGAGAGCATCATCTTGAGGGGCTTAAGATTGCGGTTGATAACATTGATGAAGTCATCAAAGTCATCCGTGGCTCAAAAGACTCGAAAATCGCTGCTGCTGAGCTCCGCGAGCGATTTGAACTCTCTGAGTTACAGGCCAAGGCCATACTTGAAATGCGCCTGTCCCGTCTTACGGGTCTTGAGATTGAAAAGCTTGAAGCCGAACTCGCAGAAGTACGAGAGTTGATTGACGATCTCCGGGGGATTCTGGGATCAGAAGATCGCCGGATGGGGATCCTTAAGGACGAACTGTTGGCAGTCTCAGAGAAGCACGGCAACGACCGGCGGACTGAGATAACAGCGGCGGTGGGGTCGTTTAATGTGGAAGATCTGATTGTTGAAGAGGACATGGTGATCACCGTGTCACGTCAGGGATATGTGAAGAGGCTTCCCATTGATACATACCGTGCACAGCGTAGAGGTGGACGAGGACTGCGTGGTATGGGAACTAAGGATGAGGATTGGGTCGAACATCTTTTTGTTGCCTCAACGCACGACTATCTCATGATCTTCACTCGCCGCGGGCAGTGCTATTGGATCAAGGTGTGGGAAATCCCTGTCGGAGGACGGACGGCACGCGGTAAGCCGATCATTAACTTGCTGAACCTCTCAGATGAAGAAGAGATCGCATCAGTGGTACCTGTGCGTGAGTTCTCTGAGGACAGGAACCTCTTATTTTGTACCAGGCTCGGTATGATCAAGAAGAGCGCACTCTCAGCGTACGGCAATGTCCGATCCGTAGGCTTAAATGCGATCAATATCAGAGAGGGCGATGAACTTATCGACGTTCAGATCACGTCTGGAGAGGATGAGATTATCCTCGCGAGCAGGAATGGGAAGGCGATCCGGTTCAATGAAGGGGATGCGCGCCAGATGGGACGTGCTACTGCGGGTGTGAGGGGCTTGAGGCTCCGCGAGGGGGATGTGGTTATAGGTATGGTTGTGGTCCGACCAGATTCAACCCTGCTCGTGGTATCGGAGAAAGGGATGGGCAAAAGGTCCAATGTGGACTCATACCGGTTACAGAAACGAGGCGGGAAGGGGGTTATCAACCTCAAGACAACCGACAAGAATGGTTTGGTTGTAGCGGTCAAGGCAGTTTCGGAAGAAGAGCAATTAATGATGATCACTCGCCAAGGAGTCGTGAATCGCCAACGCGTATCGGAGATCTCAGTAATCGGGCGCGTCACCCAGGGCGTAAAGTTGGTCAATCTTGATGAGGGTGATGCTGTTGTGGATGTTGCCCGTGTTATTACAGAGGATGTAACCGGTGAGGGTTCGGATGATCTTAGTGATGCGGCCTCAGTAACTTCGGAGACTGACGGAGTCGAGGCTTGAGTGACATCCTACAAGGTGAAGGATTAGTAGGCCTCACAGAGGTAGAAGCTGCGGCACGTCGGTTGGCTGGTGTAGCCGTACGGACTCCGCTTCTGCCGGCTGATGTGGTTTCTGAGATAGCTAGGGCTAACGTTCGACTCAAGTGCGAGAGCTTGCAGCGTGCAGGCTCTTTTAAGATCCGCGGGGCATACAACTTCGTTTCTCAACTTTCTGACGAGCAGGTTGCTTCTGGGATTATCACCTATTCGTCTGGGAACCACGCTCAGGCTGTTGCCTTGTCAGGAAGGTTGAGAGGTGTAAGGGCAGTTGTGGTAATGCCGACTACAGCTCCTAAGGTAAAGCGAGATGGCGCAGAACGCCTCGGTGCTGAGGTGATCTACGAAGGCACAACTTCACTCGAAAGACGTGCTAAAGCGGAAGAGATCGCCGAGGAACAAGGCCTTGTTATTGTCCCACCCTTTGATCACCGTCACATCATTGCTGGACAGGGCACAGTCGGTTTGGAGATTGCCCGAGAATGGCCAGACGTTGATCTAGTGTTGGCTCCAATTGGTGGCGGAGGACTTGCGAGCGGCGTAGCTGCATCGATCAAGAGGCTCTTGCCATCTGCAAGGGTAATCGGTGTTGAACCTGAAGGAGCCGCTTCGATGAGAAAGGCACTTGATGAGGAAAGGCCTGTGGTTATTAAGGAGATCGATACGATCGCCGATGGGTTGGCACCGGTTATAGCTGGAGAACTTACATATGAGCATGCTGTCAGCCTTATGGATGATGTTGTCACTGTCTCAGATGATGCAATCCAGGAGGCCACTTCACTTTTAGTCAGTAAACAAAAGCTTATAGTGGAGTTCTCAGGTGCAGCAGCAACTGCGGCTCTACTGTCGAAAGCAGTTGAAGCAGAAGACGCACGCGTTGCGGTCGTGATCAGTGGCGGGAACCTTGATCCCACATTGGTAGCAGGAATGGCTTAATCGTTAGATGCGTAGAGTCGCTTTTTTTGATATCGATGGGACTCTAATGACTGGGGGCCCTGCGAAAAATGCTTTTTGCGGGGCGATGATCGATACGTTTGGGACTGTGGGTAATGTTGAAGAAGTAAGTTTCGGCGGTAAGACGGACCCCCAAATCGCTCGAGAACTCCTGTCGGGAATCGGGTATAAGATCGACCTGATCGAGGAACGATTTCCTTCACTCTGGTATTCCTACACAGAGCGATTAGCAGATGAATTGACCCAATGCCCTATGCAGGTGCTGCCTGGAGTGCATGACCTCCTGAACGCCCTCAAGAGAGTGGACGATATCGGTGTGGGTCTGCTGACAGGCAATATCGCTCGCGGAGCAAAACTGAAGCTCGACTCTGCTGGCCTGACAGAGCATTTCGCGCTAGGAAGCTACGGTTCAGACCATGAAGAAAGGGAGCACCTTTCCAGGATTGCACTGCAGCGTGCTCGTGACATCTGGAACCCTTCGCTTCGTCCAGATCACACAGTGGTAATCGGAGATACACCCCGAGATGTTATTTGTGGATTGGCGGTCGGCGCACGGACACTGGCTGTGGCAACCGGAAGTTTTACCAGATCACAATTAGCTGAAAGTGGTGCTGATCAGGTCATGATAGACCTGACTGAGACGGATAAGATTATTTCATATCTTGCAGCCTAACTGACTAGGACAAGTTCAACTTAGCTTGATCAGTCCTCCACCCGGGAGCATCTTCAAGGCCATAGTTTATCTAAGATTCAGTGCTGGCACGGACTGAATCTTGTTTCATACCCTGTACCTGCTTAAAGGCAGGTGATCAACGCGGGAGTCAAAGGTGTCTAGAGGCGAAAAAAAGAGAGGGAGCCGAGGTAAGGGTGGCTCCGACATGACTAAATTTGGTGTGATCCTTGGGGTCGTTGCCCTGATTGGAGCCGGGTGGTTGTTCTGGAGCGTGCGAGGGAGTGTTCTTGGAACCCCAGCGACCGGACCATTGCTCGAGCTAGATCTGGAGGATCAAGCCCTATACAGACAGCTGGCTCAGGGGATCACTTCAGGAGATCCAACAGGCACCATAGGGATCATTGAGTTTGGGGACTATCAGTGTCCTGGCTGTGGTGGCTTCGCCCTCGCAGTTAAACCTCAGATTGACCTTGCGTTGGTGCAGACAGGGCGGGCTTATTTCCAGTTTTTTGACTTTCCGCTAACAAATATGCATCCCCACGCCTTCCTCGCAGCCCGTGCTGCACGCTGTGCAGGTGATCAAGGCCTTTATTGGGAGTATCATCAAGAGCTCTTTAGGAACCAGTCGAGTTGGTCAGGCAGGCAGAGCGCAGTTGGCGCTTTTCTCGGTTATGCTCAAGGATTAGGGTTGGACCAGGATACGTTTGAGGGGTGCGTGAAGAGTGACAAGTACGCGGACGTGGTGACTGCAAACATGAGCTTGGGCCAAGAAGCGGGTGTAAGCGGAACTCCGACAATCTTCCTTAATGTTAAGGGACAGGGGTTGAGGCCCATAATGCGTAATGACTTCCAGTCGATAGAAGCGGCAATTGAGTCGGCCCTGGAAGACCTAGAGACAGCTGGTAACTGATCTAGGGACTAGAGGAGACTAAGGAGGCACGGGGTGAGCGAAGATGCTACCGGCCTGGATGCTTCTCCCCCGCCCTTGAATCGCATGGTGATTGCGGTCTTGGCTATGGTCGGATTGTTCGTTGCCCTTTATCTCATGGCGCATAATGTGGGATTGACTGGCCCGATCGTTTGCGGTGTAGGGGACTGCGGGACTGTCCAGTCGAGTGTATATGCCAAAGTTGGACCAATACCCGTATCTGCGATCGGTGTCGCAGGCTATCTGACTTTACTTTGTCTAGCCTATCTAGGGGTGCAACCTGGTAACCGGGGTTCTCCTTTCATTGGTGCTTTCTTGTTCAGTGGATCCCTGGGGGGCGTCACGTTTTCAGCTTACCTGACGTATTTAGAGGCATTCGTGATTGAGGCGTGGTGTCAATACTGTGTTATCTCAGCCATTGTAATGCTGTTGATCTTCTTAGCTGCATTGCCGGAAGTGCCGCGGTTCCTTCGGAGGGTCTCATGAGTAAGAATAAGACCAAGGTCCGTCTGCTCTTTGTCGACAATGGTTTATACCATCACGAAGACATAGAGATTTCGACTGAGCTAATAGAGCAGTATCCTCGGTTGATCGACTGCTTGCGTGAAGAACCTACAGTTCTGCAACAGCTGTACTTGGATATCACTCGACTCTGTGCTGCCTACCAAACCGAATAGCTGATGCTTTTCAGACGATGGCAATTGCTCGGGCCTGCTCTAGTGTCCACTCTCTGACAATTGGAGGCGGCCAAACACCTCGCCTAGCTTCATACATTAGGCGGCCTGCCTCCTCACGAGCACGGTTCGCAGTCGGGTGGTCGATTAGCTTGTGACTGATTGCTTCCTCGAATTCATCTTCATCGAGAAGCTTCACAGTGCCGTTCGGAGTCATCCACACATCCAGGTACAGGTCGGTCGTGTACCAGACATGTTCTTCAATCCTCGGCGGCGTAATCACGTTGGCGTAGAAGCCCGTGAATGTTCCGTCCTCACGGTGAAAACTTCCGATGTCGTGCCAAGCCCCCGGGAATGTAAACCAAACTACTGCGGAACCAGGCTCTAGGACGACTTGCCCCTCTATAATCATTGGAATATCGAGGTTGATCGCCTCAGCGAGCGTGACGATAACCTCCTGACGCTCTAGCACGAGTCTCTGATGAAATACTTCTTCCCTATCTGGAGGTCTGCGGTAGTGGATGCGGACGTGGGAACTACCAGTCAAGAAGGTCCCGGGGAAACAGGTTCGACAAAGATATCCATGACGCCACCACACACGGCTGGGCTCCATGATACCAGGTCGTCTGTCAGATCTACATTTACTCGTTGAGCTTTTCCGGTCTCGATCACCCTGTAGGCTGCTTCGATAACTTCTGCTTCCCCACAACCGCCCCCGACCGTGCCTACGAGCCCCGTATCAGGGTCCACAATCATCCTAGCTCCTACCTTACGAGGAGTTGAGCCTTTTGTAGCGACAATCGTTGCCATTGCACAACGGCGTCCAGCCTCTCGGGCAGCCTCTAGGGCTTGGGTCAGTGAACGATCATCGTCATGAGTCATTTATCTTCCTTGAAAAATCTTTCCACGATGCGCTCGACACCCTTTAGTGAAGCCCCAGTCCCTCCGCGTCTTACCATAATGAGTTCTGCTGCTACCGCTACCGCGATCTCCTCAGGGGTCTCAGCACCGATATCAAGGCCTACGGGAGCGTGTATGCGGTCTAACAGTGCATGTGCCATGCCCTCTTCGAGGAGCTGGACGTATGTCGCACGCACTCTTCGCCTGCTCCCGATCATACCGATATAAGCAGGTGGTGGATCCATTCGTAGTGCTCTGATAAGGCACGCGTAGTCGTATTTGTGGCCACGGGTTACCAGTAAGACATGAGAGCGCGTGTGGAGCGGTGTCTCGCGGAATGGGTCTGAGAAATCTGCTCGGATCACCTTTTCGGCACTTGGAAAGCGTTCCCGAGTAGCGAACTCTGGGCGATCGTCGATAACGATAACTTGGAAGCCCAGCAGGGCACCTAGGTGGGCGAGGGGCTGAGCGATATGTCCCGCACCGACGACGACAAGTTCCTGAACAGGGCGTCGGATTTCGATATAAACCTCCGACAGATGATCAGCGATAGTCAGTTCATGAAGCCCATCGGAGGCGCGGGGATTCTCCAATATATCCTTCATTAATTGAATCACTGAATCGGTTCCCGATTTAAGGCTGAGTGAGCCTTGTAACTCTGGTTCCTCGCTCTCAATGACAATCAAAGCGATACGGTTTCCGGTGCACTGGTTGTCGCCAACAACGGTTGCCACAACGACACTGCCACCTTGTTCTGGGATCTCTACCAGGAGTCTTGCCGCTTCTGCTGGGTGAAGGGATGTCATGGTAATTCATTAGCTTGCTGCAGTGCACATTCATATGACTCGGGTGTGTCGATGTCGGCTAAAACTCCGGAATCATTTACGGGAATTAGAGTTGCCTCAGAGAGATGCCGGTGCACAACAGTGCGCGCCCCACCATCAAGAGTAGGGTCGTTGAGTTCAGTAAATAGATCAGCTCGAAAAAAGCTTGGATGACCTCTATTTCCTAAATATGTGGGGATGACTAATGGTGCCGAAGATTCTTTAGCGACAGCTACTAACTGCTGAATGGTGTCAACTTGAACCAGAGGATGATCAACGGGCAGATAAATTATGCCGTCAAGTTGTGAGGTCAGCTCGCGGAGTGCGAGCCTAAGCGATGTGATAGGGCCTTCGCCAGGATCGTGGTTAACCAAAACATGGGCATGAGTGCTGTGAGCGGCGCTTTCTATGTCAGGGTCATTTGGGACAACGACCATCACTGGAGCACATCCCCCCAAAGAAAGTGTATCGACAGCCCTCTGTACAAATGTTTTTCCCGCGACCTCCATCAGTGCCTTGGGTTCGCCCATTCGTTTTGATGTGCCAGCGCATGGAACTATTCCCGCGATCATGCTCCGAACGCCTGGTAAAACGTTCGGTCATGATCAGCAAGGTCAATCAAGAGGGGTGCAGGAGTGAACCGGGTCCCGTACACCTCTTCAAGCTTCCGGATATGGTAGAGAATACTACGAGGGTGCAGAGTATCAGCGAATCTGAGTAGACCGCCTCGGAACGGCGGGAACCCGGTACCCATGATTAACGCTAGATCAACTTGATCCGCTCTTTGTACGATACCGTCTTGTAGTGCATGAGCGGCCTCGTTGATCATCTGCAGAACTAGACGTGCACGGACTTCTTGATCTGAGAACTTCTGGGGCTCAGCCGGCACCGGTATTTGTAGCTCACCATAAATCGATTCGTCAGGATTGTTTTTGCCCCCCCCCTCATATTGATAGAAGCCTTGCCCACCCTTCTTGCCCAATCGGTCTGTTCCAGAGAGTGCTACAAGAGCAAGTGAGGGATTGAGCCGCTCTCCAAAAGCCTTATGGAGCGATGCTCCCGCATGCGAAGAGATATCAAACCCGATTTCATCGAGAAGTCTTAATGGGCCTACCGGCATGCCAAATTCTCTGGCAGCAGTGTCAATTTGCTGGATGCTTGCTCCATCCTCGAGTAGGAATCCTGCCTCATTTAAATAGGGTCCCAGAACACGATTAACGAGAAATCCAGGGCCATTATCCACCACGACTGGCACCTTGCCTAGCTGCAGTGCGAAGGCGTAGACCGATGCGATTGTTTCCTCGCTTGAATCCCGTCCTCTCACGATTTCGACGAGCGGCATTCGGTGCACAGGATTGAAGAAATGCATCCCGCAGAAACGGTCTGGCTGGCTTAGTGCTTCAGATAACTTGTCTACTGATAGGGAGGAGGTATTCGTCGTGATGATGCAATCGTCGCGCACAAATTCTTCTGTTTCCCGGAGGACTAACTTCTTGACATCCATCTGTTCTGCAACCGCTTCAATGATCACATGAGCACTTGAGATCCCGTAGTATTCAAGTCCTCCATCGATCAATTCCATGAGCTGGCTGGCCTGCCTTCTAAATAGCTTCTTACGCTGAGTAGCCTTGTGAAACAGAGCTTGAGCATGGTGCAATCCACTAGTGATTGCCTTGTGATGGATGTCTTTCATATACACACGTACGCCATTGTACGCGGCGAGTTGGCTTATACCACCACCCATGATACCTGCTCCAAGTACACCTAGGACGTGAACTGTACTAGAATCAGTCTCTTTAGCATCTGCACCATTGCCTTTTCGGGCGGCTTCTCTCGTATGGAAGACATGTAGGAGGTTCTTGCTTACCGAAGAGACGATAAGTTCGGCGCCTAGGCGTGCTTCAGCTGCGAGGCTATGTGAGATGCTTCCACCCAGATGCTTATCTAGGATGTCAAGAATCCGGAGTGGCGCGGGGAAATGCCCACCGGTTTGGGTCGTGACTCTCTTTCTAGCCATGCTGAGCACGATTTTACGACCGAGCAGAGTATCATCCAGTATTCGGCTAAGGAACTTCTTTTTTCGTCTTGATGTTCTTGGTTGAAGTTCAACAGCATCAAGAGCGAAATCTCGGACCATTCGCCCAAAGAGGGCTTCAGGAAAAATTTCTTGGGCGAAGCCAATTGTTTGGGCTTTCCGCGAGTCGATCTGTTTCCCAGTGAGCAGAAGTTCGAGCGATGCTTGTAGCCCGACCAGCCGTGGTAAGCGAGTCGTACCACCCAACGCGGGCAATATCCCAAGAGTGACCTCTGGTAGTCCTATTTTCGTGGTCTTTGAATCCGAAAGGACTCGGTGCTGGCATGCCAATGCGATTTCAGTGCCCCCGCCGAGGCAGGTGCCATGGATTGCCGCAATGGTTGGGACCGACAGGCTCTCCAGCTCCCCGTATATTGCTTGACCAAGTTGAATTTTCTGCTCTGCCTCCAATGGATCCTTGAGCTTGGTAATCTCATGTACGTCTGCTCCTGCAATGAAAGAGCGTATTTTGCCGCTCTGGATCACTAATGCCTGGATAAGACCTTCGCGTTCTGCCGCGTGTGCCTGATTCAGTGCTTCAGCGAGGTCACGCATAACGTCTTCAGAAAGCACATTCAGCTTGCGCTTTGGATCATCAAATGTGATCCAACCGATAGAGTCCGCATCGACCTGAAAGATGGGGTTTGCGCCGCTAGTGCTGGTCATGGGGCAACACAATCGCTCCCGAGACTCATAAAAGGAAGCCGCCCAGGCACTTGTTCGTGCCCGGGCGGCCTAATCGCAGTATACGGGTGCAGTCACCAATGAGCGTTTACAGCTTAATCCGCTCCTCGGCGTTAGCACGGGAAAGAGACACTTGAGCAGGATTCCCTCGAATAACTTCGATTGGGATGTTCCAGTAGAGTTCTGTATAAGTGAGCTCGTACCGAGCATGGATCCAGTATTGGCCAGGCTTAACCTGTAGATTTTGTCTAGCGATACCAGAAGCATCTGTAGTGTCTGCTACCGCATCCAGACCAGAGGCCCGGAGCTTTGCTAGAAAGACTTCACCTGCTCCAGCGAAGGCCTCGTCACCCCAATTGTCCCGCATCATTCGAATGGTGTTAGAGGCCTCGATTGTGCCTTCTTGTAAGCTGGTAAAGTTTTCGAACGACCGATTCATCTGGCGTTCTACATTGCCAAGCTCTCCATCGAAATCATTCCACTCCCTGAATAGCACAACGTAGGTTGCTTCCCCGCGGTTATACTGCTCTAAGGCCGTAGTCAATTTCTGGAGTGTGTCTCGGATCAAGTTCCAGCGGTTCTGGTTATTCTGCCATTCCTGCTGTGCTTCTTGAACCCGTCCTCGTTCTGTGATGAGTTCTTCAGGAATGGGAGGCTCTGGTGTGTTGAACGCGTTGGACATGGAATCGAAGACAGCATCTCTATCGTAGGGCAGGAGCTGTACCTCAATATCTGAAAGAGGTCGTGTCACCATTCCTTCCCCATCCGGATTGGCTACATCAATCTCCATGGTCACCACGACCTCAGCCGGTCCACATGCGGAGGCTGTTATCAGCAAGCTCAAGCTGAGCAAGAGGAACCTACACCTCATATTTAAACTCCATGCGTCTTGTTTAGAAACAGAAGAGAGCGAAGGTACATCCGTTGAAAAATAGCATCAAGCTTCCGGTAAGGCAGTCTTACCATAACTCTACGAATACTTCCTATCAGTATAGTGCATAAGCCTCGGATTCTAATTGAGAGAATCTCTCTGAGAAAAGTGGAAGCTTAGCATGGTGCGTTATTGGGTGGTCATCCTTGAAGGTCATTAATACCGTACATATTCAGGGAGAATAAAGTTAGCCGGATTTTGAGCTATACCTTGAACACGGACCTCGTAGTGCAGATGTGGTGAAGTTGCTATACCAGTACTGCCCACTCTTCCTATTACATCACCACGCTGCACTTCTTCGTTCTGGCTAGCGACCAGCTCTGAGGCGTGACCGTAAAGTGTTACGTATCCAAAGCCGTGATCGATTTCAATCGTGAGTCCGTATCCAACGACCCAACCTGCTCTAATAACCCGACCCTTAGCTGCTGCATAAATAGATGTTCCCTTTGGAGCAGAAATGTCTACTCCAGGATGGGGAAGTGGGCGGTTGTGGATAGGGTGCATGCGGGATTCAGAGTAGCTGCTACTCAGCCATCCTGGAGTTGGTAGAATGGAGGGAGTCGATTCCAACAAATCCCTATGAGCGAGCACAGAATCTGTGGCTTCCGCTAGACTGCTAGACAGCAAGCGGGCGCGGCGTTCCAGTTGGTTTAGATCGTACGACACTTCGAAGAGGTTTTCCGAAATGGATGGGTCAATTGTCCAGAGTGAGTGGGCTTCTGGTCCAACGAGTCCGGGTCCTCCTACACCAGCTTGTAGCACTTCAGAGTCGATGGATTCTAGCCCGGCTATGCTGCGGAAACGGGCGTCATTCTGAGCAATACGATTTAGTGTCGACTCAAGATGGTCCACGCGCGTCTGAAACTGCCGGAGTTCGTCCTGCAGGACAGTGTTGCGAGTATCCAGTTGAGCTGATTGTAATCGAGCGTACCCGTCAACCCCAATTGTGACAGCGTATCCAATTAGGATCAGAACTACTACCAGCCCTCCTCCAACTAGGATTCGAAGGAGGCGTGAGGACAGGGAGTATTGCTTGACAGTGCTGAGCCCGTCTCGGACTAACAGAAATGTCCACCTATCTCCAATCATCCGTAATATCGCTCAATGCTTTGGCGGGACCCTCATTTACAACGGAAAAAGTAGACGAAGGTTGAACTGAGCGTCAACCCAAATCCCCAGCCCAAGATGGCTCGATTCGCGGGAAAAGCGGATCACTTACCTCTAAACGGTTACCGGCAAGGTTGACTGTTAGGGAAGTTTCCAATGATGGAAGAGTATCAAGTCCAAGCTTCAGTACAAGTTCAGCCATTTTACCCGGAACAACAGGTTCTAAGAGGGCGCAAAGCACGCAGAGGACCCGAACTAAGGTGGCCAAGGTCTCATCTAGTTCTTGTGCTGCATTGGGATCTTTGGCCTGTGTCCAGGGCTGGCGGTCCTCTACATAGACGTTTGCGGCCCTGGCTAGGTCCATACTAGCTGCGAGCGCTTCGTGTATACGGCAATCAGCCATCGCCTCATGATTACTAGCTAATGCCTGACTGATTTCGCTGGAAAGACCATCATCTTTGGAGGTGGGTACAATTCCGTCTCGGTACTTCGAGACCATCGCAATTGAACGACTCACAAGATTGCCAAGCACATTAGAGAGCTCATTGTAGCGTGCCATAAACCGTTCTGGCGTAAATGAGGAATCTGAACCAGTTGGCATCTCCCGAAGTAGATACCAGCGTACGGCATCAGTTCCAAAATCTTCTTGCAGTGCTAGTGGGTCTACTACGTTTCCAAGTGATTTGGACATCTTTGTGTCTCCCACAATCCACCATCCGTGAGATAAGATCTGTCGTTGGACTGGGAGACCGGCACCCATCAGTAGTGTCGGCCAGTAAACCGCGTGGTTCGTAAGAATGTCCTTGCCGATCAGGTGCAAATCGCAAGGCCACCACGAATCGGACACATCCTCAAAGCCCTGCTCACTTGGTGGGGCCTCAGGGTTAATCGCTCCTGAGGCTGTGAGGTAGTTGATTAGGGCATCCACCCAGACATAGACTACGTGATCCTCATCAAAAGGTAGCGGTATCCCCCAGGAGATCCGGCTCCTCGGTCGTGAAATTGAAAGGTCAGCAAGAGGTTGTTTCAAGAAGCCCAGGACCTCGTTTCGTCTAATCTCCGGGATGATCCAGTCTGGATTGTCTTCGATGTGTTGGACCAAGGCGTCTTGGTAATTACTCATCTTGAAGAAGTAGTTTTTTTCTTCTACATGCGTAACCTTCTGGCTGCAGATTGAGCAGGTGCCTCCCGGTCCGAGGTCCTTGTCAGTCCAGTAACGCTCGTCAGATACGCAGTACCACCCTGAGTATACCCCATCATAAATCTCACCACGGTCCCAGAGGCGCTGAAGAAAGGCAGTTACAACAGCGATATGCTCAGGTTCTGTAGTCCGTATGAAACGGTTATGTGAAATCTCCAGAGTTTCCCATGCCTTGCCGAAGGCGGTCGCCATGGTATCACACAGTTCGATTGGTTGAATGCCCCGAAGCTCAGCCTCTTCCTGTATCTTTTGGCCGTGTTCGTCGGTACCGGTGAGGAAGAAGACATCAGCTCCAGTTTGTCGACCAAAGCGTGCGATTAAATCTGCGAGAATCGTCGCATAGGCGTGGCCGATATGAGGTTCACCCGAAGCGTAGTAGATGGGGGTTGTGATGAAGAGACGCCTGGCATCACTCACTGTGAGACCTCTCCCTCTAGTTGCGCAAGCGTCAACGTACGACGGGTGCCCTCATCATTCTTGAGCAAAACTGTATCATTCCAGATATCGATTGTTACCACACGCTCGAGCCCTCTTTCCGTGCGGATCTTACGACCTTCACGTGGGAATCTCCGTCGGGCTTCTACGTAGGTACGGTGCTCGTACATGAGGCAGCACATCAGTCTGCCACAGCATCCACTGATTTGGGAGGGGTTTAAAGAGAGCCCCTGACTTTTGGCAAGTTGAAGACTGACTGGCTTAAGTTCAGGTAGCCAGGTGGAGCAGCATAGCTCTCGCCCGCAGCGGCCCACTCCTCCTAGGAGTGCAGCTTCATCCCGTACTCCGATCTGCTTTAGTTGGATGCGAGCCTTAAACTTGCTTGCTAAAGCTCGTACGAGCTGGCGGAAGTCAACACGTTTCTCAGCTGTAAAGTACACGGTGAGCCTATTACGATCGAATTGCCACTCTGCATCTGTCACCTTCATGCTCAATTGGTGCTTAGTTACCAACTTACGGGCTTCCACTCGTACTCGGTCTTCATCTTTTCGGAGTGTCTGACTTTTTACGATATCGTCTGAGTGAGCAATCCGAAGAACCTTCTTCTCTGGAGCCGGTGTTGTGCAACCTCCGTTCGAGGAGGAGCACTTCCTCTCAGCGATCGCTCCTACGGCTGTCACTTTCCCCAAGTCCTTACCCTGGTCTACCTCGACAATCACATGTAAGTCGGGACGCAGATCAAGGTTAGTGTAGCCGAAATAATCCTTCCGATTACCCTTGAACGAAATCTCTGCAAAACCGCTCCAGACTCTATCGTCACTCATGCTTCACGCCATGTTCCAATTGCTTCGTACTTTGCCCACCGACTTTCGAGTAATTGTTCAATTGTCAGTTCTGCAAGCTCAGAGAGGACTCGGTCTAGGGTGTCTTCAAGATGAGCCCCAGCACTGTCCCAATTTGAATGCGCGCCACCTACCGGTTCAGGGATGATTTCATCACATACACCGTGATCAAGTAGATCGTTAGCTGTTAGCTGCAGGGCACTGGCGGCTTCTTCGCGATGTTCTGCGGAGCGCCACAATATTGCTGAGCAGCCTTCGGGTGAGATCACTGAATAAACTGAGTGCTCAAGCATCATAATCCGGTCGGTGACACCTAGGGCGAGGGCACCTCCTGATCCGCCTTCACCGATTATCACGCTTATAAGAGGTGTTCTTAATCGTGCCATTTCCCGGAGATTTGTCGCAATTGCTTCCCCCTGGCCCCGCTCTTCTGCTCCAATACCTGGATAAGCGCCCGGGGTGTCGATGAGCGTAACAACAGGTCGCCCGAACTTCTCTGCTTGTTTCATCAGACGGAGTGCCTTCCGGTAACCCTCAGGGTGGGGCATGCCGAAATTTCGGTCTAAGTTCTCTTTCATAGAGCGGCCTTTTTGATGGCCAATCATCATGACTGTGCGCCCACGTATACGAGCCCATCCTCCTACAATTGCTTGGTCGTCTCGGAATGCACGATCACCATGTAGTTCGATCCAATCGGTGCATATAAGATCGATATAGTCGAGTGTGTATGGTCGCTGAGGATGTCTCGCAACGAGAACTTGCTCCATAGGACTTAGGTTCTCGTATGTTTGTTGACTAATCTCGAGGAGCTTCTCCCGAAGAACCTCTACCTCGCTTGATACGTCGATGCCCTTGCGGTCAGCAAGATCGAGTAGCTTATCGATCTGGACCTGGACCCCTAGGATGCCGTGCTCGAATTCTAAAGGCATGACCGGTTCTTGCTTCTCGGAGAACCGTAAGAGGTTCTCTCGAATAATAGGGAGCCTAGCGCATTGTCAGAATCTCTATCCACAGAAGTGTCCTGGGTGGTAAGGCACCCTGATTTTAAAGTAAAAAAAAAGATATGAAGGCCTAGCTTAGGCGATAGGGGTTGCGATTCAGTCTGCTGCGGCCAGAGTAGTTCGGATGGGGGGTTCAGGGATAAAGAACCATACAACGAGACCCATCGCGAGCACAAAAATGGCTCCAAGAACAGTGTTCGCGCTATACCCGATTCCAGCGAAAAGAGGTCCTGCTATCGCTCCACCAAGTGCGAAACCCATCTGCCCCAGCGCGACCGCTAAACTCATGAGTGAGCCGCGTCGGTCATCATTGACCAAAGCAGTAAGTAGTGCAGAGAAGGGACTAATTCTCATGGCTACGAGCATCATAGTCAGGAAGAAGAAGACACACGCCGTTATAAGATTGGTCACAAGTGGGACCGTGAGCAGCATCAAGGATGACAGCCCGATACATGCAAGGAGGATAATACCCTTCCGGCCTATCCGATCTGACCACTTCCCAGCTTGAGGTCCCGTCAGGACGTTGGCGATGCCACCCACTGCGAACATCAGCGCTAGCTCGTTTCCAGAAATACCGAGATCTCGCTCGAGCCAGGTCGGGAGATAGACTATGAAAATAGAAACTCCAAGGAACATCATGAAGTAAGCGAGTGCTGCCCAGGCTACTTCAGGTCGCCGGAGCATTGCGGCGTAATCCGCCGCCGCTTTCCCTACAGTTAATTGCTCTAGTGATTGCTTTCCAGGAGGCTGTGGAACCCTGAAAAAGAGCAGCAGGATTGTCGCTGCCATCGTTACGGCGAAGATATAGAAGGGTGCCTTGAAACCCCATTGGTCTGCCAGGACGATTCCGATCGGAATGCCTGCAATTTGACCGAGCGCGGACCCACTCATGACCCATCCAGTCGCCCAACCACGTCGTTCATATGGGAAATAGTCTCCGATATAGGAAACCGCAGCCCCACTCAATATGCCGCCTGCCATACCCGCAAACACCCGCACTGCAATGAATGAAGCGTAGTCAGACACAAGCATGTGTAGCATAAGTGCGACAGTCATGGTACCACAGCCGATCAGCAGAATCCGGCGGCGTCCGATGCGGTCTGATACTGGACCAGAGAGGATCGCGAAGATGCCCACCATCAGAGAGTATACGGACACTAGTGTTCCTAGTGCGGCGTCTGCTATTCCGAGGTCATCGCCGATCTGAGGAAGGATCGGCGAGATAATCATGGTCTGGCTCGCCGAGGAGAAGACGAGCAGCCAAAGTGTAAAGACAATGACGTACGGTGAGCTATCCTTCACTCGCGATGGAGCACAAAAGCGTGACGTTGCTGGGTGGGCATCATGACTAGATTGATGATGTCGACATGCTCAGGTGTGTTTGCGACGTAAATGATTGCATCAGCAATGTCCTCACCTGTGAGTGGCTGAGTTCCCTCGTAGACTTTATTGGCTCGCTCCCTGTCTCCATGGAAGCGTACCTCGCTAAACTCTGTCTCAGTCATACCAGGGTCTACGCTTGAGACGCGAATTTTTGTTCCAACGAGGTCAATGTTCATGCCCTCGTTAAGCGCCCAGACTGCAAACTTGGTCGCATTGTAAACTGCCCCCTTAGGGTAGACCCAGCGCCCCGCAATGCTACCGATATTGATGACATGCCCGGAATTGCGGGTGACCATGTGTGGGATGACGGCACGGGACACATAAAGTAGTCCCTTTATGTTGGTGTCGATCATGTCCTCCCAGTCATCGAGTGATCCTTCGTGCAGCAGATCAAGCCCAACAGCTTTGCCCGCATTATTGATTAGGATATCTGGCACAAGGTCCGCGTTAGCGATTTCCTCTACGTATGCGGTCACTGCAGGCGAGTCAGTTACGTCGAGCCTGGCCGTGTGCACCTGCACACCGTGGTCTTCAGAGAGGCGGGCAGCCAACTCTTCGACACGTTCGACACGCCTGGCGGAAAGGAGAAGATCAGCCCCACTTTCTGCGAAGGCGTTCGCACAAGCTTCTCCGATGCCAGCTGAAGCACCGGTAATAAGGACGCGCTTTCCCGCGAGTCTGTTCATTGAGTATTCGGTTTTGGGGAAATTCTATCATGCCGACTGGCCTGGGCTGCTGAGATTCGCTTAGCGCTCGGGAAGACGCAACTGAGGCATCGGTTGTCTATGGATAGATTTCTACTGATGAGGCTAGCCTGAATGGGTATTACAGTCCGAAGGAGACTGGGGTGAACAAGAAGCAAGTCGGAGCATGGGCGCTTTTCGATCTAGCAAATTCTGTATACCCGGCAGTCATCACGGCCGTTGTTTTCCAGGTGTATTACATCAATACCGTTGTGGGGAATACCGACAGTATCGGTGACTGGTGGTGGGGTCGGGCGGTTTCTCTTTCTGCTCTGATTGTTGCGGTTAGCTCACCTCTACTGGGAGCCATCGCTGACCGAGCAGGCATGCGTAAGAGGTTTATGGCCTTTTTCGTCGCCATGTGCGTTACAGGAGTTGCATTATTTACGACGCTTGGCCCGGGAGCGGTGCTTTGGGGATTCGGGGTATTCGTGTTTGCAAACGTAGGGTATGAGGCCTGTCTGGTATTCTATAATGCCTACCTGCCTGACATCGCCCCTTCGGATAAACAAGGTTGGGTATCTGGCCTTGGGTTTGGAGTGGGTTACGCAGGCTCGGCAGTGGGCCTCCTGCTTGCTCTCCCTCTTATTGAGACCAATATCGATCTGGTATGGGTCATGGTTGCAGTTTTCTTCATCCTATTCTCGATCCCCTCGTTCCTATTCCTTCCCCAGGACCAGGCTAGTGACATGTCCGTTGGTCGAGCTGCACGGTGGGGCGTGACCAACTTCCGGGAGATCCTGGGTGAGGTACTACGGGAGAAGAATCTGAGGCGCTTTCTGCTTGCATTCTTCTTCTATATAGATGGAGTACTCACTGCAATTTACATGTCGAGTACGGTAGCATCGACGACGTTTGGATATACACAGAATGAATTGGTCTATCTGTACATAGCGCTCCAGATTGCGGCTCTAGTTGGCGCCTTCGCACTGGCGAAGCCTACGGACTTCCTGGGTCCGAAGAAGATATTGAGTGGTGTGTTGGTCATGTGGACTCTTGTCGCGGTCAGCATCGGTTTCATTCCGACCTCGAAACTGTGGTTTGGTGCACTCGCGATGGTAGCAGGATTCGGCTTGGGATCTGTTCAGGCGGCCAGCCGTGCATTTATGGCTGCACTGATTCCAAAGGGTAAGGAAGCAGAGATGTTTGGCTTCTATGCCCTGTGTGGTAAGTCTTCATCTGTCGTCGGCCCCCTAGTATTTGGCTATATCGCCATGGCCAGTGGTGGCAACCAGCGGCTCGCTGTGATGGCGATCAGTGTTCTGTTTATCGTGGGACTGGGGCTTCTCCGCCGCGTTAATGATCCAAGAGCTGCGACCTGATCCGGAGATTCTTAGGTGCAGCTAAGTGGACCTTATCGCTGGTCCAACTCTAGCAGCGTTTGCAGGAGGACGTTAGCGCCGTTGATGACATCCTGAGGGGTGGTATGCTCGTCAGGTGCATGGCTGATGCCAGCTACAGAGGGCACGAATATCATTCCAACCGGTGCAAAGAGTGCAATGCTCTGAGCGTCGTGTCCGGCTCCTGAGGGCATGCGGCGGGTGGAAAGTCCGAGGCCCCGTGCAGAAGTTTCGATGATCTCACGAATCCAAGGAGCAGTCGGAGCTGCCCTGCTCGTATAAAAGCGCTGGAATGAGAAGCGGGTCTCCGTTTCTTCTGTAATCCGGACCAAGTTGCGATTGATTTCGTTGTAGACACGCTCAATGCCGGCCATTGAGAGGTCTCTGATCTCAAGCGTCATAGTGACACGACCGGGTATCACGTTAGGTACACCTGGTTCGGCTTCAAGTCTGCCCACTGTCGCAACTTGTTGGCCTGGCATCCGACGAGCTGTTGTATGGACCAGATCAATGAACCGTGCCGCACCAACCATGGCATCGGCTCTTCGGTCCATAGGGGTCGTGCCGGCGTGGTTGGTGCTGCCATCGACAATGACGGTCCAACGCATGATTCCTACAATCCCCTCGACGACTCCCACGTCGATCTCATCTGCATCCAATACTCCGCCCTGCTCAATGTGTAGCTCCAAAAAGGCCTCCGCCGACCCATCCGTCCGGCGCACTTCCTCCAGGCGATTGGGGTTCCCTCCGAGTCGCTGAATGCCGTCCGCGATCGTAAAACCTGAAGCGGTGACTATATCCAACTCGAATCCCTCTACTTCTCCAGCTAGCGCACGACTACCCGTTTTCCCTCCCTCCTCATTCGAGAAAATTAGGATTTCGAGGGGATGCCGGGTGGTATGGGTTGCGTCAGCCAGTGATGCAGCAACTTCTAGGGCACCCATCGAACCGACTTGCCCGTCGTAGTTACCGCCGCTAGGAACCGAATCGATGTGGGAGCCGAGCATGATTGGAGAAAGCTCAGGTCTGGATCCTGGTTTTCGAGCGATCAGATTACCCGCAAAGTCAATTGAAGGAGAAAAGCCTGATTCCACGAGTACCCCAGCGACCCAGTCGAGTGCTTCGATATTTGCGTTACTGAATGCAACACGGTCGATGCCGCCTGCTGCGTTAGCACCAAAGCTAGCAAGCCTGCGCATCTTCTGATTCAGCCGGCGACCATCGACTTCCGAATTCTGGTCAGACAAAAGGTTGAGCCAAGCCTGTGGCCCCAGATTGAGTCCTATAAGGCCCGTTGCCGCAAGCCCGTTAAAGTGTCGCCGATCCATATCAGAGAGTAGCGTGCCCTGAGAACCTCGACCACCTTTCCCTCCCATCGAAATTTGATTCGAGAGAGGCTCCAGATGACACGCTCTATCCTAGCTGCCTTTTTTCTACCCCTCCTGATTGGATGTTCCTTCGAGGAGCGGCAGAGTGGAGGTATAGAAGACACAGCAGTAACCCCAGAGATGGGGCCTCGAAAGGAAATTATCCAACCCGAGGGTGTTGCTCGCTTACCGGTGTTTTCATCAGCGGTTAAGAGTGGGAATTTGATTTTTTTGTCTGGTGCCATTGGTGCCCAGCCCGGTGTGAATCCTCCTCAGTTGGTTGAAGGAGGTGTGATCCCCGAAACACATCAGACGATGGAGAATATCATCACCGTTCTAGATGCTGCTGGCGCCACGCTACTAGACCTCATTAAGTGCACTGTGTTTCTGGCAGATATTAGCGATTACGCTGCAGTTAATGAGGCCTATGTCCAGTACTTTCCATCAGACCCACCAGCTCGTTCCGCTGTCGCTGGTAGCGGTCTTGCACTAGGAGCCCGGGTTGAGATTGAGTGCATTGCTGCTGTCCCAGAGGCCTGATATAGCCAAAGTCACTGGCCGTTTCGAAACCCCCGTATACGCCTATCTTGTGGTCAAGAACGGCCACACACAGTTGGCCGCTGCAAGGATGGGATCTCGTGCCGGAAGATATCACACGTAGAGACTTCGTCTCGAACAGTTCAAAGGTAGCGATGGGGGCCATGATCGTACCGCGGCATATTTTGGGAGGCCCGGGATATCAAGCTCCGAGTGATACACTCAATATCGCGATCGTCGGTGCCGGTGGTGTGGGAGGTGAGAATGCCCAGGAACTAGGTACCGAAAACATCATTGCAGTCTGTGACATTGATCATCAGTTGGTCGAAGCTAAGGTCGAAGAACGCTCCACGGGCGCTGATGGCAGACCTAGAGAGAAAGGGATGCGATGGAAGGAGCAGTACGGGAAAGCCCATAAGTACACGCACTTCCAGGCGATGTTGGATGAACAGAAGGACATTGAGGCGGTGCTAATTGCTACGCCTGACCACACCCATGCTGTTATTGCAGCTGCGGCGATGCGAGCTGGGAAGCACGTATACGTTCAGAAGCCACTGACTACTACCGTCCATGAGTCTCGTGTGCTCGACGAGCTGGCAACGTCTACAGGGGTTGTGACACAGATGGGGAACCAAGGTCATTCGAGCGACGATGCCAGGCTCATTAATGAATGGATTGCTGCAGGGGTCATCGGCGATGTTCACGAAGTCCATGTCTGGACGAATAGGCCGATTTGGGCGCAGGGCCTTCTGCAACCTGCTCCGGTCCCAGAGGATTTTGATCCCTTATCAGCGGACCGTTCGTGGTGGCCGGGTTCGGTAGCCGAGGCTCATGCGGGCGCCCTGTGGGCTGACTTTAGTGTGCCGGATCACTTGGCTTGGGACTTATTCCTTGGACCTGTCTCCAGGGATGTACGATATCACCCGATTTACCACCCATTCCATTGGCGGGGTTGGGTGGACTTTGGTGTAGGCGCCTTGGGAGATATGGGTGCCCACCTAATTGACCATCCTTTTTGGGCCCTAGATTTAGGTTATCCGACCACGATCGAAGCGACTTCGTCTATGTGGGGTGGACCAGAAGACGATCCCGTCTCGTACCCATTGGCGACTAAGGTTCACTATGACTTTCCTCGGCGTGGTGAGCGGGGACCTGTCCAACTCCACTGGTATGATGGGGGACTCATGCCGAAGCGCCCGAAACATCTTCCGGATGGCGTGCCTCTTAACCGTGAGGGTGGAGTGATCTTTGTAGGTGAGCGAGGAATCCTAATGCACGAAACCTATGGCGGGAGCCCCCAGATTTTTCCGGAAGTACTAATGGAACAGGCGGCCTCAACTCCTCAGACTTTTGCTCGCATTGCAGACAGTCATGAGATGAACTGGGTGAATGCTTGCAAGGGACAAGGAGAGGCGACCTGTCCGTTTTCTTACGCCGCGCCACTTACGGAGGTCATGCTTCTAGGGCTCGTGGCCCTAAGAACTGGCCAAGGTTTCAAGATCGAATACGACGCTGACAATATGAGAGTGACTAACTCCGAGCAGGCGAATACATACCTGACACGGGAGTACCGAAAGGGCTGGGAATTGTGATCGATCGCCCACTCTTGCTAGGAGTTGTTCTGGTTTTTCTGTTTTCTCCACTCTCGGCACAGGAGCACAACAGGCTTACAGCAGCCGAAACAGCGGCTGGATGGCAGCTTTTATTTGATGGCAATTCTCTTGAGGGATGGCGTGGATACAACAGTGAATTCATGCCCACTGGATGGTCTGTAGAGAACGGTACGTTGATTCGCACAGGTCCAGGTGGGGACATCATCACAGAACAGCAATTTGGTGACTTCGAGCTTTCCCTTGAATGGTTAGTTGGGCCAGGCGGGAATAGTGGCATCTTATTTCGGGCAGTTGAGGGTCAGGAAGAGGTGTACCACGGTGCGCCCGAGATGCAGATTCTAGATGATGCTGGCCACCCTGATGGCCGAAGTCCACTGACAAGTGCCGGTTCAAATTATGGACTCCATGGTGTGCCGCGTGGCATCGTTAAGTCGGCAGGCGAGTGGAATATTTCTCGCATTATTGTTGTGAATAACCAGGTCGAACACTGGTTGAACGGCGATAAAGTCGTCGCATATGAACTCAGAAGTACGGATTGGCTGCAGCGGGTGGCGAACAGCAAGTTTGCCCAGTGGCCAGCGTACGGCCAAGCTTCTCATGGCCATATCGGGATCCAAGATCACGGAGATCGGGTTTCCTTCCGTAACTTGAAGGTCAGAGAGATCAATTGATGGACCGACGCAGCTTTATAGCCACCATGCCCGCGATTGGATTCTTAGGGTCAAAGCCCGGAGGACTACCTGTTGGTGAGGAGGGTTTGCTGCCAGGGCGATCGCTAGTTGTGGAAGAGATTGGAATCCAATTGTACACGCTCCGTGCTCTGCTTTCCGAGGATGTTGACGGAACCCTGGCCCAGGTTGCAGAGATCGGCTACCAAACTGTGGAGTTCGCAGGGCTTTATGGGCTCACCCCTGGAGAAATGCGCACAACAATGGATGCCGTTGGGTTGCGGGCAGTATCAAGCCATGCAGGAGTGAGTGACATTCGTGGTGACTGGGCTTCTTTTCTCGAAGGAGCGCAGCAATTAGGCCAAGATTTCATTTTTGTTCCCTCAATTCCGGAATCCGAGCGTACCCCTGAAGGACTTCGTAAACTGGCTGAGGACTTCAATCGGGCCGGTGAAATAGCTGGCTCGGGCGGGCTCCATTTCGGCTACCATAATCATGCCTGGGAGTTTGCGGCACTGCCAGACGGTACAGTCCCGATGGACCTGCTCTTGGAACGCACCGAGCCACGACTTGTTGACTGGCAGATGGACATATTCTGGGTCGTGGATGGTGGCGGGGACCCGATGGCTTATCTGGAGAGTCAAGCAGGTCGAGTTACGAGCGTGCATGTGAAGGACCGCACACTGGACGGACGGATGGTGGATGTTGGCAAAGGGGTGATTGATTTTGCAACGATCCTGCCGCGTGCTGAGGAGCTAGGTATGCTACACGCGTTTGTAGAGCACGATACACCGGATGCTCCAATCGAGAGTATTCGCTACAGCTTCAATGCACTTAGTGCCCTAAAGGTTTAAGCACGCCTAGGGAGGTCCGAAGGCTTCCAGCTACCCTGATCGCTCCGCGTGACGGAATCGAAGGTGGCGCCTAGGTTGTTCATCCCGAAGAGCCAATAGGTCAAGTTCCGGAGGCTATATCATGTCGGTCAGCAATAAGGTCACACATGTACTGATCACCCTTATCTTCGTTGCCTTTCTCTGGCCTATGGCCATGGATGCACAGGGGCGTGGTGGTGGCCGTCCGAGTCCTGCGGATAGTAGAAATCTTAGAGGCGTGCTCGGGGATGTCCCGATGACGGAAGCTGACAGCGCAATCAAGGAAGTCGTCGACCTCCTCGATTTCGAAAGCTACAAATCACTGATTCGCGGACTGACAGAATTTGGCGATCGTGAGCAAGGCACACCGCGCAATGCTGCAGCGGTCGACTGGATTGAGCAGACGCTGCAGGGTTGGGGTTACCAGACCGCTCGTATCCACTACGACTACATGCCGCGGGGCTCTGATGTCACCGAACCACGTGAAGAGGTCTATGCGACACTCATAGGTGCTAGCTCTCCTGGTGAGATGTACATCTTGGGGGGGCATATGGATGGGCGAGGCGGTGGTCAGGCTGCGAATGATGACGCTTCCGGAACAGCACTTGTCATGGAGATTGCTCGAGCGCTGGCTTCCTCGGGAGTGACTAGTGCTCGTTCGATTCGGTTTGCGTTGTGGAACAATGAGGAGACCGGGTTAAACGGAGCCCGTGCATATGTTGAGCAGCGGCAAGCGCTGCAGGGAATCGAGGAGCCTCAGGGATCGGGCAATTACCCAGAACCTAGGTGGTTGGGCATGGTTCAACACGACATGATGCTTTGGGATCATGGGAATCCCGTAACACACAATCAGGCGCTTGATGCTGATGTTGATATCGAATTCCAGCTGAACTCGGAGATGGCTGATGCCTCGGCGCAACTGGCTCTCGCACTTCTCAACGCGAACCGGATGTTTGCTACGCACTATCCGGCAGTCATGAGTAATGCCATGAGTAACACAGACTCTGGCCCATTCCAGGATATCGTTGCTGCTGTGAGTCTGCGCGAGAACCGTCGGCTCTATGAGACTGGGAACCGTGCCAACCCACACTGGCATCAGCCGACAGACTTATTCGTAACTTTTTCAGATGATGATTTTCGACTGGGTTTCAACGCAGCTCAGACGACGCTAGGTGCGGTTGCAAGACTCGTGGAGGCGAGGGTACGACGCTAGCAAGATTACTTTGCGGTCAACCGGGCAGTGACGGGATGACCTGAACCTTAGACCGAGAAGGTTGAGTAGCCAGCCAGCCTGATGGAGGGCAAGTGACGCTGAAGGCGCAAGACGATTACGACGCCATAATAGTCGGTTCGGGTGCGGCAGGTGGCATGTGTGCGTATGTGCTAGCCTGTTCTGGGGTCAAGGTGCTTATGCTTGAGGCAGGGCGTGATTACGACCCGGTTTCCGAGACCCCGATGTTTCAACTTCCCTTTGATGCACCGCTGCGAGCAGCAGGAACACCTGAAAAACCATTTGGATTTTATGATGCAACAGTTGATGGTGGCTGGCGTGTACCGGGAGAGCCCTACTCGAGTGCTGAAGGAACAGATTTTTTATGGTGGCGTGCGCGGATGCTAGGAGGCCGTACAAACCATTGGGGTCGAATATCACTTCGCATGGGCGAGTACGATTTCAAGCCACACTCGCGTGACGGACTCGGGTTTGATTGGCCGATGTCCTATGAGGACGTTGCACCATATTACGATAAGACGGAGGCCTTGATCGGCGTTTATGGGTCAAACGAAGGACTTGAAAATACGCCGAACTCCTCTCCAGGGGTGTTGCTACCTCCTCCGGCGCCAAGAGCGGAAGAGCTGCTCACCCAGAAGGTTTGTCGTGAGAGGCTAGATATCCCCGTAGTCCCAGCCCATTTGGCCATCCTGACTCAGCCACTTGAGGCCGACCGAATTGCGCGTATGCTCTGGCCGAACAATGAGATGGCTCGGCGTGTGACTGCAGAATCGATGCGTGCTAGAGCTGCGTGCTATTACGCGACTCCTTGCGGTCGTGGTTGCTCAATTAAGGCGAACTTTCAATCACCGACAGTTCTGTTGCCACCAGCAGCAGCGACAGGCAACCTCAATGTCATCACAAATGCGATGGTGCGTGAGGTCACAGTCGACACGAATGGGCGAGCGACTGGAGTCCACTACATCGACAAGGATACACGGCTTGAGGAGCACGTGAGTGCCCGTGTCATAATCCTCACAGCAAGCGCATGTGAGTCAGCACGCATTCTTCTCAACTCAAAGAGCTCTCTTTTCCCGGACGGACTCGGTAACGGAAATGGGCTTGTTGGTAAGTATCTGATGGATACTGTAGGTGCTGGTGTGCAGGGTCAGATTCCAGCGCTTGAGAATATGCCCCCGCATAACGCTGATGGTGCCTCAGCGATGCACCTCTATATGCCCTGGTGGCTCTATCAAGATCAGGCTCGAGGCCAACTCGACTTTGCTCGTGGCTACCACATCGAGTTTGGTGGCGGTCGGAAGATGCCCGGATTTGGTTCTTTCGGAGGGGTCGAGCCTCTTACCATGGGCTCTTATGGCCAGAGCTTCAAGGAAGACTGTCGTCGCTACTACGGGTCTTTCCTTGGCTTTGCCGGTCGTGGTGAGATGATCCCGAACGATGACTGCTACTGTGAGATTGATTCCGAGCAAGTCGATGAATGGGGGATTCCTACCCTACGCTTTCATTGGACATGGTCGGACCATGAGCTTAACCAAGCACGGCACATGCAGCAGACATTCGGGGAGATCGTTGAAACAATGGGCGGACACGTGCTTAGCACCATAAATGAGGACGGAGCAGATGCCATAGCGAAGCCGGGAGAGATCATTCATGAAGTGGGTGGCGTAATAATGGGAAACGATCCATCTCGCTCGGTTCTCAATGAATTTTGCCAGTCATGGGAAGTCGACAATCTCTTCGTTCCCGATGGAGGTTGCTTCGTGTCGAACGCCGATAAGAATCCGACGCTTTCCATCATGGCCATCGCATGGCGTGCGGCCGACTACATTGTTGATCAGTTGAACCAGAGGAATCTCTGATGGCTAACGAATCACAGAATAGCGATCGGGATAAGCGCTCAGAAGATATTTCTAAGTATAGACTTGAGTTGCCAGTGTTGGGTGCTGTGAGCATAGATCGGCGACAGGCATTGAAGGTTATGGCAATCGCAGCTGCAACTCCGGCTCTGGTTTCATGCAAGCCTGACGAAGAAGCTTCTGAAATCTTGATGACTCCTGCTTCCGCATCGAACCCGAAGGCAAGAGGAGATGCGTGGGATCCAGATCTCCTCACACCGACGGTACCCTGGGAGCGATCGTTGACCTCAGATGAGCTACAGTCCCTGGCAGTGCTTTGCGACGTGATCATTCCGGCTGATGAGCGCTCACAGTCGGCCAGTCAACTTGGTGCGCATGATTTCATAGACGAGTGGGTGAGTGCTCCGTATGAAGCAAACCAATCAGATAAGATTGTCGTGCGTGAGGGTCTTGTTTGGCTTGATAGTGAGGCTGTCCGGCGATTCGGTGATGCAACACGTTTCAGAGAACTCACACCGGATCAACGCATAGCGATTTGTGATGAAATCTGTTATCTGCCGAATACCCGCTCTGAACTCGAGTCTGCGGCTCTATTTTTTGATAAAGTCCGAGATCTGACTTCCACAGCGTTCTGGACGACACCCGAGGGTATGGGGGATCTGCAATACGTGGGTAATGTCCCTCTACCGCGCTGGGATCCACCACCACCGGAAGTTCTCCGACACATTGGGCTGGAATAAGATGACTTACTGGCACACAACACCCGCATCATTCACACCGGATCACTATGCCTGAGAATAGAAGTACTGAATCAGGAGCGAGCATCGATTCTTCGAGACTCTTTATAGGTAGCTGCGTTGCTTTGATCGCGACATCGGTCGCATTCGCCACTGTAGGTGCGATCATGCTTTCGCTTAAGCGTGAGTTTGTGCTAACAAACGAAGAAGTAGGATGGATCGGAGGTGCTGCACTATGGGGCTTTGCCGTATCGCAACTCTTGTTTGCTCCATTCGCGGATACGCTTGGTATGCGTTTCTTGTTGAGGCTCTCGTTCGTCGGGCATTTTCTAGGAGTGCTCACGATGGTCATCGCTGGGGGCTTCTGGGCTCTCTTCGTTGGTGCCCTGGTGATCGCAATGGCCAACGGTCTGGTTGAGGCTGCTTGTAATCCTCTTGTCGCCGTGCTTTATCCGGATAATAAAACGGTAAAACTCAATCAGTTTCATGTATGGTTCCCCGGCGGAGCTGTTCTTGGTGGACTCGCCGCATATGGACTCGATAAGGGAGGAGTGACAAGCTGGGAGTGGCAAATTGGACTCGTTTTGATCCCAACCCTGATTTATGGGGCGCTCCTGCTACGGGAACCATTTCCCGAAACAGAAGGTGTCCAAGCGGGGATAGGTATGGGTGAGATGTTCCGAGCGGCGCTCGCCACACCTTTTATATGGGTAATGCTCATCGCGATGGCGATGACAGCATCGATCGAACTCGGTCCAAACCGCTGGGTACCGGCTGTGGTTGAGGCTGGTGGGATGCCCGGGATTTTGGTTCTTGTATGGATTAGCGGGTTGATGGCTATACTGCGTTATAAAGCGGGCCCTGTGGTGCATAGCCTTTCACCGACTGGGATCTTGGTTTTATCAGCGCTCGTCTCCGGCATTGGTCTCCTTTGGCTGAGCTATGTAAGCACATTGGCAATGACTTTTGCAGCCGCAACGGTTTTCGCGATTGGGGTTTGCTACTTCTGGCCTACCATGCTTGGTGTGGTCTCGGAACGCGTTCCGCGGAGCGGCGCTCTTGGGTTGGGACTGATGGGTACTGTTGGAATGGCTACGGTTGGCCTTGTTACAGCACCACAGATGGGAAAGATCGCTGACGGGTATGCGCACGATCAGATTTCAGCAGAGCAGGTTGTCGAATTACTCCAGCAAGCCGAGACAGGACTTACCGGTGGAGCTGCAAATGACGTTCAGTCTGCCAGGTTGGCAGCGGCTGAGGTTCTAGAGACATTCGGCACGAGTGGTGCACTGCCATATCCTGGCACAGCGAATAGTCTCAGGGCCCTCATTAATTCTGATGCTAACGAGATGCTTGTAGCAGAGGCTCAGGCGATCCTCGGCCCAGCAGACAATTACGGTGGTAAGATCTCATTTCGTTTCGTAGTACCCCTTTGCGCTATCCTGCTGCTGCTGTTCAGCGTTATGTATGCCCAAGATCGTCGAGTTGGGGGTTACAGGATCCAGAGGATTGAGGGATCCGCGTGACCATACGTTATGGGATGGTTGGAGGGGGTCCTGGTGCTTTTATCGGGCAGGTCCACCGGATGGCCGCTGCACTCGATGGCGGTTATCAACTAATAGCGGGAGCCTTCTCATCTGATCCGGTTAAATCAAAAGAGACTGCGCGGGACCTGGGTCTCGATCCCAGTCGAGCATACGACTCGTATGAGGAGATGGCTGAGTCAGAATATGCGCTACCAGAAGGTGACCGGATTGAGCTTGTGTCGATTGTTACACCGAACCACCTGCACCATGACGTGGCCAGTACTTTTCTGCGAAAAGGTGTCCACGTAATCTGCGATAAGCCGTTGACCACTACAGTGGAGGATGCTGAAGATCTGTGCGATTTAGCCGAAAAGCATAGCTGCCTATTCGCGTTGACCCATAGTTACACTGGATACCCAATCGTGAAGGAAGCCCGTGAGCGGGTTCGTGGAGGAGAACTTGGAGAGATCCGAAAGGTTGTGGTCGAGTACAACCAGGGATGGCTGTCCACGCCCCTGGAAACCGAAGGGCATAAGCAGGCAGAGTGGCGGACGGATCCCGATCGAGTCGGTATTTCCTCAGCTTTGGGTGATATCGGGTCGCACGCCCATAATTTGGTCCGGTATGTCACTGGATTAGAGGTACAGCGTCTTTTCGCGGACCTAGGCACGGTGGTCGATGGTCGTAAGCTTGAGGATGATGCGACTGTGCTCCTGGAACTCGAAGGGGGTGTAAGGGGCCTGCTTTCGGCTTCCCAGATCTCTACTGGTGAGCGCAATAATCTCAGGCTTCGGATCTACGGCAGCAGTGGCGGTCTGGATTGGTCTCAAGAGGATCCGAATAGGCTGCGCCTGGTTGAATCAGATGGATCAGAGAGGATTATTTACAGGGCTGCGGGTGCTGCGTCAGAACGAGCGCAAGCGCATACCCGGCTCCCGGGCGGCCATCCGGAAGGCTTGATAGAGGCTTTCGCGAACATCTACAGAAATGTCGCTAGTAGCGTGAGCAGTGATGGCACAGTACGCCCATTCGCGGACGACTTTCCAACGGTCCAGGACGGAGCACACGGGGTCTACTTCATCCAGAAAGCACTGGAGAGCTCCCGTTTAGGTGCTTGGGTGGATGCGTCGTATAAACCTCCTGGAGTGTAGCATGAGTGCCTTAGAACTTCTGGGGAAAAGCTCGGATAGGTTCTGTCGCCTCAGTTCATCCTACCCACCTAACGAAAGACAGGATATATGAGACACGTGGTTAAAGGGCTCGTCTTGTTCCTCATATTTTCCACTCCAGTGGTCGGCCAAGAGGTCGGCCACAAAGCACGAGGAGAGCTTATTCCGGCTAGTATTCATTTTGAATTGTTTCCAACGTCAACGGTCGAGGGTGTACTCACCTCAGACCTGCAGTTGGAGACAGAAGATGGGATCATCATAGCTAAAGACGAGTTGATAAATCCGGAATATTTCGTTGTGGACCGTGCTAGAACTGCTTTGTTTAGCGCAGTTGGTATGACCGCTTTGGTTGCACTGATTGAGGGAGTCAGAAAATGCGCGTTATCCGGAAATGAGAACGATGGAGGATGGATGCCAATTCCGACAGAAGCAGCATGTTCTGGCTATTCTTGGCCACTAGTGATTGGACTTGGTGTGGGCATCGGGATCCCTTTGTCGTTCTTAGAAGGAATGGCCGAGGGAGAATGGAAGCCTTGGTAGGCGTGGGTCAGCGCGCCGATGGAGACGCGATTAACCTCATAAGCCATTGTAATGCAACAACGTAAAAAACATGTTGTGTCCTACATCAGAGGAGATACGTGAGTCGACCTGTTACTCTATTCACTGGCCAATGGGCTGACCTGCCGCTTACAGAACTTGCTGAGAAAGCGGCTTCTTGGGGCTACGATGGTCTCGAACTCGCCTGTTGGGGAGACCATTTGGACGTTTTACGTGCCGCGGAAGATCCGGACTACTGCGTAGCCCACAGAGAAATGCTTCAGTCTCATGGGCTGGATGTTTGGGCAATCAGCAATCACTTGGTAGGACAGGCTGTTTGCGACCGGATTGACGAGCGCCATCAATCGATTCTGCCTTCACGGGTATGGGGTGATGGGAATCCTGAGGGTGTCCGCGCACGCGCGGCAGAAGAGATGAAACTTATGGCTAGGGCTGCTGCGAACCTTGGGGTAGGGGTGGTCAACGGATTCACGGGGAGCTCCATCTGGCACCTTCTGTACTCATTTCCTCCTGTCTCGGATGAGATGATCACAGCGGGATTCACTGATTTTGCGGAGCGATGGAACCCGATTTTGGATGTTTTTGACGAAGTGGAAGTTCTCTTCGCTCTGGAAGTGCACCCTACCGAGATAGCATTCGATATCGTGACTGCTGAGAGAGCACTGGACGTGTTAGGAAATCGCTCGGCGTTCGGGTTCAATTATGATCCGAGTCATCTTGCATACCAGGGGGTCGACTGTGTGGATTTCATCCTTCGTTTCGGCTCACGGATTTATCATACTCATATGAAGGACGTCTGGTGGTCTGACCACCCGAAGCCTTCAGGAGTTTTTGGTGGCCATCTTCCTTTTGGTCACACTGACAGATACTGGGATTTCCGTTCTTTAGGGAGGGGCTACGTTCCCTTCGAAGAGGTTGTTAGAGCTCTGAACCGTGTCGGCTATGAAGGCCCGCTTTCAGTGGAATGGGAAGATGCTGGCATGGAACGTGAGCATGGTGCAGCCGAAGCGTGTGACTTTGTACGGGCGCTGGAATTCCCGAGATCTGACACAGCTTTTGATTCTGCCTTCTCTGATAGTTCTTAGTCCACACCAAGCTCTGAAAAGAGTGATTGCAGAGAATCACTCATTGCATTGTGTTCTAGGATGACGGTCCGGCAGGAAGCTTCAGCTACGCGCAGTTGGCGCTCCCGTTCCTCCCACGTGCTTGCAGTATCGTTATACATGTTGAAGGTGCCCAGGTAGGTCTCATAACGATCCTGGGGTACACCTCGTTCATCGAGTGCCTCAAAGCTGTCGACGCGAGCTCGGAGCAAATCGAGTCGAGCTCTTAGTTCCACAAGCTCAGTTTCGCCAGAAACGATTGATTTCTGACACCGTTCGGCCGTTGCACGCGCCCGGTATAACCCTTCGCGAAGGCGGTCCACTTCCTGAGCCATACGTTCCTGTTCGATAATGCGTCTGCCTCCGACCAAGAGAACGGCACCAAAACTCAAGATCAGCACTGCACCGATCACAGATTTGATGATGGTTCTCAAGAAGTCACTATTCCTGCACGGTGAAGCTGAACATCATGCCTGCACTCAAGTGTTCAGCGATGTGACAGTGAAGCATCCACTCACCAGGATTCGACATCTCAACGAGCAAGTCCATTGAGGACCCTACTGGCACGATTGCAGTGTCTTTCCAGGCAAGGTTCTGATTTTCGGCACCATCCATCGAGGTGACGAGAAAGCGCTGGCCATGGATATGGATTGGATGATTCATCGGATGGAACGAATCAGGTGAATTGAAAATTCGTATCTTGACTAGGTCCCCTACCTTAAAGTTCCAGTCAATATCATTGTTTTCAGCGCCTGTATCCCGATCTTTGAGAATCCAGGCCACCTGATCTCCGGTAGAAAGCCAGTTCATGACTGGCATCGCATCATTCCACTCCATTGGAGGGAAGAAAAGCGTGTCTGCTTCCATGGCAAGCACGATGGGTGTGGGAAGATCTTGAACACGGACGGTTGCTTCGAGCTCGTAGTCTGGTTCACGATTGAAATGAGGACGGTACGGCTCGAGCTCAGCGGCTATTTCATCGTGCACCCTTAGAGAGTAGAAGCTGTCCGAGATACCCGGCGCAGCTGTCTCTGTGGAAACAGTCACAATCGACAAGGTGTCAACATGTGGGTAAAACTCACCCCGGAAGTGGTTAATGGCCTGAATACTGTTGGCAATCAAGGTAGTTCCCGGCTCTTCGAACCTAACGTCAACCACATATCGTTCTGCAGGCGCTATCACAACTGATTCGACCCAAGCTTCACGCTCAAAACGTCCAACATCAGACGCGATGAGTTTCACCTGCGCTCCACCGAATGTGACATTAAATGTTCTGGAATTTGCCACATTGGTGAGAAAGAAACGTACGACCTCTCCCTGCTTGGCTGACAGCTGATGATTGGTCTCACCATTAACCATCATCACATTCCCGAAACGCCCCATCAGAGCATGTGTGGGTGCGCTCTCACCCCAGGGTAGTACGCCCTGCTCATCCATAAGAATATCATCTAGGACCAGAATCTCTTCTCGGTGAGCCGGGCCGTAGTAGCTAGGATTCGGAGAGGTCACCAAAAGATTTCCGAAAAGTCCTAGGTCCTGCTGCACATCCTCTCGGGCGTGCGGATGATACCAAAACATCCCGGCGTCAGGGACATGCACTTCATAAACAAAACTCTCTCCCCGCTGGATCGCTTCCTGCGTTACACCAGGGACACCGTCAAACTCATTGTCTAGACGCACACCATGCCAATGGATTGTCGTCGGTAATTCGATTTCATTCCTGACGCGCACAACGAGTGTAGCGTCCTTTGGAGCTCGAATTAATGGACCTGGGTACTGTCGATTGTACCCAAACATCACCATCTCATGGCCATTGAGAATGCGACGCACAATTGACACCTCAATATCTAGCGTATCTCCATCGATCATCTCAACAACCTGGGATGGCTCTGCTTCTGGGAAGTTTGCGGGATTTATGCCTGCGGCAGGCAGGAAGGCCCCTACCACGGGCACAACCCCGGTTAGGCCCGGAAGCATGATCATGTTCGGGTCCATTGGTACCATTCTCCACCCACCTGACATACCCATGCCTGGCATTTCTGACTGGGCGTGTAGTGGGCTAGCTAAAACCGCAGCCGTCACTACTGTCAGACAATACCTAGCGACTCTCATGATTGGGGTTGGGGGCGGCGGCATCATGGTCCCTTACCTTGGCATGGATGGCGACTACAAGGCCTTGGGTTTTCGAAGCGCCAGTGGCGCTAGTTTGCGTAGCCGTACGCAGCACAATTTTCTTGCTGGAGTGCGCCATGCCCTACCATGGTGTGCATCATTCCACTGCGGGACATTCCGCGGAATACAATTGGCCCAGCCCACATTGATTGTTCCGGATTGTTATCCGCTTCGAGTGTTATGACAACCAAGAACTTGTTCCACTTGACCTTCCCTGATGCCCTAAGGTCTTGGTCGAGCGGCCCCAGGCGTTCAATTCTGTCTAATTCTCTCGTTGTGACCCAGGCCACGAGCCGGCCTTCTGTCGGGAGTTGCATGCGCTCCAGCGAGACACGAACCAAGTACTCGTAGCTCCCATCCGGTGAGATGGCCACAGAAAATGGCGAGCTTGCGGGGACAGATAGATCAGCCCTGCCTGTTGCTAGCCCAGTTCCAGGAATGTTCTTTGTCGTTACTAACTCAACCGTATAGTACTCTGCCCCCTCTAAGGGGCAGTATCCTGCCTCTTCTGCTCCAATAGGGGAGGTAGTGGCCAGGGGTAGTGTAAAGGAAATCAGAACGGCTAGCCCCAACATCTGTCTGTAGAGCATCACGTATACCTGCTTGACCCCTGAGCGTTAGTTAGTGGTCACTAATCGGACGTGTGACTACTGGCCGGTCCCAATCTTGAGCTGAGGAGATATTTGGATAACCCCAGTTCTCCCCATTCCAGCCCTGAAACCCGTCCATGCTGAACGTCCAAAAACCGGTTGACATGTCACTGATTACTATCAGCCCGTCTTCATTGCGCACGTCCACACCAAATGCGCCGTTAAACATCGCGGGACGGTCAGCGCTTGGTGCTCCTATATATGTGTCATAATAGCCAACGGTAGCAGGATTTTCAGGATCTTGGAGGTTGAAAATCTGAAGGCCATCCAAGTATCCAGAAACAAATACGTACGGCCACCGAACCTCATGGTTGTGCACGAGATGGCGCCAGTCAGCTGTAAAGGCCGAGATCGGCGATCGGATGTTTGTAACTTCCCCTTCCAGCGCCGGCTGCAGATCAAAGATTCTGAGCGGAGCATACTGGTATTCGCTTTCTGCGATCACGTAACGCCCGTCAGCGCTTGGCGTGAAGGTGTGACCACCCTGGATCCCGCTTATACCTGTCAGCGTAATGCGGAGTTGCGGTTCCTCCAGATTTGAAACGTCGTAGATGTAATATCCGCCCGTACCCCCACCGTAGAAGCGATCCTCTCCCGTATCAGGATGATATCCTAGATAGAAGTCGTGGTATCCGCGGCCGCCGCCTCTGCCAAACGCGCTTTCAGGCACAGGTACCATGCCTACTCGAGCGTTCTCAAGATCTCCCTCAACGATCAACCCAAGATCGTAAATGAGTGCACCTGGAGCGCGTGCAGTCGTGAACAAATAGACTCGGCCATTGGAGTGCTTGTAGATGAAAATATTGTGGAATCCACCCGGCATCTCTGGTTCCCGAATACGGGCGGCTTCACGCACGGTAGATGGGTCAGGTAGTCCGGTTACATCAAGAATGACAGCACCAAGGTCACTGTTCGGGCCACCTGCCCCGAACTGAAGGGATTGCACCAAGTAATAGCGATCGTTCCACTTAAAGTGCTTCACATCCATACCGCCGGTACCCTGATGGAGATCCTGATTCTCAATTCTCCACTCATAAAGAAGCTTAGGTCTCTCCGGATCTTCGATGCTGATGATGTCCGTGCCCCTGGGTCCCTCGAAGCCGTATACCATCCGCGCGACATATGCAAATGGCCGGTGCATTTCCTGCTCTATGTCCATGTCAGCGACAGATAGCCGCGGCCCAAGTGGAAGGTGGCCTAGCACTTCCATATTGTCGCTTCCCCTCTTCAGTGGATTCCAGGGCACGTTCTGAGCTGCCCCAGGGGATACGAGGGTTCCGGTTAGGACAACAGCGGTGAGCATTAGACTGGTAGATCGTATGGCCTGCATAAGGCACCTCTTAACTGTGTGGTTATAAGCTAAAGTTGAGTGCTGTCAGCGTCGGTGGGCAAGATGGTCCCTACTTCCGGTCCATCCACCACTCGTCCTTCAGGATTGTAATATTCTGCTCCTGCTCCTGGCCATCAACAGACATTATGACCGTGTATTGGCCCTCGGGGGCAGAGCTATATGCGTAACGTATATTGTCCCGTGGTGCCCCCCCACGTCCACCACGCCCCCCACCACGTCCCCCACCACCGCCACCATCACGGAGTCGGTCCTGCTCTGCTGTACTCCGTTCGATTCGTTTCTCCATATCCCATAAGACACGATGAATGCCGGCGTCAGCCGGACCTTTGATTTCGGCGACAGGCAGCGCATTCTGGTATACGGTAAATATTACGGAGTCGGAGGCTTCTCCTGAGAGGTAGTAATATATCGCAGCCCCCTCGGGCTCACTCTCACCGTTAAAATTAGATGATGAGTAGTTCGTCAAGTCAGGACTAACCCACCGGACTTTGGGTTCTGGTTCAAAAAGGTGAGCATCTTTAGCGAGTACTTCCGGGTTGAGTTCCGTAAGCGAGCTGATATCAGTGATGTAGATTCCGCGCCCATGGGTTGCCGCGACCAAGTCATTTTCTCTCGGGTGGATCTTCATGTCATGTACAGGTGAGACTGGCATATCAAGCTTCATGCTTGTCCAATTCCCCCCACCATCGATTGAGACCCAGATCTGAAATTCAGTACCCACGAATAAGAGGTTGGGATTCGTATGATGTTCGCGGATTACGTTGATTGGTTCTGCTGGCAGATTCGACGAGATATCGGTCCAAGACTCGCCGAAGTCACTTGTCTTATATACAAAGGGGCGGAAGTCGTCTCTGCGGTACCCTGTATAAGATATGTAGGCGGTACCAAGATCATGGTGGGATGCCTCGACCCGACTCACCCAATACTCGGGGTTATTCGGGATGTTGTCGTTTAGGAGTTCCCAGGATAGTCCGTCATTGTGAGTCACCTGCACGTTGCCATCATCTGTACCAACCCAAAGCAATCCGGCTTTTAGCGGAGACTCATCGAGTGACGTGATTGTTGCGTATTGGATGTTACCGTCACCCCCCTTTCCTGTGGTCAGTGTTGCAGGATCAGCTTTGGTGAGATCCTCGCTGATCATCTCCCAATTCTCACCCCGGAAGGATGATCGCATAACCTTATTTCCAGCGTGATAGATAACGTCGCAGTCATGGACAGAGACGACGATCGGGGCGTTCCAGTTGTAGCGCATGTCGGGATCATCGTAACGGATGCCCTTGCGATCCCCGGTCCACAGGTCGAGTCGGCTAATTGGCCCAAACTGAGATTCATTATAGAGGAAGCGGTTATTACAGGTGTCGAACTCGTTGTACATGCCATCACCACCACCCACTCGGTCCCACATTTCAAAGTAAATCGGTCCTCCGGAGGGATTTGTGCTATAGGCCATATGTGAGCCATTGTCCTGTAAGCCACCAGCTACTCGGTACGGGTGAGACATGTCGATGCCGACCGCATAGAACTGAGCTAACGACTGAAAGTCCGGATGGTACCAGTTCTCTGCACCGTCGTAGGTGATTCCCAAGCCATGATCATAGCCGAGGATCATGTGATTCGAGTTATCAGGGTCAATCCAAAGAGCATGATCGTCACCGCCGAAGCCAAGTGGGCCGCTTTCCCATGTCTCTCCGCCGTTACTTGTGCCCCAGGATCGAGCAGAGAGTACGTGGACAATGTCCGCGTCATTGGGGTCTATGATAATTTGTCCATAGTAATAAGCGGGACCACCACCGATTGATTGCCCATCGGGACTTACTTTGTCCCATGTGATTCCAGCATCATCCGATCGATAAACCTCTCCTCCGATCATTCCGCGGCTGGACTCGTGATCGAGTAGTTCTTGTCGACGCTCCTCTTCGGGCATGTCGTTCTTATTCGCGTTCTCGATCGTTACATAGACGATACTAGGGTCGCGTTCGTAAATATCGACTCCGATTCGTCCGAGCATACCTTCGGGAAGGCCAGCTCCCAGTTGTATCCAACTGTCCCCACCGTTCGTGCTCTTATAGAGCCGGCTTCCAGGACCACCCAGATCAAATGTGAATGGAAGACGCACCTTGTCGTAGCTAGCCGCGTACAAGGTTTGAGTGTCGGTGGGGTCCATGACCACATCCACGACGCCGATACGGCGGCCTTCTATCTCTGGCCCAAGAACCCGGGTCCAGCTGTCCCCACCATTAGTTGTTTTGTAGAGACCGCGCTCCTCGTTCTCTGAATAAAGATGACCTAGAGCAGCGACGTAGACGATGTCTGGATTTAATGGGTGGACCACTATGCGACCAATGTGATGTGATTCAGGTAATCCCAGATGAGTCCAAGATTCCCCTGCGTCAGTTGACTTATAAACACCGTCACCCCAATAGCTGCTTCTCGAGTTATTCGCTTCTCCAGAACCGAGATACAGGATGTCCGGGTCGGATGGGGCCACGGTAATCGCACCGATCGAGAACACGTCTTGGTCCGTAAACAATACGTCAAATGTGATTCCGTTATTTTCTGTCTTCCAGAGTCCCCCTGAGGCAGTAGCTATATAGAAAGTGTATGGACGCTGATTTGGCACTGCGATATCGACGAAGCGCCCACTTTGACGAGTTGGGCCGATCTCCCGGTACTCAAGGTTGTCCAGAAGTGCCTCATCTAGCCTCTGTGCAGTCAGATGTTGCCTCGACCATGGTCCCGCAGAGATAACTAAGAAAAACACAGAGAGGAAAAGCCTGACTCTATAAGGCTGCATGGGGTTGACTCCAGTGGTGTGCTTACGACGGACTTATGGTTTGAGATCGGAGCGTAGAGAGGAGAGCGTATCCCGGCAAGTGTATCCCAAAGCTTGCCTCGAACGTCTCGCTGTGGTTTACTATGGCCTGTCGAAAGAAATACAGGCGACACTGGACTATAGGAGATAAGCCCGTGTCTACAATAGATCTGGATGTACCTGACATCGGGGATCCGATGCTTGAAGATGAAATCGCCCTTGATTTGACCCTGATTAAATATGTCCTCTCATTGGGGTTCGGGCTCTTTGTGGTCTGGATTATAGCGATGATACTTTTGCCCTAAGGTTAGCGGGCAAGAACCCAGGGATTGGCGGCCTGTACCTCTAGAGGTACAGGCCGCTTTTTCAAGTTCACCACAGATAATATTCAGCCTCTAGGCGGTCCTTCCAGTAAGCCTTCCAAGGGCTCTTCTCTTGCTCCGTTCTCGTCACAGACTGCGAACATTGATTCTGAACTGCCATACATCGCTACGCCTGCATAGTCGCCTTGCTTATTCAGAATGAAAAACCGGAGGTCGAAATTGGGCAAATCCCGAGTATTGAGGAGGCGTGACTCGATTGTGTTGTCTCTTACGCGGGCAAGAGCGGCCATTCCAGCATCCTTTGGAGACATCCCTTGCCGCATGAGTTCCACGATTAGGAATGAGGCACAGTTGTAAAGGTTAGCTTCTCCTCGCCCTGTCGAGCCGCAAGCTCCTACTTCATTGTCCACATACTGACCTGCTCCCAGGATCGGTGAATCTCCCGCACGCCCGGGAATTTTCCAGGACAGACCGCTTGTTGTTGTTACTCCACATATGTCTCCGTCTGCTGAGAGACCCTCAAGACTCGTTGTCCCCCAAAAAGAGTGCTCTGGGATAAGATTGTCGTCGACCATTGATAGGCCTGCATCAAGTGAAGCACTGTAGAAATCTTGGAGCCTGGTGTCATAAGAAGCATTAGGATCGGCTTTATCTCCATTCTGTTCTGGGAAACGACCTCTTCGGACCCGATCCTCGGGGTCAAGCCAATGGTTGGGGTCAACTCGACGTCGCCACTCAAGCCAAAGTGCTCGGGATGCCTCAGTATTGAGATCTTCATGGATCTCGAATCCAAGGGCGCGGGCAAAGTCTTGAGCACCCTGGCCGACGATCAAGTGGTGATCAGTCAGTTCAGCTACTGCTTTCGCGATAAGTGACGGTGTTTTGACACCTTCGATACCTGCTACCCCTCCAGCCCACTTCTTGGGACCATGCATAAGGCAGGAGTCTAGCTGGACTATCCCGTCGGCATTAGGAAGCCCACCGTACCCTATCCCACGCTCTTCAGGATCGAGTTCCGGGATATTCACTCCTGCAACGATCGCATCAAGAACGTCTTCTCCGGAACTAATTCCCCGGAATGCTCTCGCTATAGCGCTTTCTGAGCCACCGTTAGTAAATCGGATACTGCTTACGTCGGCGATGCACAGTGGGCGGGCACGGCGTGTGTGAACGGCTGGGGGAGCATGTTTTTCGTTGTCCAACACCGCAGGTTGAGCACTCACGACCATTGGTGTCGTCGCTACTGCAATTCCCTGTACCGTTGTTTTCACAAAGTCTCGTCTATGCATGAGTTCCTTCAGCTTGTAGTCGTGATTGATCGCTATTCTGGTATTGACTGCCTGTGAACTGAGTCAAGATGGTAAAGTATCTTCTTCGACGAGTTGTTTCGCGCGTGACCAGATGTGGTCGAACATCTCCTCTGTAAGCTTACCGGTAAACGTATTTTGCTGACTCGGATGATATGAGGCGAGCACTATCAGGCTGCCGATTGATGCTTCGGCTCCGTGGCTAAACTGGGGACGTGGACGGGGCACTGAATCACCACGGTCACCAAGAATCCGGAGTGTTTGTAGGTATGCAAAGCTGCCTAGAGTGACGACCACACGTACGGAATGGAGGAGGTCAAACTCTCGCTCCATCCAGCGCCGGCACGTATCTCGCTCGCTGGGATGAGGTTTGTTGGCGGGTGGTGCACAGCGAACTGCAGCAGTAATTAGAACGTCCTTCAGTTCGAGTCCATCACCCCTTGAGATTGAATGTGGCTGGTTCGCAAAGCCAGCCTTGTGGAGTGCACGGTAAAGCCAATTACCCGAACGATCTCCTGTAAACATCCTGCCGGTGCGGTTTGCCCCATGTGCAGCAGGAGCAAGTCCTACAACTAAGATGCGTCCATTTGGGTCACCGAATGATGGAACAGGTTTGCCCCAATAGTCATGCTCACGAAACGCTGCGCGTTTCTCTCGGGCTACCTGCTCCCGCCACTTAACGAGTCTCGGACAGCGCTGGCACGCTGTGACGCTTGTCTGAAGCTTGCTAAATGCAGATGCGTTCATCCGTCGCTTTCAAACCAAGCAGACGACCACATAAGCCCAGGGTTGCCTAAGATGGAAGCGGAGACGGGAGTTTGATGGTCGCCACGTCACCGACCCGGATAGCACCTCCTTTGATGAAGCCTCCGTGAGCCCCTCCATACCAGTCAGGATCTAGCGCATCAAGTAGTCCCTGACACTGCTCATCCATTAACTCACACGGACGAGTTTCACCCCTGAGGAGAATATGAGCTTCACCAACTATCAGTATATGATTCTTCATATTCTTTAGCTGAATGCCGCTCACCATAATATTTGCTCTTCGCATTCCAGGTTCGGATTCGGGGAGCGTATCTTTAATCTTGTCAAATATTTCTTTCTCGATCACCGTGACTTGTCTGGTTGCACCGAAATTAGCGTCACCTTCGAGCCCTCTATCCGCTACTGCATTAACCTGCTCGACTGGATCCATGACCCCTCGATGGGATCTTTTCTTCCAGATCGCTTCTACCCTACCGTTCATTATGCCTCCTGTTAAATGAATATTTTTCCCCGGCATTCTGGATAGGATTTCGGGGCACTCGGCAGTTCATCCCTGTTGAGCGGGTCTCCGTTTAGATGGGTAGTCCACGATATTTTCCCACTCTGATGCGTCGGATCGCGCGACTACTGCGACCACAGGATCGGTGTCACTTAGGTTGATCACTTCGTGCGGCACACCTGGTTTGATGAAAATGAAGTCTCCGGCCGTATTGTCCATCGCTTTCTCTAGGCCCATCCCGTATTCGTGGCGCACCTGGCCCTCAAGGATGTACAGCATAACTTCGAAATTGATGTGGCTGTGTGCGTATGCGACTGCGCCCGGAGGTACTATCGCCACATTCATGGATAACCGCCTGGATCCAACATTGTTTGCTGAAATCCCGGTCTTGTAGCGGATGCCATTCCAGCCACGATCAGTTTCTGGGTTTCGGACACAGAGAATTCCACCACCGTCTTCCGCGGTCTCTCGTAGTTTTTCGGACATCGCCCTATTACATGTCATGGAATCGTGACCTCAAATCCTTCCGCCCCAAGATTAAGTTTTGTCGTCAGACATTCAGTTTAGTCCATTCTGACGTGCGGCTCAGTCATCGTGGTTTAATTCGTACTGCCGTTGGGTGTATTCTCTCTCTTTGGCCTGGACTTTGTCACGCGTTCGGGCAGCCCTCATACTGCGTTCTTTCCTGGCTTCAGAGTGGACACTCGGCATAGAAAGCAGCTGCTCCAGATCGCTTCCATTACATGATGGGCAGTCGGGTATCTCTAGCTCTTTTCGAACTAAACCCTCGAATTCGTGTCCGCACTCGCGGCAGAGATAGTCGTAAATTGGCATGAATCAACTCAAAGTTTTGTAAGTGTCAGCATCTTGTGGGCAACCTCATTCCAACGTGAAGATTCCTGAAGATAATGCACGCTACCTAAGTGCTATCGGATTATGCGAGCCTATAGGCTTTTGATTCAGACTGAATAGTTCCTCCCTTATTCATTCATCCCCGCTTGGGTTCGTACGTAGCGTGCTGTCTCCTCATGTGTGGCAAACCAGACATCACCCCGTGTTTTGATATGCTCGATTAGCCCCTCTAGGGCTACAATCCGTGAGCGATGCCCAGTTATATGTGGATGCATTGTGAGCAGGAACATAGTCCCCTCTTCCCACGCCTTATCAAATTCATCTATCCAGACTTGCATTACTTCCCTTGGGGGGCTGTAGGAGTCTCCTCGGGGGTTGAAGAGCGGTGCGTCGTCTAGGATCCATTCAACGGGCAACTCCACAAGGTTCGTCGGCTCACCGTTATGTAGGAGTTCGTACGGACGGTCATCCGCCATAAGAGAGCTCTCGTACACAAAGCCTAGTCTTTGGACTATGTCGAGTGTGTTAGGGCTGAAATTCCAGGAGGGTGCACGATATCCTACGGGTCGCTCTCCAGTCAGCTCTGTCATTGCGTCTACTGCTGCGACTAACAGTCGTTCCTCGGTCGCAGCGTCGAGTTCAGAGTTTCGTTCGTGTATCCAACCATGAACCGCGATCTCGTGAATTCCTGAAGCTTGAATCAAGGTAGCCTGTGAGGGTGCAAGCTTCAGGCTCCATGCAGGAAAGAAAAAAGTGGAAGGAATACCCTCTTCGTTCATGAGTTCAACGACGCGCGGAAGAGCGACCCGCGATCCGTACTCTCCCTGAGAAAGTGGGCCGACGCTAACGCTGCCATCCCGGAGGCCTTGAACCGTCTCGTTGTCTACGTCGAAAGAGAAGAGGACGGCCACTCGGGCTTCGCCGGGCCAACTCTCAGGGGTGAGATCACGACCGGCCCTGACTTGATTGACTGCGTCACGAACTTCGAATTCAGCCCAGTCCCAGGGAGGTGTTCCGGTTTGTTCATTTGACCGAGACGGTTCCTGGCATGCAAAGAGCAGAAATGAAGTTGTGGCAACGATCAAGATGCGGGTCATCGGATGCTCCATTAGAGAATGACTCAGCCTACCTGGCTTAGTTATTTGAGGCCAGAAGCTCTCTGATACTTTCTTCAACGGTTCTTCACTTATGCCAGGCTCTGCAAATTATTGAGCGCTGCTTCGGACAATATCACTCATCGTAGGCGACCCGCATGGTTCCAGAGCTCACCAAGATGGCTCTGCCTCCAACACGTACGGCGGCTGTAGTACCATACGACCTGTCTGCCTCGACGTAGATGAGGCTTGGGCGATCCATCTCGATGCCCTGTTCGACAGTCCAGGACAGTGAGCCATCTTCAGAGGCATCCAACTTCGATAGGTAGCCCCCGAGCGCTGCTGCTGCAGAGCCAGTCGCTGGGTCTTCTGCGACACCCGACCCAGGAGCAAACATGCGGACCCGGATGTCAGCCTCGTCACCCTCAGCCTCCATGCAAACGAGGTATACGTGGTGAGCCCAACTGTCTGCGAGCATTGTTTTCCAGAGCGCCATATCGAGTGAGGCCTTACGTACTGCTGCGATCGTTCGGACGGGAACTACATGATACGCTAGACCACACGAGACCATTTCTGGGTAAAGCCCATCTGGGCAGACATCCTCAGGGCTGAGACCGACCATACGAGCCAGATCTTGGCAGGAGTGAGGTGACTCACGGTGCTCAGGCAGCATCGCGGTTGTGAAGCGCCCAAAGACAGGTTCCCCGTCCTCAATTTGCACGTCGACAGGAACTGCTCCAACATTTTCTTCAAGGATGATAGTAAGTTCTGTAGTGTTTGTTTTACTGACTGCTGGCTGTCTAGCGAGTAGTTGATGTGCGAGGAATACTGCCGTGCCCACCGTGGGGTGTCCTGCAAAGGGGACCTCCACATTTGGTGTAAAAATACGTACCCGCGCCGTTCCTTCGGCAGTCTCCGGTGGCCCGAGAAAAACCGTCTCTGATAAGTTCATCTCTCTCGCAATCCGTTGCATGAGCCCAGTCGGAAGCTGAGTCGCGCTTGGAAATAAGCCGAGCGGATTGCCACCAAAAGTACTATCCGTAAAGACATCAAGAGTGTGGAATGGAAGTTCCATATGCCCTAAGGTGCCCTTCCTCTGTTTTGAGGGATTGTTTATGGGGTCGCAATAAGTACGCAGGTCATCGCAAACTGTCTGTTCCTTATCCCAACCGCCAATGGAAAAGGAAAAGTTGATGGCTTAGTGATGTGACTGAGATTTAGCGATAACTTGAAGATGGTGATGCTCGAGTCCAGAGTCGAGCATGAGGGGTGAAGCCCCTGTCAGTCCCGCTTATGTAAGGTGTTGAGACTTCAGAGATGACTAGAGACCCGCATTTTCAAGCTCTCGAGAACATGTATCTAAACGCACCTATCAATGCTTTTTACGATCCAAGAATTGAGGTGTCAGACGCCGAGGCGATAGTCGAGATTGAAGTGTCAGAAAAGCTATTTCACTCGGCTGAAGCGGTGCATGGCTCTGTTTACTTCAAAATGCTGGATGACGCAGCGTTTTTCGCTGCTAGTGCACTGGAAAAAGAGGTATTCGTGCTCACAACATCATTCACAACCTATCTCACAAGACCTGTTTCATCGGGTCTGCTTAGGTCAGTTGGCAGAGTAGTCAATCAAAATAAATCTCAACTTATTGCTGAGGCGGTCGTATATGATGCTCAGGGTAATGAAGTTGGGCGTGGGAGTGGGATATTCGTGAGGGGCAGGGTGCCATTACGCGAAGTACCAGGATATACCCCGTAATCAACAGGCTAAGATACTGTAGGCAATCACTTATAGTTCAAAGTAAGCGTGCCTGTAGACTCGAGAAGATCCCACACGGAGATTCCATGATGCTAAAGACTTTTGCGTCTCTGGTTCTGAGACTCTGCAGCATAAGCGGATTGTCTGCCACGCTGTTAACTGTTGCTTCGATGATGATTTGTGCGGGGGATATAGCGGAAGCTCAACTCCCCACGATCGGTAGTATCGAGCGGATTGATTCTCGGTTGGATCTGATTGTGTCTTCAGATGCAGAAATGGAAGTGCTAGCCGCAGGCCACGAATGGACTGAAGGGCCTGTGTGGGTTCCTACGCTTGAGGGTGTGCTCTACTCGGATATTCCGAACAATGCGATCTACCTTTGGCGGGAAGGAGGGCCGGCTTCCTTATGGCTTCAGCCATCTGGGTACACGGGCGAAACACCCAGAGGAGGTGAAAGCGGTTCTAATGGACTGCTCTTGGACCATGAAGGCGGGCTGTTATTGGCACAACACGGTGATCGTCGCATTGCACGGCTTGACTCTTCGTGGGATGCGCCCGTAGCGAGCTTTGAAACACTCGTTAGAGAATTCGAGGGCAAGCGCTTCAACTCACCCAATGACCTGGCACTGAACGTAAACGGAGATCTGTACTTCACTGATCCACCATACGGACTGGAACAGGGCATGGAGGATCCAGCCAAAGAACTAGATATACATGGGGTCTATCGGCTGACGGTTGGTGGTTCTTTGACTCAGGTTATTTCTGATTTACCTCGTCCAAATGGCATCGCCTTTTCACCAGATCAAGGTACGCTTTACGTCTCTAACTCTGGGTTGCCGCCAGTCATTATGGCCTACGATGTCACTTCTTCTGGAGATCTGAGCAATGGTCGGACCTTCTACCAATCTTGGGGGGATGGTCTAGCGATTGATCAGCAGGGCAACGTTTATGTCGCAGGACCGGATAACGGTGTCTTAATCATTAGTCCAGATGGCGAACTGCTGGGTTCCTTGAACACAACTCAAAGAACTTCCAATTGTGCCTTTGGAGACGACGGCTATACGCTCTACATCACGTCTGATATGCATCTTCTCCGAATTCGCTTGAATGTTAAGGGTGTCGGCTTCTGAGGCCCAAGCTCACCGGTCAAGAATCTCTTAGGAGCAAATATCGGTGAGAATTGTGTCGCTTCTTCCTAGCGCAAACGAGATGGTTCACCCAATCCCGCCAGGACTGTCTCAGGATCTAGCCCAACCGAGTCTTCTCCCTAGTTACTGAGGTAAACTCAGGGCGACTAGGCGACCTGGCCGTCCAACCTGCAGGACAACAAACTGGTTGCCTTCATGCATATAGGTCATCATCCCATACTGGCCGGGTGAGGGGATCTCAATTTCACCGACGTGCTCCCCCGTAAGCTTATCGTAGGCATTTAACACTGCCGGTCCGGATGAGCCCTCAGTTGCATAAAGAAGGTCGCCAGCCACCATTTGGATTGAGCTTGCCCCACTCCCGGTTTTCGAGAGATCAAGACCCTCAAGTGCCGGGTGATCCAGCACTGTTTGTGGAGTATCCCCAACGGGGACCCACCACAGTCTCTCCCCCGTATTCATGTCGAACGCAGAGAGGCGGCTGTAGGGAGGTTTGTGGAGTGGCAGGCCTTGAATGGTGCCCATCCCACCCCCCGGTCCTGCTACCCACTGAGAAAGAGTCGTTCCCGTTGTAGCCATAGCTTCTGGATCATCGGCTTCGATTCCTGGGATGACCATCCCACCCCCACACCGACGTGCAGAGGCCACGTAGAGGATGCCCGTTGTAGGGTCAAGTGTTGCTGGATTCGTAATATTCAAGCCGCCGTAGCAACGGATGTTGTCTTCAAATCCGGTGCTATGGTCACCGTAGAGCCGGGGGAGGAAAGCGCCACCGACGTTGTATCTACTGACAATCCCCATAGCCTCCGAGCGCAATTCCGGTGTAAAGTCGATGATGTCCGACTCCGGAAGCCCAAGGGGCTCCATTGGCTCTGGCCGTGTAGGGAATGGTTGGGTCGCGGCGGTCCAGTTTCCAGGAACTACGGTCTGCTCGACGGGCCGCTCCTCGATCGGCCAAATCGGTTCACCTGTCTCTCTATCAAAGGCGAAGATTAACCCAGTTTTGGTCGTTTGGATGACTGCGGGTATCCCACGTCCGTCCACCTGCAGGTCAGTAATGATCGGGACATTGGGGATATCGTAATTCCATTGATCATTATGGACGGTCTGGAAGTGCCATACGCGTTCTCCAGTTGTCACGTCCAGTGCGATCACGCTTGTGCCGAAGAGGTTATCACCGGGCCTGAATCCCCCAAAGTAGTCGATGGTTGGTGGGTTCGTTGGTATGTAGACAATCCCACGTTCACGATCTGCAGACATCGGCGCCCAGGAAGAAACATCCCCAGTGTACTGCCACGCGTCGTTTTCCCAGGTGTCATGACCGAATTCGCCGGGACGGGGGATAACATGGAACTTCCACTTGAAGTCTCCATTGTTAGCATCGTACGCCAGAATGTCGCCGGGGACGTTCTCGACTCGCGTCTGGTTGTAGCCTTGTTCAGCTGAGTTGCCGATAACGACGGTTCCATTCACTACGATTGGAGGTGACGATGCAGTGATGAACCCCAGTTCTCTCGGAATCCCATAATCTGGGTTGTACGGTTGATCCCATGCCTCCCAGGGCCCCCAGTTTCTCAGTAGATCAGGTAGTAGGTCGACGACCCCCGTTTGGGGGAATCCATCGATTGCCACGGGAGCGCCAAAGTCTTCTATATGTTGACCGGTTTCGGCATCTATCGCGTGCAGGAAGAAGGCAGGAGAAGTGTAGTAGATGACTCCACGGCCATCACGCTCTCCATACGCTACTCCTTTACCATAGTTCTGTCGCATAGAGCGTTCCCACCGGATGGTATTGGGTTCGCGATATGTCCAGAGCGTCTCACCGGTGTTGGGGTCGATTGCGACCACAGTTCGGCGCTGGCCTGCCACCGTGTAAAGAATGCCGTCGACATACGTAGGGGTGGACTTCATCTGGTAGTCGACTTCGGGCCCAAAGTTGTTCGCTTGCCACGTCCATGCCACTTCTAGATTGCCAAAATTAGATGAGTCAATTTGATCAACTGGTGAATAGCGCGTGCCCCAGGAGTCTGCACTCTGGTAACGCCATTCTCCGTAAGGTGTGCCGCGGTCTTGTGCCTGGCTCAGAGATAGTGGTGCCATCATCAGGGTAAGAATCACGAGAGTGACTTGCTGCAACTCCAAGATTCTACGGTTTGATCGAAACATGCTTTCCTCCTGATGCTGAGTTGCCACAAATGTGACGGGGGTGGCAGGGCGCATGGTAGTATAGTGTCCGCCCTTCAGCTAGGGTGTTTTAAGGTCATCCGGTTACATGCAAATGCCACCCATTCGTAGCTTCCTGATAAGTCAGGAGCCTCGCGCACCTTAGCTTTAGTCGACAGTTTGGCTGATTCGTTTCAAGAATCGCACAGGGAGTTCAGTGAGCATGAGGAAAATGAACAGCCGAAAGAGACTACTGGTCTTTTCTCTAACACTCCTAATTCCAGTTTTTGTGGCAGGCTGTGGATCTAGCCTAGAAACAGGGGGTGCTCCTGATGTAGGGAGCGAAGGAATTCCATCCTTTGAGGTTGATCCTAGCTGGCCGCTCGAGATGCCAAACGACTGGATCATGGGTTCGGTCACGGCGGTGTTTGTAGACGCGATGGACCATGTTTGGGTCACGCATCTGCCGGAGACGTTGACCCCGGAAGAGACATCGGCCGTACAGGACCCCCCTATTGGCATGTGCTGTGTACCGGCTCCTATCGTCATTGAATTCGATGAGAGCGGAAACGTCGTTCAGGGATGGGGGGATCCGACGACACAAGACGTGTCAGAGTTCCCACGAAATGCGCATGGACTTTTTGTCGACCACAACGACTTCGTCTGGATCGGGAGCTACCAACATCACCGGGTGATGAAATTTACACGCGAAGGTGATCTCCTAATGACGCTTGGTGAATATGATGTGAATGGAGGGAGTAACGATCCAAATCTACTTGGAGGTCCTGCCGGTATCTGGGTGGATCCGGGCACTAATGAAGTCTTTATCGCTGATGGGTACCGGAATCGGCGTGTGATTGTCTTCGATGGGGACACGGGTAGATATCTTCGACACTGGGGTGCTTACGGAGAGCCGCCTGATGACGAATATCGATCTGGCGATCGTGGTCCAGACTACTCTCCTCCCGAACAATTCTCGACTGTCCATGGCCTTGTCGGTTCGAGCGATGGGTTGATGTATGTGGCTGACCGGCGAGGTAACCGGATTCAGGTGTTCCGCCAGAGCGGTGAGTTCGTCACAGAGAAAGTTGTCGCTCCTAGCACATTGTCATCCGGCTCAGCATTCGTAATCGCTCTTTCTCCCGATGAGGAGCAAGAGTGGTTGTACCTAGCCGATGGAACCAACCATAAGGTCTGGACTCTCAGGAGAAGTGATCTTGAGATTATGGATAACTTTGGCCGCGGCGGACGGCAGCTTGGTCAATTTCTTCGGCCACATGGGATGGGTATCGACTCAGAGGGGAACCTCTACGTAGGTGAGGCATCTACGGGTCGACGCGTTCAAAAGTTCGCGCTCCGGGGTGGCTCCTAACCTAGAAGCCGGTGATACCCTGCTGAGCAAGCCTTTTAACAGGTTGTTTAAAGCACGGACTCGCAAGTTGTTCAGTTGTGAGGAGTGTTGTGTTTTCTAGGTATTCTCTCGTCAGCCATAGCTGCGTGGTAAGCGAAAGACGCCATGATTACTGCGTTCTTCATAAGGTCTTCAATGGGTACTGTGTCGAAGAAATCGAGATTTGTATGTCCGCCGGTACCCCCGACACGAGCCTGTAGAAACTGGAAAGCGGGAAGACCAATGTTGTCGAAGGGTACATGGTCGGTACTACCGACTCCCTGTAGCGAGATGGTGGTCATACCCATGTCGTGAAATGGCTCCATCCATGCCTTGAATATCTGTCGGACATGTTCGTTTTCTTGAAGCCAAATGCCCCTATACTGACCAGGGCCGTAATCTTGATTGAAGTATGCGGAGAAAGTTTCGTACTCTGGGGTGGTACCGATATTGGTATCATTAGGGTTACCAAAGTGCTCGCGCACATAAGCTCTGGAACCATAAAGACCTTGCTCCTCTCCAGACCATAACGCGACCCGGATAGTTCGGCGCGGCTCAGCGCCAATAGCTTTCAGAATGCGAGCTGCCTCTAAGACGACCGCTACACCCGAGGTATTATCACTTGCATTTGGACTGGCGTGCCATGTGTCAAAATGCGCTCCCATCATGACCACTTCTTGGGCGAGATCCGTCCCTGGTATCTCACCAAGAACATTGCTGGCCTTCTCGACTGAGGTTCCGTGGCTATTGCGTACCTCAACTTCGAGGCTCACGGGGATCTCTCGACGTAGAATCCGATACATACGGTTATAGTGTTCTGGGGTCACTGCCACGATCGGAACAGAAGACATCGTTGCATTCCGGGACCAGAGATCGATTTTGGCTCCCGGTCGAGCGAATCCCCGAACGGCCCCCGGCCATCCACTTGAAGATTCTAGCACCACCGCCACACCCTCCTTCACATAGAAAGCGAGTCGCTCTGCTGCCGTGAGCACATCAGGGTTCTGGGGTGGATCTGGATATAAACGGGAGAAATACGGATCAGGTCCGGGTGGTGGTGGCACAACAGCTTCTGCGAGTTCGCGCATCTCTTGCGCGCTCCGTTTGGGTGTGCCCGTCTCAAACCGCGAAAGGTCAATTATAGCGGGTGGAGTAGAAAGCACTGCCACCCCTCGAATCTTGCCCTCTAGTGTTTCTAAGTCCTGACGGGTTCTCACATCTGCAATGACGGCCGGCAGTTCCTGTTTACCGTTTGTGCCGGGTGTATGTGCGATTGGATAGCCGACCATTGGTTGGTAGTCAGGTTCTAACAGGTGGATAGAGACGTACTCGTTGTCCCAACTGACGCCGTACTCCATGAAAGGCTCGCGGTTAGTTCCGGTCAGCCCGATCCTCTTCATCTCCTCTACTGCCCAGCGTTGCGCATTGTCCATGGCAATTGAGTTGGTGAGTCGTGCTCCCAGGACGTCAGTCATGTACGAGAGCGTATTCGCAATCTGAGATCGTTGCAGGCCCTCTTCCCTTATCTGAGCCACTACGTCCCAATCAACTACGACCCCTCCTCCCGCGTTCTCTTGCGTAGAGGTAACCTGAGTCAAGGCTCCCAGAGGCAGCACGGATAGGCTCGTTGCTATGACTGAGAAAAGTAGTATTGGACTGACTAAAACCGAGTGTGAGCGCATTGCCCCTCCTGGTGTTCTGTGTTCCTGACGCTTTGTTACACGCGAATATGTCTGACGACTGAAGGGTATGCCACGATATTATCCAGAAACTCTATGCCAGTGGGCATATTCAAAAAAACTAGGACATGCTGGCAGTAGAAAAATTACCCACCGGCAATACTCTTGAATAGCTAGCGCCCGATCAGTCTCCTGAACTGCCGGTCACTACTGATACTCTCGAAGTCTGACTCGCTCCTAGCCTGTTCTTGCCACCGTTCATTCATAACAATTGCCTGGCTTAGTACCTCGATTGCGTTCGCCGTGTTGCCCGCCCGAGCGTGAAGTCTGGCAAGGCCATACAAGTATTGATCATTTCCTGGCCTCATAGCGATTGCTTTCCTCTGTGCAGCGATGGCATCAGGGAACCTTCCTTCCGAGGCAAGTTGGATAGCGAGACGTGTCTTGTTACGGGAAACCGACATGTTCATCAGGCGACGAATCTCGAGGAATGGGGTTGGATGGTCATCGACACGCACGTCGATCCAGCGGTCAGTGGTGCGACCTGAATCTCCGATCGGTTTTACCACCAATATGCCCCCAGACTGCTTTCCACGGGCGTCACCACCCGCAGCCTGGCCGGCGTCGAGTGCAGCCATCAGCCGTTCTGCGAGTTCTCCTTCTGCCGTCTCGAAAGCTTGCGCCATGGCTTGAACCACTTCCTCACTCACCAGGATATTTCCCTGAACCGAGTAGTTATCTCCTTCTATGTGGCCTGCCCAATCGCTCGTTTGAGACCCGGTGTAAGCGCTCACTCTACCCTGTGCGTCGATGACCGCGAGTTGGCGTCGGTCCCGACCCTCGTCAGCGTTGGTAAGGCGTGTCACGACTGCATCTGGTGAAAGTCCCTGCTCGAGAAGCTCTAGTCCTCGTGGTCCATATGATTGGTTCGCTGAGGCTTGGGTTGCGATCGCCCCTACGCCTGATTTCGCATAGGAGACGATTGCAGCTGCTCGGAATGCGCGAGATTGGACAGCAACTCCGAGCTCTTCGGTGACGGGGTCTCTGGCGACAATTGAGAACGTCGCAATGATCTCTTCACCTGTTTCCTCGATGATGGGCGCACTGCTTTGTGCATTAGCGGCACTCCCACGGAGGGCGAAAAGCACCGCAAGAAGCAGTAGTGGCAAAGTCCTCTTCATTCTGCGGCCCTCCAATGATGGCATTACCAGGAGAGCTAGGGGCGTCTGACGCCGGGTAGTTTCGGTATCAGACGCCCCTAGCTCTCCTGGTCTATTCTAGTTGTTTTCAGTTGAGTGCAGGTAGCTCATCGCTTCCTTGTACCCGTCGAATGAGTCCCGCCCAGCCCAGACCTTGGTAAGGTTGGTATAGGCTTCTACCGCTTTATCTCGGTCTCCTGCCATTGCGCTCGCCCTACCAAGGCCGAGCAAGGAACGTGGCCTATTCGGCATTCGCTCAAGAGATTTTTCGAACTTTGCGATTGCCTCTTCCGGCTGACCGAGGTCCAGTAAGATTTCACCATATAGTTCATATACTGGCTTGATCGGTGATGCGGCTCCTCTAGGTGGCGCCATGGCTTCAGTGGTCTCTACCGCTTCATCCATGAAGCGCTTGGCCACGTCAGCGTGTCCCATTCCAGCGTGCAGAAGTGCGCTCACCTCATTTGCCATAATTCCAGTGCCTCCACCCTCACCTGACGAGCGCTCTCTTAGCGATGTCTCTGCATCACGAAGGGCCTGTTGGTCACCGGTGTGCGCAGCGCTGAGGGCGGTCGCCAGGAGTTCATTGTTGGATGACTCTTCGGTAACAGGCAGTACCATCCATTCTTCAGTTTCAACGATGTAGCGTGCCTTTAGCAGCGGAACACTATTGCGGGCTCGAGCTTCTCCTCCTTGCCCGCGGGCTCCACCCTCCAGGAAGCCTCCCTCTTCTGACATCTCTTCAATGCGCTCAATCCAGAGACGAGCTTTCTCATAGTCACCGAGCTGTAGGTCTCCGTACTGACCCCAATCCAGTGCATGGATGGCATCTCCCATCGTATCACCAGGCCGCCAGAGTTCCCGGGAAGCATCGTATGCTGATTGATTATGGTTGGAGACGTAATCCCACATCCCATGTTGGATGAAGATGTGCGTTGGCATGTGACGCGCATGCGATACTGCAGGCGCTATGTCAGCAAAAGCATGTGCCGCTTCCAGTGCCAGGGGTGCATGGAGTGGATCGTCAAAGGAGTGGATTGTGTAGTGCGCAGCCCCTGGATGGCCAGGTCTCTGTTCAAAGAGGTTCAGGGCAATCGTTCCTGCTCGGACATTGAGGCGTTGGCTCAAGTCACGTGTCGCACCCACCGTGCTTAGCATGGATAGTGCATAGAAAGCGGCGACCTCTGAATCGTCAGGGTATCTCTCGTATAGATCTGCCATTGCTTCCATGTAGCCGACCCGACGTTCAACGTGATCGCCATCGCCCCAAAGGATCTCTATAGCATTGAGGAAGCCTTTCTCCCGATCGGTTGGTGCCTCAGCTAAACGATCAGTGGCGGTTTCCCCTAAGCGCTGCAGTACCTTGCGTGGTTCTGTGGCATCCATTTGGGACATGAGCGGGTGGTTATACGCCAAAGATTCACCCCAATAGGCCATAGCAAAATCCGGGTCTAGCTCCTGCGCCGCCTGGAATTGTTCGATTGCTTGCTTCCACCCAAAGCTATGAAGAATCGAAACTCCTCTGAGGAAATGCTGCTGAGCTTGACCGGTTGCTGAGGTGGGGAAATCGATTGCACCGACATCCACAAACTGTGCTTGGCCGGGGCCGGCAACACAAAAGAAAAGAACCGTGGCGAGAATTGAGCTACGGAAAACGTTCATTACTGCACTCCTTATGAAAGGGGCCAACAACCGGTGTTGGCCACCCCAGGACGAGGAAAGAAGTATATGTCGCAGTGTCTTTATTGGCGATTAGCATGCAAAACATGCGTTATCGTCTAATAATTCAAATACTAAACTTATGCTGCGACATATACCGTGAAATTATTTTATGCCATCCATAGCAGGAAAATCATGGCTTGACATGATAATGTCGCCCCAGGACCCAGTCACGCTCTTACTTATATCCAAATGAGATCTAAGGTCAGGGTAGAACTCTGGTTGCCCTCCTTGCCGGTTTTGATAGCCTCAGGCAGAGTTGGTGTGCACAGGCTAAAGGAGTATTCCTATGATTCGCAGAGGTTCGGTGCCCTCATCCCCCCCACAATTGATCATGTATACCCTTTTAGGGTGTGCAATGGCGATTGGAGAGATTGTGGGTGTGCATGCAATATGCGCTCAAACCAATCCGCCTGAAGTCACTAGAGAACAGGTTCAGGGGTGGCTCGACGAGTTTTCTAATTGGGGTCGCTGGGGGCCTGACGATGAACTCGGGACCCTCAATCTCATCACTGCAGAGAAACGCTTGAATGCTGCCTCAATGGTCGAAGATGGTATGGTGGTTTCTTTGGCTCGTGACGTGAACAAGGACACTGCGCCAGACAATCCACAGCCGATTGGACATTCAGCCAGATTTTCAGGTAGTCGAATAGGTTGGGGCAGTGATAGTTACACGATCAACTATCACGGCTACTCCTACTCTCACATTGATGCACTCCCTCATACTGGTGTCGGAGGACGCTTATACAACGATTACTCCACTGAGACAGTTGGTGAGAACGGTGCAGAGAAACTTGGGGTGCAGGTGATGCAACACGGGCTATTCACTCGAGCTGTCCTTATAGATATACCGAGGCTTCGAGACGTGCAGTTTCTGGAACCAGGAACTGCGATCACCAGAGAAGAACTCGAGCGTTGGGAGAGAGAGTCCGGGGTGGAAATTGAACCAGGAGATGTTTTGCTTGTGAGGACGGGTCGGTGGGCTAAGCGTGCGCAGGACGGTCCTTGGGCTGCGGGACGCCAGCTTGCCGGGCTTCACGCTTCCACCGCTGGTTGGCTCAGAGGCAAAGACATAGCGGCGATAGGTTCGGATGGAATCACTGACGTTCTGCCTTCTGGGGTGGAGGGCTTCACCCATCCGCTTCATCAGCTACTGTTGGTGGGGATGGGAACTCCATTGTTCGATAACCTGGACCTCGAAGAAGTTGCTAGAGAAGCAGCAGCGCGTGGTCGCTGGAGTTTTCTCTTCAGTGCAGCGCCAATGCGGATACCTGGCGGGCTCGGTAGCCCGATCAATCCGCTCGTCATTTTTTGATTTATGTGTCACTGGTATGCTTTGATCAACTTGCAGGAAATAGCTGTGTCAATGCCTGAGAACGCGAGAAAGTCAGGACGCCCTTTAGGAGGGGAATGAGTGGTGGTTTCCGATACTGTTAGGTCCGCGCCGAGATTTATGCACCTTCCTACATTCATGCGGGCACCTCTTATCGATGATCGATCAGAATTCGATATTGCAATGGTTGGGGTTCCTTATGATGGAGCGGTGACCAACCGACCAGGTGCGCGTCACGGCCCCAGGGAGGTGCGAAGTGCCTCAAGTATGATCCGTGCGATCCACCCCGTCACGCGCCTAAATCCCTTCGAGCTTTGTCAGATTGGAGACGCGGGTGACGTGCCGTTTGAGAATCTTTATGACATTGCGACCGTGCATGCGGAGATCGAAACGTTCTTCCGGGCCATGGGTGATGACGGTTTGACGTCCCTGGCGATAGGTGGAGATCATTCTGTGACGCTCCCGATTCTCAGGGCACTAGCCGCAAAGCAGGGTCCTCTCGGATTCATACAGGTAGATGCGCATACGGATACGTGGGATTCATTCATGGGTTCTGAGCTCAGCCACGGGGCGCCCTTCCGCCGTGCGGTAGAAGAAGGACTGATTGATGCTAACCGAACCGTGCAAATAGGAATCCGTGGAGCTCAGAACTCGATGGAGGGTTGGGACTTCTCAGAAGCGACTGGGATGCGAGTTCTATTCATGGATGAATTCACTCAAATCGGCGCAGAGGCTGCTGCCAAAGAGGCAAGGGATATCGTTGGGGATGCCCCGACATACTTGAGCTTTGACATAGATGGATTGGACCCTGCTTTTGCACCTGGTACTGGCACGCCAGAAGTTGGGGGACTCACCACAGTTGAAGCCCTGACGCTACTTCGTGAGTTGCGTGGAGTACAATTCCTGGGTGCCGACGTTGTTGAGGTTTCCCCGCCATTCGACCCGACCGGTATTACTGCATTGGCAGGGGCGACGATGGCTTACGAACTACTCTGTCTTCTGTCCGACCAGTCCTCGAAGAAAGGCGCCTAGCACAGGAACAGTCAGCTTCCGCCAGTACCGACACCTTTCAGTTGCACCACGATAACCTCCACTGGTTCCAGTCCCTCGTTGACATCCCCGTGGAGTTCGCCCGGCGGATCTGCTTCTAGCCAATAGGCACTACCGGCTTCCCAAGTCATGTCGTGTGTATCTCCGTCCTGATTGACTACTCGCAAAGTGCCTCCCGTGAGTGCGATCAGTGCGCGAGGATTATCGTGACGGTGCATCGTGAGTGGTTGGTTCGGTATGATGATGCTTTTCCAAACTTCAACGTGTTCATTCTCGAACTGCGGGACTCTGCGAGTTATTTCTTCCGGAATGGTTGATCGAAGATCCGCTTCAGTGGGGGGTGGGCCATTCTCCGGCATGCTGCTAGTACAGGCCATTAGCACCACTACAAATGTTGTCGAACCATATTTAGCCGCTTTCATTCTCTTTTCTCCCCGGTGTGTCAGATAATGGCTACGGTAAGCTCAGGGGGGTGATACCTGGTAGGCAAATCTATTATAGCAAATGACGCCAACAGTTCGTGCTCGTCCCAGATGACAACTACAAACTCACAGGAGGCGGTTCCACAAGTTTCTTTCCCCTTATTGACTAACCTCGGTTTCATTGCGAGGCTTGCCACTCAAGCATTTGCTTGAATTCATTAATCGTAGTCGGTGGGTACGGATCATCCGGGACACTCCGACGCTCGTAACACCAAACGGAGTAGATGATACGTATGAAGGGCACAGTGAAGTGGTTCAATGACCAGAAAGGTTTCGGATTCATTACACCTGAGGATGGGAGCAAAGATTGCTTCGTCCACCACAGCGCGATTCAGTCGGATGGTTTTAGGACTCTCGCTGAGGGCTCGACAGTGGAGTTCGAGATGGTCGAGGGGTCAAAAGGTCCTGCTGCAGAGAACGTAGTTCAGGTCTCGTAGAGCAGGGTTTTTCCCTAACAGAGGCGGGCCGCCCCCATTCAGGGGGCGGCCCGTTTTTTTGTGCGGTAGTAAATCGACCCTGATTGATATCCCTATAACTTGTTTCCTGTCCTTCGAAGCCTGACTCTAGCGGGCTCGAGTCCATCACCATGGGGTTTTCAAATGAATAAGCCGGCCTTACTGCTCGTGACCATGGTGCTTTCACTGATCGTCCTATCTGGATTCGATTCTTCGTTCTCTTTCGAAAAAGATTTTCCGGCGGATCTCAATGGACCTGATGTCTTGGCCTTCGCCAACCTTGTAAGCACGGTAGAGATAGCGCGTGAGAAATTCCAGTCACTTGCGGTTGCCATGCCGAAGGAGGCATATCCGTGGCAGCCTATGGCTGGGGTGCGCTCCGTATCGGAAGTTTATCAACACATCGCGGCAGACAATTTCTTTGTTCCAACACTTATGGGTATCGCGGCACCACCGGAGACTGGGATCAATGAGGATGCTTCAACCTTCCGGGCATTTCAGGAGCGCGAACTAACCAGAGACGAAGTGATTGAGACAGTTGAAGCGTCGTTCGAATTTCTTTCTAGGGCGATGCAGGCCACCGCGAGTGACCTCGATCGCCATATTACACTGGGTACAAGCGAAACCACTGTGGGTGATGTCTGGGTCCGCGCGGTAGTTCACCTTCATGAACATCTAGGTCAGAGCATCGCTTATGCGCGTACGAACAAGGTCGTTCCGCCCTGGAGCAATTAAGCACTACCTATCGAGCGTTTTGACTGGAGACCACTAATTATCAGTTCCCTTCAATGACTAGCTCCTTCCAAGATATTCTTGAGCGCCAGGGTGTCCTCATTCTAGACGGGGGTTTGGCAACTTCTCTCGAAAAACGGGGACATCGCCTGGACCCCCACCTATGGTCAGCCAGGATGCTAATTGATTCACCGGAGGAAATCAGTGCTGTTCACCATGCATTTCTACGAGCGGGTGCCGACTGTATCACGACAGCAAGCTATCAGGCGAGCTATAAGGGTTTCTCCCGTTTTGGCTTTGACGAAGCCGGTACAGACGAGCTGCTGATTCGTTCGGTTACCCTGGCACTGGATGCAGTTAATGATTTTTGGTCGGATGTCACCAGACCTAGTAGTCGAATCCGTCCATTGGTTGCAGCAAGCATAGGGCCATACGGTGCATACCTGGCTGACGGTTCCGAGTACGATGGGCGTTATGGGATCGCTGATCAGGATTTAATCGACTTTCACAAACGCCGATTTGGGCTGCTTGTGACTTCTGAGGCAGACCTAGTCGTATGTGAGACGATTCCATCAATGGATGAGACAAGGGTCCTGCTGGATCTTTTCGATGCAACTCCAAACGCACGAGGTTGGATTAGTTTCAGTTGCCGAGACGGTGGCCATCTAAGTGACGGTTCGCCCATCGAGGCTGTTGTAGACCTCTGTGAGCATATCGAGGGACTCGTTGGTGTAGGAGTCAATTGCACAGCCCCACAATTCGTGAATGAACTTATTACTCGGATTCAACCAAGAACTGAGCGGACGGTCATCGTTTATCCGAATTCTGGGGAAAGCTGGGATGCGAAAAATAAGAAATGGGCGGGGTCCAATTCTGGGGAAATCTGGGTTGAGATGGCTGAAATGTGGTACCGGGCAGGTGCACGAGGGATTGGGGGATGCTGCAGAATAGGACCGGAGGTGATCGACCAGGTGCGTAGCCAAATCATTCCGATATGAACCACTGAGTAGCGCACCTGTACCCGGTTAGGCGAAAAATCCAGGTCTTGGAGATCCAAATCTTGGTGATATGTACACACCATTCACGTTAGGACTCCCTTGCCGCTGCCGATCCTAGGAGACTAGGCTTCCCTTCCGGTTTTCGCAGACCTTCGGAGAGATTTATGAATCTGCATCGCATTGTGCTCCGCTCGACCTTCCTTCTTGCGCTTGCCTCTGCACTGCCAGTTTGGGCTGATGGGCAGCAAATACCTGCACCTGAAGAATTCTTCGGACATGTCATGGGAGCGGACCGAGAGTTAGCTCGGTGGGATAAGCTGGTCGATTACTATGACATGATCGGGGAGAGGAGTAATCGGGTACAGGTGGTGCACATGGGTCCGACGACACTTGGAAATCCATTCCTCTCAATCTTCATCTCGTCACCGGAGAACCTGGCGAATCTGGAAGAGATCAAGCAGATGAATGAAATTCTCCAAGATCCACGCGGACATTCACGCGATCAAATTGAGAATGCGATAGAGAACGGAAAGGTTGTGTTCGTTCAGTCATACGGGTTGCACTCGACCGAAGTGGCGGCGAGTCAATCGGCGGCTGAGATCATGTATGACTTCGCAACGCGCACAGATGATGGGATTACGGAAATCCTAGAGAACACGGTTTCAATCCTAATCCCGGCGTTCAATCCAGATGGTAATGTAATTGTGACGGATTGGTATGACCGCTGGGTTGGGACGGAATATGAGGGGGCTAGCCCTCCGGAACTCTACCATCACTACATCGGCCACGATAACAATCGGGATGCGTTCATGCAGAACACGGTCGAGTCGCGGTATGGGGCTGAGATCATCTTCCGTGAATGGATCCCTCAGGGGTACATCGACCACCACCAGATGGGACCCTATACAGCCAGGATCTATTTGCCTCCTTATGCTGAGCCTATCCGTCCCGGTGGTGATCCGCTTGTATGGCGTGAGATGTCTTGGTACGGGGCACATATAGCCTACAAAATGGAGGAAGAAGATTTGCCGGGTGCCGTGAACGCCGCGATTTACTCAGGTTGGGGACATTTTGGTTTTCATTGGATCACACCTTTTCACAACATCGCAGGCATGTTGACTGAATCGGCGAGCGCACGCCTTGCTACCCCGCTATACGTTCATCCAGATCAGCTTGGTGGATCACGTCAACTCCCAGAGTATGCAGAGCAGACGACATTTCCGAGCCCCTGGCCAGGGGGATGGTGGCATGTACGAGACATCGTCGAGCGGCAGATCGTTGCGACCTTCTCTCCCCTAGAGATCGCAGCTAAGAATCGTGAAACTGTCCTCAGAAACGCATATAACAAGGCCCACAGGCAGACCCAAAGAGGGATGGAGGGTGATGTTAAGGCCTATGTGATACCAGCGAATCAACATGACGTTCTGACCTCGCTTAAGATGGTGAACAAGTTGATTGGTCAGGGCATTACAGTGGAGCGCTCGGATCAACAGTTCACGCATGAAGGTCATGTGTATGCTGCTGGCACCCACGTGGTTTCTTTGGCCCAGCCAAAGCGTGGAGTAATTCGTTGGCTGCTCGGTCAGACGTACTATCCTGATAATAGCTATACCAGGACACCTGAAGGTGATCCGATTCGACCCTATGACATGTCTGCGGATGTGCTTGCTGAGTTCATGGGTGTGCGTGTAGATCCCGTATCCACTTCCGTGGAAGTTCCTCTATCAGTTCTGACTGATTGGGTTGACCCCGTAGGGACGGTATCACGGGGCCAGCAAGGGTATCTTGTTAGTGGTCTCCAGAATGACGCGTTTAAGGCCGCAAACCTTCTTTTCGAAACTGGTGCATCAATGCGACGCGTGAACATTGATGCGGGTCGAGCAAGAGCAGGTGACTTCATCGTCGACTCAGAAGTAGCAGCCTCTACCGTCTCTGAAGTAGCAGAGGAGACCGGGGTAGATTTCATAGCGCTGAATGTGGACCTCGCAGACTTTAGTCACCCCATTGAACGTCAACGTATTGGTATGTACCAGAGGTACTACGGTGGAAATATGGACGAGGGCTGGACTCGTTGGCTTCTCGAAGATTTCGAATTCGAGTACTCCAGCCTACTGGATCCGGACATATTAGAAGGTGACCTGGCTGATAAATGGGATGTCATCATTCTTCCTGCTGACAGTAAGGAGATGATGTTAGGGCCATCGGACTCGAATGAAGGCAGAGGCCCTGACCCCAGCAGTACCCCCCCTGACTATAGAAGCGGGTTTGGGCAAGAGGGTATTGAAGCTCTAGAGGCATTTGTTCAAGCTGGGGGAACGCTTGTGACTTTTGCTGAGGCTGGAGACCTCGCAATCGATGAGTTTGGGCTCCCAGTGCGCAATGCCGTTTCAGGTATGTCGGGCAATGAATTCTGGTCTCCGGGATCCACGCTGAAGGTAGAAGTCGATACTTCGAGCCCTTTCGCCCATGGGATGCCTGAAAGGGCGTTGGCCATCTACTTGGCTAATGGTCAGGTCTATGAGACGGTGCCGGGTGCCCGTAGCTCAGATGTCCGGAGAGTCTTGACCTATATAGACCGTGATATTCTCCAGAGCGGCTGGCTCCTTGGGGAAGAAGTGATCGCGAACAAAGCGGCAGTGGTATCAGTGCAGCACGGGCAAGGAACGGTCTTGCTAATTGGTTTCAGAGCACAGCACAGAGCCCAGACGCACGGAACTTTCAAGCTATTATTTAACGCACTTATGGGGCATTCCTAGGAAGAGTGTTTCCAGTCGATAGAAGCGTAAGGCTGCTATCGACTGGAGATACCAATTGTTGCGCGGATAATTCTTGTAAGTTCAGGAAAATCGGAATCGAGGTACTCATTACCACGCGCCTGTGCCATGGCTGCGTAGGGCCCATCTCCTCGGGGCGGGCCATCGCCGTACTTGGCATAGAAAGAATCTACCACCTGCATTCCCTCGATAACTCTACCGAACGGGGCAAAGCCATCGGAGTCAAGCATTTTATTGTCCCTATAGTTGATAAAAACCTCAGTTGTCCGGGTATGTAATCCGCCTTTAGCAAAGGTCATTGCACCGCGGCTGTTAGTCTGAGTTACAGGATCGTCGATGATGAACTGAGTTTTCCAGGCTTGGTTGACATATGGGTCGGCATTTAGCCCGAACTGTGCCATGAAATCTCCAACCACCCTATAAATGCGGGTGTCGTCGTAATAGCCTGCTACAACTAGATTATAGAAGCGATCCGATCCAAGAGGGGCCCAGTCCCGGTGCACCTCGACTAAGAAGTCGCCGACACTTGTCTCGAATAGTACCTGGAAGGTGGCGGGTGCCATTTCCCCGAATTGCTCAGGGCGTAGGAGTGGGTTACGAGCTGGGCGTTGCTCCTCTGGCTCGCTCCCACCGCAGCCAAAGAGAAGCGTGAACACTGCCAGGGCCAAGGTTTGTCGTCTCATCACTTGCAGTTCCCTTCCGGTTGCCTAAAGAATTTTGCAGGGGGAGATGGATCTTCCATCTGCACTGTAACCAGCATCCCGTCAACCCCATGACCTTGCGGCTAACGGATAGTAACTGGAGCTTCGACCTCTTTACCGGAATGAACCGGGCTCTTGGGCCACAATCGATATCGTGAAGACTGTCCATGGTTGATATTAGAAGTGATACGGTTACCAAGCCGACTACTGAGATGCGAGAAGCAATGGCGGCAGCGGCAGTTGGTGACGATGTATACGGAGAGGACCCAACAGTTAGGGAGTTAGAGGAATTGACCGCAGAGCTGATGGGTAAAGAGGACGCCGTATTTGTGCCTACTGGAAGCATGTCTAACCAAGTCGCGATCCGGACGCATACAGAGCCTGGAGACCTCATCCTGACGGACCATAGTGCACACCTAATCCGTAGTGAAGGAGGGGCAGCCGCCGCCCTGAGTGGAGTGACTATGAAGCCACTTCCAGGTGTAGATGGCGTATTCACACCGGCTGATATCAATAATGCGATCGAACCTTTACACCGGTTCAATCCAGTAACGTTAAGCCCGCGTATGCGGTTGCTCTGTGTGGAGAATACGCATAATGCAGGGGGAGGCACCGTTTGGCCGCTTGAGCAGATCCATGCCGTAGCTACGACAGCTCATGCGCACGGCCTGGTCACTCATCTAGATGGAGCGCGCCTTTGGCACGCGACCGCTGCTTCTGGTGTTAGTGAACGCACATACGCTGAGCCATTCGATACTGTCAACGTTTGTTTCAGCAAAGGGTTGGGCGCCCCTGTAGGCTCAGCTCTTGCTGGACCTAGAGACTTGATCGCTCGATCTCGCCGTTTTAAGCAGCAATTCGGTGGTGGATTTCGGCAGGCTGGGATCCTTGCAGCAGGTGCTCTCCATGCGCTTGAGCACCATCGCGATGACCTGGTGAAAGATATCAAGCACGCAAGACAGTTTGCTGCAGAGCTTGAGGATTTAGATGGTCTTGAAGTCGACCTTGACCGAGTACAATCGAACATAGTCCGATTTTCTGTGCAGATAATGAGCGCAGGAGATTTTGTTCACAGATGTCATGAACAGGGTGTACACATGCTTCCTAGTGGCCCACACGGTATCCGTGCCGTTCTCCACCGTGATGTGGACACCGAAGACCTCAACACTGCTCTGGAGGTAGTTACTTCAGTCTTGCACTCCAGTAGCACTGACTTGTCGCCCACGAGCGAATAGCGGGCGTTCTAGAACTTACTGAAAAATTCCCAGATCACTTCGCTCGCGATTGTGCCCGTTTGGTCTTGAGGACCGGGCCATTCGTGTCCCCAATCATTAATTCGGTAATACCACACTTCATTACCGTTTCGGCCGTTTCGATAGTAGAAAGCATGCGTGCTCGGAGCGAAAAAGACGCTGTCCACAGTCGCAGTGTTATTCAAATTCGCCCAGAACGAAACGATCTCATCGACGTGTGGAGCACCACCCCACCCGCCTCCAGCGCTCATACTTCCATCGATCGGTACCACACGATCGTCGACGCCATGAATATGGAGGACAGGAACAGGATCTGGCGGATTACAATTATTCCAGTCGTGTCCACTCATGGTACCTGTCACTGAAGCTATTCCTCGAAAGACGTTACGGGTTTTACAGGCGAGTGTGTAGCTCATATATCCGCCGTTTGACATTCCAAGAACAAACGTCCTCTGGGGATCGAATTGGTGTTCAGCTTGGAGATCTCTAGCCAGTTCAGATAAATAAGTCACATCATCCGTCGAGCTAATATTCAGGCTTGCGTTCCAGTGTCGGGTACCACCACGGTCTGTCGTTCCATACGGGTAGGCTACAGCGAAGCCGTGAACATCTGCAGCCTCATCCATACCAGAGTACCACTGGAGATTTCTTCCATTACTTCCGTAACCGTGAAGGGCCAAGACTAGCGGAGCATTAGTAGGTAAGTTCGCTGGCTTGTATAGAATATGAGTCCTTTCCGAGCTGATGTTCTCGACTGCACTCGTACATGCGCTGCAGGAGAGGAAAAAGATTGAGACGAGTCGCCTCATGATCATTCGGGTATCCATTTACTCAAACGCTTTGCCCTTGCTCTTCCGCTCGCGGTAGGTTTGATGGCTAGCATCACGGCCTATAGCTGAGGTCCACGCTAGGATAACGAATGATGCTTTTCAGGTTCAACCCGGAGACAGTTATGCGTAACCTCACCCTCTTAATCGTGTTCGTTCTTGCCGTTCCAGTTGCAGGACAGGAGCGGCGGGCGATGACCACTGACGATGGGCTCGACATGGTCCAGGTTGGGGGTGCCATGATCTCGCCGGATGGCAGTTGGGTGCTCTTCTCAAAATCCGAACTTAACTGGGAAGAAAACGAGCGAGAAACGACGTGGTGGAGGGTCTCAGCTGAGGGTGGTGAGCCTTATCGCTACATCGGTGACGATGGTGGTGGAAACTTCCAGTTTTCACCGGATGGCAGCAGGCTGGCATTTACAAGATCAGTCGATGATGAATCGCAATTGTTCTTGCTTCCGACAACTGGAGGAGAAGCTGTCCAACTGAGTGAGCATGAAACTTCGATCGGTTCGTATGCTTGGTCAGAAGACGGATCGAAAATCATTTTTGCTGCTACAGAACCTAGGACCGAAGAAGAGGAAGAGGCTCGAGAAGCCGGGTACGACGCGATCTTTGTGGATGAAGGTCCGAATGGGCAACAGAGCGGTAACTGGAATAACCTCTGGCTGATAGAAGTGGAGTCGGGTGCGGAACGACGTCTGACTGATACTGACCACCGGATTGGATCTTTCTCGGTGGCTCCTAATGGGGATAGAATTCTTTTTACGTCGCGCATAGAGAACCGACGCAATCAACAGAACCTATCCGAGATTCAGCTTCTGGAACTTGAGACGGGTAACGTCCGACAACTTACAGACAATAGCGCACCCGAAGGTGCCCTATCATGGGCACCGGATGGCCGCTCATTTGCCTATATGGCTGGAACTGATGGTGAATGGGAGTTGCTTCTCGGTAAGATATGGGTGATGGACCCTGATAGAGGCGATCGGCGCATTGTCTCAGGGGCATTTGATGGAAATATCGGGAACTTTGTGTGGACCCCTGACGCCTCTGCGATCCTATTTAGTGGTCTGCACGGCACGAATAATAATCTCTATCGAATCAACTTAGGCTCAGACTCAGTCGAACAGATCACTTCGTCCGTTGGGTCTCTGGCACCTTCTTCATTCTCCAGAGATCGTACGAAGATGGCCTACGTGTTTCAGGATTTCGATACTCCTGCTGACATTTGGGTTGGACTAACGGATGGGACCGACGCAGTTCGGTTGACCGATGCGAATCCGACGATCATTGAGGAGATCGTATTAGGTCAGGGTGAGGTCATCCGTTGGGAGAGCAGGGACGGGACTGAGATTGAGGGAATTTTGATGCTGCCTGCCGAATACCAATCCGGCGCGCTCCCTTTACTACTTCACATTCACGGCGGTCCTGCTGGCGTTTTCCGGAACTCCTTCTCGGCGTCAAACCACGTCTGGGCCGGGCTTGGGTACGCCCAACTGTTCCCTAACGTGCGAGGGAGTTCCGGTTACGATGATGATCTGCTTCGAGGTAATCTTCGCGACATCGGAAGTGGGGACTACGAAGATCTCATGACTGGTGTCGATGAGTTGATCAGTCGTGGGATAGCAGATCCAGACAAGTTAGGCCTACGTGGTTGGAGCTATGGTGGCATCCTTGGTGGCTGGACCATTACCCAGACGGATCGGTTCAAGGGGGCATCCGTAGGTGCTATGGTGTCAGACTGGACATCCGAATATGGCCCCGGTTTCAACCACGATGTTCGACTATGGTATATCGGGGGCACTCCATGGGATAATCCGGGCGAATGGAGAGAACGTTCTGCATTGACCCATGTTGCTAATGTGACCACCCCGACGCTTGTTCTGCACGGCATTAATGATAGAACCGATACTGAACCCCAGAGTATGATGTTCTTCCAAGCACTGAAGGATCAGGGCAAGATTACGCGCTACATCCGCTTTCCACGTGAGCCTCACGGGTTCCGAGAGCCGCGTCATCAGCGTACTCGAGATGTGGAAGAGATCCGATGGATCCAGAAGCACGTGAGGAATATTGAGTGGATGCCCTGGGAGCGGCCTGAAAAGGATGAGAAGAAGGTGGTGTCATGATCGGAGTGATATGATGTCCAGAAAGGATTCAACTACCCTCGGTGGTGGCTGCTTCTGGTGTCTTGAAGCTGTTTTCGAGATGGCCTCAGGCGTAAGTCGCGTTAAATCTGGATATACCGGTGGGCATGTAGCTGACCCGAGTTACAGGCAGGTTTGTGGCGGCTCTACGGGACATGCTGAAGTCGTCCAAATCGACTTCAATGCGGATATTATCACTTTTCGGGAGCTTCTCGAAATCTTCTTTGTTGTTCATGATCCCACAACGCTCAACAGACAAGGAAACGATGTTGGTACCCAGTACCGCTCAGTGATATTCCACCATACTGACGGCCAGAGAGAAACCGCATTGGACCTGATCCGGGGGCTCGACAGAGATGGGCCATGGGTTGATCCGATCGTCACAGAGGTAGCACCCCTTGAGGCCTTCTATCCGGCGGAAGAATACCATGACCGGTACTTTGAGAGAAATGGCGAACAGCCGTATTGCCAACTTGTAATTGCGCCAAAAATTGCGAAATTTCAAGAACGTATCATGAATCAAAGTACACCACGCATGTAGCTTCTTGGGACGGTGTACTCCGTAACACTTTCTGATTCCTGCCTTCTGTGGGAGGGCTGTCTCCCGCGTGCTTCGAATGATCCTGCAACAAGCGGAACTTCGTGGATTATTGTGGTATAAGGCAGGCTGAAAGAGAAAACAAACTTGATTAATCCAGGAGATCGTACGAATGCCGAAACCTGAAGTCGCTCTCGTTAAGAAGTGGAGAGACTTAGCTGAAGAGGGTTGCTTATATGCGGAGATCGCTAGGCTATATCCTGGTTTTTCGGTTGACCAGGTCCGCCACTACTGCTTGGGACACACCGGACGGAAGATACCGGGACCAATCCAGAAAGTGGATCGCTGGTTAGGTTCGAATGTTTGGTTGAGAGGAGAGAATTCTCCCCATGCAGAACTAACTGAAGAGGTTGCTCGACAGGTTTTGGACGATTGGGATGAGGAGGCTGATCGTTGGAAAATGTCCGGATCTGATTGGGCCAAAAAACTCGGTGTATCAGCGAGCACGATCTATATGCTCAGGCGAGGTGAGACATGGAGACACCTTGGTCATCTGAATAGCGGTCGTAAACCAAGGAGGTCGCGGAGAAGGAGGCGCTCGGCGTAGATAGTGGCAGGAGGGAAGGACTGCTCGAGGTTAATCCGAGCAGGGGCTGAAGATTCCGCTAGGTTTGCCTGTGTGGACTAGAATTATCAGTTACTTAGCTAATTTCTGGGTGTAGTGATAAACATTGCTACATTGAAGCAGGTGTGGACAACTTCCTAGGGCACTTTTAGAGTATCGGACCCTTACTAGGACGGGTTGTTTTCATTCTTAGGGCGGTTAGAAGACTGACTTGGGTTACTCGCTCGACCGGCCATTTGGGTCCATCGTGCCAGCCGCCACGTCGAGCGATAGCCCGACGTGGCTTTACTGTTTTCGGGAGTGCGAATGATTGCAGTTAATGGCGTAAGCAAGAATTACGGCTCTGTGATTGCAGTCGACGATTTGAGTTTTACTGTCGACCGCGGTGAAGTCGTCGGGTTCCTTGGACCGAACGGGGCTGGGAAGACGACGACAATGAGGATGATTACAGGTACTCTTCAGCCCGATAAGGGTGAGGTTTTATTCGATGGAACACCAATCACTGAGGCCCTCACGGAAGCAAAACGTCGAGTAGGGTACTTGCCTGAAGCGAATCCACTGTATGATGAGATGCTGGTCGCTGACTACCTGCAGCACGTGGCTGACCTCCGAGGCTTGTCTTTAGACGACACCCGTATGGGCATTGCAAGTGCGGTGGAGGAAACCGCTCTCGCCGCTGTATTCTATCGGCCTGTGGGTGAGTGTTCTAAGGGTTATCGCCAAAGGATTGGATTGGCTGCAGCTATCCTGCACCGTCCAGAAGTCCTGATCTTAGATGAGCCAACTGAAGGGCTAGACCCGAACCAGCGGGTCGAGATTCGGCGGCTTGTGGGTAACCTCGGGAAAGAGCGGACCGTTCTGCTGAGTACGCATGTCATGCAGGAAGTTGAAGCAACATGTTCGCGTTTGGTTATCCTCAGTCGCGGGGCACTCGCCGCGATCGGAAGTGTCCAAGATCTGCTTGCCAATCAAAGTGGAACGGCCCGCTATACTGTTGAGGCTCAAGGTTCTGGCGTCACAGAAACCCTGTCTGGCCTGTCTGGTGTCTCCGGTCACACAGTCGAAGAAGTTGAAGGCCGTGTCCGTGTCGTGCTTGAGGTAATCACAGAAGAGGACCTTAGGCCGAAGATTTTCTCGGTTGCACGTGACAACAATTGGATGCTATGGGAATTGCATCGTGAGCGTGCCAGTCTCGAACAAGTGTTCCGTGATCTTACTTCAGAGGGATTAGAGGAAAAAAATCCGCAGTTAGTGGCTTCGCCGGAGGATCCCGGGATCAAGGGGGATTCGTGATGCGAAGAATATGGACTGTTGCTCGGCACGAGGTGCGTGGATACTTCGATCAACCTACTGCTTACGTCTTGGTGGTAGCGTTTCTGGGAATCTCTCTCTTTCTGGGTTTCCGCAATATGTATGCGTCGAACCTGGCTTCGATGAGGCCTCTCTTCGATTTGCTACCTGTTTTATTTGCGGTCTTCGTTCCGGCAGCAACGATGCGCACACTCGCAGAAGAGCGGCGGGGAGGAACCCTTGAATGGTTGATGGCCCAGCCCCTTTCTGAGGCTGAGGTCATTGCTGGGAAGTTCTTAGGCAATTGGATTTTTGTTCTCATTGCGCTTGCGGGTACCGTGCCAACAGCGATCGGAATGCTGATGGCATCAGAAGCTGATCCTGGGATCGTGACTGCTCAGTATCTAGGTGCTGCACTGCTTGCGGGCCAATTGGTAGCGATTGGCATCTGGGCTTCCAGTATGACGCGTAACCAGATCACTGCATTCATCATTGCTGCCGCACTAAGCTTTGTACTGTTCTTGATTGGTGTACCGGTAGTGCAGATTGGCTTGCCCCCTGCACTTTCGGGTGCACTCGCACGGCTCTCAGTAGTCAGTCACTTTGAAAATGTGGCACGGGGTGTCGTCGATCTTCGGGATGTCCTCTACTTCGTGTCTACCACCGCTCTATTCCTAGTGTTGGCTGTTGGAGCGGTCAGCAGAGAACGGTTAAGCCACATTAGACCTGAGTTTAGGCGACTACGACTAGGTTCCGCAGTTTTCATCGTTTTAGTGTTAATGGCCAATTTACTTGGAAGCTATATTCGAGGCCGACTCGATCTAACTGCCGAGAATCTCTATACCCTCTCCGAGGGGACAGAGGATTTGCTCGGTGAGATCGACGATGTTGTCCAGATAAAATTGTATGCTTCCGCAGAACTACCTCCTGAAATCCAGATCCAACTTCGGGATGTTCGGGATTTGCTTGCAGATATGCGGGCAGCTTCGGGCGGTGGTGTGGTGGTGAGTGAGCTGAATCCGGATGATGATGAAGATGCAGCAAGTGAAGCGTCTGCTTTTGGTATTTTCCCAATTGAATTCAATGTCCTAAGGGATGACGAATTCCAGATCCGGAGAGGTTACTACGGCCTCGCGATGACTTATGCGGATGACGAGGAAGTCATGCCACTCATCACACGTACTGACGATCTGGAGTTTCGTTTAGCATCAGCGATCTATCGCATGACGACAGAAGCCCGCCCTAAAGTCAACTTTGTTGAGGGCTTTGATACAAAAGGGTTAGATGACATTCCTGGACTTCGCGAAAGCTTAGGCGACCGTTACGAGATTAGTTCGGTAGCTATTGCAGGTGAATCGGGTTCGGTGATTTCGGGTGATTCAACGGCAGTGCTTATTGTGGCAGGTCCGACGGCTACCCTGGACAGCTTAGCCGTGCAGCGTATCGAAGAATATGTAGACCAAGGTGGTGCTGCGCTTTTATTGATGGAGTCGATTCTCCTTAACCCGCAAACGCCAAATCCATTGCCTGTGCGATCTGGCCTCGAGTCCATGTTGAGCGATCGCGGTGTGGAATTATCAGGGAGCTTGGTGGCGGATCTTCAATCAAGTGAGAATGTGTCCATGGGGCGTCAGGGACTCTTCAATGTGATAGCCCCCTATCCCTTATGGCCTATTGCGATTCCAGCTTCAGATCACGCGATCACCTCCGGAATTAACGCGGTCACCTTTGCATGGGCTGCTCAGCTGGAGATAACAGATGCAACCCGGGTAACACCCCTTTGGCAAACCACGCCATCCGGTATCATACGCGCTCCGATGGAGTCAATTGCCCCTGATCAAGAATGGGCCGCCACACCGGATCAACTAGGTGTGCGTACCCTAGCGGTTGCACTTACTCCAGATGAAGGTGAGACACGGGGGAGGATTATCATTGTGGGTGATGCAACCTTCACCGAGTTTCAGTTTCTACAGGGCAATCCGTCCAACTTGATCTTTCTTGCCAATACGATCGACTGGTTGGCCCAAGACGAATCCTTAATTCGGATTCGTTCCCAAGACCGGACGCCACCGACTTTTGTATTCACTTCCGATTATGGTAAGCTGATGCTGAAGTGGGTGAATTTGGTCGGGATCCCTCTCCTGTTTGTTCTTATAGGGGTTTACCGGGTTACCGGTCGAAAACGTCGTGCTGAGTCTCGATGGAAGGAAGTCGTGGCATGAGCGAGAAAACACTTAAAACGTTGGTTGGTGCCCTGGTCGTTGTAGCTGGACTTTGGGCTGTCGCGGCACTGTTTTCGAGTCAGGGAGATGGAAGAGGGAACGCTGCGGGAGATATCGCCACCTTTTTCGACGATATCTCAGAAGTATCGGTTACGTCAGTCCGCATGAATGGCCCGGATTATAACTCAGAGTTGTCAGGTGGAGTCGATGACTGGGCTGTGAACGGGTATCAGGCGGATTCCGCGGCTGTTTTTCGCTTCTGGGCCGCAATGTTGACCCTTGACGTTGGTGATCTAGTAGCGTCCAACCCCGACAACCATGATCGTATGGGAGTATCAGCGGCCGCCGGGTGGTCAATCGAATTCGATCTAGGCGATGCAACCAAGACGATGCTGGTGGGTGATACGGGCCCGAGATCTTCGACCAACTACGTGAGACTCCCAGACGAGGATGCGGTCTATATCCTTGAGGGGGACCTGCGAACCCATATCCGCAGATTACCCAACGAATGGCGCAGTAAAACGGTGGCTAGAGTCGATACAGCTGCGGTTACCCGAGTAGAGATCCAGCGTGATACTGACGAATATACTCTGGTCAGGAGAGACAGTCTTTGGACCTTCGATGATGGAAGTGAGACGAATTCCTCCGCTGTGAACGGGATCCTATCGGAATTGGCCAATCTTTTAGCTGTTGGATTCCTTGAGGAGGGAGACTCTCTTGCAGTTATGGATCAGGGGGCTATTACAACCGCATACGACCAAAGCGGTAATGTCCTTGCTATAGTGACGATTGGCACTGGAGATTCAGATCGGTGGGCGCGTTCTGCAGGTGACGAGGTCATTTACAGGATCGGTTTGTACAGAGTGGACCGTATAGCACCCAAATTGGAGAGCATCGAGCCGAGTTCTTGAGGGCCAGGTGTCTGCACTATTAAATGTTGATGTAGTGACGAAAACTTTGGGTTTCTGCAGGCCTCAGTCTGGCAATCAGATTACTCTGTGAGCTTGAGCCACCCTTTAGCGTAGATACTTGGGAAGCGATCCAGATAACCTGGGTAATCCCTGCTGGCTTGTTCCACCATGCTGCGTTTGAGTCTTACTACAGCGATGGGATCGTTGGTCTCCATCATCACATGCCCAAATGGGTCAATTGCGACGGATGGGCCACCGATAGGTGCTCCACCCTCTGGGCGCGGGCGGTTCGTTGAGAGTACGTACATTCCACTCATGATTGCATTCGCACGAAGAATGAGTTGCCAACGTTCGTATGTTTCAGGTGGAGTCGCTCTAGGTGCGAAAGCGACCTCGGCCCCTTCAGATGATAAGATCTGAAACCCCTGTGGACGGTTGACGTCAGAGCATATCTGCAGTCCCACTGTGAGTGAGAAGGTGTCAGAGATGGCCCGAGGTGGTTCGGTGCCAGGCATATAGTGGCTTTTTTCCCAGTATCCTTCCTCCTCTGGTAGATGAACTTTGCGGTAACGGGCGTGGCAAACTCCGTTGCCATCGTAGAGAAGGGCAGTGTTGTAGCGGATCCCAGTATCTGGATCTCGGATAATCGCTCCTCCTACAAGGCCGATTCCAACTGATTTAGCTGCTTCGGCCATCAGGACCTGGCGCCATCCGCCTAACTCTTCGGCGTCTTCATCGATTGCTTGTTTAGATGCAGGCGACCATCGATTCAATGGAATCTCAGGTAGGAGAGCTAGGTCAGCGCCTCGGGACTGTGCATCGACGAGTGCCCGTTGAAGTCGTTCTCCGGTAGGATCATCGAAGAAGACCTCAGTGATTAGGGCGACGTGGAGATAGTGGTCAGCCAAGCGTCCAGATCTCGCTATTGGTCGACCTCGAACGAGAGGCCCTGAGCTAGAGGAAGCTCTGTGCTCCAGTTCACGGTATTAGTTTGGCGACGCATGTAGGCTTTCCAGGCATCTGAGCCAGATTCACGGCCACCTCCTGTCTCCTTTTCTCCCCCAAAAGCCCCACCGATTTCAGCGCCGGATGTACCGATATTCACATTAGCGATACCGCAATCTGACCCCCGGTGAGATAAGAAATACTCTGCTTCTCGGAAGCTCTCGCTGAAGATTGATGAAGAGAGTCCTTGTGGCACAGCGTTATGGAGTTCGATGGCCTCCTGCACCTCATCGATTGCCTGTGCTGGTCCGGCGTCGGAAGATCCGTAACTGATAATGTATAGGATCGGTGCAAAGGTCTCCGTCTGCACGATTTCGTAGTGGTTCTCAGCTGCAGCGATGCATGGTGTGACGTAGAGGCCACCGGGGTATTTGTCGCCCACGAGTTGTGTGCCACCATAGATGATCTCTCCACCTTCTTCCAAGAGTTTGCTTCGAGCTTTGAGGAGGTCATCCACTGCCTGTTGGTTTACAAGCGGACCCATAAGTATCTCATCATCAGTCGGGTCTCCGATCCGTACACCCCCGTAGGCTTTCACTAGCCGCGTAACAAGTTCGTCCCGGATGTTCCGGTGCACGATGATACGGCGTGTACTCGTGCACCTCTGTCCCGCTGTTCCAACCGCCCCAAACAAAATGCTAGGGATGGCCAAATCCAGATTGGCACTAGGCGTCACGATGATAGCGTTATTACCTCCCAACTCTAGTATGGTCCGACCGAGACGTTTCCCGACAACCTCGGCGACCCGCTCACCAACGCGGCAGGATCCTGTGGCCGATATTAGGGGGAGGCGTTTGTCATGTAGTAGACGGTCACCCACGGTAGAGCCCTTACCAACTACAAGAGAAAAAATAGCTGGGTCCACTTTATTCTCGATGCAGACATCTGCAGCAATCTTTGTTACAGCCAGTGCCGTTAATGGTGTTCCTGAGGCTGGTTTCCATAGGGTGGCATCGCCGCAAACTGCAGCAATCGCAGCGTTCCAACTCCACACTGCCACAGGAAAATTGAAGGCTGTGATTACCCCCACGATACCGAGAGGGTGCCATTGCTCTCGCATGTGGTGGTCGGGTCGTTCGCTTGCCATTGTGAGTCCGTAAAGCTGACGGGAGAGTCCTACCGCGAAATCACAGACATCAATCATTTCTTGAACTTCACCTTCCCCCTCATCCTTGATTTTCCCCATTTCTAGAGTGACCAAGGCACCAAGAGCATGTTTGTTCTCGCGGAGCCGATTCCCAAGTTGTCGGATTACCTCACCACGCTTTGGTGCCGGTACTTTACGCCATTCCAGAAATGCCTGCTGCGCTCTGGTTACCACTTGGTCATACTCACCTTCAGTAACCTGAGTCACAGTGGCGAGGCGAGATCCATCGATAGGGGAGTAGACGTCTAGATCAAGGCCTGATCCCATCCAAGTGCCCGCGAACCCTCCGAGGTTGGTATCTTCAATATCGAGCTCTTCTAGGATCTTTTTCGATATTCTCGAGATCTGAGTGCTGCCGGTTTGGCTCATACTTGTTGGTCCACCTGGGGTTGTTGGTTTGCCCTTTCTTATACGGGCAGGGTCATAACTTCCCAGGGATGAGTGCTGATTGGAAGGGTAACGGCCGTATGTGGATCCGCCTGTTTTCTCACAGACTAGCGACGAACTCTGAGATCGGCCCTACTGTCCTGACTAGTCTGATCTTGCCATGACCAAAGAGTTTGCGGAGTTCTTGAAGGGTTTGACTATTTGCGCTGACCTTAAAGGATCGAGATCGGAAATAAGGGGCTGGGGCACCGTTGTCCAACCCAACTTGCACCAAAATCGGCGACGCCCCTGGGCAGGCAGTAAGCACTTGCTTCGCTTGCTCGAAGGCTTCTTCTGTCACATCAGATCCAGCGTCCAGTTCTATCTTTACAGATAGTTCTCCGCTCCCCGCAAGTTCCTCAAGGGGGCGAGCTGAATCTAAGAAGATCGGAGGGTCATCTTCATCACGTTCCCGGCCGCTCACTTTGCCTGAGAGTAGGACGACAGCGTCTTGCTGGAGTACATCTTTGTGTTCTTGCCACATGTCGCCGAAAGCTAGGACTGTCGCGGTTCCCTGAAAGTCCTCTACCGTGATCTTGCCCCACTCTGAGTTGTTACGTCGAGAAATCTGTCTCGCTACTGCTGTGACAACACAAGGCAAGTCAACGGTGTGTCCTGCGTGTTCAACGAGAGTGCTACTTGAGACGGGCCCAAAGGCCTCCACTACGTCTCGGTAATGATCTAGGGGATGCCCTGAGATGAAAAATCCCAGAGCCTCTTTTTCACGGGCAAGCCGGTCCTGTTCAGCCCATTCAGGCACCTCTCGGAGTGGTGGTGCTGCTTGGGGAAGAGACGAGGTGTCTCCGAACAGAGATCCTTGTCCTGACTCAATTTCTGACTGACGTGCTTGTACTTCACCGTATGCGGTATCGAGGCTTTCTAATAATTGTGCTCGGCCCCCAAACTCATCCATTGCGCCCGCAGCAATCAATGCTTCGCACGCTCGTTTATTAAGGGAGCGGATATCGATACGCTCAAGGAATTCAAAGAGCGAACTGAATCTCCCATTTGGACGTGCCTCGAGAACTGAACGGACCGCTGCCTGTCCGACCCCCCTGACTGCACCTAACCCAAACCGAATCTGCCCGTTTTCCGTGACGGTGAATTTCCATCCCGACTCATTCAAGTTCGGAGGGAGGACTTCAATGGGCTCCTTAAGGCCGGGCACATAGCGGGGCAAGTCCCTGCATGCACCGATATACTTTACGACACTATCGGTGTTGTCGATTGCCGAGGACAGGATCGCAGCCATGAACTCCGCCGGGTAGTGCACCTTCAGCCAAGCTGTGTGGTAGGAAATCAGTGAGTACGCTGCGCTGTGGCTTCGGTTGAAACCGTACCGACCGAAGGTTTCAATTTGAGTCCCAAGTTCAATCGCAATCAGCTTGTCGACACCTCGCTCAACACAACGGTCAACAAATTTCTTGAGTTCTTCCTTGATAAGAGAGCTGATTTTCTTCCCCACAGCCTTACGGAGTACATCTGCTTCCCCTAGCGTGAAGCCGGCAAGTTCGGAGGCAATCCGCATCAGTTGTTCCTGATAGACGATCACTCCGTGGGTTGATTCGAGAATGTTCTCTAGGTCAGGATGTGGGTATGTGACATCTGTTTTGCCTGTCTTGCGATCGATGTAGACATCGGTCATACCAGAGTCGAGTGGGCCTGGCCGGATCAGGGCGTTGGTCGCGACCAAGTCTTCAAAACGGTCACACCTCATCGCCCGGAGCTTATCGTTCGCGAGGTTAGACTCGAATTGAAAGACGCCGGAAGTCCCGCCACGAGCCAGCATTTCATATACCGCGCGATCATCTAATGGTATGTCATCTACTGTATCATAGACTTCTTCGTTATCGGGATTACTAAGGTTTCCACATCTCTCCCTTACCATTTCTACTGCGTCATGGATAACAGTAAGTGTCCTGAGGCCCAGGAAGTCCATCTTGAGCATCCCAACCTCTTCTAGACCATTCATGTCGTACTGGGTAACGGACATCGCATTGGCGCCGTTGCCGTTCTTCCCAGGTTGGACGCTGACTGGGACGTAGTCATCGAGTGGGCCCGGTGCGATCACCACTCCAGCAGCATGAACCGACGCGTGACGAGCAAGCCCTTCCAGAGTGATCGAGTAATCGAAGAGCTGTCGATGCCGGCTGTCAGACTCGTATAAGCTCTTGACCTCCTTGAGCTTGTCGACTGCCTCTTGGACCGTGAAGGCACTGCCAGGCTGGTTCGGGATTAACTTGGCAATGTGGTCAGTTTCAGAAGGCTCAAATCCGAGTGTGCGCCCCACATCACGAATGACAGCGCGACTTTTCATTGTTCCGAATGTGATAATCTGACCAACCGCGTTTTCCCCGTATTTTTGCCGGGTGTATTCAATGACCTCACCCCTGCGTTCATAGCAGAAATCGATGTCTATATCTGGCATCGAAATCCGTTCCGGGTTCAGGAATCGCTCAAAGAGTAGTCCAAACTCGAGTGGATCCAGGTTAGTAATGCCCAGCGCGTAAGCGACGAGTGATCCTGCAGCTGAGCCCCGACCTGGTCCGACTGGGATGTTATTGTCGCGAGCCCACTGAATGAAATCCTGGGTGATCAGGAAATATCCGGCATAACCTGTGCCCTTAATCACACCAATTTCATAATCGAGTCTTGTCTGGGCTTCTGGCGTTAGTGGGTCGCCGTAGCGCTTCTTCGCTCCCTGAATCGCTAGCTCTTCTAAGTAGTCATTTGGATCAGAGTACTTATCCGGAAGAGGGAATTCTGGTAGGTGGTATTTTTTCTCAAAGACGAGGTCGACTTCATCAGCGATTCTTAACGTGTTTTCAATAACATCGGGTCGATCAGGGAACCGCGATGTCATCTCTTCAGCACTCTTAAAATAGAGGCCCTTGTCGTATTTCATGCGCTTGGGGTCGTCACGATCCTTACCTAACCCAATGCAGAGGAGGACGTCGTGGGCTTCATGATCCTCTGGTCGCAAAAAATGCGCATCGTTCGTGGCAACCACAGGGAGGCCGAGTTCGTCAGCTAACGTGAAGATTTTCTTGTTAGCTTCTGCTTGTCCTTCAGAGTCGTGCGCCTGCACTTCAAGGTAATAGCGTCCGTCAAAAACGTTTGCGTACCATTCAGCTGTCTCTTTGGCCGCAGCCCAATTATCTACATCAAGGTGGCGTGCAATTTCGCTAGCTAGGCACGCTGAACTAACAATGATGCCTTCCTGATGGCGGGCTAAGACTTCTCGATCGACACGTGGCTTGTGATAGAAACCCTCTGTGTATCCGATCGAAGAGAGTTTAAGGAGGTTCTGATAGCCAATCCGGTCACGAGCGAGTAGTACCAAGTGGTAGTACGCACGTCCTCCAACACCGGACTTGGATCGCTCCCGTCGATCCCCAGGAGCAACGTATGCCTCCATACCAATGATGGGCTTGAGCCCTTCGCTAGATGCTTTCTTATGGAAGCTCCAGGAACCGAACATGCATCCGTGGTCAGTGAGCGCGAGTGCTGGCATTTCATGCTCTTTGGCCTTTAAAACCAGATCTCCGATCCGGTTAGCGCCATCAAGTAACGAGAACTCAGAGTGTGTATGTAGATGGACGAAGCTCACTACGTGCTACTCCGGAGGCGGCTAGGATCGAGAAGCATCCATTCTACGGAGCCTGACGGGAGATGCCAATCACTACGGGACCCCTATACGAAGCAATCGGGAATTACAACGTAAAATGTTGCTAAGGCAACAATAATTTATATAGTCGGATCGGTAGTTATCGCTTTGTGACTGAAGATTCCACCAATCTTACATGTGAATTTTCTTCCTTAGGCAGAACCGCATTGGAAGGAATCTAAGATTGTCTCCAGCTGAATCATATATTCGTATTTTTCTTTGCCGGGCGCGTACAACCACGAGTCCAACAGGTAACTTCGGTTCTGGTTCTCACAAACGATTACTCGAGTAATGAACACTCCTCCTGCTGGCCAGCCACGGTCCGGTAGGTTCCTCCACTCGGCTTGCACTTGATAGCCATTATTTCCCAGGTGTTCAATCGGTCCTGAGAACGCATTTTCCAGAGCATGGTCTTGGGGCTCAAGGTAGTGGCCATCTACGAGTTCTGAGCGCCATCCTAGGACTCCTTCCTCTTGCAGGGTTGGTGGGATAGGAGTTTTCCAAGTGACTCCTATTTGGCGAATGAGTTCAGAAGGGTCGGGATTGTCATTCCGGAACAGGAATACCGAGTCCGATTGATTCCATCTGTATACCGTTGGCAGAATGAGGCTAAACCCAGCTTCGATAGCCAAAGTGTCCGCGAGTGCCGTGTCAGCTCCCGACATATACATTCTGTTTACCACGTACGTCCGGAACTGCTGATCGAGTAGCTCATGAACTCCAGCAAGGTGTTGGGTTAGCTCCTCAAGACCTCCGTCGTCTGGCAAGAGCACGACAGTGACCTGCTGGTCCCGTGACCAGACGTCGTCCACCTGATGGATGCCAGCCCTAGCAATTGAAGAGCCTTCACTACCGCGTTCTAGAGCTTCTTGGATCCAAGTGTCCTGTGAAGTTCCGATTAAGAGTATCTGGCGGAACCGGCGTAGATTCCCCCAAAGATCACCAAGCGGGTCTTGGTATGTGACGGTGAAGGTTTTCTCATCACGTACTGTCCGAATCGTCGGCTCAAGGGCAGAGTATACGTCCTCAGAGACCTCATCCCATAGCTCTGGGCGCATGACTGCGATGATGCTGTTCACATCTCCGTAGGCCAGGGCTGTGCTATCGCAGGAGCCTGAACCTAGAGTGAGTATGGCTACCGCGATGATCGAAGATAGTTTGGTCATGTACTTTTCTAGGCAGGTTCCGGGCCGAGGTTCCGATCTAAAAGGGCTGCCGGATCTGGGTCACGTCCCATGAATTCCTTGAACAGGGCTCCGGGCTCGGCTGAATCCCCACGTGAAAGGATTGATTTTACGTAACTTTGACCGGTTTCTCGGTTGAAGATTCCTTCCTGACGGAAACGGGTGAAAACATCTGCATCCAACACCTCAGACCAAAGGTAGCTGTAATAAGCTGCGGCGTATCCTCCAGAGAAGAGATGAGTGAATACCGGCAGGATATGAAGCTCCGCAAAGTGTGGTCCAATCACGAACGATTCGAAGCGCTCACGGGCAAATTCCATAACGAGATCTCCCTGGACTAGGTCCACTTCCTCTTCGGAGTAGTTCGCTGCACCTGTCCTGAGTTGAGGCGCTAGTTCCTCGTGGAGTTCAAGATCGACTGTCCCTAGGGAGAGCTGCCGCATCTGAGACCAACCGCCCATGAAGCGGCGGGCAGCGACCATACGTTCATAGAGCTGCTCCGGCAGGGTATCTCCTGTCTTATGGTGACGAGCGAACAAGTAGAGGGCCTCTTTCTCCCAAGTCCAATTTTCCATTAGTTGGCTCGGTAGTTCGACCCAGTCCCAGGCGACATTTATGCCAGCCCGTGAAGGTATTTCCACTCGGGATGTACAGTGATGTAGGAGGTGCCCAAACTCGTGGAAGATGGTCTCAACTTCCCGATGCGTGAGGAGCGCTGCCTCATCTCCATCGGGAGGTGTGAAGTTTCCACAGATTACGCCGAGGTGGGGGGCAAATCCCCCGTTGCGTGGTCCCCCAGTGATGAAGTGGTTCATCCACGCTCCTTGGCGTTTTTCCTTACGTGGGAACCAGTCAGTATAGAAGGCACCCACCTTCTCCCCTGACTCATCAAGAATCTCATAATACCGAACATCAGGGTGCCAAACTTCCTCAATATCCAATTCTGTTACGCTAAAACCGAAGGTCATACGAACGACCTCAAACATTCCTTCGAGGACCTGCGGTAGAGGGAAATAAGGCCTCAGGGCTTCGTCATCGATGTCATAGCGTTCCTTCCTAAGTTTCTCTGCTACATAAGCACTGTCCCATGGTTTGAGTTCTTCGATACCGAGGTGTGCAGCGGCAGTACGAAGCTCACCTACATCACGAGCCCAGAAAGGACGAGTGCGTTCTACTAGATTTCGCTCGAATGACATTGCATGCGCTCCGGTCTTCGCCATGCGATCTTCAAGGACGTAGTCCGGAAAACCCTCATAACCTAAAAGCTCGGCGATACGATCTCGTAGTCTTAAGATGCGGGCGAGAAGGGGTCGATTGTCGAACCTTCCATCTCGGCATCGGGTCACAAGAGCAGTGTGAATTTCACGTCGAAGCTCTCGGTCATCACAGTACTTCACGATTGGTTCGACTGAGGGGTAGTCAAGCGTCAGAAGCCATCCTGCGGTCCCTTTTTCCTTCGCCTTCGCCTCTGCGCGCTTGCGCATCGCCTCTGGCACACCAGAAAGCCGGGCTTCATCAGTGACAATCAGCTCATATTCAGCAGTCGCATCCAGGACATGTTCGCTAAACCTCTGCTCAAGCTGAGCGAGCTCAATCTTGAGTTCCATGAGTTCTTGTTTGCCATCTTGCTCCAAGTCTGCGCCAGCGCGTATGAAATCCTGGACAGTTTTCTGAAGATGCCGTTTTTTGATTCCCATGAGCTGAGCGGCCTCTTCGGATTCGGCGTAAGCCTTCACCCTCTCCCAGAGTGATCCATTGAGGGGCAAACTCGACCAGAACGCTGATATCTCAGGCAGAACCGTGTTATAGGATTCTCGGAGTTCCGGCGTCTCTGAAACGGATACAAGGTGAGTAGACGGTGCGATCCGTTCACTAAGCCGCCCTCCGATCAACTCTAAGTATCCAATGGTATTATCCCAGGTTGGTTCTGACGTGTCAGACGTAAGTTGATCGATGTCGGCTTGAGCTTCTTGAAGCGCCTGCATGATACCAGGCTCGACATGTTCTGCACGAATTCGGTTGAACGGAATTCGGAAACCTCCAGACAGGAGGGGGTTCGCTGCTTGTGTCATATGCGTTAGTTCGATTTAGGCTCGCTGTATTGCTTTGGGGTAATCAAGGTAAACCAGGCCCTGTGGGTGCTAAAGTGAAGCTCAAATATCTACCCAGGCTTGTGTATCAAGGGTATGAGAGGGCTGGTCACGCTATCGTGTGAGACACATCGAGGTCACGTTTATTCTTCAGAGGTCTTCACTTAGAGGTGAGCAGGATATGAATGGACATCACCACCATTCTGGCATCAGTGGGATTTCTCGGCACAAGGAAGTAGAGCGCCTTAAATGGGTTCTCGCGATCACTTTGATTTTTATGATCGCCGAGATCGTTGGTGGAGTCCTTTCAAAGTCGTTGGCGCTCCTCGCGGATGCGGGTCACATGTTTACCGATGTGGCAGCTCTGTCACTATCACTGTTCGCGATGAGGCTTGCGCAGAGACCGCCAAGTAAGATGAAGACTTTCGGCTATGTGCGCCTAGAGATTCTCGCAGCCCTAATCAATGGGGCGACGTTACTGGTAATCGCTGGTTTAATTTTGCTAGAGGCTTGGCAGCGACTGCGCTCACCGGTCGAGATCAATGGGATCGTCATGTTGAGTGTCGCAATGCTTGGTTTGGGGGTGAACGTGGTAGGTGCAGTACTGTTGCGGTCACATGCGCACGATAATCTCAATGTGCGCGGAGCTTATTTACACGTCCTTGGAGACCTGCTGGGATCCGTGGGTGCAATTCTTGCTGGGGTAATCATCGTTACCACAGGCTGGGCTCCGGCAGATCCGATTATCTCTGTGGTCATTGCCTTGTTGATCCTATTCGGCGCGTGGAAGCTGGTACGTGAAGCAGCTGAGGTACTTCTTGAGGCAGTACCCACACATGTCGACATGGACGTAGTACTGGATGCGCTCAGGAGTATCGAGGGGCTGGATGAAGTCCATGATGTACATGTTTGGACATTAACGAGTGGCTTCGTTGCGCTTTCTGCTCATGGGGTCATTGATGATCCCGCTCAGCATACAAATATCCTGGACGAGGTCCGTACTCGCATGGCTAAGTATGATATCTCACACGTCACGTTTCAGATCGAGATGCGTACGGTGTATCAAATTCCCTCATCGGGGAGTGAGCCATGAAAGACTCGTACCACGTTGACTAGATGATAACCTTCCTTAACCTGCTGGCATCTTATGATATCTACCAAGCATCATCCCTTAGCTGGTTAGATGCTTGGGAGATTGGAGGAAAGAAGAGATGATGAAATCCTTACTCGTGGTGATTCTGGCTTCTTGGCTGGTTCTGCCACAGCCACCCCAAGAAACCCCCGTCCTACTCGTATCGGCAGACTGGCTCAGTGATCATCTAACTGATCCTCAAGTGGTGATTTTGCACGCTGATATGCAGAAAAGTCGTTATGAGGCTGGACACATTCCAGGGGCACATTTTCTTGACATGAACCAGATCGTATGGGAAGGAGACCCTGCGTGGGGCACGGAAATGCGTTCGCTTGCTGAGATCAATGACGCACTAGAAATGGGCGGAGTTTCAGAGGGTCAACATCTGGTTGTGTATGCTTCGAATCCTCTTTTCGCTGCAAGGGTATTTATGACTCTCGAAGTCATGGGGCTCCGGGGTAGTGTATCTATGCTGGACGGTGGTTTCGGAGGGTGGCAGGAGAATGGGTATGAGATTTCAATTGAGGCACCGGCGTTCAATCGAGGCTCCATCTCTCTGACGGCGCAGGATGATATTCTTGTTACCGCTGATTGGATTCATCAGAGACTAGCTGATCCACGTACTGCACTCGTCGATGCAAGGCCAGATGACGAATACACCGGCGAGGATGGGGGCCTGGGTGGAACCGCACATCCGGGTCATATCCCAGGCGCGGCCCAGATGTATTGGGAAGAACTCGTGGTAAGCAGGCAATCACCGACGGTACATGATCTTGAACAGCTAACAGAGCTTTTTGTCTCTGCCGGTGCGGAGGAAGGTGACACAGTCGTCGCTTACTGCATGGTAGGATGGAGGGCGAGCTTCACATACTTTACTGCCAGATTGCTGGGTTACGAAACGAAATTTTACGATGGTTCCTGGCGAGATTGGGGAACAAGGGAAGACCTTCCTTACGTTTCGGGCAGGTCGCGAAGATAATCTCACGGGGCCTGGACCTCCTGGCTGTCACTGCTCACTTTCTGGTCCCTCTCACATGATTGCTGAGACCATAGATTCGGAGTCCCCGTATGCATCCGCTTCGTCTTTTCGCAGTTGTAGCGCTTCTTGGTTTACCTATACAGGCCCAACAGATTCCCACGCCTGAATCTGTTCTCGGCTTCCCTGTCGGTACCGACTTCGAACTCGCGACATACGAGCAGTCCCTCGAATATTTTCAGCAGCTAGCCGCTGTATCGGACAGGGTGGAGCTTAGGGAGGTTGGCCGCACGAGTTACGGTCGACCGTGGTACATCGCTCTAATTTCGTCTGCGGAGAACCTGCGGGATGCGGAGAGGTACCGTGAGATCGCACACAGGCTAGCGTATCCTGTCGAAGGCATGACCGCGAGGGAAGCACGTCAGCTCGCGATGGACGGTAAGGCGATAGTTCATATTGATGGTGGCCTACACGCTACCGAGGTCGCGCATGCTCAGCACACCATCCAGCTGGCTTATGATCTCGTGACTGGCGACTCAAACCCTGAGATTGCAGCCATCCTGGACAACGTGATTCTTCTGCTTTGGTTCAGTATCAATCCCGATGGTCAGACGATGGTTTCGGACTGGTACAAGTCCAATGTTGGGACGTCTTACGAGGTTGCAGGTGCCCCTTTCTTATATCAGAAGTACATCGGGCATGACAACAATCGGGACGGCTACATGATCAACCAAATCGAGTCCCGGGTGGCGACCCGCATCGACCGATACTGGGAACCACAGATTATCTACAATCATCACCAATCGTCGCCCTTCCCAACTCGGATCTGGATTCCGCCTTTTGCTGAGCCCATCAGTCCGAATGTCCACCCACTCATGTGGCGGACTGTAAATCTCATCGGTATGGCGATGGCGCAAGCACTAGAGGAGAGAGGTCAAGAGGGTGCAGTCCACATGGGCAGCGGATTCGATAATTGGTATCCAGGCTTCATGGATCACGCGAATAATTTCCACAACGTTGCGTCCTTACTTACCGAGACGGCGCTCTATCGCTACGCGACACCTCAGTTCTACACGATCGGAGATTTTCCGGCGAACGCTCGTGATCTTCGGCCGGAGTCACTGTATGCGAGCCCGTGGCAAGGGGGCTGGTGGCGCATCCGAGATGCAATCGACTATATGCTGACCGCCTCCGTTTCGGTACTGGACGTTGCAGCGAAGTACCGGACTGATCTGCTATTCAACCGCTACCAGGCTGCCAGTGATGTCGTTGAACAATACCGTTCTGGTCCCCCGTACGGATATTTCATTTCCCAGGGCCAGTCAGATCCAGTGGCTGCGGTAGAGATGCTACGGAGGCTCGCATTTAACGGGATTGAAATTCAGCGTCTTACGAGGGCCGTTACGGTAGACGGAGTAACGCATCGCGCGGGAAGTTGGATGATCCCAATGGACCAACCGAATGCCAATTTTGTACGCCAACTCTTCGCAGTTCAGGAGTATCCAGATCTTAGGGAATACCCAGAGGGCCCCCCAGAGCAGCCATATGATGTTTCTGGATGGACGCTTCCCTATCTCTTTGATGTTCGGGTGGTGGAGGCGCGCACTCCGCTAGGGGTTGATATCAGGGAGGCCTTAGAAGATCTGCGCGCTGAAGCTTTGCCTTGGGATACTGATATAGATGCCCAGCCATGGGACACACCTCCGGGTGTTGGCTTCGACAGCAATCCGGTTGCACGTGCGATCGTACCACCAGCGGGAACTTCACCTGGTAGAGGGGATGCTCTGATACTCGATCCGGCGCAGAATAATTCCTACAAGGCTCTCTCTCAGGCATGGCGAGAGGGGGGGGGCGTACGATTCAATCCTGGTGTTAGTGCGGCGGACTCGGGTTCTTCAGGCACGAGTGGACAATGGGTTGTTACGGGGCTGACAGCCGATGCTAGGGGTGCCCTCGTTGGTGATTTGGCGTTGCAGGCGAGCCAAGCCAGTTCTTCGGGAACGATGATCCGGCAACCTCGGATCGGGCTCTACCGTCCGTGGAATGCGAGTATGGACGAGGGGTGGACACGCTGGATACTGGAAATGTACGAAATAGAGCATGTCAATCTTTATAATGCGGACGTGCGAGCAGGGGATTTGCGGTCGCGTTACGACGTGATAGTGCTAGCGGATATGGGTGGGAACCAAATCATCAACGGGTTTGGGAATGGCTCAGTCCCACCCCGATACGCAGGAGGAGTAGGAGCCGAGGGAGTGCGGGAAATTGATGCGTTTGTTAGGGCTGGTGGCACACTGGTGACGATTAACGGTTCGAGCCGCTTCGCGATTGACGAACTACACCTACCAGTCCGGAACGTGATTTCTGAAGTGCCGCGTGATGAATATTTCGCAGGTGGTGCGATTGTGGAGTTACTCGTAGATCCGTCTCACCCAGTGATGAGTGGCCTGCCGGAACGATCGAAGATTTTCGTGGGCTCAAGTCCTGTTTTCTCCACCAAAGAAGGTTTTGAGGGACATGTGCTTGCCAAGTATGACACCAAGGGTTCCCCGTTGCTCTCTGGGTACTTTCTTGGAGAGGAGTTCGTTCAGGGATATGCGGCCGCACTCGACGTACAGTATGGAGATGGACGAGTCGTGTTGCTTGGCTTCCGCCCACAGTGGCGGGGACAGCCCTTCGGCACTTTCAAAATCCTCTTTAACGCTGCCTTGTATTCGAACCAGGTTGCTGCTTTGGTCCCAGGCAATGAGGGCTTTTGGCAAGCTCCGCAGGAAGTAGAGAAAAAAGAGTCCGATACGAATGGATCAGGTCGTTTTGACTGAGAGAAACCTGGCGATCAGGAGGGCGTAGGATCTCAAAATGCTTGCAATGACACCATGGGTCCGAAAGTTACTCATCGCGAATGTCGCGATGTTCTTCCTGTATCCCTTGTCTCCTGTGGACCTCAGTTTCTATCCGCCAGCCATTGTTGTTCGGCCTTGGACGCTGGTTTCGTACATGTTTTTACACGCTGGTCCCATGCATCTGCTTTTCAATATGATTGGCCTCTACTTCTTCGGACCCCGAGTGGAGGGCAGACTGGGTGCGAAGGGATTCCTTTGGCTTTACTTGCTTTCTGGCTTAGGGGCAGCGCTGTTCCATTTCGTGTTCTCTCGGGAGTACCCGGTCGTTGGTGCTTCTGGAGCGGTGTACGGCGTACTCTTGGCGTTTGCGATGTATTGGCCACGCGTCCGGATCTACCTATGGGCGATCCTGCCAATCGAGGCTTGGCTTCTCGCAACCCTGCTTGTGTTAGGCTCGCTCTATGCTGGCGTGAACCCCTCCATGGGTTCTCGTACAGCTCACTTTGCGCACCTCGGAGGGCTCGCCTTTGCATTCGTTTTCATCAAGTGGTGGGAGTGGCAAAAAGGGGCTGCCAAGAGAGATTTTGATAAGAAACTCCACCCCGAGGCATCGCCCACAGGGATCATGGGGGATCGTTTAGCTACAGCGAGGTGGAAGGGAATTGTCCTAGATTCATTGCACGAGCTTAATAGAGGAGAAGTCGTGCGACTTCTGGCCAAGGTGGAGTCTGAAGGTGCAGGTCATTTGAGACTTTCAGAGCGGCAGTTCCTGGATCGTATGTCAGCGGACTAGCTGCTACACCTGAACGCTGATATGGTGGCTTGAGTCGAGTGAGATCAGAGGCTGGTCTCCGCTATGCTATTCCCTCGCGAATCTACAGGGTCGAGGAATTAATTCAGCGCAGTCGTTTCATCACCACTGCAGCGCACGCCCCAGACGCCAATGCTGCCAACGCTTTTGTGGACTCGGTGAGAGAGTTATTTCCTGATGCGACCCATCATTGCTGGGCTTTCGTAGCTGGTCCCCCAGGGAGTACTGCCCATATAGGCATGAGTGATGACGGTGAACCCCATGGAACAGCTGGTAGGCCCATGCTCACTGTATTACTGCATTCTGGGGTGGGTGAGGTCGTCACCGTTTGCACGCGTTATTTTGGAGGTGTGAAGCTCGGGACTGGTGGACTTTCCCGTGCTTATGCTGGTGGAGTCAAATTACTGCTTCAAACCCTCCCAACTGAACTAAAGATCAAGCGTGTCCACGTTAGTGTGCGAGTCGCATATCCCCATGTGGAAAGTCTTCAAAGGCTACTGGACGATCTGGAGGTTGTTGTGGAGCATGAGGAGTACGGCGAGGAGGTTAGGTATCAGATCGCTGTTCCCGTGATGACCCTAGAGACACTGAGAGAACAGCTTGCCCAGTTAACATCTGGGGAAGGCGTACTGGAATAAGCTGTCCGTCGCGCGCTGCTATAACCCAGCATATGTTCAGGGTCCACCAGTACTGGGAGCAGTGGTATGCGCACAGCCTCATCTATGAAAACCTTGTTGTTCTCCACCTGCTTTTTGTCCGTAGCATGCGGTGTAGTTGAAGAAGAAATCCCGAATGCGGATGGCTCTACTGAGTCGCTTATTGCACGTGCACAAGCATTTGAACTCAACACGGAGTACGACCCTCCTCCGGGTGAGGCGCTGCACCATCAGACTGCGGGTTTCGCGAAGATTCTTTGCTCTGGTGTCTTCATTACTGGTTTGGATGCTGCTGACGCTGCCGCCAACGTCGGTGGGTTCATCTCTCCATTCGATGAGCGCGCGCATGTTGTCGACACTGTGGTTGATTACGAACAGGAGCGTGTGGCCCTTACGCTCTCCGACGGTGTAACTCGAACTGCGAAGCGCTATGAGAATCAGGGCTGCGTAGCTCATGGGATTGGCGAGGACTCAGTGCATTTCACACCGACTGCTGTGGAGCGCAACTTGCCACCTGCAGCAACAACTCCCTGGCCGATGGGTGACGTTCTTTCCGATGTGCCATGGCCATCTGAAATCGATATGGAGAAGGTTGAAGAGGCTCTTGATATCGGATTCGGTCCTGCTGAAGCGCGTACGCTTGGACTCGTAGTCACATATAAGGGCCGTATCTTGGGTGAGCGGTACGGAGAAGGTATCGACATCCATACTCCCCTTGAGAGTTGGTCAATGACGAAGAGTTTGACCGGCACGCTCATGGGTGTCTTGATTCAGCAAGGGACCTATGAACTCTGGCAATCCGCGCCCGTACCCGAATGGCAGGAGCCGGGTGACCCCCGTCAAGAAATCCGTATCGGTGACATCATGCGCATGTCCAGTGGAATCAAGATCAATGCTCCTAGTGATCCTGACTATGACCGCGATATCTACGCTGATCATTTGTATCTCTATACAGCGACATCGAATTCCTACGAGTGGGCTGCGACACGCCCGCAAGAGTGGCCTCCCAATACAATTGGGCGCTACAGGAACACTGACCCAGTTCTGACTAGCTATCTCATTCGTCTTGGGGTGGAGGGCCGAGGGCAGAACTATCACTCGTTCCCGCAGCGTGATCTCTTTGACAAAATTGGGATCAGGGATGGACTCATTGAGACGGATCCCCAGGGCAACTTCCTTGGTCAGGGGCTCGCATTTATGCCGGCACGTGATTGGGCCAGGCTCGGTAACCTTTACCTGCAGGATGGCATGTGGGATGGCGAGCGCATTCTACCCGAAGGCTACGTGGAATACGCCTCAACACTTGCTCCGACGTGGGTTTCGGACGGGCGGCTCCAATATGGTGGAGCATTCTTTTGGGTGAATGGTCAAGGTAGTCAGGGGCTGCCCGAGAGCGCCTACAGTATGAGAGGTGCTGGTGGACAGAGTACAACTATTATTCCGACTCATGACCTTGTGGTAGTGCGGCTAGGAAAGTACACAGGTTCAGGACCTGGCGGACAAGCACTCAATCAAGCTTTTGGAATACTTATGGATGCAGTGCCTCCTATCGAGTGATCCGGTTAATATGGCCTAATAGAAAGAGGGAATCGGGATGATTCTTCATCCCGGTAGGCTTCTAAGGCGATCAGTGAGTTGGGTGATGGGCATGGGCATTCTCGTTGCCACTCTTTTTGCGATACTCGTCAGGGGTAGTGTCTTTTCCTACGATACATGGGCCTTTGGCGCATCACTATCCCTAGTTTCTGCGGTACTTATGACTGTGCCGCTTTTACTCTTAGGAGCTTGGGTCATTATCCGTGGGCGCGGAATCGTCCGAAGGTTCCAGCTTATGCTTATCCGGAGCGCGATCATGATCGCGTTCATCTATATAGGTTATGCCGTCTTGTATGTTGCGAGTACAAATGCAGTCCCGGATGAGATCCGAGAAGAATACCAGACGATCCATCCGCTCCTGCGTTTAGCTGCTAGTCCGGTGATTGTCTTTGACCCGAGTGCTTTCAGGCATCCTGATGGGTCTGTGCTAGAGGACTATCGCCTGATGGGCCTATCGGCTAATGAAGCGAATCTTCATTTCGTCCAGAAGGATGACCTAATTCATTCGCTTGACCTAGTGACAGATAATAGGTCGGAATGGAGAAATCGTGCCATCGAACTTGGATTTTGGGCATTTGGTTTCCATTCACTTCGTCACCGAGGACTTGGCGATCATTTGCATGTATCACTAAGGCTCCCAGGTTAAGCAATCATGGGGTAGGGCTAGCGCCAACGCTGAGTGAGTGGCCTACGGAAGTGTTTATTAACATTCCATAGCTCCTTGGGTGTCTTTATGTAAGGGTGTGCCCGAGTATTCGGGTCGAAGAATAATTTCTAGTGGAGATATCGAGATGGGTTTGAGGAAGATGCAGTTGAAATCGCTTGTGATCTGTGCGGTTCTAGCCGTCTCTCCGATGATTGGCGAGTCGGTCCATGCCCAAGTTCAGGGCAGGGTCGTGGATCTCACCCTTGATGGAATGGTAGACTTGGCGCTTAGCAACAGCTTCCGAGTGCGCCAGCTGAATATGGGGGTCGATCGCACCAGATTCCGCTTGCAGGCACAGCGTGCGAGACTGCGTTCACGGGTGGATTTGAATCTATCCGCACCAGATTTAAAGTCGATTTCCGAGACGAAGTGGAACTCTACTCTTCAGCGGGATGAGATCATTCATGAGGACTCTCGGCGTCTTGAGGCCGAGTTGTCAATCCGCCAACCCGTCATCCTCTTCGGTTACCCAACGAACGGTTATCTGTCACTGAACAACAGGGTCTACCGTTACGCACAGACGGAACCTGATGGTGATCAGGACCTACGTTACTACAACCGCTACTTCATTAGGTACACCCAGCCTTTTTTCCAGGCAAATGGTCTCAAGAACAACATTGAAGAAGCGGAACTCGACCTGGAGGACACTCAGCTGGAATTCTATGATGACGTTGTTGAAATCGTCGATGACCTGTCGGGGGACTATTTTGAACTCTTCGAGTCAGCCTATCAGAGGATCATCAATGAGGCTCGGGTGGCTAATCTTATAGAAACCGTCGCGGCTGCAGAGGAGTTGGCATTAACGGATACGACAAGAGCCATTGACCTAGGCCAAATCCAAGTGGAATTGGCAAATGCTGTGGAGCAGGTGCAACAGATGGAAAGCCAATTCCGACTTCTGGCTGCGAGTTTAACGACCACCCTGAACCTTTCCTCATCCGACTCGATTACTCTCACACCCGTTATTGATGTTCGGCCGATCGAGATTGACGTAGAGCAGGCGACACAATTTGCGCTACAGCTCACGCCGCGTATGAGGCAACTGAACATCAGCTATAGGGAAAGTGAGATCAATCTCGAGAATACGAGAAGCAGGGGTAGCTTTAGGATGGATCTCGCAATGAGCTATGGGCGAGAGATGCAGGATCCGGCTTTCAGGGATCTGTGGGAAAGACCTTCAAATACCTACACAATAGACGTAAATGCGTACCTGCCTATCTGGGATTGGGGACAGCGCAGCGCAAGCATTGCATCCTCCCGAATCGGGCTAGATCAAGTCCAACTTCGTATTGAACAAGCAGAGCAGCAAATCCGTTCTCAAGTTCAGAATCAAGTACGAAACGTACAGGAATTCGAAGCACGTACGCTGGCGATGGAGGGTAATCTAGCGTTGGCGAATGATCTGTCAGCGTCAAGTATCGATTTGTACCGGGAAGGCTCACTCTCAGCCTTGGAGTTGATACAAAGTTTCCAGAGGGAGTCGGATACGGCGAGCAATTTTCTTGATGCGTACCTGGGTTGGCGCCGTGCACTGCTGCGGATTCAACAGCTTACATTCTATGATTTTGAGACTATGCTTCCAGTACTTGAGCGATTCGGAATCCCAATGACTGACCCGAATACCGACAGTTAATAATTTGATGAGAGCTGGCCTGCCCTTAAGGGTGGCTTGGTTGAGTGAACTCATTGAAAACTATAGGTTTTCAGGCTCCTTGGGGCCTGTAGCTCAGTTGGTTAGAGCGCACGCCTGATAAGCGTGAGGTCGGTAGTTCAAATCTACCCAGGCCCACTTTGACAACACGGTGCCTCCGTTACGGCGGGGGTACCGTGCTTCCCTTTCAGTAGGAGGAGCAAATGACTGCTCCCGTGAAGTACGCGACGGTTCTGGCGATGATATCACTTCCCATGATCGGGGGCTGTGAGGCTCCCGGTGTCGGTGAAATGGAAGTCGCTCTGCCTTTTTTTGAGGCTGATGCAAGTTGGCCAACACTGCCATCAGACTTTGAGTGGGGCCAGGTGATCGGAATTGCAACGGACTCAAGGGGTCATGTTTGGACGTCCAGCCGCAGTGAGATCGCTGAGTGGGACAGGAGTGGAAACCTGGTACAGAGTTGGAGTGCGCGTGGACCAGACGGGAATTGGAGTGTTGTCCACGGGCTATTTATCGATCACAACGACTTCGTTTGGACGAATGCCCGAGAGAGCAATCTGACCCTAAAGTTCACGAGAGAAGGAGAGCATGTTCTGACAATTGGTCGGTTCGATGAGACCGGTGGAAGTAATGATACTGAACTTATGGGCCGACCAGCCGAAATATGGGTCGATCCGCTCGATAACGAGGTCTTCGTGGCGGACGGGTACGCGAACCGTCGCGTCATCGTCTTCGATGGCGAAACTGGGGAGTACCTCCGTCACTGGGGGGCGTACGGGGAGCAACCTGACGATGCATACCGGCCGGACCCGACTGCAGGACAGCCGTCACGTCAGTTCCGGACTCCGCACGGGATCGCCGGCTCGCGCGATGGCTCGATCTACGTCGCCGACCGGGCTAACAACCGCATCCAGGTCTTTCTGCAAGACGGTACGTTCGTCACCGAGAAGATTCTTCGCCAGCGGTGCGCCCCGGAAGACCAGCCTGAGGTACCGGAGTGCGGTCGTGAAGCAGCATTCTCAGTAGGCTTCTCACCCGATGATGCTCAGACGTATCTGTACGTTGCTGACGGTGGATCACATGTGATCGTTGTACTAAGAAGGTCTGATTTGGAGAAGGTCGACGAATTTGGTGGTCCTGGAACGGGTCTCGGACAGCTAGGAAGGCCGCACAACCTCGCGGTTGATCTGGACGGCAACGTGTTCGTGGCTGAGGCGGCAGGGCCATGGATTGTGGACTCGGCACAGGGAGACAGTGCTCAGGCGGGCTTCCGACCTCAGAAGTTCACACTCAAAGACCCCAGCTGACCTGATTCCGGATTGGTTGGGGCGTCTTGACTAATACCAGTCCAGACAGGGACGTTGCACCAGACTTCAGCGGAGAACTGTTGATGAAGACTAGAAACTTGTTATTGCCAATGGCGATGGTTTTCGCCATTGGAGCACCTGCTTGTACGACTGCACAGGATGCGGCCATGGGTGATCTAGAGGCCGTCAAAGAGCAGTTTGTAGGGCACTACGAATTGGTGATCTACGAGTCTTTCCGTCCGGATGGCGAAGTGGTCGACATGAACTACGTGGGAAGGATCATGTACGATGAGCACGACAATATGTCAGCAATCGGAATGCCCAAAGACCTGCCGGCTCGAGCTCGGGAGTCGAGTGAACGTGTGCAGGCTGGCTTCGCTTACTGGGGGAAGGTGAGTTTTGACCTACCGAACGGAATCGTCATCCACCATGTCGAGGGCTCACCGACGCGGGCGAGCTGGCCTGGGGTAGACAACATCCGGTACTTCGAATTTACGGACGAAGGCCTGCTCAAGTTGTCCCTGAAGAATGCAGAAGGACAAACGACGGGCACACTCACTTGGCGGAAGATAGAGAGTTAACCTGGCAAGACAGGGCCGGAGGACGCCTCTACTAGGCCCAGTTGCCTGTCACGTCCAGAAGCTTGTCAATGTCGTCTGAATTGTTGAAGAGTGCGATACCGGCTCGGAGCTCCTCTCCTTCGGCCTTGAAGCTGATCCGTATCCCGGCCTCCTCAAGTGTGCTCCGCACTAGAGTGATATCCCGGTGGTGCCGAAATGTGACGATCGGTGAGCGATTGTCTTTCGGAGTCCACACGTCGTGCCCTTGGCCAACGAGTCCTGTGTTGAGCTGTTGGGCGAGACTGACTGTGTGTGCTTCGATATTCGGAACACCCACCCTCAGGAGGTAGTCGAGCGCGGCCCGTAATTGAAAGACCGAGCCAAAGCCCATGGTCGCATATCCGTATTTGCGTGCATCGTCGTAGACACGAAAGCGATGTTGGCCGAGTTCTTCGGCGATATTCAATGAACCAAAACGGTCGGTCCCGATGCGCTCGAGTAGTTCCTCCCGGACATAGAACGGAGCCACACCATATCCGCCAAGAAGCCACTTGTAGGTCCCAGCTGTGAAAAAATCGATACCTGTAGAGCGAACATCAACGTCCAATGCCCCGATTCCCTGAATAGCGTCTGCATATAGATAGGCGCCATTCGAATGGGCGAGATCAGCCAGACCGGCCAAGTCGTGTCGGAAGCCGTTCTGGTGCGAAACCCATGCGACGGAGATCAATCGTGTCTGCCTGTCGACGTGCTCAGCGAACGCGTCGACAGGTGCCCCCCCTGCCTCACTGTTCACAATACGCACCTCAAGGCCCCGTTGTTCTGCCAATTGCTGGTACAGAAGATACGTTGTGTCATAGTGGAGATCATCGATGACAACGTTGTCACCCTGCTTCAAGTCCAGTGCTCGCGAGACGATGTTCTCACCGTCGCTTGTCGCGAAAAGGACCCCAATCTCCATTTCGCTTGCGCCAACAAGAGCGGCGAAGCGCTGCCTCATGAGATTGGTCTCCTGCAGCATACCACCCAGACTTACGGGATCTCGAGCCTTGGCTTCCGCGAAGGCTTGAGCAGCTTCCACGGCTTGAAGCGGAGACGGTGTGATGTATGCTGAGTCGAGGTAGACCGACTGCTCTACCACAGGGAAATCAGATCGGACCCCTAACGGATCATCCTTGCTGGCTATGCCCACCACTGGGGGCACTCCTGAGAGTGAGGTTGGAGAGACTCCAGAGAGCGCGGCGGCAGCGGATACTCCGCTGATGAACTCACGGCGAGACAGCGTCACGGGTACCTCCTAGGGTTGAAGCTAGGGATTCATCTTAGGCTGCTGTCTATTTTGGGCAACGCGTGTGTCTATTCCTGTCAGGTGTTGAAGAGGGTCACTACGTTGATTTACCCACCCTCAGGGGATGCAGCCGAACTGGAGAAGCCTATGACCTCGCACGATGATCGTCCCAACTCTTCAAGCTTGCCGGTCACACGACGAGCATTTCTGGGGGCGGGGACCGCAGCTGGGGTTGCTGGTGCCCTGGGTGCTTCTGGATGCTCGGATGATGGGGCACTCGAGTCCAGGTTCAACGGCTCGGCCTTCGGTGGTCAACCCAACACTGTGGCAGGTTTAGAGGACAACATTTATACGCGACTGCTAGGGGTTCGCCCTCATATAGGCGCGCACGAACACATTACAACGATGGGTGGCTCACGGATGCCATCGGAGGTTCTAGAAGCGATCGTCGAAGCCAACGAATACTTCGTCGATATGAACGAACTAACTGAGGCTGCGGGTGCGCGCGTGGCCGAGTTGATGGGTGCCGAAGCAGCCATCGTAACATCAGGGGGCTTTGCCTCCTTGCTATTGGGGTCTGCGGCTTGCTTAACCGGTTCCGATATGGATCGGATGCGAGCATTACCCAACGTCACCTGGGACCCCCGTAACTGTTTGATCCAGACACCTCATCGGTTCAGCTATGACCATGCCCATCGCGCGGCTGGGATGACCAACGTATACGTAGACTCTAGAGAGGAATTCATCAGCCGAATCGATGGTTCGGTCGCGATGCTTCCGGCATTGTCCGCGATTGAGCGAGGGAGCCCAGTTGCGCCACCGAGGTCTATGGGGCGTTCATCTCCGACACCTGACACGGTGATTCTACCCGAAGAAATGATCGACATAGGTAAGCAGCATGATGTGCCTGTGATGATTGACATGGCCTCTGATCTTCCGCCTTGGGAGAATCTGAGGCGCTTCATAAATCTTGGTGCAGACCTCGTTGTGGTTAGCGGCGGCAAAGGCATTTTGGGCCCTCAGTCCACTGGAATCTTGGCGGGCCGGGCCGACCTTATCGAGGCGGCCCGCATGCAGAATGCGCCCAACGATTACATCGGGCGTGGCATGAAGGTCGGGAAGGAGGAAATCATCGCTCTTGTGGTTGCGCTCGAGCGAGCTGTACGCATAAATCAGGCGGCCGAAGTCGAAGACTGGAATGCCCGAGCCCAGTGGCTCGCGGGAGAACTGGCTGTTGTTCCAGGGGTGGTTGCTCGTTACGCGATGAACAATGGTGGCTATGCAGATGTCGATCTTGAGTGGGATCAGTCCGTGATTCCAGTTGAGCCCCGTGAATTCAAGCGGATTCTGCGTGAGGGTACACCGAGTATCGTCTACGACGGCACGACCGTACGCACCCGCCAACTCCGTCCTGGTGAAGAGCTGCTGGTCGCTAATCGACTCAAAGAACTCTTTACGGAACTGAGTTTATAGGCTGTCTGGCGAGCATACATCTAATATTTCTTGCCGGCTTCGGCCGTGATTGCTCCGTGCCCTAACCCCCCCCCTCCATTTTCCATATTGCCAACCCACCGGGTTGGTAGTGTAACTCAGTCGATGCAACGATCTGCCGAGCAGCGATATCAATCACGTCTACGGTCCCGCGCGTCGCACCGACTGATTCGTTAGACACGAACGCGAACCGTCCGTCCGGCGTAATCGACACCCCGTGTGTAATAGGCTGTGTTGTTTCAATTCGGGTTTCCTGGCCGGTCTCCAGGTCGAAGATCGCTACGGCCTGGTTTCCCTTCAGTGTGACGACGAGCGTGCTGCCATCCGGAGTGATGTCCGCGTTGTACGGCCCGGATCCGGTCGGGAAGCGGCGCAGCACTGCCATCGATCCGGCATCAATTTCAAGCACATCCCCCCGGCCATTGCACGGCACGTAGATATGAGTGTCGTCAGGAGAGAGAAGGACCCAGGTGGGTTTGCAGATCTCACCTGATGCCATGTCCATACTGGCCGATGAACGATCGGCGGGTATTACGTGCTCCTTCCCGCCAGTTAGGATCATCCTCCGCTCGACGCCCATGTTCATCACACTCGACTCAACGAGTTGATCGGACATCATACATGTCGAGTAGTGCCGCTGACCATCATTACTCACTCGGCTGCCGTGAGGCATGATACACGTCTCGATCTGTATGATCTCTTCCATCAAGGGCGCGAAGACGGCTGATACCGAGCTCGGCACATGATCTCCATGCAAGTTGAAATTCACAACGAATAAAGAGGCCCCATCGGGGGTCAGTGACATGGTCGCAGGGAAGAGACCAACTAGAGCTGAGTCGACGAACTGGTCGGTTCCGGTCTCCATCTGCCAGATTTGTCCATACGGCTGACCGTGCGCGATCGACACGTACCAATGGGTGCCGTTAGGTGATACGGTGATGCCATGTGCCCCGTCGAGATCCGCGGGATGGAATCCGACGGAGATCGCTTTCTCCTCGACGACCTCGCGGCCGTCGAAGCGCACGAGTGAGACGATATCAGACGATTCGTTCGCGACGTACGCCCAGTACGTCGGATGTGACTGGGCGGCCACCGGACCCGCAAGCAAGAGCCCGGTAGCGACGACTACCCAGTTCCTCATCAGAATGTGACTGGCCTCGGCCGAGCGTGCTTTACCACCCATAACCCACTCGTCATATCGCTTACGAACAGGTTGCCCTTGAATGGCTGCGGCCCCCACGCGTTCGCGCTATTGGCTTGCAGTCCTTCACCTTCTGCGGCTTCCGTGCGGAAGAAGCCAATTTCCCGGCCCTGGCGGTACAGATCCCCTCGCAGGGTGCCACTCACATCGACAATGCGCAGCCCACCCTGGTAGTAAGCGATATACAGGACGTCATCCTCGACCCATATGTTGTGTGCACCTGCCTCAGGTAGGTCGTACTTAGCTACTTGTCTCGGGTTGTCGATATCACTGACGTCGATGATGTGAATAAAGCCGCGCATGCCGTCCGAAGTTCCTATCTCATCTCCGAGGAAGACGTAATCCCTCGTACGCCAGGCGACGTGTGTGTTTCCTTCAGGATACTTAATGGTCGACACGAAGACCGGCTCCGTGGGAGTTCCGCCGTGCGTCCCTGCACCAACGTCGACAATGACTAACCCATCATCCCAGTACGACAGGTACGCATAACCGTCCTCAGCCCAGACGTCGTGCAGTGATTTGTTTTGGTCACCAGGCTTGATCTCGTAACGGCCGGCATGGGTTGGATTCGCCGGATCACTCATATCAATGATGTTCATGGCACTGGTACCATTGTTCACTGCATAAACGACATCCCCCATAATCCAAACATTGTGGATCCCAGCTGTAAGTTGGTCGGTCAGTTCAGCCATAATCGTGGGATGGGCAGGATCAGCTAGATCGAGTACCACGATACCGTTTCTCCGGGTGCTCGCCCCTTCCCGCGTGATGATGGCCCAGCTTGCATCTTCGTTGACTTTTACGTCGTTGACGACACGTGCATCGACAACAACGGAATCGAGTAGACTAATATTTGTTGGGTCTGTGACATGCCAGACAAACATACGCTCACCGCCGCCCCGAGAATGTGTCCCAGTGTATGCGTAGTCTTCCCCGTCAGCGCCCTCAAAGACCCAGAGGTCTGAGGTCGCAACTTCGGCGCGCACCCCGTGATCAAGGAACTCGACCTCAACTGGCCCAGGTCGCTCAGTTACCTCGACGATCGAAGCTGCGGAAGCGGAACCAGTGCTTGCGATGACACGGTATGCGCCCGGTTCTTCAGCAACGAAAGAGCCGTCGTCATAGACGAACCCACCCGTGCCTTCGAGTCCTGAGACTGCCAAGTCAAGGGCGATATCTGTAACCAGATTGCCCCCGGAGTCCCGGGCAACGATATCAAACTCGACGACGTCACCCCGGCGGGTCTGCGTTGAAGTAGGTGACATCGAAATCGATGTCACCGGATTTGTGACTACACTGACCGTATATTCGGCTGAAATACCACCCTCGGTCTGGGCCGTGAGTATCGTACTACCTGCTGTGACACCTGTGAGAATGCCGCCGCCTGAAACCATCGCGGTTGACGTAGCTGAGGAACGCCAAGCAATTGTGGCCGTTGAGTGTTCTGTATCATTTACTGTCATCACCTGAGCCGCCATCTGGATTGACGTACCTGTGTAGACCGTGTGTGAGGGCTCAGAAATAGCGATCGATGCGGCAGGATAATCGAGTACCCGTACCGGGATCTGATCGAGCTGGCTCGCTCCGGCCGTGCCGCGCACACTCCCCTGATCGAGCGGTACCATCACGATGGCAGAGAGCGTACCCTCACCCGGTTGCTGACCGGTCAATTCCACCTGTTGCCCTGCAATCGTTGCGAAGCGCGGGCTTACATTGCCGCTGGTCATGATGATTGCAACAGCCCCTTCGACCATATTGCCATTCACGTCATAAAGGCCAGTTGCTAGTGTGACCGTCTCACCTCGGGGTATGACGAGTTCGTCTGATCCGAAACGGACTTCGGTGACCATTGCACCTGCGGCGCGCTGATCGTCCGTGGCAGGCGGGAACTGAGCGGCGGCGGGTGCTACCGTAATTGCTGCTAGGGTAGCCGCAATAGCGATAGCCGGCAGAGTTGTAGTTAGGTGAACCAACAGAGCAGGGCGTGTCATGTGGATGCTTCCTGGATGCGAGCAGTACAAGAGCGGTTCTAGCCGCCGTGTTATGGTGTTCGAGCAAACTAGGTTAGCCAGTGAACTGCGGGGAAGGGGCGATACCCCCTGGACTCGTTAGGGCTTGGAATGCTTTGTGGCCACTATAGGTGATTTGCCACGGTAGCCGCTCCGAAGTAGCGTCTGTTTGAGTGGTTCCCACACTCTATTTGCCCAACTCTCTTCTTGCAGGAAATTTTGATGATTCAGATCTCCAGAACTCTAGTTGTATCAGCGCTACTGATACTTGCTGGACCAGTGTCGGCTCTACGTGCTCAATCGACAGGACCGATCGAGGGGCCCGTTGGACCCAGCCCCTACAACATCATTAGCGGCTGGCACAAGCCATTTGCGGAAGAGGGGTTCGCTTTCGGCGGTAGCTCAGGTGTTTTCGCAGAGTCCCCAAATCGAATCTTCGTTGCCCAGCGCGGTGAAACTCGCCTCCCTGACCCGATTCCGGCAGAGTTTTCTGGGTTTGCTGGATCTATCGGTATCAATGTTCTATTTGCTACTGATATGCGGGTGTGGGAGCACTGTCTTTACACGCTTGATTCCGATGGCAATGTACGAGAGATGTGGGACCAGTGGGATCACCTTTGTGAAGGGTCAGATGGGCCCGGACCCCACAGGCTCCGCATTAACCCATATGATCCGGAACGCCGAGTATGGCTCGTTAACGAAACCTTCCATCAGATTTATGTGTTCTCCAATGATGGAAGTGAATTGATCAAGACACTGGGTGAGAAGAACGTTCCCGGAGACGACGAAACGCATTTTGGGCGCCCTCAGGATGTGGCATTCTTGCCGGATGGGAGGATTCTGGTCGCTGACGGCCTCGATAACCATCGCGTGATCATCTTAGATGCCGATGGAAACTACATCTCGGAGTTTGGCGGCTTCGGTGAAGGACCTGGCCAATTCAATGGCATCCACGCGCTGGGTATTGGGCCTGAAGGCCTGATTTTCGCTCTAGATCGGTCGGGTGGGCGGGTCAACGTATTCCGCACCACCGATGATCCAGCGGGAGTCGAGTTTGTTGATGTTTGGGGAGGGTTTGGCCTGACTTTGGATATAATCGTCAATGACGATTCGATCTGGTTCACGACATTCGGCCCCGGCCGCCTCGTGAACTTTGTTAAGATGGATTTTGAGGGCAATCGGCTCTACACCTGGACTGTCCCACGTGAATTGCCAGATGGATACCTTGAGGTGCATACGTTTTCAGTCGACTCCGATGGCAACCTCTACGGTGGAGACAACCAGTACGGCCGTACTCAGAAGTTTGTACCCAAGCCTGATGCAGACCCTGCTCTATTAATCAAACCGCCCTGGGTTGCTCGATGAGGATGATGGTTTCGAAGGTCAGATGCCGGATGCCTTCATTCATTTCGTTATCCATCTTTTGGCTCAGCGCGTTCCTGGTGCTGCTTACAACCACTGAACAGAGCCTGGCTCAGAGCGCTTATGCAGACCATCAATACACCAGCGAGGATATTGAAGCAGGCTCGCGAGTGTATATCGCCGAGTGCGCGTTGTGCCATCAACGTAGCGGCAGCGGTGTGGATGGCGTGGATCTTCGCCTGGGACAATTCCGTCGTGCGTTATCAGACAATGATCTTCGCGAGGTCATAACCACCGGTGTTTCCAATGGTCGGATGCCTGGGCTTGATCTGCGACAAGATGAGCTTGATGGAATCGTCGCCTACATTCGTGCTGGCTTCGATCCAAGTGGCATCGCTGTGAAAGTCGGTGATGCAGCACGTGGCCAGATGCTTTTTGAGGGCGAGGGCCAGTGTTCAACGTGTCACCGGGTGCACGGTCGGGGGCCCTACTTGGCACCTGATCTTAGCGACATTGGTGTCGTTCGAACTGCGGCCGCCTTGCAACGAACTCTACTCGAACCAAGTAGTGCCCTTCTCCCGATCAATCGACCGGTACGAGCCGTGACACGAGATGGGCAAACAATCCAAGGGAGACGGCTCAATGAGGATACCTATACGGTGCAACTGATTGACTCGGAGGAACGGCTACGTTCACTGATCAAGTCTGATTTGGTCGAGTACGAGGTGAGTGAAACCCCCACAATGGAGCCGACCACGCTCTCCAGTGATGAGGTTGCCGACCTCATCGGGTATCTCCTTACACTGGGAGGTCTGCGATGAAAACGCTTCAGCCGATGTTACTGGTATTGTCGGTTCTGGTAGGGCCTTGGGCGTCAGATCATCTCAGCGCTCAGGTCTCATTCGATAGGGTCCTAGGTGCCGCAGACGAACCAGAGAACTGGCTTACATATAACGGCACGTATTCAAGTCAACGCTACAGTGGGCTTCGCCAGATCACCCCCTCGAACGTCGATAACCTCGAGCTAAAATGGATGCTCCAAAATCAGGTGTTTGGGGCCTGGCAGTCTAATCCGATCGTTATCGACGGGATTATGTATGTCACCGAGCGACCCAATGATGTCATGGCGGTGGATGCAGCCACTGGGAGGGTCTTCTGGCTTTATCGGCACACACCATCTGAGGATGCAAGGGTCTGCTGTGGTGCGAACAACCGTGGGGTGGCAGTGCTCGATGACAAGGTGTTCATGGGCACATTGGATGCCCACCTCATCGCGCTTGATGCAACGAATGGCCAGCCACTATGGAATGTCGAGGTAGGAGACGAAAATCTTGGCTACTCGATTACGATGGCACCGCTTGTCGTGAAGGACAAAGTAATTGTCGGTGTTGGGGGCGGAGAGTTCGGTATTCGTGGTTTTGTTGTTGCGTACGATGTGGACACCGGTGAAGAGGCTTGGCGTTTCTACACCATTCCCGGACCGGGTGAGCCTGGACACGATACCTGGAGTGGTGATGATTGGGAGCATGGCGGCGCGCCGGTGTGGATCACCGGCTCGTATGATCCAGAGCTGAATCTGACCTACTGGGGCGTCGGGAATCCTGGACCTGACTGGAATGCTGATCAGCGTCCTGGAGACAACTTGTACTCCGATGCCGTTGTTGCTCTCGATGCGGATACAGGTGAATTGAAGTGGTACTTCCAATTCACGCCTAATGACGGCTATGACTACGATTCCGTTCAAGTCCCGATACTGGCGGATATGGACTGGAATGGGGTGCCATCTAAGCTGATGCTTTGGGCAAACCGCAATGGGTACTTTTATGTACTTGATCGTGTGACTGGAGAGTTTCTTTCAGGTACGCCATTTGTGAAGGTGAACTGGTCGAGTGGACTCGATGAAAACGGAAGACCCATACCAACACCTCAGCCGCCGGGGTCACCGACTTGGCCCGGTAATCAGGGTGGTACGAACTGGTACCCTCCTTCGTATAGCCCGCGAACAGGACTGTTCTATGTATCCGCCTGGGAAGATTACGCCACGATTTATGAAAAAGAAGAGTCGCAATATCAGCCGGGCCGGATGTTCCTTGGCGGCGGCTTCAGCGTGCTGACACCGGTACCGGGTGCTCCGACTATCGGTATTGGTCGAACATCGCCGATCAACAACTGGACAGATGAAGTAGGGCGCGGTGCTGTACTCGCACTTGACCCTCACACGGGCGAAGCAAAATGGAGATTCGAGCAATTTGATGTCAGCGACAGTGGTATGCTGACAACAGCCTCAGACCTGTTATTCACAGGGGGCCGTGAGGGTTACTTCCATGCACTTGATGCACGAACTGGAGAATTATTGTGGAAGGCGAGCCTCGGAGGGCAGATCGTGATGGCACCGATCACATTTATGATGAATGGTGAACAATATGTGTCGGTGATCTCCGGTCACACACTGGTAACCTTCGGGCTGCGCGACTAATGAGCGTTTGCCATGGAACTCCACTTTCTAAGGAGGCAACGTGAAGATGAAGAACATTGGCGCACCTCTCTTGGTCGTTGCACTAGTCGTTTGCTCTGCCTGTGCAGGTGAAAACCAAGCTGCACAGGATCTGGGGTCTCGAGGGGCTATTACGAAAGGTGGAGATGACAGGACCGGAGAATACGAGGCTGTAGAAAGCTGGTGGAAACCAGCTCCAGATCATGAGGGGCCTTGGACTTGGGGAGAGGTATCAGGTGTAGCGGTGGATACCCCCGACCGGATCATCGTTGGGGTTTGGGGTGACCGGAATGCACAAGGTCAGGGGAGAGAAGGTGGGACAAATTACCTGGTGGTGGCTGATCGTAACGGAAATATTGTGGAGCGGTGGACCCAGTGGGACTCAATTCTGAACAAGCCACACCAGGTTTATATCAGCCCTTATGATCCAGAACGCCACGTCTGGGTTGTTGAGCGTGGCGGTGGCAGGGGGGTCAATATGCAGATCCTCAAATTTACGAATGACGGTAGTGAGTTGGTGATGAGACTTGTTGATCCTGACCACCCGACGACCCGGGCAGAGGCACGAGCAAACCCGAATCCAGGACCCTTTACCTATGGGGATCCGGCCGTGCTGGCTTTCCTTCCGGACGGCAGCTTCTATCTCGGTGACGGCTACTGGAATTCGCGCATCATCAAGTACAATGCGGATGGGGAGTACGTGCTGGAGTGGGGGGAACTTGGGAGTGGTCCCGGACAGTTCGACCTTGTTCATGGGGTTGCTGTCGACCGTGATCGGCGTGTCTACGTCGGTGATCGCACTAATAACCGTATCCAGATTTTTACCGAGAACGGTGATTTCATTGAAGAATGGCCAGATATTTCTGATCCTGTCGGTGTATTTATCGATGAAAACGATGGAGTTTGGGTTATCTCTGCTCGATTGAACCGGATACTCAAGTACAATCGGGCAGGCGAACTCCAGTACTACTTAGGTGCTTACGGAGGGACGAGAGGTGGCTTTGCGGGCGGGTTGTCGCGGCCACACCAGCTCGACGTGGACCAGGAAGGCAACCTCTATATTGCCAGTTGGGACGGCGGATGGATGGATAAGTTCGTTCCGAAGCCAGACTCCGATCCAAGCAAACTCATTGGCAGGTCGCTCGTACTCACGAACTAGGGGAGTTGGCATGACCGTTCGGGTTAGCTCAGATTTTCAAAACTTTCGTGCAGGGATTGTGTTATCTCGTGATTTGAGGTGTTCGATGATTAGGACGCGCCAACTTCTTGAGGCTTCGAGTTTCAACCTCCTCCTTCTGGTCACACTCGTGTGCGCCTTGTCGGCGCTTTCTCCGGGAGTAGTCTGGGCGCAGCGTGGTGCGTCAGGCCCGCCTGAGCATGCTGATGTTGAGCCGGCGAACTATCTCCCGAACCCCTATGAGACAGTGCGGAATTGGGGGACACTCCCAGATGGCAGGACCTGGGGATCAGTAAGCGCGATCAATGTTGATATTGACGGAAGGCATATCTGGGCTGGAGATCGATGCGGGGCCAACTCGTGTGCTGGTTCCGACGTAGACCCTATCGTCAAATTGGACCCGAATGGTAATGTCGTTCAGAGTTTCGGGGCGGGGCTTATTATCTGGCCTCACGGAATGGACGTAGACCGCGAAGGCAACATCTGGGTTGTCGACGCTCGCGCTGCAAATGCGAGGGAACTGCAAAACTTCCCCAACTCAGCAGGCAAGGGGCACTCGGTCATCAAGTTCAGCCCGGAAGGTGAAGTGCTCCTCGTACTTGGCACTCCAGGTGAGACAGGTGCCCCTCCCACACACTTCACTGACCCCAATGACGTCCTCGTTGCACCGAACGGGGATATCTTCGTGGCGGAATCACACGGTGCTCAGTTTCTAGATGAGCCGGGACCAAATGCGATTGGTCGCATCTCCAAGTTTGCTCCTGATGGGACACTGATTAAGACCTGGGGCTCCTGGGGCTACGGACCTAGCGAGTTCAGGGCTCCCCACTCGTTGGCGATGGATTCGCAGGGGCGACTGTTTGTAGCTGACCGGGGCAATCGACGTATCCAGATTTTCGATCAAGAAGGCACTTACCTCGATACGTGGTATCAGTTCAGTCGAATCAGCGGGCTCTTCATCGATCAGGACGACGTTCTATACGCAATCGACTCAGAATCAGATGACAACTACAATCCCGGTTGGAGAAAGGGGCTCAGAGTAGGTAGTGCTAGGACTGGAGAAGTGTGGTACTTCGTCCCAGAGCATGTCTCGGAGCGCGCATCGGGGATGGGGGGATTTGGATCAATGGGTGAAGGGGTGACCGTGGATGCTGAGGGTAACGTTTACGGTGGTGAGGTGGGTCCCGTCCAGGGGCTCACAAAGTTTATTCCGCGGCTGATCAGCAGGTGAGGTAGAGCTGGCCGCAGTGATGATGTAAGACGCAGGAGCAGCTCTATCGTCTCCGTGGAATTTCTTTGTAGCCACGGATCTTCTGTTGGCCAGCGTAGAGGCTCTCGGTAATCGCCTGCATCGCCATGTTCGCGACATCCTGACGGATGTTGAAATGGCGATAAGAGGTGATTTGTACCATGAGAATAGTGATTAGCTCCTCGGTTGGATCAATCCAAAAGACAGTACCCCAGGCTCCACCCCACCCGAAGGTACCCGGTGTTATGGCTTGCCGAGCTTTCGCCGGATCAGTCACCATGCTGAACCCCAGGCCAAAACCGTATCCATCAGAGCCTTTGATGTAGATGGGGAAGTCACCTGTATGGTTTGTGATCATAAGGTTGACCGTAGACGGGCTGAGCAGACGAACTCCGTTGAGCTTTCCACCATTCAAGATCATTTGGGAGAAGCGGAAATAATCCGGTGCTGTTGAGGAAAGCCCAGCCGTACCGCCAAAGTAAGATGTGGGTTCTCTAGTTTCCGGCGCGCGCCGCAACTCAATCGTGTTCCCTGGGCCTGTCGGGCTATATGCGGCGGCCACTCGGTCTACCTTGGATGCAGGCACGTTATAGTGAGTATCAGCCATCCCAAGTGGGTCGAAAATTCGCTCCTGTAGAAACTTATCAAGACGTTGTCCAGAAATTCGCTCTACCAGGATTGCCACATAATCAGTCGAACTACCATAGCGCCACTCATCTCCCGGATGGAAAGCCAGTGGTAGTGCTGCCCGGGCAACTATGGTCTCTTCTAGTGTCGCTTTGCGCGCTGATTGTGTTTGTTCTTCCGGTGTCAGCAAATTACGAGCAGGATCTACACCTGCGGTGTGACTCAACACGTGACGGAATGTGATGGGCCTGTCAGCGGGTACCCGCTGGATCCCTTCGTCGGTCTCGACGAGTACCGTCTTCTCAGAGAATTCTGGCAGGTACTTTGAAATCGGGTCGTCTAGGAGGAAGTAGCCCTCCTCAAAGAGCATCATGAGCGCAGTACTCACGATAGGCTTGGTCATCGACATGATTACAAAGATGGCATCGTCCGTCATCGGCGCGTTCCCCTCTATGTAACGATCACCCTGAGCTTTCAGGTGGACGACCTTCCCTTCTCTTGCTACAAGACTCACACTGCCCGCTAGCATGTTCGCGTCGATATAGCGTTGCATGACTGCATCCAAAGACTCAAGTCGTTCGGACGACATGCCAACGCTCTCTGGGTTAGCACGGGGCAGTCGCTGTGCCGCCGTAGAGAGTGGGAACACCAGTACTGCTTGCATGGCCAACGCGATGGCCGCCGCGCATCTCTGTTTCTGCATTTTTGGACCTTTTCCGTTCGGAACGAACCGGAAGCGTTCATTCAGGCTGGAACCACTTCTGGTAAAATTTGATGTCATGGATATCAACGCAATTAGTGCACCCCTAAGCCTCCGTCGATGACAATTGATTGACCGTTGATGCCTTCAGCGTCAGTGGAGCACAGCGTCAGTGCGACGTGCGCCACTTCTTCGGGACGAATCAAACGCTGTTGTGGGTTTGTCGCGAGGATGCTTTGCAGGGCTTCCTCGTAAGAGAGCCCTGTCTTGCCTACAATGCGGGCCACTGCATAGTCAGCCATTGCTGTGTCCACGTAGCCTGGACAGATCGCATTAGCAGTGACCCCCTGATCTGCCACCTCTGCAGCTAATGCCCGGGTAAACCCGACTTGCGCGTGCTTCGAAGCACTATATGCGGCCATGTATGGTCCGCCCTGTAATCCAGCGACGGATGCCACATTGATCACGCGTCCCCAGCCTCGCTCGATCATGCCTCCCAGGAAAGCTCGGGTGCAGAGGAACGTCCCGGTGGCGTTAACTGAAAAGATGCTATCCCACTCTTCGAGGGTGAGTCCTTTGACTGGGTTGGAACGAGCGATACCTGCGTTGTTCACCACGATGTCGATGTCGCCGAACCGCCTTGAGGCCTCTTGAGCCATCATTTCGACGCTGGTTTCGTCGGCTACGTCGCACGGAATTGCATGAGCCTCATACCCCTCGGATTGTAAGCTCTTCGCTACGTTTTCGATCTCATCCACTGACCTGGCACTGACTACTACGGTTGCCCCGTTTTCGGCTAGGATCCGAGCGATGGCACTCCCGATACCGCGTCCGCCTCCCGTGACTACGGCTGCACGTCCCTGAAGATCCATTGTTGCTCCTGCGCTGTCAGACGACTTCAAAGAGGCCTGCGACACCCATCCCGCCGCCGACACACATTGTCACAACAACATGGCGGGCTCCCCGGCGGCGTCCCTCGATCAATGCGTGCCCTGCCAACCGAGCACCTGTCATTCCAAACGGATGGCCGATTGAGATCGAACCTCCGTTGACGTTCAAGCGCTCGGACGGGATTCCAAGCTGGTCTCTGCAGTAAACGACCTGGACAGCGAAGGCTTCGTTCAATTCCCAGAGGTCTATATCATCCATCTTCATACCAGTGCGTTCGAGCAATCGCGGTACTGCTAAGATGGGACCGATCCCCATCTCGTCAGGTTCGCATCCTGCGACGGCTAGACCACGGAAGATCCCCAGCGGCTCTAGCCCACGGCGCTCAGCCTCTCGTGCTTCTACGACAATACATGCCGATGCACCATCAGAGAGTTGGGAAGCGTTACCTGCGGTAACGGTTTTGTCCTCACCCATCACGGGGTGAAGCGCCGCCAAGCCTCCTGCCGTTGTGTTCGGTCGGTTGCCCTCGTCTTTGGTTAGGGTGACCTGCTCTTCATGGGTCGCACCAGTCTCCTTGTCAGTGACCAGCTTAGTTGCCGTTAATGGCACGATCTCTTCGTCAAAATAGCCCTGCGTCTGAGCAGTTGCTGTGCGCTGCTGACTCGTAAGCGCGTACTCGTCCTGGCTCTCACGGTCGACCCCGTATCTTTTGGCGACCACCTCTGCGGTGTCGAGCATGCTCATCCATAGATCTGGCTTGTGTTCTGTTAACCAGTCCTCGTTCCAGTGCAGTTGGTTCAGATTATTCTGGACCAGGCTGATTGACTCGACACCTCCAGCGGCTGCAATTGGAACACCATCCAGGACAACGCGGTTAGCGGCAATCGCGATCGCTTGAAGCCCAGAGCTACAGAAGCGGTTCACGGTACTGCCTGCTGTGCTCACAGGTAGCCCGGCCCGGATCGCCGAGAGGCGGGCTATGTTCTTACCTGTGGCACCTTCGGGTAGCCCACACCCAATGATGACGTCTTCAATTTCATCTGCATCTACACCGGCTCGTCTCACTGCGTGCTTGATTGCGTGACCAGTAAGTGTCGCGCCGTGGGTTTGGTTGAACGCTCCGCGAAATGCTTTGCCTATCGGAGTTCGTGCCGTTGAAACGATGGCGGCTTCTCTCATGCGCCCTATTCCTCCGTCACTTGATTAGCAGGCTGATCTGTACCTCTCAAGGTTGCTTCTTCACGCTCGATCAATATGCGTCGCAGGATCTTTCCTGCTGCCGACTTGGGTATCTCGTCCAAGAATTCGACTCTGCGAATCTTCTTATGTGGTGCCACATTGTTTGCAACGAAGCTCATGACCTCTTCAGGTGATAATGTATCATCTCCGACTACAAACGCTTTCGGCACTTCTCCTGCCTCCTCATCGGGACTTCTCACTACGGCTACGTCACGGATCTTAGGGTGGGTGAGAAGTAGGGCCTCTAACTCCGCTGGTGCGACCTGGAAGCCTTTAAATTTAATGAGTTCCTTCACCCGATCCACAATGCGGCAATATCCGTTTGTATCTGCTATGCCTATATCTCCAGTGTGTAGCCACCCATCTTCATCAATTGTGGCCATTGTTGCTTCAGGACGATTGAGATAGCCGGCCATCACTTGGGGGCCTCGGACCCAAATTTCTCCTTGCTCTTCCGGACCCAACTCTTCACCAGTACCTACGTCTACGATCTTGACCTCAGTATTTGGCAGGCATGGGCCAATCAAGTGGTGTGGAGTTTGTCCGCGCCTCTGGTTTGGAGCCTGATGTGTCACCGGACTTGTTTCAGTCAATCCGTAACCCTGAGCGACTATACACCCAAGTCGGTCCTCTACGGCCTGTGCGAGGTCCTCTCCGAGTGGCGCGGCTCCGGAGACGATTCCCTGAAGGCTCGAGAGATCATATGCATCAACCAGGGGATGCTTAGCCAGCGCAAGTAGGATCGGCGGTACAAGGTGCGCGAACGTTACTCTCTGATCCTGAATGACTCCAAGGAATTCCTCTAGGTCAAACCGTCCTAGCACGACGATCGCAGCACCACAAGAGAGGGCATAGTTCATGATCACGAGCAGTCCGTAGATGTGAAAAAAAGGTAGGACTGCGATCAGTTTGTCTTCTTCTGTAATTGGTCGACACTGTGACTCCAAGCCAGCAAGTTGAGCCATATTTGCCACTAGATTACGATGCGTCAGCATTACGCCCTTTGAGCCACCAGTCGTGCCACTAGAGTATGGGAGGGCTACAAGATCTGTTGCCGAGTTGATAGCAGGCCCTATCTCTAGTTCGGGTGCCTCCAAAAGCGCTGAGAACGGTGTGGCACCGGGTGCGTTATCAAAGGTGAAGATCTCCTGGATATTGCCTGCCTCTGCAGCAGCTTGTTGCGCATTTTTCAGAAACATGCTGGTCGTAACCAGAAACCGTGCTTGTGAGTCTTTCAACTGGCTTGCGAGTTCCTTGGGGGTATACTGCGGATTCACGGTCGTAACGACTCCGCCTGCGTAGGCTGCTCCGTGGAATGCTATCGGGTACGCGATGCAGTTGGGGCTGTAAATGGCAAGTACATCACCCTTCCCGAAGCCGTGGGATGCCAGTCCTGATGCTGCTTTGCGGATGCTACTTGAAAGTTCCCCGTAGCTTATCGTTGCACCGCTAGATCCATCGATAAGAGCAGTTTTCTCAGAGAACTCCGTCGATCTCTGGAGAGCGAAGTTTGTGACTGAGGAGTCTGGAATCGTGACATCCGGGTAGGGGCTTTGAAAGATCATTCTGCATCCCACTCTGCAAAGGTTCTATCCTCCCGGGCCAACCTCTCTAATAGTGGTGCCGGCTCTAACCAATCTTTGTGGATTTCGCAGAAACCTTGCATCACTTCGTAGACATGCCGCAGGCCGACTGAGTCGGCATAGAACATTGGCCCCCCTCTGTATCTCGGAAATCCGAAGCCATAGAGCCAAACGATATCGAGGTCGCTTGCGCGTTGTACAATGCCTTCTTCTAGGATGCGCGCGCCCTCATTGATGAGAGGGTAGATACAGCGCTGTAGAATTTCTTCATCTGAAATCTCTCTTCTGTCAATTTTCAACTCTCTTGAGGTACGGACGACAAGGTCAACGACCTCGGGATCAGGCATTGGGATCCTGCTGCCCTCCTCGTAGTTGTACCAACCTTTTCGGGTTTTCTGGCCGTAGCGCCCCATTTCGTAAAGTCGGTCAGCTATTTCTGAGTAACGCAGATGTTTGGGGCGGCTGGGTTCTCTGTGTTGCCGAACTCTCCAGCCAACGTCGATTCCAGCGAGGTCACTGAGTGCGAATGGGCCCATCGGGAACCCGAAATCGTAGATTACCTTGTCGACCTGCTCCGGGAATGCTCCCTCCTCAATTAGGAACTGGGCTTGGCGGCTATATGGATAGAGCATGCGGTTCGCAGCAAATGAGTCGCACACCCCAACAACGACGCCCACCTTACCTAGCTGCTTGGAGAGAGTGAGAGTAGTTGCGAGTACTTCAGGTGAGGTATGGTCCCCACGCACGATCTCAACCAGGCGCATGACGTTGGCTGGGCTGAAGAAGTGAGTTCCAACGACCTGCTCGGGTCGTCCTGTTACCGCTGCAATTGTGTTCACATCTAATGAAGAGGTATTTGTTGCAAGGATTGCATCGGCTTTGCAGAGGCCATCAAGACGTGTAAAGATTTTTTTCTTGAGTTCCATTTCCTCGAAGACAGCTTCGATCACAACGTCGGCAACTGATACCCGTTCGAACTCCAGCGTTGGTTCGATCAAGGCAAGCCGTGCTTCCGCTTCTTCCTCGGTCATGCGCCCTTTCGAGACCGTGGAAGCATAGTTCTTGCGGATCATCTTCATACCGCGGTCCAACACACCTTGCTCTGACTCGGTTACGATGACGGGTATTCCGGCGTTCGCGAAGCACATGGCGATCCCAGTTCCCATAGTTCCGCACCCCAGCACTGCTGCGTGCCTGACGTCCGTTTGAGATGTTTCCGGGCCTAAGCCACTAACTTTTCGTGCCTCGCGCTCCGCGAAGAAAGCATGTCGTTGTGACAATGACTGATTGGATGAACGACATCGAAGGAATACCTCTCTCTCGAATGCCAGGCCGTTCTCAAAAGACATCGTTGTTGTTGCCTCAACGCAGTCAATACAAGCGAAGGGCGCTTCAAATCCCCGTGCACGGCGAGAGATACGGGAGCGGAATTCGTCGAATAGTTCAGGTCGGTTTTGAGCCTCGAGGAGATGGCCATCCCGATCCCGAGTTTTTTTTGGTGGCTCAGGCCCAACACTGAGACGATGAGCTATAGACACCGAAATTTTGAGCAAATCATCACTGTCATCTGCGAGACCGTCCACCAATCCAAGTTCATGTGCTCTCTCGGCAGTCATGGGCTTCCCAGAGACAATCGCATCTAGGGCTGGCAGCACGCCGATCAGGCGCGGTAACCGTTGTGTTCCTCCGGCTCCCGGTACGATACCGAGCGTGACCTCTGGCAAGCCGATTCTTGTACCCGGTATGGCAATTCGGCTATGGCATGCCAGAGAGAGTTCACAGCCACCCCCGAGGGCAGTCCCGTGTAAGGCACATACAACAGGTTTCGGTGAATTTTCAATGAGGGAGATCAAGTCCATGAGAGTAGGTGACTCTCCGGCAACACCGGTATCAAATTCTCGGATATCCGCACCAGCGCTGAACATTCGACCAGATCCGCAGATCACGAACGCCTGGATATCAGGGTCTTGCAACCCTGCAGTGAGTGCTTCACTGACACCAATACGTTGGCTGAGTGAAAACGCGTTTACTGGTGGATTATCAAGTGTGATCACTCCAACTGCTTCGATTCGATCGAAGCGTACCGGATGAGGCATATGGGGACCTTGGTTTGGGGTTGCTAATAGCTGTCTGGCATCTGGCAGTGGCCGTCTGCATAGGATTCGGATAGCATGGGGGCCGCTCCTATGCAACCCGGCACGCTTATAGAGGTGCTCTTATCGGACTGATGATGGAAACTAAGATCCAGCCTTTCGGTGCGGGTTTTCTGCTCTATGACACCGATCCCGAAGAGGTTGTGACCCCTGAGGATCTTGGAGATGAAGAGCGGATGCTCATGCAGGCCTTCTCAGATTTTGCGGAGAGAGAGGTCTCCCACCACCTAGAAGCGCTTGAACAGGGTGATACGGATATAGGCCTAGAGCTTTTTCGGAAGGCTGCCGACCTCGGGATCTTTATGGCAGAGGTTCCGGAGGAATTTGGGGGACTCGATCTTAATGTGCTCGCTGTCACCGGGATGTGCTCGATCCGTGCCAAACTCGGAAGTTTGGGCTCTCTCGTTTTCGGGCACCAAGGGATCGGAATGCTTCCTCTTATCAATTTTGCTACAGAAGAGCAGAGAGAGCGTTATCTCGTGCCCTGTATGAATGGAGAGATGCTATCCGCATTCGCATTGACTGAGCCCGGCACCGGATCAGACGCGATGAACATCACAACTAAGGCCGTTTTGGATGATGCGGGCACGCACTACGTAGTGAATGGCGGTAAGCAGTGGATCACAAACGCAGGGTGGGCAGACATTTTCATCCTTTTCGCTCAGGTTGACGGTGAACACTTCACAGCGTTCGTGTTGGAGCGGTCCAGCGAGGGTCTTGAGATAGGAGCGAATGAGCATCTACTCGGGCAGCATGGCTCTTCCGTTGCTGCACTCTCACTTGAAAACGTCCATATCCCAATCCAAAATCTCTTGGGTGAGGTTGGGAAGGGACACAAGGTGGCGTTTTGTACGCTCAATATGGGTCGGCTAAAGCTGGCCACGAATAGCGCTTCTGGAGCACGGGCCGCGGTCGAAGTCGCCTCGCGTTATGCTGCAGAGCGTACCCAGTTCGGTAGACCGATTGGCGAGTTCGGATTAATCCAAAGAAAGCTCGCTGACATGGCTGCGCGCGCATATGCCGCGGAATCAGTTGCGTATCGAACATCAGGGTTGGTTTACCAAGCATTGGAGGCTAAGGCCGGAAATGCTCGACCAACTCTCGACGATAAATTGGCGATGCTCTCTGAATTTTCGGTGGAGTGCGCTATGGCAAAGGTCCACACCTCCGAAGCCTATAATCATCTTGCCGATGAAGCAGTCCAGGTTTTTGGTGGCTACGGTTTCAGCGAGGAATACCCGCCTGCCCGAATGTACCGAGACTCTCGAATTGCTCGTATCTATGAGGGCACGAACGAGATCTGCCGTCTTTATGCACAGCGGGCGATTCTGCGCCGCTTATGGTCGGGGCGGCTGGACCTTAGTGGAATTCAAGACCAGACGGACGATTCCCTGTCTGCGGTGAGTTGTGATGCAGCCTTAGGCTCAGGCTCACGTCACTTAGATATCGCAAACCTTAAGAGCGTCTACCGGCATCTTACCGCTGAGGTATGCGCCGCGGTCCAGCGAGAGCGGATGTTTGATGCAGAGAACCAACAATTGATGGCTAGTCTAGCGGATATAGCCATTGAAATTTTTGCAACGGAAAGTGTGTTCTTAAGGATTTCCAAGGGTTTCTCCGGAAGCAGCTTGGATGGTATGGAGTTATATGAAGACCTTGAGCAGATCTACTTTATCCATGCAGTAGACCGCATCCGCCAGGAAGCAAACGAAATCTTGGCGGCTTTATTCAGCGGTCCAGGACTTGCCGAACAACTCAGGAAACTGGATGACTGGCTGCCACTTCCGGTGGGCCTGATCGTCTACAGAGCGAGAGTTGCAAAGGTGCTCCTGCAGGATGGGGGGCTTCCGGTCTTCACTTGAACGACCGACACATTGATGTGGTGATCGAACCAACTCGGGACCATTACGAGGATATCCAACTCTTCACTGCAAGAGGGTCTTGGATAAAACTGGCCCTCCTGCTGGTAGTGCTTGTCTCTCTACCTCTCCTGCTACCAGGCTACCGTGTTTTTACGCTCAACTATATGGCTGTTTTTGTGATTGTTGGGCTTGGAATGAATGTGCTCGTGGGTTACACAGGACAGGTTTCGCTTGGGCATGCCGGGTTTCTGGCTATAGGTGCTTACACGATGGTGCTTCTCATGACCAGGCTTGCGGTGCCGTTCCCTTTTGCCTTGGTCATGGCAGGGTGTGTCTCAGCATTTTTCGGCTTCCTACTGGGGTTGCCAGCGTTAAGACTGGCAGGGCCGTATCTCGCGATTGCTACCCTGGGTTTTGGCTTAGCAGTTACACAAATCATTGGTCACTCGGCGTTGTTTGGGGGACACATGGGGCTGGTGGTACCAGATGCTATGGTCGGCCCGTTCCCATTATTGGGAGACGTTAGCAAGTACTATGTGATCGTTGGTATCACGTTCGTGTTAGCACTTGGTGTGCGGAACCTTTCTGTCACTCGTGTCGGACGGGCGTTCCGGGCCATCAGGGACAGCGAGATTGCTGCCGCCACGATGGGTGTGGATGTTGCCTACTATAAAACGCTCAGTTTCGCAGTAAGCGCTGCTCTGACAGGCGTCGCCGGGGGCTTGCTCGCACTCATGACAGGATTCATCAGCCCAGGCGTTTTTACGTTCACACTTTCTCTAATGTTTTTAGCGATGGTGGTATTCGGGGGTCTTAGCTCGATTACCGGTGCAGTTCTTGGCAGCATTGTCATGGGATACTTGAATTTGGAAATGGATGCCTTTCAGGAGTTACCCGTCCTCGGTCCAGCTCTTGAAGGCTTCTCTGCACGCTTTATGTCAACTGTTGGCCTTCCAAACTTCGGGTGGGTAGTAACAGGAATGTTGATTGTGTTCACGATCCTTCTTGAACCTCGAGGCTTGCACGGGCTCTGGATTAGGGCACTGGATACCATGAAATATTCGAAAAGTGCTGATGCCGAATTGAGTCGATCTGGGTCCGGAGCCGATTAACCCGTGCTGCCACAAGTCTTAGCGAGCGGACTTTCAGCAGGAAGCATCTATGCCCTGATGGCGCTTGCCCTGGTCATCACATACAAGACTACCGAGGTCCCGAACTTTGCCCAGGGTGATATGGCTATGGTATCGGCCTTTATCGCCTACATGTTTCTAACCGACTTCGAAACGGGGTTCATCTTTGCCTTTGGTGCGGCTCTCGTATTCGCCTTTCTTCTTGGGGTTGGATTTGAGGGGCTCCTACTCAGGCGTATGCGGAAGCCTACGCACCTGAACCTGATCATCATGACTCTGGGTTTCACTTTGGCCCTTTTCGGTTTCGCGGGTTGGAAATGGGGTGCCGACCAACGTCAGTTTCCGTTCCCCGTTTCAGCGAATGAAGTCATAAGGTTTGGGAGTGTTTCGATCAGCACTCTTAGTGTGGCCACGATCTTGATTGCCGGGATACTGATGCTATTGGTTTTTGCGTTCTTCCGTTTCACTAAGCTCGGCGTCGCGATGCAGGCAACGCAACAAGATCCGATCGCTGCGCGTATCAATGGCGTACCAGCCCGTGCGGTTGTTGGTCTCACGTTCGGCATTAGTTCTGTAATTGGTACCGTGGCGGCCCTGCTCACGGCACCACTGATTACGCTTGATCCTACGTTGATGTGGGATGCCCTACTAAAGGGTTTCGCTGCTGCTGTTCTTGGGGGATTGAATACTCCCGTTGGCGCGGTGCTTGGTGGCTATCTACTGGGAGTCATCGAAAATCTCTTCGGAGCTTATATCTCGGTGGAATTCAAGTCCGTTGTGGCGTTCCTGATCATCGTTATCGTGCTCTGGTTCAGACCCTCTGGTCTCTTTGGCCGCCACCATGAGAGAAAGGTCTGAGCAATGAGCTTTTTTGCTGTCGATGGCCTCACAATGCGCTTCGGAGGTTTGACTGCGCTTGATGATGTCTCTTTTGAGGTGGATCAAGGGATGATTTTTTCGATCATTGGTCCAAACGGTTCTGGGAAATCCACAGCCTTCAACTGTATCAGCGGTATTTATCAACCGACGGCAGGAAAAATCTACTTTGAGGGTGAGGGCATCTCCGGATTAGCTCCTCACCACATAGCGCGTCTCGGCATAGCACGGACCTTTCAGAATATCGAACTCTTCAGCACAGAGACCACAATCGACAACCTTATGCTCGGTCGACACCAGCACATGCACAGTGGTGTTTGGAGTGGTGTGGCTATGTTGGGCCGCGCCACAAGTGCAGCTAGAGAGGAGACAGAGAACCGCGAGCGTGTCCAGTGGATTATTGAACTTCTTGATCTAGTTCAAGTGCGCGATCGACCAGTGGGTGAATTGCCTTATGGTACACAAAAGCGTGTGGAATTAGCTCGTGCTCTTGCTATGGAGCCAAAGCTTTTACTGGTAGATGAACCATCTGCTGGTATGAATGCGGATGAGCGTGCAGAAGTTGCTGAGCGTATGCGAGAATTGCGTGCAGAACTGGGTGTGACAATCCTATTGATTGAGCACCACGTGCAGCTTGCGATTGGTCTAGCAGATCGTGTTCTGGCCCTGAACTTTGGAAAACCGATAGCACAAGGGGCTCCTGAAGAGATTCGGCAGCATCCCGAGGTTATCAAGGCGTATCTCGGCGATGGATAAGCACCCAGAGGTTCTCCTAGAACTCAATGCAGTAGAGACGTGGCATGGATCACTGCGTGCGCTGTCTGATGTTTCCCTTACGGTGCCTGAAGGCAGCATTACGGTAATCCTGGGCAACAACGGTGCAGGTAAAAGCACCCTATTGAACACGATCTTAGGAGTCCTAGAAGGCCAGCCGAAGAATGGACAGATTTCCTTCCAAGGTACCCGGATTGACCGGATGGCTACCGAGCGGATCGTTAGATCTGGTATTTCCTACGTTCCCGAGGGCCGTCGGATCTTTAGTGAGCTTACCGTTTGGGAGAATCTGAAGGTCGGCGCGTATGTCCAAAAAGATCAGCTCTCTACTAAGAAAGCTCTTGAGCGTGTGTGCGACTTTTTCCCTCTCTTGGCAGAGCGGCAGAGCCAGGCCGCGGGTACACTCTCCGGTGGAGAGCAGCAAATGTTGGCGATAGGACGTGCTCTGATGAACGGACCTCGGCTTCTACTTCTTGACGAGCCGTCACTCGGCCTGGCTCCGATTCTGGTGCGGCAAGTGTTCGACATCATCTCGCAGATACGAGATGAGGGTGTCACAGTTCTGCTCGTGGAACAAAACGCTCGCATGGCACTGGCTGTTGCTGACGAGGGGTTGGTTTTGGATAGTGGAGAATTAGTCGTAGCCGGGTCGGCTTCTGACCTTGTCGACAATGCAGAGGTGGAGGAGCTATACATGGGTGCCCCGTCGCTGCCAATTAAATAGAGAGTCTTAAGATGAAGTCGATCCGGAAAAATGAACTGTATCGTCCACGGATGATGACCTTTCTAGTTTTGGCCTCTATCTGGATGTACGGATGCTCGGAGCCGATAGACGAAGGCGGTGTTCGTGGTGTCACAGACGATACGATCGTGATTGGTAGTTGGGGGCCCTTGACTGGGCCCGCTGCACTCTGGGGTGCTGTGGGCCGAGGTGCCGAAGCCTATTTCGAGATGATCAATGAACAGGGTGGGATACACGGGCGTCAGATTGAGTTCGTACTTCGTGATGATGCGTATCAGCCTTCACGGACAGTGGCGGCTGTACGTGAGATGGTAGAACGCGACCGTGTGTTTGCCTTTGTTGCAGGTGTTGGCACTGCTCCAGGTCGCGCTGTTGTTGATTATATCATGGAGAATGAGGTCGTCTGGGTCTCCCCTGCTAGTGGTGCTACGCATTGGGCGTATCCGCCAAGGAAATATTTATTTGCTCAGTACACACCATACTTTGATGAAGCAGCGGTGTTGGTCGACTACGTGGTCAACGAATTAGGTAAGACCAGGATCGGAGTGATCTATCAGAATGATGATTTTGGCGAGAGTGGGCTTGTAGGTGCCCAGGTCGCGCTGGAGAAACATGGGTTGAACGTGGCCGAAGCAGTGTCGGTGGAGGTTCCGGACACAGATCTTAGTTCGCACGCTGTCCGGCTCCGTGAATCCGGAGCTGAAGCTGTTCTTATGTGGCTAACACCCCGTCATGCCACGATCATTGTCGGTGCGGTCGGACGACTTGGTTATGAGCCGCAGTGGCTTGCTAGCTCTGTGTTAGCCGACACAGAACTAATGTATGATCTGACGGAGGGGGCATGGGAGGGCGTGATTTTCGCGGCTATTGGTGAACTTGCTAACTCAGCCCACCCTCTCATTGAGCAGTATCGGGAAGCGAGTGCCCGTATCGCGCCGGAGGAGCGGGCCAGCGAATTTTTCCTTTCCGGATTCCGTTATGCTGAACCGCTTGTCGAAGGACTTCGGAGAGCTGGGCGTGACCTGACTACTGAGTCACTTGTGGCAGCACTAGAATCTTTGGATGGGTTTCAGGGAATTGGTGCGCCGCTGACGTACACGACCAACAGGCGGCAAGGGACGAGGGCCACATTTCTCGCCCGTACCATCGATGGAGAACATGCGGAACGACTCACTGATTGGCTCGAGTCCGGAGTTGACATCGAGCAAGTGATTCAGCGATTAGAGGGATCGAATTAGACGTGCACCATGCTCGCGCCCGATTTTTCTGAAGTGGTAGAGAATCATGACCGATTATCGCCCTCCAAGCATGGGCTTGCCATGTGCGGTCTTCAGCGGGGAATCAGAGTCCTCCTCTGTGCGATGCTCATGTTGCTGGGCTCCGGGTGTGGAGATGGGCCGACGGGGTTTGGTAATCCTGGATCTATTGAGGTCCTGATCCAGTCGCATGGGGAAATGTTGGATCCTAACGGATATCAGGTGGTGATTGACGGATCACTGACCCGGTCCGTAGAGGTCAACTCAACCACAGAGTTCGGGGGTCTTCCACCGGGAGCGTATTCCATAGAGATAGCCGGGGTGGCTTCGAATTGCATCGTTGTCGAGGAGAATCCAGTCACGGTTCTTGTGATTTCAGACAAGAAGACCGTCGGGAGTTTTGGTGTGCAGTGCTTTGCCACCCTTGGATCGTGATTGCCTTGAATTGAATTTTGGCTGCAGGCCCTAACTATTTGGACCTGAACCCGTGTCCAGAGCCTGTGGTAGCTTTGTTCTTATGAGCCACCATCCGACCACGAACGTGCCCAATGCTGAGACAACAACGATGCTCCAGAACACATTCCATAGTTCGTGTTCTTCCAGCAGTAGCGCTACTCGGGGCATGATGAAACGCGTGAGGGATTCTGCAATTAGGGCTGCGATAAGACCTATATAGGACCAACTCATCCAGTGAGCATGCCACTCGATCCAGTTGTACTTAGGTCGCCGAGCAAGAACGAAGTATAATCCGGCTGATAGGGCCACTGCACTTAAAGACGCTGCCACATGGAATGGCCCGAAATTTCCTGTCAGGTCGTAGATCGAGAAGGCGGTAACGATCACACCGACCATCGACGTCGCATAGATATGCCCAAACGTTCGGTGCCAGCGTGTACCCTTTGCGTTCATAACGACCAGAGCACCGGCACCGATCGCGATAATCGAAAAAACCAGATGTACCACGCCGAGTGTGTCCATAAAGTTATGTCTATCAGGTACCGAAGAGGGCGTCGAGGCCGACTGCGGACAGGTACATACCATTACTTGAATGCCCCACCCCGGGGACGACCATTTCTCTATGCCTGTGCTGAGGAAAGAATTGGTCCATAAAGCGCATGAGCCGGCGTCCTCGGGTGAACCGGTAGGGCCCTTGTAAATTCGCTCCGCAGCTCACATCAAGTGAGGCGCTCAGGGAATCCGCATCACCGATAAGAATACGTACGTCTCTCCTCACGAGTTGTGCCTTGATCGTATCCACTACGAGTGAGCCAGCGTACGTATTTCGTTCTGAAAGACCGTAGTGCCAGTCATTGTAGTCGGAGCATGTTGATGCGTCGGGCACTACGAATGCGCCCGTATTTTCTCGCTCCTGGCGGATGTATAGGTAAGTGGAGGGATTTGCTACTACGTAATGCATCGTTACTGATCCCAGATTCTCCTCAGCACGGCTCGTTGCTGCGTACCTATGAGCGACTTGTCCGCCTGCTGAGTGACCCGTCATAGTGATTTCCGTCAATGCCGGGAAACGAGATGGATCTGAGAGAAGATCAATGATTTGATCAATTGCTGAGTAGGAACTCCTGCGGGGTCGGGGCCCCTCGCTGCTAGAGAGGTGCCCCCGCTTCCAGCCACTGCTGCTCCAGAACAGTTCGTCTGATGCCGGATTATCTGAAGAAGTCTGGAAATATGGTGCGACGACGACCGTGCTCTTCTGCCTATCTACTGCAGCCGCGGCCTGGAATCCTCTTTGGAAGTAATTGTCCGCGTTGCGGTTTGCCCCGTGAACGATAATTAGGCCGTGAGTGACTTCGGAATTTCCTTTGGACAAGGAGTGTGTACTGAATACCGGAAGATAGACACCATTGCCGATCGCGACCCGTTCAGTACAGACCGATGTGATCGACAGGCATGGTACAGGCCGGACGTCATCGTCCTCGGCTTCCGAGGGCGATGAGCAGGCTACCAGGAGAATCGTGAGGAGAAAACAGAGTTGGGAGCCACTCTGCCTCCTTGGGTGCCAAGAAATCAATTAATCTGTCCCCGGTCTCAGTAGGATTCTCTCAAGATGTCATGTGTCTGTAGATCTTCCGGATACAATCAAGCTCTGATCTTTTTCTAATTGTCTGAAGAAAATCTCGGCTAAATCTAGGGCCCAGAAATGCACACGTCCTCTTGTGAACAGGGGACAGCAACAGAGTGTGGAGTTTTTGTGCACCTTTATTGTGCGAATTCATCCGGCATCAAATAATGGCTAGTCGAACAACACTGAGGTAACAAAAAAATGAACAAGCACAAGATATTCATCATTGTCGGAACAGTAATGGCAGGTGGATGTGGATCCGGAGCTACCATTGAGGCTGAGTCTGATTTGGCTTCGTTAAGGCTGGCTGCGAACACCTATCATCAGGCAGCTAGCGCGAAGGACAGGGCGGCGGTTGTTGCTCTCTATGACGAGAACGCGCTCATGGTCCCACCTAATGCTGACTTGGTAGAAAAACTAGAGGGTGTGCAGAGCTACCGGTTTGGTTTTCTCGAGACACCCGGAGTTGAACTTCAGTTCGAGATCCTGCGGGCGGAAATTTCTACATCTGGTGATATCGGGTGGACACTCTCCATAGGCGATATCACAATCAATAACTCCGAGGGCCCACCTGGACGAGATATTATCCGGGACTTTCACACGTGGAAGAAGCAGACAGATGGTTCGTGGAAAGTTGTTGTTGATATGTGGAACTCGGAGCTACCGACCAACGAGTGATCAGGTAATCATCCCAGGGATTAACCTGAATGTTGGGTAGGAAGTGGGGTGCCTTAGGGCAGAAAATCTGCTCGAAAGCACCCCACTAGCTTTTCTTAGCCGCCTAGATTCCTTAGGACTTCAGCGAGTGTTGAAAGACGCTCAGCATCACCACCACGAGTTCCAGCACGTATTGCTATAGCGTCCTGGTCTAGTTGCGCTGCCACCTGAGCTAGTTGTGTCGCAGTCGCAGTCCCTCGTTCCGCTCGGTCCAGAATGTTAGCAACGTCAGGTACACGATCGTTGAGGATCCCATTACCTCGCACCAGTTGGTCAAGATAGGCCCGTGCTACGGGGACAACCGCTGGCCATACCGTCAGCGGCTGCATTTGCGCATTAAATTGATCGATCTGGATGAGTTCTGCAGCGTCGATCTCAGCCTGTGAAAGGTGCTCTGTCGGAGCCAACCTGAACACGTCTATCCCGCGTGAGATTTCAGCACCATATATGCGGCCGTTATGCCAGTACGTTGACCAATAACCCCCAGTGAAGAGTGCTTCGGCACTTAGTGGGCCTCGATCGAAGAACGCAACTTCGAAAGCGTTTGCTGGATCAGTGAAGTCCATGATTGATAGGCCACCCTGGTACCAAGCTTGGACCATTAGGTCCCGACCTGGAACTGGGATGATTGAGCCGTTGTGGGCGACACAGTTTTCAGTCTCTGTCTGAGGTACGGGGAGCTTGTAGTAGCCTCCAAGTGTCATTTCGCCGTCCTGGATGGTGAAAATTGCGTTGGCTCCCCACGTCGGAGGGTCTGATGCTCGGCAGCGAGCTTGGCCGCCCCCCCCCCATTCGTCAGTGAATACGACTTTTGTACCGCCATTATTAAACGTTGCAGAGTGCCAATAGGCGAAATTCGGGTCGAGCACCTCATCGATCCGCCGAGGGTTAACGACATCTGAGATATCCAGAAGAATCCCATTTCCGGAGCATGCACCGGCGGCTAGTCCGATCTCTGGATAGACCGTGATGTCGTGGCATTGATGTGTACGCCGAGTGTCTTGAGTGCCCGCACCGTGATCACCTCCAGCCCAGAGACCCGCGATGTCACCGGTTTCCGCATCTGCAAAGATGCGAGGCATGTTTACGATCTCCGCATTCTCAGGTGCATTCAGCGGTACGCGGACGACCTCGATCCGGAACAGTGCCGTGTTGGGATCTTCGTCCGGTTCACCCCCAGAACACCCTGGTAGCTCTTCTGTTGGGCGCACGGAGCTTGTCCCTTGGATGTAGACGTAAACGTTTTCGCTGTCATCGGGGTCAATGACTAGGGTGTGCGTGTGTGACCCGCGACACGATTGGATGGCGGCGACCTGCATCGGGTTACTTAAGTCGGATACGTCGAAAATACGTACACCACGCATCCGTTCTGCACTGATCGAGTCTGCGACCCCTTCAATTCCGCAGTCGAGTCTTCCGCGTGTTTCTTGGGCTGACATAAATACAAGGTCTCCATAAACCGAGACGTCACCCTGCCCACCTGGGCACACAACGGACAGCGCCAGCATCGGGGTATTCGGATCCTCCAAATCGTAGATCTGGAATCCGTTGTAATTGCCCTGATATAGGTACTGTCCCTCGAATGCTAGGTCAGTATTGCTGAAACGCCCATCGTCTGGAGTTGCCGGGTTGAAGAATCCGTCCGGCCGAGGAATTTCAGAGACTTGCTCGAGTCCGCGAATCGCCGATTCAGCGTCCATCCATCCTGCACCGAGTTCGAGGCGCGGATCGTTTGGATCCCAGGTGAATAATGGCTCTGACGTGACAGAGTCGGGGGCTATCTGGGCTGCGGCTTCCGAAAAGCCAGCTATGAGGTTGGCTGTTATCATCAACCCGATTGCTAGGGCCATTCCCCGATTGGTAAAACGAAAAATCTGTTCGAGTGTCATCCTAATTCCTTGTATCCAATGAGTAAGTCATTTAAAGAATCGTCCGTTTGACCACAGTAGGGTCTGGTACCATAGAGCCTATCAGCGTTCCTCTAACATTCGACGCATTCGCAGTATCTCGATTGTTTGATCTGCATCAACGTCAGACGCAAATTTGAAAATCAATGACTCCTGCCCGGCACCTGAAGAATTAAAGAGCGTCTGCACCATGGTGAGTGCTCCCTCGTGATGCATGATCATAAACTCGAGGAATAGTCGCTCAAATTCTCGCCCGGTAGCAGATGTCAGTTGCTCCATCTGCCCAGCGTTGAGCATCCCGGGCATGAGTGCCATATCACCAGTCACCATCATCCTATGAGCGTTCGTGGCTGGAATTTCCTCTTTCCGTTCGGTTAACCAGCGCTCCATCAGTCGGATTTCATCTCTCTGTGAGATCTGCATCCGGAGCGCCAAACCACGGAATCCGTCTGTGGTCGCGCGCGCAGGCACCATAGCTGTCATGTCTAGAGCCTGCCCATGGTGGGGTATCATCCCTCGCATAAACCGCACGTCCGCTTCTGAGTACTCCAACCCCCCGATTGCGTCCAACTCTGCTGTGTCGAAGGCCTGGGCCACCTCTCCTGGTGCACCAGGCTGTATTATTTGTGTTCCGGCAGTGCCTGCTGGTGCTGAAGGTGTACCCATACAGGATGTGGTCACAACCAGCATCGAAAGGACGTAAAAGGGCAGTAAAACCTTACTATTCATTTCCTGTCCATCTTTCTCGCAGTGACTCTCGTTCGACGAGCTGACCTCTCATATATACATCCGAAATTCGGCGTGTGTTCGTGATGTCATCAATTGGGTTTGCATCGAGAACAACAAAGTCTGCGAGCTTGCCAGCGGTGACAGAGCCTGCATCGAGCTCCATTAGCTCAGCGGATGCGCTTGTCGCCGCAACGATCACTTCGGCCGGGGTCATCCCGGATCGCACCATGTCCTCCATTTCCTGGTGTGACGTCCAGGGTGAACTCCCATCCGTACCGAACGCGATCTTAATGCCGGCACTGTTCAGGCGATCAAGGTTTCTTGCTTGGATTCCAAAAGACTCTTGAGCAGCAGGTCGATCCTGCTGGGCTGCCTGCATCTCCCTGAGTCTTTCAGCTGGGATTGTTCCGCTGAGCCAGCTCAGGTCCAGTGCAACGCCCGGGTTCGGGAGGTTTGGGACCAATACTACCTCAGGACGGTCTGTCCACAGCTGGACGAGTTCGTCGTCCACATCCTGGTCTCGAATCCCGTGCGCGAACGCATCGATCCCTGCACGGAGTAATCCCTTAGCATCCTCGAGGGTGAAGACGTGAGCGGTGACCCGGAGACCATGCTTATGCGCTTCATCGATCACTGGGCCGTATAGTTCCGGCGTGAGTTTTTCGTATTGGCCACCACGGTCGTCGACCCAAATTTTCACGAAGTCGACCTCTTCGGTTGCTAGTTCTTGCACCGCTGCCCGGGCTTCTGCTTCGGATGTGATCCAGAAGGGCACCTCTGAGCGTCCTTCCTCCGGTGCGGTAATCCCACGCCCGGCGCTACGGGATCGTGCCCCATTTGGTATGTCTTCGCTCCGCATCTCAAAGCCCACATTACCATCGTCGAGGCCAAGGCTCATTACTGCGCCGGTCCCATAGTACGCCCAGTGTTGCAGCTCTTCTGTCCGATCCGCTCGAGGTGATGCGAGGTGCGCATGCACGTTCACGATTGCTGGCATTACAGTCTTACCTGCCAGGTCGACATGGCTGGAGCCTTCAGGCGCTTCGATCGATCCAGCAGCACCAACAGCAGTAAAACGGCCGTCCTCGACCAGAAACGCTGAATTTTCGAGGACCGCACCCCCATCGCCGATTATCAGTTGTGCACCTTCGTATAGCACTGCGTCAGAAGTGGATTCACCGGTTGCACATGCTGAAACAGCCAAGGCAACGCTGAGTAAACCAGCAAGCATCTTTGCGGATTTCATGATACCTCCCCTGTCAAACCTTATGGATCGGCCGCACGGACCGTGACACCAAGCGGGCAGTGAGTCTACAGTGCATGCCTCAGTCGGGCGAGCACCGTCAGCTGTCAGGCCATGCATCCGGAAGAGTCATTCAGAAGGCGAAATCGCTATCCGGAAGCCTATAAAGGCGCGGCGGGCACCGGGATCGGCACCCCCTCGGTTTGCTCCCCGGACAAAGCGCTCCGGATCTGTATAAGATCCACCTCTCATGACCCAAAGAGACTCGTTTTCTAGGTCCTCCGAGTCGTTAGTAGGATCATAGGGGTAGGGTTGATATGGGCTTCTGGTCCATTCCCACACATTTCCTGCCATGTCAGAGAGCCCGAACGGACATTCCGGACACTGGTGGCTCCCGACAGCTGTGGTGCCCCTTGCTTGGTACGTTGCTCGGTCAGGCCTGGGCTCACTACCCCATGGATAGATGCGTCCGTCAGTACCTCGAGCGGCTTTCTCCCACTCGGCTTCCGTTGGCAGAGTGACCTGCCCACCACCCTCGAGCAGGGTGCTCAGAGCCTCTGGTGTCTCGGCCGAAGTTCTTAGGATCTTATCTAGCCAGCGACTGTACGCGAGTGCGTCCGGCCAAGAAATAAAAGAAGCAGGATGCTCAGGTGCTCCACTGAGTGCTTGACCATCAATAGGATAACCTGTTGCCTGAACGAACGAGCGGATTTGGGCAACGGTCACCTCGAAGCGTCCGATGTAATACGTCGGAAGTTCCAGAACCACCTGCGCGTTCGTGCTAGACCAGCGCTCAATATCGAATGCTAGTGGATCGATGGCAGCATCACTACCCATTAGAAATGGTCCAGCCGTAATCTCGACGAATCCTAGGAGCGGATCATCCGGGAGTTGCCAAGCATCTGCCAGAAATCTGGGAACCTCTCCTGGGTCATTGATGACTGTATGATCAGGAATCAAACCGGGCTTGGGCAGAGACCCTGCAAAACTCAAGGCAATCCATACAGCGCTGACGAGTCCAAGAGCTGTGAGCGGGACAGCAGTTTTACGGACCACCTAAGATGCACTCATGATTTTGTCGCAAGCAAAATCCCAGTCATGTTGGACGCAGGCACGTTCGTATAGCTCTGGTTCAGTCATTTCCATCAAGTTCTGACCGCCTTCCCTGAGGAGTAGCCTCAGATCAAGCGCCCGTGGGTTGATCCGGCGAAAACTGCCTGGATCGAGAAGGTTAACGCATGCTGGCTGGAATCGGAGTTCACACGCGCGAGAGAAGTAGCCGAGGGCAAGATCGGCATCCGAACTCACGATTTCTCCTTGTCTATAATGTCCACCGAGTTCGTTGCAAGCCCATGCTGAGTTGTCCCCACAATAGCTGGCCTCCAGTTGGATCAGACGATTGCATGCGGTTGGTCGATCTTCAGCGCATGCTTGCTCCCAGAATGGAAGGCTATCACCGGGGTGCGTTCCGTCAGTCTTACCCATCGCGGTCATCGACCCGAAGAAAATGATCCATACTGCCATGTGAACGGGGTTGAGTACGAGAGGAGCCCAATCAAGCCTCAAAAGTTTGATGGCTCGGTTTCTTCTGATCACAAGAATCAACGCATCGATTCCTCTAACGCTTAGATTGAGGAGCGGAACAGCTAGAAGTTTATCGTAGAAAGTTGGTGCTCCGTAGGCTCCCAGGAGTGAGTAAAGGCCGAAAACGCCCAGCCCGTAGAGCCCTCCAAAAACAAGCTTGCCAGCACGTGAGCGTGGTGAAGTTGATGGGTCCGTTACCAAGAGGTGAAGCCCGAGGAAGACTGCGGCAGGAATTTCTGAGTCAAGAAAGTATGGAACCCCAGTCAGTGAAGTGTAGAGAGCACTCAGACCGAAGAGCACCATCGCGGCTGCCCCCGAAACGAGTGTGATCGAGAAGAAGTACATGACGATGAGGCCAAGCAAGAACAGGTAAAGATAGATCATGGGCGCCAGCGTTAGTGTCGAAGCAATCTCCTGTCCCCAGGTCAGGTTGGTCGTTCCCGTAGCGATCAGCACTAAGGAGAAAAGCCCGAGGGAAAATGCTGAAGGGTTGAAGATGTGGACCGTCCGACCTTCACGTTTCCAGCGTACGAATTCCTTTCCTAGGAATCCAATACCGACCATGAGAAACTGTAGGTAGAACCAATCATCTCTGAACCAGAGGAAAAGATTGATACTGAAAATGATCGGAAATGGGCCGAAGCCGAGTGTGTATGTCTCTCGCCGTGACCAAGCGAGTAGCATATCAAAGACGTACGCAAATATGAGCTGAGCAGCTAGGAGTGTTCCGAACTCATAGACTGGTCGCCAATGCCAGCCCCAGTAGGCGAAGACAGCGAACTGAACTAAGGCTTGAACATAGTGTTGCGGGCGCAGCATAGTTTGGAACGTCCGACTGGCATGCTCACGTCTTAGCCTCAGGTAGAGCACAATAATCCAGGCCAGGAGCACGATCACTGCACCCCAGATTGATATCGCTAGCGTAAGATTGCTCTGAATGCGCGGGAGGAATGAGAGTGCAACGAGTGTGAGCGTGAGTACTATGGGGGCTGCGAGTACTTGCAGACCTGGGGTAGAGTCTAGTGCCCGCCCGCTAGGGAGTTGGACTCGATGCCCTTGGTCCTTTTGCCACTCTTTCCGACGTCGTGCAGCTGACATGGAACCTCGTTCTACGAGTTAATGTTACTGTTTTGGTTGGTACTGAGAACAAGTCGAGTCCGGTCGCGAAGCTAGGAAGGGTCGAACCCGCGAGAAAGAAGATAAAATGCAAATAGGGTTGACAGTCACCTTGGTGAGGTATAAGTAGCGGATTCGATTATCGGTTATTTGGCCGGAGATAAGTAGTTGATTTCCTCTTTAGTATTAGTCGTATTGCTCACCCTTAGCGGCCTGAGCCTTATTCTAGGGCTCAGGCGAGAGCGTGCGGTGCGCTTCGGACACGACTGACAAGTCGAAGAAATAAACCGAATGCCGCCGGGCTCTCTCAACTGGGAGGGTCCGGTTTTTTCATTATAGAAGAATTGGAAAGAATGGCTACTACCACAGGTGCCGATCTCGCTTGCAGAGCGCTCTCTCGAGAGGGGGCGCAGGTGCTCTTTGGGCACCCTGGTGGCGCTATTCTTCCGTTCTATGATGCTTTATACAACTATTCTGCCCTTCGCCACGTACTTTGCAGGCATGAACAGGGCGCCGCTCATGCGGCTGATGGCTATGCACGCGCAACGGGACGGACAGGTGTTTGTGTGGCAACGAGTGGCCCGGGTGCTACGAACCTAGTAACTGGGCTGGCGGCCGCATTCATGGATGGCGTGCCAGTTGTTGCGGTAACTGGTCAAGTTGCTCGTCCTGGAATAGGAACCTTCGCCTTTCAGGAGACTGATATTCTAGGGGTGACAATCCCTGTTACAAAGCATGGATTCTTGGTGCAGAGAGCCTCCGACATCCCTGAAGTGCTTTCGGAGGCTTTCCGATTAGCTGTGTCTGGTCGTCCTGGCCCGGTGCTGGTCGACATCCCAAAGGATGTCCAGGCAACACTCGTCGACGAGAAGACATCTTCCTTGTCGCGTACCAGAAGGCCTGTGCCTATGGAACCCCTGCAGAGTACTCAGGACATTGAGGCAGAGATTCAGCAGGTTGCCAAACTCCTAAGCGAGGCAGAGAGGCCGGTATTGCTTGTTGGCCGCGGAGTAATTTCGTCAGGTACAGCTGGTAAGCTTAGTTACTTGGCTGAGCGCAACGATCTTCCGGTCATCACTTCGTTATTAGGGCTGGATGCGTTCCCGGCTTCGGATCCGCGCGCACTTGGTATGCCCGGCATGCATGGTACCGAAAGAGCCAACTATAGCCTGCAGGATGCAGATTTGGTTCTAGGTCTCGGCGTCCGATTCGATGACCGAGTGATTGGTCGACCAGACGGATTCGCCCCAAACGCCAGGATCGTTCATTTCGATATCGATGCAACTGCGATCGAACGAACGATGCGCGCGGATATTGCAGTTGTAGCTGACCTTGCTGCGTCCCTCAAGATGCTGTTGCCTCTCGTTCCGAAAACAGACCGTACGGCCTGGTGGGAGAGGATTCGGGAATGGAACCGTGAAGCAGATCCGACACAGGAGCCGCCGAGGGCCGGATACCGTCGAATGGGCCCACTCGGCGCTCGAGAGGCCATCCGCTCTGTTGCACGTAAGATCAGCGAAAGCAACGCTATAGCCGTAAGTGATGTCGGCCAGCATCAAATGTGGCTTGCACAAGAGTTAGGAGACGTGGCCCCGCGTTCCCACCTAACTTCAGGTGGTCTGGGGGCTATGGGATATGCCCTTCCAGCAGGACTTGGCGCGGCAATTGGACAACCCGATCGTCCGGTCTGGGTCATAGCAGGAGATGGAGGCTTCCAGATGAGTCTCCAGGAACTCGCGACAGTCGTCCAGGAAGGCATTCCATTGCGCATCGTGGTGATTGATAATGGTTATCTCGGTATGGTGCGGCAGTGGCAGGAGCGCTTCTACGGGAAGCGGTACTCAGGGACACAGATTTCGGGACCAGATCTTGTTGCTTTGGGGAAAGCCTACGGTATTCCATCATGGCGCATCGACAGGAGCGAGCAACTGGATTCCACGCTTAGCCTCGCAACCATCGAAGACGGTCCGGTGCTAATCTGGATGCAGGTCCGCCAGGAAGAGAATGTTTATCCGATGGTCCCATCTGGGGCCACTCTCGACAAGATGGTTACTGAACCCGAGCATGTTTCTGGATGAGCCAATTCGTGCTTGTGGCAAGCCTGCAAGATGTGGCTGGAGCCCTTGAACGCTTGCTCGGACTCTTGCGTCGTCGCGCCTTACCGATAGAGAACCTCTCCTTGTATCAAGCCGAGGATAAGATTCTCGAAGTCGTGCTGCGATTCGAGGATCTTGATACACCAGAAGATAGAGTGGCTGCCGAGGTTTCGAGCCTATATGATGTTCTTTCTGTGAGGCGCCCTGATCAAGCATCTTGTGATGCAACTCGGGAATTGGCTGTTGTTAAAACGCACGGTGACCTCGAGCCGGTGCTCCCAGAGACAGTTAGTGATGTGCTGCAGCGCCATAGCTCAGACTCTATGGAACTCTCTGGCACTCCGCATGCGATTGACCGGGCACTCGCATACCTGCAAGAACAAGGTCTTGTTACTGGAGTGAGCCGCAGTGGTGAGATGTTTCCACCCGGCCCTCATGAAATTGATACATAACTTCACTGTAGGGAGAGAACTCTGATGGACCAAGTCAGCTCGAGCACGGCTGCTCTAGAGGGAAGAACGGTGGCTGTAATCGGATACGGTAGTCAGGGGCACGCACACGCACTCAACCTCAGGGATAGTGGTGTGGAGGTTGTGGTCGGCTTGCGAGATGGGAGTGCATCAGCCGATAAGGCGCGGGCTGAGAGTCTTGAAGTCATGCCTGTACACGAAGCAGTAAAACGTGGTGACGTAATCGCGTTCCTGATCCATGACACGGCACAGCCTGCGGTCTATACCGCAGATATCGAACCTGCTTTGGAGCCAGGCAACGCCCTTCTTTTCGCACATGGCTTTAATATTCATTACGGAGAAATCGTGCCACCCGCAGATGTGGACGTCATCCTCGTTGCGCCCAAGTCACCGGGGCAGATGCTCCGTCGTGAATTTGAGGCGGGTCGTGGAGTGCCAGCCTTATACGGTATCCACCAGGATGCGACAGGGGGTGCCCGAGAGCTTACGCTCGCTTACGCCGCTGGGCTGGGTTCCTCACGTGCCGGATTGCTCGAGACTACCTGTGGCGCAGAGACTGAAACAGACCTCTTCGGTGAACAAGCTGTTTTATGTGGTGGCTTCACCGAACTGGTGAAAGCCGGATTCGAGACACTTGTTGAAGCAGGCTATGACCCGCGACTTGCATACTTCGAATGCTTGCATGAGCTAAAACTAATCGTTGACCTAGCTTATGCGGGTGGGCTCGCAGGGATGCGTGCTGAGGTGAGCGATACTGCAGAATATGGTGATTATGTGAGTGGCAAGCGGGTTGTGGGCCCAGCTGCAAGAATCGCTATGCGAGAAATTCTAGAGGATATCCAGTCCGGGGCCTTCGCACGCAGATGGATCGATGAGTCAAAAAGTGGTGGACAGGAGTTTCAGCGAATTCGGGCATGCGAGCGGGTCCACCAGATTGAGGAAGTGGGAGCTGAACTTCGCTCACATATGACGTGGCTTCAGCCAGACTCTGAGGCTTGAAGCTTCCCACGCTCAGGAGCCGCGAACTCCTGGGGGGACGGGACAGGGCACCCGCGCGTGCAATGCTTCGTGCTGTGGGTCTGAGTGACGAAGACTTTGAGAAGCCGCTGATTGGGATTGCGAATACCTGGACTGATTCGACGCCGTGTAATGTTCACCTAAGGGATTTGGCTTCAGCTGTTCGCGAGGGCGTTATCGATGCAGGTGGTACTCCACTTGAGTTCAACACAATCGCAGTATCGGACGGTATCACCATGGGTACTTCCGGTATGCGCACGTCGCTAGTTAGTCGTGAAATCATCGCAGATTCAATCGAGTTGATGGGCCTTGGATACCACTTCGACGGGGTCATCGCACTTTCGGGTTGTGATAAAACAATCCCAGGAACGGTAATGGCACTGGCCCGGCTCGACCGTCCAAGCTTGATGCTCTATGGAGGATCAATACAACCCGGTACGCACGCGGGCCAAGACATTACGATCCAGGATGTTTTTGAAGCTGTAGGCGCATGCGCTGCGGGGCGTATTGATGAAGAGGAGCTTACGGAGATTGAAAAGGCCGCCTGCCCGGGCGCTGGGGCGTGCGGTGGCCAGTTCACTGCGAATACGATGGCTACAGTATTTGAGGCGGTCGGGATTTCACCGATGGGAAGTGGCACAGTGCCCGCCACGGACTCGGCGAAGGCTGAAGTAGCACGTGGTTGCGGCCGCCTAGTCGTTGACCTCGTCGAACGGAATGTTACTGCACGACAAATCCTCACTCGCGAGGCACTCGAGAATGGAGTAGCTGTCGCCGTTGCTACCGGAGGATCTACCAATGCTGTTCTCCACCTCTTGGCAGTGGCCCATGAAGCAGGTGTGCGACTCACACTAGACGACTTCGACCGGATTAGCGCTACTACTCCACTCTTGGCAGATATGAAACCCTGGGGACGTTTCGTGGCTCCTGATCTTCACCGTGCAGGAGGGGTAGCGCTGGTCGCTCGCCGGCTCCTAGAAGGTGGTTATCTGAAGGGGGATATGCTCACCGTTACTGGCCAGACGCTTTCGGGAGAGGTCTCGGATGCGGAGGAAACTGTTGGGCAGGAAGTTGTTCGGTCAGCAGCAAATCCGATCAAGGATCGTGGTGGGCTAATTGTACTCAGGGGCAACCTGGCCCCCGACGGGTGTGTTTTGAAGGTCGCAGGTCATGAGAGAATGTTTCACCAAGGGCCTGCCTGTGTCTTTGAAAGTGAAGAGGACGCGATGATGGCGGTACAAGGCGGAACAATCGTTCCGGGTGATGTAGTCGTGATCCGAGGAGAGGGGCCGCGTGGAGGGCCCGGAATGAGGGAGATGCTTGCCGTCACAGCTGCGCTAGCGGGTTCGGGCTTGGGCTCCAAGGTCGCACTCCTCACAGACGGGCGGTTTTCGGGAGCTACACACGGCTTAATGGCTGGACATGTTGCACCAGAGGCAGTCGAGGGTGGCCCGATTGCAGCGCTACAAGATGGAGACATCGTGACTTTCGACCTAGAGGAACGCACTGTTTCGGTCGACATGAGCCCTGATGAGATTAAGTCGCGAGTTATGGCATGGTCACCGCCTTCGAGTCTGATACCTGATGGGGCCCTATCGAAGTACGCTCGATTGGTCTCGTCTGCAGCGAACGGCGCAGTGACTATCTAATCTCCATATAAAGCATAAATTGAAGGCAATGAATACAATGCTGCTTTTCTTTGCTCGATTTACAAACGCCCCGAGCCACAAGCGCCGGGGTGCAGGATCCACACGCTTATGATGTAGTGGAATGCACCAGCTTAGCCTAGAAAGGCGGTCCGGCATAAAAGCCGGGCCGCCTTTCTTTTTGGCCCTCACTTAACGATGAGATTGCTACGATGGATGATAGCCAGCCTAAACGAGATTCTGAGGCTATAGAGCTCTCTGATATCCGTAAGGAAATCGATTTGATCGATAAGCAGTTGCTAGATCTTATTGCGGCCAGATGTGACCTAGCGGTTAGCACGCTCGACGTGAAGAGAAGGCACGGGCTTATACCTACAGATACGCGACGAGAACGTGGGGTGATCAGAAGGTCTGCCGTGCTTGCCCGAGAACGTGGTCTTGATACAGAACTCGTGCATGGCATCTTCCGGGGCGTCATTGACCTAGCCCGCGCGGCCTTGAAGGCCGCGGGCGATTCAGAGCCCCGGTCATGACCCGTATAGCGATCCAAGGGGCAAGCGGTTCATTCAGCCACGCAGCTGCGATCAAGGCTCTCGGTTCAGATGTGGAGATCATGGAATGCCGAACTTCCGAAGCTCTTTTCGATGCTGTTTCGGACGGTATTGCCCTGTACGGTGTTGTACCTGTCGAGAATACGCTAGCTGGATCAGTGCAGAGGAATATGGATCTGCTATTTCAGCCGGAGATCCATATTGTGGCGGAAGCGCGCATTCGGATTCGGATGTGTTTAGTAGTAAGACCAGGATATTCGATGAGCCAAGTCAGGCGTGTTGCCTCGCACCCCGTGGCACTTCAGCAATGCCAGGGATTCTTCTCTCAAAACCCGCTGGTCGAGGCGGTCACCGCCTTTGATACTGCTGGGAGTGTCCGGGATCTCATGGCTGGCGATGCAGATTATGATGCTGCTATCGGCTCTGAACTCGCGGCGTCGCTATACGGTGCGGATGTTCTTGAGCAGAACCTGGAGGACCATGAGCAAAACTTCACTCGGTTCTTAACCATAGCCCGGAATCCGATCGCACTCCCGGAGCAAGGAGTGAAGACGTCCATCGCCTTCACGGTTCAGCATCGCCCGGGTGCTCTTCACGAGGCCCTGCTTGCTATCGCTGCGCATGACGTTGATCTAACGCGAATCGAGTCGCGTCCGATTGCAGGACAGCCCTGGAAATACAGGCTTTATGCAGATCTGCGAGCGCATTCCGCCACTGATCAGTCTGAGGCAGTAGAAGCGTTGGAAGCGGTTACAAGCGAGGTTCGTCTCTTAGGTCAGTACCTGGAGGAACCGGAGGGTATCTGAGCCGATCCTGTTTATTAAGCCTGTCATGCTTATCGCGACCTAGCAGTACCGCTCACGAGTCCACATGTTGCATCGCTGAAGGGACCATGCCGCGCTGCCGCCGATAAGGCCTTAAGAGCAGTGTGCTAAAGGTATTCCGACCAGGAGGTCATGAGCATGCAGCAAGAAAATGGGCTCAATCGACGGGCGTTCTTAAAGAATGCTGGGATGACGGCAGTTCTCGGGGCAGTTGGAACACGGACTGCGTTTGCGGAGGAGTTGGATGTCGTCGAGTCTGCAGGTTCAGGCCTGCAGGTGTACGATTTTGATGAGGTCTACAACCGTGTCGATACCGATAGCATTAAGTGGGATAGTGCAATTGCGACATACGGTGATGAGATCGAGGTCGGCATGGGTATCGCGGACATGGATTTCCAAGCACCCCAGTGTATTACCAAGGCTCTTGCTGAACGCTGTGAGCATGAGAACTGGGGTTATCTCAGAAGGCCTTCGTCCTATGTAGAAGCCATCGTGGACTGGAATAGTCGCCGATATGGGCTCGATATCGATCCCAGCACAGTGGTTCTCACTACAGGTGTCCACCCAGGTCTGATTGCAGCACTGCATACGTTTGCACCCCCTGGGTCAAGAATCCTTCTGACGACACCGACGTATAATGGCTTTTACTCTGACCTTCGGTTCACGAGAACGGTCGCATCAGATAGTCCGATGAAACTGGTCAATGGACGTTACTCAATCGATTTCGAAGATTTTGAGCGACGAGCCAGGACAGCCAATGTCTTCATCCTGTGTAATCCACAGAATCCGACTGGAAACTGTTGGTCTCCGGAAGACCTGACGCGGATGGGAGAGATCTGCCTAGAACATCGGGTTGTCTTACTTGCTGATGAAATACATTGCGACTTCGTGACTAAAGGGAATAAGTACACGCCATTCGCCACCCTTCCGAACAAAGAGATTGTTGATAATAGCTTGACCTTTAAAGCTGCGAGTAAGTCTTTCAGTCTGGCTGCTATGAAGGTTGCTTGGTACTTCTCGACCAACCCTGACTATCTTGCCCGTGTGCGGGCCAACACCAGGGCCGATCTGAGTACCTTGGGCATGGTAGCTAACCTTGCTGCGCTCACTGAAGGAGAAGATTGGCTTGATGAACTCTTGGTCTACATAGATGGGAACCATGATTTCGCAGAGAGCTACATTCAAGAAAACATCCCTCTTCTAGACTACACGAAGGCTCAGGGGACATATCTCGCTTGGCTTGATGTGGGCCAAGTCGTGAACCGGATCGGCGCAAAAGAGATTGCCGCCAAGGAGAGCAGGGCCTCGGGCAACACAGTTACTCCTGAAGACATCATTCAGCGCTGGTTCGCCGAGAACGCTCGGGTTTTCTTGAACCCTGGCTTGAGTTACGGAACTGGTGGTGCTGACCACATGCGCATGAACCTCGCTACTTCGAGGAGGTTGATAAGGAAGGCGCTCGACAACATGGGAGAGGCTTTGGCAAAGATTTAGGGCTCGGATTCTAGGAACCAATCTAGAGCTTTAGCCACAACCTCTGGGGGCATCTCATGCCCTCCAGTGAATTCTTCGTAGTGGATGGCGTAGCCGTCCATATCGAACATCGGCGCAATCCCGTCTCTGCTTAGTGCTACTGGCAACACTCGATCCTCGGTACCATGGGATATGAAAACCTTTGGCCGTCCAATAATTGGGTCCTCTGGATAAGAGAATCCAGGCGAGAACCCGATTAATCGGGTAAATAGGTCACCGTTTGACGGTCCGAGAGATAGGGCATACGAAGCTCCGTCTGAGAATCCAGCGAGTGCTATCTTCTCAGGATCGATGGCGCATCGTGAGAACACGTACTGTAGGGCTGAGTCGAGGAAAACGACGTCAGAACCAAACATGCCTTGGATCGCGTCCCATGTTCGGCCTCTCGATTCAGGTGCTAGCAGCACAATACCATGTTTCTCACACGGTTCGTAGAGTCTCTCCCAAGATCTTGCTCGACCACCCCCTCCGTGCAAAGCAACGATAAGTGGGGCAGGAAGGGTTGGTTGGTACTGGTCGGGTACATAGAGTATTCCACCCTGGCCCTTGTCGGTTTCCACTGTCACTGCTCCTCTGGGTGCAGGGATGGTAGGCCGTCCCGGACGAGCGGTCAGGCGCGGATCTCTTTGTTGTCGAGAGAGAACCTGGGTCCGGAAAATTGCCTCAACTAATGGAGACCAAAGCATCGGGATACCCGCCGCTAAGAAATTTCGCCGGGTTAGGACATCTTCTTTTGCTATGGTAGGTGTCATACTTGTGGAGCTCTGCCAGGATAGCATTGAAGGGAGGTGAAGCTGGCGCATTGGCGTGGGAGCGTCAAAGATTCCTTATGCCGTTGCGAAAGGTTGAATGGTAGTCATTCATTTCAGGAATAGAATCGCCGGTTGAAGGAGGAATCAATGTCGATACTTAATCCAGGCCTTTACCGCCAGGCGACCTCGCTGGTCGGGATACTTACCCTGTTTATAATTGGGGCGGATTTCGGTGTTGCCCAAAGGTTCGTCAATCCGGATTCCCTTAGGCAGCTACAAAGCGTGGTCCCACTCAGCGGCCCACCGGGGACGAGTGTCGAAATCTCTTCAGAAAACCTACCTCTTGCTGCGCGTATCCATCTAGCAGTGGGTGCAATCCATGCCGGTTTTGAGACACTCGCCGAAGGTGCTCAAGGAGAGTGGGGTGATATGTCGGGGGAGATCAGGATCCCGGAATCAGCATCGTGGGATCGGCCACTCTATGTGATTGCACTCAATGGGGTGTTTAGTCCAGTCGGACTCTCGAATCCATTCCACGTAACGAATGAGGAAGGGTTGGTCCGAAGAGAGGGCCAGGTTACTGACGAGCTTGAGGCGTGTCTGACATTTCGGGATGAAGATGAACTGCTTTATGCCCTGACCGGGGAACTCGGCAGCCTCGGTGCTGGGGATCAGGTTACTATAGAGGGAGTCTATTTAGAGACCAGCTCGTGCATGGAAGGAAGCACAATTGAGGTGGTCCGAGCCATATCGGGGAGGGAAAGACCGTGAAGACATTCTTCCGTGCTTCAGTGCCTATAATGCTCTCGTATCTCCTGGTGATCACACAGGCGGGTGCACAGGAGTCTCCGGCAAAGGACATGATGACCTTTCCGCGTCCAATCGAGGCACTCGACAATGTCTGGATTGAAGAGCTTACGATGCTTGAAGTACGTGACGCTCTTGAAGAAGGAAAGACCACCGCGCTGATCTTGACTGGCGGTATTGAGGAGAATGGTCCGTACCTGACAACGGGGAAGCATAACCATGTGCTTGCGGTGATGGGTGATGCCATTGCCAGAAAACTCGGAAATGCGTTGGTTGCACCGATCGTAACAATAGAGCCTGGTAACCCTGAACGGGCTGGCACACCGGGTGGTATCCGCCTCTCGCAGGAGACTTTTCAGGCAGTACTCCGTGATATGGCGACCAGCCTAAAAACACAGGGTTTCAGAGATATCTTCCTAATTGGAGATAGTGGAGGCAACCAGCGGGGGATGGCTACTGTTGCCGAAGAGCTATCCGAGGCTTGGGCCGGCCAGGGTGTGGTGATTGCCCACATCCCCGAGTATTACAACTACGATGATGTGGTCGAGTACCAGAAAAGTGTACTTGGAATAGATGAGGATCCTCGTTTAGAGGGCCTTCATGATGACTACTACATCACTTCGATCATCATGAATGACAACCCTCAACATGTCAGGCTTGAGCAGCGCATTGCTGCGGACAAGGCTTCGATTAACAACATCAATCTCTTACCGGTCGATAAGACTCTGGAGCATGGGAGAAGGCTGATAGAGTTCAGATCGGATGTTACAGTTGCAGCCATTCTGGCAGCTATAGCAGCATCAGATCGATAGCTAGAGATAAATCCTGGGCCAGCCGAGCCTAAAAAATATTTCCTTCAATTGCCAGATTTTCACTGAAACGGTCGTGCCGGAATCCATTTATTTCCAGCGTATGTGCGTGACCGTCGGCAATGAGTTCGGAGACGGCTAGGCCGGTTGCGGGTGCGTGCATGATCCCGTGCCCCGAGAACCCACAGGCGTCTACCCACCTTGAATCCCCGGGGTTAATCCCTATGACAGGACTGTTATCTGGACTTACCGCGTAGTACCCCCACCAGCTGCCCTTGCGGTCGATTCCTAAGTCACCCCACCACGGGAAGCGATCTACTCCGGTCAGAAGGACATGCTCCATCCAGTCCCAATCCATCCCTTCGCTGAAGCCAAAGTCTTGATCAAGGTTATCAAGGCCGAACAGAACTCGGTCTCCTTCGCTACGGAGGTATACTCCTGTAGCAAGATCGATCGTGAGCGGGTAAGTACGTGAATCCGTGATTGGGGCACTCAAGAAAATCTGTATGCGTTTCGGGCCTACGGGAACTTCAAGACTAGCGAGCTTACCAACGTTCTCAGACCATGCGCCCGTGGCATTCACGATATGCTCGCAATGGAAGCTGTTGTCGCCACTATGGATCACCCAGCCTTGCGTGAGACGCTCAATTTCAGTGACAGGGGTGTTGAAGCGGTATTCAACACCCAGAGTCTTACTCATTGCAACCCAGGCATTTGTAGCCATGTGGGGATCGATGATGCCATCCCAGGGTCCGTACGTTGCACCCTTGAGTCCATCTGAATCGAATGACACGTAGTCTTGAGCCTCTATTGGATCAAGAACCTCAACGGGAGCCCCAAAACTCTGCTGTAACGCAACAGATTCCATGTGCTCATCCCACCTATCATCCGGGACAAGTAAGAGATATCCGATATCCCGATATCCGATATCGTAGCCATGCCGCTCTTTGAACTCTCGATAAATTGGGAGCGAGTACATGGAAAGTTTGATATTAGGTGGTGTTGTAAATTGAACTCTGACGCCTGCGGCACTCTTACCTGTTGAGCCCATAGCTGGTGCGATATCTCGCTCGAGCACTACAACGTTCAGGTTTCTAGATGCGAGATGCCAGGCACAAGAGGCTCCTACAATTCCAGACCCTATCACGACGACGTCGGCGCTCTTACTAATCTTTCAGTCCTCCCCATCCGGCTCCTCGCAGAAGACCTTCAAGCATCAATTTCAGCTGTGCGATCCTGATTGGCGTTCCCAGGGGATCTCCTTCTCTTGGTTGATAAGCGGGCCAAGATACTTTCGGGTTGCCACTCCGTCACGGCAATATCTCTATTCTGAGAGTATACACATGTATCCGGCCTATTCTCACCCCGATGACCTGACTCATTTGAAGGAAAGCTCGCTTACGTTGTGCTCTTAACTGAACTACAGCGTTGTGTGTGTTTGAATCACGCACCAAGTTTGCATCTGAGGGCAATGAGGCCGGCCGGGCGGGGCTTCTTAGGCTCAACGTTTCTTGAGAGAGCAATTATAAAGTGCGTAATACGACACTAGTTTTGGCCGCGATGCTTGCTGCGGTACCTGCTACAGCACAAATCCCGACACCTGCTTCTGTATTGGGCTTTGAGCCAGGCGCTGACTTTCAGCTCGCAACATACGAAGCATCCATAGAGTACTTCCAATTACTTGATGCTTCATCTGACCGTATCAGCATGATGCGTGCAGGGAGAACATCTGAGGGTCGTGACTGGTGGATTGCTTTGATTTCGTCACCAGAAAACCTCGCATCGGTAGAGCAATACCGGGACATTGCAGACAAGCTCGCGCACCCGGCAGAGCTTTCAGACTCAGAGGCTCAGGCACTCTCGCGAGAGGGTAGGGCGATCGTCGACGTTAATGGTGGCCTGCATGCTTCGGAGGTTGCTGGTGCACAGCACACGATACAACTCGCGTACGAGCTGGTGGCTGATGACAGCCCTCGTATGACAGCGATCCGACAAAATGTGATCACCGTTTTATGGCCATCACTGAATCCCGATGGTCAGACCATGATTGCGGACTGGTATAGCCCTAACATCGGTACACCCTACGAAGTGTCTTCGATGCCCTGGCTATACCAGAAGTACATAGGACACGATAACAACCGCGACGCCTATATGCTCAATATGATCGAGTCGCGAGTCCTAGCCCGTACATGGCAGGAGTGGGATCCGCAAATCATCTATGTCCATCATCAAAGCTCTCCATTTCCGACGCGGATCTGGCTGCCCCCATTCGCAGAGCCGATTGCATCGTTTACACCTCCCATTATGGCACGCACTGTGAACACGATCGGGATGACGATTGCACAGATGCTTGAGTCGCGAGGGATGCCGGGGGCGGTGCATATGGGTACAGGTTTCGATGCTTGGTATCCGGGCTATGTCGACTACTTGCCGATGATGCAAAATCAGGCAGCATTCTGGACTGAAACCGCGCTGTACCGCTACGCAACGCCACACTTTTACTCACTCTCCGATTTCCCTCCCTCCCGACGTGACCTGCGTGTAGAATCGCTTTACCCCAGCCCATGGAAGGGAGGCTGGTGGAGACTATCTGATGCCGTGGACTATATGAGGGTTGGATCTCTCGCGGTTCTTGACTATGCGGCAAAATACAGGGAAGACCTTCTGTATAACCGTTATCAGTCGGGCCGTGACGTGATCCAGAAGTATGAGACTTCAGCCCCATATGCCTATTTCATTCCGCAAGACCAGCCTGATCCTGTGGCGCCTGTTGAGCTACTACGTCGCCTCGCTTTCAATGGACTGAGGATTTACCAGCTGAATCAGGATGTCACCCATGAAGGATTAACCCACAATGCTGGGACTTGGGTGTTACCTCTCGACCAAGAATTTGGAGAACTCGCTCGGCAGGTTCTTTCTGTACAGGAGTATCCGGATCTCAGGGAGTATCCCGACGGTCCTCCAGAGCAGCCGTATGATGCAGCTGGATGGACGCTTTCTTATCAAATGGATGTAGATGTTGTTGAAGTAACCCAACCTCTTACTCCTGAGATCCTTTTGGCTATGCAGGAGCTTGAAACTGAGCCCTTGGCCTGGGAAGAAGAGATCGACGATGCTTCACCCTTCGACGCTGTTCCAGGTGTGGGCTTTGATTCCCATCCGGTTGCCCGTGCGGTTGAGCCAATTCCGGGTCGACTCACAGGTTCGGGCCCAGGACTCCGGCTTAATCCTGTGCAGAATAATTCGTTTCGTGCATTGAACCGGGCATGGGATATGGGGGCCAGGGTGCGATACGGAAACGGTGCATATATCGTGACCGGGTTGGGAGGTACAGCCGTTGATGGATTGATAGAAGATTATGCTCTTCAGGCAACAAAAGGACCGACGGATGGAGCAGACCTTTCTCGTCCCGCTCTCGGTATCTACAGGCCCTGGAATCCAAGTATGGATGAGGGGTGGACTCGTTGGCTGCTTGAGGAGCACGGCTTCTCATTCTCGAACTTGAGAACTGCAGACGTACATGCTGAAGATCTCCGTGACCGGTATGACGTTATTGTTCTTCCATCAGAGGGGCCCGGAAGCCTAATGAACGGTTTCGGCGTTGGCTCCGTACCACCCAGATATGAGGGTGGACTCGGCCAGCAGGGGGTACGAGCATTGGATGAGTTTGTGCGTGCTGGAGGTACACTAGTGTGTATGAACGCATCGAGTGACCTGTGTATCGATGAGCTACATCTTCCGGTATCGAACGTCACGCGTGGCCTCGCTCGCAGTGAATTTTTCTCCTCGGGCTCGATTTTTGAGGTCCGTGTCGATACGGAACATCCGGTCATGGCTGGGATGCATGAGCTAGGAAAGATCTTCTTCGACCGAAGCCCAGTGTTTACTGCGGAAGAAGGCTTCGAGGGATCCGTAGTGGCGGCGTATGCTCAAGAAGGATCACCTCTGCTCTCTGGTTATCTACTGGGAGAAGAGCACCTTCAGGGTCAAGCTGCTGCAGTTGATGTTCACCATGGTGACGGGCATGTCATTCTTCTTGGATTCAGACCCCAGTGGCGTGGGCAGCCGCGCGGTACATTCCGCGTTCTTTTCAACGCGTCTCTATTCCACGGCTCAGTTGCGAGGAACGCAACCGGTACCGAGGGTTTTTGGGAGCGCCCTGAAAAGGAAGAAGGTGAGGATCCGAACTAGATAGATTTTCAGAGCATGAAAAAGGACCCTGGGCAGTGGATATCCACTGCCCAGGGTCCTTTTTCATGCACCTATACGTGGTGCGCTCTAGCCTAGAACTCGAACTGCACTTGCAGAAGTGCAAGAATTCCCATATCAGGAACGCCGACAAACTGTTTGTGCTTGTTATTAAAGACGTTGTTGATAGTTGTAGATATCGTGGTTCCCGTACCTGGCAGGCGGTAGCCAGCGTTCATATCGACAACGTTCACGGCCTCAAGGACGTCCCTGTATACACCTGAATTCACAGGGAATCCGGCGCTCATTCTGAGGCGAGCACCGTAGAATACACCTGAAATCTTATTATCAACGTCGAGTCCGATTGCGCCCTTAGACGTTGGGGCGTTGAGGGCGATATCCTGTGTGCCCAGACAGCTACCGTCGTTATCGAAATCAAAGCATTCATCACTCACGTACGAATACGATCCGGACAGCGTAACTTGATCAGTCACGTGAGCTTCCATACCTAAGTCCATGCCCTTAACACTGAATTCCCCATAATTGCGGTAAGTCAGCAGCATGTCTGAATTAGATCTTCCATCTGGCACGATCGTTCCGAGTGGCACTTGTGCCAGTGTCGGCGCGACTGCAGCAGCAAGTTGCTGTGCTACTGAGGTAGGAACACCCACCGCGGCCAGGCGCGTAACCAAATAGGTTGCGACTGAGTTTCCATCGAGGAAGACATTTGGTGTCAGGGTCGTCAGTGGCCCGATGAAATTCTTGTAGTTATCAGAATATGCGGAGACGTCGAACCGGACCTTGTCACCAATCAAGCCTGTGTATCCAAGCTCCCAGGTTGTTTTAGCAAGTGCGCTGAGGCTGCCCGCTCCTTGAGGGCCAGCGGTGGGGACAAAGGGTGCTCCTCCTGCCTGACTAAACTCGAACATCGTTGAGGTGAGTTCGCCTGGCTGAGGGCTTCCTACGATTGCAGCGAACGATGCTGCGTTCAGACCCAACAGAGGCAACGTTGCCGCTAATGCCGGTACCTGCAGCATGAGTGGCACCAAAAGGTTGTCCCACAGCACAGCACCGTTAGCAGGCAGTTGCGCACCCGGGGCAAAGGGTGAGTACATGCAGAAGCCGTTGAGCCCACCGGCGCAGGTATTGTTGAACGTGAATCCAACGCCTGGAATACCGGCTGCGCGTACGTTATAGCCCACAGTCGGCGTGACCATACTTCGGCCCGCAAGGATATCAAGGAAGAGATTATTGCTTGTGGGCGTACTGAAGGACCGGTTGTACGTGGCCCTGAACGAGTGACCCTCGTCCGGCGTCAGAACGAGTCCGAGACGCGGCGATAGGAATGCATCATCAAGCCAATTATGAGTATCCCTCCGGATCGCTGCTACAAAGTCCAGCTGGTCGGTCAATGTGGTGGTCGTTTGTAGATACGCACCAAATAATTTCGTTCCGTCGTTGTCTTCATTCGCTCCGTTGATTGTACCACCGGTCCTCGGAGTCACATTCGAGTAATCGACACCGACAGTGGCACTGAACCGATCACCGAGATCGAAGTTGTACTGACCTTGCGTTGCGAACGTAACTGAGTTGTCGACGATCGGGTTGCCGGTGCGAAGTAGATACGTGTCCCCGGCACTGCTGTTGTTCAGGAATGCTTGGACGAATAGGCCACTCTTATTTACGCGGGCCTGAAGAGACTTATAGGTCCAATTCTTAGCTTGACCCGCACCAATTCCTGTTGGCTCGATTGAGCTGCCGAGGGTTTTGAGGCCACCGGTGATGATGATGTTATCGTTTGGGTCGTCCCAGGGGCGGAGATCGAGACGTGCCTCACCTCCGTAGTGCGACGAAAAGAAATCCCGTTCACCGATCTTAGAGCCTGCTGGCGCCACAGCCCTAGCCGCAGCTTCCACTGGATCCGTGTATTCAAAGTCATTACCGCGGAAATACTGCCCAGAAACCTTGAGGCCGGCCTTCTCACTGAATGCCCAGGCATGTCGGAAGACACCTCGAAGCATGCTTTGGTTACCACCTGACAGGGCTACGCTCGTTCCTGGCCTGTCGATCGGTGACGAGGTGATGATGTGCATTACCCCGCTGGTGGCGTTGGGACCGTAAAGTGCGGCGGCCGGTCCCAGAACGACTTCGATGCGCTCGATATCCAGCGGCGTGGTCGGGTGCAGGTTGTAATTGTTAAGCCTGATTGATGGTATCCGAGCGTAGCGGTAGTCCGTGAGCACGAGCAGTGCTCCCGAAAAGACATTATTGAAGCCTCGTGTAACCGTGTTGCTCTGGTTGATGCCAACCTGAGAAACGTCTACCCCGGGCAATGCTTTCAGGAAGTCCGCAGTAGATGTAGATGCGATTCGTGAGATATCATCGGCTGTTACGATGCTTACTTGGGCGGGAGCCGACAGGCTGCTCGCCTCTTGGCCACGACTCACTGTAACGCTGACAGGAGCAAGAGCAAGTGCGGTCGAGGTCATCTCTACAGGGATCTCTGTGGCTGCACCCCCGCTGACGGAGATACCGTCAACACGCACTGTCTCGTAACCGAGCAGCACTGCAACGATTGAGTAGGATCCGGGATCCAGACTCAAGGTGAAGTTGCCCTGTGCGTCTGATAGAGCACCACCTGACGTGCCTCCGCCGAGCACCTGGATCTGAGCTTGAGCGAGTGATTGACCCGTACTTTGATCTGTCACCTGGCCACTAATAGACCCTTGTTGGGCCTGAAGCGGGATCGTAACAATGAGTAGGGTGCCGATTAGAATGCCGAGAGAGCTTGTAAGTCGGTGGCGCATGTTCAGCCTTCTCCGTATGTCCGGGAAGCTTTCAGCGAATCCTGCTAGAAGAAAAAATACACACTGTTTGCTAGAGATTGCAAAGAGTTTTTCCGTAATAACGCCTGGTTTTCATGCTTCCAGGAGTGCCAGATCTTGATTTTTTCAGGCTGGACCAAGGCCTATCGCGTGCCATTTGCCACCTTCTAGCCCATTATTGCGTACCTGCCCTGAGGCAGGTTCATTGCCAGAACTGTATCAATATCTACCGATCGAGGACGATATGCGTTTTCCGTCAGCCACATGCTTTCTCATCTCTGTGCTTGCGCTCACATGGGCGGGAGAAGTCAGTGCTCAACAGCGAACCTTCACGTTCATGGATGTGCAGGAACTTAAACGAGCTGGGTCTTGGGTCCCTCGATCGGATGGGGCGCTCATGCTCTATACCGTTACGACCCCCGATTGGGTGGAAGCAAGTTCTCAAAGTGATATCCATATCGTGTCATTGGCAGATGGGGTGTCTTCGAGTCGAAGACTTACGTTCACTGACGATAAGAACGAAACGCAGCCCACTTGGTCTCCGGATGGCTCGTTTTTTGTATTTCTGTCGAATCGTGATTCCGAAGGATCTGAGGGTAACCAGCTGTACATGATGCGTCACGACGGCGGTGAAGCTCAAAAGATCACCGAAGCTCAAGAAGGGGTGTCGGGGTTTGATTTCAGTCCAGATGGGCGCTGGGTTGTCTACCGGAGTGGTGAGTCCGGACAGGAACAGCTATTTGGAACGTTAGTCGCTGATTTGCCTGCGGGTGAAGCTGAGCAGCTCACGGAGGGTGAGGCTGGTATCGAACAGTGGGACTTCAGCCCTGACGGAAGCCGTATCTACTTCGTGCGTCCTGACGAGTTCGATGAGGATGAGAAACTGCGGTTGGAAGAAGGCTTCACTGTGGACGTAAAGAACGCCACAACTCCCTTCTCTAGGCTCTGGTCACTCGACGTTGGTTCGGGCAGTGAAAGCCCGATGACGACCAGTGAATCATATAGCGTAGATGGATTTACAATCTCGCCAGACGGTCGTTGGATAGGCCTTTCAGGGGGATCAACCGAGCGTTACGAACGAAATATCACACAGGCTCGTCTCTATACAGACCAGTACCTTTTGGAGGTGAGTAGCGGACAAGTCGAGCGCCTGACAGACAATTATGAGGTTGGTGAGTCCGGACTAAGCTTCTCGCCGGATAGCCGTTGGATTGTGTTCACTGCTCCGGACGATATGGAGCGCTATTCGATGACCAATAGCCGGATGTATGTCCGTGCCGTGGACGACAGGGATGGAGCCTTCCGGAAGATTGGCACAGAGTTCGATGAAAATATACGAGCTGGTTTCTGGTCAGATGATGCCACCACCATCTATTTCAATGCGGGTGTGACGGTAACCACCCAGCTGCATGCGATGGATGTCCAGACCGGCCAGGTGCGCCAGCTCACGCACGAGCGAGCAGCTCTTTCGGTTAGCCGTGACGAGGACAGTGGTGTGATCCTGATTGGATATTCGGATCCCGTCACTCCGCCTACAGTTTTCACGACTGCGAGCGTAGAAGGAGTAATGGATCGATCATCCTGGATTCAGCTTGTTGACGCGAATCAGCAGCTGAGAGATATCAGCTTTGGCGAGGAAGTGGAGATCAATTGGACTTCGACTGACGGGAAGACCGTGGGTGGAGTTCTGGTCTATCCAGCTGGGTACTCAGAAGGAACGCGCTATCCGCTCATCGTCGCTATTCATGGGGGCCCAGCGTCTGCGGACCAACTGCGATTCAATGGTGGATACAATGCGCAAGTCTATGCGGGAGCAGGCTACGCAGTTCTTAAGCCTAACTACCGAGGGTCTACGAACTACGGCAACGCTCATCGGACAGACATCGTAGGTGACTATTTTACTCTCGGCTTCGACGACATCATGACAGGTGTAGATTACCTGATCGAGGAGGGCATCGTTGACTCCGAACGAATGGGAGCGCTGGGCTGGAGTGCTGGTGGCCACTGGTCCAACTGGATCCTGACACATACTGACCGCTTCAAGGCCATAAGCTCAGGCGCGGGTACGATGAATTGGATCAGCATGTATGCTCAGAGTGACGTTCAGCGGAATCGTCAGTTCTATATCGGGGATGACTTTCTCTACGAGAACTTTGATCCGTACTGGGATCAGTCTCCACTGAAGTACATTGCTGATGCGAAAACCCCGACGATGGTTCACGTGGTCGAAGGTGACCCGCGAGTGCCAAGCCCACAGTCCGTAGAACTCCATATGGCGTTAAAGAAGCTTGGTGTGCCAACGGAGTTGTTCATGTATCCTGGTCGTAGCCATGGAATTCCTGACCCTAGAAACCGGCTGGTCAAAGCGGTCAGTGAGATGGCATGGATGGACCACTATGTTAGAGGCATCGGTGACAAATTTGAGTGGAAGCAGGTCTTAGAGACACTTGAAGGTAAGAAGGAAAGCCCCAGAGCGATTTCAGACCACTACTAAGCTGAGCAGGTGGATTTTGTATCGTCAGGTGGCGAGCACTGTCGAGCCGACGGTCTGGCGGTTCTCAAGATCGCGATGGGCCTTGGAAACATCTGATAGTGAATATTCTTGGCCAATAAGTGGGGTGACCTTACCCGATAGGACCATATCGAAGAGCTTGGCTATGCCTTCAGCAGCTTCGGTCGGATCGGTGTAGTGATGCGCTAAGACAGGACGCGTTAGGAATAGCGAACCGCTTTGTGAGAGTAAGAGTGGGGGTACAGGTGGTACAGGCCCTGATGCATTTCCGAAGGTTACCATCATCCCACGTGGCCGAAGGGATTTGATCGAAGCCTCGAAGGTGGCAGCTCCAACTGAATCATACACAACGTCTACTCCTCTGCCATCCGTCATTTCTCGAACCCGATCAGCTACATCTTCGACTCGGTACAGGATCACCTCGTCACACCCACTTGTTCGTGCTAATTCACCTTTTTCCTCTGATCCCACTGTACCAATAACCCTTGCACCTAGAGCGCTGAGCCATTGTGAGGCGATCAATCCAACTCCCCCAGCGGCTGCATGGAGTAGGACCACATCTCCGTCCGAGATAGGGAACGTCCGATTCACGAGATACTCTACTGTGCACCCTTTGAGCATGATTGCGGCAGCAGTGTGATCATCAATCGCATCCGGAAGTCGAGCTAGTCGTGTTTGTGGCAGAACTCTCTTTTCACTGTATGATCCGGGCGGCCCATTTCCTGTGTACGCCACTCTTTCACCAGTGCTCAGGTCATCCACATTTGACCCGACTGCTTCAATAATTCCGGCGGCTTCTACTCCCGGTGTGAAGGGTAGCTCTAACGGATAGAGGCCAGTTCTGTGGTATACATCAATGAAGTTCAGACCTACAGCCGTGTGACGGACCAGCACATCGGTTGGCCCCAGTGGTGGCAACTCACTTTCTTGCCATTCCAGGACCTCAGGCCCTCCGAACTGACTTACGACGATTGCTTGGGTGTTTTCACTCATGTGCACAATTTCTTTGGATTAAGATTGGAGGGTTAGCCATATCTCAGTAAGGGCCAGCCCTATGTATCACTAGCTCCGAAGATCTCTTCGATTGCTTGCTTTCTATAGTCGAAAATCGATTCTAGCTGCTGACGGATTATGAGGGCATGAAGGAGGTTACCGATAGGACCTAATGGAAGCGAGTAATGGACCGTATCTGTCATTTCTATACTGCCCTCTACTGATCGGAAGCGGTGGCGATGGTGCCAGCTTCTATATGGTCCGCGTATCATCTCATCAGCAAAACAAACATCTTGCTGATATTCGCTGATCACAGAGTCCCAACTCAAAGGGAAAATTTGCCAGTAGAGGCGGTACGAGATCGTCGTCCTCAACTGTACCTGGGTATCTGTCGACGATACAACTCTGAAACTCAGCCATGGAGGTGTGATTCTCTCGAGGTTCAAGGGGTTCTCGAAGAACTCGAACACATCGCTGATCTTACCTGGGACACGTTGCTTACGATTCAAGACATGCACAGTCATAAAGTGTTCAGGTAATCAGGAACAACAGTTTTGATATGAACTGCTACGCTGTCGTCGTTGTCGTGGAGAATCGATAGTGTCCCACGAGCCACTCGCTCCCATTGCGATATCCAAATAATTCTTCGCATGCGAGGAAAAATAGTCTCCAACGGTGCAGCCATTTTACAGCATCCCTGCCATATACCTTCTTTAAGACCTCAACGAGTTTGGATTGGTTGACTTCTAAGTTCTCTCGCCATGCGGCTGCTGTACGTTGGTAGTGCATCCCATCCAAGGCCCACTCAGCTTCTACCGAGAGATGCTTATTAAACGAATGAAAAAGATCTAGTGATGGCATGATCCCACCCGTGAAGAAATGGCGCCCCATCCAGTTGTGGTCACCAATTGTATTGAACGGGTAGGGATATGACTTATGACAAAATACATGCACGAACACGCGTCCACTTGGTCGAAGCCAACCAGACAGGCGCTCGAAGAGACTATTGTAGTTTCTTAGATGTTCGAACATTTCAATGCTAACAATCCGATCAAATTTTTCATGGAGATCCAGGTTGTTGATATCAGCGGTCAGGACCTGGACTCTGGATGATCGGTGAGACTCGATATAGCGACGCTGAGATTCAGAGTTAGACACTGATGTGATTGTCGTATTCGGGAAGTGTTTTGCGACGTACAGTGAGAATGAGCCCCATCCGCATCCCAGATCTAGGATGTGCTGGCCATCTTCTATTTCCGCCCGCTCGCACACCTGTGCGAGAGACGCTTCCTCCGCTTCGGATAGTGTTTCTACTCCCTCGGGCCAATAACAAGCACTGTATTTCAGAGAGTCACCTAAAACCACTTCGAAGAACTCAGATGTTACTTCATAGTGCTGTTCATTAGCCGCTTCGGTGGCGATGGCTATTGGACTTGAGAGTAACTCTTGAATGAACGCAGCCTTGGACTCTTCGTTCATCTCATGGAGGCGATGCTGAATCAGGCCACGGATGCCCCATCTAAGAAGCTTGTTGGGAATGATGCCGTGCTCCGCAAGTGAAGTGCCGACTCGCAGGATCATGCTACTTGCTTTCCCTGTTGAGGTGCGCTTTTGAAAGGCAATACCGCGGCCGGTTTAGTAAATATTAGTTGGGACACACCGATGGCTTCCTCAGCAAAGCCCCCCTCGCAGTAGGAGAAATAGAAATCCCAGATCCTGCGGAACCAAATATCGAAGCCAAGAGCAGCGATCTCAGTATCACGCTGGTTAAAGCGGTGCCTCCACTCCCTTAAGGTGCGCACGTAATGCGCTGCAAAATCCTCGGTGTGGGCAATGCGCAGATCAGTTTGTTTTGCAGCAGATAGCAGGGTGGTGATTGAAGGAATGCATGAGCCAGGGAAGATGTAACGCTTGATGAAGTCCACCTCTTTTCGTGCTTGTTCATATTGGTCGTCGAGAATTGTGATTGTCTGAATCGCCGCAAGCCCTTCCGGGTGGAGAAGTTTTGCGCATGTCTCGAAGTAGGTGGGGAAATACTGGTGTCCTACAGCCTCAATCATCTCAATGGAAACCAGCCGGTCATATTCACCCTTTATGTCACGGTAATCGCATAATAGAACGGTGATACGGTCCGATAGCCCTGCTAGACGAATACGCTTCTTGGCAAGTTCGCACTGTTCTTGAGAGATGGTTGTAGTTGTGACCTGGCACCCATATCGCTGAGCTGCATGGATTGCAAAGCCTCCCCAGCCGCTCCCGATCTCTACCAAATGATGCTCAGGACTGAGATCAAGCTTTCGGCAGATACGGTCGTATTTGGCCCGTGAAGCTTCAGCGAGGCTCATGTCGTCCTGCTCAAAGTATGCGCACGAGTACGTTAGTGTTTCATCTAAGAAGAGTTCGAAGAAATCATTACCGAGATCGTAGTGAGCAGCAATATTTCGCCGGCTTCCGAGCTTATTATTCCGGTTCAACGTGTGGATAAGCCATCGAAAAGGTTGTACCAGTCGTGCTAATCCGGTCTCTAATCCATCTACCAGTTCACGATTCTGGACGAATACACGCACAACAGCGGGCAGATCGTCAGTGGTCCACCACTCTTCAGCGTAAGCGTCGGCAGCTCCGACGTGGCCACCGAGTAAAATTGCCGTGAAGAAACGAGGATTCTCCACTCGCACCTCAGCTGCTAGGCCCTGCGGATTTCCAAAGGCATGGTGTTCACCGTCGTGGTGAATTGTGAGATAGCCGTTTCGGAGACCTTTCAGTTTCCAGAAAACCAACTTCCTAGAGAAGCCTTGCCAGAGGGTCATCCCGATATCTTAGCCGGATGGGTGTGAAACGGGGCTCGCTTAATCCATAGTCTTGCAGCCTGCCAATAAATCCCGAAAGCAACTCGTGCAGTCATCCAAGGGTGCCTCAACAGAACGCGGGTCAGAGCTTCATTCGTGATCTCTCGGCGCGACAGCAAGAGTGTAGCATCGAAGAATTTTTGCTTTTCCACATAGTTCTGTGTGTGGACGGTAAGACGGTTACCTGGCATGCCGATCAGCCACTCGTAGTTCACATCCATCGGCATAAAGGGTGAAACATGAAATTCTTTGCCGAAACTGAATCCATATGGCTCCTGGTATGGCTCTTCTATGGACGGCTTGAGAACATGCGTGTGTCGCTCCCCCCATGGAGTATTAGTGATTTCAGCAACCACTGCATCGAGACCATCCTCTGAACTCCGGAAGCAATAGTAAAACGTCACCGGATTCATTACATAGCCAAACGTTCGCAGATGTGTAAGCACACGTATCGGGCCATCCGGTCTCTTTCCCGTAGCCGATTGCACCGTATCTCTGACAGCTATATCTAGATCTAGTTCGGGGTCTCCGAGGTAATCTTTTCGACGGAACCAGGCTGCTGCAGGACTTTCAGCTGAATAAAGTCTGTGATGTCGGAACAGATCCGGTAATTCTGCTAAGTCTAGATACATCATGAAGAGAGGATATCGGAATTCATGATGTACTGGCGTGAATCTTCTGTGGCGCACGAGCCCCTCATAGATCGCACTCTTCATAACACCACCCCGAATGCGCGCGCGACGGCAAGTGCACTATTCAGTCCATCTTCGTGAAAACCATAACCCCAATACGCCCCGCAATAATGTGTGTGGGCGATTCCGCTAATTTCCGTATGACGTTTCTGGGCAGCGATTCCCTCCGGTGTAAAGAGAGGGTGTTGATATTCAAACCGTTCCAATACGTCTTCATCATTAATCGAAGACGAATCGTTGAGGGTTACACAGAACGTATCCGGCACGTTTAGTGTCTGAAGAATGTTCATGTTGTACGTGAGAGCTACTGGCCCATTGTTCTGCAGTGGACCACTACTATGGTAGTTCCATGCAGCCCAGGCTTGTCGGCGCCTAGGAAGAAGACTCGTGTCCGTGTGCAGCACGACTTCATTGACTTGGTATGGAATCGCACCCAGAACCGAGCGTTCGGCAGGTGAGGGATCCTTGAGAATCTCGAGTGCCTGATCGCTGTGACACGCGAACACGACTTCATCAAATCGCTCACCATCTACAGTTACATGGCCTGGGAACCGTTCAACTTGTCGGACAGTATGGTTGAGCCTGATACGGTCAGTGAAGGGCTTGATAATTTCTTTTACATATTGGCAAGATCCGCCCTTGATCACTCGCCACTCAGGGCGATCATCAACAGTAAGCATTCCATGGTTTTCAAAGAATTGGATGAAGAAATGCGCGGGTATATCAAGGACTTGGGTCACTGGAGTCGACCAAATTGCCGCACCCATAGGGACGAGGTAGTATTCGATAAAAGGTCGACTGAACCCATGCTGATCCAAGAGTTCGCGTAGTGTCCAATTCGTTGGGCGGCCATCAATTGCGTCAGGAGCCATTCGATTAAAACGCAGGATATCTCGGACCATCTTATAGAACCAAGGCCGGAAGAGGTTCCGTTTGTCAACAAACAGCTGGTGAAGAGTTGACCCGTTGTATTCCAGGTCTGGATTGGCTAGCCGAACACTAAAGCTCATTGAACTTGGTTGAGTTTGAATATCGAGTTCCTGGATCAGCTTCACGAAATTAGGATAATTTCGTTCGTTATAGACGATGAACCCTGTGTCGATATTGATCGTGCCGTGTTTGCTCTCAACCTTGACTGTGTGCACGTGGCCACCCACTCGAGAGCCAGACTCGAAGAGTGTGATCTCATGATCTCGGCAGAGTAGGTGCGCTGTCGCCAGCCCTGCGATTCCGCTACCGATGATTGCGATGCGCATCCCTAATGACCCTGGGGAACTCTAATGAATCCAGTATGGGTGAAGGCTAGCGCCCTCTCCATTGTTCTAGGTGTTCAATGAGCAAGTCATTGAGCTTGTCTGTGGCTTCTTCAGCAATCCAATGACTTACGCCCTCAAGTATTTCGAACTGATACGGGCCCGTCACAAACTCCGCAGAAGCCTCGGCGGTTCCTCGGACGAAACAGCAGTCCTCTGTACTCCAGACATAGAGCGTGGGGATAGTGACCATTGCAGGGGAGGCAGGCGGAGCATCTCCCTGGGAGGGTATCGCAGAACGATACCAATTAAGTGCAGCCCGAAGTGCATCGGGAGTACCGAGCACACTGAGGTAAGCATCCAGATCTGTTTCTGACGAGCTGAACTGGGACAGTATGCCCCTGAGAAGCTGTGCCTCATTTGCTAGAAAAAGTTGTTCCGAGCCTGCTGATCGGAACATCGTCATGTAACTAGACGCTTGTGATTGTGCAGAATTTGGATCCGACAGCGCGCGTGCAAAAGCAGTCATGTGGGGTGTAGAGAGCGCGGCGACTGATTGAACACGTTCGGGTACGGATGAAGCGAGGATCCATGATACAGCTGCTCCCCAGTCATGCCCAACCACATGAAAACGCTCATACCCAAGAGCCGTTGCCATTCCTAGCACGTCCCCTACGAGTTCTTCCATCACATAGTCGGATTCTTCTGGAGGGCGGGCCCCTACTGAGTACCCTCTTTGATCTGGTGCCACAACTCGAAAGCCAAGAGCAGCGAGGACTGGCAGTTGGTTGCGCCATGCGTAGCCAGCTTGAGGAAACCCATGCAAGAGCAGAACTAGTTCGCCATCCTGTGGCCCCGCTGCGAGCGCATCAAATACGAAATCTTCGACTGAAATTTCTATCTGCTCCAATTCATCCTCTGTGGATTGTGCAAGATATGGGGGCGTAATCCACCCCAACGTGATACCGAGTAATAAGGTTGATCTTAACATTGCAGGGTCTTGTTTTTGCTGGGAACAGAGAAGTATACGCTTACATCGATGCCAAGACATCTGGAAGAGAGGGTGGACCCTAGATCCTAGCAACCAAGACATGAGCCTCTATCTTTCCAGTTATTACTGTTTAGCCCGGAGAATAAAATGTGTCGCGCCCGCTTTTTTTTGACAGCCATACTCGCTGCTGCCTTTGCCGTCCCTCTTTCAGCTCAGTCGGCACCTTCCAATTTTGGAGAAGAGATTTCCGGGCAGTTCGAGGGTTCAGCACGTAAGCTCGTCGCTCTCGCGCAAGCGATGCCATCTGATACCTATCTTTGGCGCCCCATGGAGGGTGTGTACTCGGTAGCGAGGGTATACACGCATATCTCCCGCTATAACTACATGTATCCCGACCAGAGTCTTGGTATCGAATCTCCTATGGGACCAGCGGAATACGAGCGGTGGGAAGAAGAAGTTTTTGATAAAGACAAAATAGTCGAGATTCTCAGCGCCTCGATGAACCATGTCCGGACAGTGATTGATCAAATGTCAGAGCAAGAATTCAGTAAGCCGACCCGCCTTTACGGGAGGGAGGTCGGCCAATGGGCAGTTCTCTTACAACTTGTCACCCATATGAACGAACATCTCGGTCAAGCGATCGCATATGCGAGGATGAATCAAGTAGTTCCCCCGTGGTCGAGCTAGGAGAAAGTCACTATGTCCCGCCGACCTCAATTGTTCATCAGTGTAGTCGTACTTACCGCCATATTCAGTTGTCAGAGCCAACAAATGGAATCGCCTGACCCCTCGGAGGTGGAAGCTATGGTGGACCAGGAACCCGGTTCGAAATTGGCTCGTCTCTTAGCTGAAGGTCAGGCAGTCTTCGGGATGTTCGCACGTCCTCAGAATGCTGAGGGTGGTCGGGTTGCTGCTGCAAACGATGAGACGGATTTCATTTTTTATTCCCTAGAATCTGGGCCATGGGATATACCGACGATGGCATCCTTCATGACTGCGATGGCCGAAGCGTCCGACGAAAAGGAACCACATCCGGTTACGCTTCGAATTCCACCGATTCGTGAGGATCGCGAGGCCGCGCTCACCCATATTTCTGAAGGTATCGCTGCTGGTGTTGAGGGGGTTGTATTCCCTCACGTTGAGTCAGTACAGGATGCGGAACTTGCGGTGAGTTCGATGGGCAGTCGCCTTTGGCCCAGTAACCCCAGCGGGGATCTCATTAATATCCTCCTCATAGAGGATCAGGCAGGTATCGCTGCGGCTCGAGAGATTGTAGGGACACCGGGTGTCAGTGTAGCGATTCCCGGTCCAGGTGATCTTCGCAGGGCTTATGAGGGAGATATGCAGGCGGTAGAGGCTGCGATTCAGACTGTACTTGCAGCGTGCAAAGAATTTGATGTGGCATGCGGGATTACTGCTGGTGTCGATGACATTGCTGAGCGGCTGGCACAAGGGTTTAAGCTCATCATAGTCAATCAGCCCGAAGTGCTTTCGGTTGGTCTTGAGGAGTCTGGTCGTGGGGGTTGAGCGGCTGGTTGTGGCGGTGGGGTCAGACAGATTTAAGCTGATTGCAGTGAGCGCTGTTCTATGCGTGATTGCGGCGTGCTCTGACGTGCCAGGCGACACCAGTGCAGTTAATGCTGGATCTTCCGCCAGGCTAATACAGCTATGGTCTGCAGGCACACCCGCATTCGGTGTCTTTGTCCCAAATGAACGTCCAAGAGGCGAGGTGGCACCTGATGGTTCTCGTCTCCCGCCACTGTATACCGCTGAGGGAGGCGCAAGTCTCGGCGAGAATCCTTTGTTGGACTACCTCTTTCTTAATCTAGAAGGGAATTATGATACGGAGGCTGTAGCTGCGATTGCGGAAGGTCTTAGTCGATCCGATAGAGACGGAGGCCCTTCGCTACTTGTCCGAATTCCACCCATAGAACGTGATGGTCTCGAAACAGCACGAGCGCGGGTGATCGAGTCACTTCAGTTGGGCGCAGACGGTATCGTGATTCCGCATGTACGTAGTGCTGAAGAAGCACGATTGGCAGTGAGTTTCTTCACAGATGCTGGAGTTAGCGTTTGGTCTCCCGATAATCCGGATGGCCAGAAACTGGCCATGATCATGATCGAAGATGCAGGTGCACTCGCGGCGGCAGCAGAGATCGCGGATACGCCAGGTTACAGCGTTTTGGCCTGTGGTATTGGAAGCCTTTCACGTGATTTAGGAAGCCGTGAAGCCGGAGAGGCCGGTACACAAGAAGTGCTGCAGCAATCAGAACGTGTGGGTCTCCCGAATATGATCACGGCCAATGCCCAAGATGTGGAACAGCGGCTCGAAGAGGGCTTTCTTGGTCTACTGATGTCTGGGCCAGGTGCAGACGAGGCGATCCGTATCGGCAGGTCTGCCTCCGGACGCTAACTGTTTTGATATCTAGTATTGGTAGTGTAGTGGCCCGCTAGGGGGAGTCTCCCTGTTCTGCTTCTGCCTGGTCTATTCCTGCGCGCAGCGCTGCGATTAAACGAGGTATCTCAGACTCCGGGGTCGCACAGAGAGCGACTCGCACCGCTCCCTTAAGGGGTATCACATAGACGCCCATATCACGCATCACCGCGGCAGTCTTTTCACCGTCGGGAGTGAATACCACAACAAAGAATCCGCCATCATAGCGAGGCACATCAAGCCCTGCAGCACCCGCAGCTCTATTAAAAGCTTCAACCCTTGTCCTTAAGAGCTCGACCAATTCAGCTCGATCAGCATCAGCGCGCTTACTCAATTCGGGGTCTACGAGTAAATCTGTTACAGCAAGTTGGCCCAGATGGTTGGAGTTCGACCACGTCGCTCGGCACGTGAACCCCAGGGCATTCGCAAGCTTGTTCCTCTCTTCTTGATCTGGATGTAGTGCAACCAGTGACCCGATCCGAGCACCGTACTGACAAAAGGATTTAGAAGCTGTCCATGCCAGGAGCACTGTGGTCGTATCCAGCATCTTGGGGAGCGCATCAATCCAGAGGTCTGCGCTCTCTCCACCAAATCGGTGATAGGCCAGATCAAGGAGTACAGCTACGGGCGCTTCTTTTCCTGCTTCACGAACCGCTTCGGCGATGCCCATCCACTCACCTGAATCCAGAGAGTATCCTGTCGGGTTGTGACAAGGAAAATTCAGGATCAGCAGCAAGCGTCCCTGGGTGTCTAAATGTTGACGGATTCCTCTTTTCATCGCTTCCAAGTCGAAACTCAGATCTGAAGAGAACATGGGAAAAGTGCTGACGTCTCTTTCCAGATGCTGCGCGATTACCGGGTACGGACCCCAGTAGTAGTCGGTCGTGAGCGCCTGGTGGCCCGGCTCTACAAAGTTCTTGATTGCTTGATAGATTGCGCCACTGCCCCCTGGAGTGGTTACTGCTACCGACTTCGACAAAAGATCTGGATGTTCCAGAAGGTCTTTTCTAACTGCTTCGAGGAAAGGCGGAGATCCAGAGATCGGAGAGTAGCCTGCTGCCTTACCAGTGGGTACACGGGCTATCGCTTCAGCCACACTCGGCATGACTGCGATTTGACCCTCATCATCCATTAGGGCACCCATTGTCGCATCAAGGATCGACTCTCCGGCCTCTGCTCGTGCTCTAGCCTCACCATTTAGCCTAAAAATGGGGTCATTGCCCTCACGGGCCTGAGAGGCTGAGGTCAGTGCACTGCTGGTGTGTGTGGTCACCGACTTTCACCTGGCAGGGTGCCATCGAGTTCAGCATAAACTTGTTCGATCGCCCGGGGAGCCTGACTCGTAAAAAGTGACCAACTCTCAAGATCCCCGAAGTTGGCCTGGATCTGCGCATCCTCAAGGCCGTAGCCCTCTTCGTACTGCTGAGTAGCTAGTTCGATGACACGGATCACCGCACGCCGATAAGTGTCTAGCTCTTCCTCGAGTACCGCAGAAGAGTCAACAAAACCATGGCCCGGGACGTAGGTATCGATATCCATGGCTTGGGCCCTCTCGATCATTTCTACCCACTCCGAGGGATAAGCCGAGCGCATTGCTGGGAAGACTCGGTTCAGATAGGCCTCACTCATGAAAAGAATTTTTTCTTCAGGGAGATGGACTACGAGATCTCCACCAGTATGGGCACGTCCAAGGAAGAGAATCTCAATCGTTCGGCCTCCGAGTTCCAATACCTCACGTTCGTCGATGATTTGGCTAGGGAGCACGATTGGTGGCGCGTTTACATCCCTGTTCGGTGCGTTGGCACTAGCCTCAAGTGTGGCCGATGAAGTAGGGTGAGCCAGAAATTCGGCGTCCGCGGGAAATGCTGAGTTACCGACCGTATGGTCCCCGTGGTCTGAACATATTACCACATGGGTTATGGGTTGATCAGTAATGTCAGCGATGCGGTCAATCATCCTCTGAGTTTCTTCCACACTACCCTGGCCGTCAGCAACGAGGACACCCTCATTGGTTACGACGAACATGCTAACCGTCGCAAACCTCTCTTCGCCCGCAGACCTGAGCTGTTCGTATGAGTACACTCCGGTTGCAAGTTCTTTAATACGCGGGAAATCTCCATCAGTGTACCCGCGAGCATAGGGGTCTGCAGTCCGGATTACGTCCTCAGTTAAGACAGAATCAACGCGGTCCGTTGTTGTATCTTCTTGTGTGGATCCACCGCACGCCGAAGAAATGATGGCTACGGTCCACAGGAGGGGTAAAGCCCTAGTCGCCATGCTTGCATTCCATAGGTAAAATGATCGCGTAGACTAATTAAGAGGAACCACAATGATGAATAAGAAACCAGTTGTCACTGCTTTAGTGGCATTTTTAGTCGCATTTCTTATAGCATTCGCTATGACGCGTGAGCAAGCACCTGCAGTTACTCAGGCAACTGATGATGCAGCGCTACAGGCTGAGTTGACTATGGAGCGGCCGATCGATGCCCTTAATTCGATCTGGATCGAAGAACTTACTTGGATCGAGATTCGGGATAGGATGGCTGACGGGACGAGCACCGTGATCATCCCAACTGGCGGCATCGAACAGAATGGTCCTTATGTAGCTATGGGCAAGCACAACTATGTCCTTCAGGGAGCTTGTGAAGGAATCGCCCGTGAGCTTGGTAACGCACTATGCGCACCAATAATGAAGCTTGTCCCGGAGGGTGGTATAGAGGAGCCGACCGGCCATATGCGTTATCCAGGCACCATTAGTCTTCGAGAAGAGACATTTCAGGCGGTCCTGGATGATGTTGCGAGCAGCCTACAAGCACATGGCTTCGAACATATTGTGTTCATCGGTGACAGCGGCGGAAATCAAGATGGGATGGCGGTAGTGGCCGATCGGTTTAATGAGCGTCAAGGAAAATCTACGGCCCACTATATCCCTGAATTCTACGACAACGCCGGGGTGCAGAGAGTCATGGAAGAAGAGTTCGGGATTTTTGAGGAATCCGAGGGCTTTCACGATACGTACTGGCTTACCGCCATGCAGATGACTGTGGATCCCTCTTCGGTTCGCTACGAGGAGCGGGTCGCTGCCGGTCGTGCCTCAATTAACGGGGTTTCAATTGCCCCGCTCGAGAAGACGATTGAGGTAGGTACGAGGCTCATGCAGTATCGGATAGACAATACATCACGCCTGATAAGGGCTGCGATCGAGGGTGCCCACTAATCGCTTGTGAGTAGTGAAAATTGGGTGAAGGCGGCCCCCCCTTTGCTAGCCTCCCGCCTTCCATAGGTCGTAACGCATTCTAAGCGTGATCACAGGGTTCCCATTCTCGTGTGGCTTGATGTCCTCATCAGTCGCGCTGATATACATCGCGTAGTCACCATCATTGAATGACGCTCCCTCAGGATCATCTGTATCAGCTTGGAGGATATATGCGACATGCGCATTCCGGCTGTCGCAAGCCGCATCGGGAACGGGCTCTGTTTCACAGGTACAACGCACGTCCCCGCCCGCCCCATCGGCTCCTTCCATGGCTGCCATCACTCGGTCAGCGAGTGACCCGTTCTCTGCTTCGAAGGCTCGCGCTGCGTTATGCACAACTGCATCCGAAGCCAGAATATTACCCTGAACCGAGTAGTATATTTCGGTATCTGTGACGCGACCCTGCTGTGATAGTGATGCAGCGCTATTACCGCTGCCAGAAAAGCCAACTGATCGGCCCTGCATGTCTACGATACCAAATTGGCGTCGCTCAATGGCTGGATCTTGTTTGAGGAGTTCCAGGATCTCAGCTGGATGGGCTCCAGCTTTCATTTGGGCATAGATGAGTTGCTGGTTTTCTCTTGTACCGTCGACACCGGCCTGTGCGGCTGCAACACCAATCCCTGGCAGTACGATTGCCTGGATATCCATAAGACCTTTCGCGGGAAAGCCAGCGAATCTGCCCTGAGCAACGCATGTTGCTGAAGCAATCACAACCTGTCCCGTTCTAGCATCTACTGCGATCACTGACCATGTGGCGGATAGCGAGGTCGGCAAGAGTGTGCAGGCAGCGATAAATAAGACCACCGCTTGTCTCAAATGTTGTATGATTCTTATGCTCATCTCCACTCTCCATCGATCCAAGTGCACCAGGGCTCAAGGAGTCCGAGCCAATCCATAGCTGGTTGTCCGATTGGGGCTCCTGGAGGAGCACTCACCGAACTCGGGATTTGTCCTGAATCATAAGGCCTTCCGAGAAATCGCCTTATGTCAAGCTGGAGTAGCACAGAAGTGCCAGAAGGCTCCATCTCCGCAAGGCGACCGGCCAAGGTCCTAAGTGCCAATATCGACTGCGCTCTCACCTGCATCATTGGCGCGGTTTCCGCTAGTGATTTCACCCTTTCAATTACTACGCCAGCAACCGTATTCCTGATCTCATTCTCGTAACTGTTGTTTGCTTCTCCCTCAAAAGCGGCCTGGAAAAGTCTTTGTAGGACATCGTTCAAACCCGGCATCGAAGGATCCAGCATCTTCTGTTCCACCAGTCTCGCTGCTCGGTCTGCCGTGAGGATGTTGTTCACGGTGTGGCTTGCCGCTACGAATGCAGGTGTGAGCGCATCAAAGGCGGAGCCAGTATAGCGCGGGAAAAGCTCTCGTGTCCTGCCGTATCCTGGGGGTCTTGGAGGAATCGCCTCGAGAACTGAAGTCGGAAGCGCTAACTCGCTAGGAGAAAGAGTTCTCATTAGAGCGTCCAATGCTCGATTTTGATACTCGGAAGCAATATGCCAGACAGGTCTCAGGCCATCACCTCTAGCCGCATAGATGTAGCCCACCCCACCCATTACCGATGCAGTGGATTCCACCTGATATCGATGATGTAGATACAGAGGTACTAGTACCTCTTCGATCGTTGCCATGGGCATTCCGTTCTTGATGGCTGCCTCGCCGAACCGGGACATGGCGACTGATCTCACATCCATCATTCGGTCCAATTCATCAGCCATGTCAGTGCCATTCGCCCATTGGTCTGCTTGGGGCGTTGTCTGGACATCCTGGTTTGACATATAGCGCACATCATTATCCCAGGCGTCTTCAAGAACTTTTATCAGGGCAGCTTCGTCATCTCCCCCACCGATGAAGTCTTGATACCCGAAAGTGACAGCGGCCTTATCCCAGTCACCGATCCCCACATCGTAGACCTGAGAATGGTCTAACGAGCCATCACCATTAAGGGTGACGAGGGGATGTGGGTAATCCATCACTGAGATACGACCAGCAGTGCTATTGTAGTAGTTGTGGCCTAACCCGATCGTATGCCCCACTTCATGTGCCGAAAGCTGGCGGATCCGGGCCAGCGCCCATTCGGCGATCTCGGGCGTCTCTTCATCGCCTGCTGTATAAGGAGAGAGTAAGCCCTCGGCGATCATGTAGTCCTGCCTAACCCGGAGTGAGCCAAGAGTCACGACCCCCTTAATAATTTCTCCAGTGCGAGGATCGGACACTGATCCGCCGGTACTCCAGCCTCGTGTGGAACGGTGTACCCAATTGATGACGTTGTAGCGAGCATCCAATGAACTAATGCTGTCTGGCCTCAGTGTGACTTGGAAGGCATCACGATATCCTGCTGCCTCAAAAGCCTGATTCCACCACCTAGCTCCGTCCAGAAGGGCGGAACGAATCGGTTCTGGAGCCCCAGGGTCTAGGTAGTAAATAATCGGCTCCACAGGATCACTTACCGCTGCAGATGGATCTTGCTTTTGAAGCCGATGGCGCCGGATAAAACGCTGGGTCATTGGTTCGTCGAGGGGTACTGCATAGTCCTGGTAGCTCGACGATCCGTAGCCAGAACGCGGATCGAACATCCGCGGTTCGTAGTCATCATCTGGAAGTTGAACGAATGAGTGGTGAACACGGATGCTTGCCGCTTCGCCGGTCGAGGCAACGCTACCTACACCTTCGAATCCGCCCCCACCTCTCCCGCCACGGCCACCACCGCCACCTGATTGTTGGACGAAGGTGAGTTCTACTTCCAACTCTGTATTTGTCGGAAACGAGTTTGTCATGTCCATGTAGACTGAGCTTCGGCTGTTATCTAACTGGTACGTCCCTGGACTCATCCTTTGGCCGGCATTCGTAGCATCTCTAATTAGAAAGTCTGTCAGATCAACGAGGACGCGCCCGCCCGTTTCTGCAGCTGGGGTAAAGCTCCAGAGGATTGATCTCGCAAACGCATCTCGCACTGCTTGCGTCTCAGACGGGTTGTCACTGTTCGCCCTGAAACGATAATTGGGCTGAACCATTAAGATTTTACGACCTACCCGTTCAAACTTGACGATTCTTGAGCCACGTAGGGCCCCACGGTCGAGACCGATATCATTTGATCCGAGTCCCGCACCAAATCCAGCAAAATGGATCATTTCTTCATCAAGTTCCGGAATCTCCATCCAGAGCTGACCGAGGCCGGCGTCCCAGTACAGGGGGAGAAACCCCTCAAGGCTATCCATACCATCGGTTCTCTCCTCAATGGTAGGGAGATCCCCCATGCTTTGATCCCCACTGCTGCCTCGTTGAGCAGAGAGTGGGTTTGATAACACACTCGCCAGGAGTGCAACTATGACGAAGAACTTTAAAGAGCGCTTAGATCCTACTGAGGTCATGCGGTCCTCCTAGATATTTCTACTACTGGATTGTCTTATGGGCACGCTTGAGCGCTTTTAGCGAGAGAAATTGATGGTTGCATCGAGCATCTCACCGCAGTCCGCGATCTTTACGGGCCCCGATATGTTCACTCCGTGTTCCGAGATCGTTAGGGCACCGTCCATGGTGCCGCCACTGCACCCAGTGGCTGGGTTGTTTCCGTATGCGATCCCTACAGTAAGCTGGTCGCCTACTAGGGTCCCATTAAGTGTGCCGTTGATCTGGATTGGTCGATTCACTGAAACTGTGCCAGTAACCGTCCCCCCAGGTTGGGTGCTGACTCCTATGGTCCCTGTCATCGTCAGACCGGCTACCATGAGTGAGCCGGAATAGTCGCCGTCAACATTGTAGGGGTATCCGGCATCTCCAGGTCCCAGTGAACCAGCACAGCCCGCCACGAGCCCGGCCAATACAAGAAGCCCAGCGGTTCGAATTCTCATCTAAAAATCCTCAGAGAGAGTCAACATGGCTTCCCTCAATAATAAGGACCCCACCAAAGAGTCGAATGTAGATCGGACTGGCACGATGTGCGGTGACCTCTCGCCGATTAGTTGACCGTAAACGTTACGGTATCAACAACCCATGGCTGAAGTGGGATGTGGATTCCATCTGCTACCACGGCAATGAGTCGGTGTTCTCCGGGGGCTACACCCTCAAACGTGTACTCAGACGAGCCATCTCCCATGTGGATGATGCTACCCGGTATAGTCGGAACCGGCTCGCCAACTCCTGTCAGGTCAGCATCTAGATACAGGTGATGATGACCTGACCCGGATGTCATGTCCCCTGCAGGCACGATCGGGAACCCAGCAACCTGTAGGCTCACGGTAACATTCCCACCCATTACCTGAGATCCTGTAGCGGGTTGAGTGATCGTGACTGTCCCAATGGGAGCGTCACTGGCGGGATCTGCATCGGTTTCCGCTGGTGGCGTATCACCGCAGGCTAACAACGCTATTGTGAGAACTGCGAAGCTAAGCTTGCGTGGATTATTCATTGCAGGATGGGGAGGAGAGGGGTTGGACTATACTATCTTGCGTCAAAAAGGGTATGATCGGGGCCCGTCCCGCAAGGGCATCCGCCTGGGGTTTCGATCAACGCTGCTTTGGTCTTCATCCTCATTTCCCGGAGGTCGTGGTCGATTCATCCTAAGGGATACGCCTCCGAAGAAGTGTGAGCCTGATCGGCTGACCTTGTGGTCTCCATCATTCAGGTAGTCGAGGATCGCTTGGTCCCATGAGAGGCCTGCTTTTCCTACTAATTCCATCCATGGACCATAGGCAGTTTCATCCGGCGCTTCCGTTGTACCACTCCAGATTGTTACGCGAGGGTTGTAGCCACCTCCGCCTTCACCGCTTGAGCCCTTGAGGGGCATCTGAATCAAGACGCTATCCGTCATGGGGAGCCTGAAAGTTTCTGGATCAAAATTGGCTCCGTAGCGTCTATATCGAGCGTAGTTACGCTGGTTCATCTCGAAAACTTCTTGATTTGAGTTGATGCCTGACGTGATGTAGTCTCGAATCTGGAACGCGGCTTCCTTATGGCGGGGGAAACTTGGATTGTCTATGAAGCTAAAGCCGGGCATGAACCAGCCTTTGTTGAAGCCCCAGTTACGTTCTGTCACTCGCCCACGTCTGACGAGCCCGGTGTATTCACTGAATAGTTGCACGACCTGGTGGCTCGGGTAGCCGTGCGGGTTGAGGAAGATGTCTGGGAGCCAGGTAGCCCAGAGTTTCCCTCTGACAGTTGATTCCGGGTAGATCGCGTGATCATCATTTCCACCGGAAGTCGCATCCTGCCCGAGAGACCCAAGGTATCCAGCGTGGAGGATGTAATCGGGATTTGTTCTATAGAGGTCGTACGCTAGTTGTGCACCGTCCGGGTTCGTGAATGGATGTACGATCACGTTGACCCGGTTGAGTTTTGCCCGCTGCACAGAATCAGTTAGGAGCAGCTCCGCATGACGTAGCACGTGGCTAGTCGATGAAACCTCATTCGCATGCTGCCTCGCCGAGTAAACGACCGTTGGTTTGAACGTGGTCGCCTTGACGTGCGACCAGTGTGTGGCGGAGACCAACGGCATAAGGTCCATCGCCCAGATTTCTTTGCCGAGGTAGGAGTGACCGACTCTGTAAATCGAGGCTTCGTCAAAAGTAGCCGCCATTTTTGCAATCATCTGGTGACCCTCGGGAGGAGGGATCGGGGTATCCCACTGAACAATGCGGTCACCCTGATACGACCAGTTCTCAGGCAATAGGCTCCGCCATTCGGCGAGTGGATTTGGCGATCCGTTGCCGTCGAGTGTCACGGTTCGTCGGGAGTTGGGATCCTGCTTGTGAGTCCACTCTGCCCAGATCTCGATTGAGCCTAGGCCATGGTAAGAGAGTGCCGTGCTATAGAGGCCCTGGCTACGTAGTGACTCAATTTCCTGAATGGTTGCTTCTATTTGTGCGGCTGAGACCATGCTTCGGTCAACGGCTTCTGGAGCCGAGAGAGTGATGAGGCTGTCACGTGCGTCTAGATCCGTGTCGACACGCACTCTTAGACCTAGATGTTTCAGTCCACGCTCATTTTCATGGACCTTAGCTAGTCTCGCAGAAGGTCGCTCAAGTCCTGTCTTCGGGATATCAAGGCGCTCTTCGCCCATATCGCCTCCCGCTTCCTGATATTCCACGATGACCGCAGGGCGTGATGTGGCAAAGCCGGTGAATACGATTTCGGCTGTAGCTGCTGAACCGTCCGATTTAGGATACATACGAGGTATGACACGTCCGGGGAACGTCAGCCCCTGCCCGCGTGAGTTCCGCCCTAGGATATCGAAGAACTCGATTGTTCCGAAGTAAATTTCTTCGTGCAGGGCATCCATTGGTGCATGGATTTCGTTATCGATGCCCAGCCGGTAATCGGGCTCACTCATTGCCATCTCGACTGTCAGTGACCCGAAATAGGGGGCGTCACCACTGCCACCGTTCGGTATCCCCTCGTGTAGTTCCATCACATAGTCATAGATGGCCGGGAGGACCTCGCCTTGGTAATAATCCCAAAAAGCCTCTGGATCGGTCACGATTCGTTCATCTGCGATCGTTCGGTCACCAGCAGTAGCCTTTAGCCACCCGGTGGTCACCCTGACCTGCTCGTAGTCTTGGAATCGATCAAAGTATGGGCGAAGAACCCATTTCGGATCAAAGCTCTCGTTCAGAACGTCAGTTCCTGACTCGTTTGTTACATGAACTTCGTACGTAGGACCTTCGGTTACTTGTTCAAAGCGTATTTGATTGAGCTCAAGACCAAGATCGCGTGCGAATACCTCATCGATCGGGAAGATCTCGTGCAGCCAACGGACCGGGGTATTAATCGCTTGCTGTGGCCAATCCTCTGGAGGGTCATTTCTCCGAAAACTGATGACAATCTCTCCCAGGGTGTGGCCTTGGAGTTGTGGTGCGATCACTTCTTCGAGCCACGAATACCCTTGTTTGAACGCAGAGAGGATATGCACTTCCGTGTTGGCAGGGTCAGCCCCCGCTTCAATCAATGTTTGCTGGGCTTCACTAGCGATTTGGGCACGAAGCTCAGGGGGTTCACTCAAACGGGCTTCTACACGGATCGGTTGACCTGCCGTCGCTGCCGGGATGATTGTTTCTCGGAAGAGAGACCAAAAGCGGTCAACCTCGGACGGAAGTGTCTTCGTCTCTTCAAAGATTGTGCCGGCTTTTTGGACGTCTCGATCGTCGATTAAGACTTCGACATTATCTGTGCCCAGGCTAGAGGAAGCTCTCGCCCGCACGTACTCGCCCAAGCCATCTTCGGCTTTTTCAACCGACATGAGCACACGAGCTGAAGAGACTGTGACATCAGAAAGTTTTTCTGCAATACGATCAAGCTTGTACAAGCCAATTGCTGCTTGTCCTACAGGCGAGTGCCCAGAGAGCGCGTCCCAGACTTCTTGCTCAACGTCATCCACGGTTGGCCGGTCTTTCCCGCGTTCATCGAGATGAGGAAAGGTCAAAGCGACTTGCTCTAATGCTCTCAGGGCACCGGATTCGTCGCTTCCTGTCACAACGAGTGAAGATTTCGACCCGAACGCGTCTGGAACAATCTGGATTAGGCCCTCCCCGGGCTCCAGGGCAGAAGTGTTGATCAGGCTACTGTCGGCGAGTTGGTCCGTGAACCGGTTCTCAGTGCCAACTAGGACCAGGGTAGGTTGTGATCCGGGGTTGTCGAAGGTCCCAGCTGGCCGAACAAGTGGCACAACAAATCCAGTGGACTCGAGACCAAGTCTTCCAGCTAGATCAGGTAATCCTTCTATGCCTGAGGACCCTGGAACAAGCACGACATCGATACGATCAGGGATAGGTCCTCCACCTAAGAACCCGTCTGTCGTATATAGGCTTGAGAGGTCCAGGTCGTTTTTTGCACCGCTGCCCGGTCTCCCTGAGATGGGTCCCGGAGGGTCGGGTTCTGCTCGGCCCTGAAGACGGATTACGGGTCCGTCGGTAATTCTTGCCTCTACCGAACCGAGGCCAGGATAGGACAGGGGAATGCGGTCATCCTCCGAATCATCATCCTGAGTTGTGACCGAATCCATCTCTTGCTCGGAAATGTCAGCAGATTCTTCTGGCATAGAGTCTTCGTCACCAGGTTCTAGGTCCCGGAGACGACGCATCGCTGTTGCTGCTGAATCAATGTCAGCAGGATCGACTGTGATATCGGCAACGACTCGGGATACACCACCTCTATCTATTCTGGCACGTGCCTGAGTCAATCGGACTTCCCCATCCACAACTCCTGCATTCGCCAGTGCATCGGAAAGGTCTTCAGCAACCGCACCTAGTTTGGCGGTTGAGAGCGTCCTCGTATGAGGAAGTACACCGGAAAAGAGACGGGCAGCCGCCATCAGTCCTTCATCGTCACCACCAACAATGAGCACCCAGGTGCGGTCATCCGTATTTCGAATGACTACTGAGCCCTCGCCAGCGTCGAGCGAGGTTGGATCAATACCCGGTGAGCTTAGGCCAGAGGCAGTTAGTCCGCTCCGCCCGATCACGATTAGAATTCCTTCGGCTGAAATTCCTCGCTGGATGGGGAGGTTCATCGCCATCGTCTCGAAACCGAGACGAGCTGAAATCTCTGCTGCTGCTGCCGTCTCACTGATGCTAGGTGTCTCACCTAAAATGAGAGACGCATTCACCAGGTCTGGCACACTATCTGCGTTGGTGTCGACCACGAGATTACCGAGATCGTATAGTGTGGCCAGGTCCATTCTTGTTGTCTGAGCTTGGGCCGACACGGTGGTCGTTACAGAGTTGCTCAGGACTAGAGATATCGTGACGAGGATCGGAATATGGCGCATGGTTCCACTCCGGGTACCGGGGTAGAGCAGGTGCATCAGAACTGGTTTGGAAAGCGAACCTAGGGGCCGTCTTCGGTAGCTACAAGCGTGATAGAACAGCGTGAGACAGCAGAGGGCTTACCTGGGAGGCGATAGTAATTCAGGGAACGTTAAGAATGTAGCATCTTAGTCTGGCACTTAGTTCTCAGTTCTTTGGAACTGTATGTCGTAAACCCTTCCAAGACTGAGGCTTAGCTCGGTTATGTCTCCGCTCAAGTCACTCTTGAACCGTATGATTTGTCCCCCTGCGCTAAAGGCGTTTGAATAGATTGGGGTGAGCATACGGGTGCGACTTGGTCGCTGCGACAGCGTGAGCACACCGTCAGCCACTTCTACCAAGAACGTGGTTTCCGCATCGTGGCTAGTGTATGTGCCCCCGAATGATACGAGCTCATCTGGGCTTGGCGACCAAGCTTCTACGGGTTCGAACACTTGGTTTGTGTATTGCCAAGCTTCAATCTTGAACTGGGGGCGCTGGCCTTGGTTGAGTTGGAACCGGTAGATGCGATCTGCCGCTCCAGCCTGAAAATGGGTCTCACTAAGCGGAATAAGTGTTGTATTTCCGTCTCTGAGTTCGCCACCTGCGAGCCTTAAGGTTCGCGTGTTGCCAGTTACGGGATCTCTGTAGAGGCCGACGTAACGTTCGAGGACCATGGCTGACACAGAAGCTGGTTCTGGAGGGATGGTTTTGGTAACCAAATCACCTAAGAAGGCCCTTGCGACGCTTGAGCCAGTGCCCCCGGTGGACACGTTCGACGCATTACAAAGCATTGCGATTGATAGTTTGTGGTCGGGATAACGTCCAAGGAATGCCCTATATCCTGCAGTAGATCCTGTGTGGGTTACTGAGCGCACGCCACCCATCGTCCCATGTTGTAGTCCTCCTGCGTAGATGATCTCGGCACCATTAGATAGCCTGCCCCTCTCATTATGCATCATCCGCACAAACTCTGGGCCTCCGAGTCGTCCGTCGGTGAGTGCCTGATTCCAGATCATTAGATCCCTAACGGTCGTTAGGATGCCTCCATTCCCATGGACATATTCGATAGGTCGGTTGATCACCCAGTTCCCCCCGGGTCTTGCTGAATAGGCTGAGCTGCGGCCTGGCACGAGACGACGGTAGTCGTCTCTCCATTGGGTGCTGTTCATTCCCAGGGGCTCGAATATGCGTTCCTGGGAGAAGTCCGCGAACGACATGCCGGCCAGGCGATCCACAACGATGGCAAGTAGATTATATCCTGTATTCGAATATGAGTATTCATGACCTGGGTCGAAATTGGCTGCACTCTGTCGACTAACGATGTCGAGTACATGTTCATGGGTGTGACTTCTTTGCTCGCGACCCCATCCTGAGATTCCCGCTACGCTACCCCAGTCTCTGAGTCCACTCGTGTGTGTCATGAGATGACGGAGTGTGATGGTAGGACCATAGTCCGGAACTTCCGGCACGTATTCCCGGATATCGTCCCCTAGAGACAGCTGGCCGTCTAGAGCAAGAAGCATGATCGCTGCAGCTGTAAATTGCTTGGAGACAGAGCCGCCTTCGAAGATTGTTTCCGGCTTATTGGGAATCCCATGCTCCAGATCAGCCATTCCGTATGCTCGCTCCAAGATGGTTAGGCCATCTAGGGCTACGCCCACCGCACATCCAGGTGAGGATACTGACGTCCAGGGTGCGAAGATCTCATCCACACGCACTGACACGTCAATTGGGACCTGGGCGTACATTACGCTGGGGATCGCGGCCAAAATGAGTATGCTCAGTCGTACTTGGCTCAAGAAGCTCATTTTTCTGTCCAGTTATTTATTGGTCTCAATCAAGTTCTTGCGAAAACCAAAGGGGGGCCGGTGCCCCGGCCCCCCTTTTATCCTGAGTATTCCCGGTACCACGTTTCGGCTAAGGCTTAATGTCCGTCCTGCTGTTCTGTGATTGTGAGGTCTTCATCTGCCAGGTGAACATCAAGCCAAGCGGTCCAACGTGCCCATAGATCAAGTATCGTCTCTTCCGTGGCTGGCCCATGGTCCTCGAAGGGGTATAGGTACATCGCCGCCTTTTTGCCTAGCCCATTTAACGCATGGAAGAGGCGTGGTGAGTGATCAGGCGCTGTACCCACGTTCTGGTCATGGAGGCCATGGTACATGAGGAGGGCTCCGGTAAGGTTGTTCGCATATACGAACGGTGACATCCCGAGATACACCTCTTTCGCATCCCAGAATATCCGCCTCTCACTCTGGAACGAGAGCGGTGTGAATGTACGATTATAGTTTCCATCACCAGCAATCCCGGCCTTGAAGAACGGGGTGTGGACCATGGCGTTTGCCGTTCCAAATGCTCCGTAAGAGTGCCCCCCCAGGCCTAGTCGTTTACGGTCGATAATCCCTCTTTCATCGAGTTCATCGATTACCGCCGCCAAGTTATTTCTAAGGTCGTGCTGATAATTGTTGTTCATCTGCCCGGCCTTACCTACGATCGGAGCATCGGGCTCAACAACCGCGTAGCCTAGCCGGACCAGGTATTCAATGGAACGAGTTCCGAAGTTCGGGTGGGCATTGATGTTATAGGTGCGGCCTCGCTCGTCGTAGCTCTCTTGATCTTCGTATTCCCGCGGATAGAACCAGAACATGGCAGGCAGCCGCTCGCCGGGCGTATAGCCAGGTGGCAGTGTCACGTTTACCAAGAAACGGAACCCATCCGGTCGTTCAACAACGAAGCGTTGCCGAGGTGCGTTCGTTAGATCAGGCGTGTAATCGATATTGTCAGTGAGTTGCGTGCGTTGCGCACCAGTAATCAGGTGCGACTGTGCGATCTCAGTCGGACTCTCGCGGGATACGACAAAGCGTTCTGCGTCAACGTCTAAGATAGCGGAAATCCGCTCATACTGATTGTTATTGTCACTCTCATAAATCCGTTGTGTTTCACCCGTCCGGATCTCGATTTTATCAAGAAAAGTCGTAGGCCCTTCGGCAGCTGGATCTTCGTTGTAACTCGTGCCGTACAGGAAGACATTGGCGCCGTCGGATGATGTTTCCACCACACTAGCGGAGCCACCACCACCACCACCACCAAGTCGAACGCCGCCACCTACACGTCCACCAGCCATGACTAGTGATCCGGGGTTCGCATAGAAGTCATCAGAGTCATATTCGACGACAGTGTAGCGTGTATCGGGATCGCTGAGATCTACTGCGTATTCCCCCACGTTCCCTCTCCGGCTTGTTCTGAAGAAAACCATGCCATAGTCAGCAGAAAACCGGTAACTCTGGATACCTGAGTCGTGCGAGTAGAGGGAGTACTGGCTGTCTTCATCGAATGGAGGTGCCCAGAGCATCACATGGTCAGGAGTGCCTGCGCTTTCATCGGAATCAGTATCATCCTCTTCTTCGTCACTCTCTTCCTGCTGGAGAAACGTCAGGCCCTGGCCATCGTTTCTCCAGGCGACCTGTCGTCTGTCTGAATCCCCACCGATTCCAGCCACACCTGGTGCTGCAGGACGGTTGTCACCTAGGCCAGTATTCATTTCAGTCACATCTAACTCTGCGAGTACTGTTCCTTCTCGGTCCCAAATCTGCTCGACCCGCCCAAAGCTTCGGACTGGAACGATAAAGCTGAATGGCTTTTGAAGGAGCACGGTTCTCGTATGTGCGCCGGTTGGTGAAAAGTCGAAGCTGTAGATCATTGCCGGATCACCGATTTCAGTCACTTCCCGACTCTCTACATCGATGGTCGCAAGTTGCCCGGTCGCGTGCCACTCAAGCAGAGTCTCATCTTCTGGCGTTGCCATGAGACTTGCGTAAGTGCGGAGCATGTTCTCACCGTCCTCAGTCTGTTTTACTTGAGGCCCACTAGGGGCTCCTCTTAGCACGGGTCGTACAGATCGCTCTGTGGGCACCAGGACTGTTGCAACTTCTTCTCCGTCCGCAGTCCATTCGAAGTTTGTGACCAAGGTTGCTAGTACTGGTGAACGAGTCACTTGCCGGGAGTCACCACTTGTCGGATCAGCCACATAGATGTGAGTCGTTTCGTCTGTGTGCACAAAGAAGGCTAGGCGAGATCCATCTGGTGACCAGGTTGTGTTCGAGATTCGTGATCCTTGGGGCACGTCCACCTGCACTTCGGAACCGTCCGCTGCAGATATCAGGTTGACACCGATGTTTGTGCGGATGCTAAGGTTGCGATGCCGGTTAGCGGCATAGTCGATGAAGAGTCCACCAAGTTCATCAAAAGGCCTGGAGAACCGATCCATTGTGACGGGACCGTCACCGATCTCATGGATGAACCATTGTTTGTCGGGACTTACGTCGCTGAGCGTCACGTTCAGGTAGCGAGGCGCCATAGCTGCTTCTGCGATCTCAGGCGGTGGTGTCACCCATTCTTTAGCAGCAAGAATCGCCTCGGGATCGCGCGTATCTTGAGCGACTAACGCACTTGGTCCGATAAGTAAGCTCAGCAATAGTGCTGAGGCGACAAACAAGATTTTCCGCTGGACTCTATTCATTTTTCTGCCTCCAACTATGTCAACATCCGAAGCCCCGAAACTGGCCCGGGGCCCAACAAAGTGCATTCCGGAGGCCGTTCTGGATAGGCGAGCAGCCATGCCGGGACATTTAACCCTACATTGGGCGATCCTAGGGCATGCGTTAGCTTCGATCTCCGTTTAAAAAAGGATTAGACGATGCGGTTTCAACCAAGGATTGCGCTTTTCTGTGCGGCATTCTCGACTGCCGCCCTTATGGGCTGTGAGGGTCGTGTCGCCATGGATTCTGCAGACCTCGAAACACCTGACCAGAAAGCCTCCTACGGTATTGGCTTAAATATCGGTAGTCAGCTTACTGAGACTAAGGATCGTCTTGATAGACCAGCTTTCCTGCGGGGGGTTGAAGACGCGCTTCAAGGCAATGAATCGGTGGTGCCCTCCGATGAACTCCAGGTCATGCTTCAGACTTTTGCTGAGGAGATTCAGAATGCTGCTCAGCAAGATTTTGATCGTCTAGCCGTGGAAAATTCTGTAGCTGGTGATGCATACCTTGCAGAGAACGGATCCAGAGAGGGAGTGATGACCACCGAGAGTGGCCTGCAGTATGAGGTGCTCAGTCAGGGTGATGGGTTGATGCCTGGACCAGAAGACCAGGTACAGTTGCACTATCGCGGGACCTTGATCGACGGGACTGAGTTTGATAGCTCGTACGAAAGAGGAGAGCCGGCTCAATTTGGGGTTGGTGGTGTCATTCCGGGTTTTTCGGAAGCCTTACAGCTCATGTCTGTGGGAAGTCACTTCCGGGTTGTGATCCCCTCCGAGATAGGCTATGGACCGCAAGGGACCGGTGGCCCGATTGGCCCGAACGCGACGCTGATCTTTGAGATTGAACTTCTGGAGATCATTGCCCCAGCATAGGCAGCTTTAGGTTGCAAGCGGGGGATAAAAGAACCTGACTCCAGCCCAGCTAGGTATATCAGACGATCCTCAGTTACCTCCGGCTTCGGCCTTGAGTTGACGGTATACGTCACGGGCTGAGTCGAATTGGCCGTATACGTGGTCTTTTTCAGCCTGTGAACGCCAGTCAGGCCATTCTTCTGCCATCTCTTGTAGCTTGTCGATCCACGCTATTCCATAGTCTGCAGCTTCCGAAGAGCGGACTGGAACTCCGTCCATGATGATCCATACTGGATTCGTGACAGCCTGCACATAGCCGATCCCCATAGGAAAGGCTTCTCCATTAGCCCCGTTCACGCGTACGTGATACCACCCTGAGTGCGTTGGCTGGAAGTCACGTTCAAATGAAACCGAAAGTCTGTCAGCTGACAGGGGCATATCTGCAATAACGTCACCGTTGAAGACAAGCTCTGCCTTTTCGAGAGGAGTGAGAGAGGTTGCCTCGACTTTGATTGTGACATCATCACCGCTGGAGAGATCGACTGTCTGTCCTGGTATCTGCCCTTCGACCTCGAGTTCCACGAGTGGGCCGTTCGACATGAAAGCGTGTCCGTTCTTCATTGCTTGCAACCAACCGTGCATTGAGAGTTTGCCACCTGGGATCTTCACATATGTTCGAACAGAACCCACGATTGCCGTGTTATGTAAATTGCTGATCGAATCTTCCCCACCTACAAGTGCGACCCTGAGCCCATTATTCCATGCAGCATAGACCGGGGCGAACCCAGTTTGTGAGGCAGACCACTCTACTGCATCCGTGGTAGCCAGAGCGGCATCGACCATAAATCCTTTCGCACCACCCAGCGTTCCATCAAGAGGGTCACCGCTGGGCCACTGTGAGTGAACATAGCCGGTGTAAGCTCCCTGCGACTTTGCTTTAAGAAAGATATCGGTGTTTGACGGATAGAGACTCTCGATCCCGGTACCTTCGTATCCCGTAGTGAAGGGCGAAATCAGATGGTCCTGCATCCCGAACAGGAAGACGTGACCGTAGAAAGGTGGGCGGTATTCCTGGCCCACAACAAGCACGCGGTCCGGGGTCGAAAGCGGGTGTGCTTGACCTCCTGGCAGAAAGTACTGGTAGTCTAGGATACGGTTGTCTTTGTTTGCGATCTGCTCCAGAACGATGTCCTGGTCTTCTGCCTCCGACATCATCATTAGGTTCTCGAGCGAGTTGTGTAGATTTCCTGCATAGTTCGCGTGCACATGAGTTGAGCCGCTGAACCACCCCCGTTCCTCCATGTCGATCACTGTTTCGAGCTGGAGTGTGACTTCGGTCACTTCTCCGGCCTGGATCTGAGTTGTCATGCTCTCAGGCTGGTTCTCAAAGCCTTTGACTGTTAGGAGAGAAACCTCGCCCTCAGGGAGTTCCAGAACGGATGTGCCTGTACTGTGGAAGAACCAGAAGCCTGCCCTTTGTGCTATACGAGCGTATGCGTCAGTTGGTGCATAAAATTTTCCGTCGGACGCCTCAACATGAACTCGAGTTCCGGTTGCTTGACCGTCTGCTCCGACCGTCGTCACACGCAGTGTGCCCGTCGGATTCTTCCAATGGCGAGCAGTGATTTCTACGTCGACAATTTCTCCACCGTAGACTTCCAAGAGTTTTAATTGTGGGAGGCCTTCACGGTTATCGATATATGCAATCCATTCGCCGTCCGGTGACCAGCGTGGGTGAAAGGCATCGTGAGTGAAGAACGTCATCTTGTAGGGTTCGCCACCCACAGTGGGTTGCACATAAAGATTATTGAATTGATCAGCCGCACCTCTCGTTGATGAGAAGATGAAGCGTTTTCCATCGATTGATACGTCTGGCTGCGTGCGGTAAAGAGTCTGCTCAGCTAGTACTGTCTCACGTTCATCAAAGCCGTCTTCTCGAGCTGGAACCCGAAAGACGTTGCCGCTTCCCAGCGGCACATCACGATTTGATACGAGCAGAAGGTTTTCTCCATCAGGGAACCAGGCAGGTGAGATATGGATGTCATCCGCGCCAAAATACAGGCGATTACGTCCGTAGTTATTGTCCCTGGTGACGGCTATCGCTTCACTACTAAAGCGGCCTGTTGAGAATGCCTGGATATAAACGTTGAAATAGCCAGAAGGTTCGGTTGATACGTATGCGATTCGTGTTCCATCTGGACTGAAGCTAGGGTCAGTATAGATCTGCGTGTTGTTTGTCAGAGCCGTTGTCTCGCCAGTCTCAATGTTCAAGACCTCAAGTTGGATTGAATGGCCGTGGTCATCGGCAGTGTAGACGAGCCAGCGTCCATCGGGAGAATAGTTTGGAGACGAGTAGTATTTCGGTCCCGAAACCAGTTCTGTCGCCAGCCCAGAAGCTACCTCGATGCTCCAAATAGATCCCTGCATTGCAACTGCGATGGCCTCTCCGTCTGGCGACCAACTCGGGTACCATGGTGTCGAACTTGGTGCCGGTGGGAAATAAAAATTGTGCATATAATTCCCTCCCATCCGAGCACTCGGGTACCCACCGAATAGGGTTTGGGCAGGAAGGGGTAGGGCGCTGGCTAAGATGAGCACAGCCGATGCAATTGCGAGTGAGGAATAGAGACGACGCAGCACGAGGTCCTCCAGAATGATGAACTGAATGGGCAAGCTTCGTGTCCTAAGTGACCTGTATCAAGTAGGGCCCTAGATAGTAGAGTACTACCTCAGTTCACAAGTAGGACCTGACAACAGGCTCTATATGTGCGCAAGTTGAAGTCATCAGCTTGATTAGTACTTTGGGATAAATCGATTCATGGAACCGATATTGACCTTAATTCGAAGTTGGATTTCCTAGAGTGTCGCCACGGCTCTGGACGCATCGTGCGTCTCCCTGGATCACACTTCTTGTGGCAGCTGTTGGTCTTGGAGTGGTCTGGCTTTTAAGAACATCTTTGAGTCCTCGAGTTGAAGGTGACTTCTTCTTCTCCGAGAGTGATCCTCAACTCCAGGCTTCGCAGAGGATCAACGAAACTTACCCATCGAGTCCACAGATCATTCTTCGGGTGGCGAGTGAACAGGGTGCGGAAGACTCATATGAGAACCGAATTGGGACACTCACGGATGAACTGTTAGAGATTGAGGGAGTAGTCGGCGGATACAGTATCACGACCGACAACCCTGAAGGCAGTCCTCTGTTCAGTAGAATTCTACTTACGCCAGATGCTGCTGCCACCAACATCGTGCTCTCGGCAGACGAAACAAATCCCGAAGTCCTTATTCCACGGATTGAGGCGGTTATAGCGGAACACCAAGCACCAGAACTGGGCATCGTTATGTCTGGTGTACCAGTGATCGTCGAGTTGATCCGACGGAATCTCTTGCGTGATTTAATCATTTTCAGCCTAGCAGCTGTTTTAGTGTTCGGCCTGCTGATCGCTATCGTTTACCGTGATATTGCTATTGTGGTAGGTACTTTGGCGACTTGCTCTATCTCTGTGAGCTTGACGCTCGTTTTGACACAGGCAATTGGTCTTTCGATCGGATTGTTAACAGCTAACCTGGTTACGATCGTTTTCGTGCTTACCCTCTCGCACGTTGTCTTTATGACAGCGAACTGGCTGCGTGCTGCTGAGGAGCAGGTTGACCGACCCCTCGCGGTTCAAAGCGCGATCCGAGACACACTTGAAGCTTCATTCTGGAGTATGACGACTACGCTCCTAGGCTTCGCCTCGCTCTTGATCGCATCAGCACAACCTCTCCGTGAGCTTGGGATCGCGGGTGTAATCGGTACGCTAACGGCTATGGCGACTACTTACTCTGCTTACCCTGCGTTTCTTGGACGATGGGCTAAGGTATGCACCTCAAAGAAGGTTGTGGATCTACCGAGAATCGCAGCCCCTGCTCGGACACGTACGCTTGCGGTCGCAGCAGGAGTTACGGTGCTTCTGCTCGGCGCAGGTCTATTCCGATTTGATACTGATCCCGGGCTACTCACCTACTTCGCTGAAGGTGATCCGCTCCGTGATGGTCTTGAACAAATCGATGCGGATGGAGGAAGCAGCACACTAAATATAGTGATTCGCGATACTGAAGGAGCCCGTCTTGACTCGAATCCAGTATTTGAAAAGATGCAAGTACTGCAGGCGTCGCTCGAAGAGGATGCCGCGGTTGGTGTCGTGCTGTCACCAACAGTGCTACTGGAGCATGCACGGACTCTCCCCTTTGCAGGATTCTTGAGTCTGGAACTCCTGCTCAACATGGCATCGACTCCGCAGCTTGGTAGTGTCGGGTTGGGATATGTCACTGCAGCTCGGGATGAGGGTCACTATTTCTTACGTATGCGTGAAACCGTTGATGAACCATCTCGTCGGGAGATCATGGAGCGATTACGGGTGGATGTAGTCGATGCGGGACTCGAGCCAGTCTTGATTGGAGGCCTCTATGATCTCCAAGCCCAGCTGGGAGAACTGATAAGGTCAAGCTTAAAGATTGGGATTGGCGGGTTAATGGCCTTATTCCTCGTCGTTGGGTTCATAGTATCCCGTTCTGCCATGACGACATTTCGAATGTGGGTCTGTCTGGCTGCTGTTCCAGTTGTCGTGCTCGGTGTTTTTGGACACTTCGGCATCGCGGTTGACATCATCACGTCTCCTGCTGCAAACATCGCGCTTGCTATGGGTGTTGATTCAATGATCCACCTCGTTGTCCGGGTACGTACATTGGATGCCCTAGGAGAGCCGCTGCCGTGGGGTAGGGCACTAGATCAGATTAGGACCCCTGTGCTACGTGCGAGCATGATCATTTGTGCAGGATTCGGAATTTTTGTGCTATCAACATTTCCGCCAACGAGCCGTTTTGGTTTGGCCGTAATTCTGGGGACGCTGACTGCGGCGACAATGACGCTCATTGTGCTGCCTCGGATCTCCGCCACCGCAGGACGTTCTGGCGCCAAGACGTGACGAAGCACACGGTGGTGCCGCGATTGAGTGGTCTCACCCGGAAACTTGGGTTATTGGGGCTGGCTGCAACGGGAATTTGCTCCATGCTAGGAGCAGCGATCAATGTCGTGCCATTCATGATCCAGCGGAGTGTGCCGGGGATAGGCCCTCATGTGCTTTCAGCGTATGTGTTTGCGGCGGTTCCCGCGATACTCGCAGCACTCGCATATGCTATCCTCGCGTCATCAATGCCCAGAGCCGGAGGCAGCTATATCTACGCGAGTCGTGGCCTGAATCCGTACCTGGGATTTGTTGCGAGTTTTTCTCAGTGGTTCGGGGTTTCTGTAGCGATCGGTGTAGTCTCCTATGTCTTGATTCCCTTCTTGAGGGATATCGTTTCGGCTATGGGTATCGACGCGCTTGCTATGGCGCTCGACACGGGAGTAGTGCGCGTGAGTCTTGCCCTGGTTTTTCTCTGGTCTTCGGTAGGGATCAACTTGCTTGGACTCCGAGTGTATGAGCGGATTCTGGTGCCGATGATGTTCGTAATGTTTGTTTTCGGCAGCATAGTGATTGTTACAGGATTCTTGTTTGATCACGGTGATTTTGCAGCAGGATTGGCCGTTCGGGAGGGTCTCAGTGTACCTCCAGAGCCTGCAAGGCCATTTAGTTGGGCAAGCTTTCTTGCCGCTTCGGCTCTCCTTTTCTCAAGCTTTATAGGCTTTGACTCAATCGCCCAAGCTGGTGGAGAGGCCAAAAACCCTGGCAGGTCCCTTCCACTTGCGATTGGTATTGCAGTTGTGTCAGTGGGCACGTTCTACCTGCTCTTCACCGCAGCCGTTTACCATACGGTACCGTGGAGTTTCGTAGCTGAAAAAGCTCTCACCCAGGACCTTACGGCTCCCGGGCTGCTGGGGTATGTACTCTCACCCGGCTGGACCATCCTTATTGTCGCAGGTGCGGCAGTTGCACTCATCAATGATTTGCCGGCGATGCTCTTATCGGTATCCAGGCTCGTATTCGCTTGGGCTGAAGATGGTGTTTTTCCGAAAAGTGTTGCCCGAATCCACAAGACACGGCACACGCCCCATATCGCGCTCGTACTCAGTGGTCTTATGGCCTCACTAAGCATCTTTGGTAGCCATTTTGCCGGGGATTTCTTCTTGGGTGTTGATATCCTTGTGACGTCCATGCTTCTGAATTTCATAGTTATGTGTGCGGCAGTGCTCGCTCTGCCCCATCGAAATCCAAGGATTGCCAAAGATGTGACTGTGCTCCGGTCGCGCCGGTTACAGATACCTGTTGCAGTGGCTGGAATCATGCTGCTCGGTACGTTTCTGGTTGTGCATCTTTGGAAGGATATGACAGCTGATGTCAGCGCATGGTACCTACACTCGACACCCCTTTGGGTGCTTGTGATGGCGTTGGCGACGTGTATCTACGTGTGGGAGCTCCGCAAACTGAAACGCGATGGAGTCGATACGGCAGCTCTCTTTCAGACACTCCCGCCCGAATAGCTTGATGGTTGAACGGACACAACTGGCAAGTGGACTAGAGATCTCACGGATCCTGACTGGGCTCTGGCAGATTGCGGACATGGAACGTGAAGGAAATTTCATGAATCTGGAGGAGGGTGCCCTTGAGATGCGTCGATACGTTGATGCTGGGTTCACGACGTTCGACATGGCAGACCACTATGGAACCTCGGAATTGATCGCTGGTCAGTATGAAGCAGATTGGCCCGGATCAGGCGAACTCTTAACGAAATGGGTTCCTAAGCCGGGAATCGTTGCAAGAGAAAAGACGCGCGCCGCTGTCGAATTAGCACTGGAGCGCATGGATCGGGAGCAGATTGATCTGCTCCAGTTTCACGCGTGGAGTTACTCAGACCCAGGTTGGCTTGACTGCATGTTCTGTCTTCAGGAGCTAAAAAAGGAAGGCTTGATCCAGCACCTTGGGTTGACCAACACAGATGCCGCCCACGTTGCGATGCTACTCAACAGTGGCGTGGATGTTGTCTCGAACCAGGTCTGCTACTCACTTCTTGATCAGCGAGCGAGCAGCACAATGACCGACCTTTGTTTGCAGTATGATATCAAACTGCTGGCCTTTGGTACGCTTGCAGGAGGATTTCTTACTGAGCAATGGCTTGGAGTTCCCGAACCTGATTGCCAGTCACTGCAGACCTGGTCTCAGATGAAATACAAACGTTTCATCGATGCTGCAGGCGGGTGGGACAAATTTCAGGCTCTGCTGGCGGTGTTGGAACGAGTAGCAAGGCGCTTCGAGGTATCAGTAGCAAACGTGGCGTCTCGAGTGATCTTGGATGCACCGGCTGTGGCGGGTGTGATTATCGGAGCGCGTCTCGGTAAGCGGGAGCATATCGAAGATAACCTCCGCCTGTTCGATTTTGAGTTGGACGGACCTGCTCTCGAAGAGATCGAACACGCTCGAGCAGAATTGCAGCAAATCCCAGGCGGTTGCGGAGACGAGTACCGTAAGCCTCCATTCCTGACTGCTGCTGGGGACCTTAGTGACCATTTTGATGAGTCTCCTTCACCTTACCCCGCGAGCGTCATTCAGGAAGGCCGGACGATTGCGCTCAGCGGGACAAAATGGGAAGATGCGGCTGGTTTTGCTCGAGCAGTGAGACAGGGCAATCGCATCCTCGTTTCAGGCACAACAGCAACCCATAAGGAAACGCTCATAGGGGGCACTGACCCAGCATCACAAATGCACTTTTGTATGGATAAAATTGAGGGTGCCATCCAGTCTCTTGGTGGACAGATGGAGGATGTCGTACGGACTCGGATTTATATTGCTGACCCCGAAATATCGGAGCCCGTGACCCGTGCACATGGTCAGCGATTTCGGCATATTCGACCCACAAATACTCTCGTGATTGCAGGATTGATTGGAGAAGGATACCTCGTTGAGATGGAAGCAGAGGCAGTAGTGCTGGAGACTCCAGCCTAAGATCTTCTGATGTGGTTACCGCTAGGGTACCCACATTCTCTGATCCCCACATAAAGCCTATGAGACTGATCGAATCTTCGAGTAGATCTCCGAGTCCCGTGGACCCAGATAACTTCGTTCTGTCGGGTACATTTCAGCGTTTATTGGGTCCTGACGACGATATGCCAGTACGTCTTTACCGAGTGTATTTTGACCCAGGCGGTCGCACGAACTGGCATCATCACGATGACTTCCAATTACTTCTCGGGCTGAGTGGCACCTGTTCCGTGGTAGATCGCTCTGGCCACGAGCTAGCCCTAGGAGTGGGCGATCTCGTTATGATCGATCCAGATGAGGAGCATTGGCATGGGGCAGCCCCTAACACCCACGGAGAGCACCTCGCGATCAATCTTGGGTTGACGACGATCTGGCTCGAATCATCCGCGTAGCGGACCAGGGTCCTTCAACAGCTGCGTGCCGTTTTACTCCAGGGAGCTACAACCTATCTCCTGACTGCTGTCAATTCTCTAATGACTAGTCGGAGTTCAGCTGCCTTGCCTGCGGACTCTAGCTCAATCCACATGCGCTCGACCGTGTCGGCATCAACCAATCCAGGGGGGCTACTACCTGAGCTAGGAACTGACAGGCCTTGGTCCGAGCGGAATTCGTCTACTGCCGAAACGATCTCATTATCGTAGAGTCGCCAGTTGCCCTCTTGCTCTAGGGTTTCGGTATCTGAGTGGTAATAGTCGAGTGCGTGCATGATCAGTTTCACCTGCCATACGTCGTTACCTGTGTACTGTTGGAGTGTCCGGTAGCCCAAAGTTCCTGAGATCGTGTTGTATACACGCCGCAGTTCCGCCACTGGAGTAGGGTGCTCACAGACATTGATATTTGCTGTGAGCCCGTCGGCACGTCGGGAGCGACCTTCTCTTGGATCGGCTACGATTACTGCAGCGGATTGCAGACGGCCCATTCTTCGGTCACCGCCCACTTCTTGCCCTGCCCCTAGCGCTTCAATTAGCCGATCCGCCAGATGACGTTCTGAGTCTTCCGTCGCCTCGAATGACGCTGCAACGGCATCGACCACTTCCGGGCCAACGAGCACATTGCCTTGAGTAGCATAGTTGAGACCTGACTTATGGCCAGCCCAATACCCAGGACCGGTTCCAGTATGTTGAGCGGATGTACCATCTAGTGCTACGACACCAACCTGCCGACGCTCGGACTCTGGGTCACCAGCCATGGCCTGGTCGAGAGCATCCCGAGGGGTTAATCCCTCCTCAAGCATATCAAGCAACTCCCTCCCGTAGGCTGTTCGTGTAGAGGCCTGTGTTGCCACAGCACCAACCCCAGCGCGTACCCAGGGTACTCCATTTCCTACACAGGGAACGCGCGTTGTAACGGCCACGCCGGATTCGCCAGTACTGGGATCAACTGCGGCGATAGAAAACGTATGAAAAACGAGTTCCTCTCCCCAGGCGAGTGGTTCCTGAGCCCTGAGATCTTGTTTTCCGGAGAGTGTAGCTATTACCAGCAAACACAAAACGTCCGGAGCTATTCGGCTCCGGACGTCTCGTGGGGACATGCTTCTAGCAGTCCTCATTATTGCCCTTCCGGTTAGCGGTTTGTGTTGCTTGCTTAGGCTAGGCGATCTCCTGTAATGCGTGCATAAACCGCTCATTCTCTTCTTCGTTACCGACTGAGACCCGTAGCCAGTCAAGCATGGGCGGGAAATCACGACCTACCGCAACCCCTCTCTCCCGGAAAGCAGATCTGAATTCAGATGACGGTCGAACTGTATGCATCATAAAAAAGTTGGTGTCAGATGGTAGGACATCGAATCCCATTGATTTGACTCCAGAGATCATCTTTTCTCTGAGCTCAACTGTTTTATTCAACACCCACTTCTCGGCTTCCTTGTCCTTCAAGGCTGCCGCTCCACCCCATTTTACCAGTGCATTCACAGAGCCGGTGCTGTGGGGACGCATACGATCGATGAGTTCTGGTTTCGCAATGGCATATCCGAGTCTCATCGCTGCTACACCGTAAATTTTTGAGAACGTGCGTGTGATTATCACGTTACGTCCCTCTAGAACATATGGGAGGGACTCAGCATAAGACGGATCTTGCACAAAGTGGTGGTAAGCCTCATCGACCAGCACGGGCACGTCCTCAGGAATATTATCCAGCAATTGTCTTACCTCTGCTGCTGTAACCGTTATGCCAGTTGGGTTATTCGGATTACAGAGGAAAACAAAGCCAACGTTGCGGTGATTGATCTTAATGGTGCGGATCATCTCCGGGATGTTCTGCCGGTAGTCTTCCATCAGCGGCAGCGTGATTGCATCCGCGCGAAGGTCGGTAGCATGTCTATAAACAGTACTATACGTAGGTTCGACACCAATAACCTTCTTCCCAGGACTCATAAACGTGAGCCCGACGACTTTCAGGAGTTCACCTGAGCCAGCGCCCATGAGGATGTGATCCCTACTTACCCCATGGTGCTCAGCAATCGCCGACTGGATGTCGCCATCTGGGTAGCCGTACCTGTTTGCATATTTCCAGGCGCCATTCATGGCTTCCAATACACTCTTAGAGGGCCCCCACGGGTTTTCATTCGAGTTTAGATGTGCGAGGGAGTCGTAAGGGTCATCCAGCTTACGTGCTAAAGGAAACCTTACTGCCTCATCAGCCTCAGCAGCCAAAAGCTCTGTGCCTGGCTTTAACCCCAGGTAACCCAGTGCTGTCGCTGCTCCACCCATGAATTGCCGTCGGGAGAAAGAACGCCTTTGGTCCATCTTTTACCTCCTGTGTGGAGCTACTCGGTTGCCTGCGGGCTGGTTCATGCCAACACGCTTAGAGCAGTTTCGGTTTTCTTAGGGCTAGACGCAACACCCAATAGTCTAATCGAGCATAATCAACGCAGTCCTTGCACCCCTGGAACCCACCAGATAGCGTATAAATGGACCTACTTGGGGAGATGCATCCCGTAATGAAAAATGTCGTCTTTTCTACTGCTGCGCTGGGTATGATGTTGGTGCTCTCAGGAGCTCCGGCTGAAGTGGGACCAGTATGGCAAAAAGCCAGTGTTTATAGTGCTTCTCAGCCGGTAGATAACTTTCACGAAGGCAGTGGAGATGTGTCACCAAATGATGTAATCCAGGACACTTGCGTACGGTGCCATAACGAGCGTCGCCTAAGCGGAAATCTCTCTCTTGCTGGGTTCGATGCCGATAAAGCCGACCAGAATGCTGAAATCGCCGAACGGATGATTCGCAAACTGCGGGCTGGAATGATGCCCCCTGTTGGTGCAAGACGGCCTGGTGGCGATACGCTCCAAACGGTTGTTGAAGAGCTTGAGCGTGTGATTGATTCAAGGGCATCACGGAACCCGAACCCAGGTGCTCGGACCTTCCAGCGCCTCAATCGAGCCGAATATGAGAGAGCCATAAGGGACCTCCTGCTCCTTGAGGTCGACGCAAGCGAGTGGCTTCAGAACGATCAGATGAGTGCCAATTTCGACAATATTGCCGATGTACAGTCGCTTTCGGCGACCTTACTTGAATCATATCTGAACGCTGCGAGTGAGATCAGCCGATTGGCCTTGGGTAATAGGGACGCGCCAGCTGTAGACCAGGTCTATAAGCTTCCAGAGTACATCTCCCAACACCCGTGGGACCGTGTGGAAGGTGCCCCGTATGGCACCCGTGGTGGCATCGTAATCGATCATGTCTTCCCGACGGATGGCGAGTATGTTTTCGGAGTCACCTTTACGGGTGGCCGTAACGCCCGGCTTGAAGACGTCGATATATCGATCGATGGCGAACGAGTGGCGCTCCTTCATTACACACGGTCTGGAGTTGGAGCGGATGGTCGTGGTGGAGAGGGGATCAGAACTGAGCCGATCGTACTACGTGTAGGACAGCACAAGGTTTCGGCGGCGTTCGTCCGGCGTGGAGACGGTCCATATGAGGACCTCCTCCGTCCGCATGAGTGGTCATTAGCCGGTGGGGGTTCAGGTGGGAATGGGATTACATCGCTACCACACGTAAGAGACTTAATTGTCAGTGGTCCCTACAACTCGACTGGTATCTCTGAGACCCCTACTCGTTCTAAGATCTTTTCCTGCCGACCGACGGTGCCGAGTGAGGAACTAGCGTGCGCGAGGCAGATTGTGTCACGCTTAGGTGCTGAAGCCTATAGGCGCCCGCTGTCAGATAATGACATATCAGGTCTCATGAATTTCTATTCAGCTGGCTCCGCCCGCGGAGGCTTCGAGGCTGGAGTGAAAAGGGCACTTGAGGCGATACTTGCGAGTCCTCATTTTGTGTTCCGGTTCGAGCGCGAGCCTGGAAAAAAGGATTCTGGAGAAGCGTATAAGCTATCCGATGTGGACCTTGCCTCACGGCTGTCTTTCTTCCTATGGGGCACGCCTCCAGATGCTGAATTACTTGAGATAGCAGTAGAAGGAGAACTCTCGGACAAAGAGCTTGAGAAGCAGACACGGAGGATGCTTGCAGACTCCCGTTCTGAGGCGCTAGGCACGCGTTTCGCAGGGCTATGGCTACGACTGCAAGATCTCTATAAGGTCCGCCCGGACCCTAATTTCTATCCGAATTTCGATGAGAATCTCGCGGATGCAATGCGGCGTGAAACCGAGCTTTTCTTCTACAACCTCGTCCGGGATGATAAGAGTTTCCTGGAACTATTCAGCGCGGACTACACGTTCGTGAATGAACGACTTGCAAGACATTACGGAATTCCTGGTGTGTCAGGGAACCATTTCCGGCGGGTTAGTTATTCGGATGATCGACGCCGGGGACTATTGGGCCAGGGGAGCGTGCTGGTCCTCACATCTATGGCTAATCGTACTTCACCAGTGCTCCGTGGGAAGTGGGTCATGGAAGTCTTGCTAGGATCGCCGCCGCCGCCACCACCACCGGGTGTACCTGACTTAGATGAAACGGGAGCCGTCTCTGGTGGCAAGTTCCTGACAACGCGAGAGAGGATGGAGCTTCACAGGGTGAACCCTGTTTGCAACTCGTGTCACAGTATGATGGATCCAATCGGCCTCGCGCTTGATAACTTTGATGTGACGGGCAGCTGGCGACTTAGAGAGAATGGGAATCCGCTAGATACCCGTGGGGATTTCTATGATGGTACGCCGGTATCTACGCCTGCGGAGCTTGTCAACGCATTACTAGGCAGGCCGATTCCACTGGTCAGGAACTTCACGGAGAACCTGATGGCGTTCGCACTTGGACGGCGTGTTGAGTATTACGATCAACCCGTGGTGCGAGAAATCTCCAGAAATGCGGAGAAAAGCGATTATAGGATGTCGTCCTTCATTCTGGGCATTATCCAGAGTGATGCATTCCAGATGAAGCGAGCAGCGCTAGTTAGCACAGCTGAAGGGGGGGGACAGGTTAATTCCTCCAACTAAGAGAACAATGCAGTAAGACACAGGTCAGGAGATCAAAAGATGCATTTCATTACAGGTAAACACATCGAGCGACGGACTTTCCTACGTGGTATGGGTGCCAGTGTTGCCCTGCCGTTCCTCGATGCGATGGTCCCAGCCGGGAGGCTGGCCAATTCTGGGCGTGCGTTCCTCGCGGCTGATAAGATGCCCTTGATTTGTATTGAGGAGGTGCACGGCCTAGCTGGGAATAATGACTGGGGTGCGACCCAACTCCTGTATGCTCCTGCAACCGTAGGTCGCGACTTTGAGCTGATCGCCGACCACCCTGCAAAATCTCTTGAACCTTGGCAGGACTACCTTACGCTGATCAGCAACACCGATGTCAGGATGGCTGAGCCGCTGTCCGCGCCAGAGGTTGGAGGTGACCACTTCCGTTCGAGCGCGGTGTTCCTCACGCAGTCGCATCCGAAACAGACACAGGGCTCAGACCTCTGGGTGGGAACCCCGTCGCTGGATCAGATTTATGCGAAGCGCTTTGGTCAGGATACACCGCTCCCCTCGATGCAGTTCTGCATTGAAAATCTCGATCAATCCGGCGGCTGCACCTACAACTATTCCTGTGCCTACACTGATACGATCAGCTGGTCCTCGCCCAGTGAACCCATGCCGATGATTCGGGATCCGAGGGTAGCCTTCGATATGCTGTTCGGTGCAGGAGCCAGTCCTGAAGAGCGTGCTGAGCGGCGAGCTGATCGGGCAAGCATTCTAGACTGGATCGCGGATGAAGTCTCGGCTTTACGTCGTGACCTTGGCTCTGTGGATCGGCAACGTATGGACCAGTACCTCGATAATGTCCGAGAGATTGAGAGACGGATCGAGATGGTTGAAATCAGAAACTCCAGTGGAGATGAGCGGGCCTTGCCCGAAGCACCGGCAGGGGTGCCTGACACGTTCAAAGAGCATATGGAAATGATGTTTGATCTCCAGGTGCTAGCGCTTGAAACAGAGATGACAAGAGTGATGTCCTTCAAGATCGGACGTGACGCGCAGAACCGCGTGTTCCCAGACAGTGATTCAGCAAGGCCCTTCCACCCGGCCTCGCATCACGGCGGGCGTGAGGAGGCGATCCTCGAATTCAATAAGATCAACCAATACCGTATGGCAACGCTGGCATACTTCCTCGAGAAGATGCAGAACTCAGTCGTTGGGGACAGTAATCTGCTCGAGAAGTCAATGATCATATGGGGGTCTCCGATGGCGGATGCTAATATCCATAACCATCGGCGTTGTCCATTGATCCTGATGGGTCATGCTAACGGGCAGTTAGCGGGTAACGTCCACCTTCAGGCGGCGGACGACACACCAATGGCTAACGTGATGCTCACGCTGCTCCACATGCTTGGGCATGATGAGATGGAGAGTTTCGGAGACAGTGACGGGGTTTTCTCCCTCGCCACACCACCTGTATCTGCGACGTCTTTCTAGCTCATAGAGCACATGAGAGATTGAACACAAATGCTGAACGAAGCTGGAGGAAGAGAATGAATCAGGGTCTGCCCTTAAGGGTTCTTGGGGTGCTGGGTGTGGTCATGGCGCTTACTGCGGCTACCCCACCTGAGGCGCCCGTAGCTGATGCTGCGATGACCGGTAACCTAGAAGCTGTCCGTGGTCTCCTGAGACAGGGAGCCGATGTGAACGCTGCTCAGGGTGACGGGATGACGGCCTTGCATTGGGCTGCTGAGCGTGCGCAGATCGAGATGGTTGAAATACTTCTCTATGCTGGCGGCCGAGTGGATGCAGTCACTCGTATCGGTCACTACACACCATTACATCTGGCTAGTAAAGCCGGGAGCGCTCCTGTCACACGTCGTCTACTAGAAGAGGGCGCTAATGTTCAGGCCAAGACCTTCCCAGCTGGTACGACACCAATCCATCTGGCTGCAGCTTCTGGCCAGACCGATGTGCTTGAGCCGCTGATTGAATATGGCGCGGACGTGAATGCTTTGGAGGCATCCTCCGGTCAGACGCCCTTGATTTTCGCATCAGCGCTCAATAGGGCTGCTACTACAGCACAGCTATTGGAATACGGAGCAGAACCCGGACTCTCGACGACGGTAGTTAATCTCCAGGAACAAGGAGAGCTAGACCGTGCGGCCAGCCAGCGACAAAACGAAGTCCTTGATGCTATTCGAGAGGCTAGCGGTTTTGTTACGCCAAGTCAGTTACAGGCGGCCGTGCGTGCTGGCCGTGAAGTTCTAGTGAATGGACTTCCAGAAGAGGAAGAGGAAGAAGAAGAAGAGGACGATAGAAGAGGGGGGTCACCTAACATCACAGCGACTGGTGGAATGACAGCGCTGTTACATGCGGCTCGTCAGGGGCATTTGGAAGTAGCGCGAGTACTCCTTGATGGTGGAGCTGACGTCGACCAGGTAAGCCTGAGTGACGCCACAAGCCCGCTTCTGATGGCTACCATCAATGGGCAGTTCGATATGGCCCTGATGTTGCTTGGAGCTGGGGCGAATCCTAACCTGGCATCCAACATCCACGGTGTTGCACCGCTGTGGAGTGTAGTGAACAGTGAGTGGCAGCCTCGGACGCGGTTCCCTCAACCTCAGGAACACCACCTGCAGAATGCTACGTATATGGAAGTTCTCGAAGCACTGTTACAAGATGGAGCTGAGCCTGACGCACGCACCGCGATGCATCCTTGGTACATGATCTACGGAGGGTGCGGTAACCGAAACTGTGGTTTGGTAGACACAAAGGGTTCAACGGCGTTTTGGCGTGCGGCCTATGGGGCAGATGTGGAGGCGATGCGCCTGTTAGTTAAGTATGGTGCTGATCCAAACATCCCGACAATCGCTCCAGAACAAAGGCGAAGGAGACCCCGGGACACGGGAACTCGTTCGGCGCGTAATCAGATATCTGACGACTCCAACTTTAATCCACTGTCTGCAGAAGAACGGATGGAGGTTCTTACTTCGGTACGAAACGAGCTTCTAGAAGCTGAACAAGCGGAATTCACGGATGAGGAGTTGGCGGAAATTTCGGACGAAAGGCGACAGGAACTCGTCGATCGCGTAGAGCGTGCAGATTCGGTCCGTGAGGCAAACGCTGACCCGTCGGGCCTACCACCGTATGTAGACGGAGGGCCAGGAATATTCCCAATCAACGCTGCTGCGGGTGCTGGATATGGCGAAGGTTTTGCAGGCAACGCACATCGGGCTATGCCCGGTGGTTGGATTCCGTCAGTGAGATACCTCATTGAGGAACTTGGCGCCGACGTTAACCAGCCAGACCACAACGGATACCGTCCGCTCCACAATGCAGCAGGGCGTGGTGATAACGAGATGATTCTCTATCTCATCAGCCAGGGAGGCGATGCTAGTGTGGTAAATCGGCGTGGGCAGACCACTGCTGACTTGGCGAATGGCCCTGTATCACGAATCCCGCCGCATTTGAATGCTGTGACACTGCTTATGGGTCTCGGTTCCAAGAACAACAACAACTGCGTTTCGTGTTGAACTATGCCTAAACGCTTCGGGGTCCCCCTGACGTTGTAGGAGATGTCCTCAAGAGAAAAAAGAACGCTCCACAAGCCATATGGGCCCGTGGAGCGTTCTTTTTTTTTGTAGATCTCAAGGTGATTCGGATTGTCCGGCAGCCTTAAGGAATCGTCGTGCTAGCTGAGCCACCCGATCTTCACCAGCGGTTTCAGCTTCCTTAAGGATCGAAAGGACACACGGGACCAGTGTTGGTTCACCCCAGTTGTAGCTTGTAGCCAGCTCGGCACTTCGAGAATCTCCCTGATCTGCCCCTTGGATGAGCGCCCACGCCGCTGCCTCATTGTAATAGGGTGATTCGGGATCAGGAAGCTGATATCTCGGGGTTGGCTCATCAGGATCTTCCTTGATAAATGCCCGGGACATTTACTTAATCCTGAGTTAGCTCAGACAGCTGTATTTGGGGGTCCTCCGGATGTGGGCGGTATAGAACTGCGATGTGCCCGATCGTTTGAATGACATGCACTCCTGAGAGGTGAGAGGCTATATCATTTGCGATCCCCTTAATGGGTCCGGGTGCCCCTTCTTGAGCTCTAACCTTAATTAGCTCACGCTTATTAAATGCTTCTAACGCTGATATAAGGAGTTTCTTGCTGACTCCTTCTGTCCCCACATGTACGACTGGCTTAAGTCGGTTTGCAAGGCTGCGAAGGTGCGCTCGTTGCTTAGATGTCAGTTGAATCATACAAGGAGCATGACATATATCTGGCTAGTGGTAAACAGGAGTGGAGTTCATTATAGGTGGCATTGTAGTTGGCTCAGGTCGAGAGGAGCTAGGCTCTCGCGGGAAGACTGAAACCAGCTCATTTTGGAGCGAGACTGATTAGTTCCATAGGAGAACCTTACATGTTTTCACCCACGTATCGGTTTGTGATTGCAATGGTATGGGTTGTAGTGGCCGCGCTTACGATGCCGAGCGGCTCCACTGCCCAAATAGATCAGTTGGCTGGCTGGAAGAGTGAGCTTGCTGAGGCGATCAATAGCAAAAGAGAATTCACAGCGAATATCGTGGATCAGATTTTCAGCTTTGCTGAACTAGGCTTTCAAGAGTTTGAGACCTCGGCCTACTTGGTAGAACTACTTCGGGAACATGGCTTCACTGTAGAAGAGGGAGTGGCCGGCATCCCCACTGCTTGGGTCGCTACTTGGGGCTCTGGCCGACCCAAGATCTCTCTGGGGACAGATATAGATAACATTCCAAAGGCGTCCCAAATGCCTGGAGTGGCTTGTCATCTTCCTCTTGTTGAGGGTGCTCCTGGGCATGGAGAAGGACATAATTCAGGTATGGCTGTTCAGATCACAGCTGCCCTTGCTGTGAAAGAGCTTCTGGAGCGGGAAGGGCTAGGGGGAACGATCCAGATCTGGCCTGGAGTAGCAGAAGAGCTTGTCGCGACCAAGGCATATTACGTGAGGGAGGGCATGTTTGAAGATGTAGATATCGTCCTTTATACTCACGTCGGGAATAACCTGTCGACTAGCTGGGGCATGACGCCTGGCACAGGTCTCATTTCAGCAATGTTCACTTTTGAAGGGTCCGCCGCACATGCTGGAGGGGCTCCTTGGAGGGGGCGAAGCGCTGCTGATGCAGTAAATCTGATGGAGGTTGGTTGGAACTTCCGCCGTGAACACCTGCGCACTCAGCATCGCTCCCATTCTGTAGTATATGACGGGGGAGACCAGCCCAATGTGGTGCCATCCAAGGCTTCAATCTGGTTTTATTTCCGAGAGAAAAACTATCCTCAGATCAGAGATCTTTTTGCGATCGGCGATTCGATCGCGAAAGGCGCAGCAATGATGAGCGGTACTGTTCTCGGCGATGTCCGCATCATTGGTAGTGCGTGGCCTGGTCATTTTAACCAGGTGATTGCTGAGGCTATGTATGAAAATATCCAACAGGTTGGGCTCCCACAGTGGACTGAGGATGACCAACGTTTTGCTCAAGCAACACAGAGAGAGGTTGGCACCTTCGAGTCTGGGCTAGCTACAGAGCTTTCAATTCTGAGGCCTGCACTCACTGAGGCGCAGAGAACTGCAGGGTTTGCAGACGATATTGGGGATATTTCTTGGAATGTACCAACGGCGACACTCTCTTTCCCATCCAACATTCCCGGTCTCCCTGGCCATCACTGGGCGAATGCAATCGCGATGGCAACCCCCATCGCTCATAAGGGAGCCACGCAGGGAGCGATGGCACAAGCCATGACCCTTCTCGATTTCATGGTTCGACCTGAACTAGTTGATCAGGCTTGGGACTATTTCGAGAACATCCAGAACCGTGAAATCCAGTACACACCATTTATCCGGTCATCAGACCAGCCGGCTACTGAAATGAATGCCGAGATCATGGAGGATTTCCGGGAGGAAATGCGGAAGTATTATTATGATTCCGATCTCTACGATTCGTATCTCGACCAGCTCGGCGTCTCATATCCTACACTCCGACAACCTGATGGACGTTGCACTATCGGCTCAGTAAGTGAACAGGGCAATTGAACTGAAGCCGTCTTCTCATAGGCCGGTTGCTGGGAGTGGGTTCACAGCCGGTTATGAACTTACTCTAGTGGAGGCTCCTCCTCACTGAGGAGGTCCAACGCTGCTTCAGCTGTTCGAACATCTGGTCGATCTATGAGAAGTGCGGCGAGCACGCCTGTTGTATTCGCTACAGCAAAACTGATCCCGTTGATGTTCCGGGAGGTTGGGATCCCTGGAATCGGTCGAGGATAACCCGAAGCGCTGACAACACGGGCCGAAGAGGCTTTAGAAGACTCTTCGGCCTTGATCACGGAGACGCTTTCCCTGGGATGCTCCCAATTGAGGACTACCCCTAAGACACCTTCCATGCATCCCGGATACCAGAATTGTTCTTCATTTACTCTAGCCGAAACGATGATAGTTCCTTTTTCAACGGCACGTTCCACGGCTGGAGCTAAATCGTACGCACGGATCTCGTTGGGTGTGCCAAGGCTCAAGTTGACGAGACGCATATGATGTTCTGAAGCCCAGTCTAGCGCTTTCACAAGTATTGGCACGCTTGTCGCAAGCTGCTGATCAAAGATTTTTACCACAGAGATTTGCGTATCTGGGGCTTTTTCGTAGATCGCTGACGTTACTGCGGTTCCATGCCCCAATAAATCTGTAAAATCTTCTTGTTCATGACCTTCACGATCAAAAGAGATGCCGCTTTGTACTGCAGGTAAGTGCGGGTGTGGAATATTTACTCCACTATCTACAACTGCGAGGGTGATGGGTTTGTCCTTCATGATCCGTTTTTCCCCATTCGAGCAGTAGCAGGAGCTAGTCGGTCTTGACGTCTAGAAAAATATCGCGGAAGGCAGTTCCTCGAGTCTCTAGGTCGCTCAGTCGTCCGTCTTCTGCCACTCTCCCATTCTTGAGTACCACGACTCGGTCAGCTTGTCGAGCCAGGTCAATCCGGTGCGTGATGAGCACCGTAGTGCGGCCACGCATCAGAGCATCATAACCCGAAAGGACAGCAGCTTCTGACATAGGATCAAGCGCGCCCGTTGCCTCATCGAAAATGAGCACTGAAGGTTCGGCAAGGTAGGCACGCGCGATCGCAACACGCTGGCGTTCACCAGCTGATAGCTGGCTTCCTCGTTCACCAACGACCGTATTTAGGTCTTCCGGCATCGAATCCATAAGATCTGAGAGTCCGGCTGCATGTATTGCCTGCCTCACATCTGCTTCCGTCGCTTCCGGTCTTGCATAGCGGACGTTTTCAGCAACTGTAGCATGGAAAATAAATGGTGATTGCTCGACAACCACGATGTGCCTTCTTACCTGTGCAAGGAATAGATCACACAGATTATTTCCATCCAATAGGATGCGTCCTTCATCTGGGTCGAGCTGGCGAGAAAGAAGGTCTGCGATTGTTGACTTACCACTCCCGCTGGTGCCGACAATCGCCAACACCTGTCCGGCTGGGATGACTAGATTGACACCTGCGAGTACTTCACCTCCGCGTCCGAAGCCATAGTGAATCTCTTCAAGTGTGACTTCACCTTTGCATATCGGTAGTGATTTGGAGGCGGTGGCCTCGATCACTTCGGGAGGGCTGTCACGGATTTCATGCACACGGACTAAAGATGCCCGTGCAGTAGCAAGATTGGAGTACAGGCCCATCAATCCTTGGATAGGTGCCATCAGACGCATTTGGTATGCCATGAATGCCACGAATGTACCGAGGGTTGTCGCTCCATCGATCACACGGTATCCGCCGTATAGAAAGACGATGCCCGTACCGGTGGTGAGCAAGAGGCCCGGGAGTCCACCGGCTAGATAGGTAAAAAGCCGCATAGAAAGCAATGCATCGACAAAGGAGTCGTTCTTGTTACGGAAGCGATCAACCTCGCGCTCCTGTGCGTTGGCTCCGACGACTGCTCGCATGCCCTGAAGCGTCTCAATCAAGAAGGTGCCAATATCTGCGCTGCGTTCACGTAGATTACGAACTCGGGCCTCTAACTGACGCCGATAGCGTAAAAGGGCAAAGAGGGCAGGGGGTAAGGTGAGGAGTCCAGCGAAAAAGAGTCGCATATCAAGATAAATCAGCATCCCCACCGTTCCGACTAGTGCGATGAGTTGCCCCAGCCATGCAAGAGTCGCTTCGGCCGTAACACGCTGGATCTCTCCAATATCCCCATTGATCCTGGATACAACATCTCCTAGTGGAGTTTTCGCGTAGTATCTCGGAGATAACCGCTGTAGGTGGCGGTAAAGGTCCAGGCGCATATCGAATAAGATGTCAGCTGACACCTTCGTGTAGCGCATTCCACTCAAAACATTCATCAGGAAAGAGGCGGCTGTGATACCAACAAAGAGACCTACGATGTTCAGCAGCGCGCCAAAATCTTGGGCTACGAGTGCGTCGTCGACGAGAAGTTTTGAGAGGTATGGAAGTACTAGACCTAGGCCAGTACCCAGTAGTGAAAGTGTCACCACGGGCGCGAGAGCCCAGCTGTAGGGTCGCACGAAACCTAGTGCCCGCCTGAAGTGCGGATCTAGGATTTTAGCCACAGTTTTTCTGGATTTAGGCGCTTAAAAGCTCGCCTGGACTAAGTGGAGGACAGGTCTAGCGCTTTCTACCCGTAATACTAAATGCTCCCATATCAGACATAACGCTGCCCTCAAATCCACCGTCCTCAAAGTTGAGTGTAATATCGACAGTGGCACCCTCTACTCCGATTTTGCACTTCATCACCTGGCCTTCGACTGTGATATCAAACAGGTCAGCGGGTCCCTGAGATGGCATCTCAGGAGGTAGCTCAAGTACCATGGATCCCGTCAAGCCGTTATCAGAATTCTCGATCGTCATTGTACCGGGAAGTTGAAATCCCGCTTCAGGAATATCGATTGTTATACCATAGACACCGACGGGATCAACGTTTTGGGCTACGAGTGCGGTTCCTAGGGACATAAACCCCAGGGCGCTAAGGGCTAGAAGCTTTCCGAGTCGGTTCATCTTGGTATTCTCCTTACTAGTGTAACTCACAGTGTGAGGTCACCCACTTCGGGGACCAGAACTTCAGTTGTTATATGCTTATCAAAAACAATGTTGTGCTTAGATGAAATTTAGCGCTTTGTCCCTGATATAGTCCCTCCACCCAAGCCGTCTAAATCGAATTCTCCGCTGAATCCGTCATCTTCAAAATTCACTTCGAACGCGACCAGCATTCCTTCCGCATCCACGTTGAATTTCATCTCTGAACCTTCAACCACGATACTGGATAATGAGGTAATTCCCATGTCTGTATCGACCGATCCCCTAAGTCCATTATCTGAATTTTCAATGGTCAGGGTTCCAAATAGCTGCATTACCTGGCCATCAAAATCAGCATTGATCGTTATACCGTAGACGCCGACGGGATCAACGTTTTGGGCTACGAGTGCGGTTCCTAGGGACATAAACCCCAGGGCGCTAAGGGCTAGAAGCTTTCCGAGTCGGTTCATCTTGGTACACTCCTTCTTTGTGTAACTCACGGTGTGAAGTTCCCTTTTTTGGGAATCATAACTTCAAACGTTGTATCCTCATCAAACACGATCTGCTTTATATACTCAAACGTTGCAGCGTCGTAGACGTCGATCGTATTACCTGCGTTATAAATGAAAAGGCGCTCCCCATCAGCACTCACCCCCAAGGTCATGCGGGGTCGACCCGCGAAAGGCGCTCTTTTGGATACTCGCTGATTGACCAGATCAAACTCCCAAAATTCGTACTCTGCAATATTGCCTTGCTCAAGTAGTCCATAGGCTTTCTTGCCATCCGGCGCGAGTGTGAAATTCCTAATTGGCCTGGATTCCCCAAGTGTGAAGAAGTCCACTTTTTTCTCTGAAAGTCGAACTTTGGCTATACCCATCATACGCCGGTTCTGCACTGGATCTGTCATCCTAAAGAGGCTGGTGGCCACACCCTCTTCATCATAAGGCTGAGGGGTCGTTCCGAACCTGCTTCGCCCAACCCCAGACTCAATCGGAGTGGATATCTGCCATCGGTCAACTTCCTCGTAGCTGTTTGCATCAAGTGCGATAATGTCTTCAGCGAACATGTAGAGTATTTCGCCATCCGGAGAGTACTGAAAGCGAATCGATTCGCGCTCTTGATCATCTGGCCATGGAATTGTGTCAGTGACGGTCTTATTCGTCAGATCATATTCAAGCAGGAATGGCCCTTCGACCACATACCTGTCCCTCAGTTTGGTATATCGTTTCGCGAAGATCACAGCTTTTTCATCCGCTGGATGCGGTGCGAAACCGTTAATACGCACGGTTATATTGCCTTGGGACAAAGTGAACTCATCGACGACCTCGTTTGTCTTCAGGTCCACAAGTTCCATGTACAGTGCGGTTCCATCACGCACGTAAATACGGTCTTTTCCTTCATTTACGACGATATCAGCTGGGATGTCATGCCCCATCTCTATCCGGTCAACGACCTGTTCGCTGGCTTCATCCCACACGAGTATGTCTCTGGTATAGGTGCCAAGATACCAGAGTGCAGTCTCCTGGGCCTCGAGTGTGATTGATGTCCCCGCCATCAGGATAATGAGCGCCCATACGCCCCTATCAAGCATCCGCATCATGTCAGTTGAGCCTCTAGTCTAGCCTACGGGAAAATTAGGTCCAGCTTACGCCAGTCTTTTTGAGCAGACGCGCACTTGCTTGTCCAATCAGGAGAATGGTTGAGCTGGTCTGGCACATGTGCCGGCCAGAAACATGATAGGTGACAGTCGAAGATGTCTCTTTCCACAGGCTGACAGAGTCCTGCTGTACCGCCAGCAGAGTCTGCTTCCCACCCGGGTGCGAAGACCAAGGAACAACCCAAAGGAAAATTGGGACCGTTCTGTTCGTGGGGAGGACGACTTTCGAGACCTACGACATCAAGCTCGCTAGGCTGTGCTTGCTCAGCTTCGTGGGCCACCCAAGCTTCGATCCGAGCAGCTTTCTGATTGACCGCTTTAATGTGCTTCACCGGCTTCTCCTATATTCGTACTTATGCATCGAAGCGATTAAGGAACTTAGGATTCTTTTCTGCAAGTGCACCATAAATTTCCAGACACGTATGTGTCCAGCTTCTTACCCATGTACAGTAGTGCAAATTAGCGTGTGAGGAGGTTCCGTATTGGACATGAGCTTCATGATAGCACCCACCCGAGCAGATTGGTCGCGCCCAGCATGTGTGGCAGTCAGTCTTACTCGCGATATGGTGGTCCACTAGGAATTCCTCTTGCTTCTCCCGGTCGATACCCTCTGAGATGGATCCAATTGTGTGTTCGGGAGATCCGGCGAAGCGATGACAGAGCGATACGTCACCATCCGTGGCGACGCCCATAAGCCCAAGTCCTGCTCCACAACCGTATGCCTTACTCACGCCCTTATGGATCTCTTCAAGCGTGTCTTTGACATTTGAAAACCCGTGGTGCTCATCTTTTAGTGCGCACTCGAGCCATTCTTGAGCGAGTATCTCAAATTGTTCGAGCATTTTGTCTTTGCCCTCGCTCGTGATGGCGTAATCTCGTTGGTCTTGAGTGGTTACAGGTGCAAGGCCAACCTCCCAAAACCCCATATCCTTCGTCAGGTGCTGGAAGATGCTCAGTACATCCATGTTCTTCTGAGTCAGTGTGACACGTGCACCAATGGGCCGGGTCTTATGACGTTTTAGGAGTTCCTTGATCTTGGGCTCGACCACGTCATACGAGCCTTTTCCATTATGGAAAACCCGGAGCCCGTCTTGGACCTCTTTTGGTCCATCAATCGATATTGTGACTCCAATCTGATTATCAGCGAGCCACTCGATGATCTCTGGGCGTAAGAGTGTCGCGTTGGTCGTTAGGCTGAACTCAATACGTTTACCTTCTTCAGCAGCACGACGACGTGCATATGCTACCGTATCCTGTAGCACTGGGAAGTTAAGTAGAGTCTCTCCACCGAAGAACGTGATATGTGCTAACTCCTGTCCCCGAGACTCTTCTAGCAAGAATTCAACACTTTCTTTAGCAGTTTCTTCTGCCATAAACTTCGGTTGATCCCCGTACTGCGTATCGACGATTTTGTCCTCGCCATACTCGTAGCAATAAGTGCATGCCAGGTTACACTTATTGGTCACATTAAGGACCATTGTTGTAAGTGGAAATCCGGCAGGAGGTAGATCATTCGGCACCAAATCCTTTGGGGCGTCGATATCTCCTATCGCACGTATCTCTATGAGTTCGTCGATCGTTTCCAGCAATAGGTCGACATCAAACTGACTTGAGAGTTCATCAATCAGTTCAGTTTTGACTTTCGGACTCTTACTGAGTGTTTCTAGGATCGCATCTGATGGCCCATCCATTCTGAATATTCCAGCAGAAGGAACCATGTAGAGGTAGGTAACCCCATTTGCCTTGAAAGGGTGAAACTCTCGGAGGGCTAGGGTCTCAGAGTCTGTAATGACTGAGGAATTCATCCAATTAGCCTTCGGTTAGCAGGCCCAATCGGTCTCCATGGTTCGAAGCGCATGTACAGTGGAACAGTCACCAGTAGATGGGCACGGGCCCGCAGTTCTTTGCCCTCTGGGGTAAGGTGTGTGGCTAAGACCCAAACATCGCCAACATTGTTCCGATCGCCGGCCCGATCTGGATTTACTCCGTCCAGGGCAGGGGTGAATATCCCTTTTGAGCTAATGGAGCCGACAAAGTCTATGTCATCGTCACCGAATGTTGCCGCGAACTCTTCTAGGCTCCATGAGACGTTAACGCGACCCAATTTGAGATCATCATCCGTCCCGTTTTCATTATCGGGGCCGTTGTTATAGCCGATCGCTTCGAAAGTCTGATAGCCTTTTGGGAAGTTTGCTCCGCCAACCCGTGCCATGCCCGACTCTGGTGTGACAATAATTCGATCGATTCCGTCGTGGACTATAATTGCATCCTCTAGGGTCGACTCGAATGCAAAAAAGTCACGTGCCCCTAGTACTGCGTCATCATCTATTGTCAGTTGGACCACAACCTCATCAGTCCGGGATCTTGCGATCGTCCCAATCGAGACTCCTGGACCAAAATCTAATTCTGCACCATCCCGGGTGTCGCTAAGGGAACTTCCGTAAATTGTGACCTGTGTAGTTTCTCCGCGCCTCAATGCCTGTGGGTAAACCCCTGTAACGATGGGTGCTGCTCCGATTCGTTGGAGCGTAACATCTGGCCCTATCTCATCGTATGCTCCTGAAAACCATCTCCCAGACATCCGTTGCTGGTCCCGTTCAATGAACATTACTTCCCGAAGTTCATCTGCTGTTCCGGGGCTTGAGCGGCCACGCCATTGATAGCCAGTGTAAACAAGTCCTTGTCCTGAGCGCTCTACGGTGAGTCCACTTTCTGCGTACACGTATCGTGAAGAAGATGTAAACGCATCCGTGTCGGTCTCAGTAGCTCTGATCGTAAGAGTGCCGTAGATCGGTCCCTCTCCCGGCTCGTATCCTGAGATTACCCATTCTCCTTCTAACTGAGGAGGGCGCTTATTAGCAGACCAAGCTGACCACTCCGGAGTTAGTAATGGGAATACCTCCCCTAGGTGCTTTATCGCTCTATCCATTGGGTGATTCGACTGGCCTTCAAGGTCCTCTTCACAACCTGGCTGACCTGTGCAAGCGTTTCCTCGGAAAGCTTGGCGGTCAACCAACGGGTATAAACCCCGATGGGTTGCCATCAGGAGCGCCCATTCATCCTGGGTGCGTCTCTGGGTGATTACTCGCCCCATAGAGTGGCATTGGATGCATGTGAATTCAACGGCGGAATCACCTTCATAGTCATGTTCGATAAGTCTCCGCTCAACCTCAAACAATCCTGGCCGGAGTTCTTCGGGGGCTAAGCCCTGTTCATTAGCCAGATAGCGAACAATATCGCGTGCTTGTTCTGGACTTACATTCACGTCATGCAGTGCGACCATTCTACGTACTGAGGCTTGCCACCCCTCAGGCGTTTTTCTCAAATATGAGATCCTGCTCATACGGCCTTGGTCATCAACGGTATGGCAGCGCGAACAGGCCTCGACGGTTGTGCTATGAGTTATAGCATATCCCTCAGCTGTCTGTTGGTCTTGACTCTGGCTATGCAGAGCAGGTGTCCACGTGACAAATATGCTGAGTCCCGCCATTCCAAGTGCAGATAAGCGGACACGAAGAAAAGTTGGCATTCGGTGTCGGGTTTGAGGAGACAACATCCTAGGGTTGGAAAGGGCCGGACCGCTAGGGCATACCAAGCTAAGAAAATATGATATTTCCCCGATTAACACTATTGATCAGAATGCATGAGTAGGCCCGCAGCAAATGCAGTCGAGAGACCAATGAGGAAATCGGGCAGGCTGACTGGTGCCTCTTTTTCGTTGTATCCGTTCCAAATATCTGGTACTTGATCGAATTGTGGTGCGAGTTCGACGAGTCTTAAAAGGTCTACACCCCTTACATAACGGATGCCTTTTGGGTGGGTATCGCTCATGAGGTGGCGTTTCATAACAATCCGTTGGGATCGGATCGCAGGGCGTTTGATTATACGAAGGTCAGGATTAGCTCGAGAGTCGAGTAACTCTGCTGACCGGATCCTCTCATGAGCCTCCTGCACTAGGTCAACACTGATGTGAGGGCCCTCGGGATCCTCGAGCCAGTCGCTGTCATCAGTGTCGCTCACTGCTCCAACTGCAGCACGGGCGGCCTCAGCTCGCGTTGTCCAATAGGGGTGGCCATATACCGATGCAGCCTCCTCAAAAAACTCTGCTGAACGATGTCTGTAGCTCTGATAGACTGATCGTTCTCTGTCGTCGAAGAAATTCAGCGCCACGTTGGTCATTGGCGCATCAATCAGTGCAGTATGCACGACAATTCCGGCTAGCCATCCAGAGGCGAGAGCTTTCTTAACGCCGTACGAAGAGAGCGGGTCGATAAATGAGCCTGCATCCCCAACCAACAAAAGACCTGGGCGACTATACTTACCCGCATGGTAGAGCGAGGACGAGCAAGCCCACGAGTCTCCTTTGGCATTAACGTGATCTAGCATCGAGGCTAGATGGGTTGTCTTGGCAAGCTCACCCCTGAGTATCTCACTGACCTCTCGTCCCTCTAATTCAGCATGGCGCTGGTCAACCATTACTGTGAAACACCGAAGTGTGGGAGAAAGGGGTACGGACCATGCCCAGCCGTCTTGATAGCTTTCAACTAGCGTGTGATTTCCTGTTGTCTCATCCCATCCGGATGGTTTCTCAAAGCGCTGAGTTACGGCGAGTGTTGTAGTCGAACGGTCTACTTCTCGAACATCTCGGGCAAGGAAACCGTGCCGGCCAGTCGCGTCGAGGACCCAAGGAGCGCGGATTTCGACCATCCCACCGTCCTCTGCTTCACAGGTAATGTTCCAGCAGGTCTCGGATTCGACTGCTTTCCGAGCTGTCATACCGATCAACACTCTAGCCCCGATTGTTTCAGCTGCGGAAACGAGAATACGCTCGAGTCCGGCCCGATCTACATGGTAGCCGTTTTCGTCCCCACTAAAAGTCTCGCTCCGCCTCTCGTTGTTTGCCCACCAAACGCTATTCCCGTTATTCGGAAAGAAACCAGCTGCGTCAGTCGCTTTGAGCATCCCGAGTTCTGAAAGGAGGCGGCGTGCTGAGGGTGGAATCGATTCAGCAAGTGCACCAGTAGGTGTATTAGTGGGTCGAACTAAGGCGACTCGGTGGCTCCGTTGAGCGAGGAGTGTCGCAGCTGCTGTTCCAGCTGGACCTCCACCCAGAACGAGAACGTCGAATTCTCGTGTATTCACGGGTTTGCACCTTGATCTCCAGAGAAGTTACTGAGGTCCCGTTCTATGCCTGTGGCACACAGCCGCAGCCGGATCCGCAACCCCGAAAATCCTTAGTCCCATCCGAACCCGTCAAGGGAACTGGTGCGCTGATCAGCTTTGTCACAGGCGTGTCGGCAGGTGTCTCACCTTTCCCCACTCCGGCGTGCTCTACCAGGTCCCCCCAGGTTTCGACCTGCTCATTCATCCTGTGGCGGATCTCAAGCGTACAACCGTTTGTCTCGCAATGGTATTCGTAGTAGGGCATGCTCTAATGTAATAGGATATCTCTGTTATATCGCTCCAAAATGGAGGTACGCGTGGCCAGGTATGCTATCCGGGTCTTAATTTTGCCACTTTCCTTTCTATTGGTGATGCTTTATCCGGCGATGATTAGGGGACAGGCATTGCCTAGAGATGCCGGAAGTTACGTTATCGTTGGTGGGCGTCTGTGGGCTGGGACGGGAGACGAGGCGATTGCCAATCCGGGTATCCTTATTCGAAATGGTACTATTCTTCAGATTGGTAGCCTCGGAGAGGAGTACGCTAATCTCCTCCGAATCGAACTGTCCGATGAGAACTTTCTTATGCCAGGGTTGTTCGATTTGCACGCACACTATGCTGTAGATCTCTTTGGTGAGGGCCGAGTCGACGAATATACAGTCAACCCAGTGCTCTTTCTTGCAAATGGAGTGACGTCAACGTTCCCTGCGGGTGAAGTTGATCCAACTGAGGCACGGAAGGGTCGGGAACGGATTGCTTCAGGTGAGATTTCTGGCCCGCGCATCTATAGTTCAGGTCCATACTGGGGTAGCGCTCGACCAGGGTGGCAACATGCCGTGATGACCCCGGATAGCATTCGTAGAGAGGGTGCTTACTGGGCCCTTAAGGGTGCTCGCGGGTTCAAGGCCAAAGGGATTCGTCCTAGCCAGCTTGAGGCTGTGATTGAGGTTGCTCATGCACATGGACTTACCGTCACGGCCCACCTTGATTCAGGGTTCCGGAACTCTGTGAATCCTCGGGATGCCATCCTCATGGGTATCGATCGGATTGAGCATTTCCTGGGGGGTGATGCGCTGCCTGCTACCCTGTCGGCCTATGAATCCCTTGAAGCTCTTGACCTCGATCACATCGTGACGGCTACCAGGATAAGGGAACAGACCGAACTCTTTATTGAGCACGGAGCATTCTTCGACGCCACACTTACAGCTTACGGCTATTTCGCAGACCGTGAGGCCGAGGTCTATGAATATTGGGAAGATGAAATGGGCTTTCTGACCCCATATGCCCGGTCAATTGTCGGTGCTGGATTACCTAGGGACCCCTCAGAGCAGTTTGGGCGAATCTACCGGGTGAAACGAGAAACAGTGAAAGCTTTCTATGATCATGGTGGAGCGGACAACTTGACCCTTGGTACAGATCACCCGAGTTGGGGTGAGTTTTTTAGCGGTTTTGGTTCGCATCGGGAGCTTCATGCGATGGTGCTAGCAGGGATCCCGAACCCAGCTGCGCTCCGTGCTGGGACGATTAATGCGGCAAGAGCTCTCGGTGTCGATACTCGGCTGGGAACGATCGAGCCCGGAAAATATGCTGACTTGATTGTGATCGAAGGCGACCCTCTCACTGTGATCACGGACACACGGAACATCCGGATTGTTGTGAAGGCAGGACAAGTGTATGACCCGAGAGAACTACTAGACGAAGTCCGGGGCACTATGGGTCCGTCGAGTTCCACAGATGCTGATTGGTGGAAAGGGAATCTGAGGCTCGGGCGCTGACTAGCTTTTTTATCTCAGGGCTCAGGGGAGACAAAGAATCTCTTTCCCCTGAGCCCTGAGATATGATTTGAGAGCGTGGGTCCGAATTAGTTTTTAGGGACCTAGAAGATAGAAGATCTTATGTAGATGTCGGCTCGGGCCCAGGAGATCTCGAATTCCGCATGGACCCGATCTGCTTCTTGGTCCTTCCCTTGCGCTCTAAGAGCGTGCTCCAGCCCTAGGAGTGACCATCCGTTATGAGGGTGATCTTTTAGCTCGGCACGATAAACCTCAGCAGCTCGAGCGGCTTCACCAACTTCTAACAAAGCATCACCAAGCCAGTGTCGTACCGAGAAATTCAGCGGCTCAGGCTCGTCATAGACAAGTCCGTCCTCCAGTTCAACACTCTTCTCGAGAAGATCGATTGCTTCCCGAATATTGCCATTTGCACGCAGGATCTCGCCTTCGAGTATAGAGGCGACGATACCCAGGATCGATGCCGCAGGATGTCCTCGGATTACGCCAGTGCCTCCCTCGGCTCCCTGTTTCACCCGGTTCAGGTACCATCGGGCAGTTCCCTCGTCCCCAGTACGGAGAGAAGCGTATCCTTTTGAGAAATCCCACAGGCCTCTGGGGATCACTCCTTCAGGTGTGTTGTCTAGTTCGAGGATTTCTTCAAAATATCCAAAACGGAAGAGAGTTAGAGCTTGATAATAACTGCCACCGTCCATCATGGCCGCGTAATGTTTAGCAGCTTGAATTGCCGCGGCGCCTTGCCCGTCATTCGAAGCTGCAAACAGCAGCATGTGGAGGTTGTGCGAAGGATAGATGGCAAACCCGTCCCCGTACTCAGCTTTTAAATCAGAATGCCAGGCCTCCGTATTACCCCGCACTGCATCACCCCAGCGTCCAATTCGATTAAATGTGTGGGATGGCATGTGCTGAATATGACTTGCACCTGGGATTGAACTCCCGAGGTGTTCTGCGCATGCCTCTGCCTTACCTGGAACATCAGTGCGTTCAGTTGCATGGACATAGAGATGACAGGCACCGGGGTGTGTGATGTCCTGTTCAAGGACTGTCTCAAGGACCCGGTGGATTTCCTGGATTTCTGGGTTTGAGATCTCCCACCACTCACGACGCGGTTGTAGCAGCATTAATGCTTCTCCCGCGAGAAAGCCAAGGTCTAGGTCTCGAGGATTTTCAGCATATAGCTCGTTAATCTTTTCCGCCCACTGCTCATCGAGTTCACGCCTTCGGCCTTGGTCATGTTCGTATTCATACCGTTCGGCCATGGCGTTGATCAGTGCTCGTTCTACGGGGGTCGCTTTTCCTTCTGCGAGATCACGTGCCTTCTGGACAGCCGTGTATGCTAGAGGTGCATCACTGGCTACCATCGGGCCATTAAGGTAGGGACCCCAGGCCCAAGCTTCTCCTAGGTAGCACATGGCACAGTCCGGGTCTTTCTTCCAGCCTTCGCGGAAAGATCTCGCTGCTAGGTTAGGATCGAACGCATAGAGCAATTGGATGCCCTGGTCGAAGTAAAGCTGAGCATCAGTAGAAGTCGTCGTGATTGGACGAGATAATGGCCCCAGTCCCTTGCCGTCATGATGAAGTGGCATCACTTCGTCAAAGCCAGAAGGAAGGTCAGGACCATCCTCCTGGGCTACCATCGGGGAGGCGGCGAAAAGCAGGACTAAAGCTGTGAGTGAGGTGCGTCGATACATGACGGAAGCACTCCAAGTCTGACGTGAACTCAAGGTGGAAGAATTTGCCTATGGCTGCCTAATACGTCCAGCATCGGATGCAAAGGATCTTTCGCACTAGCCGGGAACCGAGCCGTATAGCAGGTTGAGTTAGTAGTTGGTATTACTTGAGGAACCCCATTCAAATACAGGGCAGGAGAACCGATGGCCAAGAAGTCTAGCTCCCCCCTCTCTCGTCGTGCTTGGATTACTACGGCGTCCGGAGTGGTTGCTGCCGGCTTGATCAAGACCCAGGCCGACGCTGTAAAGATCGTCGCTCAAGAGGTGCCAACTCCAGCTCAGGACCCTACGAAGATTCCGGGGAGGTTGACGTCAGAACTTGGTCAGCGGGCTCCAGCAGAACAGCCTCGCCGGTTGGTGCGGTCCCCGAATTTATCAAGTTCCTCAAGGACTCCACTGCAGGATCTCTACGGAACCATTACCCCTGCTGACCTACACTTTGAACGACATCATGCGGGGATCCCCAACATTGTTCAGGAAGAGCACGAACTACTGGTCCACGGTATGGTAGAGCGCCCGATGGTGTTCAAGATGGCTGATCTCAAGCGTTACCCGCAGACGTCACGTATTCGGTTTGTTGAGTGCTCCGGAAATGGCGGGGGTGCCTACAACCGAGACCGGATGCCCACGGAAGCCACTCCACAGTCACTTGACGGTCTCCTGAGCACTAGTGAGTGGACCGGAGTATTACTCTCGACGATCCTTCGTGAAGTGGGCATCCGCAATGGAGCAAGTTGGATACTGGCTGAGGGCAGTGACGCAGCTGTAATGTCCCGAAGTGTGCCACTCGAAAAGGCTATGGATGATGCGATGCTGGCATACGGGCAGAATGGTGAGGCAATCCGTCCGGAACAGGGCTATCCAGTAAGGCTGCTTTTGCCAGGCTGGGAAGGCAATGCACAGGTCAAGTGGCTGAGACGTATTGAGGTCACTGATCGCCCTACGATGACTCGGGAGGAGACCTCCAAGTATACCGATCCACTTAAAGGCGGTAGGGCTCGCCAGTTCAGCTTCGTTATGGATGCCAAGTCTCTCATCACGTTCCCGGCTTTCCCGTACCAACTTCCGGATCGTGGTTGGTGGGAGATCAAAGGGCTTGCGTGGTCCGGTCGCGGAAAAATCACCCGTGTCGATGTTAGCACGGATGGTGGTAGTAGCTGGATACCCGCGGAGCTCCAGGGGCCAATTCTGTCGAAGTCAACAGTCCGCTTCCGGCATCTCTGGGATTGGGATGGTCGAGAAACCCATATTCTTAGTCGTGCAGTTGATGAGACAGGATATGTACAACCCACTGTTCACCAGCTTTGGGACGCACGTGGCGAGAGAACGTCTTACCATCAAAACCATCAGCGGGCATGGAAAGTAGCTTCTGATGGTGCAGTGACTTTTGGTCTCGGAGATCTGGTATGAAAAGGCTCAGTGTACTGATGGTCTCCGTACTGTTCTCTGGATGTGGTCAGGCTGATCTTCCTGTCACCACTAGTGACGTACTACCGACCGAAGTAGCTGACCGGCTTCCCCCCTCATCACCTCGAACATTTGGGTTTGGGGGAGAGGCAACTGATGAACGCATTGCGATGTGGGACATAGATGTCAAACCTGATGGTGAAGGGCTCCCTTCCGGTAGCGGCACAGTCGCACAAGGCAAGCTCGTTTATGAAACTCAATGTATTGCTTGCCATGGAGCTACAGGGACTGAGGGTCCGTTCGATCGCCTTGTAGGGACGGGGCCATGGGAAGAATGGCCAAGCGCAAGGGTCGTGGGTGCGTATTGGCCTTATGCGACCACCTTATTCGGCTACATTGTGAAGGCGATGCCCCAGTTGACTCCAGGCACCTTGACTGCCGATCAGACTTATGCGGTCATCGCATACATCCTGAATATGAATGGCTTAGTAGCCGATGATGCCGTGATGGATGCGGCGACCCTGCCCGCTATAGAGATGCCAGGTCGTGATAGGTTCGTACCCGATGATCGGAAGGGTGGCCCTGAAGTACGTTAGCGCCATCGATCCAGCTTTCTCTCTTAGGGGACTAATAATCTCTCGGTGGTACTAAAAAATTAAGGTCCTGAGACATCTGCGTGGCCATATAGGCGAGGAGTGCCTGGGTTGCAGAAACTTGGTTAACTGGGGTCAGTCCCAGGCTGAATAGGGCTTCAGTACTGCCATCATCCAGACTGCGAAGCGCAGTCAGTTCAAGCGGTTCTCCCTGCGTGAGTGCCACGATATGGATGGGCGTTAAAAGGATTGAGATTTCTATAGGGGCTCCAGTCCCGGAAGCTCCACCCCAGATGATATCTCCAGTCTCAATAGCTCCGAAGTGGATGGCGTAGCGGTCCTCCCCGGCGAGCGGCTCTGGGAGTGTTGCCCGGATTTCAAGTGCTGGGGCATAAATGAGTTCGGGGTGATCGAACTCAAATCCAATAGAATCTAAGAGTGTTTGGAAGGTCTGGATGCCTTCGGGAGTCATATCTGTCCGAAAACGAATATCCGGATGGAACGTGACTGAGAATAAGACATTGCCCTGTCTCGCAAAGGCGAGTGTATTTGCTCCGCCTATTTGTCCCTCCGGTCCCAATTGCAGCGGCCCCGGTGAAGTCCAGGGGCGAAATTCCTGCACGTCCCAAAGATCTTCAGGAGAATCTACAAAGCGATACGCACCGTCCGAATTAGCGGGCTTTGCGGCGTCACAGATCAAGTTTTGCTCCGATCCACAAACTTCTATAACAGCACCTCGAATCAGGATTGCTCCTTCGCAAGAGTTGGCCTCAGGTCCAAAGTCACCAGCTTCCTCAATTATGCCTTGAGCTTCGGACTGAATCCTTTCCAGCGTTGCCTGGACCGTACCCTTGATTAGCTCCCGGCCGACCACTCTCTGCTGTTGGATTGTTTGCTGGTTTGTATCCACGAAACTTTGGGCTAGCCGTCCATCTGATAGAAACCAATCTCGCACTGCAGCTTCGGTAGGATCGTTAACGTTGAGGGAATCCATCACAGTGCGGTCCTCGATTGCAATTGCAGCAGAGATCTGACGCAATCTTTCAGTACGAATGCCCAGAGGCTGAAGTCGGAGATTCAACGCATCCAGTTGGGTCAACACTGGTACGCACAAGCTTGAGCGCTCTAACTCAATCTCAGCGATGCCAGCTGGAGGTGCATCCTGTGCGACTCCGATCAGCGGCTTCGACAGCACTGCGAATAGTAATGTCACCATCATTAGCAGAGATTGTTCAGACAGCTTCTGCTTGCTCAGGATCTTTCCGAGTCTATCAAAGAGTTTATGCACAGCTTTCTTAGGCTGCTGCCATTGGCAGGTAGTCAACTTTAGCGTCTCAGCTGTGGTTATGCTCTGTTTCATTACTACCCCTAATCTTCACTGATAAGTGGGTTCAGGCCGCGCTCTGCTAGTATCCGGTTGAAGTTGGCTAAATCATCTTCAACCAAATCGTCGAGTCGAACTCTCGCATTTATGAGGATCTCACGCAGTACCAGGTGAACTTCACCATGCTGATCGGTCGGTGAGAAATCTGCCGAGTTAACACTATTTGATAAATGGCGGAGCTTACCTAATACCTTGGCCGGATAACGAACACCATCTTGTCCCGTGCCAGTAGTGCGCAGCTGCATCAGGTCTTCTTCGATTGTGATGAGGGCACTATCTAGATTACCGGCACTCTCTATGAGGTCGACCGCACTTCCTTGGTCTTGGAGTACATCCACCAGATCGTACAACTGACGCCGGAGCCACTCAATCCGGTTGATTGCATCTGCAGCAGCATCGTAATCGTTTCGGATCTCTTCATGCAAAGAAAGTTGAGCACGGATGTTTTCCATAGTCCCGTCGGAGTTGGGGTCCTGTAGAACATTGAGTTCTTGGGTGAACGCCTCACCCCCCACTTCAAGGGTTACGGTGTACGTGCCTGGAGGGTGGCGGACTGCCAGCCCATCTTGGATTCGTACACGTTCCGGTCCGTAGTCGACCCAGTCGGCGTAAAGAGGAGGTACACGCCGACGGATGGGCGTACTCTGCTCCCCCTGAAAATCCCAGAATATACGATTGATTCCTGCAACGCTCGTTCCTGTGAGGATCCGAACGAGTGCTCCAGTTGCATCGGTTACTCGAATAGTGACCGGACTGCCTGCTGTCTCAGTATCCAGCCAGTAGTTGATGTATGCCGCATTAGGAGGATTCTCTCCGATGCTCATATCAGCGGTATGAGCTGCGGGTGCAGTGCGACTATTGAACCGGTATGCGTCTCTTGGATCGAGCAAGTACGCTGAAGATGCCCGCACATCATCGGTCAGTTGCTGCAAAGGTGTGAGGTCATCCATGATCCAGAAACCTCGACCGTAAGTTCCAATGACGAGGTCGTTAAAGTGTTCCTGGACGACGATTCCATACATAGGGGAGGGCGGTAAGTTATTGACTAGGGCTTGCCAGTGGTCTCCGTCATCGAAGCTGACGTATACACGGTTCTCGGTACCCAAAAAGAGCAATCCCTCTCGCACTGGGTCTTCCTGGATACTGCGTGTGAAGCTCAGCACATGGTCGGCGAGTCCTTCGGTAATTTTCGTCCAGGACTGTCCGTAATCTTCTGTCCGATACGCATAGGGGGTGAAGTCACCCACTTGGTGTGCTTCAACTGCCAAATAGGCCTTACCCGGGTCCCATTTGGACGCATCAATCCCTCGAACAACACCGTCGATCGGCCAATCCGGTAAGTTTGCGGTGACATCCGTCCACGTGCCTCCGTCATCACGACTAACATGGACCTTGCCGTCGTTTGATCCGGCATAGAAGACCCCTTGTTGAGCAGGTGATTCATCGAATGCATAGATCACGCAGCAATATTCAACTCCGATATTATCAGGGGTCAGGCCACCACTAATTCCTTGGCGATTCTTGTCATTCGTGGTCAGATCTGGGCTTATAACATCCCAGCTTTGTCCTCCGTTCCTGGTACGGTGAACATGTTGGCTGGTCACAAAAATGGTGTTGTTGTCATGAGGTGAGACGAGGAGTGGGAAGGTCCACTGGAACCGGTAGCGCAACTCCTCGGCTGGCCATCCACCTGTGCTTTCCGGCCAGACTTCAACACTACGGAACTGCCGATTACGCTCATCGTGCCGAACCACAATTCCACCCCGGGCCCCCGACCCAGATGCACTTGACCAGACGATATTCGAGTCTATGGGGTCGGGAGTGGCAAACCCGCTTTCACCTCCGCCAACTTGATGCCAGTCACCCCTTGGAATTGGCCCTGGCCCACCGCCTCTCGCAGCGTAAAGCGTATTGCTGGGACCTCTATAAGACGGCCCGTCCTGGCGGTTTCCGAGCACGTTATATGGGACTGCGTTATCGACAGTCACATGATACATCTGTGATATGGGAGGTTCGGTTGTCAGATATGTTTTGCCTCGATTAACAGAAACATGGATTCCCTGATCGTTACCGATGATTAATCGATCGGGGTTCTCTGGATCGATCCAAAGATCATGATAGTCGCCTCCCGGACGCTCGAGACCTTGATGCTGTATATAGGTGAGTCCACCGTCGTACGAACGTGATAACGCGGCGGTTAGGAAGAAGACTTCGTTTTCATCATCTGGAAAGACTCGACAGTTATTGTAGTACGCCGTCCTCCCTCCAAGGTCGCGACTATGGTTCACCAAATCCCAGTCGTAGCCACCGTTATCAGAGCGCCAGAGTTCTCCGTCCTCTGTCTCTTGGCCATGCCAGGGTACTCCGTCTCCGGTCTCGATGAGTGCGTATATCCTTCGAGAATCAGCCTGAGACATGCAGACATCGATCTTGCCAACCGGGAGCGAGGGAAGCCCGTGACCTCTGAGTTTGGTCCATGTGTCGCCACCGTCGCGTGACATGAAGATACCAGAGCCTGGACCTCCGCTCTCTCTACCCCAAGTGTTCACAAGAACTGTCCACATACCGGCGAAGAGTACGCGCGGGTTGTTGGGATCTATAATCAAGCTGGAAGCCCCCGTGTCTTCATCTACGAAGAGCACATGTTCCCAAGTATCACCACCGTCGAGCGTGCGATAAATTCCACGTTCTTCCTGGGGTGCGTGTGCGTGCCCCAGGGCCGCTACGTAGACAATGTCAGAGTTCCTAGGGTGGATTACGATGCGGCTCACCCGGCCAGTCGCATCAAGACCCATATGCTCCCAGTGCTCTCCTCCATCTGTCGACTTGTAGACGCCATCTCCTACTGTGACGTTTGAGCGGATATGGGGTTCCCCCGTGCCTGCCCATACGATTTCGGGATCAGAGGTAGAAACCGCTAATGCTCCCACCGAGTGGCTATCTTGGTCATCGAATACCGCACGCCAGTTTATCCCCCCATCCTCAGTTTTCCAGAGACCTCCCGAAGCCGCCCCTGCATAGTAAACGAGGGGGTTGCCTACCACTCCTGCCACCGAAGCAACCCGATTACCAACAACCCCGATATGCCGGAACTGCAGCGCTGTTAGTTGCTCGGAGGGGAGGGTTTGGGCAGAGAGTCCAGCAGTAGCGGCGATGGCCATACTGCCAAGTATTGCTATGAAGCGCTGAGGCAAGGACCCGAGCATCTTTGGGCCTCCTACTTTAAGGTTTATATGTGCAGGCCAGAGCCACTACCCCATCTGGACATTTACTGGCCTCCGTACTGTCTTTTTATCTCCATCCCAAGTGACAACGATTACTCACCACCGGGTCCAGCTGGCTTCCGGTAATCAAGAGGAGGATCGCGATCACCAAGCAGTGGTTCGTATACCCACCCCTCCGGGATGCTTGCAGCGTGCTCAACTTTTGCGGCAGTGACTAGATCCGGGCGAGTGAAGAGGTCCACTGCTGTCATCGCGAGTGTTTTTGCTGCTACGAGCATGCCTTTCTCACCAATTGTCGTTCCTCCCGCAGCGATCGCTTGCCATGAGTGTGCCGATGTACCGGGCACCCACGTCGCTGTCCTGACTCCTCCGGTCGGCACCATCCAGCTGACATCTGCAACGTCTGTCGAACCTCCGCCGCTTCCTCCAACTGCAAGTGGTTGAATCTCCATTGCAGATTCTAGGGGTGGGGCATCATCCCCAAGCGTGCGGTGGAGTATGTCAGCGAAACCATACTCTTCGTCATCATAGATTACTCCGCCCACTCTTGTCAGGTTTGCATGTACTGCTTCTTGAAGAGCGAGATTCGGCAGAAGATTGTAGAGGCCATGGATTACTTCATACTCCATGGTTGTGCCTGTTCCAAGTGCGGCGCCTTCAGCGGTGGCAGCGACGCGCTCGAAGATCGATTTCACATTCGCGGGATCGGGATGTCGCACGTAATAAAAGACTTCGGCGAAGTCTGGGACTACATTCGGTGCAGCTCCGCCATATGTGATCACATAATGAATTCTCGTCTCTTGCGGAACGTGCTCACGGAGCATGTTAACCATGTGGTTCATCGCTTCAACACCATCGAGTGCCGAGCGACCCCGCTCAGGAGCACCAGCAGCGTGCGCTGATATTCCTGTGAACCTGAACTTAGCCGATTTGTTTGAGAGAGAGCTTGATGCGTCAGCTGAGTTTACATCACCAGCATGCCAGTGGAGCATGATATCGACGTCTTCAAAGAGGCCAGCTCGGACCATATAGACCTTGCCAGCGCCCCCTTCCTCCGCTGGAGTTCCGTACAGGCGGATCTCTCCTTGTTGGCCAGTTTGTTCCATCCATCTTTTGGTCGCGATCGCTGCTGCGGTTGACCCTGCCGCAAAAAGGTGGTGCCCACATGCGTGGCCTTGTGGTTTGCCTTCGATTGGTGCCCTGATGGGCTGTCTGTCCTGAGTGATGCCTGGCAGAGCGTCATACTCCGCCATGATTCCAATAATTGGGCCATCACCATTTTTCCAGCTTGCCACAAATGCTGTCGGGATGCCCGCAACTCCAGCTTCGATCTCAAAGCCTTCCCTATCTAATGCTGACTGGAGGAGGGCTGAGCTTTTCGTCTCCATGTATCCGAGTTCAGCAAATTCCCAGATTTCTTGGGCAATATCGCCATAAGAGTTTGCGTTCTCGTCGATGTGAGCCGCCACCATTGTCTTTGCGTCTTGGGCACCTGCAAAACTGGGCAGTGCAATGGTTACGGCTATCAGTAGAGCCGAGACTCGGCATCTTATCATCACTGTTACTCCGTTATCAGGTTCTGTTTAACAAAAAAACCACCTTACTTATCTGCCTCGCGTTCGGATCATAGCCGGTCCACGAGCAGTGCCTTCCCAGTCCGGATCGGCGGCACCGGTCCAAGTTCTGGTCGCTGGGTCAAACTGTATACCATGTACGCGCCCGAAGGCCCCGGTACGAGCTGTTTCAGCGACCTCGATACCAAGGTCCCGCATCTCTTCCAACTCCGGGGTTGTCCAGCCTATACCCGGACTAGTCTCAGCGCTATAACCGCCGCCGCGTGCAGCTACAACACGTGGCTCTACCAGAGCCTGTGGTAAGGACATACCGAAGTCGATGACACGTGTGATTGCGTGCACGACTGCAGGCGGAATCATCCCACCACCCGCTGCACCGAGGACCAGGATAACTTCGCCGTCTTTAAGGACCATGAATGGGCAAATATTCGACCGCACCCGTTCCCCAGGCTCCATCCGACCTAGATATCCGCCTAGAGTAGATGCATATAGAAAACCAAGGCCTGGTGTCACGACTTTCGAACCCATATTAGGGCCAAGCGTTTGTGTAAGAGAAACGAACATGCCGTTCTCGTCCGCAGTCGACAGGTGTGTGGTATGCCCCCCGAATAGGTCACCTCGATCTTCTAAGGTTGGAAGCGAGTTGCTGTCTGCAGTTGGAGCGGTGTTGTTGGGAGACGCTACCTCTCTCGCAAGCTGATTCGCCCAGTCTTTTGAAGTGGCGCGAGCAGCTGCTGTATCTGTGCCGAGCACACGCAACTCCCTTGATGCGAGACTCAGTGCCTGCCCGGTGACTGCGAACCACTCTGCTTCGCTCATTGAGGATGGTTCAAATTCCTCCATGATCTGAAGGGCTTGGATGCTCAGGACTCCGGCTGCTGGTATGCCCATTCCAACAAGCTCATACCCTCTATAACTCCCGCGGACAATACGGCTGTCTTCAGCTACGTAATCATTGAAGGCTTCGAGAGTTACCGCACTGCCATTTGCAGCGAGGTCAGCTGCCATTTTTGTAGCAATTTCGCCTTCGTAAAAAACCTCACGCCCCTCGCTTGCAATCAAGCTTAGCGTTTTCGCGTAGTCAGGCTGCACAAGCAACTCCCCTGCGCGGTATCCATTTTCGCCTCCCCTATAATAGGCGTCGATAGTCCCGGGGAACTCTTTGGCCTGAGCCAAGCCTGAGGCCTGCCTATTTGCGTCTTGCGGTAGTACACGGAACCCGTTTTGTGCCAAATCGATGGCTGACGCCATCAAGGTGCTGAGTGGAAGCGATCCATGTTCTTCATGAAGCTTGAGTAATCCAGCCAAAGCACCAGGTACACCGATGACCGGATATCCGTATGAAGCTTGGGGCGCCGTATCGTAGTCGTAATCCCAAGGTGCCTGAGTAGTCCCGTCTATACCATGAAATTCACCGTCAGGTGTCCTAATAAGAATTTGGTTACGTCCTCCTATACTGTTCATGGTCGGTTCAACGACTGCGACTGCGAACCCAGCCGCGACTGCTGCATCTGCTGCATTACCGCCTAATTCTAGAATTGCCACTCCAGCGTCAGTTGCTAAGGGGTGTGCAGCTGAGACCATGCCGGCATTGGATTGGCCACTTTGGCGCAGACTCTGAGAAGCAGCTGTGACCGCCGATAAGGCGATCAGGATTGGCAGGACCACAAGGATCAGATAATAACGGTAGGGATGCATACGACATCTCAATATATGAGGGGTTAAAATTCTACCCAGAGAATACGTTTGTGCCTGGTCGTGCACTACCCGGTACGGGAAGTGATACTTTTTGAGTGTACAGTAATGAGCCTTAGGTTTGCTCCTTTCTGGTCACTAGAAGTTACAGATCAATAGTGATAGCTCGCCGCCCTTCTGATTGGGTGACATCTTTCGCTACCACAAAACTGCTTTGCCCACCCGGAGGTCGATGCAACTCTTCTTGGCGTTCCAGGATCCGTCTTTTCTAGCCGCGGGTCCCGCTCGACTCCGTGCCGCAATGGGAGCGGTGCTTATCGTAACGGTTGCGTGGACTCTATCGACGGAGCGGTCGAAGATTTCTTGGCGTCTGGTTGCTTGGGGGCTCGTCCTGCAATTCGCTTTCGCAGGCCTGGTTCTCCAGACCCCTCTCGGTGTGGCATTCTTTGACTGGGTAAATGGCCTCGTAAGTGCGTTGCTAACTTATGCGGAAGAGGGGGGTCGTTTCATTTTTGGCAACCTCGTCTCGAATAATGTTCCTGTTGGGGTTGTCGAGGGAGGTCAGGGATTTACGGAGACACCCGGAGTCGTGGCTCGCACTGGAGCTTTCTTCGCGTTCCGGATTTTTCCGAATATCATTTTCGTGTCATGCCTGATGACGGTCCTCTACCATCTAGGCATCATGCAGAGGGTTGTGCAGTTACTAGCATGGATCATGCAGCGCACCCTTCGGACTTCAGGTGCAGAGACTCTTTGTGCTGCATCGAATATTTTTGTTGGACTCATGGAGTCACCACTTGCTGTAAAGCCGTTCATCCGTGGCATGACGGAGTCAGAGTTGATGGCGGTCATGACCGTGGGTATGGCAACCATCAGCGGTGGCGTCCTCGCTGCATATGCTGGCATGATGGCGCCCTTTCATCCTGCTGCTGCCGGTCACCTTATCGCTGCGTCAGTTATGTCAGCTCCAGCAGCTTTCGTGATTGCAAAATTACTTGTACCTGAGACGGGGAAACCCGAGACCCTGGGGGTGCTGGGCGTCGAAGTTCAGGTTGAGAAACCGGATGTTAATGTCATAGATGCTGCTGCCCGTGGTGCAGCCGAAGGGTTGAAACTGGCACTGGTTGTTGGCGCTATGCTGATTGCGTTCATTGCCCTGGTTGCTCTTGCGAACGGTGTGGTCGGGTGGGCTGGTAGCCTGGCAGGATTCGACGGTCTTTCGATCGAGGGTATCCTAGGATGGATACTTCGTCCAGTTGCCTGGCTACTTGGTGTAACCTGGATGGATGCGGGTGTTATAGGACAACTGATAGGGGTGGATTTTGTCCTCAACGAGTTCGTGGCGTTCGGACAACTCCAGGGACTGCTCCAGGGAGGTGCTGAGCTGCAAGAGAGATCTGTCGTGATTGGGATTTATGCGCTAGCGACTTTTGCAAACTTCGGGTCGGTTGCAATGACAATCGCTGGTCTCGGAGAGATTGCTCCTAGCAGACGCCAGGACCTAGCAAGGTTGGGCATGAAGGCGATGTTAGCAGGACTACTCGCCGCTCTCCTGACGGCGACTTTTGCCGGCATGCTCACTTGATTGGATATCGGCCTAAGGTTATTGGGCTTGGGACTATATCACTCGACACCATTGAGATTGGCGGCCACGCTGAGAAAGATGTTTTAGGTGGCTCGGCTCTCTATTTTGGAGCTGCTGCCAGGCTCTTCTCCGATGTCACATTACTAGGGGTCGTAGGAACGGACTTTCCCAACTCAAAGCTTGATCGATTCAATGAAATCAACATCGATACTTCGGGTATCTCGACCCAGGATGGAGAGACATTTCGTTGGCATGTTCGGTACGAATCAAACGGGGAAAGGAGTACGCTTTCGACCAACAGGCCAAGTGCACTCGGCCAGCCTTCGATACCTGAGTTGAGGTACAGACCGGACGCACTCTTTCTCGGTAGCACAGATCCATCCATTCAGGCTTCGGTGTTATCTGATTTAGGACAACCGTCCCTCGTCGTTCTTGATACAATGAGTCACTGGATCAGAGATCGGCGCGAAGACTTAGATATGGTTGCATGCTGTGCGGATGTTGTTCTTCTGAACTCAAAGGAGGCGGGCCTTTTAGGTGATGGAGACCATCGCTCCGCAGTTGCCCAGATCCTAGAGGGTGGATCCTCTTGGGTGGTCATAAAACAAGGAGGCCAGGGGGCGGTCGCCTTCAGTCAAGAGAAGTCGGTTAGCGTGTCGAGTGTACTGCCTCGCTATGTGACTGATCCAACCGGAGCAGGAGATGCTTTTGCCGGAGGCCTCGTATCAGCGCTTGCTGGCGGTAGCACACGGTTAGTTGATATGCAGATTGCGATGCGTAGAGCTGCGGTGATGGGTTCCCTCGCGGTTGAGTCGTTTTCGATCAACAGCCTATTGGAAATAACTACCGATGAGGCTGACTCAAGGGCTAACGAAGTTGCAGTGCACGTGGCATAAAATCTTTATAGCTCTTGAGTTTTAGCCCTGTTGGAACCGACTATTCAGTCTGGGTGACACAAAGGGAGAGCGCATGTCGGAGAAAAAGAAGCGATTAATTGTCGTAGGTGACCGTGTCTTGATCCAACCCGAGGAAGGTGAGGACCGGACCAAGGTTGGTCTGTATCTTCCGGCAACTGCGATGGATAGTCAGGCTGTACAAGGCGGGACAGTGGTTGCGACAGGTCCTGGAAACGCGGTTTCTGCACCTACTGAACTGAGTGATGAACCCTGGAAGATAGGGAGCCCTGAGCCTCGTTACGTTCCACTGCAGGCGGAACTTGGCGATTACGCGGTCTTTTTCCGGAAAGCAGCGGTTGAGATCACTTTTGAGGGAGAACACTACTTAGTGGTTCCGCAGGCTGCGATCCTAACGCTTGTCCGGGATGAGGATGACGAAGAGATCGACATTCCATCTTTCTAAGGGTCACGTTAAGGGTGTAGGCACCTCCCGGTCACCACGCGCAGAGGTGGCTGATCTAGCTAGGTATCGACATGTCATCTCTGACTGGGACGCATTCAGGAAATCTGCTGCAAACCCTGAGCCTACCGTCTTCAGAGTCTGCAGGCGCCGTATCACTCCACAGGAACTCGTCGACCGTTTGACGGAGCAGGGATTTCGACTCCAGAAGAAAGCTGGACTTCCAGATTTCTATGAGGTGGAGGAGGGTCCACGTCCTGTGTCGCTCACATTAGAACACTGGCTCGGTCTGTTCTATGTACAGCAGGCATCCACGGGGATTGCTGCTCCTGTACTCGACCCTCAACCTGGCGAGCGTGTCCTAGATTTGTGTGCTGCACCAGGTGGCAAAACGACCCATGCGGCAGAATTGATGAAAAATCGAGGATGCTTGGTTGCAGCTGAGTTGAGTGAGAACCGAATTCGCGGTCTTCTCGGGAATTTGTATCGGCTTGGGATTTCCAATGTTCTTGTTGCTTCGGGGGATGGGAGGGAGGCGCCAGAAGAAGCTCTGTTCGATCGAGTGCTGGTCGATGCTCCGTGTTCGGGAGAAGGGACTCTCCGGCGTCGATCCGGTAGAGCTCCACGGCAGTCATCTTCATTCCTTGGATATGTGACGAAGGTCCAACGCCGGCTTCTGGAGAAGGCAATTCGAGTTACGAAGCCGGGAGGGACAATTCTTTATGTAACGTGCACATTTGCACCTGAGGAGAACGAAGCTGTTATCGATGGGATCCTTCGGGATCATCCGGTCGAAATTGACCCAATTAGACTCCAGATACCATGCGCTTCTGGGCTCACTTCGTTTGAGGGTCAGAGATATGATCCTGCCCTAGAGGGCTCAGTCAGGATCTATCCACAGCATCTCGATTCAGGTGGACTTTTTATGGCGAGACTGCGTCGTCTCGATTGCAGCGTCGGAGAGGATAGCTCCGGTGCTGCAGAACAGGGGGCTGAAGGTTGGAAATCTGTGCCACAACTCTTTCCGGGGAATGATCCTTCTGATGTCGCGGAGCTTGTGGAACTTGCCACGAATGATCTTAAGGGTCGTTTCGGAGTGAGTTCGGCGCGCCTGGATGAGTGCAAATGGATTCTTCGTGGTCGTCGCCTATGGTTGCACACCATGGACGAATGGCCGGTCGATGCTTGGCAAACAGGTGTATGGCGACCGATCTCGATTGGATTTCGTGCGGTGGAGTTCGACTCCCGAGGCCGTCCGAGGCCTACCAACGACTTGCTGCGTTGGCTTGGCCACGAGGTGCGGTCACGCGTTGTGGATGTGAATGATACCCAACTGCATCAGTTGGTCACACAGAACTCCTTATCTATCCCAGGAGATTTCCTGGGCCCTATCGCGCTTCGTCATAGCGAAGACGTAGTAGGCCGTGGAGCGATGACTCAAGATGGCCTGAAGAGTGAGATCCCGCGCGCCCGCGCCACAGATCTCACTCGGGCGCTGGATATCGATTAGCTACGAGTTTTGGTCTTTCAGTGAACTTCTCTCATCTCTTACAGAAACAAGGTGTTCTACGAAGAGAGCGTCTGCAGGGGCAAGCGGAAGCAGGACAAGTGTGTCTAGGCCAAACCAGCCCATCTCCGAATGTTCACTCAGTTCTGGAATGCCCTGCACGGCAACTTTGACAAACTCGATAACGAACGGAGCTCCTTCGTCATCGGCAGAGTAAAGGGTTTCCTCAACCGAGACCACTTCCAGGCGAAGTTCTTCTGAGAGTTCCCGGCGGATACCCCCCTCTTTGGATTCATTGGGCTTAAGCTTACCGCCCGGAAACTCCCATCGTCCACCGTGGCGCTTATGATCCGGTCGGCGGGCGACTAAGTAGCAATCGTCTCTCGAGATTACTGCAGCTACGACGGGTATTTTTTCATCATGCATCAGTAATCAGAACTACAGTTGATAGGAGTGGTGTAGGGTTCAAACTGAAGTCCTATACATGTGCGTTATTAACCGGCTCAGTTGGGGCGGTGAGAAATAGCAGGACTGCTGCTGCCATAGCTATCACGGCACATTTCGGTGCAGCTTTCCCTTGGCCTTCAGGGAATGATTCATTGCAGATTGATACTCATCCCGACCGCGATGGAAACGGCTCCCAAGGCTATAAGTCCCAGATAGAGGGGACCCGTGAACTTGATCCAATCTTCGTAGCGCACACCGCCAGCGGCGAGAATCGCCATGAGCGCGCCGTTGGTAGGCGTAACCAGGTCACACAGCCCGGCACCGTACTGATACGCGAGTACAGTGACTTGGCGGGAAATTTCCAAGAGATCGGAAAGAGGCACGAGCACAGGCATCGTTAGCACCGCTTGTCCGCTCACGCTCGGTATGGGCACATGGATTGCCGCCTGCGCAAAGATCATTCCGATCGCTGATGCGAGGGCCGGAAGACTCTCTAATGGCTGAAACATCCCGTACACGATTGTGTCAATGATCCGGCCATCGAGAAGCACCACATAAATCGCTCTCGCAAATCCGATTAGGAGCGCAGCATATGCCATCTGGCGGAACCCGTTTACATAGGCCTGGGCGACACCACTTGGACCCATCCCGGCGAGTACACCCACGAGTACGCCCATGATGAAGAAAGCGGCTGACATATCATTGAACCCCCAATCCCACTTACTTAATCCGTAGGCCATCAGCACGAATGTGATAATCACCATCAGCAGGATGAGGCGGTCCATTCCCGTTAACGAATCCTCTGGATCTTCGGCCCCACTGATCTCGGGTGCGACACGGGTCCGAGCCGCGTACCTCATAGTCATCCCGATCCAGAACACCAAAGCCAGTATCAGAAACACAACCCTAAAAGCTGCTCCCGACATAGGTACCACATCTGCTGATTCTTGGGCGATTAAGACCTGGAATGGGTTGATCGGACTGAAGGCAGATCCGACGAAAGCCGCACCCGCGCTCATCGCAATTGCAACCATCGGGGTGAACCCCAATCGGGTGGTCACGATCAAGACAACAGGGATCAGAGGGATGATTTCCTCCTGCATATTCTGAACAACGCCGCCGATGGCGAAGAAGAGCGAAACAGCAGGAATGACGAGCAGGTCTCGTCCGTCGAGTGCGTGGATCAGAGATGAGACTCCTCGCCTGAGGGCTCCGGTTTCATCGACTACCGTGAACGCTCCACCGATCAAGAATACAAGGAAAATTACGCTACCGGCGTCTGCCATACCCCGTGGGAGTGCCACGATAGCGTCAAACCAGTGGACGGGCGCAGACTCCACCTGTTCGTACGTTCCAGCGACCACCACCTCTTGTCCAGTTTCTTCATCCACACGTCGCTCAAACTCACCTGCAGGTAGCACATAGCTTGCCATAGCAGCAAGGATGACACATCCGGTCAGCAGGACGAGCGGATGGGGGACACGGAAACGGCGTTGGACGTCAGTCATCAGGCGCGCTGGGCTAGGGATTTAAGGGTGTAGCTTGAATCAACTTGGTGGAAACGATCACCAGCTTGGGGATACCGGCCGCTATTCGCTAGCGGAACGAGACGAGTGCGCGTCAGGAGGGCACTCGTCTGCCTGCTGAAGATCGAGAGACCCATAAGGCCATCAACAGCAGCAGGGGAAGTGCACTAAATAGTAACATGCGCCACCCGAGTGGGGATGGCCCTGCATCGACGCTGAGATCCGCTGTATAGACTAGGTCACTCAGCGGTGAGTTATCGCCGTTCCCTGAGTTTGCGGCCACATGGAATACGACACTGTTCCCGGTGGAAGGAGCAATCCACTGCATGGACCAAGAGGTTGAGTCGGGCGCTGACATACTTGAGCCCTGGCGAGTCTGATAGGCGTACTGCACACCTTTAGTGCCTATACTGACTGAGACCCGGTCATCAATTGGATGAATTTCACCGGCACTAAGTCCTTCCTCTCCTCCAGTTCCATAACGGACTGCGAGTTGGAAGCCAGCCAGGTCGGTTTCTTCAGCCTCAAGGAGCACAGTCAAGAGATAGCGCTCACCTTGAACGTATTCATTTGGGAGGCCCTTAATTGTGACATGCCCCCCGAATGCGTTGAGATCGCTACCTTGGTGACAAATGACGCAGGTGGGTTCTCCAAATCCTCCCGTGTGGCCGGGCGGTGGCCCTTCGGGATTGAAAGCAGAAATGGCCGCCACCCCTGTGAGTGCGAGGGTGGCGGCCATTGCCGTGGATGTAATGCCCATCAATGGGAGACGGCTCGCCTCCGCGGTGGAAGCTTGGCCACCCCAACCGTATTGGTATCAGCACCAAACCATACAGAGTTGGTTTCGGCGTCAAAGTACATGTGGCGGATCGTGCCGCCTCCGCTTTCAACAACAGTCTGGCTGAAGAACTTGCCGGTCATAGGGTCAAAGCCCACAAAATTATTCGGCTCGATACCAGTCTCTACGATCCAGATGCGGTCTGAATCATCAACGGCCATACCGTATGGCCGCGAGTCAGCTCCATTCGGGAATTCGAACTCGGTCACTTCGCCCGTTTCGGGATCAAGGCGTCCCAGCGAGCCGCGAGTCCAGTCTCCATACCAGATGATATCATCGGAGGTGATCCCGATTCGACGGGGGCGTGCATTTTCCGGTAGTTCATAGGTCTTTAACTCAAACGTCTCCGGATCCACTGTTCCAATGTGATTCGTGTTGAAGAGTGCGATCCAAGGACGATCTTGCGAGTCGATCACGATACCGTAAGGACGGCTGGAATTACCACGGCGAGACCCCTCGACCTGCAGGGATTCCAGGAGGCGAATTTCACCGGTTTCCCTAGAAAATTTACCTATATAGTTCGCTTGCTGGGCGGTGAACCAAATATTGCCCTGAGAGTCAAAGATGAGCGTGTGGGGATCACGCACTGCCTCGTTGGGCATCCTGTATTTGGTGATATCACCTGTATTTGGATTGAGCATGCCGATGTGTGTAGCACGATTCCCCGAATACCAGACCATTCCGTCGTCATCGACGACTAGGTTGTGTGGTCCTGCCCCTTCTTCGAGGTCGTATTTCTTGAACTCACCTGTCTCGGGATTGAGCACCGAAACGTAGTCAGCTGTCTGACCGACAAACCATACTTGCCCGTCAGGGCCTACCATGGGGTCCCGAGGCCGTGAGGCTTCGTACGGTACCATCCATTCTGTCAGCTCAGGGTCAGTATTGGTTTGGGCTATCCCGGGCTGCGCGGGCAGAGCCAATGCCATTAAGAGTGCGAGAATCAGCATCGGAGAAGCACGCATGCTTACCTCCATCAAGAGGGTACGACCAGGGGGTGTGAGCACCGGTTCCTGGACCACAATCCACGCTGACAAGGTGGGTTGTCTCTATAAATCACGCGAGCCCTTGTGTCAGTGACGGGGTTGAACTGATATATGAAATGTTGACGCCTCGCCCGTAGAAACGTGTGGCGATAGCTTGGCCTCGTTTCTCAGGCCCGCCCAGGATCTATTTACAAAGCCATTTTTGGGTCTTCGGTTCCTCCTTAAGAGCTCTGTGATGAGTAAGTACGACCAAGATATGGAGCCCCGCGGGGCGAACCATGTGGCGCTTACACCTCTGTCATTCTTGCAGCGGACCGCCAGCGTGTATCCTGACCGGGCTGCTATCCGTTACGTCGGCACTGAGCAAACTTGGGCAGAGACCTTCCAGCGCTGCTGTCGTTTAGCTGATGCACTAAGACGGCGGGGGGTAGGAAGGGATGACACGGTTGCTGTGCTTTGCCCTAACACACCCGCAGCGGTTGAACTTTCGTTTGCCGTTCCAATGGCCGGTGCGGTCCTGAATATGATTAACACCAGACTCGATGCGGAGATGGTTGGCTTCATTCTGGATCACGGAGAAGCCTCGGTGTTCATGGTTGACCAGGGTCTGGCTGAGGTGGGTGAAGGCGCTTTGCGCTTTGCGACAATGGATCCACTTGTCATCGATATTGAGGACCCCACCCAAGCTAAAGGTTCCTCAATTGGGGAGGTGACCTATGAGGCCTTGATTGAGGAAGGCTCAATCGATGCAAGCTGGTCTTTTCCGCCTGATGAGTGGGACGCGATCGCGCTCAATTACACGTCCGGAACAACAGGGAATCCGAAGGGAGTTGTCTACCATCACCGAGGAGCATATCTAAACGCACTCGGAAATGCCCTGGAGTGGTCTCTACCACAAAACCTGACATACCTCTGGACACTTCCGCTCTTCCACTGCAACGGATGGTGTTTTCCTTGGACCGTGGCTGCGGTCGCTGGTACAAATGTTTGTACCCGAGGAGTCGACCCTGCTGAAATCATCGATCTGATTGCGACAGAGGATATCACACATATGTGTGGTGCCCCGATCGTTGTGAATATGGTCACGACTGAAGCAGAGCGGCGTGGCGAGCGCCTTCCACACTTGGTTCGCATGATGACAGCAGGAGCGGCTCCTCCAGCTGCTGTGCTTGACCGAGCAGGCCGGATCGGGCTTGAGGTTACACATGTATATGGACTGACGGAGTGCTACGGACCGAACACTGTATGTGCCTGGCATCCAGAGTGGGATGAATTGCCCACAGAGGATCAAGCGGTACTCAAGGCCCGGCAGGGTGTGCCGTATGTGGTTCAGGAAGAACTGGCGGTACTGGACCCGGAGACCATGGAGCCTGTTCCAGCAGATGGAGAAACGATTGGTGAGATCATGATGCGCGGGAACGTGCTCATGAAAGGGTATTTGAAGAACCCGACTGCAACATCTGAGGCATTCGCCGGGGGGTACTTTCACACAGGTGACTTAGCAGTACTTCATCCGGACGGGTATGCGGAGATCCGTGATAGGTCCAAAGACATCATCATTTCAGGGGGCGAGAATATCTCCTCGATTGAAGTTGAGGGCGTTCTCTACAGGCATCCGGCGATCTCGGCGGCGGCTGTTGTCGCAAGGCCGGACGATCACTGGGGAGAGACGCCGTGTGCGTTCGTTGAACTTCGTGAAGGGTCTGATACGACCGAGCTGGAGATCATCGATTTTTGCCGAGATCATATGGCGCACTTCAAGGCGCCCAAGACTGTGGTTTTTGGGGAATTGCCAAAGACATCAACTGGCAAAATCCAGAAGTTTGTGCTCAGGGAACGTGCTCGAGATTTGAGCGACTAGAAGCTTTGGGTTTTCTCCAAGACTCTATCGGAGGACCCTTACAGGATCGTTCGCCGACCCAGCTGGGGTCAGGAACAGGAATAAGGAGTATCCGCAGGTTGGCCCCTGTGATCCGAGTGCCGCGCTTGTTGCCAGAGCCTGCTGAGCGAAACTAGTACCATTCATACCCAGGATACTTCCCGCCCCCCAGAGATTACCGGCCACTCCGATCTCGATCGGACCTACTTGCTGAAGTGTGTGAGATGGGGTGCTATTCGCAATCGGTAGTATTTGGCTGAGCCCCAATGGGACAGCTAGACAGGATCCATAGGGTGTTGGATTGAGCCCCTGAAAGAGGCTCCGTGACATTGAGTGGGGCTGTGACCGTGACCCAAAGCCAGTCCAGAAGTCGAGTGTGGGTGCGTGCTGATACCCACTAGACATCTGACCACCACGATCAGAACGACTCCAGCTTCCGAAGGGATTTTCGGCTTGGTCTCTATCAGCTCCGAGCAGACCCAGGCCAGCGTTGACGGCATGAGCACAGCCTGTCATTCCAAGCAGGAGTGCGACTGAAAGGGCAATGCCTCTGAATCGCGATTGCTCTTTCATAATTCAACTCCAGGCCTTGGATACATCTGGGTCCGGCTCCCATAAGATACGATGCAGTTCAGGTTTCGTCATCCAAATTCTTATCATGAGCACCTTCACTCGCCTCCGTATTCTTCGCGCAGTGTAACTTTACGCACCTTGCCTGTTGCACCCATGGGTAGCTCGTCCACGAAGATTATATCGTCCGGCAGTTGCCATTTCGCGAGTGTTTCTGAGAGGTACGCGAGCACTGACTCCTTGGTCGGCGAACTGTCCGGCGTTGCGACTGCGATCATGAGTGGACGTTCACCCCATTTCTCGTGCGGGATACCAATGACGGCTGCCATGACGATGTCGGGGTGTCCCATCGCTGTATTCTCTACATCAATAGAACTGATCCACTCGCCTCCTGATTTGATCAGGTCTTTGGTGCGGTCGGTGATTTGGATGTAAGACTGGCTATCGATAGTTGCGACATCTCCCGTGGGAAACCAACCGTCAGGGGTGAGTCTTGATTCTTCCTCCTTGAAGTATCCATCAATCACCCAAGGCCCTCGAACCTGCAGCTCTCCGAACATGATTCCATCATGGGGAAGTGGTTTTCCATCATCGTCCACGATTCGGATCTGCACGCCGAATGGCGGTCTACCTTGCTTAGTTTGGAAGTGCGAATACTCCTCGGCCGACTGGGCTCGGTGGGTTGGCAGAAGGGTGTTGACCGAACCGAGTGGGCTCATCTCAGTCATGCCCCAGGCATGTCTAAACTCGATACCGAACTCGCCCTCCATTGTCGCTATGAGTGCGCGGGGAGGTGCGGCACCTCCTACGACTACCATGTTCAGAGATTCCGGTTTTGAACCAGTATCCTTCCAGTATTGAACCAACGGGATGAACACTGAAGGGACTCCCGCACAGTAGGTTACATTTTCTTGGGACATCAGGTCGGAAAGTGCATCAGCATCATATCGTGGGCCGGGAAAAACTATTTTTGATCCTGTTGCTGCTGCTGCGTATGGAATTCCCCAAGCGCACGCGTGAAACATTGGCACGATAGGGAGTACCGTACTGGCTGCTTTTAGGTCGAACACATCTGGCATGCAGATCCCGAACGCGTGCAACACTGTAGATCGATTACTGTACAGTGCTCCCTTTGGGTTCCCGGTCGTGCCGGAGGTATAGCAAAGTGCTGCGGCAGCTTGCTCATCAAGATGAGGCCAATCGAAATCGATATCGCCATCGATGATAAAGTCCTCGTAGGAGACCGCGTTACCCAAGGAGGTTTTCGGCATGTGTTCAGAATCCGTGAGCACAACAACGGTTTCCACATTAGGGATTTGTTCCGCCACGGATTCAACTAGTGGAACGAAGGTTAGGTCTACAAACAGAACGCGATCCTCCGCGTGATTGACGATGTAGACCAGCTGAGTGGGATGCAGCCTCGGGTTTAGTGTGTGGCATACTCCACCGATACCAGACACGCCGTAATAGACCTCCAGATGGCGGTGTGTATTCCAGGCCAAGGTACCTAAACGGTCACCTTCTCTGATTCCCTGAGCCACCAGCACGCTCCCTAATTTTCTAGCACGCGCACGGGCGTCACCCCAGGTGTACCGGTGGATTGGTCCTTCTACAGTGCGGGTGACAATCTCTTGGTTGGGGTAGACGTCTCCGGCATGCTCGATAAGTGATGAAACGAGTAGGGGGGCCTCCATCATACGGCCGCGCATGGCTTGTCTCCTCATGTGCCGCGGTATAGAACGGGAAGCGAAACTACTCCTCTGTCCAATCCTCTGGCAATCCAAGAAATAGATCTCTTTCTATGATTGCAGGGTGGTTAGATGTGTCGAGTTCCGGCCAGCACCAGTAGGATCGGTCGTGTATTGTTGAACGCGGAACTAGTTCGAAGAATGGAGATTGCAATAAGGATGAGTGTGCAGTGGCTCATTAGTAGAGGGAGGGTTTCGAGTTGCATTTGTGTGCTTACGGTTGCCCTGGCCACCTATGCGTGCTCGTCACCTACAGGCTTCGGAGGGCCCCTCGACTCGACCTGGTCTCAATGGCCCACTCCGGAAGATGCTGGCTTTAATCAAACTGGTCTCGAGATGCTTCCAGAGTACCTCTCTACACTCAATACGACAGGGCTCATGGTGGTTGTTGATGGAAAGGTGCTGCTGCACTACGGGGACCTGGAGGAGCTTTCATATGTAGCGTCGGTTCGTAAGAGCATTCTCGCGATGCTCTACGGGCCTTACGTCGCTGACGGTACCGTTGACCTAGATCAGACGCTGGAAGAACTGGGCATGGATGACCATGGGGGCCTCCTGGAAATTGAGCGACGGGCGACAGTACGGCACCTTCTCACAGCAAGGTCGGGCGTTTATCACGAGGCTTCGAATAGTGGAGATGATTCTGATTCTGCACCCACGAGAGGGTCCCAAGATCCTGGTTCCTATTTTCTCTACAACAATTGGGATTTCAATGCAGCTGGGGCTGCGTTTGAGTTGATGACCGGTGGAGAGATTTTTGACGCTCTAATGACGGATCTTGCAGAGCCTCTGGGGTTTGAAGACTTCCAGCGCTCAAGACAAGAAAAGAGTGGAAATCTCGATCGGTCCATCTACCCTGCCTATCACATGTGGCTCTCAACCCGCGATATGGCTCGGGTAGGCCAACTGATGCTGCAAAAGGGCATTTGGGACGGCCGCCGGCTGATTCCAGAAAGTTGGTTGCGTGAGGTTACGTCTTTGGTAACCCATCGAGAGCAGATGAACCCAGCATCCAGGCGCTCCGGGGCATTCGGTTACGGCTATATGTGGTGGATTTGGGATAGCCCTTCGGTTTCGCCTCTCTACTCTGGAGCCTATACGGCGAAAGGAGCCTACGGTCAGTACATCACGGTCTTGCCCGCACTCGCGATGGTAGTAGCACACAAGACTGCTGTTGGGGATGGTCGCGGATATAGCTCCACGTCCTGGTCCGGATACCAGGGAGTCCTCAATCGTCTACTTGCAGCGAAGTGTCAAGCGAGTTGTAACTAGGGAGTTACTGATGTAGGTGAGGAAAGATGAGCTGTGTTCTCCTAGAGCGATCTCCCATCATTCCTTAGGTTGCCCAGCATGAGTCAACAGAACTTACTGTTAGAGGAATTGACCTCCCCCGAGGTCAAGCGCGCATTGCAAGACGGCTACACAACTATTGTAGTTGCGGTTGGTGCAGTTGAGCAGCATGGTCCGCACTTGCCTTTGTTGGTTGATGCCGTTCGTGGCGACCGGCTAGCATTGGAGGTTGCTCTACGATTGGGTGATGCTCTTGTTGCACCCACCATCCGCGTGGGTTGTTCGGAACATCATATGGCCTTCCCAGGAACACTCTCGATACGACAACAGACGTTAGAGGCGTTGTGTACAGACTATGCTGTGAGTCTCTCTCGTCATGGATTTCAGCGTGTGTGTTTTGTGCCTTCGCATGGTGGCAACTTCGCCCCTCTTGCGGAAATGTTAGATGATCTCCGTTTGGCGGTGGAGCCAGATTGCGAAGTTGATGCCTACACAGATCTGGTTGGCTTCATGCAATACTGGAAGAGTGCGGTTGCATCTGAGGCACCCGAATTTGTCACTCGCGTAGGTGGACATGCGGACATTGCAGAGAGTTCAGAAATGCTCTGTATCAGGCCAGATCTGGTGCGTGAAGATCTTGCAGAAGAAGGCTACCTGGCAGACTTCGATGACGCCTTATCTGAGCGGATTTTCAGGGACGGCTTTCGTGCGGTTACTCCGAACGGTGTCCTAGGGGACGCCCAGGGTATGAGTCTCGAGATAGGGGAACGCTGTATCGAGTATGCAGCTGACGGCATGGCTGCTGCGTTCCGGAAGTAGCATCAACTGCTAAGAATTCTGGCTTTAGCGCTGCTCTTTGGTACTCATCCGGTCCTAGAGCTGATTAGCCAGATCCCATAAGGGGGTCGGTCAACCCCAGGACGTGAATTGCCAAAAGTCCTAGGACACCCAATACGAGTAGATAGTAGATCGTGGGAAGGATTGTTTTTCGCAATGTGTCACCTTCTTTACCGAGAAGGCCTACAGTTGCAGATGCGGCGACGACATTGTGGATGGCGATCATATTCCCGGCGGCCGCTCCTACTGCTTGGAGCGAAACGATCATGACAGTCGACATGGTTAGGCGTTCAGCGACACCGTACTGGAAAGCTGCAAACGTAAGGTTGCTCACCGTGTTCGAGCCGGCGATAAAGGCGCCCAATGCTCCGGTTACCCCGGCGAAGAAAGGCCATACCTGTCCGACGTTCTGCGCCACCCACTCAGCCATGGCAAGTGGCATCGACGCGATACCTGCACCGTTCACGTCCGAGTTGATATAGACGCGTACCATAGGAACAGTAAATACCAGCACTATACCGGCGCCCACTAAGACCTTGGTAGACGACTTCATAGCTTCGGTCAGTTCCGATATCTCCATTCGATGCAGAACCGCCGTAATGGCTACGACGACCAGCAATACAAAGCCTGGTAGATATAGTGGCGTGGTAGAAGCGGTGATCCCGGACCCGAGAATATCAGACCATGTGATGGCGACTGACTGGAGCCATCCGCGAACTGGTACCAGGATCTCCGTGCCCGGTATTGTTTCAAGCCTCGTGATTACGAGGATCGCACCGAGAAGTGCATAGGGTGTCCAGGCCATCGCGGTAGAGATTCCCCGTCCCTCTGGCACGTCAGCGAGTTCTTCCTCTAAACCACTAATCCAGGACTGATCCCAGGTCCTGCGCTCGGGGAAGTCCCATGTGTCATCAGGAAGGAGCCATCCTTGGCGCGCTACCCAAACGACAATAATGAGGCCCACCGGTGCTCCGAGGAGGGATGGGAATTCGGGTCCAAGGAAAGTCCCGAAAAGGATGTACGGGATCGCGAAGGCGAGTCCTCCGAAGATAGTGAATGGCAGGATGGAAAGCCCTTCGGTCCACGATTTATTCGCGCCAAAGAAGCGCGTCGTCATGATGACCATCCATGTGGGAATAAGGAACCCAGCGATAGCATGGAGTATGACAACCTTCGCGGTCACGAGGCGAAGAAAGTCATTCATCGTGAGACCGGCAGCAGTCAGGTCAGCCATGAATGCCTCGCCACCGAGACCGTTTTGAATGCCTACGAGGACAGGTGTTCCGACAGCTCCAAATGTGACGGCCATGCTCTGGATCATCATGCCGAGCATCACCGAAGTCGCTGCGGGAAATCCGAGTGCAACCAGGAGTGGAGCCGCCACGGCAGCCGGAGTGCCGAAGCCCGCTGCACCTTCGATGAAAGATCCAAAGAGCCAAGCTACAATCACGATCTGGACTCGCCGGTCATCACTCACGCCATGGAAGGAGCGTTTGATAGCGGCCACTCCCCCGGAGCGCTCAAGTGTGTGTAGCAGCAGGATTGCACCGAAGATGATGAACAGCAGATCAAAGCTGATGAAGAGCCCTTCGATCGAGGCCGCTGCCACCCGAGACGGGGTCATCTGCCACGCTATGAATCCTACGCCGACGGCAGCAATGTAGGCGGCAGGCATGGCGTGTTTCGCAGCGATACGGAAGCCGATCAACAGCGCCCCCCCGAGTGCGATTGGGAAGAGAGCAAGTGCGGCTTGTATACCCAAGTTCATGAGTTCCCCAGTGTTCGTTTTGCGACGCCGACCTGTGCCCGATGCTCAGACCGGATATGTCCGTATTCTAGAACGGTACAGCTAACGCACTGCAGAGGAACTTCATTAGTGGTGTGCCGATCTTGAATACTCTTGCAAGCTCCTGTGGAAGTGCTGCATCGGTCAAGAAAGACTGCGAAACATCTTTTGCCGCGATGTAATCCTTCCACTTCAGTTCCTCGATCAATTCGTGACTTGGCTCAAAACCCTTGGGTGGACGTTTCAGGCGATCCCCTGATAGCCTGAATGCATCTGTGAATGTTTTGTTTTGCGCTGCCTTCTGCCATGAGCGGGGGTCTGCAACGATATGCTCCCGGATCGCACGGAGTGACGCTGGATCGGGATGCCATACACCGAGTGCCACGAAAATAGACCCTGGCTCTATGTGCAGATAATATCCGGGGGCATGGACATCCTTTGATGCATCGTGTCTGAACTGGATGCCCGTCCAGGTCTTGTAAGGGCTCTTGTCTCTAGAGAAACGTACATCCCGATAGATCCGAAATAGAGACCGGGGTGTAGCCATGAAATGCGGGCTAATGTTCTTGAGCTCTAGTGCAAAGGCTTCGATGAAGCGAAGGGCGGGATCCTTCACCAGATCTTCGTACCTCGTCTTATTTTCTGAAAACCATTCACGATTATTGTGCTCAGCCAGTTCTGCCATAAAAGAGACCGTGTCCAGCGTGAAATATCTATCGGCCACGATCCTCACCCTCCACTCGGTTGATTTTCTTCTGAGAAAGGGAAGGGGCTTACCGCTGCAGACAAGTATGCTCGCGTGACACAGCACTTCACGGCATCTTTCCCGCGTACCCTCACGGAGATGCAGTCATGAAGCGAGCACTGGTTACACTGACTACGATTTCAGCGCTGGTCATCCCTCTCGGTGCCCAGGAGCCAGTAGATCTGGCGATGATCGAGCGGATTAAGGCTGAAGGCCTAGAACGATCAGAGGTAATGGAGCATTTCAACTATCTGACAAATGTAATTGGGCCTCGGCTTTCGGCGACGCCGGCGTACAAACGAGCAGCAGACTGGGGCGTAATGAAATTTGAGGAGTGGGGGCTCGAGAATGCTCATTTAGAGTCATGGGACTTCGGTCGTGGTTGGACACTTGAAGGGCTGACGCTTGAAATGAGGAGTCCACGATACTTCCCGCTTTTCGGTTACCCTGAAGCTTGGACGCCCAGTACCGATGGGATTGTGGAGGGGCCTCCCGTGTATATCGGGGATTGGACAACAGATGATTTACGCACTCGCGGGTCAGAGCTACGTGGTAAAGCCGTGCTTATCGCACAACCACAGGAAGGATTCATAGAGGAAGATAGGCTTCAGCCCGCTGACTATGAGGAACAGGTCCGGATTGGTGCCCCTCGGTTCCTACCAACTCAGACTCCAGCGGACAGAGGAACGCTCGCACAGCTTCTCCACGATACCGGCGTTGGTGCCGTACTCCGACCCAACCAGGGACAACATGGGACAATTTTTGTGCTAGGTCGGGACAACCCAGACACCGCTTCTCCAACCGTGATCCTAGCTTCTGAACACTACAATATGATTGTTCGCATGATTCAGGCTGGAGAACCAGTTACCCTGAGGATTGCGATCGAAGGCCAATTCCACGAGGACGACACTAGGGGCTATAACGTTCTTGCTGAGATTCAAGGTGCTGATCCGGAGATCGGAGACGAAGTTGTTATGGTCGGAGCGCACTTGGATTCTTGGCACTCCGCTACGGGTGCTTCGGATAATGCCGACGCAGTGGCTTCGGTTATGGAAGCGATGCGCATTTTGGAGGACCTAGGGGTAGAGCCACGGCGAACGATACGTGTCGGACTTTGGGGTTCTGAGGAGCAGGGTCTGCACGGCTCTAGGGAGTATGTCGCTAGGCATCTGGGCGAAGACAACCCTGATAACCGTCAGAACCTCTCGGTCTATTTCAACCACGACCCTGGGACAGGTGCGATCTATGGTTGGTACATGGAGCAGAACGCGGCAGCTAAAGCGCTTTTTGATGCCTGGCTTGAACCTTTGAATGATATCGGAGCACGTAAGAACCTGATGGACAATATCGGAAGTACGGATCATCTGTCATTTACACGAGCGGGCCTTCCGGGCTTCAACTCACTCCAGGATTATCGGGACTACGATGCAAGAACGCACCACACAAATACGGATTTCTACGAGAGACTGAGTGAGGAGGATTTAGCTCAGGCTGCAGTGGTGTTAGCAACGTTTTTATACCATGCTGCGATGCGTGACGAAAAAGTGCCAAGGGCTCCGATCAGCTGATCCAGAGCGCATTAGGGATAAAGCCGCTCACTTTCCCATCCGTCCGAAGATCGCTTGAAAAGTATCCGGTCATGAAGTCGGTCTGCCCGTCCTTGCCAGAACTCAATTTGATCTGGCTCGAGGCGGTAGCCACCCCAAAACATAGGTAGTGGAACATTATCACCAGAGAACTTCTCACGATAAGTCCGAACTCGGGTTTCCAGTTCTGCTCGGTCAGAAAGATTCTTGCTCTGCTTCGAAGCCCACGCTCCTAACTGGCTTGCCCGCGAGCGCGTTACAAAATAATCCCTGCTTTCGTCCTCTGAGACTCTTTCGACTTTGCCTGATATACGGACTTGCCTTTGTAAGATTGGCCAGTGAAAGCAGAGGGCAGCATGCGGATTTCGGTCTATTTCAGAAGCTTTTTGACTTCCATAATTGGTATAAAATGTAAACCCGTGTAGGTCGACATCCTTTAAGAGGACCATCCTGACTGAAGGCCTCCCATCTGGGGTGGCTGTCGCAAGTGACATTGCCTCTGGAAGTAGGATCCCCGACTTCTTGGCGGCTTCAAACCAGACCCGGAATAGGTTGATAGGATCCGTGTCTTCAGTAGCGTTGGGAAGCCCACCAGTAACCCCTCTTCCGAGGGTAAGGAGGGTCTTTATGGAAGAGATAAATGACATGAATAAAAGGTGTTCAGTCATGAATAATGCCACAAGGAGTGGTTGACTGACACCAATGTTTGCCTACCTTTTTGCGATGACATTATACCCCCCCCATGGGGGATGGGATAAATGCTTAGATCGCACTTATGGTATAAGGCGGGCTTGGATGGTGGATGAGCGAAAAACGGACATCTTACAGCGACTGAAGAGCGTAGAGGGTCATGTTCGTGGTATTGAACGCATGGTTGAGGAGGAAGCGTACTGTATTGATGTGGTCAATCAAATCTTGGCGATTCAAAGGGCTCTTAAAAAGGTGAGCAGTCGAATGCTCGATCAGCATCTGCACCACTGTGTGACCAACGCAATTCAAGGAACGGGCAACTCACAAAAGGAACAGATCCTCGGAGAACTCATTCAGGTTTTCGAGGCGAGTAGCAAAGCTTGAGGAGAAAATGTTGATGAAGAATCGAACGGTTCAGGTACCTAACATCAGCTGCGGGCATTGTGTGGCAGCTATTGAGAGGGAGGTTTCCGAGATCGAAGGCGTGTTATCGGTTGAAGGCAGGCATGACACCAAGGACGTTACGGTTTCGTGGAATTCTGAGAAAACGAGTTGGCAAGAGATCGAGGGATTAATGAGGCATATCAACTACCCACCAGCCGGTTAACCTTAGGTTCAACAAGACATTAATACATGAGACTGGTATGAAGGTGGACTCCTCCAGTACTCGACAACTCACGCTCCCGATTACTGGGATGACGTGCGCGAACTGCGCAGCCACGGTTGAGCGGGCATTGTGTCGGACTGAGGGGGTTGCTGGTGCCTCGGTGAACTACGCAACTGAGCGTGCCATAGTGGAATTGTCAGAAGGGGGGGCAACTCTTGAGGATTTGAGCATTGCAGTCGAGCGGGTGGGATATGGGGTTTTGCAGGCGGATCCGGATGAACTCCATGACGTTGAAGCGGCGGCTCGGCAAAGGGAGCTAGAAAACCAAACCAGAAAATTCTGGGTAGGGGTAGGGTTCGCAGGTCCACTCTTCATACTCAGTATGGCTCGAGACTTTGGGGTTTTGGGTTCCTGGGCTTCTGCACATTGGGTGTACTGGTTGATGTTCGTTCTTGCGAGTCCGGTTCAGGTATACGTTGGCTGGGATTACTACGTGGGCGGCTGGAAGGCCCTTCGGGCCGGATCAGCGAATATGGATGTGCTCGTCGCCTTAGGATCTACAGTCGCCTACGTGTATTCGGTGGTCGTTGTTGTAATGCTCACCGCTGGAAGCACTTTGGCAGGTGAGCATGTTTACTTCGAAACCGCAGCACTCATCATCACTTTGATCAAACTCGGCAAGCTTTTGGAAGTCCGAGCTAAGGGAGAGACGAGTGAGGCAATAAGGGAACTCATAGGACTTCAGCCAGATACAGCTCGGGTGGTTCGGCAGGGTGTTGAGTATGACATACCTATCTCAGACGTCGTCGTCGGGGATGTATTGCTTGTACGTCCCGGCGAGCGCATACCGGTAGATGGAGAGGTTGTCGACGGCCTGTCTTCCATTGATGAGAGCATGCTGACAGGAGAGAGCATGCCGGTTGAGAAGGGCCCGGGCGATGTCGTTGTAGGTGCAACCATCAATAAATCCGGGGCCTTTCACTTCAGAGCTACAAGAGTTGGGGCTGATACTGCGCTTGCTCAGGTCATTCGACTCGTGCAGGAAGTTCAAGGGAGCAAGGCTCCGATCCAACGGTTAGCAGACCGGGTTGCCGGTGTTTTTGTACCAATAGTAATCGTTGTCGCAGTCCTGACCTTTGTTGTTTGGTGGGCTGTGGTTGGCGCCGATTTCTCTGTAGCTCTTGTGCGTTTGGTAGCAGTGCTTGTGATTGCCTGTCCCTGTGCTCTTGGTTTAGCTACCCCAACGGCAGTGATGGTTGGAACTGGTAGGGGGGCCCGTCTGGGAATCCTGTTTCGGAGTTCAGAGGCACTCCAACGCGCTAGACAGCTTGGAACAGTTGTATTTGACAAAACGGGAACATTAACCCGGGGCGAACCAGAGATCCGAACTGTCATAACTCTGGATAGTGATGAAGCGGAACTCCTGCGTTTTGCCGGATCTGCGGAATTGATGAGTGAACATCCCTTAGGTGAGGCCGTGCTCCGTGAGGCCCGAAGAAGGTCTTTGAACCTGACCAAACCCGACTCGTTTAGAGCAATTCCCGGTCAAGGTGTGCAGGCGATGGTAGGGGGTGCAGAAGTCTTAGTTGGAAACCAAGTTCTTATGGAAAACCGAGATATTGACCTCGCGGCGCTTGAATCAGCGATGGAGAGTATCGTGGCTGGAGCGGATACCCCTTTATGGGTTGTGATCGACGGTGAAGTAAAAGGAATTCTGGGGGCTGCGGACATACTCAAGGAAGGATCAGCAGATGCGGTTCGGGATCTTAGGAACCGAGGGTTAAATGTGATTATGCTAACTGGTGACCAAAACGCCACTGCCGAAGTAATCGCCTCAAGCATTGGGATCCATGAGGTCAGGGCAGAAGTTCTTCCTCATCAGAAGCGTGATGTCGTTGGGGAACTCCAGGTAGACCATGTTGTTGCGATGGTTGGTGATGGGATCAACGATGCTCCGGCCTTGGCTCAGGCAGATATCGGGATCGCTATTGGCACTGGTACGGACGTGGCGATTGAAGCTGCAGACGTGACGTTGATGGGAGGAGATCCAAGATCCGTGGTTACTGCGCTCGCATTGAGTCGGGCAACCATGCGCACGATCGAGCAGAATCTATTCTGGGCTTTTTTCTATAATGTGGTGCTGATTCCGGTAGCAGCTGGTGCCCTCTACTCAGTAACTTTCTTGCCCATGATGTTGAGATCGCTACATCCAATTCTCGCTGCCCTGGCCATGGCACTCAGTTCGGTGACTGTGGTTGGGAACAGCCTTAGACTGCGCCGGGCGGATCTCCGATGACACTTGGGGGATCAATTCCAGATATTCTTGCAGTCATTGAGAGTGCAAAGGCTCGGAATGGTCGGGAAACACTCCAGAACTATGTTGCTAAGATGTTACCGGAGGCTGACAAGCGAGATAGAGAGGAGGCGGTTGAGGTCGCACTCGAGGTTATTGAATCAGTACCGGTATTTCTAGCGAGTGCTCGGCAACAAGCTGAGGATCGGGGGCTATCGTCGGTCGTGAACCCTCTGCTTGATTGTGCTGAACGCTATTATCTACAGCCCTTCGATCTGATTCCAGAGATGACGCAGGGACTCCCGGGTCTTCTAGATGATTCTTACCTCGTTATCCGAATCTTACAAAACCTAGAAGATGGGCTGGAGCCCTTCCTAGACTGGGACCTGGACTATCCTGTGCGCTTCTTGGAGAGGCTCATAGGCAGATCGATCACGGATCGACTGGACCTGATCGCCTTTCAGGCGATGGAAGAACTGTCTCTTGACCGTGAAGAGCTTTGGCAAATGATCTCACACCCGGCGTGATATCCGAATAAGCGAAACGGTCGCTGCTGCTAGCCGAAGCAAGCGGCGGCGACCGTTTCGTTTATGCCCCTCAGATAAGAAGCTTAGATCCAGCCTTTCTTACGGAAGCTCTTGATGGCTTCAGCCCAGCGGTCCATTTCATTTGGAAGACCAAATGAAAGCCGGTTGTAGTCGAGCATTGGCGGGAAATCACGACCCACCAACAACCCTTCATCGGCCATCCGGTTTCTGTATTCCCCAAGGTCACCATTAATTCGGTGCATGATGAAGTTGGTATTTGTCGGAAGGTAGTCGAGTCCTAACCCATCTAAAGTTTGGTGTACGATCTTTTTGGACTCCGCATTCATTGTGACTGCACGCCCGACCAAGCCTTTATCCTTGAGCGATGCTATACCCGCTGCCCCTGCGACAACGCTCGGGCTGTTTTGGACTGTGTGCTCATTCAGTCGCCTGGCGGTTGTCGGATGGGACACTGCATAACCCAAACGAAGTCCGGCCATCGCAAAGATCTTAGAGAATGTCCGGATCACGATGACGTTCGGCTTCTCTTCTATCCACTTCATTGCCGGCCAGAAAGAGTCATCCGAAGCATATTCTAGATACGCCTCATCCATCAGGAAGGTCGTCGTTTCAGGAGCTTCAGCGATCCATGCATCGATATCACGCGACGATGTGATTGTTCCCGTCGGGTTATTTGGATTACAAAAGTACACGACTGATGGACGGCGCATCGCAGATTCGCGCATGCGACCGATATCATGCTGTAAATCCTTGGTTAGCGGAATCGTTTCAACCTCGAAGGGCATGGTGTCCTGATAGTCTGAGATATCCTCAAACGTCGGCTGCGCTATGATCAACGGTGTGTTTGGTCCCTGGAACGCCTGCACTGCAATCTGAAGGATCTCAGTTGAGCCAAAGCCGAGCGTCAAGTTATCAACGTTAACGTCGAGGTACCTGGACAATTCTTCCATGAGTGGCCCTCGATAACCATTAGGATATCGGTTGGCATCGACCAGAGATTCAATAACTGCCTCACGCGCGTCCGGTGATAGCCCCAGAGGGTTCTCATTTGAGCTGAGCCTGACCGTTCCATCAGCAAGCGTCTTACCAGTCCGCCAGCCCGGCGTGCGGTCGAGCATTGCTGCAAGGGTGCCACCACCCCCGCTGACGCCCGCGATACTCGCGGCCAGCCCAGTAGTTACGAAACCTCTGCGATCCATATTTCCTCCTGAGTGAGCGTAGGCTGATGCAATCTTATTACGACCGCGTTGGATTGAAAGGGTTCAGATGTTTTTAACATGATTTTCAATCCTACATACAGCTGAGATTCCCTACACGTTGAACCTTACATGCATGATGTCGCCATCAGAGACAAGGTAGTTCTTGCCTTCCACCTGGAGTTTCCCGGCGTCTTTTACTGCTGCCTCGGAACCATAATCCATAAACACTTCGTAGGGTGTCACTTCTGCTCGAATGAATCCACGTTCCAAGTCAGAATGAATCTTTCCAGCTGCTCGGTGTGCATTTGTACCACGACGGATCGTCCATGCCCGAACCTCATCCTCCCCTACCGTGAAGAAGGAAATAAGATCAAGTAGTTCGTAGGCCGATCTAATAAATCTTGATAATGCTGATTCCTTGAGGCCTAGATCAGCAAGAAACTCTTCTTGGTCTCCTGGCTCCATGCCGGCGATATCAGCCTCTATGCTGGCACACAGGGTAAGGCCTGCGGCGCCGAATTCCCTAATTCGAGCATCCAACCGTCCGGTAAGAGGATCAGACGCGTGCTCTTCATCACGGTTCACCACGACAAGTAAAGGGCGATCGGAGAGGATTCCGTATCCCTTAATGAGCGACCGGTCTAGATCTGCATCAGGGATAAGGCGGAGTGGGCGTTCTGCTTCAAGATTGGCTTGGGCGAGTTCGAATGTGGCGATCTCATGCGCGTCCGCTTGTTCCTTACGAGCTCTGTCGAGACGCTTTTCAATAATTTCGAGATCTGCAAAGACGCATTCTGTATGGAAAGATTCCAAGTCCAGGAGTGGATCTGGTGTTCCTTCCAGTGCCGGATTGTCGAAGTCCTGCAGTACTAGGCAGAGAGCTTCTTGATCGCGGATTTGTTGGAGTCCGCGAGGGGATAATCCTTTTTTATGTGATCCGTGTTCACCAGGAACGTCGCAGAATGATATTTCTGCATAGGTTCTCTTTTTTGGTAAAAATATCTTCGTAAGAGCGTCGATTCGTTTGTCTGGCACACGAACGGTACCTAGACGAACGTCACCACCGTATCCGACCGGAACGTCTAAGCCGGTCATTGTATTGAACACGGTCGTCTTTCCTGACCCGGCAAAGCCGACTAATCCGATTTTCATTCTGGGCCCATTGTGCTTGAAGTGATCTCGGGCTGTGAGGACTGATTAACCTAGCGGCGAAATTCTAATCAAAAGGCCCCGACGGAAGCAGTCCGTCGGGGCCTTTTCTACTAACCGTGCCGTATATACAGCTAACGTGACTCAGTCACTCAATGCTGTAGTAGAAAGCGTGAGAGATTCTCCTTCGCTGCGTGCGATGACCGCAGAGCATGTCAGATCTCCTGTCACGTTCACTGAAGTCCGGATCATGTCGAGAATCCGGTCGACTCCAAGAATAAGCGCGATACCAGCTTGCACATGCTCTCCCATTCCTACTGAATTCAGCACGATGATGAGTGTGATAATACCTGCAGACGGCACACCGGCTGCTCCTACGGAAGCGAGTGTGGCAGTTAGCACAATGATCATCTGCTCCGCTAGTCCCAAATCAATTCCATATATCTGAGCGATGAACAACACGGCTACAGCTTGGTAGAGTGCAGTTCCGTCCATGTTGATCGTTGCGCCGAGCGGCAGGACGAAACTAGCCACTTCCTTGGAGACGCCGACTTTTTTCTCTGCGGTTTCAATTGTCAGCGGAAGTGTGGCATTTGATGATGAAGTCGAGAAAGCAAGCAAGGGTGCCGCGGCGATCTTTGGATAGAACTTCAATGGGTTCAACCCAGCGAGAAACCGGACAATCAGCCCGTACGTCCCCAGTGCGTGTAGGCCAAGGCCTGCTGCGACAACAATTGTGTAAGTCAGTAGACTTTGCAGGAGATCAAAGCCGAAGTTTGCTACGACTGACCCTATCAGGACGAAGACTGCGTATGGGGCAAGCTCCATGATCCAGTTAATTAGGACCATAGAGGTGTCATTAACCCCATGGAAAAAAGTGAGCACAGAATCCTTTCGCTCAGGTACGATCACCGTTAGAGCCGCCCCAAAGCAGATTGTGAAAAAAATGAGGGGGAGAAGGTCCATGTCTGCGGCTGCACGAACCGGGTTTCTCGGAATCACGCGGAGTAGGGTGTCCTTCCAACCTGGAGCGTTCTCCGCGATATCCATTCGACTTGCTGCGTCTCCACCGTAGCGCTCTGTCAGCTCGATCCGTGTCTCCTCGGAAACACCCGCACCAGGTTGTATGACATTGGCTAGCCCGAGCCCGATTGTTACCGCTACCGCTGTGGTGATCATGTAATATGCCAGCGTTTTTCCGCCAATTCGCCCGAGTTTTCTAAGATCACCAAGTGAGGCAGTTCCTACGAGCAGGCTAGCGACAACGAGGGGAATCACGATCATCGTGATGAGATTGATGAACGCGGTTCCGAGTATCTCCATGTTACCCAGGAAGTCCTGTAACCATGTTATGCCGCCGATGTTCGCGACTGCACCGACAACCGCACCTCCTATGAGGCCGATCAAGATTTTTGTGTAAAGCTGCATGGATTTCCTTATTGCGATGGGTTTTCAGAGCGAAGCTGATAATGGAATATCACTACCTTCTAATACTTGGCCCGACAAAGGCCAGAATAGAGGTAATTTATGCCTTGGGGCAACTGGTCTTTTTGATATGTGAGCTGGTTCGATCTTTTAAGTACCGACGCGTACCTCCGCCCGTGTGATGACGTCACCTTCAACGACTAAGTCGACTATGTCTTCCATCCCATCGACGACAACACCGAAGATCGTGTAGTCGTGGTTGAGTCGAACATTGTGGGCAAGATTGATAAAGATCTGTGCATCACCAGTGTCGTGCCCACGTGTAGATAGTCCTACCGTGCCACGCCAGTGGGGTAACAGATCAACTTCGTCCCTCGTGTAGAGGCCATCACCGGAGTACTCGTTTGCGCCCGGACTGCCACCTTGGATTACAAAGCCCGGCTCCCACCTGTGAAATGTGAGGCCATCAAAGTAGCCCTCATTCGCTAGTCGTACGAAGCGTTGGGCGTTAGTAAGTGCAACATCAGGGAGGGCACGGATTACGATCTCACCACCCCTTTCCATATGGAGGATCACCTCAGAGTGTCGGAGTTCGTATAGTTCAGCCGGGTTCGGTAGGTCGCCTCTTGGAAGGAGTTCTGGGCTGGACTGTCTCGATTGGCCAGACCAACGCTCTAGTATGCTCGCGATGTCCGTGGCGACTTGAGGGTCGAAGTCCCGAAGGAAGGGTTCGAGTCGGCTTGTCATTGTAGCATTTCCGAACTCATTAACACGCTCCAGTAAGGCTCGACGGGCGTCACGCGATGTTTCGCGTTGACTAGCTGAGATCCGCTCAAACGCCAAAAGAGTTGCCGAAGCTGCCTGAAGCCCTAGCGGGGAATTTTCAAGGAGGCGCGCGGCTGTCATTAGAAGTTGTGGGTCATCTGTAGAGAGTTGACTGACCAACAGCTCATCAATTGACTCCGAATCTCGAGCAGCGAGGAGTTGGATGGCCGCTGTACGCACATTCGGAATTGGATCCCGGGAGAGTACCCGCAGTACATCACTTTGTCCGAGGAGGGCAGCAGTAGTGGCTGCGTAGCTTCGGACGAATGCATTCTCATGTTCCAAAAATTGTGGGAGAGCAGCTTCGGCGAGTTCTGGTGCGATGCGAGCGAGGGAGACAAGCGCCCGGGCAGGGGCCAGCCACTCCGTAGAATTTGTTACGCCAATTTCCGATACGGCATCCATTAGGATTTGCTGTTGAGCTGAAATATCCGGACACGGTTCTCCTAGTGCCTCAAGCGCCAGTGCTCTGATGGGTCGGATGTCTGTTTCCTCTAGAGCCGTATTCAACCACTGGCATTTGAGGATATTGCTGGGATGATTTGCTAGTTGTCCGATCGCTTCAACACTCACGCGCAATGATTGATCTCCGATGGCCCGTCGCGTGAACTCAGTGCGTAGTGCAGGGGGCATAAGGTCTAGGGATGCAGCCGCAATTATCCTCGCATCTGGATCTGGATCCCTAAGACTTGCGTCAACATAGCGTCCTGTTATGGCTTCAGCGTGCCGTAGCGTTAGCAGCGCTAGTGCTCTTACTCGCGCTGCGGTCTGTTCGTCCGCAGATCGGTAGCGCAGCATACTGACCAACTGACCCTTTGCTCGGTCACCGAGTAGTTCACCTCCAGATCTTCTCGCTAATGCTTCAAGTCCAAGAGCCAGCCCTTCAGCTAGCTTTGGTGGAATCTGCACGGGATCGAGATTGCCAAGACTAAGCAATAGTTCTAGCGCCGAGCCTTGATCTTCATCACCCAGGCGTAGCCGGCCCAGCGCGCGCGCGAACGCACCCAAAACTCTTTCGTCATGTTCTGATCCTATCCTGGCCAAAAATATTTGTAGGACTGGTGCTCCGTCACTACCGTGTACGGCTTGTGCGAGAGCATTTACGGCTTCCACCCGGACCGCGGCTTGCGAATCCTCTATATGATGCGCGAGGTCATTGATTAGTGCCGGGTTTTCCAGGCGCCCCAGGGCCCGTACAGCTGATCTTCGCAGAAATACATCTCTGTAGCTGGTGGCCTTTATTAAGAATTCGAGGTCAGGGCCATTAGTTGGTCGATTGATTTCAGCTGCTATGATCTTCAGGTATCCCTCTGCGGCACGGTCTTTTCGCCCAGTATCGGGGGCTGAACAAGCCATACACAGGATGAGTACTGAGGTCGTTGCCTTCAAAGAGGTACGTCCAGTCAGGGTCATGATCGTTCCGTATTCAAGATCTGGTCAACATAAGAATCGGCGGGCCCTTTGAGGATTTCGTGTAACATATGGAATAACTCAGTAGCATCCTCACTATTCCACTTTTCAGGTAAGAGAGATCGAGGCAAGTAAGGGTCTATAAGCGGGAATGCCCGATACTCATGAATGAGGTCAAAGCGTACCGCGAAGCATTCCTCGTGTGTCACATCACCTGTCGGGACACCGGCGCTGCACCTTTCCAGCTCCGATTGCCAGCGACCGGAAAAGGCTAAGTATTGCTGATTTACCGTTGCAAGATCCCAACACTTTGCTACGAGTTCCTGGACATCTTGCTTGTTAACACGGCGAGCTTGAAAGCACTCGAGATGGCGCTCAATTTTCAATTGTTTCGCAACCCTTTGCACCTTTTCTTCTACATCATGAGGCGAGATCCACAGCCCGTTTCCCAGTGAACCGAAGCCAAGCCATGCAAGACGATCCCGGAGCCGGTCTCGCAAGTGGCGAACGTCCTCCGGAATCGAATAGGCGATCAGGAACCAGGAGCCATCCCACGGATTGTCCCATGAGGGATGGAAGATGCGATCCTCGCCATCCTCCAGAAGTTGCCGGCCCTTTGGGGCGAGATCGTAAAAGGAGTGCTTCCCTGTGCGGTGGGCCTTGAGCCACCCTTTTCGAGCCATCCGAGAAAGAACAGTACGCACTGCTCCTTCCGAGAGGTCGAAAGGTTGCAGGAGTGCGATAAGGCTCCCGACCCATATCGGTTCCTTTCGGTGCAGCAGGTATTCACCGTAGAGCGTAAAGATTAAATCCTGTGGGCGTGCTGGCATCACGTACGCTAATGGTGATAGCGGGGGTGAGCTAGAGATTTAGGAACCGGGTTAGCAGAAAGTCAGATAGCTGGCCGGTCTGTTGAAAGGCTAGTTCAGCGTGTCTGCCTTCGGACTTGTGAACTGTTTGAGGATCCACGAGCTGACGAGTTCTAAGGCGCTCTGATTAAAGGTTTCCTCAATCTGCTGATACTCCGATGGGGCACCTGATTCAGCTTGCTGAAATAGGTGGTTCAGACCTGGTAGAACTCGAACTGTCGCGGCTTCGTTATTCCCACGCTCGAAGGCTGCGTCGATTTCCGGAACGTTGAGGTCGTGTGGTACTTGAAGGTCCTTCTCACCGAAGATCGCGAGCACGGGAACAGAAACCTGTTCGAGGACGGGTCGTGGATCATAGTGTAAAAAGAACCGGAACCACGGAGAGTTGAACTGATTAACCGTTGTGTTAATTGCTACATCATTAATTTGGGACTCTGGAATTAATTCCATAATAGCTTGTGGGAGAAGCGCAATCTCCTCGCGCATTGCTGAGCGCATTAGTGGGCCGGCTTTTTCTGGATCAGGCTCTTCCTTCGCAATGTCTGCGAGCATGCTTTGAAGACGAGCATTCATTTCTACGGCTGCTTCAGGCGCGCCAGCAGCTCGGTTAATGAGTTGTCCTTGAGCAACAAGAATATCGATACCTGGTATGCCAGGTCCGGCCAACATGACTATGTACGCGACTCTTTCAGACCGAGTTGCGGCGAGAGGGGCGATGAGGCCGCCCTCTGAGTGACCGACGATACCTACTCGATTTGTCGCGATACGGTCCTGGTCCTCAAGGTATTCGACTCCTGCTAGAGCATCTGTGGTAAAGTCCTCTGAGGTGGCGGTCCCGAATTCCCCACCAGACGAGCCCACCCCGCGGTCATCGAAGCGGAGAACCGCGATTCCTTTGCGGCTCAAGTGGTCCGCTAGAACCCAGAACGGTTTGTGCCCCATCAGTGATTCATCGCGGTCTTGGGGTCCTGATCCGCTGACCAGCACAGCCCCAGGAAATGGCCCAAGACCATCTGGAATAGTAAGGGTTCCAGCTAAATCAATCCCTGCTTCAGTATTCCTGAACGTCACTTCCTCGGAGCTGTAAGGATAAGGAGGCCTGGGCTCTTGTGGCCGCTCTGATGGTGGGAGGGCATCCCCCTTTACGAGTGAGAGCGGTAGTGAGGCTGGGCCTTGACTCCAAGTCCCAGAAATCTGGTCTCCTTCGTCTGACAGAGTCCCTGTATATGTGCCTTGGACGGCTTGGATACTAAAAGTTACGCTACTTCCTTCGATGCTTACACTAGTTAGCGGGATACCAACTGCACCCTGGTCTGGGCTGTCCATTGTCCCGGTGAATGCCCCGCCAGCGTCCTGGCTGATATTGAAAACAATGGTCAGGGAAGCTCCGCCTCCGACTTCAAGCCCTCCACGCCAACTGCCAACTAACCTCTCGTTTTCCTGTGCGACTAACCCGGGTCCCGAACAGACGAGCAGCAGAATGAAGCCCAATAGAATTCTATCTGGTCGCACCATATGACTCCCTTGCCTTTCAGGTTGCAAACGATACTCCCTCAGATAACTACTACTACGAGAGATAGCGTGCCTTTCTTCAAAAGCATGGTCCTGAACGCGGAATTTTAACTAAAAGGCTTCCAGTTTGTGGAAGACCTCAGTTCCATTCTTGAGCCAAGTTTCGCGGAACGGATAAGCGGAGACCTCACCCGGAAAGTGCTTAGCGATCATGGGGTGCGGAAAGAGTGTCATCTCACCCTGTTCATTTTCATGAACTGTGTATTCACCACTGATTTGAAGTGTTGTTCGAAGGCGCTCAGATCCGTTCATCATGTAACCCTGAAGTAAAAGCGTGGTGGTCTCCCAAGTGCCTCGGGTTACGCTCATGTCAACAACTGGATCTTCTCCTCCGAAGACCCGCACACGCATGCGGCCTTCTCTCTCGATGAACTGCGCCTTGATGTCTTCTTCATGATAGGGGAAGTGAAAGCGCTCAGACTTGATGCGTCGGGCCTCCTCTGAACTTGTGGCAGCAAGGAAGGGAAAGAATCCTGCCTTTGCGTGCGGACCCAATTGAGCCACAGTCGGTGGAACGATTACCGAGAACATGACCTCAGTGTAAGGGCCCACAACACTATCATCGAAGAGGAACGCTGTGACAGAAAGCACACTCCGTTGATGGCGCACCTCGATAGGCTCAAGATGTTGGGGCAAGAGTGCGCGGGCGTCTGCTGTCGCCATCTCAAAGAAGGCGCTGACCCCTGTATGGAAGTGATAGCTCCCTAAGGACATATGCCGAACCTCTGCAAGACGCGCACGATCGCGGCTGCACCCTCTTCAAGTTCCTCCGACGTGTGTGCTGCTGAGATCGACATTCGGAACCGTGATTTATGTTTGCCGACTGCGGGATAGATGACTGGGTTGATGTACACTCCTTCCCGGAATAGCTCCTCGCCCATTGCCAGTACGCGCGCATCGTCGCGGACCATAATGGGAATTACCTGTGAGGTGGAGTCACCGATCGGGACTTCGGCATCACCCAGCAATTTCTGCATATAAGCAACGTTTTTCCAGAGTTTCGTTCGGAGTTCCGGTTCGTTGCTCGCGATTTCTAGAGCCTTTCTTAGTCCAGCCACCACGACTGGGGAGAGAGCGCAAGAGAAGAACCGTGATCGTGAGAACCCGCGGAGATAGTTAATGAGCTTGAGAGAGCCCGCGGTGTAGCCGCCTTGTCCGCCAAGACTCTTAGAGAAGGTGCCGAGGTGGATGTCCACCTCATCATCTAACCCTATGTCTTCGACTACTCCCTTTCCGGTAGCACCATATACGAAGGCTGAGTGTGCTTCGTCGATCATGATCCGAGCCCCGCGGGCACGGCACACTGCGACTATATCAGCTAGCGCTGTGACGTCACCATCCATGGAGTACACGCCCTCAACGATTACCAGTTTCTTTCCGTCGAAGCCTTTCAATTTACGATCGAGGTCGTCCGCCCGATTGTGTCTGAAGAACCGGGACTTGGCTTTCGATAGAATCATGCCGTCGACGATGCTGGCGTGGGCGTATTGATCGGCTACGATCAAGTCACCCGAACGCATCAATCCTGCGATCGTCCCGACATTAGCGCTGTAACCCGTGGGGAAGATAAGCGCAGCTTCTTTGCCCTTAAACGCAGCTACTTCTGCGGAGAACTGCTCATGCAGGTGTGTTGTACCACTCAAGATCGGTGATCCCGAGGACCCGCCTCCGTAGATGTCAGCCGCTTCCTTGATTGCTTCCTTAACCTCCGGCCTATATGAGAGCCCCAGATAGTTGTACGAGGCAAAATTGACGAGTCCCCGTCGTATCTCACCTGTTTTTGTGTCCTCAACGTCGACTCGAGTTGATGGGGCTGAGCGGAGTGGCAGCTCGTAGAGGTAGTAACCTGCGGGATGAACCTGCCCCCACCAGTCATCGAATGGCTCTAGCAGAGCGAACGCATCAGTTCCAGCCCCGAAATAGAAGTTCGTGTAGTCGTACTCCATCGCAGCCGGGATAGTTGGCAGACTATCTGGGTCGACTGAAATTCTATTTGTTGCCGGCTCAGATCTTACGCCAGCTCCAACCTCGGGGACTCCATCTTTTGGTTTGGTCATAATTTTCTTAGCAGGTTGCCTTCTATCGGAGGTAAAATCCTGTGGGTCAGCTTCGTTCACCTTCTATCCCAATCTCCGCAAATAACCCCAGGGTATCAAGGAGATTAATACTCTTTTGCTCTCGGGAATCAGTTCTTCGAATCATTGATATGATCCCCAAGTAGTTACGGCTTTAGTACGACGCGACCAACTAAGTTTCCTTCAGCAAGATCGTAAAGAGTTTCTTGTGCTTGGTCGAGCGCGCGAGTCCTAATCGGGATAGGATCTATACGGCCCGCTCTAGCCAGTTCCATCAGCTCACCCATCTCACTGAGGCTGCCCAAATCAGATCCGCGTATCGTTACGTCCTTAAGTGGCAGGAGTGGGAGTGATACTTGGAGGGCTCCACCGAAGAGACCCACAATGATGAGGATGCCACTCTTTGCGAGACTTCTCATGCCGAGATTTGCGGATGCCTCGGATCCAACACAGTCAACAACTGCACAAGCTCCTCCACCACTGATTTTCTTGATGAGCTTGTGAGCACTCTTATCGTTCGCGTCGAGTGTGTGGCCTGCTCCTGCTTGTTCTGCAGCATCCCGAGCTTCTTTCCGGATGTCTGCTACGATGACTTCATAATCTGTTGTTGCTTTCACGATCATTAACGCTGAAAGGCCAACGCCTCCCGCTCCGATGATCACGATGTGAGATCCATGATGGCCGATGACTTTTTTCACTGCGCTATAAGCAGTGAGGCCTGAGCATGCATACGTGCATGCAAGTTCTGGTTTGAGATTACCAAAATCGAAGAGGTATTTTGGGTGGGGAACTAGCACGTGATCACTATACCCTCCATCTACAAAAGTCCCGAGAGCCCGAGGCCGAAGACAAAGATGTTCGGCTTCACGATCACAGATATTGCAGGCTCCACACCCGATCCACGGAAATACCACAAACCGCTTCCCGATCAGAGTATCGTGCACTTCGGGCCCAACTCGGACTACTTCAGCAGAAACCTCATGACCTAAGGTGAAGGGTAAGTGCCGCCCACTTCTAGCATCCAGTTTCCGTTCATTCCCGAGGTCGTACTCACCCTCCCAAAGGTGTAGGTCACTGTGACATGCACCGCATGCTAGGACACGGACTAAGACTTCCGTCCCTTCCGGAGAAGGCTCTGGATGTTCAATGGGCTCAAGATCTTTTCCGTACTCACGGAATTGGTAGCTCTTCATAGACTCCGATTATGTTCTGGACTGCACACCATACACGTCTTCGTTAGTTTGGTCACCCCATTTCTAGGGTCCGGTACGTACCTTAGTTGCCCAATGATAGAGGAACCCATGAGCCAATCAGACCAGAACTTTAAGAACCACGCTAAGATGGTCCCTGCCTACCATTATTGGATGACACCTATGCTCGTACTCCCTACTCTCTACTTGGGATATGGGGTCGTGGTCGATTTTTCTGTTGCTGGCCTAGCGGCCTTCATTTTCTCAGTAGGCGTTGTTTTTGCAGCTTTTTTCGCCCGTTGGTTTGCATTAGGCGTTCAGGATAGAGTTATTCGGCTCGAGGAGCAGTTGCGTATGGAGAAGCTTCTTCCTGAGGAACTCAAACAAAGGATTCCTGAGGTGACAACAGAGCAAATGATTGCGCTGCGTTTTGCCTCTGATGAGGAGCTCCCCGGGCTGGTGTTCAAAGCACTATCAGAAGGAATCTCCGACCGTAAGACACTCAAACAAGCTATCAAGAATTGGCGAGTGGACCATCAGCGTATCTAGGAAATACGATTAGGCTTAGCTTTTTCCGCCTGAACGATTTGGCCTGTTTGCAGGCCCCCTACAAGGTCGATGTAATACTCGGCTAAATCCCGGGACCAGATGCCTGGCATCGGAGCAAGCCCGATCTGTACGCGACTTTCCGCGACCCAACCCGGGCTCACCACATTAACCCGGTAACGGCCCTCCAAATCGATCGCAGCTCCCTTTACAAAGGCTTCGACTGCAGCGCCGACCATACTCACAGCGGTTGTTGCCGCAGCCGGCTTCTGGGACAATCCACCGCTTGTGAGCGTGAACGAGCCTCCCTCGGCTACCTGTCCGATCCCACATCGCACTAGGTTCACCTGGCCCATTAACTTGTTCTCAATGCTCTGCGTAAAATCGTTATCAGAAAGCTCTTCCAGGGGGCCGAACTGTGCCACACCTGCGACGCATACAACCGCATCCAGTTTTCCGACTTTATCATACAATGCTTTAAGCGAGGCTATGTCAGACAGGTCTACCGTCAACCCTTCGCCCGAGTGCGTCACCTCAATAACGTTTTGGCCGCGCTCAGAGAGAGCGTTCGCCACGGCCGAGCCGATAATGCCGGAGGAACCAATAACTAAGATCTTCATTCCAGCAAGCTTCTCTTGGGCCGAGGGCTCTGCAAGTAGGGAGAGCCTGAACTGATTCACCACCATCCAGTGCTACTCCACGGCTTCACCGGGTCATCTGATTCATGGGGACGGTTAATCTCAGATGGACTTGTCTCTGTAGGTTGCTCGCCTGTCCTCTGTGACCTTCCAGGTCATGGGAGTCACTCCGCTGATCTAGACCCTAGACATTTCTCTCTTGAAGCAACACTCACTCGGGTTGAACACGCTGGAGTTTGGCCCACAGACCTAATTGGCTATTCGATGGGGGGACGGGTTGCTCTCCACTTTGCGGCTGCTTACCCAACAAAGGTGCGCCGTTTAATTCTAGAATCAGCTTCTCCGGGACTTGCTACGGAAGCCGAGAGGTTAGGGCGGCAGGCGAATGATGAAGCGCTAGCATGTGAGATAGAATCCCACGGTGTCAGGGAGTTCATCAGACGATGGGAAAGTCTCCCGCTTTTTGAGAGTCAACTTCAGCTCCCTAATCCCGTACGTGCAAAGCGCCATGCTCAGCGACTCCGCAATACCGAGGCTGGTTTGGCTTCTGCACTTAGGGGCTTGGGGACTGGAGCACTGCCATCCCTTTGGGAAGCCCTGCCCAGCATCCAAACTCGGACACTTATTATTGCAGGAGAGCTTGATACCAAGTTTGTTGAGATCGGAGAACAAATGACTGCTGTGCTCCCAGAAGCTCAGTTGTGCATCGTTCCTGGTGCGGGACACACCGTGCATTTGGAACGGCCTCGACATTGGGTGAAAGTCGTCGCTGAATTCATGTACTCAACTTGAGTTACACCCCAGTTCCGACCCCATCTAGACCCCCATCACGATTTTGCTATTCCTATCATACTCAAATGAACCGTGCGCTTACGGGGACGAGTGTCGAAGTCGATGAGCACGATCTGTTGCCAAGTTCCCAGTGGGACAAGCCCGTCTACAATCGGAAGCGCTAGAGAAGGTCCCACGGTAGAGGCGCGCACATGACTATGGCCGTTATCGTCGTGCCATGTCTCCTCATGCTTATAGTAAGCATCATGCGGTGCGAGGCGCTCCATCGCGGTGCGAATGTCGTAATTGACTAGCCCGGGCTCGTATTCAAGCGTGGACAATGCCGCGGTCGAGCCGTGTACCAAGAGTGCAGCCTGCCCAGTATTGATACCAGATTCAGCCACTGTCTCTTGTACATTGGATGTTAGGTCAATGATGTGGTTATCTCCATTGGTTTCACACAGGATCGTGTTGTGTTCAGCGATCATCAATTTCCTTCCCTTATCTAGTGACCAACGAAGGTGAGGCAGGGAGGTTTCCCGGATTCGTAGCGCTTGAAAGGTGGTAGGCTAGTCCCCTTACAATCCAGGTCTGATCTCCATGCTTAATCGTGTTTGGCAGGACACGATTCTACACTGACCTTAGACGACTCTGAGCACAAGCGGACTTGGTTCTTCTGTGCCGTGCGTGGTTATGTTTCGCGCTTATGTCCATATCTAGCACGAATGACGCAGGCACGCCGGTCTCAGGACGTGATCGGATGATTATCTATATTTCCATTCTGCTTGCACTCTTCCTAGCGGCGTTAGACCAGACGATCGTAGCAACCGCGCTCCCTAGTATGATAGAGGACTTGGCTGGGGTTGAGCGCTATGCATGGGTTGCCACTTCATATCTTCTGGCTTCCACATCCTTGGCTCTAGTATACGGTAAGCTGGCCGACACATACTCGAGGAAGATCGTGACGCTTTGCGCGATCGTCCTCTTTCTCGGTGGCTCGATGCTCTGTGGACTTGCCGGGGAATTTGGGAATCTCCCCCTGATTGGTGATGGGATGTCTCAGCTTGTGCTGTTCAGGGGTATTCAGGGCGCAGGTGGGGGCGGGCTCTTCGCAATGACTTTCATTGTGATAGCTGATTTATTCACTCCTGCAGAGAGAGGAAAATACCAGGGATTTGTAGGTGCGGTGTTTGGAATTGCCTCGGTCTTAGGGCCGCTAATCGGTGGACTACTAACAGATCATGCAGGTGGACTGATTCCAGGAGTAGAAGGTTGGCGTTGGGTCTTCTATGTGAACGTACCTGTTGGCGGGCTAGTCCTCTGGGTCATTATCCGTCGTATGCCTAGGCTCGATCCACCGAAAGGTGCGGTTAAGCCTGACTTAATTGGGGCCGCCTTGTTACTGGGCGGGTTGATACCAGCCACGCTCGCATTACAACTCGATAAGAGAAGCTATCCCTGGCTCCCTGGGTTGGAGACAAATACGACTCTGAGGTCCTGGCTGACTATCTGTTTAATTCTTACTGGGTGCTTGCTGCTAGCGGCTTTTGTGCGGCGTTCTCGCATCGCTCCTGGGCCGATTCTTGAGATGCGACTTTTTGCTGACCCCGTATTCCGAAGGGCGAATGCGTCGACCTTCTTTTTCGGGGCATCATTAATGTCTGTCTCACTCTTCTTGCCCCTATTTCTGGTGAATGTTTTAGGAGTATCTGCAACACAAGCAGGAGCGGCCCTGATTCCGTTCTCTTTAGGAATAGTCTTTTCTGCTACGCTCGCGGGTCAGATTGTGAATCGCGTGGGGTATAGACTTCAAATTGTTCTGGGATCTCTAATTTTTATCTCGGCTACAAGTCTACTTGCTACGATGGGTCCGGAAGTCCCTTATAGTCGGGTTGCGATTTTTACGGTGATGTGTGGCCTAGGAGTGGGACCCGCGATGCCGCTTTTTACCCTCGCAGTCCAAAATGCAGCTGATGTTCGTTTCATCGGCCAGGTCACAAGTGCATCGCTTTTCTTTCGCCAAATTGGCGCCACTGTGGGTGCGGCCCTTATGGGCTCCCTGCTCGGGACGACACTTTGGGTAGCCTTCTCTTCGATAGATATGCCGATAGAAGTGATCGATCGCGGCATTGTTGCGGAAGAATTCGTTTCGAGTGGCGGAGCTGAGTTGCCGAATCTTGTACGGGCAACGTACCAAAGTATAGCGGCCACTGAGCCCGTAGCTGAGGCCGCGTTAATCATGGCAGAAGGAGAGCGCGTTGCAGAGGAAGTAGCTGAGGCGGTCAAGGCTGCATTCGCGCTGGCCACTACACGGATTTATTGGCTTGCCACCATCATGACAGCTCTCGGTGGAATACTAGCGATTCGCATACCTGAGCTGCCACTTCGTACGACACATGATCGTTCGGTGACAATGCCTTCAGACCTAGAGTAAGATTTCACTGTTGGCTCTGGTGGTAACGGGTATTCTTAGGTCCTATTGACGGTCTTAGAGATGTCATGCGATACAGCCAATACGTTGCCCAACCAGATATCGATCCTACGTTGATCTCGTGAATACGGGCTCTCGCCCATCGGGTAATCGTCCCTTAGGAGAGAAGTGATGAGTGAAGACTTTGATCCTGCTGAGAAGGATTTGGATGCGGGTTTTGAAGTCCTAGACTCATTTGAGCGCTTCAATCAGAAGAATGACATCTATTCTCGGGCATTTTGGGACTCGGAAGTAAGGTCAGAGAAGACTGATCGCTTCTTCGAGACCTATCGAACCCCATTGAAGGAATGGAAGTCGGCAGAAGGCTTCAGGCAGCGTGATTATGCGCTCCGCAACGCTTCTTGGCACCTGCCTGACATCTTCGCTGAACTAAAAGAGGATCAGAACCGTCGAGAGGGTTTTCTTGATCCCTTTACCGTCCACCGGCAAGGTCCAGAAGAGTCTATTGAGGTTGAATCCCCTACTGATATGAGCCGTGAAATCAAGCACGTAGCCAAAGTGTTTGGCGCTGATCTCGTTGGGATCACGGCTTACGATAAGCGGTGGGTTTACACTCACGCCTATAGCCGAAAGGGTGAAACAGAGAAGGAACAGGAACTCCCTACCGACCTACCAAACGTCATCGTAATTGTTCAGGAAATGGACAAGGGTTTGATCGAGACGGTGCCCTCGGCGCTCAGTGGCACAGCGACTGGTGTCGGCTACTCGCAAGATACCCTTGTCTTGCTTGGTCTAGCTCAGTATGTGATCAACCTCGGATACAGGGCAGTCGCCACGATGAATGACACAGCCCTCGCGATTCCGTACGCACTCAAGGCGGGGCTTGGTGAATATGGTCGGCATGGCCTCCTTATCACGAAGGAATTTGGTCCTCGGGTGCGAATTGGTAAGATCTTCACTGATTTGCCACTCGCCCATGATTATCCGAAGACTTTTGGTGTAACGGAATTCTGCAAGATCTGCCGTCGTTGTTCTGATGCATGTCCCGTCAACGCAATTCCGGATGGCGGTCCTTCAGATGTTGTTTACAACAAGTCGAATATTCGTGGCGTTCGAAAGTGGACAGTTGATGCGGAACCATGCTTCAAGTTTTGGACAAATCAGAACTCGGACTGTTCGATATGTGTGCGAGTCTGTCCCTATAACAGGGATCTTAGGGGTTTCTGGTCGCGGATGTGGTTATGGCTTGCCGGTACCCCGTTACGTCGAATTGCACTCTGGATGGCTGACCTCTTCATGCCCTCTAACCGGGTGAGTCCTAGTGCCTGGTGGCGTAAGGGAACACAGTCCTAGGTCACTAGCGGATTAGAACTCAGCATGATCTTGAAGAGAGCCTGGGTCCAAATTTATCTGTCTGACTGGCCACTTATTTCTAGGACCAGTTCACCATAGCGCGACATTCACACCCAAGCTGATAACTCTGGGGTTGAGCGCTGTCTCCTTTAGGAAGGTCCAACGGACCTCGAGTTGTGGGCTGAAAGGAGTACCAGCAATGCCTCCAGCCTTTAGCCCACCAACTATGCTGTAGCCTCGAACAGTTCTGCGCCCAGCAGTTAGCTCGGAGCCAAACATCGTGTTCCTCCAAGCCAACCCACCACCTAAGTAGAGTCCACCTGCCGTTGTTCCGGTGTTATATACAGCCTCAAGATTGAACTGGTACTCCTTGAGTTGATTTAGGAACGTGATGTTAGCACCCGAAATAAGTTCAACAGTACCACTTGGGAGCACCGGGATACGCATCTGTGCACCCGCGACCTCACCCGACGGCTGATTATCATATCCCACGTATAAGCCAATCGAGACTGGGCTCCACCTCTGGGAGGTGGCTTCCTCCTGCCCACGCCGTTGACCGTTCACACCAAGTGGGGTGATGAGTATCACCAGCATCATGATTCCAGTGACTGTGATCATTGAAAACCAGGTTCGTTTCATGCGGTGTCTGAGTCCCTATCCAAGGAATGACGCAAGCAGCCGATGGAAATGGTGCGGGCCTTTCTCACGGCTAGGACTGTATCTCCCACGATCATAAAGTCTAGAGCGCACGCCTTTTTGCGCTGATTCTACGATCTCTTCATCCTCCATTTCAATTCTGTAGAGGTTCGATCCCGCGCCCTCGCCGAGTTTACTGGCGTCGGAGACATATGATTGGTAAATGATGCGAGTCGTCGTTGGTCCAATGGGCTGAACGATATTCACAGAGATACCCCATAGATAGAAATTCAACATGAGGTTTGGAAAAAGCCAGAAATAATAGCTCGCTATTTGTTTGCCGTAGTCAGGATGGCCTTTAGGTAGATCAAAAGCCGGTTCTCCGTCCTTTGCTATGCCGATTTGTACGCTACCCCATTCATGTACCTCTGTGTGGTATTGCTCGTAGTCGAGCTTGTCGCCCAAGCTTCCAGCATGCACATAAGGGACGTGAAAGCCTTCGAGGTAGTTGTCACAGTAAAGTGCCCAATTGGCTTGTATCAGATAGTCCTGTGACAGATCCGGACGTGCTTGGCATTTTTCAGGCCGAAGCCAGTCCATCCTTTCAGCTACTGGCCGGATCCACTCCCCAAAATCGCACATGGGATCCAGCGATGAAAAAAAGAATGGCCCCCATTCGTGGAGGGATAAGCTTGGAAGATTGTCTGAATCCGAAGGGAAGTCCTCAGCCTCATCAAACTCAGGCATGAACTTGAAACACCCATCGAGATCAAAGCGACGACCATGATAGCGACAACGGAGCGTCTGAAGATGACCTTCACCCTCGACGACAATTGTACCCCGATGGGTGCAGACGTTGCTTAAGCAATGAGCAATGCCGTCATTACTCCTGGTAAGGACAAGCGCCTCATCAAGACATCCCTCAAGTAACGTGAATGGGATGACATGGCCCGGAGCTTTAAGCTGTGCGGTGTCTCCGACTAGCTGCCAACTACGCTCAAAAATGCGTTCACGTGCATGATTGTATAGTTCAGGATCGTAATACACGCGAGATGGAATTGTTCCCGCCTTACGGATGTCCGTTTCGACTTGCATCGGTGAAGTCATTCGACCCTCTGGGTCCACTCTAATCTGAATATGGCGGTTTCCCGATAGCTCGACTCAGAGCTGATGGGATCTTACCTAGGGTCGATATCCGCGTATACTCTCGCGTTGCCTGAATCGTCGAATGAAATGACTTGGTATGGTTTCGCGTTAGGTCCTTCCATTCCAGGAGATCCGATTGGCATTCCTGGGACGGCGATTCCTGAGATATCTGGTTGCTCGGCTAGCATTCGCTTGATTTGATCCACTGGGACATGCCCCTCTACCACATAGCCCTCGACCAGCGCTGTGTGGCATGAGGATAGCCCGACGGGCACACCAGCATCTCGCTTGATAGACATCAAATCTCGGAGATTCCTACCTTCAACACTGAAGCCGGCTGCTTGCAGATGTTCAATCCAGCCATTGCAGCAGCCACACGATGGTGTCTTATAGACCAGAATGTCGGGCATACTCTGTGCTGAACTTACAGGAACTTCAGCGACAGTAATCTCAGCCAGGGCTCCCGCCTCCGCTTCCGCGCATCCTGCTAGAGAGATCAGCAGGAATGCAGTAGTGAAGGTCGCGTGCTTAATCATGGCCCAGTCTCCGATGTCTTAACTTGATTTTCCAGATACACATTGCGTTAACACAAGGTCCGTGGCCAGACCTTTCCTGTAGATGAGCCTGGGTTCAGGTGAAGAAGGATGTTTTATCTCATTCTGGGGTTTGGACTGTTTGTCTGAGGTTCACACTTATTCACCCTTGCCGAGTGCTAGCCCTAGGGCAACTTACGCAGATGAATATGTTACAGAAGTTAATTGGCTTCAGTTTTCTCGGTCTCACTCTAGCCGTTATGGGGTGTTCGGAAGCCGCTTTTCCCAAGGCCGGTACCCCGGAACTCCGGGCGGAACTCTTCGACACTATTATCGCGCGTACCCAGCGGCGAGAAGCGTTCTCACCAGTCAAGAATGAGCGCTTAAACTTCGATCCCATTCAGGAAATGGGGCGCTTACGCGATGTAGTGGTATCCGCAGATACTGAGCAAGATTTGTATTACGCTCTTGCTCGGCTCAGCCATGCACGCCGAGACCGCCATTTAGATCTCTACCTCGTGGCTGGAGGTCTTGAACTTCCCGATAGCGCTGGATTAGATGTCTTAAATGGAGAATCGATCGAACCTGCACAGGCACCGGTAAGGATTTTCCCGGACTATTCGGACGAGAATGCTGGTTATTTCGTTGGAGATCGAGCTATTGATCCACGTTGGCCGGAATTGCCTGCGATTGGAGACCAAATTCTGACGGTTAATGGAATGCCAGTCGATGCTTGGCATGACTCTGCTACAGCATTTATGAGATATTCTACTTCGATTGCCTTACGCTGGAAGCTTGCAGAAGCGATGACACTATCGACAGCGGCCTTCCCAGGATATTTGCGAACTAAGGAATTGACTCTAGTTACTCGGTCCTCTTCTGGCACTGAGTCCACATACTCATTGCCCTTTAGAGATCCAAGTGATCTCTCATGGAGTGGCACCGGAGACCCGAACTATCCGAGTCTAGTACTGGAATTGAGCACTCCCACGTTCGATTTGTTTGTCCCCGAAGACAGTCGCCGCTTTGTCGTTCTCGTATGGAGGGGATTTCGTGAAACGATGGTCCCTGACGTCGATGCTTTAGTCGCATTCGCTGAATCCAGGGGATTGTTGGATCACGCATTGGTTATGGATGTCACACGTAGCCGAGGTGGATCCCTCGGAGCTTATGCGATGCAAAGGCTTCAGCCACTTCCTTTCAAAACGACGTTCGGAAACCTGAAGATCAGTGATGTGACTGAACCTTTTATCGAGGACAAGCGACTCGATTTCGCGGCCCGTAACATCAATGATGGTGGAGTCTCTGAGACAATTGACGATGGAAACTGGTTGATTTCATGGTTGGAAGACGACGTTCTTAGCGCGCTTAGCCGAGGGGAGCCGTACAGCTCAAACGTGCCGTTCAAGTTAGCCCATGCACCAAAGGAGTCTGACGGGATACTCGAGCCAGCTCAAAAGCACTTTCGTGGGCCCATAGGTATCATTTCTGGGCCGAGCGGTGGTTCTCACCTTGATCAGTTCGTGTCAATCATTGTGGACAACGGCTTGGGGCCGGTGGTTGGGATGCCTCCGGGGGGCTATTCGAACACTTGGGAATGGGAAGAGGTTCTGAGTTTTCCTGGTACCGACCAACCGGTGGTCGCCTTCATGTGGAATATCGGGCACACAATTCGACCGAATGGGGAAATTGCGGAAGGTAATCCAGCGGCCGTAGACGAGTGGATTCCGCTTACACGTGCAAACGTGCAAACGTATTATTCCGAAATGCTTGAGCGTGTGCTCGCCCTCCTCGAGCCTTCCCATACGCGGTGAATCTTAAGGGTGAGCTGAACAGCGACCCGGAGTTGCCTCCGGTACCGAGTAAACATGGTCGCGGGATAGGTCTCGGCACCCAAATCCTCATCGGTATGGGTGTTGGGTCGGCTCTAGGGGTCTTCCTCGGTGAGCAGGTCGAGGTCATCCAACCCATCGGTGACTTATTTATTCGGATGCTTGTACTTGCTGCGGTACCGCTTGTCTTCTTTAACCTACTTGCTGGTCTGACTGCACTCTCTGATGTCCGTATGTTTGGCCGCCTCGCGGGAAAGATCATGAGTTACTACGTGATCACTGACCTTGTCGCGATCTCCCTAGGGATCGGTGCGATGGCCATTCTCCGCCCAGGTATGGGCATGCAATTGTCGGAGCAGGTTGAGGGATCCATAGGAGCTGTTCCCTCGGTCGCAGAAGTCCTCTTAGGGATGGTGCCGACAAACGTATTCCAAGCATTCGCGGAGGGGAATGTCGTTCAATTGGTAGTGATTTCAGTCCTACTCGGGGTTGCCACAATCCTTATCGGTGGTACCGCAGGACAGCGCCTGGCCAACGCGTACCAAGATCTCGCTAGGCTCTTCCGGAAACTTGTAGACTTGATTTTGCTGATTGCTCCTGTGGGCATCGGTGCGCTCATGGCCGTGACTGTCGGACGCTATGGTACCCAACTCATCGGTCCCATGACCAGATTTCTACTGGGTGTTTGGGCGGCTCAATTCGTGGTCTTCCTCGGGTACATGATGCTCCTGCGATTCTTTACTACTAGGAGCCCCGGCCGTTTCTTGCGGGACACGGGTCCGTTGTGGGCAACAACAGCAGCGACGACATCGAGTTTAGCCTCGCTTTCAGTTGGGCTCGAAGTTGCCGAGAAAATCTCTTTGCCTCGTTCTGTGTACTCTTTTACTCTCCCGCTCGGCGCCCAACTCAACAAAGACGGCACATCGGTTATGCTTGGGGCCGTGTTGCTTTTCACAGCTCAGGCTGCTGGTGTGGAGTTCGCTCCAGCTGCTTTTCTAACGATTCTGTTAGTTGGACTGCTGCTTTCAGAAGGCTCAGGAGGAATCCCAGGGGGCGGCTTTGTGATCGCTTTGATTTATGTGCAAGCCTTCAATCTTCCAATTGAGGTTGCTGCAATCGTTGGTGGGATTTATCGGCTAGTCGACATGGGTAATACAACCGTGAACATCATGGGTGACATGATCGGAACCTCAATAGTGGCGGAATCGGAGGCCGGTCGAACATGAACTCCCAGGTGAGGGGCATTTTCCCCGGAGCAAGCGGGCAAGTCTATCTCGATGTGTCAGCTCGCAGCCTCATGCCGGAGCCTGTGTCTGCAGCAGTTGATCGCCATATCCACACACGCATGCACTATGGAGGCGATAAGGACGAATTGCGCGCCGAAGTTGAGCGAGCTCGTCACGCATTTGCAGGTCTCATCAACTCGAGTGTGAACGAGATAGCGATCACCAAGAACGTCTCGGAGGGCCTCAACCTTTTCGCTGCAAGCCTGCCTTGGGAGGCGGGAGACAATGTCCTGGTCTGCCCAGAGCTCGAGCATCCCAACAACATCTATCTCTGGTTCAATCTCGCCCGATCAAAGGGAATTGAGGTCAGGACAATTCCTGCTGATGAGGGTCAAATGCCCGTCGCAGCGATGGGTAACGCGCTCGACGAGCGTACGCGGGTTGTCACGATGCCCAGTATTTCCTTTGCTCCTGGGTTCCTCACCGATGTAAAGAGCTTAGCCTTGGCTGCGAAACAGGTAGGTGCTTTAACGCTAGTTGACGCGGCTCAATCGATTGGAGCGATAGATACCAATGTTCGCGATCTTGGAATTGATGCCTTAGCAGTCGCTACGCAGAAGTGCCTGCTCTCACTTTATGGGTTTGGCTTTCTCTATGTACGTCGCGAAGTCGCGGAGTCCCTAGTGCCAATCCATGTCGCTCGCTACGGGATTGATTTGGGTGAAGCTCATGAGACTGCTTTCGTTGAGGATGAGCTAAAGTATCAGCCAGGTGCGCTCCGCTTTGATTTAGGCAACTACAACTATCTCGGTGCGACAGCGGCAGTTGCCGCGCTAGATTTACTCGCGGATTGGGGCATGAAAAATGTGGAAGCCCATATCTGTGGTCTTGCATCGGAATTGGCGACCGGGCTACTGGAACTTGGCTTGCCCGTAGCAGGCGGGAGTCCAGGGTCGCATTTGGCACATATTGTATCTGTTGGGGAGAGTGGAGGAGGGCGGCACTATTCGGCTGATGATCCCGCCATGAATTCCCTTTATGATCACTTCGTGGCTGCAGGAATCAAACTCTCAATTCGGAGTGGCGTTCTGAGGCTGTCGATTGGTGTGTACAATCAATCAGCTGATATAGAGCATGTTATAGCAGCGGCCCGCACTTGGATTGAAACAAAAGGGCAATAAGCGTGTTGTTGCCGACCTTCATGATGAATGGGTGATAATGAGATTGCAGGACTTGGCTGAATCACGCTACTCCACCTCGTCCATAAAGCTGTCTGCCCTAGAATTGCTGGGAAAAAATTTGGGGATGTTCTGACTAGATGTCATCGGTCTCCTCTTCGGGTGCTGGGTTGGCTGCCTCTTCTTGGTTCCGCCGTTCAGCCTTCTCCTGTTTCTCCTGTTTCTTCTTTTGCTTCCTTAGCTCTCGCTGCTGCTTCTCAAAACTGTAATTCTTCCGTCTCGCCATGGTCTCTCCATATGTGTTGATTCGTGCAACCCGCAAGGGAATATACCTTGCTGCCAATGCGGAAGTAGACGGTTACATCACCCTAACCTTTCGCAGAATTTTTTTTGAGTGCTGGGACTCCTAAAGACAAAAAGTCTGGGTCCACCCTCCCGAGTCGTCACTTAGGGTCTTCAATCAGACTTATTTCGTGATAATAGATTTTGCTCCCACGCCATAGTTGGACGATGGAGCATTGCCCGTTGAATTCACCTGTCATCCTCTCATACGTCACCGCACAGTCGTCATTTTCATAGATGATTCTGAAGTCAGACGACACGGTGCCTTCATCAAGCACCATCTCCTTCAGGTAGTCACGCGCTTCTTGACCTTTCATCGTTTGGTTCGTATGAAGAATTCTCATTTCATAGTCGTCTGTAAAAAAATTCATCACGCCATCTAAGTCCTTCGCCTCCCAGACTTCCTGCAACTGTTCCATTTTCGCCATTAGTAGCTCTCCTTTTCAGGGATATTGTAGGCGAAATAAGAATGGCTGGTTAAGATGTCAACAGAAATTTTTATATAAAATTTTTTGGACTTGGGACTCCTGAAGACAAAAAGTCTGGGTCCACCCTAACTCCTTGGGGGTGCCCATTCAGATAGATACCAAGGGCTTATCAGGGCACTCTCAATGAGTGTCGGGGGCTAGTTGGCGTGATGATCCTGCTCCAGCGGCGTGTGCCTTCTCCTGTCGAGCGTCCTGGGAGATCAATCCTGCAAGCCGTGTATCATCCGATGGTACTTGAAATGCTCGGGCGAAGGTTTGTGCCTTCTTGTAGATCTCAATCTACCCTTCGCTCCGATCAGTTCACCCTCAGGTCCCACACCAATTACTCCAGCATCAAACAGGACAAGGACGTATTCGGCTTCGAGTTCGGCGGGATGCACGACCTGGGGCTCCGCCTGCTCGGCCCGTACCCCAGTGTCGGCTTCGCCCACAGGGGCCGTCTCCTTCGGAGATGTAAGCGACAGTAGCGCGACCATGAGCGGGACGCCCACCAGGGGCGCGACGAACGGTAGCAAGGCATCAATGTGGGCTGCGTAGCCAGAATAAGTGTCTCTTTTCAACCTCAGCTTCAGCATAATATCGACTGTCTCATAGGGCGGACCTTTCCGATCACATTTTTGAGATGCCAAACCAGGTCATTTTGTTAAACGAACCGCATGAACAGCCTCACCCCGCAGGTCCCCAACGTAGACGGAGCACCACACCGTCAGGCTTCAAATTTTTGCATAATTTTTTTGGGGGTCTAGGAGTCCCATGCCTTTTCAAAAACAAAAATCTCCTGAGCAAAATACTGTTTATAAGTGGAGCATATTGGGCCTACAAAAGGGGGTGGTCGGGGGTACTGGGGTCTTGATGTGGCAGAGGTCGATGTGTGTGGACTGGGACAAGGACCACCCCTGCCTCTGGCGACAGGGGGGGGATGGTAGAACATTATCTTTCTAGCAGTATTTCAGCGTATTTCTGTGTTCGCTGTGTGTACTAGAATGTGTACTATTGAAAATGATAGCTCTATGTAAACCTTGTAAGCTGTTGTAAACAAAGCACTTACAAATAATGGAGTAAACTAAGGATGATAGGACGAGCCTTTAAGCTTCGGTTGTTAGTAGCAGCTATTGGAGTTTTAGGTCAGTCAGTTCTGGTTTCGGCTCAGTCACCAAGCCGAGATGAAGCACTTACTGCGTTCTCAAGGCAACTTAGAGCGGATGTAGTTGCCGACGACGTTGGGGGAATCGTTGCTGGTGTCATGGTAGACGGAGACCTCGTGTGGGCTCAAGCATTTGGCTGGGCTGATCGAGACGCGCGCACCCCGATGTCGACAGCTTCGATTTCACGGACCGGTTCAATCTCTAAATCTGTGACTGCGGTACTCATGATGCGGCTCCTCGATGAAGGTGTTATGGGGCTAGACGAGCCTGTCGAACGATACCTCCCAGCATTTGCAAGTGTTAAGGACCGGCGAGTTGATGCGCAGCCTGTGACGTTCCGTCATTTGGCTAGCCATACTGCTGGCCTCATTCGTGAACCCCAATGGCCGGATGCTGTGGTGGGACCGATCGAGCTTTGGGACAAGCGCATCGTAGAGTCTTTGCCACTAACTGCATACGATACCGTGCCGGGTGCTCGCTACCAGTATTCAAACATAGGGTTTGGTACGTTGGGTCTTGCTTTGGCAAAGGCTGCCGGGAGACCATTCATGGAGATGGTTCGCACTGAGGTGCTTGAACCTCTAGGTATGACAGGGTCGGAGTTTGTAGTCGCTGGTGCGAAGCTTGAGGCGCGTTTAGCGGCCGGTTATGTGATCGGTCAGGATGGGTCGATCGATGGGGGACAACCAGCTCGTGAACATGCCGGTCGCGGGTACAAAGTCCCGAACGGTGGTGTGTATTCGACGGTAGCAGACCTAGGTCGCTTCATGGGTGCTATGAGTGGTGTGCCAGGTCTTCGGATCCTCTCAGAGGAGAGCCGTCGAGAAGCGCTTTCAATTCAAACTCCTGAGAACCCAAATCGTGGATATGGCCTAGGCTTCTCTGTCCAGATTGATGAGCGCGGCCGAAAGATTGCTAGTCATGGGGGTTCGGTTGCAGGCTACACTGCCCATATGGCATTCGACCCAGAAGAACGCATCGGGGTCGTGTTGCTTAGGAACTATGGGCGTGGCTTGACCAATCTAGGAACGGCCGCTCAGGGTCTTGTAGCGCAACTGCGATCCAGTATCCGTTGAGAGCCTGAGTAACTCTCAAGGAACACGAACCTCTATGGAAGTCCAGATCTTCGGCGTGAAGAACAATCCTGACGTTCGGAAGGCGCTTCGCTTCTTTAAGGAACGCCGTGCGAATGTGCATTTCATGGATTTCAAGCAGCGCTCCCCATCACGAGGTGAACTGAAACGGTTCTTCGAAAAATTTGGAGAAGAGCAACTCATTGACCGTGACGGCAAGCGGTGCAAGGCATTGGGTCTCCATACAGCGTACTATGGTGATCAGCGATGGCTTGAGATTGCATGTGATGAGCCGATGGTCTTAACTCTGCCGCTCGTTCGGTGCGGGAACCAGCTCAGCATCGGCTTAGCCGAGGAAGCCTGGACTGATTGGGCTACAGGTATAGGATAGAGCCCCTTGGCCTGTCGCTAGCTTGCTCTCCCGTTAACGACACCCCAGGACAGCCTTGCTGATCTGTGAGCAGCACTGTGGGCACGATTATAACGGCGTGCCTGGAACTCTTCGTGAGCCGTTCCCAGGAGTTTACGCGCCCGTCGGATGGATTTGGCCTCTTCTTCAGTTGGCGCATCGCCAACCGCAGCAATTGCCTGCTTTATAATGTTTTTGGCTCGACCGATCTGCTTTCGAGCCAAATAGTGAGGGGAAAAGTGTCTGATTCCGTCCGCAGCACTGAGTGCATGGTGGAGGGCTTGGACCGGCTTGTCGGATGTGAGCAATGCTTGAGCCTTGTCCACGAACTCCACGATCCTTGCCAACCTCTTGGTTGCCCTCTCAGAGATTTCACGACCGTTGAGCCGATCTTGGAGTCGTGTAAGTCCGCCTACAGAGCCAGCCACGGCTCCTACCACAGCTTCGGTACCGAGTGCGGTAACTACTCCGTGTAATCTATGTCCATAACTTCGGCGACGAAGCTTCTTTGCTGCTTCTTCATTGCCTGCTTCTGTCGAGTCTTCCGCAGCAGAAGCTAAGCGGTGGGCCGCTCGGAAATGACGGATAGCCTGCTTGTTGTCCCCATCACTTGCACGGATTGCCTTACGAGATGCACGGAGCAGCCCGTCTAAAGATGGAAGCTTCACATCGCTAGATTCCGAAATCTGCTCGGCAAAGCTCGCGATTGCTGCATCACTGAGTAGCTCGACATCTTTAACAACCGGCGCTGTTGGCTGCTCACAAGCACCCAGCGCAACCAGGGCCATTAGCATGATTGGGTTTCTATATGCCATTAGTTCAAACCTCTTCTCAGGCGAGTCGAGCAACCTCCCAAACTAGGAGATGGGTCTTTGTTTGGGTAGGAGTTTGACACTCCACAGTCCCGAATTGGTATCACTGAAAAAGACGTGACCCTTGTGAGGCTGTGCTCCCCAAACCATGGTCGCATTCTGGGTATAGCCAGTTTGTGACACCGGCTTGAAGACAGATATTTCGCGACCCTGAGTGTAGAGGTTACCCATGAGTTCTCCACTCACATCGACGACTCTCAGCCCTCCTTCATAGTAGGCTTGATAGAGTTTGTCGTCTTCCACCCAAATGTTGTGGGTTCCAAATTCTGGAACCTCATAACGGGCGACCATCTGCGTATTCTCAGGATCCGTAAAATCGATGATTTGAATGTAGCCTCTGTTAGCCAGAGGAATCCCACCAGTACCAGTTGAGGGATCGTACCTGTTCGAGTAAGAGCCCATAGACTCTGGGTATCCCGCCCAAGCCAGGCCTCGGCGGTTCATGATCTCATCACCAAGGAAGAGGTATGTTTTACCTGTCGATTCCTGATAGTAGGGGAACGTCGCGTGTGTCGCTCCAGAAGGTGTGGCATACGAAGTAACGAACACCGGATTTTCGGGAGAGCCTCCCCAGCGTCCATTCCCGACATCCACGACTACAACCCCGGTGCCCCATTCGGAGGAGTACGCGAGCCCGTCGGCAACCCAGACGTCATGGAGCCTGCTGTCTGGGTGGTTGTATTCAGAGACGTATTGGGGGTCGTAAATGTCAGCCATGTCGATGATCACGTACTTGTCCCCATTCGCAAGTGCGTACAGGTAGTCATCTGCGGCGAACATATTATGAACACCACCAGTGATTCCTTCGTCGTAAAACGATGCAATGACAGGATTCTTCGGATCAGACATATCCAGAATGACAAGGCCGTCTCGGCGGTTTGTTGCTCCCTCTCGCGAGAGAACAGCGTAGCGTCCGTCAGGTGAGGCTTTTACGTCGTTAATAGTTCGTGCGTCCACTTGAATCGAGTCAATTTTTGTTATTGCTGCGGGGTTGGTGACATCGTAGAAGAACGAAAAACCGCCTGAGACTTTTGAGCCCGTAATGGCATAGTCGCGACCATCTACTCCCTCAAAGATCCAAAGATCTGTGGTCCGATAACGATTCTCGGGTCCGTGGCCGACGAGTTCGACTTCTTGCACAACATCTCTGGGGGATACTTCAAAGGAGGCGCGGGCTGACAATGGGCCTGCGCTAACAGTTACTGAGTGTATACCAGCAATATCAGCAACAAATGTCCCTCCCAGCATCTGACCAGTTGCGGGTACCCCGAGCATTCCCTCGGTTGCGCTGTAGGAATGGGACCAGCTTAGAGGTGCATCTTCCACCACTGAACCAGCATCGTCCATCACCATAGCATCGAAGTGAATCACGTCACCAGTTTGAACTCCGGCGTCCGGACTTCCCATCAATTCAATCCGGCTTCCTGGGAAAGCTATCACGTCGTGAGTAACCGAATTGGTTACGCCTTCAAAAGAAGCAATGATAGTCACAGCGCCTAACATTCGAGCGGTGACGTTTCCAAACTGATCAACTGTGGCAATAGATGGGTCTGACGATGACCATCTGATCTCTGGGTCCGGTCGTAACGAGTTGTCTGCGTGCGTTACCCGGGCCTGGTGTTCGATTGTCGTTCCCTCATACACAGTTGCACTGGCTTCAACGCCGACTGCACTAGCACGTGGCCAAGTAACAACGACTGGCACGCGTAAAGACAGAGGTTCGAGGTCAGTATCTGCTGGGACAACCACGGTCACGACAATCTCATATTCCCCAGGCTGCAGGCCTTGTACCATACCGTTCTCAATGCTAACTGCGTTTCTTGGTCCAGTGATGCGGAGGGGTACATCAACGATGGCTCCGCTGAGGTCTAGCGCTTGAACAGTGAAGGGAATTCGCTCGCCCGCGGCTAGTGATAATTGACTCGCACTTGGGGCAAGTCGAGCAACTGCCCGAGCGTCTTGAGCTCTGGAAGGCAGAGCGATGAGTAATAGCGAGAGTGATAAGAGAATCGGTGTGATGATTCTGTATTCCAAGACTTCCCCCTGTCGGAGTGGCATGACCCCGATTCCAGTGACCCGAAGACAAGCGCGTAACAATTCACTGCGGCGCTAGAGTCCAGCCTAAGGCTGAGGAAGCAAGGGAGAAAGCCCCGGCCCGTCCTTGCCCTTAATCCTGAAGGACTACCGGACAGCTTTATCAACGCTCGGCTGCCCCTATATTCCAAGCCCAGTTCTAGATCACTAACCCTTCAAACTCGGCTTGGAGTTGCCTTGCCTTCTGCCTCAGAATCTCGACGACTTGCTACGGTCACGGTTCCTGCACCGGATCTCCGGCCGGAAGTCTTTCTGTCACATGCTAAAGGAGATGCTCGTGGTTTCTGGGCACGCGGAAGCCGCTGGGTTGCTCACCGAGGAATCGCTGTTGAATTGAAGCCGGATGGTGACCCTAGTTCTGACCGGTTTGGTTTGGTCGCTGAGCGAGCAAGTCAAATCGCTCTGAATCCGGTTCTGCCGCAAGGAATGACGCGAGCGCCCCGCACACGTTTTTATGGGGGGTTCTCATTTCGTTCGGATCATATGCCGGGAGGTATTTGGGCATCTTTTCCTTCCTGGCTCTTTCAACTGCCTGCCTTTGAGTTGGAGGGAGATGATTCTGGTGACGCGTGGCTGCGCGCGCGCACATTCGTAGAGCCTAATGCAGCAGATGAAGTCTTCGTGAGACTAAGGCACCAGGCTGAAGCTCTACGCGCCGAACTTGCTTCGCACGAGGGTAGATTTCGAGCCTCAAGACTTCCAACGAAAGTAATACAAGCTGCAACGGAGAGGAGTAGCTGGGAGGGGGCAGTGGAGGAGTGCTTGGCGATCATCCGGGGTGGGGCTGTATCAAAGGTGGTACTTGCACGGACGCTAGACTTGGACTTAGGCGACCCCCAAGATCCGATCGATACGGTTGAGGTTGTCGAACATCTTTGGGAGGCGAACCGTGGAAGTCATGTCTTCATGTTCGAACCTGAGCCCGGATCTGCGATTGTTGGTGCAGCGCCTGAAACAATAGCCACACTCCAGGATGGTGTGTTTCACGCGACGGCTGTGGCTGGCTCCATCAGACGCGGATCGACACCGCGTGAGCAAGCAGAACTTGCAGCTCGGCTACTGGCGAGTGATAAGGATAGAATTGAACAACGCATAGCACTTGATGACATGTTGAGACGGTTGGAGACTGTGGCCCAGCAGATACGGACGGATCCTCAGCCCCATGTCCTGACACTAGCTCGCATCCAGCATCTTGAGACTGAAATCCGTGCCAGCGTCCCTGCTGAGGTTGGCATCCTCGACTTGCTTCGCCTGCTTCATCCGACCCCGGCAGTCTGTGGTTTGCCACGCGAAGCCGCGATGGCACTGTTGGCTGAGGAAGAGCCCTTCGATCGCGGCTGGTATGCTGGTCCTGTCGGTTGGTTTGATCCAGAGGGAAATGGAATTTTTGCTCCTGCTCTAAGAACTGGAATTTCGGCGGGTTTGGGTTGGCGTTTATTTGCCGGTGCTGGAATCATCGAAGGTTCGGTCCCGGCACTGGAGTGGGATGAGACCGCGATTAAGTTCGAGCCGATGCTTAGAGCTTTGGAGGCGAGCGGTGTGCAATTTGATCGAATCGAAACTGAAGGGTACGTGACACCTTTTGAGAATCGTGGAGCAACACAACGAATGCCGAATGACTAAGGGAGCTGCAACGACGATCTGGGCGCGGGCATTCGCTGATGAACTCGCCCGATGTGGTGTTCAAGATGTGGTTATAGCTCCTGGCTCGCGCTCGACACCTCTGGTTATGGCTTTTGCTCAGGACGGTCGGTTCCGCATGCGCGTGCATCTTGATGAGCGCTCGGGAGCTTTTTTTGCTTTAGGTATCGCTAAGGCTTCCGGTTCTCCAGCAGCAATCATAACCACCTCAGGGACAGCGACGGCCAACGTTTTTCCGGCTGTAATTGAGGCCTCGCTTAGTGAAGCCCCGCTGCTGATTTTAACCGCTGACCGTCCGCATCGGCTCAGGGGAGCAGATGCGAATCAAACAATAGATCAAGTCGGCTTGTACGGTAGGTATGTTAGGGAGTCGATAGATGTCCCGCCGCCCGTAACAGATGGCCCAGCCCTTCAGCATCTTCGAACAATCGCTGTCCGGTCAGTAGCTGCGTCGTTGACGGTACCCTTTGGCCCGGTCCACATAAACTTCCCCTTTGATAAGCCTCTTGAGCCCGTGGATCCGGACCCGGATTTCACTGCTGCTCATCCTATCGCGGCCAATGGTCGAACGGATGGTAATCCGTTCGTTGAGATCTCCTTAGGGCGAAGTGAACTCTCTGAGCAGGAATTAGATCGATTGGCACCTGCCTTATCTGAGAAGCGAGGGGTGATTGTGGTTGGGCCAGTAGTAGAACCTGACAAAGTCGGTGAGGCTTCTCTTTCCTTATCTGCCGCTACCGGATATCCGATTTTGGCAGATCCCCTGTCGGGCGCCCGCTTCGGTCCGTCAGGTGGCGCTGGCAGAGTGGTAGCCTATGATCTGTTCTTGAGGGATGAAACCATCTGTGGCGCACTGAAACCAGACCTTGTGGTTCGGGTGGGTGCAACTCCGACCTCCGCTGCACTCCAGGACTGGCTGCAGTTCCACAATGGTGTAAGACACATTGTTGTAGACGCAGCTGGGCGCTGGAAGGATTATGGAGCCACAGCCACCGATTACCTGAGAGCTGACCCTGGAAAAACCCTCTGCGCATTAGCGGAACGTGCCAACCACGCTGTTGACGAGGACTGGGCTTCGTTATGGCATACTGCTTCGCGGGCGGCTCGATATGCCATAGATGCAGATGAGGGTGACCTCCACGAAGGAGACGTGCTCGCAACGGTTGCTGAAGTTCTTCCAGAAGGAGGAAATCTTTTTATTTCGAGTTCCATGCCGGTGCGTGATCTGGACGGCTTTGGGCTTCCCCGCGAAGAGCAGCTTATGGTGTTTGGTAATCGCGGAGCTAGCGGTATAGATGGCATTGTTTCTTCAGCCTTTGGCGTTGCTGCTGCTCGGCCAGCGCCTACGGTGTGTGTTCTCGGTGATATTGCATTATTCCATGATCAAAATGGTTTGCTCTGGAGTCGTGAACCTGATTGTCCCGTTGTATTTGTGTTGATCGATAATGATGGTGGTGGGATTTTTCATATGCTGCCCATAGCTGACCATGAACCTGTGTTCAGCCAATTCTTTGCTACCCCGCATGGGCTCGACTTCCAGCATATGGCGGCAATACACAACCTGGGCTGGTCGGATTTGGAGATTAATGACCTAGGCACCGCACTCGCGACCGCCTTAGAATCTGGCCGCACATCGATTTTACGAGTGACATCTGACCGTAAAACTAATAAGCGAAGGCACGAGGAGATTGCGGAAGCAGTGGCCCAACACGTCTTGGATGCGCTACGCTAGCAGTTCCAAGAGACAAGATTGCGATACGTCCACGAGATGAACGACCAATGACGAAACCTGATTGGAAAGAAGTAAAACACTACGAAGACATCACGTACCATAAGTGTGATGGTGTGGCACGGATTGCCTTTGACCGCCCGGAGGTACGTAATGCTTTCCGGCCTGAGACCTTACTAGAGTTACTTGAAGCTTTTCGAAATGCGGGAGAGGATCCTCAGATCGGGGTAGTACTTCTTACAGGAAACGGCCCGTCAGAAGATGGCAAATGGGCGTTCTGTGCCGGGGGAGATCAGAAGGTCAGAGGCGAAGCCGGATACGTGGGTAAGGATGGCTTGCCACGGCTCAACGTACTCGAACTGCAACGGTACATGCGCTCGATGCCAAAACCAGTGATCGCGCTTGTTGCTGGCTACGCAATCGGCGGAGGACATGTACTACACGTTGTTTGTGACTTAACGCTTGCAGCAGATAATGCGGTGTTCGGACAGACGGGTCCGATTGTCGGCTCATTCGATGGTGGGTTTGGTTCTGCATTCTTAGCCAGAATGGTTGGCCAGAAGAAAGCACGCGAAATTTGGTACCTCTGCCACCAGTATTCAGCTGAAGAGGCTTGTGAGATGGGCATGGTGAACAAGGTCGTCCCGCTAGATGAGCTTGAGCTCGAGGGCTGGAGGTGGGCCCAAGAAATCCTGGATAAGAGTCCTCTAGCGATTCGGCTACTCAAGAGTGCCTTCAATGCCGATGTGGATGGCCAGGCCGGACTCCAGGAATTAGCAGGCAATGCAACGTTACTGTTCTACATGACGGAACAGGGGCAGGAGGGGAAAAGGGCATATCTCGAGAAGAGAGATCCTGAATTTCGCAAATATCCGTGGCTGCCTTGGTGATTGGAGTCGGAATGCTGATCAGTCTTCATTCAATTACTCAAAGCATTCATGGAAGCTCTCACATCACCTTCTGAGATCTCCAGGATCCGCGCTTGGCTTCTCGCTATTCGCCCCAAGACGCTCATCGCAGGTATAGCTCCCGTTATCGCGGGGACAGGGTTGGCCGTCCATCACGGGGTGTTCACTTTTTTCCCTGCGTTTGCTGCTCTGGTTGGGGCCATTTGTATTCAGATTGGTACTAATCTTGGCAACGATTACTACGATTTCGTTCGTGGTGGAGATACGGAAGACCGTGTTGGTCCAGTCAGGGTCACTCAGGCTGGAATTCTGGCACCAGCGACGGTAAGAACTGGGATGGTTAAGGCCCTTGGGTTGGCGATGTTCGCAGGTATCTATCTCGTGTGGGTTGCAGGGTTGCCCATCCTGTGGATTGGGCTAGCCTCGATCGCGTGTGCCGTCCTCTATACCGGCGGGCCTTTTCCGCTGGCGTATCACGGCCTCGGTGATCTTTTCGTCTTTATTTTCTTCGGACTCATTGCGGTTGCGGGTACCTACTATGTGCAGGGCCTTTCATGGTCTGTCGATGCTTTTTTGGTAGGGTCGGGTGTTGGTGCGCTCAGCACTGCTCTCATTGTCGTGAACAACCTCAGGGACATCGATACAGACTCCCGTGCGGGGAAACGGACCCTCGCCGTTCGTCTTGGTCGAACTCTCACAAAGCTCGAGTACCTCTTCATGCTTTCTGTCTCTATTTCTGTGCCTCTTTTTGGTTGGATGGTTCTGGATTGGCCGATCGCTGTACTCTGCTCACTATTGGTGGTCCCGCTCTCCGTTAGCCCAGTGAAGAAGGTGATTGGGCACGCTGAGGCCCGTGATCTACTACCAGCCTTAGCAGAGACCGCACAGTTGGTAGGAGTCTATGGCTTGGCCCTCGCCGCCGGGTTTGCCCTCGGCTGATGCTCCTCGAGCTGCTTGAAGGAACAGTTAGCACGAGCGCTAATAGGCTGGCGCTTGTATCAGCCGAAAGAGTTTGGACATACGCGGACCTTGGTAATGCTGTAGAGGAGCGGGCCAGGGAACTAGCCACCAGAGGAGTCGAGCCGGGGCAAGTTTATACAATTGACGCTCACGCAGAAGCGAATACGGTAATCGAATTCTTAGCCTACTGGCGGACAGGTGCGTCCATCGCCCCACTCGATCTTCGTATAACACGGCTTGAGAAATCTAGATCCGAAGAGATGCTCAATGGTCTTGGGACCGATGCCCGGGCAATTCTGTGGACCTCCGGGACGGGAGGTCGACCCCGGGGTGTTTTGTTAACGCTGGATAATATCTGTGCGAGTGCTGAGGCTGTTACTGAGAGATTGGATCTTGGATCAGAGAATGTCTGGTTATTGTCTCTTTCTCCGGCGCACGTAGGCGGCCTGGCTCTAGTGACCCGAGCTTTTCTTCTGGGTTGTACTCTGGTTGCTTGCGGGTCTTTTCGTGCAGATATCGCTTCTCAACTCATCGAGGGTGAAGGTCTCCCAGGTAGTGCTTCTCCGGTGACTCATATGTCACTTGTGCCGACCCAATTGATTCGCTTACTGGAGCACCGGGACGGCGCACAGGTGCCTGCTTCATTCAAATGCGGACTGATCGGTGGAGCTCATGCCCCACCAGATCTCATTCAACAGGGCCTTGCAGCGGGATGGCCGCTCGCACTGACCTACGGTATGACAGAGATGACTTCTCAGGTGGCTACTGCCGTGCCTTCTGAAGTAAAGCAAAAGCCGGGTTCGGTCGGTCGTGCGCTGATGGGAACGAAGATCAAGATCGACAATGAGGGACAGATTCTAGCTCAAGGCCCCACACTAGCTCAGGGTTATGTCGGTGCCACCGAACCGCTAGCTGATACTGAAGGTTGGTATCGTACAGGGGACTTGGGACATCTTGATGAGGACGGAGATCTATGGATCACCGGACGACGCTCAGACCGGATCGTGTCGGGTGGAATCACCATAGACGCGACTTATATAGAGGATGTGCTGTGCGAACATGAAGGAGTCCAGGACGGCTGTGTAGTAGGTATTCCAGACGCTGAGTGGGGGGAAATTGTTGGTGCGTGGGTTGTGCCAACGGGTGACGGACTCGATCTAGACCTTCTCGAAGAGTATGTCCGGCAATCTTTGGGTGAAGCCAAGCGGCCGCGTGTTTGGCTCATCGGGGGAGAGATTCCCCGGAACGCGAATGGCAAGGTTGAGAGGAGCAGGGTTCGGGAGGCCCTGGAACTTGATGTGAGCCAAGCGGACTAGGTCTTGCGTCTAGAAGTCTGAGGTGTGTCAGTAACGAACACTCCGGCTTATTCGGTGCCCGATCAAGGTGTGACTATCTATCTTTCTCGTCCCCTCTGTCGCGGCCTAGCCCAAGCGACATACCGAGTCGGAAGGTCAGCAAGTTGGCTTCACCGCGTCTTGGGTTGATGATGGTCTTGCCATCCGAGTCGTCGGTGACATCACCTTTGGTGAGGTAATCGGCTACACCATTACCGTGGTGCTCCACCCCGAAATCGAGCGAGAGGTCTTCCCAGATGCCGTAGCGGATGCCCCCGCCTGCACGCCAGGCGAAGGTCCAATCATTGAGGTGAGTGGTGTTGAAATGTGTATCGGCTCCCTCGAAGTATTCACCCTGGAGCGTTGACCCAGTGTTAAAAACCGAAGTTCCAAGGGTTCCGTAGACATAGGGTTCAAAACGTCCCCGTATCAGGATGACCTCAGGGCCCAAGCCAAAGTAGAAGATGTTGTTGCTTGTGTTGATGTTCGCTTGGACACGGCAAGGGTCGCTGATGCATGTAGGTATTTTCTCTAAACCATAGACAACCCATCCAAGATCTGCCCGCATTCCGAAATTTCTGGAGTCTTCAAGAGGGAAAACCTTAGCACTGAAGTTCATTCCCCCTCCGGCGCCGACGAGATCATCGAACTCACCTACCGCATTGCTGGCAAGACCTGCGAAGTCGAGATATAAGAATGGATGCCTGGATTCCGAGGCTCTTGGTAGCACTTGTGCATCTAGACCCTGCACCATCAGAAGCAGCCCTAACCCAACGCATGCAGTCACTGAAGCGCTTTGTCTCGTCATTGCTTTGCCGGTAAGTGTGATTTCTAGCCGAAATATAATGAATGTAGATTCAATAACTATGCCGTTGATAGGTGAGTAACTTAAGTCGTTGTCTTAGTGATAGTTATGCTGCTTCAGTCACTATTTTAATTCTGTGCTTGACTCAGTAGGATGTCACTCAAAAAGGACACAAAAGTGTGCTAGAGTTGTACATACCCTTGCTGTTCTGCCGACACTCGATCCATCTTCGCGGGCCATGGAATCTCAGCCGACGCGGCGATCTCACTTTATCCCTCGTACCCGTGATGGGTGGATCGCGACCATATCGTTTCTAGTGATCTTCATGCTGGCTATGCCGCCGGTCACGCACACCCTCCTGAATCGCACTGAGCCCTGGATCTTGGGGCTTCCGTTTATCTACTTCACTCTGTTCGCAGTCTACACCGTCCTGATCTGTGTTCTGATTTGGGCCCTGAGGCGGGGCCTATAGCTTGATCGTGACAGTCTGATGGAAACCTGGATCATCGCGACCAGCCTGATTTTTCTTTATTTGGTCTTCACGCTTGTTCTGGGCGTTGTCGCCAATCGTATGATGACAGTCGATATGGAGGATTTCCTCCTCTACGGTCGTCGTGCTGGCTTCATCGTCCTTTATCTGACGGTTGTAGCAAGCTTCCACTCTGTATTCGCGTTTCTGGGTTCAGGCGGATTTTTCTATACGCACGGTGTCGGTTTCTGGGCGGCTGGAACATGGACGCTCTTGGTCGGTGCGATCACCTACGTGATTGGGACTCGGATCTGGGCGCTGGGAAAGGCTTTCGGCTATATCACTCCTGCGGATATGCTGGCCGACTTCTACGAGTCAGAGGCCGTACGTATCGCTGTGGCAGTTGTCTCGGTCGTCTTCACGATCCTCTACATTCAGGCACAGGCACAGGGTTTGGGCTACATCATTAACGTTGCCTCAGACGGCCGTATTGGCCTTGAACTTGGCACGCTAATTCTCCTGGTCGTGGCGGCATTTTATCTGATGGCTGGTGGACTCCGGGCGGTCTATTGGACTGACGTACTCCAGGGGATCTGGATGTATTTGGCGATATGGGTGGGGGCACTCGTTCTATCCTACGAGCTTTTCGGAGGGCCACTGGAACTATGGCGTGCAGTTTCGGAACAGAGACCAGATTTGCTCTCTCTACCGGGTCCGAAGGGTTTCTTCACGCCGGGTATGTGGATTGGTATGACCCTCACGCTCTCATTTGGGGTCATCTTCCAGCCACACATGATGATCCGTTACTACACAGCGATCGACGCTAAGACACTCAAGCTTCTCGGGGCGACGACGCCAATCTACCTGATGACCTTGTTCATTCCCGCGGCTTTGATCGGGATGGGTGGGGCAATCGTCATGCCTGGGCTCGAGGGTCCAGCTGCCGACCGCATTTTTCCTGAGCTACTCTTCGTGTACGCTTCGCCATGGCTGACGGGTATCATCTTAGCGGGCGCGACTGCGGCTGCGATGTCCACCCTGGATTCGATCCTGCATGCGAACATGACCGTACTGACCCGGGACGTATACCAGCGGTATATCAACCCCGATGAGAGCCAAGCACATTACGTGTGGGTCGGCCGAGGAATTGTTCTCGGACTTCTTGTCGTGGGGTATTACCTCTCGGTGCTGACGCTCGACTTCTTGGTGGTACTAGTCACACTTTCAGGAGCCGGAGCGTTGCAGCTTATGCCGGCGATTTTGGGTGTGTGCTTCCCCGGAGGTCGTACACTCACTAGGGCAGGTGTGGTTGCTGGAATCTCTACAGGACTCGCTGCGTTATACATCACGCTGGTTGTCTTACCGCACCCCCTCGGGTTGCATGGTGCAGTCTGGTCTCTTCTCATCAATACTGCGGTGGCAATTAGTGTGTCGGCTGTTACGCCATCGCCCTCGAAGGAAACAATCGAACGCGTCCATGGTGAACTGGAGCGCTTCGTCTACGGAACGGAGGAGTAAATATGTTACGGATCGATTGGATCACCCGCTGCATAGTTCTGGTGATTGTTTGTGGGCTAACCTCCTCGCTCAGTGCGGCAGCACAACAACCGGATGGGCCGACGCTTGTAGGTCCTGAGAACGGGTCGCTGGTTATTGTGGGAGGAGCGATGCGCTCTCCTGAGATCTACGAGCGCTTTCTCGAACTAGCCGGTGGCCCAGATGCACACATCGTGATGATTCCCACGGCTGGGGGTGCCGAGGAGTATGATGAGTATTACCAAGGTCTGAATTCCTGGCGGGATAATGGTGCTACGAACATGACACTGCTGCACACGACCGATCCTGCTGTAGCTGACACTGAGGAATTTGTGGAGCCACTTCTGACTGCTGACGCCGTCTACTTTTTCGGAGGTCGCCAGTGGAGATTGGTTGATGCCTACGGGGGCACTCGAACCGAAGAGGAAATTAGGAAGGTGCTCGACCGAGGTGGTGTCATTGGTGGCTCGTCAGCTGGAGCTTCAATCCAGGGTTCATTCTTGGTGCGGGGTGATACCCGAACAAACCTTGTCATGATGGGTGACCATCAGGTTGGCTTCGGATACCTGCGTAACGTGGGGATTGATCAACACGTACTTCGCCGGAATCGGCAATTCGACCTGGTCGAAGTGATCGAGGCACACCCAGAGCTGCTCGGGATTGCCATAGACGAGAATACTGCCGTCGTAGTCCAGAGAGATCAGTTTGAGGTGATTGGAGCGTCATATGTACTGATCTATGACAACGAATCTACTACTGGTGAGAATGGGGAATTCTATTTCCTAGCGCCTGGTGATCAGTACAACCTTGCTACCCGAGAAGCGACTAGGCCTGGGCGTACAATGAGTCCAGTGGAGAATGTCCAGAAGAAGCCATGGGGAGGAAGTTGACGAAATTGGGTTCAGTGAGTTTGTGCTGTTATTGCTCGCCGTTCATTATCGCGAATACCCCAAGACTCATTTGCCGCATGGACTTCTGTCCTACTAGTGTTCGCGGGTTTTCGATCCTTTGCCGGAGTGTTTTATGAGCGAACAGCCCTCTCAAGGTTCTGCGGACTACGGGCCTGATTCATCAACTAGAGCACGGGCTACGGAGTACTGGAGAAGGAATATCCGGTACGTGGGAATGCTTTTGATAGTTTGGTTCGTTGTCTCATACGGCTTTGGGATTATCGCGGTAGAACCCCTTGATACAGTGACCGTGCCGGGTACGGGCTTTCCCCTAGGCTTTTGGTTCGCACAGCAGGGTGCAATCTATGTTTTTGTCGTATTGATTTTCGTGTACGTCTTCCTGATGAACCGGCTGGATCGTGAGTTCGACCTACGAGAAGAGGACGACGTATGAGCGTCCAGTCCTGGACCTTCTTATTGGTAGCTGCGTCTTTCACGCTCTATATAGGGATTGCAGTTTGGTCCCGCGCAACTTCGACAAAAGACTTCTACGTCGCAGGTACCGGCGTCTCACCCTTGGCCAATGGGATGGCTACCGCTGCCGACTGGATGAGTGCCGCATCATTCATTTCGATGGCTGGGCTCATCTCTTTCATGGGATACGATGGTGCGGTCTACCTTATGGGTTGGACGGGTGGGTATGTGCTACTTGCACTGCTGTTGGCCCCCTACCTACGGAAGTTCGGAGCGTTTACGGTGCCAGATTTTGTCGGTGACCGTTACTACTCTCAAACCGCAAGAATTGTCGCCGTTGTGTGTGCAATTTTCGTCTCGTTCACATACGTGGCTGGGCAGATGCGGGGTGTGGGCGTTGTATTCAGCCGCTTCCTAGAAGTTGATGTAAACGTTGGAGTCTATATTGGGATGGCGATTGTTTTTTTCTACGCCGTCCTAGGTGGTATGAAAGGCATCACATACACACAAGTTGCCCAATACTGTGTGCTGATCTTCGCCTACCTGGTTCCTGCCATCTTCCTATCTCTGCTAATCACCGGAAACCCTGTGCCCCAATTGGGTTTCGGCGATATTGACCAGGCTTCGGGAATATCACTACTAGAGCGACTGAATGGTCTACATCAGGAACTTGGATTTTCGGAGTACACGTCTGGAACAAAATCTAGCTTAGACGTCTTCTTTATAACGGCAGCACTCATGGTTGGAACCGCTGGTCTGCCGCATGTGATCATCCGCTTCTATACGGTCCCACGCGTACGGGATGCCCGCCTCTCCGTAGGATGGGCTCTCATATTTATTGCTCTCTTGTACACAACCGCTCCAGCGGTAGCTGTGTTCGCTCGCACGAACCTCATCAACAGCGTTTCGGAAGTACCCTACGCCCAGGTGCCTGAATGGTTCACGACATGGGAGGGTACTGGGTTACTTAGTTTCGAGGATCTCAATGGGGACGGACGCATCCAGTTTGTCGGTCCGGATGCGCCGACAGCTAATGAATTAACAGTCGACAACGATATCATGGTCCTTGCGAACCCGGAGATTGCTGGCTTACCGAATTGGGTCATAGGACTTGTGGCGGCTGGTGGCCTTGCAGCAGCGCTATCTACCGCGGCCGGCCTTCTTCTCGTCGTATCTTCTGCCGTGAGTCACGATTTATTAAAACGATCTTTTATGCCAGAAATCACAGAGCGTGGCGAACTAGTCGCTGCGCGGATTTCAGCGGGAGCCGCCGTGCTAGTGGCGGGTTATCTCGGTATCAATCCACCAGGTTTTGTAGCGCAGGTCGTTGCATTCGCTTTCGGCCTAGCTGCGGCCTCATTTTTCCCTGTCATCATCCTTGGAATATTTTCCAAACGTACGACGAGAGAGGGGGCGATCCTTGGCATGGTTTCTGGTATAAGCCTGACCGCAGCTTACATCGCGTACTTCACGTTGCTTCATCCAGAACTCAACAACGCGGACAACTGGTGGTTTGGGATTAGTCCGCAGGGGATTGGCACCGTCGGCATGCTACTCAATTTTGCGATCACGCTTACAGTCTCGCGGTTCACTCCAGAGCCGCCACCTGAGGTACAGCAACTCGTTGAAATGATTCGTGTGCCCAAGGGAGCAGGCGCAGTCCACGAGATCAGCACCTAAGGGCTGATTAGCTCGAGGCATTCAAAATAAATTCAGGAAATGAATTGTAAGGGAGGTTTTACGTATGACCAAAGATGGTGAAGGTAAATGTCCGTTTTCGGGAGGGTCTCAGCACACTGTGGGGACGAGATCAAGTAAGCGTTGGTGGCCGAATCAACTGAACGTAAGCATTCTGCACCAACACGATGCGAAGTCGAACCCTATGGGTGAAGCGTATGACTATAGAGAAGAGTTCAAGAAACTCGACTATGATGCCTTAAAGAAAGACCTACACGATCTCATGACAGATTCACAGGATTGGTGGCCTGCGGATTATGGGCATTATGGTCCTTTCTTTATTCGTATGACTTGGCATGCGGCAGGCACATACAGAATAGATGATGGTAGAGGAGGTGGAGGTACTGGTGCGCAACGTTTTGCTCCGTTGAACAGTTGGCCAGACAATGGAAACTTGGATAAAGCACGCAGGCTTCTTTGGCCAATTAAACAGAAGTATGGAAGAAAGATTAGTTGGGCCGATTTGCTAATTTTGGCGGGCAATGTCGCTATTGAATCTATGGGAGGAAAGACGTTTGGATTCGGCGGCGGGCGTCCAGATATTTGGGCTCCAGAGGAGGACATTTATTGGGGTAAAGAAGCTGAATGGCTAGGCAACAGACGCTATACAGGTGAGCGAGAGTTGGAGAATCCACTGGCTGCGGTTCAAATGGGTCTGATTTATGTGAATCCCGAAGGACCCGATGGAAATCCTGACCCTATAGCAAGTGCCAGAGATATCAGGGAAACGTTTGGACGGATGGCTATGGATGACGAAGAAACAGTGGCACTCACTGCAGGGGGACACACGTTTGGAAAGGCTCATGGTGCAGGTGATGCTGGTCTTGTCGGAGCTGAACCAGAAGGTGCGTCTATTGAGGAGATGGGCCTAGGCTGGAAAAATGCTCACGGCACAGGGAAGGGTAGGGATAGTATAACGAGTGGCCTCGAAGGAGCATGGACTGCAAATCCCACCCAGTGGGACAACGGCTACTTTGATCTACTTCTGGGATATGAATGGGAGCTTGTGAAAAGCCCAGCGGGTGCCCATCAGTGGAAGGCCGTAGATCCAGAAGAAAAGGATATAGCTCCAGATGCAGAGGATGGTTCTGTTCGCGTACCTACAATGATGACTACAGCAGATATGGCAATGCGTGAAGATCCAATTTACCGAGAGATTTCAAAACGTTTTCATGAAAATCCAGATGAATTCGCAGAGGCATTCGCTCGAGCTTGGTTCAAATTGCTTCATCGGGATATGGGGCCCAGAAAAAGGTATTTGGGTCCAGAAGTTCCGGACGAGGAGTTGATATGGCAGGATCCAGTCCCAGAGGGCAGTACAGACTATGATGTGGCGGCTGTTAAGGGTTCTATTGCAAAAAGTGGCTTGACAGTGCAGGAAATGGTGGAAACCGCATGGGCTAGTGCTTCAACTTTCCGTGGATCGGATATGAGAGGTGGTGCTAATGGGGCCCGTATTCGATTGGCTCCACAGAAAGACTGGGAAGTTAACAAGCCTGAACAACTTGCTCGAGTGCTAGAGGTTCTGGGAAATATTGCTGAAGAAAGTGGAGCTTCTTTAGCCGACGTCATTGTTCTAGCGGGCAATGTCGCTATTGAACAGGTATCAGGCGCAAGCGTTCCATTTACTCCAGGTCGTGGAGATGCTTTACTGGAACAGACAGATGTAGAATCCTTTGCAGTTCTCGAGCCCGTAGCAGACGGTTTTCGCAACTATCAAAAGGCTGAGTTTTCAGTCAGTCCCGAAGAAATGATGCTTGATAGAGCTCAACTGCTTGGCCTTACAGCTACAGAGATGACGGTATTGGTTGGTGGTATGCGAGCATTGGGTATTAGTGCTGACGGTCACGGAGTGTTTTCTGAAACACCAGGGACTTTGACCAATGATTTCTTTATCAACCTTCTGGATATGGGTGTTGAATGGAGTCCTACAGGAAGTAATTGTTACCAAGCAGTCGATCGTACCTCAGGTGAAACTGTTAGGACGGCCACTAGGGTTGACCTTGTTTTTGGTTCTAACTCGCAGCTTCGGGCAATAGCTGAAGTCTATGGCTGTGAAGATTCTAAGGAAAAATTTGTGAACGACTTTGTGGCTGCTTGGTGTAAAGTCATGGACTCGGATTTATTTTGAAGTCAATTAGCGCGCCATGGCTCGCAGAGTTCGGGGAGTATTGATATCACGTCATTCTAAGTCTCAGAGCCCGCCGATTCGGTCCCAGTCCTAGAGTGCTCATCGTTCATGAGGAGAGCGGAACTGTGATCCATAAAACACCGACCCAACCGGTTCTGATGTTTGTGGCCATTCTCTCAGTTATGGGGCTGATACCGGTTCCGGAAGGATCTGAACAAGCTGTCATTGAAGTCACGGTCCGCGAGGGCACGAATATGGCTGCAGCCCTTTCTCCCGATGGCCGAACCATGGCGATAGATGCCCTGGGTCGCATATGGACTCTTCCGGCGACTGGCGGCACTGCGATAGCGCTCACGGATCCAGAAGGAGATGCTCGACAGCCATCCTGGTCTCCGGACGGGACTCGAATCGCATTTCAGGCTTATTGGGCTGGAGACTATGACATTTGGGCGGTGAATGTTGATGGCTCTGGTCTAGCCCAGATCACATCGGGACCATTTGATGATCGGGAGCCACATTGGTCTCCGGAGGGGTCGAGCATTGCTTTCTCGTCTGACCGATCTGGGACTTACGATATCTGGGAAGTCGCTCTCGTCGACGGAGAAGCACAGCGTCTGACAAACGGAGGTGATAACGAGTATGGGCCCGCTTACTCACCCGCTGGCGACGCCCTAGCATATGTGGCTGACGGATCCTCAACTGGGGTATGGATTCGTTCCTCTTTAGGGGCCACGGATCGAGTGGCTGATACGTATAGCGTCGGCTCTAGCCTCTTCGCTGTGTCTTGGAGCCCAGATGGCTCCAGGCTCTCATACAATGTTCAGAGCTACGGATCGAGTCAGATTCGTATTGTTCCTGTGAGTCCAAATGCTGGTTCTGAGCAAATTCTTAGTGACGTGGATGAAGACGTCTTCCCGTTTAGGGCTAGCTGGCAAGGCTCGCAGCTTGTGTATACAGCAGATGGTCAGATTCGGGCACGGCTTGCAACTGGAGGCGCAGCCTCTGAGATCCCGTTCGAGGCAACTGTCACACTGGAGCGACCTACCTACCGGAAGGCTCTCCGTGACTTTGATGATTCGAGCAGCAGGGCAGTCCAGGGGATTGTCTCTCCCGCTGTGGCACCGGGGGGTGATCGTGTGGCCTTTGCAGCACTTGGTGACCTGTGGGTGATGCCGATCGGCGGTGATCCGGTTCGCCTCACCGACGATGCTTATGTGGAAACTGATCCAATGTGGTCACCGGATGGATCCCGATTGGCCTATGCCTCTGATCGATCGGGTATGCTCCAAATCTGGGTACACAATGTCGAGAGTGGAGAGATGCAACAGGTGACCAATGACGGGGGTGGGGTACCGGTTTGGTCACCCGATGCCAGTGAGATTGCTTATGTGGTATCTGGTGGGAGAGTCAGTGATATCCGGATTATTTCTCTTTCGACCAACGTGTCGCGAACTGTGCGTTCAGGCCTGAATAACCCTGGTAGGGTATCTTGGTCCCCTGACGGAGAGCAGTTAGCCGTTTCTGCGCATTGGCGTTACTCGATGCGATTCAGGGAGGGCGTGAACAAGGCACTTCTCATCTCCTTGGGCCGGGTGACTGCACAGGATGCTGATGACACCGCAGATGCCGACCAAGAAAGCATGACTCAGGGTGGAAGTGTTACTTACACTCCGGCCTTCTCCGGAGATGTGGAAGAACTTCCTGAGCCGTTTCTCCAAACCAATGAACGCTGGCTCGATTTTTCCCCTCATGGCTCAGTAGGTACAAGGTCTACAGACGGTCCAGTATGGTCTCCAAATGGTCGACTTATAGCGTACGTGTCTACTGGCGTGCTTTGGGTCATCCCAGTGACACTGAGTGGAGACCCGATTGGACCTCCGAGGCGAGTCACTAACGAACTTGCAGATGACCCGACATGGGCTGGTGACTCAGAGTCCATAGTATACCTGACTACCGACCGCCTACGTCGTGTCTGGCTGACTGATGGACGCATCGAGGATATTCCGGTAGCGCTCTGGTGGCAGCGGTCGACCCCCACTGGCCGGGTGGTCGTCCATGCAGGTGCGCTCTTCGACGGTGTCTCGGAGTCATTGCACCGAAATATCGACATCGTCATTGATGGAAACAGGATTGTCCGTGTCGATCCCCACGATGAGGCACTGCACGTGGGAGAGATTGTGGATGCGACAGATGGGGTAGTATCACCTGGATTGATTGAGATGCACACGCACGGGGATTTGGCTTCAGGCGAGCAATTAGGCAGAACTTGGCTCTCATACGGCATCACCAGTATCCGCATACCTGCGGGTGACCCTTATGATGTGGTAGAGGCGCGTGAGTCGATCAGCTCAGGTCGAAGGATAGGGCCACGCATCTTTGGGACAGGCGGCACTATTGACGGTAGTCGGATCTATTACAGTGGGGCCCCTTCTCTAGCGAGTTCTGCACAGGTTGGGCTGGAGATGGAGAGAGCGGCGGCTTTGCGTTATGACCTTGTGAAGACCTATGTGCGGCTCCCGGATGCAGTCCAGCGTAGGGTGATTACTGAAGCGCACGCTCTTGGAATGCCGGTAACATCGCACGAGTTGTACCCTGCTGTCGCCAATGGCGCGGATGGGGTCGAGCACGTAAGTGGAACAAGCCGGAGGGGATATTCAACTAAGGTTACGGCGCTCAACCGTAGCTATCAGGACGTAGTGCAGCTCTTGGCAGAATCCGGCATGACAATCACTCCGACAGTTGGTATCTCTGGCGGTTACGCGCTGGTTACGGTGGATGACCCATCTCTGTTCGATGATCCTCGGGTTACGACCTTCTCTCCGTCGGCTCCTCAAGCGGTGAGGCTCCGAGGTGATCTGGAGACTTCACGGCGCCTGGTTCAGGATATGGCGTCAACTTTGCGCAGGGTCGTAGAGGCAGGAGGCGTGGTAGTGATGGGCACGGATTCACCTATCAATCCACAAGGGCTCAGCTTGATTACAGAGATGGAGGCCCTCGTGCGGTATGGAGGGATGTCCACTATCGATGCTATGCGTGCGACTACGTCAATTTCTGCTGCTGCAATGGGTTACGGCCGAGAATTCGGTTCAGTTCGCCCAGGGATGCTAGCTGATCTTGTGGTGTTTGGGGGCAATCCCCTAGAGAATATTCGGGCGGCACGAGATGTGCGTACCGTGGTAAAAGATGGTCGCGTATTCCAACTTGATCAGCTGTTACAGGAACCTGCTAACTAGCCCCTCCGAACAAGCGATTGCTGCTAGTTCTCAGTCTTGGTTCGTACCGGTTGGCCTGCGACGTATACCTGATCAATCATCTGTGTATATGTAATGTCCCGGGTAGGGTCTTCATCCAGCACGATGAAGTCGGCCCACTTTCCTGGCTCGAGGGTTCCAATATCATCTAGGCCAAGGCAGGAAGCAGCCACGCTTGTGGCCGCTAACAGGGCCTGTGTTGGGGTCAGTCCACCTCCGACCATCAGTGCCAACTCCATATGCTCGAAGTAGCCGGGGAATCGGCCTGCAGGACCCGCGTCAGTCCCAAACGTGACGGGCGCGCCAGCATCTTGGAGGATTACCATGTTCTCCATTGCCTGAACGAGCGCGACTCTGTAGGCCGCACCGGAGGCACTCGCCAGGGTACGTTCCATATAAGCAGGTTCACTCAGTCTCTCGATTTCATCTTCGTTCGCATACTCTGTGAAAAACTCGTCGTCAAAAAATCCTGGTCTTGTGCCGTAGATATATGTGCTCACTTCACGAGTAAGAGTTGGGACATAGCAGATGCCACTTTCGAGAAGACTATCTATAAACTCTTGATCCACGTCCGTATCCCTTACGGAGTGCGCGATCATCCCAGTTCCCATATCAATCAGGCGCTTGGCGTCTTCAAGGTAGAAAAGATGTGTGGCGACTTGGATCCCTCTTTCGTTACCGACGTCCATCACAGCCTGGACCGCATCCCACGGCATTTTACGGGACGAGCCAAGATTGTCATCTACCCTGAGCTTGAGCCAATCAACATCTGCGTCCGCATTAGCGATCGCTTGATTGCGAGCTGCCACTGGGGTATTGCCGGCGATTACTGCTCCGGCAGATAGCAGCCGAGCTCGTGGATCTAGGGGGCTTGAAGATTTCCGTGCTTCTATCACGGCTAGCCCGTCGCCGAGACTATTCACTGTTGTGACTCCGTACTTCGCAAAGAGTTCGAGGTCACCACGGATACGGTCTTGCTCATCGACAACGTCCTCGGCTGCCCATCGACCACTTACGTGACCGTGGGTATTAATCAGCCCCGGGATCAAGACTTTGCCCTCAAGGAACACGATCTCTGTTCCAGCTGGAATTTCGGCTGACCGTGACACCGCTGTAATGCGACCGTCCTCTACAACCATTGTCGCGTTTCGGATGATAGAAGCACCGGTGCCATCCCATACGGAACCGCCGACGTAAGCTGTCGTTTGAGCTTCAAGGCTAGAGCCCGCCGCGAGGAGGACGGCGGTGAGAGTCGAAAGCGAACATAGTCTAATCATAATCCGACCTTACTTCGAATCTGCAGTTGGTGGCAAGGGGCTCTGTCTGATAGATGACTCAAGAGAAGCATCTCAGAGACACCTTAAATTGTTGTCAGACTAGCTCCTCAGGGGTGACGAGTTCATCTTATCGATCGTTATTGGTAGTGAGTGTGTCCTAAGTCAGAGGTGATTTGCTGTGGGGATTTTGGGGGACTTCAGGGGACTATAGGGAGATGAGCATGGCCGGAAGGCCGGAATCATGAAAATATTTACTATGCTATCGGCGATACTTGGGGTGCTGCTCGCCTCTGCAGGAGAGCATTATCTGGAGACTACGCGGGTTGATCTTCCTGTCTCTGTAATCGAACGAGGCGTAACCTCAAGTAATGATGTCATCCAGCAGTATTGCGTGCGTTGTCATAATGACAGCGCATTGCGGGGGAATATGACTCTGGAGCAGTTCGATTTGGCCACCGCTGAGGACAATCCAGAACTCGCTGAGAAGATGATCAGGAAGGTCCGCGCCGGGATGATGCCTCCACCTGGTGCGAGGCGTCCGGCGGGCGACACTCTCACAGTTCTAGCTGAAGAACTTGAGATACATATGGACGGATTCGCCACACGTAGTCCTAACCCAGGTGGCCGGACGTTCCAGCGCCTTAATCAGTCGGAGTATGAGAGTGCAGTCTATGATTTACTTGGCCTTGAAGTTGATGCGGGAGCATACCTGCCGCTTGATACCAAGAGTGAAAACTTCGACAACATCGCTGACGTGCAGCTTCTGTCTCCGACACTACTTGATGCCTACCTGAATGCGGCTGCAGACATCAGCCGCCTCGCGTTGGGTGACCCCAATGCAAGACCGGCTGAGCATACCTACAATGTCTCTGGTTACCGCTCTCAGACAGAACGGGTTCCTGGTGCGCCATTTGGTACACGAGGGGGCGTCTCCGTCGTGCATACGTTCCCAGCAGACGGAGAGTACATTTTCCGGATCGCTTTCGAACATACAACAACCGGTGATGGTTTCGTTGGCCAGATCATGAGATTCGAGCAGGTCGAGGTCTCTGTGAATGGATCACGAGTTGCACTTCTGGATCTAGATCAATGGATGCGCATATCCGACCCTGAGGGGATTTCGATGCGGACCGATCCGATCTTTGTGCGTGCCGGCCCGCAACGTGTGACAGCTGCTTTCATCCGGAGAACAGAAGGGCCAGTGGAGGACCTGATGTCCCCACATGACTGGTCTCTTGCTGATCGTCATACTGGTATCAGTGGTTACGGCTTAACTCTTTTACCACATGTCCGCGATCTGATCATTTCAGGTCCAAGCAAGGTTACTGGTGTCTCTGAATCACCGATTCGGCAGAATGTTTTTACCTGTCGTCCTACTTTGGCTGATGAGGCATATCCTTGCGCTAAGGAGATTGTTTCCGGACTAGCTAGGCAAGCATACCGCAGGCCACTCAATGAGCGGGATCTTGAGTTCCTGATGTCGTTTTATGAGGAAGGTGCAAGTGGTGGTTTCGAGGTTGGAATCCGTACCGCACTCCAGGCGATTCTAGCAAGTCCTCACTTCGTATTCCGTTTCGAAGAAGCTCCTCCGAACACGCAGCCGGGAGAAAGCTATCGAATTAGTGACATCGATTTGGCGTCGCGACTTTCTTTCTTCCTATGGGGCACTGCGCCTGACCCTGAATTGCTAGAAGTTGCTGAGCAAGGGGAACTCTCTGATCCGGAAGAACTCAAGAATCAGGTACTGAGGATGCTGAGTGACAGGCGTGCTGAGTCTCTTGGCCCGAGGTTCGCAGGCCAGTGGCTTCGCTTACAGGACCTTGATAAGGTCCATCCTGATCAATTCTGGTTCCCTGATTTCGATCAACAGCTTGCAGAAGCGATGCGGCAAGAGACAGAGTTGTTGTTCAACTATTTAGTACGTGAGGACAGGAGTGTCTTAGACCTCTATTCAGCGGACTACACCTTCGTGAACGAGCGTCTGGCTCGGCACTACGGCATTACAGGTATTGTGGGTGATCATTTCCGTCGAATTGTATATGCGGATGATCATAGGAGAGGGGTTTTGGGGCACGGCAGTATCCTCACGCTGACTTCTCACGCGAACCGCACATCCCCTGTGCTTCGAGGGAAGTGGGTCATGGAGGTTCTTCTGGGTTCGCCCCCACCGCCACCACCACCGGGAATTCCAGATCTTGAGGAAACTGAAGGCTCAGAAGCGGGAAGGATGCTGACTACTCGTGAACGTATGGAGCTACACAGAACAAGTCCTACCTGTAATTCCTGCCACAGGTTTATTGATCCAATCGGTCTCGCACTCGACAACTATGATGTCACGGGCCGGTGGCGGATACGCGAGAATGGTATGCCCCTCGACACAAGGGGAGAACTCTATGACGGTACGCCTGTTTCAAATCCATCAGAGCTTAAGGATGCGCTTTTGAAGCGGCCAATACCCCTGATTCGGACATTTACTGAAAACTTGATGGCGTACGCCCTAGGAAGAAGGGTAGAATACTATGATCAACCAACTGTTCGATCGATAACCCGGGCTGCTGCTACCGAGGGATACAGAATGTCCGCTTTTATACTGGGGGTAGTTGAAAGCGAGGCGTTTCAGGTTCAGCAAGTGGCAAACGTGGTCGACAATCAGCTGCAAGATCTGCCAAATTAGTTGTGAGGAGACAAGCTATATGAATTTTGTCACGGGAAAGCAGATACCGCGCCGTACATTCGTGAAAGGTGTCGGTGCTTCGATGGCCCTACCTTTTCTGGATGCGATGATCCCAGCTGGTAGGGTGTGGTCAAAGGCATTGCCGGAGGCAGCTCCGACCCGTGTGATTGCAATTGAGATGGTCCATGGAGCTGCTGGATGTAACGAGTGGGGTGCTACCCAGAACTTGTGGTCCCCTGCCCAAGTTGGGCGTGACTTTGACTTAGCGCCAAGTGCGCTTAGCCCTCTCGAGTCTTTCCGCGACTATTTGACGATTATCAGTAACACTGATGTTAAGATGGCCGAGGCATTCGAGCCGCCCGAGATAGGGGGTGACCACTTTCGATCAAGTGCAGTCTATCTGACCCAGTCTCACCCAAAGCAAACCAGGGGTTCAGACCTTTACGCTGGAACATCTTTTGACCAACTGTGTGCGCAGCGATTTGGTCAGGAGACATCGATTCCATCAATGCAGCTGTGTATTGAACCGGTAGATCAATCTGGTGGGTGTGCTTATGGCTACGCCTGTGCCTATACAGATTCGATAAGCTGGGAATCACCGAGTGAACCACTCCCAATGATCCGGGATCCTCGCGTGGCGTTTGAGATGCTATTCGGGGCAGGCGGGACTGCAGAAGAACGCGCAGCTCGTAGAAAGACGAACAAGAGTATACTTGATTGGATTACGGAAGAAATTGCTTTTCTTAGGAAAGACTTAGGACCCACGGACCACGCTAGGTTGGACCGTTATCTGGACAACGTCCGTGAATTGGAGCGACGTATCCAGGCAATTGAAGCCCGGAACATGAATGGAGAATCTCGCGAGCTACCTGAGTCTCCTGCGGGTGTGCCCGACTCTTTCGAAGAGCACATCAAGCTGATGTTTGACCTTCAAGTTCTTGCTTTTGCATCAGACGTTACTCGTGTGTTTTCCTTCAAGACTGGTCGGGATGCTTCTGGTCGTGTGTACCCGGAGAGCGGCACTGATCGGCCGTTCCATGGAGCTTCACATCACGGAGGACGTGAGGAGGCAATTCTTGAATTCTTTAAGATCAACAAGTACCACACGAGTCTACTTCCCTACCTCTTGAACAACCTCGCGAGCGTTGAAGAAACCGACGGTAATCTGCTGGACAACACGATGATCATATATGGGTCACCGATGGCGGATGGAAATCTCCACAACCACCGACGTTGCCCTTTGATCGTTCTCGGGGGTGCGGGAGGGCACAACCCTGGAGATCTCCACTTAAAGGCTCCGGATGGCACCCCGATGGCCAACGTAATGCTGAGCTTGCTCCATGATCTCGGGCTTGATGACTTGGAGAACTTCGGAGACAGCAGTGGGGAGTTCTCGTTGTCGATGCCGGTGCCTTTATCTACTAACAGCTGAGGAGCGAGCATTGATAGGGCGTGAGACAAGTCTGAAGGTTACGGGCTTACTGTGCTTCAGCTTGCTGATTCTTGCGGGTACACCCGGAGATTCACCAGTCGCCGATGCAGCGATGATGGGGGATCTCGACGAGGTGCGCTTGCTTTTGAGTGGGGGAGCAGATGTGAACGCTGCTCATGCAGATGGTATGACCGCGCTCCACTGGGCCGCAGAAAACGCGAATACAGAAATGAGTTCGCTGCTTGTCGCAGCTGGTGCGAACCTTGAGGCTGTGACACGTATCGGAGGTTATACCCCTCTTCATTTGGCGACGAGGAAGGGTTCCAGGGGGGTTGCTTCGAGTCTCCTTGAGGGAGGCGCTGATCCACGAGCTGAAACTGAGACAGGTAAGGTTACCCCACTCCACTTTGCTGCAGCTGCCGGAGAGGTTGGGTTGACGTCTTCTTTAATAGCCCATGGTGTGGATGTAGATGTACGTGAATCGACTTGGGGCCAAACACCTTTAATTTTTGCATCTTCAGCCGGCCATTTAGATGTAGTGCATGTGTTGCTCTCCAATGGAGCCGATGCTTCACTGACGACGAAGGTCGTCGACATTCCTGTGCTAGATGAGGTAGACCGAACGGCGCGCGCAGTTCGTAACGAAATGCTGGAGGCCTTCAAATCTGCAGCAATAGGAGGGCCTAGTTGGAGGCCAGAGCCCAGCCAGGTGCGTGCAGCGGTGCGTGCAGCTCAACAAGTTCAGCGCTCCCTGACGAGCGTACCGGATGCCCCAGAGCGGGAAGAGCAACCTGGTGCTCAGCTGGATGCCCCACTTGGTTACACGGAGTTGGTAGGCAGGCAGGGTGGGCTTACACCGCTACTCCATGCGGTACGCGAAGGTCACGTCGATATTGTACTGGCTCTTGTAGATTTCGGAGCGGACATCAATCAGGTAAGTGACGGAGACCGCACTAGCCCGATCTTAATGGCGACAATAAACGGACACTTTGATCTAGCGCTGCTACTCCTTGATCACGGTGCGGACCCGACAGTCGCTAGTGATGCTGGTGCAACACCACTCTTTTCGTCTCTGAACACACACTGGGCGCCCAAATCCCGGTATCCTCAACAGCACGCGTATCGCCAGCAGGATGCGACGTACCTAAATGTGATGAAGAGGCTCTTGGAAGCTGGTGTAGATCCAAATGTTAGGCTCAGGAAGCACATTTGGTACATGTCCTACACTTTCGACCTACTCCGAGTGAACACAATTGGTGCAACTCCTTTCTGGCGGGCAGCTTACGCTACAGATGTCGACGCGATGAAGCTTCTTGTCGAGTACGGGGCAGATTACGGGGTTCCAACACTGAAACCACCTGGCCGTGGACGTGGTGGGGCCAGTTCGAGCGAAGATCCTTCGGGGTTAACACCTGTTCCTGAAGGTGGTCCAGGAGTTTTCCCCATCCACGCTGCAAGTGGGGTTGGGTATGGAGAGGGATATGCAGGCAATTCACATCGGCATGTGCCAGATGGTTGGGTACCTGCAGTGAAATACTTGGTCGGAGAACTAGGGGTCGATGTAAACGGTAGAGACCATAACGGCTACAGTCCGGTTCATCATGCAGCAGCTCGCGGTGACAACGAACTTATCCATTACCTGGTCCAGCAAGGTGCTGATGTGACGTTTATTAGCCGTCGAGGGCAGACAACGGTTGATATGGCGAACGGTCCACAGCAACGGATCAGTCCATTCCCGGAGACGATCTCGTTGCTGGAAAGCCTAGGTGCTAAGAACAATCACAACTGCTTGTCTTGCTGATAGCCTAGTCGGTCTGTTGGCCCGAACCTCCGCCACTAGAGAGTTCTTCTAGCATACGCTCAAAAATTAAGCGCTGTTCTTCATCAATGCTGATCACGAGCGTAATTTCGTCATATTCGAGCTGGGTCATCTCGTTTTCAGCAAGGATCTCTTGAGTTCTTTCCTGAAAACGGGCTCGTATGCGTTCACGCTCTTGAAGTTCGTGCGTGCGGCCGAGTTCCGCGTGAAAGTCGTCCCGCTGCTCGCTGATTGCGATGCGAGCTTCAACGAACACGGTCATGCGCTCTGTTGTTACCTGAGGGAGTTCCTGGGTCTGCGCTGCCAAGGGCAAAGGAGCCACGACAAATAGCGATGTCATCACGACCATGACGGTAGTGACTCTAAAAGCTCTCCAGACTTCAGTTTTCACTATATCTCCTCCGAGATCACTCCCAGGATGGGTGCCCAAGGATCATACTGTCGACTCCCTCTCTTGCCAAAAATCTGGTGGGTTGATGGTCTGCCATTTGTAGTAGTTCTTGTGGCTGGCGAGGGCTCTCCTACCTATAATACATCTGGAAAATTTATGCTAATAAGCAAGATCCCTCTCAGAGGACATGTATGAAGACCTTGGCCGGCCTCTCTGCGGTTTTGGGTTTCACCCTAGTGCTCATCGGTGGCGAAGCCTATGTGCCCCATTTGCCACTGGAGTCATCGCCCGAGTTTGTGCACTTGAGCTTGGGGAGCCATGCAGGGTCGACGGAGACGGATATCGACCACACCGAGGTTGTTGGACAGTACTGTGTGCGGTGCCATAACGATCGCAGAATGACTGGCAACATGTCGCTTGAGCAGTTTGATGCTTCAGCTCCGGAACGGAACGCTGAATTGTCAGAGAAGATGATCCGAAAGCTCCGAGCAGAGATGATGCCGCCCCCGGGTGCGCGGCGTCCTGCTGGAGATACACTCTTATCGCTCGTCCTGGCCCTCGAATCCAGCATGGATGCTGCAGCGGTAGAGAACCCAAACCCGGGGGGACGCAGTTTTCAAAGACTAAACCAGGCCGAGTATGGGCGCTCTATTCTTGAACTGCTCGACTTAGAGATAGATGCTGGTGACTACCTCCCACTCGATACTAAGAGTGCTAATTTCGACAATATTGCTGACGCTCAGATGCTTTCGCCGATGTTGCTTGATACGTACTTCCGAGCCGCTGCTGAGATTAGCCGACTCGCTGTCGGAGATCCAAATGTGCTCCCGTCCTCGAAGACGTACACAAATGGGGGGTATGTTTCCCAGTGGGATCAGGTGGAGGGTGCACCGTTCGGGACGCGTGGTGGAATCTCGGCCATGCACACCTTTCCGGCCGACGGCGACTATGTATTCAAGATGGCCTTTGAACATACCACGACCGGGGGGTTTTTCGGCGGCACTTCTAGGGACGAGCAGATCGAGATCTCGATTGATGGTGAGCGCGTCGCACTCTATTGGGTCGACCGCTTCATGAACGTCTCAGATCCGAACGGCGCAAACATGCAAAGTGAGCCGATCTTTGTGCGTGCGGGTCCACGCCGGGTGAGTGCAGCTTTCTTGAGACAAGCCGAGGGGCCTAGGGAGGATGTCGTTTCACCTCATGAGTGGTCGCTAAGCGATAGGCAGATTGGGGTAAGCGGTTATGGAGTCACAGCACTTGCTCACCTCAAAGATCTAGCTATCACAGGTCCCCACGAGGCCACTGGCGTTTCAGAGACTCCGAGTCGGAGACGAGTATTCAGTTGCCGGCCACTTACTCCGGAGGAAGCACCTAGGTGTGCGGAAAAAATTATATCCCGACTGGGTCCTCAGGCTTTTCGCCGGCCACTCACACAGGCAGACCTTGAAGGATTGATGTCCTTCTACGAACTGGGATTTGCCGACGGAGGTTTCGAGCTTGGAGTGCGGACAGCGATAGAAGCTATGCTGGCTAGTCCTGACTTTGTGTTTAGGCTTGAAGAGGCACCCAATGGGGTGCAGGCGGGGGAAAGCTACACAGTAAGCAATATTGACTTGGCATCTCGACTCTCATTTTTCCTTTGGGGTGCTCCGCCAGATGTTGAGTTATTGGCCGCGGCCGAAAAGGGTGAATTATCTGAAGAGAATGGATTAACTGCGCAGGTCGGGCGTATGCTCAAAGATTCACGAGCAGAAGCTCTAGGGACACGGTTCGCGAGCCAGTGGCTCCGTTTGGAGGACTTGGACAAAGTCCACCCTGACCGACTGTTCTTCCCGGATTTTTACCAACAGCTTGCCGACGCGATGCTGAGGGAGACCGAACTATTCTTCAATGGTCTGGTTCGTGAGGATCGGAGCGCGCTTGAGTTGTATTCGGCGGACTACACGTACTTGAATGAAGCCTTGGCAAAGCACTACGGCATTCCGGGAATTACAGGAACCCATTTCCGTAAGGTCCAATACCCCGACGATACTCGCCGAGGAATCCTCGGGCACGGAAGCATTCTTACACTCACCTCACACGCGAATCGAACTTCCCCAGTGCTGCGAGGTAAGTGGGTCTTAGAGGTGCTGTTGGGATCACCACCACCACCACCACCACCAGGTATCCCTGATTTGGAGGAGACCGAAGATTCCGAAGATGGGCGCCTACTAACTACCCGTGAGCGTATGGAACTGCATCGCTCAAGCCCCTCCTGCAACTCGTGCCATCGTTTCATGGACCCGATAGGCCTCGCACTCGATAATTATGATGTGACAGGTAGATGGCGGATTCGCGAGAATGGCATGCCGCTTGATACCCAGGGCGAATTTTATGACGGGACTGTGATTGAGACTCCTTCAGCGCTTCAGGAAGTTCTTGTGAAGCGGCCGATCCCTCTTATCAGAACTTTCACAGAAAACCTTATGGCGTATGCTCTTGGCCGAAGGGTTGAGTATTATGACCAACCGACAATCAGGTCTATCACTGCGCAGGCCGAGGAAGACGATTATCGTATGTCATCGTTCATACTTGGAGTTGTACTCAGTGATGCCTTTAGGATGCAGCAGGTGAATGTGGTTGCAGATCATGGAAGTGGGATCAACTAGCGATAGCTACTAGGAGAAACTCGGATTATGGAATTCATCACCGGTAAACACATCCCCCGTCGTACGTTCGTGCGAGGGATGGGTGCAACGGTGGCTCTGCCTTTTCTAGAAGCGATGATTCCAGCTGGGCGTGTTTGGTCACGCGTCACCGATGACGCTTTACCTACCCGGCTTGTCGCGATTGAGATGGTCCATGGGGCTGCCGGATGTAACGAATGGGGTGCCACGCAAAACTTGTGGTCTCCGGAGGCCGTAGGCCGTGATTTTGATCTCGCGCCAACTTCACTGAGCTCACTTGAGCCATTCCGAGATTACCTAACCATCATTAGCAACACCGATGTCAGGATGGCAGAAGCTTTCCAACCTTACGAAATCGGTGGGGACCATTTTCGCTCAAGTGCGGTTTTCCTAACTCAGTCGCACCCGAAGCAGACGGAAGGTTCAGACGTGTACGTTGGAACTTCTCTTGATCAACTCTATGCTCAGCGTTTTGGACAGGACACGCCGATCCCTTCCATGCAGCTTTGCATTGAGAACATCAATCAATCTGGTGGATGTGCATACGGGTATACGTGCGTTTACACGGACTCAATCAGTTGGGCTTCTCCTACTGAGCCATTACCGGTTATTCGCGATCCCAGGGTCGCGTTCGACCAATTGTTTGGTGCTGGAGGAACGGTTGAGGAGCGTGCACTTCGCCGCAGGACAAACAAGAGTATACTCGACTGGATCACGGGTCGTGTGGCCCAACTGCGCAGGGAACTTGGCCCTAACGATATTCAGCGGCTCGACAGGTACCTGGACAACGTTCGGGAGATCGAGCGGCGTATCCAAAGGACTGAAGCCCAGAATACGAGTGGTGAATCCCGAGAATTACCGGAGGCACCGGCGGGAGTACCGGACTCCTTTGAAGAACACACCCGGATGATGTTTGACCTGCAAGCGCTCGCGTTCTCTTCAGATGTGACTAGGGTGTTCTCTCTGAAGATGGGCCGTGACTCATCTGCACGGGTTTTCCCTGAGAGTGGCTCAGATCGACCGTTCCATCCTGCTTCACACCATGGTGGGAGAGAGGAGGCAATCCTCGATTTCGCTAAGATCAACCGGTATCACGTAAGTATGCTCCCATACTTCCTCGAGAAGCTCCAGAGCATACAAGAGGGTGATACCCACCTTCTAGACAAGACGATGATCGTTTATGGATCACCGATGGCAGATGGAAATCTCCACAACCATCGTCGTGCCCCCCTCTTTGTCATGGGTGGTGCGAACGGACGGTTGGAAGGAGGGCTTCATCTTAAGACGCCGGATGGAACCCCGATGGCGAATGCTATGCTAAGTCTTGCTCATGCGTTGGGCATGGATGATATGGATAATTTCGGTGACAGCACTGCAGACTTGTCCTTATCAATGTCTGCTAACGCCCTTACTAACGCAGGCTCGTAAAGATGAATTTGCATTTCTTAAAGTCCTTAAGTTTACTTGGTCTTAGTGCACTGTTATGGGGTGCGGCACCTCCCGAGTCACCGGTGGCGGACGCCGCCATGCGAGCTGATTTGGATAAGGTACAGGTGCTTCTTAGGGGCGGAGCGGATGTAAACGTTGCTCAGGGCGACGGGATGACGGCACTTCACTGGTCAGCTGAGCATCGCAGTGCCGAAATGGCTGCGATGCTTATCTATGCTGGTGCGAATGTGGAGGCTGTTACCCGGATCGGCGGCTACACATCATTGCACCTGGCTTCACGGTCTGGTAGCGCTGCAGTCGTTCAGGAACTACTTGAGGCTGGTGCAAACCCAGCAGTCAGGAGTAGTGCGGGTGGAGCTACACCCCTTCACTTTGCAGCATCAGCATCAAGTAAGGGTTCGGTGGTCTCCTTGCTTGATCACGGTGCCAAGATTGATGCTCGTGAGAGCGCTTGGGAACAGACGCCACTCATGTTTGCTGCTTCACTCGGACGTACTGACATCGTGGAGTTATTGCTCAGCCGAGGAGCGGACGCATCGGTTACCACTTCCACTGTCTATTTGCCGGCGCTTCAGGATGCAGACCGTGCTGCTCGACAGCGTAGGGACAAAGTACTCGATGGATTCCGTGCCCAGCATATCTCAGGCTCTGAGTCATGGAGACCAAGTCCGACAGAGGTACAGGCAGCCATGGAGTCGTCTAGGATAGATCCAGATGAGTCGGCTGAGCCTGAAGAAGAGGATGAGGACGCATACAACGAACAGGTCGGTGTCCCCGGTGGGAACTCCTACGCGGATCTTGTAGGTACGATGGGTGGAACCACTGCTCTCATACATGCTGTTCGAGAAGGACATGCCGAAACAGTGCAAGTGCTTTTGGATCGCGGCGCGGACATCAATCAACCGAGTGCGGGTGACAAGACGACTCCGTTACTTAGTGCGACAATTAACGGCCACTTTGATCTTGCTCTTGAATTGCTTAAGCGTGGCGCTGACCCGAGACTCGCGAGTACGGGAGGTACGACACCACTTTTCGCCGCAGTTAACACGAGATGGGCACCAAAAGCTCGCTATCCACAGCAAGAAGCCCACAAGCAGCAACAGGCAACACACCTAGAGGTGATGGAGGCTCTGCTACGGTCTGGAGCCAACCCAGATGCGCGGTTGACTAAGCACCTGTGGTTCATGGAATACACATTCAGCCACCTGGGTATCGACGCTTCCGGAGCAACTCCGTTCTGGCGTGCAACCCATGCACTTGATGTACCAGCGATGAAGCTTCTGGTTGAATATGGTGCTGAGCCTGGCATTCCGACGACCAAGGGGCAGAATCGTCGCTCACGCGGGGGTGGGGGAGAAGATCCCTCTGGACTGCTCCCAGTGCCATTTGGTGGGCCGGCTATCTACCCGATTCATGTCGCTGCAGGTCATGGATATGGCACCGGTTACGCGGGTTACTCACATCGGCATGCGCCGGATGCGTGGCTTACGACTGTGAAGTATCTCGTAGAAGAGCACGGAGCTGATGTCAACGCGCGAGATCACAACGGATATTCTCCAGTCCACAATGCTGCATCTCGGGGCGATACTGACATGATTCACTACCTAGTGGACAAGGGAGCAGATGTTATGGTGGTGAGCCGCCGGGGGCAGACGACAGTCGATATGGCGAACGGCCCACAGCAACGGATCCAGCCGTTCCCAGAAGCAATGGCACTGCTTGAGAGCTTAGGTGCGAAGAACAATCACAACTGTGTGAGTTGCTGAGAGTTCCAATTACTGCGTAGTGCCAGGCGTCAGTTGGATGGGGGTCTAGCCTTTAAGAAGACTTCACCGAGTTGATTCCGGTCTTATCTACCAACTTCTCGGATATCACTTCGTACTCGTGGAGATCGAGTATAGGCTGACACCAAGCTTTCATGCCCATTTGGACCGATAGCCATAACTCCGAACACGTAGTCATCTATCGAGATATCCTCAAGCACGTACGCAGTGACATTGCGAACGTCAATCCCAAATTGCCACTCTGGAGTCCAGGCTTCACGCCAGACTACTCTGTAGGAGGATGCCCCTCGGGAAGCTTCCCAACTCATTGAGGCCGCGTACCCTGACTCACCTCGTCCGAGACGTGGATTGCCCTCCTCCATCACATTAGGGGCCGGAGGGGCCAGTGCGATTGTCGCCACACCAGCGGCGTTCACACGAGCGTTCTTTGCAAGGTATTCGAAGTTAACACCTCCAAGTGTGTCTTCTGGCTCATGCTGACGACTATAGTTCTCTCGGGATTCAGTAAAGCGAACTCCTGCAAACCCTCGGCGGTTGAATGCCGTGTGGTCACCGCCACGGCCGAAGCGGTCCTCCCGCGCGATCAGGCGCACCTCATGTCCCGGCATGTAAACTGCTGCATGTCTGCGGATGAAGCGGGCTAGTTGTCGGGATGGAGAGTCCATAGGGTCCTCTGAGAAGACTCGGACGGTCCTGCCATCAGCAATCCCATTCCCACCCTCAGTATTCCCCACAATATCATTATTGAAGACGGCGTCGATCACCCACCCTTCACGCTCTGCTTTTGCGGAATGAAGGCTTGCCCCTACCAAGCCTTCTTCTTCTGCGACGAAGCCTATGAATACCAGGGTCGCATCAAATTGAAGTCCGCTTTGAGCCATTACACGGGCCACCTCCATCGTGAGAACAGTTCCGCTACCGTCGTCGTTAGCGCCCGGTGCGGGATTATCCCATCGGGTCCAATCGAATTGCCCACTATCGATTCGCCGTGCAACAGTATCGTAATGACCACTCACGTAAACTCTGCGATTGCTTCTGCCAGGCAGTACGGCGACCACATTGCAAAGCTCAACTTCCTGCGCGATCCGTCCCTGGGGCTCAACCTGATAACAATCAAAATCAACTTGGAGACGGTCACTGAAACTCTGCATAGTTCGCAAGATGTACTCTCGCGCTGGGCTGATCCCCCAGTCCGTGCGGTCCGAAAGAGAAAGCGAATGTCGGGTTTGGAAGCCTGTAAGTGCCTCCAGGTACTCATGAAGCCGTTCTGGAGAGATGTTCTGGACTACTTCGGCGATTTGAGGATCAATCACAGGCCCTTGAGCCGACGATGGTGCTGTCGTGAGCAGGGCAACTAAAAGCATGATCACCATTGCGACCTGAAGCTTCATACCTCTTCCTCGGTTCCGCGGATATGTGCGACTTAAAAGGATGGCGTGCCCTGGTTTGGTAGCTAGATGGATAATGATCAAAAGGCTACACCTATCGCGTTGCGCAACATGGGTGAGCCCGGTATGGGTGAGCAAGCATCGGGCCCTCAAGAGGGTTCACTGCGTTGTCGGTAATGCTTTGCAGCTTTCGCCCGATTTCCACAGCGTGACATAGAGCACCATCTCCGACGCCCACTTTTACTCGTATCTAGGAACCAATACATACAGTCCCCGTCCGCACATTGTCGAATACGGGTTGGATTTGCTTCAGTCACTATGCGTGCTGCGGAAAGCGCTATCGGTTGGAGTATACCAAGCACAGAGGAGGCATGCTCGTGTGTATTAAGAACCAACTGATCTTGCATGCCCTCACTTTGTCCTTCTTCGGATGTGATAATGAGCGAATCTAGCCGGAATGAGGTTCCACTTTCTGTGAGAATGCGGTTTAGGGCATGTACGGTGTAGAGTGGTGGGAGCTCTCCGGCCACAAGACTCTGGACGATTAGGAGAATGTCTTGCCGGAGCCAGACGGCTTCATCGAGCAGTATGCGACGGTTAGGGGGTGACGACGATAATTCGGGGAAAGAAGCATCACTCGGCAGGTCAGCTGCAGCCAACCAGGTGACTACATCTTCCGGGCTTTGCAGTAGATCTAAGGCCTGCCCCCCATCGAAATGCCATGTATTGAGCAGGTCAAGAGCTAGTGTTCCTGCATCGAAAACAAATTGATTGTTCTGGTTCATATAACTTGTAAAATAGATATAAACCAGTTAGATAATCAAATAACTGGTAAAAAGATATAATAACAGTTAGAGAAGATTCTCGGTCATATACAATAAGGGTATACAGTACCTGGGAACTCCAGTGACCTGATCTTTCCTTAGATCTATAGCGAATATTTATCCTGGATTTTTTTGGACAGGGTCACTTTTATTCGTGCTATTGGGAGTCAAGTCTATTCTTTTGACCCTCCTACTTAGGTGGTCTAATACAGGTGCTCAAGAGACCGTGAATGAGCATATCTTCATTCTTAAGGGAGGGTCATGGTGGAATACGACATGCTCAGAACACTTGACCATCTGCCAACCCGGGCTACCCTTTGGGCGCATGAGTAAATTGATAGAAGAGCTTCGCTGGAGAGGGTTGCTGCAAGATGCAACCGAAGGGGCAGCCGAACACTTGGCTGGGGCTCCGCGCACTGGGTATATCGGCTTCGACCCTTCGGCGTCCAGCCTCCATGTTGGCAATCTGCTCGTGGTCATGGACCTTGTGCACATGCAGCGGCACGGCCATACCCCCATTGCACTCGTCGGTGGTGGTACTGGGTTAATTGGCGACCCATCGGGTAAGACCTCTGAGAGGCAATTGCTTACCAAGGAAATCGCGGCGGAAAATGCTGAAGGAATTCGTGGCCAGCTCGCGCATTTTCTCGACTTCGATATGAAATCAAATCCGGCCATCATGAGAAACAATCTCGATTGGCTTGGACAACTGTCTCTGGTGGACTTCTTGCGGGATATCGGGAAGCACTTCTCGATCAACCAACTCTTAGCGAAGGAATCTGTGAAACGCCGTTTAGATAATGAGGAGACGGGTCTCTCATATACGGAGTTCAGCTACGCGCTCCTTCAGTCATATGATTTCCTTGAGCTGTACCGCCGTGATCAATGCACGGTTCAGTTGGGAGGTAGTGATCAGTGGGGTAATATCACAGCGGGTACTGACTTGGTTCGTCGGGTGGCAGGTGGAAAAGCATTCGGGGTTGTATCGCCACTACTGACTAACGCAAGCGGCACTAAGTTCGGAAAGACTGAAGTAGGAAATGTTTGGCTCGATCCAGAGCTCACTTCACCATTCGCGTTTTACCAGTTTTGGGTGAACACTGACGACCGGGATGTGATCGGGTTCTTGAAATGCTTCTCTCTGCTCTCCCAGCACGAAATTGGTGAACTAGAGGAAGCTACCCAGACTGAACCCGAGAAACGCATAGCTCAAAAGGTATTAGCTAATGAAGTGACAGACCGAGTCCACGGTGAAACGGGACTAGCAGCAGCTCGTAAAGCTACCCAGGCTCTTTTCGGAGGAGATATATCAGGACTGAATGCCAGCGAAATTAGTGAGGTTTTCGCGGATGTGCCGTCGTCAGAACTTGAAAAATCTCGCTTAGGAGGAGATGGCCTGCCGCTTGTGGGGATTCTAGTCGAGTCTGGTGTGGCCTCTTCCAAGGGAGATGCCCGTAGGGCTATAGGGGGCGGGGGAATATACCTCAATGGTGAGCGTATCCAGGATGTTTCTCGAGCTTTATCAATAGAAGACACAATCGAGGGGCGTTACCTGTTACTTCGGAAGGGTAAGAGAGCCTACCATCTAGTAGCAGTTTGTGAATAGAGTGGGTCAGCCAGGACTCTGCACCACAGCATAGGGCCAGCCAAAGGTATTCTCATCACAGGAGGACTGAATAAATGAAGCTCTTTAGAGTTTCCACATTGTTGATCACATCGTTGGTAGTTAATGGATGCGCTGAACCGGCAGCAGAGGATCACGCTGAGGAAGCACAGGGGATACATGGAGGCTGGGTAGTCTCTGAGTGGATTATGCCAGACAATGAAGTTATGGCCATGGCTGCTGAGCACGGACTGTTTCTGTTCACGGAATCTGGCCATTACAGCATGATGTGGGTCCCATCAGCGGATAGGCCGATTCTCCCAACCCCGTCCGAGGAGGCTTCGGACGCGCAACTAGCAGAGGCCTACATGGGTTTTGTTGCTAATTCGGGGCGGTATACTGCAACGCCTGACGTGATTACCTACGAGGCGTACATAGCTAGAGATCCCGCATATATGTCTCGCTTCGAGCCAATGGGGGGAGAAGGCAACGCTCGGAGTCTTAACTACATGTTGAACGAGGATGGCACGCTTACGCTGGAATTTGTGGCGGAGGATGAATATGGAGCCGGTGTGGTGGCCACTCTCAGACGCCCGGGTAGTGAAAGTCAGGACTAACTAGTCCAACTGGAACAATCGAATATCAATCCGGTCTGACTGGGTGGGATTTTGATGGCTCCAGAATGAGATAGTTTAGTCCTAGATGACGGGCACTTCAGCTTGTATCTAAGGCAATGTCCTGCATTGTGTATGGTTTCCCTAGAGTGAAGAGGGACTTGACCCCTCTCCATCCTCTGTGCAACGTGCCCGCTTCTTCTTTCACATATGTCACGCTACTTCTGAACGAGATTGAGCATAATGGCGGAGCCACTAGTCGGTGTCGTAATGGGCTCCAAGTCCGATTGGCCCACTATGTCGCACACGGTTTCCACTCTAGAGAGTATGGGAATCCCATGCGAAGTGAAGGTGATGTCCGCACACCGCACTCCGGATGTGGTTTCGGAGTATGCATCAACGGCCGAGCGGCGAGGAATTGAAGTGATCATTGCAGCTGCGGGCGGGGCTGCTCACTTGGCCGGTGTCCTCGCTTCTAAGACGACACTCCCTGTATTAGGAGTGCCAATGGTGGCTTGGTCGCTGGATGGGTTGGATTCGCTCCTCTCCACCGTGCAAATGCCACGCGGAGTGCCAGTTGGCACTCTAGCGATTGGTAAGGCTGGAGCGGTGAATGCAGCGATTTTTGCAGGGCAAATTCTTAGCCTCAAACACCCTGAGATTCGCGATGCGGTTCAAGCCGACAGGGCAGAACGTCAACGCCAAGCCCTGGCTGACTCCGACCCACGAGACTAACTGCGGCCAGAAAATTTACTGTCGGATCACGTTCGACGGTTTATGACTGAAGAGAGTGACCAATGCTTGAAGAAATCCAGACCAAGATCGAGAAAGAGATATCCAAGTTGATGCATGAATTGAACGTTGACCTCCCAGTGCGCATCAGGATTGCAATGGAACACGGGGATCTCAAGGAGAATGCAGAATTCAAAGCGGCGAAAGAACGACAGGCTTTTGTCGAAGCTCGCCTCGACCATCTCACGACCCGAATGACCGAGTTGTCCAAGATTGATCTGACTGATCTCGCATATGATAGGGTTGGCTTCGGCTCTCGTGTGAAGATCCACGATATGGAGTTGGAGGAAGATTTTATCTTTACGATTACCGCGGGCGACTTCATCGATCTGGATGCGGGTCAGGTATCGCTTGAATCACCGATCGGCAGGGGACTCTTGGGAGTGAAGGAAGGAGAAGATGTGACGATTCAACTTCCAGCTGGGCAACGGCTTTACAAGGTCTTAGCTGTCTCAACGCTTCCCCAGCAATTGGAAGACTGACTCCCGCACAAAAAAGTAGGTTTGGGGGTCAATAGAGTCGTGGATTAGGATTATCCATCGGAATCATCTTCAGCCTAAGAGTATGTCTATGGTTAAGACCCCGTCCACGATGTTAGAGCTTGGCACAGAAGCCCCGAGCTTCTCACTTCCGGATCCGGTTACCGGTCGCAAAGTGTGCCGTGATGATTTTGCTGGTGCACAAGGACTATTAGTTGTCTTCCTTTGTAATCACTGCCCGTTCGTGAAGCATCTTGCCGGTGATTTCGCTGCGTTCGCGGTCGAGTACCAAAAGCGAGGGCTCACGATTGTTGGAATCAATTCCAACGATGCGGAAACCCATCCAGAGGACAGTCCTGAACACATGGTTGCTGAGGCAAGTCAGCGTGGGTACACATTCCCGTATCTCGTGGATGAGTCACAGGAGGTTGCTAAGTCCTATAGGGCTGCTTGCACCCCTGATTTCTTCTTATTTGATAATGATTTCAGGCTTGTATACCGAGGCCAGTTTGATAGGAGCAGGCCTTCTCTTGAGACACCAGTTACGGGTACTGATCTTCGAGATGCTAGTGACGCTGTACTCGCTGGAATTACCCCCGCGGACATACAAATCCCTAGTGTGGGTTGCAATATCAAGTGGAAGTCTGGCAATGCTCCAGACTGGTTTGGATAAAAAAAGACGCCACCGGAAGTTCTGAGCCGGTGGCGTCTAATTGTCGCAGCCCGGCGCGATGCCGGGATACGGCGCAAACACAGCGATGTAATTCAATTCAGTTTGGCTTTTAGGAGCCGCTCCAGAGATCGCTTGCCCGTGCCAGGCTGGACAATGTACTCGGACTAGACAAGGGGCCACCTCCTTTTTCGGGTAAGACTTCGGGCGAAAGTTAAATCAGACCAACTATTCCAATGGCGGCCATGATACTCATCCAGAATCACGATAGCAAGGATGTATGAGGGCACTATAGATTGGGTTATTCCTGTATCCCCTACGAGGTACAGGACGCCTGTAGTAGAGTAGTCAGTTCGGCTACTAGATTAGGGATAAATTAGCTTCTGGCGACCTAGATTCAGGCTTCTTCATAGGCTCCATACAGTAACCAGAGGCTGTAGATAATTGCGATAGAGATCCAGGCGATGCCCCATACCAGAGCTGGTATACCAGTGAGGTCAGCAAGCATACGAGCATCTGATAGTGCCTCTGGTCGGTCGAGTATGTCACCCTTGATGTCGAGGATTGCGTAGAGGGCACTAGTGAGTCCGAGTACGAATAACACTCCCCGGTTCATTGCTGGGCCCGTTTTCTGTGCTGCGAAGAAGAGAGTGACACCGAATACAAGGCCGAATACAAGGCCGAAGTCGCTCCGAATGTACATTAGGCTTAGTACGATCACCGCCACCCCAATTAAGCTGTTTATCCAACCCGTATTCACCCGCTTCATTCGCGCAACTGAAAATATCAAGCCACCCCAAAGAAGACTCCCAAGGTATCCGGCTGAAAGCGTCAGAAATGCGTTGCCACCATCGCAATAACATGCACCTCCCTGTTCTGCATCCAGGGTGATCCTTTCAATTGATCCTCCGGTTGCTAGTGCTACGATGCCATGGCTGATTTCGTGGAGTAGCACGACAAAGATTTTGAGCGGATATATCAGCGGAGTATCCCATAGGAACCAAAGCCCCCCAAGAAACATTGCGAAGCCAGACAAGAACCGGAGCTTTCCGACGAGTTTCTGTTTCATTGGATACCACAGTTCAAACGGCTCATGCCGCATGTGACGGGCTATTAGTTTTTTCCACTAACCCGGTGGCGATGAGAAAGTGAACTCGTATCTGACTCTCAGCATCGCATCGTGTTCAGCCAGTTCATTCCGAGCAATCGTAGCATTCTGTGATGAATTCGCGAGAGCACCGAGAGCGGCGTTGGTGGTTTCGGAAGTGCTGAGGCCATAGCCGAACCCTAAGGCTGTAGACCACCGGTAAGTGATGTCATCCCAAGCACGCTCGAGGTCAGTGATTTCCCCAGCCGGAACTTTGAGGTTTAGGCGAATAGCTTCCGCTAGTGCTGTAGACCGCCGAACATCTTCAGTTGCTCCGGCATTGTCCTCTAGCCAAGCTTGTAAGACGGCCCTTGGATCCTCGATGCGGTTTGCAACGGAGCGGGAAACCACTGTGCGCGCCTCAGGGAAAGGTACAATCTGCCGGTCCTCCAAGCGGAGGATGTGGTAGCCGTACTGTGTTTCTATGACTGGACTAATCTCACCGGGTTGGAGGTTGAGAGCAGCAGCCCAGAATTCCGGGACCCATGACCCTTCTCTTCCAGGTGTGAGAAGACCTTGTCGCCCTTCAGCTCCCGGTTCCTCTGACAGCTGTGACGCTGTCTCGGAAAAGTTGGATCCCTCATAGAGCAACTCCATTGCCCGTCCCGCCTTATCTCGCGCTTCCGAGCGGTGTGGCCGATCCCTCCAGCGTTCACTGAAGAACAAGATATGGCGCACCGTGAGCTCCCATTCTGGATCGGTCAGGTAATGCGCCTCCAGTACCACGTCATCAATACCATTCTTCATGAGTGTTAACTCGGCTGCGAAAATGTCGAGTAGCCGGTCATTTTCCCATTTCTCAAGGAGTGGCTCGCCTAGCTGATCTGTGCTGGAGTCCGCCACCGCAAGGGCTAGCGCAGTGAGTTGTGCAAGGGTCGTGCGGCGGGCTGAGGATAGGCCTAAAAGTTCGTCTTCTGTGAATGAGACCACCCCAACCGTGATGACTGGTGGTGTGCTCTCACCACAGGCGCTGGAGACAATCAGCATCAAGATTATCAGGTAAGATCGACCCGCCTGACGGAGTTGCGAATGAGTCTTCACCAGATCGTCATTGACGCTTCAAACAACGACGTCAGATCCGATTCATTTGCAGGCTTTGGTGAAAGCTTGGTCACCCGATGCTGGGGTAGGGTGCCTTCGACAAGTCCTGGAATGTCTGCAGTGGTGTAGCCTACTGCACTAAGTCCATTTGGTACATCCAGCATGCGCATGAAATGAATCACACGATCCGCGAGTATTTCACCGGCGTCCGTAGTCGATGCTCTTTCTATATCTGCTCCGAGGGCCGCTGCGGCTCGTAGATGTCTCTCAGGTGACGCAGGAGCAGTGAAGCGGACGACCGCTGGTGTATTTAGGATTACCGAGATTCCGTGGGGTACCATCGAATGATCCACGTCGTAACCAGGTGGTATGTAGCCAGCTACCATACCTGCCACTGGGTAGGACATGCCGTGCGGGAGGTGTACACCAGCGTTTCCGAACCCGATTCCCGCTAGTGCTGCTGCTAGTAGCATCTTTTCTCGGGCTTCGACGTCACTCGTGTCAGCAACTGCATTCGGCAGGAACTCCGCCATCAATTCCAGTGCCGTTAATGCCCAGATATCACTGATTGGATTCGAGCCTTGATAGGCAGGTCTCTCCAGAGGTCGTGGAGGCATTGGCCGTTCATTGAATGGCATCGCGGTATATGACTCGAGTGCATGGCTCAAGACGTCAAGACCGCTTGATGCTGCGACGGCTGGGGGAAGTGAGACAGTATTATCAGGGTCAACAATACCCAGGGTAGGCTTAAGGTGACGATGCGCGATCCCAGTCTTCGCGTGCTTTTCCACATAGTCAAAAATCGCGACACCCGTTGTCTCACTTCCGGTGCCTGCAGTTGTCGGCACTGCTATGAGCGGCTTAAGAGGGCCGGGGACGGGTAAGCCTTTTCCAATTGGGGCGTTAACATAGTCGAAGAAGTCAGCGGGGTGAGTTGAGTACAGATTCGCGGCTTTTGCCGTATCAATGGTGCTACCGCCACCGACTGCAACGACCGAGTCGAAATTCCCAGAGACTGCGAACTCAGCTGCAGCCTTGAAACTAGAATCTGTAGGCTCAACTGAGACAGCGTCGAAAACTTGGTAGTCAATTCCATTCTCTTCTAGCGATGCCAGCACAGTTTCTCCAGCTGGAAGAGAGACTAGGGCGGGATCAATCACGACCATGGTCCGGCGTACATCCATCGCCACCAGGTCCATTCCCAGTTCATCCGTGATCCCGCGGCCGAATCGAATATTCGAGGCCGCCATCTGGAACGCTGTATCCTTTAGCATCGCCCTGACTGTTTAGTGATTCGGGTCGGCAACGTGGCTCTCTGGGTCTACGTGTGCCAGGTTGGCCACATAAGACATCTGATTCATCGTAAGTTTGCCCTCAGATAATCAGAGGAGAGGAGAGGATGGGAAAGCTTGCAGGTAAGGTGGCGTTAGTTACGGGTGCGAGTCGTGGGATAGGTCGTGCGATAGCTCAAATCCTCTCAGAAGCTGGTGCCCAAATCCTAGTTGTTCACCGTGATAGCGCGGCAGGCGCTGAAGAGACTCTAAGGGGCCTTTCTGGAGAAGGGCACCGGGTCATTCAAGCATCAGTGATAGACTCAGATGCGCTCAGAGCTGCTGCTGCTTCGGTAGCGCAGATTGAGGGTCGCTTAGATATCCTCGTAAACAATGCGGGAACGTCAAAAGTGGTACCCCATCGTGACCTTGAAGCGTTAGACGATGAACTCTTTGATTTGGTTATGTGCACGAATGTACGTGGTGCGTTTGCAGTAGTCCGGGCGTTTCAATCACTTTTAGCAAAAGATGGCGAAGGTCTCGTAGTTAATATCTCCTCATTGGCTGCACGGATGGCGAATGGAAGCAATGTGGCCTACTGCGCCTCTAAGGCTGCGATGGATAATATGACGATGTCTCTTGCTAGGGCGTTGGCACCTGAGATCCGAGTCATGTCGGTGGCCCCGGGGCTTGTGGATACTGAATTCACCCGGGGTTGGTCGGCCGAGGTACGTGAGCGAATGATTGCAGATACTCCTTTGGGACAGCTGGCAGGTGTCAACGATGTCGCAGAAGCGGTGCTGGCTGTTGCAACATCACTTCGTATGACGACTGGGGCAGTTATTCCTGTAGATGGAGGACGACCCCTCGGGACACAGAAGAAAGTGCATACATGATTTCCCCTGAGTTTCCCCGTGGGGGTTGGACCGGGTGCGAATTCAGCCCTAACGTTTGTTCGTGACTCTAAACTTTCTAATTCAGATTGAGCCGCCTGGCGGGCTAACTGAGGCCCTTAGCCAAAGCCCACTTTTAGCGATTGGGTCTATGTTTCTCGCAGGTGTCCTCACCAGTCTGACCCCCTGTGTTTACCCTATGATACCGATCACATCAGCTGTGATCGCTGGGACCGCAAGTGAGGATCAATCGAAGGCGAAGACGGTTGGCCTTACGCTCACCTACGCTGTTGGTCTAGCTATGCTGTATGCGATCCTCGGCGCAATCGCTGGAGTCACGGGGCAGCTGTTCGGGACGGTCAGCGCCAGCCCTTGGGCTCGTCTGGCCATAGGCAACTTCCTCGTGATTTTCGCCCTGGTGATGCTCGATGTTTTACCAATGCCCGTGCCTCGGAAGTTGCTTGAGCGTGCTAGTCGGAGTGAAGGAGGATCCTACGGAGCAGTCTTTGTTATGGGCGCGATGTCTGGAGTTGTGGCTGCCCCCTGTGGAGCTCCAGCGTTCGCAGTCGCACTTACCTGGGTGGCGGCAACTGGAGCGGGACTAATGGGGTTCGTGTACCTGTTTGTATTCTCATTCGGAATGACAGCGCTACTCATTGTGGTCGGCTTATTTTCTGGGACCTTGGCGCTTCTGCCGAACTCAGGGGCATGGATGGTGTGGATTAAACGAGCTGCCGCTGTCATCATGATTGGGATGGCTGAGTATTACTTTGTGCTGGCCGGCTACAACCTTTAGGGGGAATGATGAGAGCAAACGTCTGCATATTGCGGCTGGCTATCATTGCGATACTTGCTGTGCCGGGACCGATTTGGGCACAGGTTGCCGGAGAGGGCTCCGTATCTCTTCCCTTCGGGACCGTAGCTCCTGGAGCAGCCCTGCAGGATTTGGAGGGCAACTCTGTTGATCTGATTGATTACATCGAGGGAACACCGGCTCTCATTGAATTTTGGGCGAGTTGGTGCGAGCAGTGCGAGGTGCTCCAGCCACAACTCGATCGTATCCAGGCAGAGCATGGCGAACAGATGAAGATCGTTGCAGTCGCTGTTGGTGTCGCCCAGAGTTTGCGGCGCGTAAAACGACACTTCGAAGATCATAATCCTGGCTACCCGTACTTGTACGACGCGCGCGGAGCAGCTGTTAGAGCGTATAACGCTCAAACCACATCGATCGTCGTGATGCTCGACAGTGACGGGAAGGTTGCCTACACCGGTGTCGGAACTTCCCAGGACTTGGTTGGGGCGGCTCAGGAGCTACTTAAACGCTAGGAGTCCAAGGTCTTAGCGATAACGGACAAGAAAAGAGAGGCCCGATACGGACAGCGTCCGTATCGGGCCTCTCTCTATACTGCTACGACCTAGTTCCCTTCCGGTTCCGGCGTAACTCGGTCGATGACTTCAGCAAGATGTTCGTAGGCCATCGGATCGTTCTGATTGAAGCTCTCGATTGTCTCTGCAATCCGGCCGTCTGGCCCGATCACGATTACCGCTCGGCTATCCACCATATTGTTTGAGCGCAGACCTCCACCAAAGGCGGCGTAAGTACCGCCATTGTTAGAGGCATCACTGGCGAACAGAAACGGAAAATCTGCGTCTTTCAACCACGATCCGAGTTCACTTTGTGAGTCATTAGAAACGCCTATAAGCACGACGTTTCGTCCTTCATTGAAAAGGCTTGCGTACTGATCACGGTACGCTGTCATTTGGACTGTTCAGCCAGGTGTCCTGACGCGGAAGAAGAACGCGAGGACAACCGTTTCGCCTCGGTAGTCACTCAGGCGGATTGGTTCCTGAAGCAACCCGTAGCGGGTCGCGCCAGGTAGAGCAAAATCCGGGGCCATGGCACCAACAGCAAGGAGGCCCGAGTCCTGAGCGCTAGCTTCTGCCGGCGCGCCCATCGCGATCACTCCCGCGAGAAGACCAAGTGCGATCAATTTGCGCATCTGTGCCTATCTCCTAGGTGAGAGGCAAGGTAGAGGCGTCAATATCGGTTGGCTTTGAGCAGCATGCCAGCCCCCTACCCGTGTAGAGCTCGATATTGATCACGCATCTTAAACTCTCTAGTGGTAAGAGTAGGCCCAAGATAGTGAGCCCTCACGATAGATCTGATGTCAGACCTAGAAGATGGTCGCTGGCATAGTCAACAGTTGGGCGTAAAGGTCGATCGCGTACCAAAGGTTTGCGATGCGCAGATTTTCGTCCGGAGCATGTTGATTGTTATCATGATTCGCGACGGGGACTATGATTGCAGGTTTTTGGAGAATCTCTGTAAAGGGTGTAATCGGCAGCGTTCCGCCCATCCCTGGTGCCACCACTAGTGAGCCCTCCCCAAAGGCCTGGCTCGCGGCCATACTGGCTGCTGCCATCACACTCTGGGCGAACGGGTTCGTCATTGAAGTACGGGCCGCTCTGGAGCCACCACCGCCGGTGACTTTTGCGATCAATGGGTAGCTGCGACGTGTCTCCATATCTGGATCTTGTGAGACAACATGGAACCCTTGGCGTTGGATATGGTCGACAATCAGCTGTCGGAGGTGCGTTGGGTCGTTGCCCTTGACGAGCCTAATTCCAAGAGCAGCAACTGCGGTATTCGGGATCACATTGCGGGCGAGAGCACCCGTGTTACCGCTCGTGATCCCACGAATATTTAGGGCAGGCACCATCAGTCGCTCAGGTAGGGATTCGGGTTCGCCTTCGGAGCGAACGATCCCAAGTTCACGCTTCAGTTGCTCATCCCATGCAGGCATCGCTGCCAGCGCGGCACGCTCTTCTTCTCCAATGGGCTCGGCTGTGTCATACCAACCGTCCACCAGTACGCGTCCGGCCTCGTCCTTCATTGACACTAAGAGCCGTGACAGGATTACACCTGTATCTGGTGCCCAATTCCCATAATGTCCCGAGTGAAGATTTCGTGCAGCTCCGTACACGGTGACTTCCATTCCCATTGAACCACGCACACCAAACGTGATTTGCGGACGCCCACTAGGGTGTGCGGGCCCATCAAAGAACAGCCAAATATCGATCGGATCGAGGCGATCTTTGAATGTTTCCATATAGCGCGGGAGGTTCCGTGATCCAGCTTCTTCCTCACCATCAAAGAAGAAGATCAAGTTCGAGGTAGATTGAACGTTGCCTTCTTGGAAGGCTTTCAGTACGGGGAGGATTGCAGCTATGGGTGCCTTGTCATCTCCGGCGGATCTCGCGTAGAGGCGCCAGGTAGGGTCAACTGCTTCACCCGGATCTGGCATCGGAAGTTGTCTTCCGCCCTCTGGGATTGGGGCCGAGTAGAGTGTCGGCTCAAATGGAGGGTGCGTCCAGTTGGATGGGTCGACAGCCTGGCCATCATAGTGCACATAGATCCCTAACGTCCGGGTCGCACCTGGGACATTAAGTTCACCGTAGACAATCGGGGGTACGTCTTCAAGTTGAAGGAGTTCGGAGTCAACACCGACAGCAAGAAGTTCGTCTCGGATATACTCCGCCGCACGTGTGATGTCGTCTAGGTCCCGGGCTCGGTTGGGATAACTCAGCAGCTCCGCAAAGTTTCTGAGGATTTCAACTTCGTGCGCTTCCCGGTATGCGCGTGCTACCTCGCTTCCTGATTGGGCAGAGACAGAAGAAATAGGTGTTGCACAGGAGAGTGCAATAAGAAGAAGTTTCTTCATTCGGCTAATCTTAGCCGAGCGCATTATCGTGGTGTCCCTCTGCATTTCTAGATCATCCTCTTCGGGTCGTTGAGCATGTTGGTTGTTTCGTTATCCATAGATTCTTCGGGTTCCGAGTGACTAACGGTCCTCGGTTGCCGTTCGCGGGCTGTTCTTCAACAGAGCATTAAAAAGGAGCTTGTAAGTACCGTGGGTTTGACCTCGGTGCTGGACTCTGAAGCCGTACATTAAGATGCGTCCATTTCCGTACTCCACATCTAAGATTGCGCCTTTTCCAGCTAGCTTTTCCGCCCCGACGATTACCCCACTCATCAAGAGTCGCTCAGGGTCTTCAGCCCAACTGCCCACTGCTTGAACTTGGCCTGCATCACCACCGAAGTCGGTTGGTTCGTATGCCCGCCCACCAGCCCACTTAGCTGCGACCTCATTGGGGCTTCCGACCGCAAGCGGGTGGTTCTCATCAAGTTCTATGCGCAGTAGGGATGCGGGCAGAAAGAAGTCTGAGTTGCTGATGTCTTCGAGTGCATTTCGCACCGGAACATCGAAGTGCTCGAGTACAAGTGCGTCTGCTGCTTCGAACGTGACAAGTGTCCCTCCGTTGCGCACAAATTCCTTCAGGTTCTCGACACCCTCCTCTCCTATACCCCCCCTGAAACCGGGAGGGGTGTCCTCGTCACTTGCGCCTTCAATAAGTCGGTTCAGCGGAATTTGAGAGGGGATAATGATTACGTCGAGCCTCTCCGAAAGGCCTTCCTCCCGCACATCATCATTCATGAGTGTTTCGAACGTGTAGTCAAAATCTTCAAGTACTAGGCGGGTCCATCCCTCATCCATCGAGGCAGCCCAGCCCTGGTAGATTCCAATACGCGCAGCCTGCTGTTGAGCCGACATGCCAAGAGTTGGTGGGTCTGCGACGACAGTGACGCCGATCTCGTTGGAGATCTCTGACAGAAGGGATCTGGATTGCGGGTCTGAGGCAGATACGATGAAGAGGGGGCCGTCCTCTGATACAGCCTTGAAGACTGAAAGCCCTGCTTCGAGCATGCGGTTCACTGCTTGGTAGGCGCGAGTAACTTCAGCACTGATCGCGTACCAATCGTTGGCAGTAGGCATTGGCGGGGCAACGACTCTAGCAGAAGTGGCTAGTCGAGTGTCAGCCTCGAAGGGCTTGTCCGTACGTGTAATTTCGACACCCATCTGCATCGGCATCGTGTAAGCGGCTCCATCGTATGAGCGCATGAATGGCCCTCCCGGCCACTCGTGCTGGACCCGGCGTCGACGCGGCTCTAACAAATCGAGTACCGCAGCTCTTCCGGGCTGTGCTCCATACACGATCCAGGAATTTGGAGCAAAGCTGCGCAGTTCTTCTTCAGGTTTGTTGTCCTCAACCGCTTCTTCATTGGTGTCCTCTTCACGCTCAGCATCACCTTCATCCTCGTCCGGGAGATCCTCCTCCTCAGTAGCGTCTTCATTTTCACTCAGGCCGTCGTCGTCCGGGGATGACCAAAGGCCATCTGCTATGGTTGCTTCAAATGCTCCGATTGACTCGTGAACCTCGACACCCTGTAGGATGAGCTTGCCCACCATTTCAGCAGCGGCAATTGGGTCAGCCTGATTACGTGGGATCACATACGCATGTGGTCCTTCTATTTCCGCTTTTGCGATTGTTTCAGATCCCATCTGCCATCGGCCCATGATATAGTGCTGGCTGAACTTTGCTGTCTGCTCTAACACGCTCTTGGCCGCGATCATCTGATAGTCAACAATGTCTCCGAGCGTCCACTCCCCGCCCAACCAGGGATCGACGAATGCGATCTGGAATCCATATTCACCAAGCCCTCGGCCCGGTGCGGCACCCCGCTCAAGTGCTTCAAGGGCTACGGTATCCGGGCTCGCTATACGTGCACTGGCCGTCTCGGTGAGAATGCCGACGATATTGTGATACCGACCAGTGAGTGCACCTTCTTGTCCCCAAATTCGGTACATCGAACCTGTTACAACCCCCTGTTTACCAGCTGCCTGCAGGTCCGCGACCATCCCACCACCCATAAAGCGAAGCTGTTGCCACTGCAGCGGGTGAATATCAGGGTTCATCGGGTCAGGGTAGGGAGGCACAAAGATTCTGGGCCCACTGTTACCCATCTGATGTTGGTCAAGATAGATCTGCGGGTAAGTCGTACGGTACATCAAATCCATCCAATACCGTGTTTCAACAAGATTGGCCTGGAAGAAGTCCCGGTTGTTGTCGTGGCCCGCGTAGTAATGGTAAAGCCATGGCATACGGGCACGCTCGTAGTCAGTGCCCACATTACGCTCATACCAGTCTGTAACTAGGACCTGGCCATCCGGATTCGCAGAAGGAACGAGCACTGTAACAACGTTATCTAAGATTTGACTTGTTAGATCATCTTCCGCAGTCGCAAGGTGATGTACTAGCTTGACGCTTGTCTGTGATGAGCCGATCTCAGTCGAATGGATATTGTGGTTGATAAACACAGTTGCGGGGGTCGTCGCAGCGATCCTCTCAGCCTCTTCTCTATCGATTCTTCCGTCAGCAATGCGCTTAGATGCTTCACGGATTTCATCCAACCGGGCGAGGTTAGCGGGCGAGCTGATCGTAATTGAGACAAACGGGTTGCCAAGTGTCGTTGGGCCTGCAGTGTCTACCTGAATACGATCTGACCCGTCGGCTATTAGGGTGAAGTACTCAAGTATGCCATCCCAACGTGCGAGCTTCTTGTCAGTGCCGATCACAAATCCAAAATGTTCTTCCGGAGTTGGAATTTGCTGTGCTCCCAGCCCCTGTAGGCTAGGAAGGAGGACCAAGAGAAAATGTGCTAGAAAAATTGTTTTGGTGGTGCGCACTGGGACCTCCTAAGGTCTTACAGTCATTCCGCGGTTAGTCGGCGAATGTACAGGACGGATACCGAAGTGGTCGAGTCCCTGTAAGATGAACGAGAAATGTCCCGTGTTATGAATACCCAGACGTGAGTCAGGTCATCTACCAACGGGTAGCCGGCGAAGGTATAGTTCCAGTTCAAATAGCCCGCCGGGGCCATAGCTCAGTTGGGAGAGCGCCTGCTTTGCAAGCAGGAGGTCGGCGGTTCGATTCCGCCTGGCTCCACTTCATAAAGATGAAGCCCTGCAAGCACTTACACGCTTGCGGGGTTTCTTGCTAAGGGGCGGCTTCTTCTGTCAAGCAAGCATAAAGCAAGCAGTAGGGATAAAAGACTTGGGAGTTTTGTCGGTTCTGTTGGTGTTCCGACTCTGTCGCCAGCAGGGGGCGGTACTGGTGGCAGTCGGCACACATAGCCAGCTACTCAGTCGCCAATAACTGGGAGCCGGTGCTGGTGCCAGTCTCCACATATCAGGGAGGGGGGGACAAACCCCTAGAGTCTTTGAATCTGGAACCGGCGGGGGGCTTTGCTGTTATGATGTCAAAACTCAAGGGGGGGGGTCTGAGGGACTCCTTGCTGGCCAGACTGGGCACACATCGACGCCACTCACCGCACCGACCAGCTGACTTATACAACGCTGTTTTGCGCATCTGAGTAAGCGTGTACGTTGCGAGAGAACTTCCAGCAGAGGATGTGCCGATGAAAATGGATGACCACTTGCGACCGCCCCAAGAAATCAATGTGGAGCATCGGATCAAGCGAGACATGGATCAAGGAGTTTAGGGAGTGAGTATCGCTCAGGCCGATTCGGTGATGACAACAGTAGGGACGGTAGCTCAGGCGCTTACGCAGGTGGAGTTCATTGTGGGCTACTCCGCTCTTGTAATCGGAGGCTTCGCCATCGTCTGTGCGTCCGTTTTCTTGCTCCGTGCGAAATCTCTAAAGGAGGACCTGGATGCCGCGATAGCGATAGTGAATAAGGCGGTGGGAGAGATCGCAGAGCCCGCTACAGCCCGATTAGCCTTAGCGCGGGCTTGGCACCAGGGCGACCTGGATAGCCTTTACGAGGTGAAGAGTGTCACCCATGCGTGGCACGAATTTGTAGAGTGCCTGATCATTCCGAGCCCTGAAGAAATCCAGAACGGATCTTCAATACGGAATACGCGGGACCCAGATCATTATTTCAACAGAGAACATGTAGTCACCACGCTGAGCCTTAGGTTTTTTGACTCGGTTCCGGGAATTCTGACCGGATTAGGCATCCTAGGTACGTTCCTCGGTCTCGCCGCAGGGATTTACTTGGCGCAGGGGTCGGGGTTAGCGGCTGGTAACACTGAGCAAGTCCAGGGTGCGCTGCAGCAGCTGCTCGGCGGGGCATCTTTGGCGTTCATCACGTCGATCGCAGGCCTATCCACGTCGATAGTCTTCTTGTTTGTGATGCGCCTTGTCGTAGGGCAGGTAGATGAATCATTAGCCACGTGGAATCATGTTCTCGATGTGTCGCTAGAGCGAACGACCCCTGAGAAAGTTGCTGTGCTCCAGTTGGATGAGTTGAAAGAGCAGACAGTAGAGCTGAAGACCTTCAACACCGAACTCGTAATCAGTATCGCCGCTGCACTGGAGGAGAAGGTCGCAGGGAAGCTGGCGCCGGCTCTAGATCGGATTGCTGAGGCAACGGAATCTCTGCAGAAGCATCAGTCTACCGCGACAGAAGACATGCTCACTTCGATCGTCGATCGGTTTAGTGAGACGATGACGGGGGCTGCGGGACAGGAGTTCGAGGCGATCGCGAATTCGCTCGGCGGTCTGGATGAGACGCTCCAGAACACAATTACATCAATGCGAGAGCAGGAGGAGCGCTCGGCGAGAGCTTTGGATCAACTGTCAGGACAGGTCACGCAGACTCTCTCAGAAGGATCTGTCCAGATGCGGAAGGGCTTTGAGGAGAGCATCCAGATGATGATGGATTCCACGAAAGCCACGCACGATGACTTGTCCAACCGGTTCGAGCAGATGACCGAATCTCTTGCTTCGGTGGCAAAAGACAATTCCGAGCAGCTCGGTCAGCAAATCGGGGCTGCAATCGGTAAGGCGAGTGGTGAACTCGATTCAGTGACAGGAAAAATGGTAGCCGCTCTTGGGGATGCGGGCACGTCGGCTGCTTCCCGCATAGACGAATCTGCGACTAGTCTGGCTGAGAGAACTGAAGGCTTAGCTAGATCCCTTGCAGATGCGGAGAAGCTTACAGCTCGACTTGGACAGGCTTCTGAGATAGTCCAGCAGGCGGCAGCAGGTCTCGGGGCAGTTCTAGATGGTCTGAAGACGATAACTCCGGCCCTCACTGCCTCGTCATCGGAGATCGGGAGCGCAGGTGATGCGATTTCAAGGGCGAGTGCAACGATTGGCAACTTCGGAGAGGTAGCGACTACGGCGGCCAGACAACTGTCGGAAGCAAACGATAAGGTCCGAGAGAGTTGGGAGAGGTACGTGGATCGTTTTGAGGGGTCAGATGAGGCATTGGCCGCTGTGGTGGCGGAAATGGAAGCCGGCTTGGATAGCTTTACCGAGCGAGTGACCGAGTTCAACCAAGGTGTCGATCGGGATTTCAGTAAATCAGTTCAGATGCTCACGTCGGCGATTGAAGAACTAGACCAAACGCTAGACGAGCGTGTTAGCGAATAATGAGCACGACGTCGTCCGGTCAGGAATATCTAGTCTCAGCCAGCGATCTCATGGCGAGTCTGATCTTCGTCTTCATCATCACCCTCATGATCTTCGTGCTGCGACTTCAAACTGTCACCGTAAGTCTACAGAGTGCGACTGATACCCAAGCGGTGATCCTCACACTTGTCGCTAAGAGCTTGGAGGAGAATGGCTTAGAGGTTGAGGTTGTGCCTGAGCAAGGTATTCTGCGCCTTACCAGTAGTTCGGTGAACTTTGCTTTCGGAGCTACTGACCCGATCCCGGAGCATCTTCCTAGGGTTGAGCTCATAGGTCGGGTGCTGCTCGACGTGCTACCGTGCTTTATTCGTCTACCCACCGATATCACGTGCCAGGGTCTGGATGTAGACCGTGAGAGGTATTCTGCGCTTTTGAGCACCGTTCTAATCGAGGGGCATACGGACGCGGCTCCAGTCGGTGTAGCAAATCGATTCCGAGACAATGTGGAGCTATCTGGATTGAGGGCCGCATCGGTTCACAGAGTGCTTAGGGCTAGCTACCCGACTATAGATAGCGTTCTCGTTCGTCCTGGTGAGAGGGCAGAGCGTGTTCTCTCGATCAGCGGGTATGGTGCTCAGCGGCTGATATCTGACCTTGATTCCCTAAGCGCAGCTCAGAGACGGATCGATCTTCGGTTCTTGATGGAGCCATTTCAGAACCAAAATCCCGTACCCGAAGCAGTTCAGGCCGAATTAGGAAGTAGTTAGGAGTAGCTGTGGCCAATTCCCTGAAGCGACGTCTGGAAACCTTCAGATTCGATCCGAAGTTTAGGCCGAACTTCAACGAACTTGAGCGAGCTACTGAGAGTACTGCCGCGCGTCTGGGCGGCGGTGAGGTGGAAGTCGTTCCAGAAGATGCTGACACGCTGCTCCGAAAATTCAGATCGGAGTGGGTTGAACATCGTGATCTGAAGCAATTGTCACGGCGAGTTCGAAGGTTGTTCCCCCATCTTCTGTTCTATCCGCTGAAGGCACCGGACCAGTGGCTGGCTAACGACGAGGCTCTCAAGCTCGCGGTACGCGACTACGTGGAAGATCCGAGAAACACTAGAGCCTTGATTTCCCTTTGCTATGCGTTTCTGCGTGCTTTCCCCATGAACTCGCCCGTGTTCGACGCCTATGCCGGATTCTGCGAGGCGTCGCTGGAGCAGAACACAAGAATCAGAAGTCTGGCCATGCGCGAAGCTTCGGAGCGTTTCCGTCTTTTTTCGTCAGATGGCCCAGCTGAGGTCGCGAAGTTTTGGTTGGCTTCCTCCGTTGATATCGACTCGCCGAAAGACGTACCGGAGCTGTCGGTAATGTCACCAGCTGCTGATTCCCGGTTTGCTCATCATTTGGCGCGTGCCTTGCTCAAGTCAGTGCCGGACTACCTTGAACAGGGGGGAGCAGAGACTCCGACCGATCTTGAGAGAAAACTCCACCTCGTGCCTGGTTTGGACACCGTTGGGTCGAGGGTAGATCCGGATCTCAGGAAGTCCTTGGCTGAAGCCCTGCTAGAGCCATTCCAACAGAACTCGCCGCCGGAGGTCTACAAATCGTGGGCGAGACCTTTTGTACTTCGACACCTGGGCCATCCCAGAATCCAGCTTGTAGTCTGGTCAGAAGTCAATGAGTCGGCTCGCAGCGTCATGCTTCGGTGGATGGTAGAGGACACCCTCGACCAATTCTTTCATGTTCTGGACAAGACCGCTGTGGATCGACAGTGGAGGGCTCGAAAGGACTTCTGGACAGGCTATCTCAACAAGGGTGTGATCCAGCAGGCTTGGGTCGTGCTGGGCACTGATGCTGCGAGGGTTGCCAAACGAACTTTGGATGATGAATCCGCTTTCGGGCGATTAAGGGGGGCGAGACAAAGAGATCAGAGTGTTCTTCTGATGGAGTTCCTTCCGTCACTCGTGGTAGCTGAATGGAGTCACAATGGCGCTTGCCAATTCTGGGACCGCGAAGAGAAAAAGGCTCCTGAATTCTTCGAACACACTTATGACGCGGACGATCTTCGGGATGGTTCAATGCCGAAGGTGAATCACCAGCCCGCGAAGTATCCAGAGCGGTGGCAGGTCAAGATAGCGGAGAGAATTTACCAGCAGACAAGAATTTCAGACCCCGTCGGCTCTAGGGCTCGGCGTGCCGCGGACCGACCGAGTATGGGACGAAAGCTGTGGGAGGGGGTTAAGGATTGGCGAGACTCCAAGGACGTTGCCCCACGTTGCCCTCAGTGCCAGGCTACAATGCGAATTAAGCTTGCTAGGAAGGGGCGCCATAGAGGCAAGGAATTCTGGGGCTGTAGCAGATACCCGGCGTGCAAAGGCATAGTAAATAGATGAACGAGAAGACTCTCGAGGGTAACTGTCGCAGGCCTCGAACTGGGGTTGTGGTCAGTGGTTTCGTGACGGCTGGCAGATGAACTGGCGGCTTGAAGACTCACACATAAGGTCGCCGGAAGACGCGTCTGAACCCTCTGTCTCTCTTCTTGAGAGTATGGTCGAATCGGGGGAGGCGGAGCGTGATGAGCAGACTTACCTCTTGAGCCACGAGTTCGTCGCTAAGTTGGAGGAGGATGAGGCTCGTCTTCTCCAGCTGCCCCTGACCCTCCCTTTCAGCTTGAGGATGCGAAGCGAAGGGAACCTAGCGAGGGCAGACTCTTCTCTGCGACTTGATTGGTTCCGGGAAGGTGTTCCTGCATCACTGATGGCACGGACAGGCGCTATAGCCGAGTTCAATGACGGACAGCGATACCGCGTACCTTCACCCCTCTTCGAACTACTTGAAGCGACTGCGCGATTCAATGCGTCTGAGTCGGTGGGCGAGGACCGTCTAGCGCTGTGGGCGGAAGTCAAACAATGGGTTGGTCCGGATGCTGACGAGATGCTTAGTGATCAATACCTTAGGCAACTTACTGTCCATGTCGCTTCTGCCTTCACAGTCAATCCTACGCTGACCGAGACCGGTGACCGTGATTTTGAAGTGATTCCCGGCCGCTGGCAATCCGATTCGTCAGAAGGGGATGTCTCAGAGGAGAGAGTTTTTTCGGAGGTGCTGCCTCCCGCTCACCAGAAGACCTTCGAAGACCGTTTTCGAAGGCTTCAGGGGCGATCCGCCTACGCGATCAACCGTGGAACAATCCTGATCGCGACTCCTGAAGTCACGCGTGCACTGAAAGAGATACGACAGGTCAGAGAAGAGGGTTCATCTGCGATTAGTGCATTCGTTAGACAACCTCAGGCGGTCCTTCGAGCCCGTCTAGAGGATGGTGATCCCGAGGCCGTAGGAATCGCAGAGGACCTCGATGATATCTTCAGTGATCGAGTCACCGGCGTGGGGCTCTGGGCTCCCAAGGTAGTGCCTTGGATCAAGAAGCCGTCAGAACCCTGGCTGCCTCCAGAGTCACTGGGTGTCTTAATTGACGGGGAGTCGATCGAGATTGAGCCGGGAGAGGTCGCGCAGCTGGCTATCGACCTCGAACAGGCGATCGAAGCAGGTGATCCGACCGTCTCATACAAGGATCACGACATCCCCGCCATTGCAGACGTGTTAGAGCACGTCCGGACGTTGGAGGGAGAAACCAGACCTCGACTCAGCGACAAGAAATCGCAACGGAGCCCAGGTGAAGAAGGGGGGCAGCGCGGCCGAACCGTGCTGCAGGTCGAGGACAATCTTGAGCACGCGCAGTTTCGGAGAACCAGGCGGGTCGTTGGAGGGCTACATGAGATTGACCTCAGCGAATGCATGATCTCAACTCTCTTTTCCCATCAAGACCAATGTTACGAGTGGCTGAAAGAAGCTTGGGTCTCCGGTGAACCGGGTGTCTTATTGGCCGACGACATGGGCCTGGGTAAGACCGTTCAGGCACTCGCGTTCATGTTATGGCTGCGTGGGATGATGAACTCGGGTCACCTTCCCCGGCGGCCTATGCTGCTAGTCGCTCCGACTGGCCTCCTAACTAACTGGGTCGAAGAGAGTGAGAAGCACCTCAAGGGCGGGGGGCTCGGGGTATGTCTTGAAGCATTCGGTAAGGAACTCAAGGCTCTGCGTCGGGGAGGGCCAGATACCGATACGGGAGAGATAGGACTCAATCTTGCCGAGATCTCCAATGCAGGGTGGGTTCTGACCAGCTACGAGACATACCGAGACTATCAACTGAGTTTCGGCCGTGTCCGTTGGAGCTTGGCAGTCTTTGATGAAGTACAGAAGGTGAAGAATCCGGCAGCAGCAATGACGGACGCGGCCAAGTCCGTGAATGCGGATTTCGTTCTCTCGCTTACGGGCACGCCGGTGGAGAACCGGTTGGCTGATCTCTGGTCGATTATGGATCTGGCCCAGCCGGGGCTACTGGGCTCCTTGAAGAGTTTCTCGAAAGACTGGGAGTCGGAGGGTGCCGACTTGAACAAGCTTCATGAAATCCTGACAAATGGTACTCCCCCCGTGATGCTGCGGAGACTCAAAGAAGATCACATTGAAGGACTTCCTTCTCGCTCGATTGTGTACGCGCGCGGGACGATGCCCCCAGAGCAGGCGCGTGCGTACGACCAAGCGATTCAAGACGCTAAGAGTGAGGATGGTGTATCTACTCTTCAGGCCTTAGGGCGTATTCGAAGCGTCTCGCTGCATCCACATTCTAGGGGCGCTGAAGCGGTCGAGGCCTACGTTGAGCGTTCGGCCAGGCTAAAGCTTACGGTGGATTGGTTACTCGATATTCAGGCGAAAGGTGAGAAGGCGCTTGTGTTCGCCGAATCGCGCGCTATGCAGGCGGCTCTGGCAGAGATTTCGACGGAAATCCTTGGTTTGCCGTACCGACCGCTCCTGATAAACGGATCAGTCACAGGCCCCAAACGTCAGGAGCGAGTGAACCAGTTTCAGCGGCGAGGAAGAGGCTTCGACATAATGATCTTGTCACCGAAGGCCGGAGGAGTGGGGCTGACCTTAACGGCGGCCAACCACGTCATTCATCTGTCGCGCTGGTGGAATCCAGCCGTTGAGGATCAATGCACAGATCGGGTCTACCGGATCGGCCAAGAACGGCATGTGATGGTATACCATCCTGTGGCTGAACACCCCATACATGGGATGCATAGCTTCGATGTTCGTCTAGATGACTTGCTACGCCGAAAGAGGACATTGTCTCGCGCAGTTCTTGCACCTGCAGGTTCTTCACAGGACGATTTCGACCAATTGCTTAGTGAAGTGACCCAGACAGATCAGGTTGGAACGAGCAGACTGGATCTGAATGATGTGGACGTACTGGATGGTGTCGGCTTTGAAGGTTGGACGGCAGATCAGATAAGAAAGGCTGGATATCAGGTGGATCGTACTCCGTGGACGGGTGACGCGGGGATCGACCTACTAGCGCGGCGCTCGGGATTCCCAACACTCATCATTCAGTGCAAGCACACCCAGACGGGTGGGACTCTTCAGCTGTCAGCTGTCCAAGAGGTAATCGCAGGTATGGAACGATACGAAGAGGGTGATAGCGCTCACGCGGTTGTGATAACCAACGCGTCTCAGATTGCCGGATCAGCTAAGCAGCTAGCATTCTCAAAAGGTGTCCACCTGTGGAGCCGGCCGACACTCGGTGACTTAAGCAATCCCTTGGTCTATCTCGGTCCCCTACAGGATTAATGAGGGAAGGAACAGATGCTTGACCGTCGAAGAACACCATGACCGAACCTATCTAGAGCTTGCGAACATACATAAGGCTCCTGAGCGATTATACCTGAAGGTCCCAGTGCTATAGCCAACGAGCAGCGATATCCTTCGCATAGCCCCCCCTCGTTAGTTCTGACTCACTATATGGCACTAAGGGTTAAGGTGCCCGTCTAAGTTGCGGATATTCTACGGCCAGGGGCATTTTGGGGTAAGCCTTAAGTAAGTGAGGATATTACCATGGCGGAAACAATAAGGTTTCAGCCTCCGATACCGGATGGCTATAAGATTTTTGAGGACGACCTTAAGGTCGCGGGCATCAGTCACCGCCAGGAAGCTGCTCAGCAGTTCGCGCAAGGAGATCAGCAGTTATTAAAGCTAGAACCTGAGCCATCTAATCAGTATGACCGGAATGCGATTCGTGTCATAGGGATATGGAGTGACTCGTCAGGAGAAGAAAAAAGCACGCATCTTGGGTATATAGAGAAAGACCTTGCAAGGCTACTAACACGCTATGTGCCCCGTGTCCTGGCCCGCTTAAGGAGCATTTTTCTAGGTGATCAAGATGGATGGGTCGGCGTTTATTTTGAACTTCTAGGGCCAAAAGAAGAACTAGTAGAGTATGCCATTGAAGCCCGCAAATCACGGGCTCAATATTCAATGCACGTAGAGGAGTCTCCAAGGGCGAAGACCCGCAAGAAGAAGACCCGCAAGACGGATGAAGATGAAGAAGAGATGTCAACGCTGGGGTGTGCCTGGTATTTCTCCACCTTGATTGTTGCGTTCTCTGTTATCGTAGCTCTCTTTCAAGAATGGAGTCTCTGGGCTGCTATTCCAGCAGCGTTATTGGTCGGTTTCATATGGCTTCGATATGTAGGTGGGTTTAGAGCCGACTGATAGGAGAGCAATGTCGTATCCCACGCGTTCTCAGAGCGTTCTTGGAACTCAGGAGTTGGTTCTGGGCCGTGCCCACGAACCCGTTGCGTCTTCTCCTAGGATGGCTTCCATCGCCATCTGTGTGGCCTCGGTCACGGGGGTGCGCACTTTGAGACGAATCAACGGATCTAGCATCAGTACGGCAGTCCCGTGTATCGCTATCCAGGCTCGTAACGTCGGACGTATGGGATGACCCTGGGGTAAGAGGCGGTCCTCCTGACACCGTATGATGATTTGCTGTAAGAACTTCTCAACATCCAAGCGAGCATTCGCTAGGTCCTTGAGTTCTGGATGATCGTTCTCTTGCGCTGAGCGTAGGGCAGTGAGGTCGACCATCTCTGGCCCAAACATCAAACGAAAAAGACGCTCGTGGTGTGTAGCGAACGTGAGAAAAGTCTCCACTAATTGCTCAAGGCCTGCACGTGGATCACTGGTTGGGTCTTTTCCCGCCCTTAGTGCTGCAAGCAGCATCTTAGTGCCTTCAGTAGCGACAGCGAGCCGGAGGGCTGTTAGCCCTCCGCCTTCTCGTTCTTTCCCAAAGATTATGTAGGGGGCGGTACGGCTCTTCCCGGCCCGCTCGGCAACCTTTCGTAGGTCAAGCGGGGTGTCATCCTCACCGAGGATGTCGAGTGCCGCATCGAGGAGGATACGCCGTAGGTTCCCTCCCTTATGATCCTTGTATTTACTCACATAATCTCCAGTTGACACTGTCAACTAAACTAGTTAGATTGACACTGTCAACCATAGCGAGCTGAGACGGTCTACGCAAGGAAACGATTCGTAGCATCTTCGTGAATCCCGACTGCGGTTTCTCTCAGTAACCTCGAGCCTGGTATCGGCCACTACCAACCCATAAGCAACGGAGTTTCAAATGAAAAAGATTTGCACCCTCTTAGTCGTGGCGATCTCCTTCTGGACCAACGGTGTCGACGCCCAGTATACGACCAGCCGCATCGGCAGCTACACGTATACATACGGGTCGGGCACCAACGTCACCTCACAGCGCATCGGAAATTCCGTGTACAGCAACGGAACGATCAGAAACAGCAGGTACAGCACCTCAACAACCCGGATCGGTAACTACGGCTACACCTCGGGTCGCGTCGGTTCGTCCCGTATTTCTGGTTCCTCGACCCGTATTGGTTCGTACAGCTACGGTAGCGGGAGAATCGGAAGCAGCAGGTACGACACTTCCTCGACCCGTATCGGTAACTCCAGCTACACCTCGGGTCGCGTCGGCTCAACCCGCTTCAATGCGACGTCACAGCGGATCGGTGGGTACGTCTACACGTCCGTTCGCCCTCGCATCCGGAGATAGTAAGCAGATCTCACTACAACGATCCCGGAACAGGAGACCTCTATGAAGTCGAACCAAGCTTTTGATGAAATGCTTTCCTATATCGGCAGTGATATCGCGGAGATCGGTCTTTCAAATGAGCGTCCGCCTAGGTCGGCAAAATTTGTGGTAAGCCTTGATATGGGTAGTGGTCCCGGAGGCGGTGATTATCGGACCTATCTGCTATGCACCAACAAAGAACGTTCGTCTTGGAACTTGTGGATGGAGTACAGCGGCCACGGGCAATATTGCCGAATTGCCTGGGGTGAGCCTTATCGTGGTATTCCAGCTGAAAGGGCTGCGGAACTGTTACTAACAAAGAGTTGGGAAGATGAGCGCGATATCGAGGGCTTGTACTCCTATGGCAAGCTTTCTGTCGAAGGAACGGGACTATTAACTGCTATGGATATTCACCGGATTGAGCGAGGAGTGTTCGAGAGCGCAGAAGATGGACTCACTAGGTGTATGGAAGACGTGAGTTATGTATTGATGAGAGCGCAGTCTAGTCTCGAAGAGGTAGCCGAGATAACAGTGCATCATGGTCTCGATGCTATCGAAGGCGTCAGCACCGTGTCTAAACTTCTCGACCAGGCCGATGAGGAGTGTGTCAAAGTCATCGAAGTCGGGTCGCGTGAATGGTCCTTATGGAGCTTCAGAGAATGAGTTGCGGTTATTCTGACAGGAGACACATTCGCTTATGAAGAAGATTCTCGCCGAACTTGACCAGATGGCCACAAAGGGCCGACACGGGAAAGGGGCAGCATTTGAGAAGAGGTATCTGAAGAGGATCTTGGAGATTGCCCCAGAGTATGAGTCACAATTTAGGAAAATCTGGCACTGGGATGATTATCCTGATAACAGGGGCGCTGACCTTGGCATAGATCTCGTCGCAGAGAACAAGCAGGGAGAGCGAGTCGCCATTCAGGCCAAATGCTACGCTCCAGACGGCAGTCTGAGTTGGCCCGATCTAAGCACCTTCTACGGTGACGCGATGGGTCGGAAGGAGATCAGCAAGCTCATGCTGGTAACAACGACTGACAATCTTTCACGAAATGCAGAAAAGAAGTTAAGAGAATCGGAGAAAGACTGTGCGATTGTGAATCGATCCCAACTTAAGACACTCGGTATCCCGGATCGGACCACCCTCAGTGACCTAGAGAAAGCTTTCTGCCCACCGGTTGAGAAACACAAACCCAGACCTCACCAAAAGACAGCAATCAAGAAGACTCTGGATCACTTGGAGCAGCACAAGCGCGGCCAACTTCTCATGGCTTGTGGGACCGGCAAGACACTTGTTGGTCTCTGGATCAGGGAACAGATGGAAGCGAAAAAAGCCAAACGGACCATCGTGTTCGTGCCATCCATCGCACTCTTGAGGCAAACCTGGAAGGAATGGACTCAGCAATGTTCAAAGGAATTCTATTCCGTCGCGGTCTGCTCGGACGAACGTGCAACACGCCGTGGTGGGGACCCGCTCGTCAGCAGTCCATCAGCTGTAGGACTACCACCGACAACGGACCCTGACGCGATCGCGAAGGCCTTGGATGTCCGAGGTCCAATCGTCGTGTTCTCTACCTATCAGTCGTCAGAGGTAGTCGAAGAAGCGATCAAGAAATCTGGTCGCTCATTCGATCTCATGATCGCTGACGAAGCTCATAATACGACCTCAGTTGGACTTACGGCTTTCACTCGCCCGCTGTATCAAGAGCATATCCCTGCACGACGCAGACTCTTTTTCACAGCAACACCGAGAATCGTTTCACGGCGGAGTCGTAGGCGAGCTGAAGAGGAGGGTTATGACATTCATTCTATGGACGACACCGAGGTTTACGGTGAAGTCGCGTACAGACTCCGGTTCTCAGAGGCAATCAAGAAGAAGCTGTTAACTGATTACGAGATTTTTGTCGTCGGTGTAGATGATGCGGACATCGCAGACGCGATTCGAGAGCGAGAATTCCTGAAGATCGATGACTCAGAGATCAACGGAGAAGAATTGGCTGCTCACATCGCGATCCACAGAGCGATGAAGAAACGCGGTACACGTCGAATGATCACGTTCCACAGCAGAATTAATCAAGCAGAGACATTCAGCAGGAATGTCCCGCTCGTAAAAGAATGGCTGCGCAAGAATCGTCGGCTTCACGCTTCTAGGGTTTGGGGTAACGCTGTATCCGGGAATATGGATGTTCGTAAGCGCGAGAAGGTGCTGGAGCGTTTCGATGCGATGGGTAATGACGAGCATGGCATCGTATCCAATGCACGATGCCTCGGTGAAGGTGTCGATGTACCGACGATAGATGGCATCTCGTTTGTGCAGCCCAAGAGGAGTCCGATCGACATCGTACAAGCGGTTGGTCGAGCGATCCGCAAATCCAAGAAGAAGAAAGGCAAAAGCACGATCATCCTCCCAGTACCGATCCTTGATACAAGTGACCCTACCGACACCATCGAATCCTCTGCATTCGAGACAGTCTGGCGGGTCCTCGAATCACTACGTGCCCATGACGATGAGCTAGAGGAGACACTGGATACACTCCGAACGAAGCTGGGAGCACGAAGATTCGGAAAGGTTCGGTTGCCCAAGAAGCTCGTTTTGGATTTACCACGCTCAGTAAACGCTGCCTTTAACGACGCGATTCAGCTTCAGGTACTCGAGCACTCAACAGAAGATTTCTGGGAAGGGTTGGGTTATCTGACAGCTTATAAGGAAGAGCACGGTGATTGCAGGGTGAACGATGATTTCGTGACCGAAGGTAACTTTCGGCTCGGCCGTTGGGTTGGGCGTCAACGATCAGCTTCTCGGGCTGGACGATTACCCAGGAAGAGGGTTGGTGCACTCAACGAGCTCGGCTTCATCTGGGACCCACTCGAGGATGATTTCCAGAGAGGGTTGAGTTACCTGAAAGCCTACAAGGAAAAGCACGGGCATTGCAGGATGAAAGGGCGTGAGATTTTTGATGGATTCTCGCTTGGTAGCTGGGTCTTAGGTAGACGAAAAGCCTTGGCCAAGGGACAACTGTCCCAGGAACGAATTGACGTGCTCGATGCACTCGGATTCATCTGGGATGCCCTAGAAGATGATTTCCAGAGAGGGTTGGGTTACCTGAAAGCCTACAAGAAGGAATTCGGTGACTGCAGCGTGCCGGCCTTATTCGATATCCCAGATAAATTCAATCTCGGCACTTGGGTATCCAGTAGACGTGCGGACTACAAGAATAGCCGCCTACCTAAGGAGAGGATTGAGGCGCTCGATGCTCTCGGTTTCATCTGGGATGAGATTGAGGAGCTGTTTCAGGTTGGGTTGGGTTACTTGAAAGCCTACAAGAAAGAATTCGGCCACTCCAAAGTGCCAATCCGGCACATAACTGATGATGGTTATCCGCTCGGAGCATGGGTTTCAAAAAAACGAGAAGAGCATAGAGCTGGAAAGGAACGGCTGACTTCCGAACGGATTGACGCTCTCAACTCACTCGGATTTGTCTGGGACCCATTTGAGAAAGCCTACCAGAGAGGATTGGGTTACCTGAAGGCCTATAAGGAAAAGCACGGGCATTGCAATGTGTCACTCCACGTCAAAACTGATGATGGTTATGCGCTCGGTAGTTGGGTTGCTAATAAGCGAACTAGTTATAGGGGTAATCATTTATCAGATCTGAGGATCAAGGAGCTTAACGCGCTCGGATTCAGTTGGGATATTCCGGATGACAATTTCCAGAAGGCACTGGATTACCTCAAAGCCTATAAGAATGAGTTCGGCGACTGCAGGGTGCCTGGATCAAAGACTGTTGATGGCTTCCCGCTAGGCAATTGGGTTGGTAGACAACGAAAACGAAGGACCCACAACCAGTTGGATTCGTCACAAATCGACGAGTTGAATGAGCTCGGATTTATCTGGGATGTTAAGGAAGCAGATTTCCAAGAAGGACTGGGCTATCTGAAGGCGTATAAGAAAGAGTCTGGCGACTGCAGGGTGCCCCAACCACTAACTGTTGATGGCTTCCCGCTAGGAGGATGGGTTTCAAACAGACGAGGGGATTATAAGGAGGGCCAGCTATCCCCAGAGCGGATTAAGGCCCTGAACTCACTCGGGTTCACTTGGGATATTTCGGAGGAAGATTTCCAGAAGGCACTGGATTATCTGAAGGCCTATAAGAAAGAGTTTCACGACTGTAGGGTGCGCGCCAAGTTCATGACGGAAGACGACTTCCCGCTCGGGAAATGGGTTTCACATAGACGAGGGGATTATAAAAAGGGCCAGCTATCCCCAGAGCGGATTGAGACCCTGAACGCGCTCGGATTTATCTGGGATGCAGCTACGCAATAGTTACCCCTCCGCACCCCGCAAGACCGCAACTTAGACGGGAAGCCCCCCGTGTCCGAAGACACGAGAGGCCCAGCCCTTGGTCTCAAGAGGGCGTTCCCTTAGCGCCCTGCTTACCGCTACTACGGGCCTTACGCTTCTTGGCGGCACCGCCATGTCCCCCACGCGGAGAGGGGACATGCCCTGATGGACCCGCGATTGGCGCGGCATACATGCCCGGCAGGAGGCGGTCGCGTTCGTCTTTTTCGGCTCCGGTTAGCCTTCCCCAGAAAAAAGGTTTTCCGGTTTCCTTGTGAATCTCCTTTGGGCTCATTGGTCCACCTCCTCACTATCGGACTTCTCAGTGGCTACTCCGCCCTTCTGGGGAACAGACGGCTTGAGCGCGAGAGATGGCACCCGGATGGGCGGAGAGTGGACCCCCATATTATGTAGCTCATCAAGCTCGTCCCTGGTGTACGGTCCCCACATAACCCAGCGGCCATTACTCAACATTTTCTTCATCGTGTCCTCCATCTTCTTCAGGCTCAGAAGCTTTGGCGCGTTGGACGGCCCGCTGGTTCACTGAAGTGATGCTCGCAACGCCATTCGCGGTCTTCATCAACTCAAGCCATTCATCAGCATTCCCCGTGTCTAATGTGTACCGGCCCTTACCGTTTGATGTGGGAAACCATCTTTGAGCCATCTTAGTCCCTCCTTTCTGGGCGTTTTGAGTCCTTGTCTTCTTGCTCCTTCTGGCGAGCGCGTTCGGCCCGGTGGTTGATCGATGTGACGCCCACGCATCCACCAGCGGTTCTGAGAAACTCTTCCCATTCCTTGACGGTTTCCCTACCAGTGATGATGAAGCCCTTACCGCTTTTATGCGGTATTCTTTTGATAGCCATCTTGGTTTCTCCAAGTCGGCGATGCTACCAACAGCAAAAGGGTCCCGTACGGCTTTCCGCACGAGACCCTTTCGAGCGGTTTAGCACCTTGTTAACCCGGTTGCAATCGCAACAAATCTCCGGGATGCAGAGTTATTCTGCACGCTATAAATATAGCGGAATTCGTACCTGCTTCAATGTTGGACAAGAACTCATTGTCGCAGTGATAGCTCTTCGGTTTGATGAGGGCGGAATGCACCCGCGCACGCCTTACTAGCGTGTGGGGAAAACACACCAACGTCATCTGCTGCCTTTTTTTTTGACATCGCTGGATGCATCCGCCTGTTTCATCGTCTGCTGCGCCGAGATTTTCTTCTCATGTGTCTCTGTTCCTGTCTCCTCACTCCCCCCCACACCCCCCCTGTTGCCTTACCATTCTGTGTAGTTCTGATACATGGCTTTGATAGCAGTTCGTCGTTCAGATTTTCCGCGCAGATGCGTGCCTTCGCGAAATGTGCCCCGACCTGGTTGTTGGCCTCCCAGAGCCAGTCTGTGCCTAACCCATGTTCTTCTGCGATGCGGGGCAGATGAGAGCCGCAAACGACCTTCACGAATCTCTTGATCTCAAAAGGGTTCACTGCCCAGCGATAGATCGGGGGAATACGCACACCCGAGCGTCGAGGACGTCGTAGCTCAAGAAGAAGTGCTCCGCTCCCGACACCTCTCAGTTCTTTTAGCCGACGGCGCATGGTAGAACGGGACACGCCTAACGTTTCAGCGAGGGTCTCCTCTGAGGCCGCCGAAGGCCTGAACCCCAGACCGTTCATCGAGCGGAGGAGACACCAAACAGGCATAGCATTCTCAGCCCCAAGAAGGATCTGTACGCCTCCGGGTCTGAGTGCCCAGCAGGGTATGTCGACGAGACCACCATGGGGAGCCAAGGCAACCACTCTATGCCCCAGTACCCGCGTGCTTCAGGTTGTCTAAGTCTAATGCCCTATGGCTTTCTTCAATTGTGAACTCGGACTTCCCGGCCGAAGAATTGGCCTTCCCACGGGGAGCCTGTCCAGCATCATGCGGAGTCACCTGAAGTCACCCATACCCCCCGCCTACTGTCATATCTCTTAGTGCAGGTCTGGCCTTCGGGAGCTTGTGTTTCGTCCTCCGAATCGGAGGTTGAGTCACGACTGCTTGCTTCGATCCAAGCCATGACATCACTCTCGGCATAGAAAATCTTGTTGCCGATTTTTTTGAACTTTGGACCTCCGCCATTGCACCGATACCGCTGCAACGTGTGTGGGCTTAGCCCCAGATAGTCAGACAACTGGGGAGTCGTCATTAGCCGAGGAAGGCCGGAGGTGATTCTCGAATGAGGTGTATCTGTTACGGTGTTCATAATTCTACCGTGCTTGCCACGGAGGACCGCTCTGGCAGGGAAACGGCGTGTAAGGAAGTCAGCCTTACCGTTTTTCCTTTTCCGACCACTACAGCGGACATCCCTGGTCGTTAACGTAGATCGGACAACGACTTAGTGCTGGTCAATGCCGTACGCGACTAAGGAGATTCCGGTCTCTGAGCCCACGGTAACATGTTCTGAGATAACCGAAAATGTGCGGGGTGTGGGGGGTGTGGCCAGGTGTGCCGGAGGCATTCATACCCTGTTATGACGGAGGTTTTACCCCTCAATCTCCTGAACTCTGAGTGGTCCAAGGAGTGCCTCTAGATCGGCGCCAGCTTGCTCAAGCGCGGCCCGTTGAGAGTCCTCTGATAGCCTTGCATAGACCTGGGTGATTGCTGGGTCTCGGTGGTTCAGAACTTGAGCGATATGCTCAATCGGAACTCCGCTCTGAGCCATGCGACTGCCGACCGTTCGCCTCAGATCATGGACCGTGATATCGGGCAGGCCCGCCCTCTCTCTGATCCGTGACCACTGCCGTTTGAAATCGGCCAGAGGTTTATTGACTCGGACATTGCTGGGGAAGCAGTAGGCGGAGTAACTCCTATCAGTGGGTAGGATGGCCTTAAGGAGATCGACTGCCTGGGGACTAAGGGCCAATCTTAGATCACGACCGCTCTTCGTATTGCTTACGTCAACGAAGGGACCTTCTGAGTGATCTAGGTAGACATCTTTCCACTTTAGGCCCAAGAGTTCGGATTTCCGTAGGCCAGTGCAGAGGTAGAGCAGGATGAGGCTTTGGATTAGGACTGTCTCGTCCTTCAGGGCTGCCAGGAGTCGCTGAAGTTCGGGCTCGTCCAGATACCGAGTTCTGGATTGCTCCGGGAATAGGTCTATGCCTTTGGCTGGGTTCAGTGACCCAGCCTCAATGTAGCCGAGTTTTTCAGCACGGGAGTACATCGTCCTCAGCAGTTGGATACAGCGGTTGGCTTCGACCTTTGCAGTGCGACCGATCTTGCTATGGAGTTGGCTAACGTCACCCCTAGTGATGTCGGTCATCACCTTGTCACCCAATGCAGGCTTGAGCCGTTTCTCAATCCTCCTACGCATCTCAGGAAGGGTAGCCTTACTACGAGCCTGCATATCAGCGAGAAAGACCTCAGAGAACTGCTTGAGGGTCATCGATGATTGGACATTGTCGAGGGTCTTGGGGTCTATGCCCTGCTTCACTCTGCGTAGAAGCCTGTGGGCCTCTTCTCGTGCGTCTTGATGCGACCAACGGACACATGACCCGATGGTGTACCAGCGGGCGGTTAGGTCGCCCTTGAGTCGGTAGTGGATAAAGAAGGACTTATAGCCAGAAGGGTACACTCGGACCCCGAAGTTACTTTCTCCGCCCTTACCGTACTCGCTGTCCCACCTATAGTCGGCGTTGCCATCAGTGCCTTCGTATTCAAACCTAGCGATGAGGGTTTTAGTCAGCGCCACACTGCCTCCTAGCTCAAGCAAGCACTAAGCAAGCACCACAATGCTGTGTAACTGATCTTGACTGCTTGTTTGTGCTAGGGGTAATGTAGTCTATAACATATTGATATGAAAGGATTTTATGCCTCTATCCTATCTTACTGATAGCTACTGATAGAAGGGCATCGATTATAGGACTACTGCTTTGCAAGCAGGAGGTCGGCGGTTCGATTCCGCCTGGCTCCACTTCAGTAAGATGAAGCCCCGTAAGCACTTACACGCTTGCGGGGTTTTCTGCTTTTGGACGCATTCAGGCTCAGGCACTCACATAAGTACTCACTTGCGGGGTAAAATTCGGGAGTCATACCAATTCTACATGCCCCCCCCTCTGTCTCCAGCAGGGGGCGGTACTAGGCCCAGACGACACACATCGATGTCAACATCGATTCCCCGCTATGATCGACCCCCGTGGGGTACACCCCCCTATTTCACCGCCGCCGCGCCACAACTAATACAACACAGTTTTGCGCTTGGGACTCCAAAGCCCCAAAAAATTTCTGCCCAAAAAATGAGTGGGTAGGGGTGCCCAGCTTTGACAGCCTAGATCGCAGCGTGTCATTTTAACGCGGGTTACACTGCGAACGTGCTGTTGCACGCCGACGCGCCGACGGCGGCCCCGACCCCCCTGCCCAGATCACGCATGCCTCGATTCTCCGCAACACCCAAGTCGAAGAGGTGCACGAATCTCAAACGGTCTCCCGCAACGGTCGCCTGGCTTGCTGTCCTTGTGGTGCTCGGAGCGTCCACCCAACCGGCGTCGTCGCAGGACGTCGAGACGGAAACGCCCGCACGGCTTGCCATCTTCCTGGACTGCGATTTCTGCGACGAAGCCTTCGTCCGACAAGAGCTTACCTATGTGGACCACGTCCGCGACCGCGAGGTCGCCGGTGTCCACATCCTCGTGACCCGAGAGGACACGGGCGCGGGCGGCGAGGCGCAGACGTTCGACCTCATCGGCCTGGGTCCGTTCCAGGGGATGGACTTCTCGACGCTTCACACCATCAACGTGGACGCGACGGAGGCCGAGGCACGAGATGGATTCCTCCGCACGCTCCGAGCGACCCTCGTGCCGTACCTGATGCAAACGTCGATGCGGGACCGACTGCGGGTCGACGTCGCTCCTTCGGAGGAGGACGCAAGCCAGCAGACGCAGCCCGAAGACGATCCATGGGACAATTGGACAATCGAGATGTACTGGGACGGCAGCGCAGATTTCGAGTCCCAGCAGCGGGCCTTCGACACGCGCTACGGTGTGTATATCAACCGCGTGACGGAGGACTGGAAGCTCCAGTTTCGGCCGTTCTTCAACTACAACTACGACCGCTTTGATCGAGATGACGAGATCATCAAGAGCTCGTCGCACCGAGACGGCTTCACCAGCTACGTCGTCCGGAGCATCTCGCCGCACTGGTCGATCGGGGGTTACGGGGACGTCTTGACGGAGACGTTCGCCAACGTCCACCTACGCTACCGTCTGATGCCCGCCATCGAGTGGAATTTGTATCCGTATCAGGAGGCGACGCGACGCCAATTCACTGTGGCCTACCGCGTCGGTGCATCCCACATCCAGTATCGGGATTCGACGATCTACAACGAGACCGAGCAGCTGCTTCCGGAGCAGATCCTCAACGTGGGCTACCGAGTCATCCAGCCGTGGGGCGATGTCGACGTCGGCATCGACGCGTCGCAGTATCTGCACGATCTCTCGCGCTACAGCGCTCAGTTCAGCGGAGCTGTCGACGTTCGCATCACCCAGGGGCTTTCGATCGAGATCGGAGGCTCGTTCGAGTTCATCCGCGACCAGCTCAACTTGCGGAAGGGCGACGCGGACCTGGAGGAGGTTCTCCTACGCCGCACGCAGCTCGAAACGGACTACCAGGCAGGGCTCAGCTTCGGGTTCCGCTACCGATTCGGCTCAATCTTCAACAACGTCGTCAACACACGCTTCGGGGGCATAGGGAATCGGGATCGCTTCTGACCCGAAGCGGCTCCGCACACATCGCCACCACTGAAACGCCGTTTCCTGAAAAAAATTGGTGGCGCTGCTCCGTCCAGTGTGGTGCTACCTGACTAGGACCAGGGTCCCCAGTTGGTAGTTCCACACCGTCTTGAACTGCTGTAGGAGGCTATAGCCGAGGGTTCCTCCATCAGTCTCGCCCACCATGACTCGAAGACCATCTACCGAGAAGCTTACTTCTTCGTACTTCAGTCCTTCGAGGGTATAGGACTCGCCTTGAGCAGTGAGGTGTCCCGAATGCTCAAGAGCTTCCTTGGTTCTTGCTGTCAGGGTGAGTTGGCCGCCTGAATTCCCGGTATCTATTCCGAGAGTCAGTGGGATCTCGCCAAGCCTGAACGGGACCTGGTTCTTCTGGCCATCGCAATCACGACAGGTGAACGTCAGGGTTGCGTGCACGTCCTCCGGCTGGACACGGCTTACCAGCGCATCACCATCGGGGTCGAGCCGGGAGAAGAACAAATTGCTGCGATCGTAATCAATCGTAAACTCGAAGTTCTTCAGAATCCCATGTCCAATGAATCCGAGGTACTGTGGCACAATACCCTGTTCGATGAAGCCGAAGTCCGCACTTTGCGCCCACCCCACGTCTCTGAATCGAACGTCACCCCACAGGGTGAGAGAATTGACGTTCTCGTGGGCAAGCACGACCACTCTCTGACCTGAGCCAGCGGAACCGGAGGCAATCTGCCGAGACGGGCCGAGCGTGAGAAGATGGTTGTTCAGGAACAACGCGAATGGTGAACCCGTGTCGAGCATGTAGAACCCGGACTCCCCATTAACGGCTCCTTCCACCATGATGAACCCGTCCACCAGATGAAACGGAACGTCCCGGCCGATCGGGGGAACGGTCCGTTCGATCTCTGCCCGGGTGGGTGTCCTCGCGCCCGGAGGGAGTTGGCCGCTCGCGGGTTGCGCAGAAAGAAGGACTAAGCTCCCGAATGCAATCAGGATGGAGCGGGTCATTCTACTTTGTATTCCCCCCGTCCCCGCACGCTGTGAGCAGGAGCACAACTGTCAGTCGGATGTAGCGCATACTCCAAAGATGCGTCCTGATTCACGAATCACGCCAGCAAAGCGACCCCTATTCAGGCCGTTCGGGATAGCAAGTACGCGATATTCGGAGAGCAGGACTCCGCACACATCGCCTCCACTGAAACGCCGTTTCCTTCCACTCAATTATTGTATTTGGCTGCAACTCTTCAGGAGATCACGATACGGCTGTTTCTTTCCTACGTTGCATCTCTTGGATCCGACTCACCCCTCACCCACTTACATCCCGGATTCAGAGGTTGCTCCGATTGCAGCTAGTCCCGCGCGCACTGCTTGAGCATCCTCCGAACCCCGCGCACCGCTGGCAGCCATAGCACCTACAAATTCACCATCCACAAATATTGGAAGCCCGCCTTCATAGTGGATGCCCCCGGGAATACTGTCGACTGTTCCAGCAGCGAGTGCTTCCCCGTAGGCTCCCGACGTTCCGCCGGTCGTTATGACCACGTGGACTTTTCTCACGACTATGTCAGTCGTCATCGCGGGAGCTCCGTCCATTCTTCTCAGGTACAACGGGACTCCCTCAGCATCGGCAACGAAGATCGTCAGGTTCCAGTCATTCGCCCGAGCCTCAGTCTCTGCGGCGTCAACTGCTGCTTGGGCCTGAGCCATTGTGAGCTGGGCCTCACCTTCCGGAGGCGCGCAACCGAAAAAAGCAGCAAGAGCAATGGCGAGTAGGGGCTTACGTATCATGTCTTTGGGCTCACGTGTTGGAGTAGTTGATTTTTTTGCAGAATGCCTGTCAGAGCGTCTGGCTTTCACACAGTGCCTTGTGATTTATGCGAAAACAACCACAAATCGCGCCTAAGAGAATCGACAATTGACCTGAGCATAGGAAAGCTCATCGATGTGCTTCTTGGTCAGTGCCATCAGTCTGTCACAGTTGAGTCAGCAGTTAAATGCTTGCCTCTGCACGCTCCTGCTACACAAGAGATAGCCTAGAATATGTTGGTATGACAGGCTTTGTGGGTTCTCTGCCTACTGAGTGACAGGCGATGCTTATGTTCAACTGTCTGACTCTTAATCAGTAGGTTCGGGGTTCGAGTCCCTGGCGGGGCACTCGGATAAGTCAAAGCTTCAAAGTACGTCCTCGATCAATGCCAAATTAGCTGAATCGAATGGGAAGAAACGACCAATCCATCGGGCACGTATAATTCCCTCTGTATCGATAAGGAATGTCTCGGGGACTCCAATGGTGGTGAACTCACGAACGACGCGTTGATCGGGATCTAAGAGAATCCTAAAATCGACCCCGACATCTTCTAGAAACCCTTGGATAAGGTCTTCTGACCCGCGCCCATCGATACTGATACCGATGACCTCAAGCGACTCACCGTAATACTCTGCTAACTCTTGAAGCTCAGGCATCTCCGCTCGGCATGGAGCACACCAAGTTGCCCACAGGTTGACCACTAATGGACGGACTCGGAGACCTGCTAGGTCTACGGAATCCCCGGCGAAGGACTGCGCGCTATAGTCCGGCGCGGGGTCCCCTACGGTAAGTCGTGCCCTACCAAGTCGCTCCTCCGTGCAGGCATTCAGTGCCAGAAAAGCTGCGATCACAGTCCATTTCTTCACCGTGGCGACAATGCACTCCTCATCTCAACCCTATCCCGATTAAGCCACGCAAGTACCGACTGTTCTCCAACTGTAGCTAGAACAGGGTTGGTTCCCGGTTGCGACATCGCGGTTTCGATGGGCAAGGGGTCACCCGCCCTAGCAACCAGATACCTGATGGTCGGCTGCTCGAACCTCCGGTCCTCCCATGCTACCCATAGTGATCCCTCGGGGTCAGCGCTCAGCGCAACTTGGGACGGTGGGACCCATTCGTCTGTTAGCAGTGTCTCTCTCTCAGAGAACGAACGACCCGAGTCCTCGGAACGTGCGTAGTAGATACCCGGGGCCTCGGGTCGTCCCGTATACCAGCCAACATGGAGTGTACCTTTTGTATCAACCGTGAGAACCGGCCCCGCGTGAGGGCAACCCGGGAAAACCCAGTTATCCGCTGCAACTCGGACCGGTTCTTCCCAACTATGGCCGAGGTCTGGTGAACGGGCGACAACTATGTCACGAATATCACCCTCAAAAATTTTCCTCCATGCAAGAAACAATGTTCCATCAGGTCCGATTGCCATTGATGTACGACAACACGGGCATGCTTCCATGTCGACAATACGACTGGCCGAGAAGCTCTCGCCACCATTTGTTGACACGGCTACACGGATATCAGGACCTGGCGTCTCGAGACTTACCACATCCCGGTCTGGATCCGCCTCCCACCCTTCTGCCGGTCCACCAAGAGTTGGCTGTCTTCGGCCATCGATCCAAGAGGCAATCACTGTCCCATCGTCAGCCACAATCAGGTTGTGGAACGTGTGCGATGTAGGGGTTTCACCAGCGTCATCATTAACTGTCAGGGCAGGTTCGAAGCTGTGCCCTCCGTTCGTGGAGCGGGCAAAGCGGAGATTACTCGATGGAAAACGGCGTCCCTTAACCACCTCATTATTCGTCCACAATGCGTAGACATTGCCCTCTGGACCAACAGCAACCTGAGCCGGCGCCTGCAGGTGCGGTGCGCCATCGCCGTCCACGTCATTTACCCGCACTGGTTGGGAGGGCATACCATCCTCAAATCTGGTAAGCCATACATTCCAGTCATCACCGTCTGCCGCAACCCAGGACGCGTATGTGCGACCCACCACTGCATTCCCTGCAACTGTAGGGTTGCTAGCACCTGAATGAGCGAGTGTCTGCACGGGGCCCAGTTCTGGCGGGGCCTCTGTGCATCCTGTGGTCAACATCCCGATCAAGAAGACACTAACGGCTTTCATCCATGTATTCTTGCTCATCGGACTCTTACTCCCAAATAGACAGTTCGAGGCAGACCCGGAGACAGTTCCTGACCTCGGTACTTATTGAAACTTGCACGTTCCGCATATAACTCGTCTAGGAGATTGTTCACTCTCCCGAACACTTCTAATCGTTCAGTCACACTAAAGGAAGCACGTAGGTTTAACAGGTCATGCCCTTCGTACTCGTTTGCGTTACCGGAATCCATCCAATAAGACCCGACACGCGACCACTCCAAGGTCAGAAGCGAACCGGGTAGCGACGGTGGAGCAATCCTCACACGAGCGCTGCCGATCTGACTCGGGGCGAACTCTTGCTTGTTCCCACTCAGGTCCGTTGTCGCATTTGGTTTCCACTCCTCGTAGGTGTGGTCAGCCACGGAGTATGCCACGTCAACACTCATACCACGCACAATCTGGAAGCCAAGACCCAATTCAATGCCTTTGTGTAATGTCCGTCCAGCATTCACCGATTCGGTGCTACCGTCCGCAAGGCGGAATCCAAGGATGTCGTCCTTCTTGCTCATATAGTAGCTGGACACTTCGTAGCGCACTCGCTGTCCGAGACTTCCCCGCAGTCCTACCTCCCATGAATCGGCCTTCACCGGCTTCAAGACGACCGTGTTGATTGCTGAGCCCTGTCGGAAGAGTTGACCCTCAGATGGCGCACGGAAACCTCGGCGGAATGAACTGAACATATCCAAGCCATCTGTTACGTTCAGGGTTACGCCAAACTTCGGGCTGATCGCACTATATGTGGGTGACGTATCCCCAGGTCTCTTGTGTCGACCGGTGAGTTCAACACCTAGCGAGTTGCGGTAGTTGTAACCGAGGAAGTCCGCCCTCAGACCAAGACTGATGTGCAGCCGATCATTCGGTGTGAACTCACCGTGTACGTACGGTGCGAATTCACGGAAAGTGACATTGTAATCGTAGAGCGGCGTGCCAGGGTCTGTGAAGCTCTCAAAGATTTTCCCGACACGGCTGGGGATGATCTTTTTCTCGTAGTGCGACCCTGGTGAATAGTCGAAATCTAAACCGGCAGTAAAGCTTGCATTCATTTCAGGCACGTCGTAGCGACCCTTCGCAAGCATACCGACAGAGCTGTTTTCAACTTCCCAAATTGCGGGATCGTAAGTGAGCGACCAATTAGGAAGAATGTCCATGGAGTTTACGCGAGCGAAAGGCGTGAGGCTCCAAGTCCAGGCGCCAGCCTGTGTTTCAAATGCAGATGAAAATCGAAAGGCCGTGATCTTCCGGAAGGAAATGGGTGTGTAGTTAATCTCCGGATTCGTCTCAAAATCAGATCGAGATATTGCAGAACTCCCAGCAGTATTCTGATCGATATTCGAATACGTTGCGATGGTCTTTAGAGAGGCCCCGGACCCGAATGATCGATCCCACCGAGCTGTTCCTGAAAAGCGCTTATAGTCTGTACCAGCACGCCAACCATCTGTCCTTGAGACGTTGGCCTCAATCCGGAATGCGTTGGCGCCCTGCGAACTGCTTATTGATCCGAGGTACCGTTGGAACCCGTGTTGGCCGCCTTCTGCTGAGAGTTCACCCCTCAAATCTTGGGTTGGCGCACGCGTACCCACGTTAATGACCCCGCCAATCGCGTCGCTGCCATACATCGCGTTGGCAGGACCCTTCATAATTTCAATGCGATCCGCCTGTGGAACATTGATTTCGTAAAGCGCATTGTGGTTGAAAAAACCCGTGGAGCGTGTTGGGACACCGTCCTCTAAGTATAGGTAGAGGGGCGATGTGGAGAGTGGCTGTCGAATGGCCGTCATGTGCCCCTCTCCTCCTGTCACATTCACGTAAACCCCAGGTACTTGTCCCATTATCTCTGAGGGGTGCCCCGCCTGCGCCTCCCGAATTGCCGTGCCTCCAATGACGCCCACTGAAGCTGCGACCTCCGACAAATCCTTTGCATCACGCGAAGCAATCACAATGATCTCCGGAATCGAAATTGCCTCGTCCTCAAGACTGAATTCCAGCTGCGCGACTTGCCCCGGTTGCACCTCAATTTCTTGGCGTACAGTACCGTAGGCGACGCGCTCAGCCACTATGACATAAGAGCCGGCTGCAAGTTCAAGGAACATGAAGCCCCCAGTGCGATTTGTGAGCGCACGGCGGCCACTACCTTCAAGGAATATGTCCACGTCGGAGAGAGGCCCATTATCAAGTGCAGAGGTGACCGAACCTTGGATTGATCCTGTCTCCTGAGACACAAGTGGGCCAGCCAATACGCTCACCAAGATAGTACTAAGGAATAAACCCCTCATATACGAGGTTGGATTGATTACGTGCCTCTTAAACATTCGTTATTACTCCTGTGGATACTCGCCCATAAGCAGACGCCTATGGTTAGTTCAGGGCTTTGTCGGATCCGGCTTGGCTTGGCCGCCGGAACAATTCACTCTAGGTCAGGTGACCTGAGGTGGCCCATCCGCGAACGGGAGTATGAAGTCCGGGGGAACGAGATACAATTCATCATTCATTGACTCCGACGGTTGGGTGAGTAAGCCCGTACCGTGGAGCATCGAAAGGGTGAGATCAACGTCTATATCACATGAGAGATCTCCGATGTTGCATACCCCGAAACAGGTACACGTCCCCTCATGCGCATGTTCGTGGTTGGTATCCTTATCGCCCGAGTGGTCATCGTGAACGTGCGAATCCGCCAGTTCCAGGTTTGATGGGATCTTTGTCGAAGGGGAGGGCTGGCCAGTGTGATGCTCCATGCGTGGGCTGGTGGTCCCCACTCCGATAAAAGTGAGGCCCACGAGGAGCGCTAGGTTCTTAAGGTAAGTGTGTCGCATCCTACCGAATGCACCAAAGAGTATGAAGTCTTTTGCCAACCACTAACCAAGCTGTGACGAACGGATTCTAAACACAAGGATTCACCGCACCCACCGCTGGACTACAACACTGTTTTACACGTCCGGTGTGGTGCTCCCGTCTAGGTTGCAGTCCTGCGGGGTGAGGGGGCAGAATTAGGGCATGGCTATTACACAGCGTTCTAACATCTGGACGCAGTATACGTTTCTAAGGGGACGTATCTCCCGGGAACTAGCCTGACCTGAGGTTTTCCGCGTAGACCCACCAGATATCCTTGTCCCCGTAGCCGCCGGCCCTCTCGGAGTCGAAGTAGAAGATCTGGAAATCCGGGGAAAACGCAGGGCAGCGGTCGTTCTCCTCCGTGTTCACCAGTGGACCCAGGTTGACGAGTGCCCCCCATACACCGCGGTCGTCGCGGGTCGTCACATATATGTCCTCTTCGCCGTACCCCTCGTCGCGGATGGCGGTGATGTACAGTGAGCGGCCATCAGCGGACGGCAGCGAATGGTGTTCGCTGCCAGCAGAGTTGATCTGGGGACCGAGGTTCACGGCCTCCTGCCAAACGCCGTCCACCCTCTCCGACCGCCAGATGTCGTTTCCGCCGTATCCGCCGGGACGCGTCGACGTCCAGTAGGCCACACTCCAGTCCGGCCCGGTGAAGTAGAGGCAGTGGTCGGCAGCAGGAGAGTTGATGGGCGCTCCGAGGTTCCTCGGCTCCGTCCACTCGCCATCCACTTTATCACTCACCCAGATGTCCATGCTGCCCATACCACCAGGTCGATCGCTCATGATGTAGAGCTGGTTGCCATCCGGAGAAAGGAGCGGTTCGACCTCGAGGTACTCGGTGCTGATCGGTGCAGGGACAATTTCCGCGGCACTCCACTGACCGTCGACGAGCGTCGACGTGCAAATGTCATTTCCACTATCCGGCCTGCGGTCAGCGCAGTTGAAGTACATCGTGCGGCGGTCTGTGCCGAAGGTCGGCTCCGAGTCCCGTCCGGCGGCATTCAGAGCGGCACCCATGTTCACGGCCTGGACCTGGGCACGGGACAGTGGCGAGCGCTGGGCGCTGAGACCGTTGAAGGCCAAGAGCCCTAGGCCGCTCGCGATGAGCGCCGGGGTTAGCAGCTTCATCGGGATCCTCCTGTAGATGTGGGTAGAGGAGCCACCCTACGATGGATCACCACGTCCGACCAGTAGCGAAGTCCTTTCAGAATGGTCGCAACCCACTAGCTCCTAGCCCCGCTGTTGGTTCGCCGTCCCCGCATGCGAGGAGCAAGAGCACTGCTAGTGGAGGATATAGTGCATACGCCTAATCTGCGGTGATGCTCGGGAATCTAGCCAATATAGTGCTTTCTGTGCCTGCCATCGCGTTCATATTCACGCACCGTCATGTGCGCAGCCGCTCCAACCAAATCGGTCTGAAAAGCGACTAAACAGTGAGGACGCTATCGCATGCGGACGTGCGCGGGGACGTTCCCGCTACGGCATAGCTGTTTATGGGCGTGGTTAAGCCAATATGGATGTATGGCCGCAAGAATCTTTCTGGAACGATCAGACTCCTATTCGGTCTTTTAAGGCTCTAAGCCCAAACTCGTTTGCCGCACCATGATAGGTTTTGAACTGCAGCCTTGACGGGGCACGGGGCAGCACTAGATATCTTGCAACTGATGAAGATTGTGATGCTTTGTTGCGACAGCATCGGATGCCCAATCCGAATCCTCATTATCTTTCATAGGGGCTGCAATAACAATCTGGCCTTCTGATATGTGGTGGTCCAAAGGGCCTGGTTTCATACGAAATAGTGGCAACCGACATTCGTATAATACCGTTGTAACCGCTGTCAGAATCGCTCCGATGGCTGTGCCCTCGAAGGTGATTATAGCGGTTGTCGGAAGAGGAACTATGGGCATTCCGCCGGTTTCCATTGGGTATGCCTGCGATGCCAAACTTGTAAGCATAAATGCACAGATTCCCCCGACAATTCCTCCTAGTACAGCCATTAAAGGAACACGGCTGCGGGTTTCGAGGCCCGGAGGACATAACCCTGCCAGTGGAATCGAACTTCGGATTTCAACCTCGTTAGAATCAAAACCTTCTGCTATAAGTTTCTCCAGGGCATCCTGGGCATCTTTAGGCGATTCAAATGCTGCGTGCAACCACATATTCTCGTCTCTCTGCATGTTGTTAGGTTGTCTCCACACTTTGATTCACAGCAGTTGCATGCCCTTGGGCCGAGGCCGAATTGAGTTCTCCTTCACGTACTTCCCATATAGAAACGATAGGTGCGATTTGGACAAAAATAAGGTAAAGCAGAACAAACAATCCAAATGAGCCAACGAGTATGCCCAATTCAGTCCAGCTAGGCTGGTAGCTACCAACAGTGAAATCCAGCCGAGGCAAACTCAGCGTGCCCACCACGATCAAGAATCTCTCTATCCACATGCCGATGAGTACCCCTACTCCAACAATGGCTGTAAAGAGAGGCTTTCTACCAAGCGGGAAGGATAAGACGAGTATTGGCACGGCTGCATTCAGCAGGATCATGCCCCAGAAAACCCAAGCGAACTGACCCGATATCCGTTCTGTAAATACTGCCATTTCCGATGGTTCGTTACCATACCAAACGGTCAGGTGCTCTGCAAAAGTGAAGTAACCCCAGATTAGACTGAAAGTTAAGAACAGCAATCCTAAGTTGTTGAACACCTTATCATTAAGATAAAATTCCAGGCCCATACCCTTGCGAAGCAGATACATCGCTACCATTAGGACAGCGATACCAGAGTAGATTGCTCCAACCACAAAATAGGGCCCAAAAATTGTACTGTGCCACATTGGCTGGCGGGTCATCGAAAAGTCCCATGAGACAATCGTATGAACCGATACCGCGACGGGAATAATGATCACTGCAAGAGTACGTATGCCGCTTTCCAGCGAGTGCCATTGTTGAGCTGTCCCGCGCCATCCCAGGGCCAAAAAACGGTAAATGCGCGCTCTGACACTCTTTGGATTATCAGCCATATACCGGTCTCTTAGTATTGCGAGATCCGGGATCATGGGTAGGAGCAGATACAGGATACTGCCTGTAAGGTAGGTCCCGATGGCCATCATATCCCAGACAAGGGGTGACCTGAAATTCGGCCAAAGACCACGATAGTTGGGCAGGGGTATCATGAACCAGAAAAGCCAAGGTCTACCAAGATGAATGAGTGGAAACAACGCACCGATCGACAGTGCAAATACAGTGATCGCTTCAGCACATCTAGTGATTGGTCGACGCCAATTCGCTGAAGTGACCCGAAGAATTGCTGAAATCAGTGTTCCTGCGTGGCTTATCCCAATCCAGAAGACAAAGTTTGTAATGTAGAAGCCCCAGAAAACGGGACGGTTTATTCCAGTAACCCCGATATCATTCTGGATCTGGTAGTTCCATGAATAGAAAAGCAGGCCTGCAACTAAACCCGTTAAGAGGCTTCCTAAGATCAGCTTTGGACGCCAAGAGGTTAGGGGGCGGAATAGTGGAGCTTCACGTGACAAACTTTGAGTTGTCATTTCAGCACTATTCCCCACCCTTTAGGTATATTACTGACGGGTCGGTACCCAAGTGCTCGAGCAAATGCGAGGCACGCGCACTCTTAGCCATTTGTGCAACCTGACTTTCAGAATCTTCTAGGTCTCCGAAGGTGATTGCCCGGGCTGGACATGACTGTGAACAAGCTGTTTCGATGTCGCTATCTCTGACCTGACGGTCCTCATCTTTCGCCTGATCTTTTCCTTTGTGGATACGCTGGATACAGAACGTACATTTCTCCATAACTCCGGCTGGCCTGACGCTGACATCAGGATTCAACTGCCGATCAAGCGGCTTAGGCCATTCTCCTTCGTACCAGTTGAAGAAACGAACCGTATAAGGACAGTTATTGGCACAGTACCGGGTACCGATACAGCGACTGTACACCATTGCATTCAGCCCTTCGGTAGTTCGGTATGTAGCATATACTGGGCAGACTGGTTCACAGGGTGCCGATCCACATTGTTGGCAAAGCACAGGAACGAACCGCACCCGAAGATCAGGAAACTCTCCTTCATATTGACGTTCTATCCTAAGCCAGTGCATTGCGCGTCCGTTCTTAGCCTGTTCTTCACCGACAGTCTGGATATTGTTTTCTGAATGACAAGCGACGACACAGGCTCCGCATCCTGTGCAACGATCGGTATCAATTACCATTCCCCAACGAGTCATAGTTATCCTTCCTGATCCGTTTCGTGAGGCGCCCAGCCGACTGGAATATTCTCTCCTTCACCTCTCTGCTCGTAGCTCTTCCCAAATCTTGCTATTTCTCCAGGACCGACACGCTCTATTCGTACCCTTGTAGCAGCCCAGGCCGCTTCACTTGTTCCGTCGACCAATAAATTTCCGATTAGGTTCATAGGGTTGGATCCCCGTTCCTTCGCATAGCGACCATAATCCTGGTGACCACTACCGAGGGGTACACCTACCGTGCCGGGTCGAACCGCCGGATCAATCACAACTTGAAGTTCCATGCTTCCATTTGGCGACTGTAGCCTTAGCCAATCTCCGTCTGATAGCTTGTTGTCCGCAGCGTCGCTTGGGGACACCTCAACCCAATTATTCCACATGATTGTGGATATGGGGTCTGGAAGCTCTTGCAGCCACGGACGGTTCGCACCGCGACCGTGGGCAATCTTGAGGGACGCAAACGGCATGAGCAGGAATGGGAACAAGGCTTCCTCACCATCGAAATAGGCCTGCTCTTCACGAGGGCTTTCGCCATCAGGACCGGGAGGAGTTAGTGCGGGATTCCCGGCCTCAAAAACTCCGCCTCGGGCGAGGGCATCTCTGTAGTAGGATGAACCATCAGCACTTCTCCCACCAGGCAGGTTTTCTATTTCTTCGTTAATTAGAGATCTGACCATTCCCTCGAAATTGGGCCAGGGAAAATCTTCGAGAAGATCCTCTGCTATGGATTGAGCAACCGCTAGGAGCACATCACCGGGGTGTTGGCCGCTACCAAGAGGATCTACTGCCGCGCTTGCGATACCAAGCACCGGAATTCCGATCGGGGATTCTGGTTCAACAGCGTTGAATCGCTCTAATCCCGTATTTAACGGCAATATCAGGTCAGCATGATAACTGGTATCGTCAAGAAAGCTGCTTAACACAACTATATTGGGTATGTCTTGAAAACCTGATGCCAGATCCCATCCACCTGGAAGTTCATGAAGGGGATCAGCGTCTACCACAAACAGTAATTCGATTGGCTCGCCTGATTCACCGCGGATTCTCGATGCCAGGTCTGCCATTGATGTAGTAAAAGATTCCGGAGGAGACAGATGTTTTGCCAGGTCAAAAGTTGCTGGTGCAAAAACACCACCAGGTTGTCCCAGATTCTCCAAAAGAAGGTTGAGGCCCAGTCCCGCGACGGTGTTGAACAAGCCGTTTGTATGAGCTGCTACTGATCCTCCGGCTACGACGACGCGATGCTCTGCTTCGGCGATTTCGTGCGCGACTCGTTCAATTTTTTCGGGTAAGATTCCGCACTGCTCCGCTACGGTACCCAGCGTTGGTGGGGGGGCAGGAAATAAGAGTTCATATTGCCTTCGTCCAGCATCACCCACGAGGTTTTCAGACAATAAAACGCCAGCCACGGCTCGAGCGAAGAAACCTTCAGTCCCAGGTATAATCGGAAGCCATAGGTCAGAATTTGCCGAGGTAAGGGACATACGAGCTTCTGCCTGTACTAGCTTACCTCGTCTACCTGGGCGGCCCCTTCTCATCTCTGCTACTGCACGGCTGTAATGCACTGGGTTGTGCCATCTGTCGAGTAATGGCGAGCCGATTGAGAGGACATAATCGGAACGAGCAATATCAAAGTATGGGATGGACCTGATCCCAAGGCTTAGAGCTGATGCTTGACGTTCAACGCCATACTCTGGCGGCTCAAGAAACGCCGGGGGAGAAGCGCCTAGTGAATCACACATTCTCTTCAGCAATCCCGCTGTCAACCCGCGCGGCTCCGAACCAATGAATGCCATATTTATTGGCGATACTGAACCTATCAGGCCGACTATCTCTGACAGCGCTTGTTCCCAAGAGATTGCTTCGAATTCTCTATCGCCCGTATTTCCGGTGCGCCTCTGTGGGTCCAGGATTCGATCCGGATTGTAGAGTTCCTGAAGTGCGGAATGACCGAGAGCACAAACCCCTCCTAGGCTAGCAGGATGGGATGGGTTGCCTTCAATTTTCTTGGCATCTCCGTCCACCGTGCGGACTTGGATGCCGCACCCTGCAGGACACTGTGTGCAAATTGAAGGATGCCATATGCTTTCACCTGCTAACACTCCCGGGCGAACTGCTGGCTGAACCAGGAAATCTTCTTCCAGGTCATCACACCCTTTCAAGAGAGGCAGGCTAGCACCTAACGTCGAAGCTTTAAGAAAATCTCTTCTACGCATCAGGCCACCATTGCTTTGTATTGATCAGTTGCCCTGAATCATCATTTAGTAATGGCATGTGAGGCAGTCCACGCTGGCTTCATTCTCACGATGACATGAAACACACCAACCCATATTTGCCGTATCAATCTCTTTTTGTGCTAGCCCCATTTGTGAGACATCACCGTGACAGGTAGAGCAATCCACTCCTGCTCTTGCATGTGGCTTATGCCTAAAGTGTACCATGGCTGATGACGGAAGAACATTTACTTTACGCCAGATGAGAGGCTGTCTTTCTTCAAGTTTCTCCATGAACTTCAATACTTCAGGGTGATCGGGAATAACTCCCCGCCTGTGACAACTCGCACATGAAGAAATCGGAGGCAAGCCAGCCTGATCTTGGGTTTCTGCACCTTGATGGCATCGGGTGCACGAAATGTCATCTTCACTATGTGCTATATGACTGAACGCTATCGGTTGAGCCAAGTCCTCCGGCACATCAGTGGAACACCCCATAGCCATTAGTGCTAATGATACTCCGGCTATGTTCCTGACGGTGCAACTAGGACGCTTAGATCTCTTCGGTCTTAATTTCATAGAAAGCGGAATCTATGCGATCAGGTGCAGACCTTGAAGCTTGTCAGTAAGAGGTGTGGAAGAGAGTAATCTAAGGATTCTCCCCTCCAACCGCTTAACTGAGAAGGCCTGCAGTGCAACTAGCGAGACCAGTGGTCGACGGTGATCAACTCGTGGGTGCAGATGGTGTCTCACTTCCCTTGGCAGCTGTTCTCATTTGAAGTGTAGCCATTTACTTTCCGAAACTTGAAGCTCGAGAACGCTAGGATTCGAATCACTGATTAAGGATAGGGCGAGTGCATGGCCACGTCGCGGACAGGTCTGAGTTGGAGAGGGTTTCCGCTGCTGCTGGGTTGCATACTCGCATTATTGTTCATGGTCCTCACTCCTTCTGGTGGGACCGCGCAAACCGGGAGTCCGAAGTCTCAGGAGCGCGCTACCGATCCCGTGAACCGGCTTCGGATGCGTATCGATGCGGGAGAGGTGCAGCTCGCCTACGACTCGATTCGTGGCTACGTGCCGGCGCTGCTCGCCGCTCTGGACATTCCGATTTCGTCCCAGAACCTGGTCTTCTCGAGGACGAGCCTGCAGACCGATCGCATCGCGCCGTGGGCACCTCGGGCGCTCTACTTCTCCGACGATGTGTATATCGGATGGGTACAGGAAAGCCCGATCATCGAGATCGCATCGATGTCCCCCTCCCGGGGCGCGGTCTTCTTCACGCTCTCGCAGAACCCTGAGGGGCCGCCACGCTTCGAGCGTGAGGGGACGACCTGTCTCATGTGCCACGAGTCCCGCATCACTGAGAACGTGCCCGGCCTCATCATGCGATCGGTTCTCGCCGACCGACTCGGATACCCGTCGAAAGAGGTACACCAAGGCCAAACGACCGATCGGACCGCATTCGAGAAACGTTGGGCCGGATGGTATGTCACGGGCACACACGGTATCCAGGGACACGCTGGAAACACTCGGGCGCCGGAGCTCGACTCGGACATTCGGGACCGTTCCGACTACCTGAGCAGCTTCGACTTGCATGCGGGCGGTAACGTCACAGACCTGAGCGACAACTTTGACGTGGAGCGTTATCTCACGCCGCACAGCGACATCGTCTCACTCATGGTGCTCACACATCAGGTTCAAGTTCACAACCTCATAACGCTGGCGCGACGCTCACTCGCCGCGGTGGATCGCCTGGTGCGAGCCATGCTCTTCGTGGATGAAGCCACGCTCCCGGGACCTGTACAGGGCACCTCCACCTTCGTCAAAGACTTCACCGCTCGCGGACCGAGCGATTCGCAGGGCAGATCTCTCCGAGACTTCGACCTAGAGCAGCGTCTCTTCCGTTATCCGCTCAGCTTCCTCATCTACTCGGACCAGTTCAACGCCCTTCCAGACTTCGCCTTGAACCGCATTTACGATCGTTTGGGCGAGATCCTCACGGTGGCTGAGCCTGGCGAAGACTTCGTGCACCTAAGTGCGCCAGACCGCCGCGCGATCTATGAGATCTTGCTCGCCACCAAGCCCGCTTTTGCGGACCGGATGAGTAAGGTGGAGGTGCCGTAGGGGGTTCGACCTGTGTCAGGGAGTAGCCAGGCGCTTCGCTTCTCTGAAGCCTACCAGCCTTTGGGAATCCTCGTGCCAGAGCGACAGTGTGAGTGTCTTGATCGCGTCCCATATGGTCAACCGAGTTACCTGTTGGAGCCTTGGATTCTCATCCAGGCACTCCTGAAGCCTGTAGTTTGGGATCTTCGCATTCAGGTGATGTACGTGATGGATTCCGATGCTTGCGGTGACCCACTGTAACAGTTTCGGCAGTACGAGATGTGAACTGCCCTTCAGTCCCGCGTCGACGTATGCCCAATCTTCGTGCTCTCGCCAATACGTGTCCTCGAATTGGTGTTGCACGTAAAACAACCATACTCCTATCGCAACTGTGAGGGACAGGACGGGCAGATGCACGAGGACGAACGTCTTTAGGCCGATCGTGAGCCACATGAAGAGGAGGATGGCCGCTAGAACCCCGTTCATCTTCCATACATCGCGCCATTCGCGCCTCCAATTTCTCGGAGTGTCCCACGGGAAGCGGTGCTTGATAACGAACTGGAATAATCCCCCCAACCCCAACATGACGACCGGATGCCGGTAGGCCCGGTAACAGAGTCGTCCGAGGAGAGACCTGCCGTAGTATTCGCTCACTGTGATCACGTCGATATCGCCCAAGCCCCTGAAGCCTAGATTACCAGAGTGGGCGTGGTGGTAGGCATGGGTTCTCCGCCAATAGTGGTATGGCGTCATTGTCAGGACACCGAGCCAAAACCCAATACGATTCGCCGTCTTCTGGGACTTCAAGAATGATCCGTGACCGCAGTCGTGCTGGATCACGAAAAGTCTCAGGAGAAATCCCGCTGTGGGGATCGCCAACACCAAGGAGAGCCAGTAGCTGAACGACAGGGCTCGGTAAGAGGCGTACCAACAGAGAAAGAAGGGCGCTGCCGAAGTAATAAGTTGGATCATGCTCCGGCGGAGATCTGCACCTCCATATGGACGCAGGATCTCACTCCATCGCCTCAACGCCTCTCGTGACTCTTCCTCCTCCAGATATCCCATCAACTGAACTTCACGCCCAGAGCCAAGCGTGAACAGAGCTTCTGCCACTGACCCCCCCCTCGCCAATGGCAGGGTGGCATGGTTCATGCGACTCCGCACCCATCGCAGCGACTGAAATGCCGTTTCCTAAAATGATTTGGTGGCGCTACTCAGTGTTCTTATCATTTTTCAACAACCAAGTCTGAAAATGACATAGCCAAGATGAAGAAGATGATGCGGATTCGAACCAAAGCGGCCGCCATTTTTCTACTTTCGGGTTCCATGATGCTGTTGCCGGCTTGCTCTCGAGTGTCCCCCGACGAAAGTCGAGATTCCGGGACCCCGACTCCAGCCTCATCGTCGCAGTCTGGTGACGCCGAATTGGTATTCTCGAGTTTGGACATCGATCAGACGAATCGTGGTACCGTAAACATCAACGGCTACGACCGACATTTCTCCGTTACGTTCCCCACCTCATATAACCGTGAGGAAGCGTATCCAGTCGTTCTGTTCTTTCATGGTTGCCGGTGTCGCCCCACAGTCGACGACGAAGCTGTTTTGAGCTTCTTGGATTGGTCACCGAGATTGGAACCGTATCGGGACGATTTCATCGTCGTCAGAATGTCTGCCTTTTCCGAGATGAAACCGGAGGTTCCCCGAGCGCCTGAGGATGGTGGAGCGCGCGGTATGTGGTTCTGGCATGAAGGATTCGAGGCAGAGCGAGACGATTTCGTGTTCCTTCATACGGTGCTCAAGGCGTTACAGTCGTCCTCTGATATCAACATCGACCCGGAAAACATCTTTGGAGTCGGTCATTCGTCTGGGGCGATCTTCTTGCTCTCGTACGTATTGGGTGGCCCAGTCGATCTGACCGATGCCGGCTTAAATGACACCTATGCGTTCAAAGCCATTTCCGTAACGGGAGGTTCAGATTTTCGGGAAGGGATTGTCGATTTTAAAGAAAATACCCCTAGCACATTGCCATCGGTTTTCCACATCCAGGGCGAGCGAGATCAAGGGCTATGGTTCAACGGACAAGAAACGGGGAAACGAGGGATCGATTTCCAAGAATTCGCCAATCCTTCCCCGCCAACGATTGTTGACGGACTTCGAGAGACAGTACATGGGCGTACGTACTCTGCTTGGGACGAAAACACCCCCTCGAATCCAAGCACCCTGCAACGATGGGCCGAGCATCTCGATCTCGAGTATTCGGGGTACGAGGATTATTCCCAATACTACCTCTATAATTTCCCGCCGGTAACGACTTCAGAGAATGTGCTCATCGGCATGAGGATCAAGGATTGCCCGCATGTGGTAGCTGCGGATCAATACCAGGCTGATTTCTTCCGCGTCTTCTCACAGCAAGATGGCGATTTGCAGGCGTTCGACAGCGAGGTATCTCGAGACACCGCTATGAGGTTTTGTGGCCGTCCTTAAACAAAGACGGTGAGACGGTCACCTGAGTGAGTAGTGCTCTATTGCTTGCGAGGACTGGCGGGCTCGTCTTGTGCGATGAACAGCCAGTCAGTGTGCTCCTCGTCGACGAGGTCGTTCACGTAGCTCACCGACACGACCTGGACGACTTCGAATGCGGCGTGCAACGCGTCGACGAACGGAGAGCTCTCGGCATACGACCAGACGGCCAGGATTCCGCCCAGCGCCAGGTGGTGCTTCGCGCGGACTAGCCCGGACTCCGTATAGAACGACTCGTTGCCGATCCCGAGATGATCCTGGGGTGAGTGGTCGATGTCGATGAGCACGATGTCCCAGTGTTCGTCGGCCGGCTCGCGGAGCGTCGCATAGGCGTCACCTTCGCGGACGCGCAATCTCGGATCTGCGAGCAACTTCGCGGAAAGGGGAAGCAGGCCTTCCTGCAGAAAGCCGACAACCGCCCCGAAGAGTTCGATCACCTCGACGCGCCGTACGCGCTCCGATTGCAGCACGTTGGCCGCGGTGTAGCCGAGACCCAGCCCGCCCACGAGAACGGACAGGTCGTGCCCTCGGTGGCGCGCGAGTGCCTCATCCGCCAGCGCGCGCTCGGACACCGTGTTGTAGCTGCTCATCAGCAGCTGTTGATCGAGGGTGATCTCGGTGATCACGGTGCCGGGTCTAGAGAGGAGCTCTCGGCGGCGCAAGCATAGATAGCCAAGATGCGTCGTCTCGTAGGCGAGGATTTCGAGATTCAACGTCGCACGTACGGCTGGAAGCCGTAGACCTTCACCGCATTGGCCTGAAGGATTTGGCTCTGTTCCTCAGGTGTGAACCCCATGCCCTCGAGCGCTTCGCGTGTCTCACTGGTGGAGCTCACCGGATAGTCCGAACCGAACAGGACCCGATCCGTCCCGAAGCGACGCAGGTGCCACATGTAGTTCTCGAAGGGCGGCGACCCAGGCGGGTATAGGAACAGGGTTGCGCTGATGTCGATGTAGAGGTTCGCCCCAAAGCCTCCTAGCAACTCGCGGTAGAGGTGTATGCTCGCAAGTTCTGAATAATGGTGTCCGAGTCCATGAGCCATCACAATGTTGACTGAGGGGTTTGCGAATGCCAACTGTATCAGGCTGAACGTCTGTGCGTCATCAGGCCAGTTGAAGTCGATCAAAACCGGAAGGCCGGGCTTTAGCTCGGCTGCTTTTGCAAACAATCCTGCTATAACCCCAAGATGCTCCGGGTTGGTTAGGTCCATGTTCTCTGCGACGAGATGGAGCTTGAGTCCCTGCAACTCTAGTGAGGTGAGGCAGTACTCCAGCTCGTCCAGTGCCCAGGATTGTAGAGGAGCGACAGAACACAAGCCAATGAAGCGTTCTGGATAAGCTCGAACTTGCTGGGAAGCGAACTCATTCTCATGCCGAGCACGCTCGTGGTCCTGGAAAAAGTAGGCTCCACTGATCAGGACTGCCCGTTCAATGTTCGCGTCATTTATGAGCTGGACGATGGTTTCTGCACCGATTGCTGCGTCGATCATTCCCTGTGCCCCTACAGGTGTATCCATCCAGTTCTCGGGGCTAAGGATGTGCATGTGTGCATCAATGCCACGGCCGGTCGGAGACTGTGCTAGGGAGGGCACCGCCGTGACGACCTGAACAGCGAGAATGGTGGCCGAGAGGATGAGTGAAGAGACGCTTCTGAGTCCGAGCATAAGAGTCCCCTGAACAGAGTGGGTTAACGAAATGACTGGAGGGCCATAAGATCCGCTCAAGATACTGTCGTCTACATGAGTAGGAAGTGTGGCGAGTGGTTCGAGGAAGATGAGACGGTCACATACGACCCCTGTCCTCCCGACTTAGAAGGTGGGACTTAGCTTTCCAGCCCCCTGTTCGGGATAGCAAGTACACGGCATTCGAAGGGCTGGGTGCCCGCCCCCCACTGGGTAGCCTAGCCCTCTCCTCGATCAGGAGCCCGGTATCGGTCTTCCCGACAGACGGCGGCCAGTTACAACCGCGTCGAACGAGTCCTGGTTGCGACGCTGCATGATGAGGAAGTCCCAGCCATCCGCCATGAGCGCTTCGACCTGGGCAGGGTTGTTTGCCGGGTAGGCGCAGGACTTGTTGAACTCCTTGCACGCTGCGAGCACTGTGGCGACAGCGGCTTCGAAGCCCTCCTGGTCGCGCACTCTCTCCCCTTCGGAATTCGTGCTCGTGAAGACACCGCCGAGTGTTCCTGAGCCCACGGTGACGACGGCCACGCCCTGCATGGCCGAGATCTCACGGGCGTTGGCGACACCTTCATGGCTTTCTATGATCACGGAAAGGAGAAGCTCGCCGTTGGGGTTGATGGGCCAGACATCGGCCTTCTCCAGATATTCTGCCTCAGTCATCTCCCAATATGCCGCGGCGCGTTCGAAACCTTCCTCGGGGCGTACTCCGCCTCGCGACGTGAACCGCATAGCCGCGATGGCCTGATTGACCTCCTCGACCGTCTCGACCTCCTGCATTTCCACCACGACCTGCCCGTCATTCAACTGATCGATGAGGCGTTGCGTCGTTGCAGTGGGATCTGTGTGCATGATCGGGATCTTCGCGACGAACGGGTGGGTGCGAGCAGAGCCCCCCGCCGCGACAATGGCCCGTATGAACTCCCTGTACCGGTCCACAGAATTCGGTGAATACGTGTTGAGCTCGTAGTCGCCAAGCTGGTACGCCACCAATTCTCGGGCGGCCTCGGAAATATCCGGCTCCGGCGGCGGCGTGCCTGGTGCTTCACCTGCTGCCTGGCCTCGACCTCCACGTCGTCGACGGGCTGCATACGGAGGGTGGGCGATTCCGAGCACCGGAAGTCCCTGCTCGATGAGAGGAATCATCTGGTTCATCCGATCCGTGACCTCCACTTCTTCGGGTTCGGCGCATGCTAGAAACGCCAGCCCGGCGACACCGAGTACAACACTCCAACGCATGGGACCTCCGCTACTGGATGTGATAAACCATCGACCTCTGACAGGACCGGTTCCGACGTCAATACGGTGCGGTCCCGCAGACTGACGTCAAAAGTGGCCTCGACAGTCACGATCGGCAAACAGGAGTGATCACCGCCCACCCCGCTCTGGTTCAAAGAGCAGGGTCATGAGCCAATCTCAACATGGGGCTCTGTTTCCGTGTCTTTAAGAACAACCGGGATCCGGAAAGATTCTCGGGTTGTTTCATGAAAGAACAGGAGCTTCATCCATGAACATGAGAAATCTTTCAATCACCCTTCTTCTCTCGGCGGCCATAGCATCACCAGGCGCTGCACAAGATCTCACAGGTACCTGGGAGATCTCCACTCAGGGAGGTCGTGGTGGCCCCCAGACCAGCACGCTTGTGCTCGCGCAAGATGGTGAGACCCTCACCGGGACCATGACGTTCAGCTTAAGCGGGCGCGGTGGCGGAGGTAGTGGTCCCCAGGAGCTCGCGGTTTCCAACGGGACCGTGGACGGCAACTCGTTCAACTTCACAGTCACGCTGAGCTTTCAAGGCAACTCCTTCGACCTGAGCTACTCGGGAACCGTCGACGGAAACGAGATGTCCGGGACTCGTGGGGGTCCTCGTGGGGGCGGTCAGCCATTTACAGGGGAAAAGCAGGGCTGACAGGCTCGCGCGCTTTGGTTGCGGTCACCATATTTAGCGGCGCATCAGTCTCCCGGAGACGTTAGGCGGCGTTTCAAACTCCCGGCGAGCATCACGTTACTTGGAGCACTTGATCATGTCAGACACCGTTTCCTGGAATGTCCATATGTCAGTCCGCGAAGGACAACTCAATGACGCGCGTGAATTGATGACCGAGATGGTAGAGTCCACCCGCGGTGAGGCAGGGACACTGGGCTACGAGTGGTTCCTGAGTGCGGATGGGACCGTATGTCATCTCAACGAGCGGTATGCCGACTCCGCCGCGGCGATGGTTCACCTTGGCACCTTCGGCGCCAAGTTCGTCGAGCGCTTCCTTGAGTGTTTCGAGCCGACCGGTCTCCATGTGTATGGCGAACCAAGCGACGAGGTGCGAGCAGTTCTCGACGGTTTTGGCCCGGTGTACCTCGGGACCTTCGGTGGCTTCAGTCGCTAGAGGATATGGTAAAGACAACGGATGGACCGAATGAGGAGTACGAGAATGAATGATCAAACATCACCAGATCTCGCTGCCGAAAGGGCAGCCCTTCGTGCGCGCCTTGAAGGGGTGGTCGCAGCGGAAGAGGCGTTCAACGTGCCGGAAGCTCTGACCTACTGGGCTGAGGACGGGATCGTGCAACCGGCCGGTTCACCACAGATCGAGGGCAAGGACGCGATTCGCCAACTATACAGCCAGTATTTCGAGAGTGGATTGGTGCGGAAATTTTCCGGCTCGTCTTCGCATTTGGAGCTGTCGGCGGGAGGCGACCTCGCCTACGAGTATGGCGTTAATCGCATGGTTTTGGCCGGAGAGGACGGGGACCTTCTAGATGTGGGCAAGTATCTGGCGATATGGAAGAAGATCGATGGTGAGTGGATGGTTGCAGCGTTGAGCTTTACGAGTGACGCTGCGGAGCCCAGCCCGATCTCCAGTTGACTCAGTGTCAGGCATCTAATGGATCCAGCCGTTCGGCCCGTTCATCAAGATTCAAGGTTGAAGGCATTTAAAGAGTAGGGCACACATCGCCTCCACTGAAAAACCGTTTCCTGAAAAAATTTGGTGGCGCTGCCCTCAGTTTACCGGTGGTGTGAGCCGCCCCTCCCGTACCCACACGTCCTCTCCCACCGTCACCGTAGCGTCCGTGAAGAAGTTCCAGCGAACGTAGCCCCCGGTCACGGTCCCTCCCAATTCCGAGTTGTCCCCCAACGAGAGCCGCACTACGCCGGCGCCGTAACCGTAATAGGGCACCCACGGACGGCGCTCCGGGACAGCCAACAAGGGGTTAAACCCCAACGCAAACTCTCGAAAGCGTCGGCCGGCCGTGCCCGCCGCGTCCATTTCGGCGAGTGCGGCGTCCAGGCCGGATTCAGCCTCGACGTCCACCACCACGCCGTTCTCGATCGTGAGGGTTAGGCCGCTCACGGGCCGGTCACTCCACTGTGAGGGCGGAAACACGAGCGTTCCCTGAACCGTCTCCTCAAGCGGCGCGACGCGTATGGCGCCGGCTGGCAGCTCGATCTCACGGTCGATGAGGATAAGACCGCGGTCGGTTCGGGCGGCCGAGGCGTCGCCGTCCTGTTGGTTCACTGGACGGTCACCGATGCTGAAGCGCAGGTCCGTTCCGGCCGCGGTGGTCACGCGCACTTCGCCGCTACGCATTGCCCGCTCGAAGCGTCTCTGGATGCGGCCTAGAGCTGTGTAGTCCGTCTCCAAGAGAGCCCGCTGGTACGTTGCATCGACCACATTGAGTGGCGGTAGGGGCTGCCCGGGCACAGGGTAGACGCTGCCATTTTCCAGCCAATGGAAGTGGATTGTGCGTCCCTGCCCCTCATGGAGAAGGTCCTGCATGGCCATGTAAGCTGCGTCGTTCGTCGAAGCTCCGGGTAGCATCACGGCCGCGTCCACGTCGCGGAACATGCGGCGGTAGCTTTCGCGGGCGTCCCGGCTACTGCGCGCCAGGGCTTCTTGGTCTAGGGAGGTCGGAAGGGGAGTCGCCAACACATCGATGACACCAAGGTCGGTGCCGCCCGCTTCGGTGATCGCGTAGCGAAGATGCGGGATCAGCGCATCGAACATGCCTGGATGGGCGACCAGCAGGACGCGGGCTCCCGGCTCCAACGCCAGCCGCTCCAGAATCTTTCCGGCCACAGCCGGCCAGTCGAGGTCGAGCCGCGCGGTGGTCTGCGCTTCCGAGGCCCACGGGGTCATCAGGATCGTGGCGGCCAGTAGCAGTTTTCGGGTCATTCTACTTTGTATTCCCCCGCCGTCTCAAAAACGATTCTTGAAATGCCATCTCTGATTCTTTCAACAGTAGACCAGAATCCCCTATACCCAAAGTTCCCTTCTTCATCGAATAGTTCATATATGCCATCAACAATCACCAAATCCGGGCCTATTACTTTGTATGACAGTCGAACGTTATTCATGGTAGCTTCAGAACTACGCTCCTCCTCTGAGGCAAACCGAGCTACGAACTCGGCCCGGATGGCATCCTTTCCTCTTATGGGTTCTGAAACATCATGCAGGATGCGGACTGCATCTTCGGTATAAAGGTCTGAGAGCCTCTCGGGATCTCCAGTAGCCCATCCGGCGGTGAACTCCGCCATTCCAGCATCCAGAGCTTCTACTATTTCAGCGTCGGTAAGCATTTCCGTTGATGTGGCGCTTCCATCGTTCTCTGGAGAACAAGCAGCCATAACGAATAGCGTGATAAATGCGAAACTATATTTCATTGACTTTCCCTTCTCAGTATGGTTGCGACTCAAGCTACTGCACTAGCGAATATGCGATGCGCTTCTCCGGAGCCGCCAGCAGGGGGTGGTACGGGTGAGACTCGGCACATATCGCCGTCACTCAAACACCGTTTTCTAACAAGCGACTGTTGGCGTCCGGTGAGGTACCCCCGTCTACGTTGCGTCCGTGAAGAAGTTCCAGCGAACGTAACCCCCGGTCACGGTCCCTCCCAATTCCGAGTTGCCCCCCAACGAGAGCCGCACTACGCCGGCGCCATAACAAGAAAAACGGGCCGCCCCCTGAATGGGAGCAGCCCGCCTCTGTTAGGGAAAAACCCTGCTCTACGAGACCGGAACTACGTTCTCTGCAGCAGGACCCTTTTCTCCTTCGACCATATCAAACTCCACTGTCGCGCCCTCAGCCAGGGTCCTAAAACCATCCGACTGAATCGCGCTGTGGTGGCAGAAGCAATCTTTGCTCCCATCCTCAGGTGTAATGAATCCGAAACCTTTCTGGTCATTGAACCACTTCACTGTGCCTCTCATACGTATCATCTACTCCGTTTGGTGTTACGAGTGTCGGAGTGTCCCGGATGATCCGTACCCACCGACTACAATTAATGAATTCAAGCAAATGCTTGAGTGGCAAGCCTCGCAAGGAAACCGGGGTTAGTCAATAAGGAGCGCTGGGCTATACAACACTGTCTTACGCGTCCGGTGTGGTGCTCCCGTCTACGTTGCGTTCCTGTGGGGTGAGGGGGCAGAATGAGGGGAGGGAAGGGCATCCTAAGAAGAGTTGGAACTCAATAACATCTCCCCGTAGCAGGTAGCAGGGGGTCTATAAAGCCTGGAGCCTTGTTGCAAAAGTGACAGTCGACCTGATCGCTTTCCAGGCAAAGGAGCTAATTATGCAAAACGCGCGCTCTATCCTTTCGATTACCAGCTTCTTGCTGGTCTCTTCTGGGTCATTCCCGGTCGCGGGTCTACAGCAGACGAGCAACCTCCTTGGCATGGATACTTATCTGGAAATGGAATCGTCCGGGAGCCCTCAGATCTCTCCCAACGGAGGCCACATCCTGTTTACTCGTGGTAGCGTAGACAAGATGAACGACCGGAATCAGAGCAACCTGATGATCATGGATCTGGAGACGGAGAGGATAAGGGAGCTGACAACAGGAAGTTTCACTGTGTCGTCTCCCATCTGGTCCCCGGATGCAAGCAGGATCGCTTTTTTCTCTGATAAGAGCGGGACCAATCAGATTCACATGATGTGGCTCGACACCCGCGCTACGGTTCAGCTCACAAACCTTGATCGCTCGCCGAGTGGAATCCGGTGGTCTCCAGACGGGACGAGGATCTCCTTCACGGTTTTCATTCCTGATACAGGCTCACCATTACCTATAACGCTCCCTGCGTTTCCCACGGGGGCCCAGCTTGCGGGGCCTGCGGTGGTAGAGGACCGAATTTCTTGGAGGAGCGACGGGCGCGGGTATAACCGCAAGGGCAACCAGCAGATCTTCATTATCGATTCCGAACTTGGGGGCACGCCCCGCCAGATCACCTCCGGGGACGAATCCCACAGCAATCCCAGATGGTCGCCCGACGGTACAAGACTCTATTTCGGAGGAGATCTTGATCCAGAGGAAGGTTATGTCCGCAGCAACTCTGAGATTCACTCCATTGATCTTGCAACGCTTGAGATCACAACCCTGACGGACCGCCTGGGCCCCGACTCTGGACCACTCATTTCGCCTGAGGGAACCCAGATCGCCTACACCGGATACGACCAGAACGAGAACTACAGCAATCTGTCAAATCTCTACCTGATGGACAGTGATGGAGGCAATAAGCGCCAACTCACCCGGGACCTACCGAACTCTCCAGGAAATATCATGTGGGCCCATGATGGCTCCGGGCTTTTCTACACAATGGGTGAAGAAGGGTCTTCGAACCTCTATTTTATCTCAATAACTGGTGCGATCAGGAAAATTACGCACGGTGTCCACTACATCTCCGGCATCTCCATTGCGGACAATGGACGTGTCGCAGCAACGAACTCGACCTTCTACAGGCCGAGTTACTTGGTGACATTCGATCTCGATCGACCGGACGATATCACAACCCTCGTTGACTTTAATGACGATGTTCTGGAGGGTGTGAAGCTCGGTGAGGTTGAGGAGATCTGGACGGAGTCCTCGGATGGCCTCCAGGTACAGGGATGGCTCATGAAGCCTGCCAATTTCGAACCGGGAAGGAAGTATCCGATGCTACTTTGGATTCATGGTGGGCCGGTCTCCATGTATAGCGTCCGCTGGAACTGGAACTGGCAAAACTTCGCGGCGGACGGATATGCAGTACTCTGGATGAACCCGAGAGGAAGCACAGGATATGGCCAGGATTTCGTTAACGGGATCAACTACCTGTATCCTGGCAAGGACTTTGACGATCTGATGGCGGGGGTGGACGCCGCGATTGATCGTGGGTTCATCGATGAGGACAACCTCTTTGTCACCGGCAGCAGTGGAGGTGGTGTGCTCACCGCATGGATCGTTGGTCATACTGACCGGTTCAGGGCGGCAGTTTCGCAACGCCCGGTTATCAACTGGCACTCCTTCGTCGGTACGACTGACGGAGCCGGATGGTATCGGCGGTTCGAGTCGATGCCGTGGGAAGATCCAGTAGAGTACGCCATGCGTTCACCCCTTCACTACGTCGGGAACGTCACCACACCTACCATGCTGTTATCTGGTGAAGCGGACTTGAGGACGCCCATCGGTCAGGCCGAAGAATTTTACCGGGCACTTAAAGTGCTCAACAAGGAGACGCTCCACGTGAAGCTCCCGGACGAGTATCACGGGACGCGCAGTATCTCGCATAGATTGATGATCCAATTGTACCTCAAGGCATGGTTCGACAAGTACCGTGATGGGCCTATCACTTGACGAGGCGACTCACCCCCAGTAATGCCAGTACCGAGAACATTCATAGAGAGGTACCCGACATGACAAAACAGACCACCCGTCGCGAGATGCTCAAAGAAAGCATCGCTCTTGCTGGATTGGGCGTCCTCGGCCTACCGGAATGGGCATTTCCGGTCCTCGCCCAAGAACAGACCCTGGTACCTTTTACCGACCTGCCCGAGACCCTCACGCTGGAGCGGACACCGGATCGGCGGATCATCGACATCCGAACGATCAACGGGGTGTTTACCCCGAGTGACCAGTTCTTCACAACGCAGCATTACGGGCACCCTGAGATCGACACGGCGACGTACCGACTGCGAGTGTCTGGACTCGTGGATCGGCCATTGGCTCTCTCGCTCGCTGACCTTCAAGCGATGCCGAGTCGCGAGCTGGTCTTTGGGTTCGAGTGCTCGGGGAACCGCGGCCCGGTGAATGGTCTTTCGAGCAACGGTCTCTGGCAGGGCGTCCCGTTGCGTGCGGTCTTGGAGCGAGCCGGGGTGCAGCCCGAGGCCCGTGAGTTCGTTCTGTTTGGTGCCGACCATGGTGAAGAGGAGGTGGAGTTCCGGGGAAGAACGTACCCGGTGGATCAGAACTACGGCCGGAGTCTCCAACGAGACGAGGCACTGTCAGACGAGCCGCTGCTGGCATACTCACTGAACAACGAGCCGCTCACCACGCATCAGGGGCGTCCCCTCCGGCTGCTGGTCCCTGGGTGGTACGGTGCACCAAATGTGAAGTGGCTCTCCGAGATCCACGTCCAGGAAGATCAGTACCTCGGGAAGTACCAGGCTCGCTGGTACCGGACCTTGAGGGGCGAGATGGTCAACGGCGAGATGAAGTGGAAAGAGACGGCAATCACTAAGATGCGGCTGAAGTCGTTCATCGCACGGGTAACCACCGACGGTAGCCGGCACAACGTGTTCGGTGTGGTGCTGAACGACGGTACGCCCATCCGGTCGGTCGAGGTGAGGGTAGACAACGGCCCGTGGCAGCCGGCGACGCTCGACCCGGAAACAGCGAGTGAGAAGTACGGATGGAAGTTCTTCAACTACACTTGGGACAATGCTACCCCGGGTGAGCACACCGTGACTTCGCGGGCGACCGACGCGAACGGCGACGTGCAGCCGACTGCCGAGGAACTGGGGGTAAAGCAAACCTTCCTCGAACACAACGCGCAGGTGCCGCGGACCCTTATCATTTCGTAATCAGGCATTTAGCTTTCCTGCCTTGTAAAGGCCAGGCACGGGATGATCTATGAATGAAAAGGACAGAAGGTATACAGGGATTGGTTCCGCACTTGGTATGATTTTCGGAATAGTTTTCGGTCAGGCAATCTTTGGTAATGTTGGCGTTGGTCTTGCGCTTGGTATGGTTTTCGGAGCTGTGATCGGTGTGGCCATTAGCCGCGCTTCCGCTTCTGGATAGCCGGGTCTCTATCTGAACAGCGTCACCCCCAGTACCCCACACTCTCCCTATTTTACCGCACCCACCGCTGGACTATACAACACTGTTTTGCGCGTCCGGTGTGGTGATCCCAGCGGGAGTTTCGGTGTGGAATGCTCTGCCACCCGTGGATCTTGATCGTCTTGAATTGAATCTTGGCTGCAAGCCATAACTATTTGGAGCTGAGACCGTGTCCAAGGCATGTGGCAGCTTTGTGATTCTCAGCCCTTAAGGCTCCTAATGCCATTACTGCTAATATAGTTAACCACAACCAACCTAATTCATCAGATATAGCAGTGACGATTATTGCTGCTGCCCACATAATTGACTGTGAAATCATAATTTTTGACATAACATTTTCCCCTCATCTAATGTGTAAAATGCTGTACATAGATGCTACGAAGCCTGAGGTCTATCATCTTGAAAGATGTCTTCTATCCCCAACTCAAAAAGCCGGGCAGCTTTGAAGGCTAGTTTCAAACTGGGATCGAATTTTCCTGTTTCAATGGCGTTAACGGTCTGTCGAGAAACCTGTAGCTCATCGGCCAACTGAGCTTGAGTCCAATCCTGTTCCGCACGAAGTACCTTAAAACGATTTTTCATCTGTACTTCCTAGCACCGGCGTAGTTCGCGGCCACGAAAGTCAGAGCCATCAACGAGTTGAGGTGTCCAATCTCCGGCTGAAAAGAAATAAGTTTTTGGGATGCCAGCAGTGTATAGCTAATCCCACACACTAATCCCACACCTAGTGTGATAGATGCGGCATTAAGAAAGATTTTTTGACCCAGTTCGTCCAACGCTTGTACGTATCGTTTAATCTGTAAAATCATTCTATAGCCAATTCCTAGATTGACCAGAATTGCAAGAATCGTTGGCAAAGTAGCGTAATCCCATATCAATCCGGGCCCCAAACCTGCGAACGCAGTGGTCGCTAACCAAGTAGCGGTCCAGCGGAGCAGGTGAAGAGAGCTTTTAGCGATCCTTGTGGGGTAATTATTGGAATCTGCCTTCAGTTTATCCATGTGTTTAACTTTTTTGTTGTAATGTAAAGTAAACTTGACGTATAGTAGTGCTTACAATTCATAGAGTCAAGTAAACTTAACATAATGATTAGTAAGCATGACTTTTAGAGAGAGGCCGAGATTGGTCGCAACGATTTCTCCCTAATTCAAGTATATCCTATTAGAGAGGACACACTTTTTTACTAAATGAAGGGAGGTCTAATGGAATGGGCACTTCTCATTCCGATCTTGGGAATCGGAATGCCAATATGGATTGTTTGGATCGTTCATCACTATGAGAACCAAGCTAAGGAACAGTTTCATACAACCCTGCAGAAGTTGATTGAAAGTGGGCAAGAATTATCTCCAGAATTACTGAAAGGCGTTCCGGGGTATAAAGGTGAAAAGGAGAAAAGGCAAAATGATGTTCGCACTGGATTCATTCTAATCGGGCTAGGGATCGGAATCGCTTTATTAGGCGACGTTGGATTAGGACTGCAGGTGGTCTTTGGGGCCGGACTGTTAGTGCTCTCCATTGGTGTTGGAATTCTTGCATATGGCATTTACAGTAAGAACAAGAAAGGTGACGATCTTTCTTAATGGAAACGGATGAAGAGTTGGTTAAGAGAACCCTTGGTGGGGAGGCCGACTGTTATGGGGTTCTTGTTCAAAGACATGCTGACTATTTGTTCGGGCTGGGTATGCGTTTAACTGCGGGCAATAGAGAATTTGCCGAAGATATTTCTCAGCAGAGTTTTCTAAGAGTTTACAAGTATCTGAAGAGTTTCAATCCGCAGAAGAAATTCAAACAGTGGCTCACTGGTATCGCAGTTAACTGTTATAAGGATCTCAGTCACAAAGAGAGTCAGTATCTGTCTCTAGAAGTGATTGATGAGCCAAGTTACACACCCGATTTCGGAGGTAATACAGGATTCTTTGAACTCATTAAACCTCTCGCTGAAGATGAAAGGACCATATTCACACTGCGGTATGTTTATGAGTACCAGATCGACGAAATAGCGGAGGTTGTGGGCTTGAAATCGGGCACCGTAAAATCAAAGATAAGTCGGGCGCTGGAGAAATTAAGATGAACCGATTAGAGGCTGTCATAGAGAAAGAAAAGGAGATTTCTTACTCTCAAAGAGATAAAGACTTATTTAGTTCTCATATACTGATTTTGATACACCAAGAGCAAGGATCTAAGAAGTTTAAAAGAAAATTATGCCTCGCTCTTTTCTTGGGCATAGGAAGCTCGAGTCTCTTGTTCTCTCGGATAAGCGAAATCACTAACGATTTTACAGTCTGGTTAAGCGATGCAATTACGGGTGACGTTCTTACAATCACTAACGATTTTACAGTCTGGTTAAGCGATGCAATCACGGGCGACGTTCTTACAACTGTAGTCTTCAGCTATGGGCTATTGTTTGCCCTGCTCGCCTTACTCAAAAAGCCAGACTTCATCTTCGACTAGATTCTGGAAGAGGTGTTTAGCTAAAGAATGGAGATCAGAAAAGCGGCTAGAGTTACTTGCCTCACTCTCCTCACCTGCCTTTGTACCTTACCGTCGTCCGCACAGCAATTGCAGGACACCCGAGACGTCGTGCTCAAACTATTCTTGGATTGTCAGGGAGCAGGGTGCGAGGACCTGGATTTTTTTCGGAGTGAAGTTCCAGTCGTCAACTGGGTTCGGGACAGAGAAGATTCTGATCTCCATGTCCTAGTCACAGATCAACCTACAGGCGGTGGTGGACGGTTCTTTACGCTGGCGTTTATCGGCCGAGGTGAATTCGAGGGTGAAGACCAAGAACTGAGTATTAGTACCGTGGCAGACGCTACGGATGACGAGCAGCGGACAGCGATCCTTGGTCGACTCAAACTTGGACTTGTTCAGTATCTTGTGGGCACACCTGCTGCTGACCAGATCGAGGTGGTTTTGGGGACGCAGGGGGTTGGGGCGGAAATAGCAGAGCAGGGAGGGCGGGCTATCCCCGGGGAGGATCAGGTTGCTTCTCCAGGGGATGATCCCTGGAATTTCTGGGTTTTCCGTCTGGGTGGAAATGGTATCCTTAATGGTGAATCAAGGATCAAGGGTTCGAATCTGATTGCTAATCTGAGCGCGAACCGTACAACCGACGCCTGGAAATTTGACATCTCAGGTTTATTCAGAAGAAGCAGGTCAGAGTTCACTGTTAATCCAGACTTGCCGCAGGTTGTCTCGGTTATTGAGGACTGGAGGCTCTCCTCCATCCTCGTCAGGAGTTTGACACCCAAGTGGTCCCTAGGAGTACGGACTATTTCTGGTCGGTCCACAAGACTTAACGAAGATTTTCAGTGGAGTATCTCACCGGGGATTGAGTACAACCTTGTACCCTACTCTGAGTCGACTCGGCGGCTGTTCACACTTCAGGCGCTGCTCAATGTCCGACATTGGGATTATACGGAGGAGACAGTTTACTTCGAGACTGAGGAAACCCGGTTGGCGGCATCGCTCACCGCAGCGGTAAACCAGGTACAACCTTGGGGTCGTATGCAACTCTCCCTCACCGGCTCGCAGTACCTGCACGACGCTGACCTATACAGGGTTTCCCTAAACGGTTCAGTATCATTTCGACTTTTCCGTGGTTTCTCAGTCAATGTGGGCGGCTTCTACGCCCGGGTTCGTGACCAACTCTTTCTACCAACGGGTGGCGCGAGTCAGGAAGATGTTCTGCTCCGTCAACGCCAACTTCAGACCAACTTCAACTATGCTACAGTTGTTGGGTTTTCATACCAATTCGGGTCCATCTTCAATAATGTGGTAAACCCTCGGTTCGGTGGAGGAGGAGGGGATCGGATAGAGATCAATATCGGCGGAGATTAAGAGGCCAACTGGCTGGGAATTCAAAGCTTTGACTAGCCAGCTCCCTCTATTTCACCGCACCCACCGCTAGACTATACAACACTGTTTTGTGCGTCCGGTGTGGTGCAGGGGAAGAATTGGGGCATGAGGAAAATCTACTATTCACCCTCGCGCTGATAGCGGTCGGGTGTGCTGACTCGATCCCACGGAGAACCTCGAACATCCGGATGATAATCAATAGATCATTCCTCGCTTGAAAATCTGCGCCAGCCTATCGACCTGGATAATCCAGCCAGCCTGCTGAGCGCCTTTACATCGGAAAACCTTTGTCTTTTTCTACACTCAAGTTGCACCCGGCCCTTATTAGAGGTGTCGACAAACTGGGCTTTCAGCATCCATCCCCAATTCAATCGAAAGCAATTCCTCCTGCCCTCGAAGGCCGGGACCTCCTTGCTTGCGCCGTCACGGGCAGCGGCAAGACCGCAGCTTTCCTTTTGCCCATACTTCACCAGTTGGTGGACCAACCACGTGGAACAACCCGCGCTTTAGTCCTGGCCCCTACTCGAGAGCTTGCCTGCCAGATCCGCGACGATCTCAATGCGTTAGCCCAGTTCACTGGGCTCAAGTCAGTTGTGGTGCACGGTGGTGTAGCTATGGGCCCTCAGAAGACCGCATTTCAGAGAGGTACGGACGTCATCATCGCCACTCCAGGGCGACTTCTTGATCATTTTCAGTACCACTATGCGGCTCTGTCTGGATTGGAATATCTGGTACTAGACGAGGCCGATCGGATGCTGGATATGGGCTTCTTGCCGGACATCCGGCGCGTTCTCAAGCACGTGCCCAAGCCGAAGCAGATTTTCTTTTTCAGTGCCACCATGCCGGCTCCGATCGAGAGATTGACCAAAGAAATCCTCAAGAAACCTGTAAGGATCACACTACAGCGGAAAGCCGCTCCGGCTGAAGGTGTATCCCACGCTGCGTACCCGGTGCCCGCCAAACAGAGAGGTGCTCTACTCGTGGAGCTTTTAAGGCGTGGACACATCAACGACGCACTGGTCTTCACCCGCACCAAGCACAGAGCGAACCGCTTGACCAGGATGTTGAACCACAACGGCATTTACTCTGAGCGGATCCACGGCAACCGCTCCCAGCCACAGCGAACCAAAGCCTTGGCCGGCTTCAAGTCTGGGAAATTCCGAGTTCTCGTGGCCACAGACATCGCTGCACGCGGCATCGACATCGAGGCTCTTGGACACGTGGTAAACTTCGATGTGCCTGCAGCTCCGGAGGACTATATCCATCGAGTCGGGCGTACGGCCCGGGCCGAGGCCACGGGTGAAGCACTGACCCTAGTCATGCCAGAGAGCGAGCGCGACCTGAAAGGTATCGAGCGCGCCTTGGGATTAACCATTCCAAGAATTCGTCTGGAGGGTTTCGCCTACGATGTCGGCCCTGGTGCGCCGCCATCTGAGAACGCCAAGAGATCGACCGCAAAATCTCGCAACGGAAGCGCTGAGAGTAAGAATCGCCCTCGACGACGACGGTATGGGAAACGCTAGACCTAGTGGCCCGGCCGGCGACAAAGGCAGTATTTTCTCATCCGATGAGTGCTGTATGTTGAATAGACACTTCTGAAAGAGGAGAGGCCACGCTAGAGAATAATTGTTAACAGAGAACCTCCAGCATCTGGGTGATAATCAATTGAATAATATTTCACGAAGGACTTTTCTAAGCGCCGCGGGACTGACCATCGCTAGTGCCGCCTTCGCGCCGATAACATACAGTGCTGAAATGAGCCACCGCGCTCGGATTGAGGCTGCCTTGGCGAACCTCCCGACTGACCGCACCCCGCTGAGCTTTTGGTGGCACTGGGCAAACCAAGATCGTTCGCCGAGACGTCTGGCAGAATTGGCAGTTCGCCTTCAGCAGCGGCTTGATATGGACTTCATCAAGTTCTCACCGTACGGGCTGTATTCTGTTGTGGATTGGGGTGTGCAACTAAATGTCCGAGGGGGACCTGATACACCAATCCTTGCGGAAAGCCCAATTCAAAAGCCCGACGACTGGCTAAAGATCATGCCGGTCCGAAGCGACGCTGGTGAGTATCTGATTGTACTCGAAGCTCAGCGTATTGCCCTTGAAATGCTTAACGGTGACGTGCCATTTGTGCAGACGGTATTTTCACCACTAACCTCGGCGTCGAAGATCGCGGGACCTGGCAAGCTGACGCAGTATATGCAGGACTCCCCAAGACAAGTACATGCCGCCCTCGAAGCTATTACCGAAACTAGCCGAAGCTTTGTCGAACGGGTCGTCTCTGGTGGGGCAGACGGTGTCTTTTTCGCCAATCAATGGGCGGGTGTCGACCTTCTACCGCCGGATCTCTACAACGAGTTTTCCAAACCGTATGACTTGCAGATGCTCGAACCGCTAAAAGGCAAGACCTGGTTCAATATCTACCACCTGCATGCACACGACATAAACTTCGACGGTGTTCTCGACTACCCGGTAGAGGCTTTCAACTGGCATGATCGAGACTATGGCCCATCCATCGCAGAAATGCGAATGCGCACCGACAAGTGCCTCATTGGTGGGATTACACCGAGCGCAGGCGGTCCATTGGTAGCGGGTTCGACATCCGATGTTGATCGTGAAGTTATGGACGCGATCCAGCAATCTGGTGGAACCGGGTTCATCCTGGGACCGGGCGAAGTCGTAGATCCGTCATCGAAACCAGAGAACGTTGATCAAATACTCAAGAGCGTTCTATCAGCAGCTCATAACTAGGATCAGTATGAATCCGATAGGCTTCTTAAGAGGCAAGCTCACGCTGGAAAAACTCGTTCGTGATGCTCCCATTCCATTTGTTATTATTGGAATAGCTATTGGGATGGTACTGATGGTGATCCTCTTCCAATACTATGAAGAGGTGATTAAGTCATGGGCTGGGTACTCTCAGCTCGCTTTTCCGTTGTTAGCGGTTTACATGACTTTCGCCTGGATCCTTGGGCGCGTTTTCCGGCGCAAGCTGTCTGAAATGCTAGGAGAATAAGACGGCTTCTCTTCAACCTCATTTTGAATTTCCTGTGAACTCCTAGTGTATCTACCAGCACCGTTTTGCTCGGTCCGGTGTGGTGCCCCGGCCATGTTGCGGTCCTGCGGTTAGAGCAAGTAGACTCCCCCTCTGTTTCACTGCTCCAAAGAAGGTCAGATATGGAAACGAAGAAGCTGGTGACGGGAATCGTTGTTGGCGGGATCACCATGTTCGTCGTCGGCTATCTAGTTTTTGACATGGCGATGGCTGGCTTCTACGAAACCAATGGCGGTGCGTTTTTTGGTGTAGCTCGCGAGGCAACTCTCTGGTGGGCAATCGCTCTAGGCACCGCTTCTCTGGCTACGCTGGTCACGCTCTGCATCGGGTGGTCGGGGGCCAAGAATGCCGCACAGGGCTTCAAGATCGGAGGGATGGTCGGTTTTCTTGTTTGGTTCGGTGTAGACTTGATATATCATGGCCAATTCACCATCGCGACGAACATTCTCCCACTAGTGGATGGCTTGCTGGAGATCGTTCGCACCGGAATCGCTGGGGCGGTCATCGCCACCGTTTTGGGAGGATCCAAGGAAGCCTGAAGCAGTCCCAGTTGTAGCTTTACCACCTCTACCGGCACTGTTTTGCAGGTCCGGTGTGGTGCGAGTCGGCACACATCACCATCCCGGAAACAATAGATGTACGGTTTACCGTAACAACTTCTGTTTCTTTAGTCGTGTACGGTCGAATCCTTCAACAAACTCGTAGATCCGAGATCCGGCGATGGGTCAGGGTTTTCAGGTGCTATCTCGGGTGAAGCATCCAGGGCTCTCGCCACCTCAGCCGCGTGCGTCGCCTTATGGGCAACCGGGCCAGGGTCAGTGCGTCCAGCGATCATGTTCACTACCTCGTCGGGAACTTCGCCACTTAGAATCTTTCCTGCAGCTTCAATTTGTGCTTCCTCGTTCCCCCCCCCGATTGCCATCGGCCCGACACCCGTTAAGAGCCAGTGACCATTTACACCAAGTACGCGTGGTAATTGCACCAGCGTCGCTGCCGTGGGTGCCGTACGTCCAGACTCCCAGTCGCTGATCCTCGATCCGGCTCCCAGACCTAGCAGGTCAGCAAGCGCGGCCTGTGTTATGCCTGCTCGCTGTCTTGCCATACCGAGACGGGTTGCGAGTGTTGACTCAATCATCACCAAAGTCCTTAAGTAAGGCCTGCTCAGGCTGATTATATTTAGTTCTAGCAAGCTTGTATACTTTAATACACGATGAATAAGGGTCCGTGGGCCTTCTAAGTAGGATGAGATCACAACTAGCCCCCAAGCCCCCGAAGCTCAGCTAACAACACTGTTTTATGCTTCCGGTGTGGTGTTCCTGTCTACGTTGCGGTTTTGTGGGGTGCGGCGCAAAACACTGCCCCCCCGGAGGACATCAACCAAGGATCCCGTGAAAAAGTTACGTCCATCGGTTGCGTTCGTGCTTTTGGCAGCAGGCCTCGTGGTGTGACTGGCGCGGCTCCCGCCGGGATACCGGAGGCATTCCGGTCATGGAAAGCCCAAGCGACGCCTTCGCTCGACACCAGTTGTTCTTAAGGCTAGCGCGGTAGTCTCGGCACTGTAAGAGGAGCGGACTCCAACACCCCGGACTCTCTCATGAAAAGCCTGGCTCCTAGAGCACCTACTAACCCCTCATAACCCTCTCATGTAGGGTCTCGACAGTTCTCCAGGCAGCCTGGATTGCACCTTCAAGCCAAGCTGGTCGCGTTCCGGTACCCGCTGAGCCCAAGTATATGCGGCCGTCGGGCTTGCTGAGTTGTTCACGGAGTGTGAGGCGAGGAGTGCTACCGTATGCTCCAAGGCTGTAGGGGACTTTCTCCCACCATACAGAGTACGCAGCTTCAAATTCATCTCGCATCTGTGGGTGGACCTTGCTAGCCTGCGTTAGCACATGATCTAGCCGGCCCTGTAATGACTTCTCCGACAGACCGGCTTGGTTGCCTCCACCATAGTAACCCAGCAGCACGCCTTTTTCTGAAAAATAGTCGTTCGATGGATACGAAAATTCACCGAGTTGTAGGCTTCTGCTCCACAGGTGGCCCCCAAAAATTCCATCATCCTCTTCCCAAAAGCGTCTCTTCATCTGCAATCCCATCTTCGCGGATGAGCTGTGGCGGGTTTGGTCGACGGCGGTTGCCATGTCAGAAGAAAGATTGACATCGATCTCTTTGAGTATGGACATGGGCAGGCAGCATACGCAGTAGTCTGCAGTCTCCCTGTACTCCTCCCCAGTACTCGTATCGCGGTATGTAACTTCCACTGCGTCCTCAGTCTGATGCACTGATTGCACTTCAGCTCTGAGCCTGATGCGTTCACCGATCACTCTCTGGAAGGCCAGGGGAATCTGCATCATTCCTCCGATCGGCTGAAACACCGGATCTGGCCCCCCAGTGCCTACATAGAGCGACCGTACCCTGGAACCGAATCTCGATTTCAGGAGAGCGCTAAGATCGTATCGTTCTTCTGATCCTCGAGAAGTAGGGGGCCGATACCCGTAGTCTTCGCTATCGAGATATCCTGCTCTCACTAGGAATTGAATCAGGAGTTCTTGGTCTTCTTCTGTGAGAGCCACGTCGATTTGGCCTTGATCTGCTGCTTTGGCCAATAGTTCCGTCGTCGAACCCCAGAGGTCCGCCTTGACGTCCCTGAGGCGAACGCGCTGGCCAGATAAGGGGCCAATTTCGGCGTTCTCCTCATAGGAGTAGTTATCATCGCTCCAGTTCACGAAGAGCTCGAGGGGCACCCCCAGCTCTTTGCAATACCCTAGAACCGCCTGGTCACGGTTCGGGATCCGCCATGCTCCTGCATTGAAATATTGACCTTCATCGAAATCACAGACTTGAGTCTCGCCTCCGATTTCCGTGTGCTGTGAGCCACGCCGGACGCTCCAGCAGAGACCTCCGACCCAGTCGCGTGCTTCAAGAACCTGGTAGTTATAGCCGAGCTTCCCGAGTTCGTAACCGACCGTGAGTCCTGAGAGTCCGCCCCCCAGTACGATAACCCGGGTAGCTGGCTGCATACCGCTCAACATGGGCCGAGAAGGTGACTCGGGACCCATTAGATCCCAGGCGTCCATAGCGCCGATCACAAGTGATGAACCGCCGAGTGCGCCGAACCGTTTCAGGACCTGGCGACGAGTCACGGAGTCAGTGTTCATAGAATTTCTTGGGCAAAGGAAACTATGTCATTCTGATTCCTTGAATATCTCCTTACCCTTCGTCTACTGTTCTTTGAGATATCCACAACCAAAATCCAGTGATTTCTTGACAAGATCTTCTCGCAACAAAGGTGTGGAGATTGCCGTCGTAACCCAAGGGGGAGGTAGATGATTTCACGATCTTCAACTCTAATTCATTGGATTGGTTTTCTGGCAACATGCTTCATGTTGGTTGCAGCACTCTTAGACCAAAGTAGAGATGAATTCCTAATACATTTCATAGCTTCTATGATTCCCAATACGTCTTGTTGGGCAGTAGCCTGTCTTCTTGGTGGTTCTAGAAATTTTCTTCCTTTCTTGGATAGGGACAGAAGCACTAGACGGCAGGGCACACCTTAACCCCGTATCACATCTATTTCAGAGGAGAAATGATGGCCGAATTGACGGATCAAGATAGAGATGAAATTCGAGAGGTAGTCGAGCAAAAGTGGGTTGCTGCAGGACTCGCCCGAGACTGGGGAGCGTCTATGGCCCTATGCTCAGAAGATTTTGTATACATGCCTCAGGACAATCCGGTTCTTCACGGTAAAGCAGAGGCCCAGGAATGGCTCGATGGGTTCCCGGATCTCAAGACATTCAGCCAAGAACTTGTGGATATCTCGGGAGACACCGAGTTGGTGGTGGCACGATGCACTTTTGAAGTCGGCTTCGAAGCTGATGGACAGGAAGTATCAGGAGTTGGTAAGGGTCTGGCCGTGATGTCGAGGCAGAGTGGGGAGTGGCTCATGTCCGCTGTTTGTTTCAATTGGGATGTTCCTCTGTTCCCGGCCGAGTAGTTACTGAGACTATGGACTGCGCTTAGAGTTCTCACTTAAGAAGCCCTTTGATCACGCGACTCAACAACCAAACTGATAGGGCTCCAAGTAAGAACAAGAAAACTATTTCCACGAGAGAGAATCCCTGTTCGGAATACTCCATAGGTATACGATTGGCTTGGATGAGGGTTATTGGCAGCAATGCCACCAGCCTAACCTCCTATTGAAGGAATTCTTGGTGCACTTTCCAAAAATCTAGTGGCACCCCTCCTTGTTACTTCTTCCTTTTAGCATCCATCGAAGAAGACCCCAGCAGACTAAGATGATCCCGAAGCTTCTCAGTTCGCTATTACTTACGAGCAAACCAACACCTACCCAGAACGGAAGCCAAGCACTACCGAATGCGGCTCGCAAGCTTATCACTTAATGGTTCTCCGTTATAACCGAGGGCGCTTGACCTTATTCAGCGCCTCTATCCCCGCTCTACCGCGGAGGCTACTGAGTCCCAGTTATATGTGTATTGAATACGACGACTTATCTCGTTGATCACAGTTGATCCCTGGTCGGCATTGGTCATGATGACAAGGCCGTAACCCTTCACCTTGTGTGCAAGCACTAGGGCCCTGAATCCCCAATTACTTCCACCATGACTGAAGTACCAGCCTTCGCCGATCTTGCTCATAGTAAAACCGACTGCGAAGGGCCCCACACCGACCGGACTCAACATCTCTTGGATCATAGACTGAGAAAGCACACGATTCGACTCCCCGCGAGCAGAGTGCTGCACTTCGATCATAAAACGAGCTAGATCGGTGGGAGTCGTCCAAAGGCCCGCGGCTGCGTGCTCAGGGTATACATGCCACTTTGGACCGCGGGACTCACCGTTGTTGTCATGTGCTCGGGCAGCATTGTTGTTGTGTTCCGGAGAGATTGGTTGAGCATAAGAGCTGCGCGTCATGCCAATCGGGGCGAGCACCCCTTCCTGCAGTACATCCACAAATGGACGTCTACGGACATCCGAGAGAGCAAGCTCCATGACTGTGACGCCGCCACCCGAATACTCATAGAATGTCATTGGCTCGCGTTCCATGAACACTCTACCGACGTTCGAAAGCTCGTGGCCTTCTAAGATTTGTACGGTCGTCGGAAGCGGTCGCGCTGGATCATATCCTGGGAACCCAAAGCCGTCTCCTAGGCCTGAGGTGTGACTGGTGAGCGTGCGTGGTGTTACAGGTCGGTTTCTGGTGAATTCTCTACCATCAAGAGTCCATGAATCCAGAATGTCGTTGATATCATCATCTAGGCTAAACAAGCCATCCTGTACTGCTCTGAGTACACCCATCGCTGCAACTGGTTTACTGATAGAGGCTGCTTGGAACATCGTTTCGATGTCGACGACTTGACCTGTCTCGACATCAGCCACCCCATAGGCTTTCGCCCAGTGGATCTTGAAATCCTTAATGACTGCAATACTGACTCCGGGAACTCCAAACTCTTCCATGAGTTCAGTGACCGTGGGCGTTCCGAGTCCGTCCTCACCGGGTTGGGTCTGAGTTTGCTCTATAGCAGCTTGGGCAGAGACCGCTGAAATTTGTGCTTCGAGTGGAGTTTCTAGACACAGCAACAAGCTCACGCCCACACTGATAATGACGTTTAGCTTGCCCATGTTCTTGTCAGCTCTCCAATGCTGTGACATCGCTCAGGAGTGTGAAGCCCATCTCCTCGTCCATCATCATCTCAACGTAATCAATCCAAATCCGGGTTGGATACCCACGGCTGGGGTTGAAGTCTACTTGTACCTCGTGCGCGTCTCGGTCGTACGCATCCTGCACAAGATCGAAAAGGCCATCGATTGTCCTGAAGAACTCGGGGTCATGCGCTACCTCCGATGCGAGTTCGGTGACACCGCTTATGACTCCACCCTTAACGGTTACCCGAACATCGGCCCCAGGCCAGCAGAAGCAGTTTTTTACAACGTCGAACGTGTAGTCCGTTAGGCGTTGGGCTTCCCACAGTGCTCGGTACTCAGCCAGGTCGTTTTCAGGCGTAGTCGGGCTTGCACATGCACTGAGCAGTACCAGAGCTGTTAGTCGAACTCGAATCACTTGCTTGACGAGGCTAGGTCCTTACTTGGACCGATGTGCTTCCAGCTCTATTTCGATCATAAGCTCGGGTAGGGCGAGGCCTTTGACTTCGAGCCAGCTTCCGGTTGGAAACTGCTTCGTGTAAATCGAGTTCCGATAGGAAGAGACCTCGAGAAATCTCGCCATGTCAGTCGTAAAAATGTTCTCGGCAACCACGTCGTCGAAGGTATAGCCGTAGTGCTGCAGAACCTTGTCCAAATCGGCGTAAGCGTTCTTCATCTGCTGCTCGAGATCGCCGACGGCGGTCGGGGTTCCGGTGTCGTCCATACTCACGGCGCCAGAGATCTTGATGTCGTCACCGATCTTCACGGCATGTGAGTAACCGAAGGCCCTTTCGGTCTCCGGCCGCAGAAGAAAGTACTCCGGCACTTCCGCCTCGACGGCTTGGTTGGCGGGTGTGGTGTCAGCGCAGCCGGAGAGGAAAGCTGCGCTGAGAAGTACGAGGGCGAGTTGCGATTCTGCCGTCATTGTCTTTCTCCTCGGACTTATTTCAGTTCGGCTCTTAGAAAGCTTTACGAAGCGCACGTCAGTAGGGGTAACCCAAAAGCCTTGGCATTCCGGGCTTCCAGTCCGGTAGCTCAGCCCAGGTATCACGATTTGGCATCATCACCATCGGTAGACTCTGGGCATCGAGTACAGTGCCTTCCGGGATGACATCGTTTATGTCGAGCAAAAAGGCCGTCAGCGAATAGACTTCATCATGGGTGAGACTTCCTTCGCGATTGAGAGGCATGGCACGGTTGATATAATCCCATACAGTCGTCGCGTATGGCGCTCGGATCGGCAGGACTCGCCCATATGACCAAGGGTTGGCATCTGAGCCCCTTGAGGACTTTACCAACCTAGGAGCGCGACCCTCTGTTCCGTCTGCTCCGTGGCATCTCGCACACTTCCGCCTATAGGTTAGCGCGCCTTCCTCGGCGGTTCCGCTCCCCGCCGGGAGCTCCATTCCCGTAGGACTTATGGAGATATCCCAGGCGAGGACTTCATCTGCGCTCGGGGTCCTTCCTAGCCCAAACGTGGGCGACTGCGCTAGCGCGGCCGCCGGCCCGAGGAGGATCAGGACCGGGAGAAGCTTAAGCGAGTCCATTTGTAACGCTCCCGTTGCTTTGGATTCTCCAGGGCTGAATGGAATTATCCAGGCCGCCCTTTCGCTGAGCTCGCGTCGGCTGGACTTGGCCCAGCTCGTCCGTGCAGCGCGACATGAGCATTGCCTCTGATCCGTCCCAAGTCCAGTTGAAGCTGAACGCGGTGTGCGCCATGCGCTGCGGCGTCCCACGGAAGTCGGCGTCCATCCAGTTTTCGCCACCGTCGGTGGATACTTCCACCCTGCTGACCACCCCGCCACCGGACCAGGCCAAGCCCCTGACCTCGTAAAATCCAGCGCCGGGCAGATCGAGTCCCCCGGACGGCCACGTGATGACCGACTTCGGTCCGACCTGATAACTCAGGGCGGCCTGGTCGGGGTCCTGACGAAGATGCCCGTAGTCGTTGTAGGTCATGTAGAACCGGTCGACCACCTTGATTCGACTCAGCCACTTCACGTGGAGGATGCCTTCAAAGCCGGGAACCACGATCCGCAGCGGGAAGCCTTGCTGGGGGCGTAGGGGTTCGCCGTTCATGGCGTAGGCCACGATGATGTCGTCCATCGCCTTCGCCATCGGAAGGCTCGACGCCCCTCTTACATTCTCCACCCCTTCCGCCACGATCCAGGTCCCGTCGGCTTGTACGCCCGCCTCTTCGAGGAGCGTACTCAGGAGGACGCCGGTCCATTCGGCGCAGCTGGTCATCCCGTGCGATTCGATGAGTCTCCCGCGCCGGGGACTCGAGCCGTTCCCCGCGCACTCGATGAAGTGAAGGCGGGTCACGGAAGGAAAACGCTTCAACTCATCCATGGTGAAGATCAGCTCACGGTCCACCAAGCCGTGGATCATGAGGCGATGCTTCGCGGGATCGATGGTCGGAACGATTGAGCCACGTGTGGTCCCGAAATAGAAGAGTGAAGACGGTGTGATCGCCCCCACCTGCTCCTCGAGCGGAGTCCCTATGTGAAAGACGAGATCGAAGTCGTCGGGCGATGGCCTGCCGTTGACCGGCTCCCGTACCGACGTCACGTGCTGGGAGCGCTCTCCATAGGCGACCAGTTCGTCACTCGACCAGTCCTGGACCTCTTGTGAGGGAACTTCTTGCGACTGTTCCTCGATAGACTGTGCCGATGCTGTTGCTTTGCGGATCACAGGCTCTGCCGCGCCCAGCGTAACACCACCCGCTAATGCGGCGCCGCGTTTGAGGAAGTCCCTGCGATTAGGTCGCTTCACACCCATGGGTCTCTCCTTCACAGATGAGGTTACCCGAAAATCGTTTCCCGTGCTTCGAAAGTATACGCCAAGGATCGTTAAACCAAGAACTCTGATTGAGGGTTCAATTCAAGAGGTTTCCTTCAGGTTGTTAGGTTTCCGACTGAGTTGCGGGTCTCGGGGTGTATCGATGCAAACTTAGGGCATGAAACGCTGATTATGATCGCGGCTCTGCTTCAGTTGTTGTTGCGCATGATTTCTTCGGCCTCGAATTGAAAACACTGAGGTCCGGAATCGTGGGCCCACAGATTCCTTTCAGAGTTGCTTGAAGTCTCACCAGACACCTGCTCGAAGTTTGCACACAGCTGGTAGTGGATACTGTCTACGGCCTGATAGCCGTACGTCTCTGAGTTCGCAGGATCAGCGATTTTGATCCTCACTCCGGGCTCTGCCGTCAGCTCGTCCAGCGATACGGGTAAACGGGAATGCCGTGTCCAGTACAGATCTGTCGCAGCCACTATCCCCCTTAGGTCCTCTACCCGTCGATCGTCAACCCGACGTGCTCGTTCCTCCATTGGTGATCCGAGGATGGAGAGGCCGACCCCCACCGCCGCGATGACCGTTATCACCGAAGCTCCAAACAACACAGATCCAGACGAGAGTTTCATTCAGCGACCTCCTCCTTACGGAGGTCTTGCAGGAAGTATCTGAATATGGATCCAACGATGGCGCCAACCGTTAGGACTCTCAGAACGAAGCGAGTTGTGATCTCACCGCTGAGGAGGTTGTAGACAATGCCCGTCATGGTACCGATCAGGATGCTTGCTGCCACGAACAGTGTGAGATAAGTCAGCCACCGGCGCACTTTCGAGAGTCGACGCCGCGGATCCTGTCTAATGGCGCGCTCGTTTGTCCGTGAGACAAAAACAAAGATGGGGAACGCCACAACAAGTAAGGAGATCGCCCACCGGATCGCCTCTCGTCTGGCCTCTAATGCGAATGCTGGATCTACAGAGGGGTCCGGGAAAGCTTGATCGATAAATTGGAAGAGCAGGCTGCCTAGATTGAACGCGCTGACATACAGCGTGCTGAAGAGAACCAGATAGACAAAGGCCTCGCGTGCGAAGAGGTACGGTTTGGGGCGCGGAACCGGAATTGGAAACCTGATGTCGGCGAATTCTCCTAGGGCGCTTCGAACTTGATCGCGCGGCCAGCCGGCCTCTAGGAGAGTCTCCTCAAGCTGCTCGCGTGGCAGGCCACGCTCCAGGCCCTCCTTCAGAAAATTCGTAAGCTCTTCGTTAATAGCCATCGGCTCTCCTTCCGGCACACTTGGGGACGCTGTCTTGAGTGTGCGATATGGAAGGTAACTTCAAAGGGTAGTCCGAAATTAGACAGGGGGAGTCCTTATCGAGAGTGGAAATTCAGTTCTCTGTTGTCCTGCTTTCCCCGTTGAGTTGCGGATTATTTGAGGTTAGAGGCATTCTTGGGGTATGGGATACCCGCAGTAGTTCACCTTCAGGGAGTTCGTTTTATGACAGACAGAATGAAACCCATCCTCGGTGTCATAGCGGTAAACCTAGCAATCTGGTATGCCCTCATGTTCTTGGCGGGTGACTGGTTAATGCAGTTGGGGTTCGCCGGTGATGGCAGCTTGGATGTGCTAGGTCCGGTCACTATACCAGTCTACGTCGTACTCCTGACACTTTTTTACGACACGGTTATTCAGATCACGGGTGCAAGCGCAATGACTGTGGCAATGGTCTTGGGTGTTTCAGAGATCATGGCCACTGAAGTACTCTTCGTCATGGTAGCAGGTACGGTCTTCACTACTGCTCTGATAACGGCTGGGTTGAACCTTCTCTTTTGGTGGGCGAGCGGGACTGTGTACGGCAAACTATCCGAATAGGCATCACATCTAGTTCTTATGTGAATACCGATACCCAAAGCCGCGGATGGTAGTGAAATTGATTGTGTTGCTGGGGTTTGCCGTATGTCTGCTTTGGGGTTCGTGGTGGTTAATGAAGCAGACCTTCTGGATAGTGTGATTGCGCCCAGCGTGTGACAGACTAATGAGGAGGCATGTTGGCGATTGAAATCAAAGAGGCACGCAGGGAGAGCTTGGTCTCCGGTCTTCAAGCCTTCTTTCTAGAGACTTTTGAGGAAGATCTTTCCGCGTTTCGGGCCGAACAGTTGCTTGGTTTTTTTCTCTCAGCGGTGGGTCCGGCGATTTATAATCAGGCGCTCGAAGATGCTCGGATTTTCATGCAAGAGAAGCTGGATGATCTGGATGCGGATGTGCATGAACCCGATGCTTTTATTCAGTAGACCCCAGTGCACTTAACCCGATATCGGCCACCATCTTTCAGCCATAGAGAGGCCAGAACCAGGGAATCAAGAGGGTACCTAAGACCCAGAATATGAGTGTGAGTGGTGTCCCCACACGAATGAAATCTTTGAACCGGTACTGGCCGGGTCCATAGATCATCGTGTTCGTTTGGTACCCAACGGGTGTCATAAAGCTCGATGACGCTGCAAACATGACTGCGAACATAAAGGTTCGCGGATTTGCGTCGATGGAATAGGCTGTCGTGATAGCGACCGGGATCAATAGCGCAACTGTCGCCTGGTTCGACATCACTGCCGTGAGCACCATGGTTACGCCAAAAAATGCTGCGACTAGCGCGACAGGTCCCATTGTCCCGAATACATCAATGATTCCCTCCGCCAACATGGCTGAAGTGCCGGTTTTTTCCATTGCGACGCTCAATGCAAGCATGCCCGCCAGTAGGAAAAGCACATTCCACTCGATGGCCGCATAAGCTTCTTCCATCGAAATACACCGGCTCAGCACTATCAGCAGAGCGCCCGTGGCCGCTGCACTCGCAATAGACAGCCACCCGAACGCTGCGCTTACCACGACTGAGACTATAATAACGAGGCCTTTAACAGCTTTAGCTCCGTCGAAACGAGGGATTCCGGCGCTGGACGCGAGCAAGAACACACGCTGCTGGATGAGATAAGCAATCCGGGAGTCCGGCACCTCGATCAGCAGCGTATCTCCCGACATCAACTTGGTGTTCTGTAACTCGCCATGTCTCAGCGCTCCGTGGTGGCGGATAGCAAGCACAGAGACTCCGTAGTTCTTCCGTGGATTCGACTCGACTAGGGAGCGTCCGGCAAGCGGTGAACTAGGACCGACTATCGCCTCAACGAGCTTACTGTCTTTGGATTCTAGGTCCTTGTCTCGCCACTTCATGTGCATTCCTAATGTTGCGTGCGCTCGCTCTTTTAGCTCATTGATTGTTCGGAGATCCCCCTTGATTCGAAGAAGATCGTGTTCGCGCAGTATGGTCTTAGGAGTCGGGCGAAGGGTGTCCTCACCCCTTATGATCTGGAGAACTTCGATGTCGAACTCTTCAAGGAGTGGAGCTGATGCGAGCGACTGGCCGACCAACGGGGATTCCTCATGCAACTGGAGTTCTGTCAGGTAGTCACCCAGACCGAAGGTTTGTGTGAGATCTCCTGCCGTTCGATGCTCTGGAATGATTTTTCTACCGACGGTCATCATGTAGATGACCCCTACGGCAAAGAAAATCAGGCCCAGCTTGCTGAATTCGAACATGCCGAACGGTTCAAGCCCCGCGGTTTGGGCCATTGAACTTGCCAGGATGTTGGTCGAGGTCCCGAGAACGGTGCACATACCCCCAAACATGGAAGCGAATGAGAGGGGCATCAGAAGTTTGGAGGGGCTGGTACTTACCCGCTGAGCAACCACCATGGTGACAGGGATCAGGATCGCCACTGTAGCCGTGTTATTCAGGAAGAACGAGAGTACGCCCACACCCAGCATCATCACTAACAGCATCAGCGTGGAACTACGTCGGGCCAGTCTGCGAAGTGCTCTACCTAGGAAGTTTACCGCACCAGCACGGAACAGTCCGGCACTGAGCACGAACATTGCTCCAACCGTGATGGTTGCAGGATTGGCGAAACCATTGAAGCCCTCGGCCGGTGTGAGAATCCCGGAGACGAGAAGCACGACCATCACCAAGACTGCCACGACATCTGTGGAGAATTTCTCAGTGACAAACAGCACTACTGCAACGAGTGTCAGGGCCAGTACAAACCCTATTTCCCACATCACTTGTTCCCCCTTTGCCTCATTCTAGAGTGGGCCAGTGAATTTGATGACTCTGCGGTGGGTCCGGGGCGAAGCCACGGGCCCGACCATAGGGCAATGGATGCTAACAAAAGCACCAAGGCAGCGATCAAGCTGGCTTCGGGTCCAAACCCTCCTCCACTCAGCCATTCTGGACCAACAGGGTGGCCTTCATAGTAAGGTGCGTCCACCAACTCCAATCCACTGACACGTACATCTGCTAGATAACCCAGGGTCCAGTTCCATCCTAGGTGCACGCCTGTAGCCCACCATAGGCTGAGTGTTTTGAGGTACACCACCCCGAGCAACACACCAGCCAGTGTGACATTGATGAGCGGCACCCATCCAGCGTCGGGGTTCGAGAGGTGAAGCGCTCCAAAAATTATGGCAGTTATGGTGATCGCGGCCCCAACACCCCAAGACTCGACTACCGCCTGAAAGGGGTAGCCCCTAACGAATGCCTCTTCTGATGCGGCTGGGATCGCGAAGAAAGCCAGAGCTGAAAATGCTCCTAGTAGCCACCCAGAAATAGTGCCGCTTTCAGAGGTCCACCTCACGCCTCCCAAAAGGAATATCGCGGTGATTACAGCCACCCCTATTCCAATCCCAAGGGCTACCCCCCGAATTGACTCCTTTATTGCGTCACTGGAAAAGTAGAAACCGAGTGCGGAAAAGCCCCGCTTATCACGAGTTAGCAGCCACCATCCTGCTAAAATAGAACCCAGCAAGATTCCCACTGATGAACCGAGATCAGTGGGGGTGCCAGATAAGTAGATATCAAGGAAGAGGACAGGAACGGCTATTGAGAGAGCGAGGATCAAGAAGAGGAAAAGCCGCCACCCAAGACGTAATCTGCCGTCGGGCCCGGCAAGAATACGCAACAGAACTGTCTTGGCTCTCATAGCTTACGTCTCATAATTACAGTTGCAGGACTTACTATAGCGGTTCAACCTTGCATGGTTCCCACGGGTTAGATACTCCCTATGGCCAACTACACGCGCCGCCGATTTCTTCAAACCGGGCTGCTAGCCACTATTTTGGGCATACGCCCGCGGCCTGCCTTCGCCCGACAGGGCCAGGTCCGTACGATTGCGGGGACCGGAGTTTCCGGATATGAACCGGAAGGCCAGCAGGGCCTACAGGGGTCTCAGACCCCTGTAAACAACCCATATGGTGTGGTCGTTGGCCCTGATGGTGCCCTATACTTCTGCGAGGTTGATACCGGACGAACTCGTAGGTTGGATCTAGGCACGGAACGCCTGACTACGATTGCCGGCAACGGCGAGAAAGCTTACACCGGAGATGGTGGGCCAGCGCTGAACGCCTCTTTCTCGGCTCCGCACGAGATCCGTTTCGATCCACACGGCAATCTATTTGTGGTTGAACGGGATGCGCATGTAGTCCGCAGGATTGATGCTCAAACTGGACTCGTGTCCACCGTAGCGGGTACGGGCGAGGCGGGTTTCTCAGGCGACGGTGGGCCGGCTGCCGAGGCACAGCTCCGACAACCGCACAGCATCGCTCTTGATGCTGAGGGTCACCTGCTTGTGTGCGACATCGGTAACGGGCGCGTTCGCGATGTAAATATGAATACCGGCACAATCTCGACGCTCTCTGGCACAGGAGAGCGAGGAACCACACCGGATGAGGCCCCGCTCGCGGGCACAACACTAAGAGGCCCCCGTTCCATTGATACCGATGATCAGGGCAACGCCTACCTCGTGCTACGCGAGGGAAACGCAGTGCTTCGGCTCGACCTAGGGGCGAGACGTCTTTACCGGATTGCTGGAACTGGCGAGAGAGGTTTTACGGGAGACGGAGGGCCAGCAATGACTGCGACCTTCAACGGACCTAAGGGCATCGCGTACTCGGTTGCCGATCACAGCCTGTATATAGTCGATACGGAGAACCATGTGATCCGTCGTATGAGCTTGGACACAGGGCTGATCGAGACGGTTCTCGGAACGGGCGAGAGGGGCGATGGCCCGGACGGGGATCCCCATCAGTGTCGGCTTGATCGTCCGCACGGTGTGTGCGTCCATGAGGGAGTCGTCTACGTAACAGACAGCGAAAGTCATCGGGTCCGGGCGCTCGATTTTACTGAAATGCCTAACTGACTTATATACAGGTAGTCGCGGTTAAGCTGTAGTTCAGTCACTCATAAACACGAGCGAGGGATCGTCATATGCTTCAGAAAGTACTTGGGTATGGAATGGTAGTTGTTTGTCTGGCCGCAACGTTTGCCCCGGATGCGTTTGAGTACTACGGACTGATTCTAGTGTTAGTTGGTCTCGTTGGTGGATTTATGGCTCCAATTGAAGATGTTGCAACTCGGGTAGCTTATTACGTACTCGCTGCGGCATTGCCGGGGATTGCAGATCAAATGGATCTAATTCCAGCGGTTGGGACTTACCTAAATGGTTTTTTAGATAATTTGGCCGTATTCCTCGCTGGTATCGCAATTGCGAGCGTTTTACACGCTACATACAACAACGTAATCGCAGCTGGAGACAACTAGACGCAAGAGTGGGTGACCTGGCTCTCTTTGTTTTTGACCTTTGATTTTACGGGAGCGCCTCGCTGACTTATATACAAGGGGTCGCGGTTAAGCTGTAGTTCAGTCATTTGTTGCGAAACATCAACGAGAGGTCGTCATATGAGTCAGAAAGTCTTGTGGTGGATATCAGTGGTTGCTGTACTCGCTGCAGTACTTCTTCCGGATATATTTGGGTACTACGCACTCACCTTAATGGTGCTTGGTCTCGTTAGCGGATTCATGTATCCGGTTGCAGATGTTACAACTCGGATAGCTTATTACGTACTGGCCGTCCTCCTGCCGGGGATTGCAGATGCTGGTGGGGAGAGGGCAGTTCCCAATGACGGAGCGTTGATGGACATTCCATATCTTGGTGGGATTCTGCATGGTTTTCTAACCAACATCGCCCTCGTCATCGCCGGTGTCGCAATCGCAAGTGTCCTGCTTGGTGTTTACAACGGCCTTACGGCAGCTGGAGACGACTAAGCACAGAAGTGAGTGACTTCACACTCTCCTAACGCAAAGATGTGCTAGGAAAGCCTTGTTCGCGGGCAATACTCGCGGGCAAGGCTTTCTTGGTATCTGAGCGGTAGTGTCGAGATTATTCCAAAAAAGTTGGAGTAGCTTCGCTAGCGGAATAAGTCCTTCGATAACATCCCGTGGACACCCTTCGTGCCATCGACCAGCTGGGTGATGTGTAGATTGAGTGCAACTGAGCATAGGATGTAGGCATCTCCTGGTTCCATGTCCTTATCCTCCACCAGAAACCTGACCATTTCACGTGTGGCCATCCGAGCCGCCTCATCAAGATCAGGATCTAGCCCCATAGATATGTAGTGCGTCGGTGTCTCAGCTCGAGGCCACTGGAGGGTGCGGTCTTTGTGTAGGATCACTTCGATTGTTCCGTATAGAGACGCTTCAATCGCGGTACCTGTCACTTCACCGTCACCCTGAGCCGCATGCCCGTCACCAATCGATAGCAGGGCTCCGTCTACGTGGATAGGCATAAAGAGTGTCGTGCCCTCGATCAAATCTTTGTTGTCTAAATTACCGACGTGATAGCCGGGGGCAGTACTGTTAATGCGCCCACGCAGTAGGGGAGGTGCCACCCCGATAGATCCGAAAAATGGGCGTGCAGGAATTTCTATTCCTTCCACACCCGTCATGGTTATGGTGCCATTGATGGTATCGATTTCGAAGGCGCGCAGCGCAGCCGAAGGAAAGTCCATCGGGAGCGTACCTCCACCAGGCAAGAATCCACTGACTCCGTAGTCTGCCAAGAATCCGATGTCGACGAGGCGAACTTCCAACACATCACCGGCCTCTGCGTTCTCGATGTACACCGGGCCATTCAGCGGGTGCGAGCCAACACGGACTGTCTCCTCTTCCTCAACATTGAGCATGGACGGCAGGAACCGATCCTCCGAGATCCCCGCTAATCGCAGACGTTGCAGCCCGCGAGCAAGCAGATTTTCGAAGTAGACACTATCTCCAGAGCGGATTGTTACCACAGGCTCGAGGGAGGCGTCGTAGAAGCCCCAGTGGATGTTCTCTGCCGAAAGTGGTAGCTGATGCGTGGCGTTCTGTTGCGCAACAAGTGCTTGAGTGGTCATGGCTGTTATAGCTAGCCCTATGACTATCGGGGCGGCAGGCATCCCCTGATTCCAAAATGAAGCTCGTTCATGTGTTCGTGTTATCACCGATTCCTCTTCCGTTGTCGTTCATCGTTATGTGGGCCATGTGATCAGATAACTGAACCGAGTGCTCTACCCTGAGCTAGCTTCCGCGTGGGAACAGTTTTTGGACAGGTTGGAATTCTTACATGGTTTTCCGAAGTAGAGTACCGCGGCGAGACCGTATCCTCACTATATTGCCTGTCCTTTCCGTAACTTATCCGGACTAGAATCATGCTAGGTACGCTCGCGTTGGTCGCTGCGATTCAGCTTTCTGCCCAGGTTCAAGAACTCGCTCCTGGTACGCAATACGATCCGTCGATCCCCACTCTTGAGGACGTCGTGGGTCACGACTTCAGAGAAGAAATCACTCCGCCGGATCAGGTCGTACGCTACTTCGAGGCGTTGGCAGATGCAGCACGAGATCGCACACAACTAATTCAGTATGCAGAGAGTTGGGAGGGACGACCACTCGTCATCCTGGTCATTGGGTCACGTGAGCGCATTGCCGCCCTAGATGACGTAAAGGCCGGGCTCGTGCGACTGGCTCAGCCTGACGGTCTCTCCGAAGCTGAAGCCGATGCGCTCATTGCCGATCTACCTGTGGTAACGGCGCTCATGCATGGCGTTCACGGTAATGAGATCAGCTCAAGCGGTGCAGCGATGGCGGAGGCGTACCACCTATTGGCCGCGCAGGGCGATCCAACAGTCGACATGATTCTTAATGAATCCCTAGTTTTGATCGACCCGGTGGAAAATCCCGACGGCCGGGCTCGTTTCGTCTTACAGAATACGATGGCAAGGGCGCGATGGCCGAACGAGGCAACGTACTCAGCAGAGCACGACGAGCCGTGGCCGGGTGGCCGGGTGAACCACTACCTCTTTGACCTAAATCGGGACCTCTTCATTCAGAGTCAGCCAGAGACCCAGGGCAAGGTCGACGTCTTTCTCGATTTCTGGCCGCATATCGTTGTTGATTTGCACGAGATGGGTGGAAACTCGACTTACTTCTTTCCACCAACGGCGCCACCTGCTAATCCCTGGTATGGCGAGCGCCAGATCGCGCTGATGGACGTCTTCGGACGTGCCAATGCCAGGATCTTTGACCAGCGCGGATTTGCGTATTTCAACCGGGACGTCTACGACCTCTTCTATCCTGGCTACGTTGACATGTGGCCTATGGGCCATGGTGCGCTGGGTATGACTTATGAGCAAGCCTCAGCGCGCGGGCAGGTAGTGCGAAGGTCAGACGGCGATCTACTGACATACGGAGATGGCGTTCTGCACCACTTCACAGCCGCGATCACATCGGCCGAGACATCAGCGAGGAACCGGGAGCGTATCCTCACCGACTATCTTGCCTTCCGACGGGAGGGTATAGATCTCGGACGAGCGGGACCGGCGGAATACGTACTCCACTCCGCGCATGACCCGGGGATGGCCAGAAGGCTAGCATTCATGCTTCTCGAGAATGGCATCGAGGTCCGCGAGGCGGACGGTCCCGTAACTATTGAGGACCGGCAACTACCACAGAGGGGCACCTTCATCGTGCCGATGGATCAGCCGGCACATCGCTTCGTTCGAAACCTGCTCGATCCCGACGTGCCGATGGACGAAGCGTTTGTCCAGAGGCAGATCGATCGACGCGCACGACGCGAGTCTGACGAGATCTACGATCTCACGGCCTGGAGTCAATCACTACTCTGGGACGTCGAGGTCTTAGTCGCTGATGACGTTACGGGAGCGGCCGGCGCCCTGGTCACTGAGACCAGCGCACTGACCAATACTGCCCTGCCCGAAGCCGGCGTAGGCTACCTGATGCCCTGGGGAACAAGTGCCGCAAGTGCAGTAGCAGAAGCTCTTCGTGACGGAATCAGAGTGCGCGCAGCCGGTGCTGAGTTCACGCTTGGCGGACGCGAATACACTGTTGGCACCGCAATCGTGCGGACAGCTGAGAACGATGCAAACCTTCAACAACGACTTGGTCGAATCGCTTCTGCTCATGGAGCAGAGGTCATCCCGATCGATGACTCCTATGTTGAAGAGGGTGCGTCGCTTGGAAGCAATAGCGTCCGTGCTCTGCGCTCTCCCCGCGTACTCCTCGTATACGATTCTCCTGGTCAGACAAATTCTGTTGGCTTCGCCCGATATGTCCTAGAGCAGCGTTATGCGCAGCCAACTGTAGCTGTACGTGCGTCGAGTCTCGGGCGGGCGAATCTCGCCGACTACGACGTCATTGTCTTTCCGAGCGGCAACTACTCAAATGCGGTGAACTCGGGGATGGTTGGGGAGCTGCGCAACTGGATGTCCAATGGTGGTACGATGATCACAATGGCAGCATCCACAGCGTGGGCGATTCGAGCTGAGCTACTTTCGACGACCGCCGAGCGCAGGGGAGGCAGGGCCGTAGGTGATGATCCTCCGAGTAGTGAGACGCCTGATCAACCGATTGAATATCTAGAGGAAATTGTGCCTGAGGATGAGGGTCCTGAGTCGGTTCCGGGTGCGATCCTGAGGACGCTCTTAGATACCGAACACTGGCTGTCTTCAGGGACTGATGGAGAAATCGGGGTACTGGTGCAAGGCAACCGTGTTTTCACACCGATGACACTCGACAACGGCACAAATGTAGGTCGTTACGGAGATCTCGATAATCTGGTGCTGAGTGGCATTGTGTGGGATGAGGCGCGCCCACAGCTCGCAAATAAGGCATTCCTGATGTACGAGTCGTATGGCACTGGCCAGATCGTTGCTTTTGCCGAGGATCCCAACTACCGGGCGTATACCGAAGCCACCGAGCTGCTCTTCATGAATGCCGTGCTTCTTGGTCCGGGGCGGTAGCGTCTAGGCGACCAGATGCCTTGGCATCAGTCGTAACGATCTATCATTCGGAATTCCCGACATAAAGACATGCTGATGGCCACTGTGCTCAAGCTCGATGAAATCAAGCGCCTAATAGATATCCCGCAGCTGATCCGGGAGATTGAAACCGGATTTGTTCTCTATTCGGAAGGTCGGGTTAAGGTTCCGCCGGTTGGATTTCTTCATTTTGATGACCCGCCAGGTGACGTTCACATCAAGTACGGATTTGTCTCCGGTGACGACTACTATGTCCTGAAGATGGCCTCAGGGTTCTACAAAAATCCGGAATTGGGGTTGCCGGTCAGTGACGGGCTGCTTCTGGTCTTCAGTCAGAAGACCGGAGGTCTCAAGCTCATTTTATTGGATAAATGTTGGCTCACTGATATGCGTACTGCGGCCGCTGGTGCAGTCGCAGCAAAGCACTTAGCTGCGGGGAACATCCATCACATTGGCATCGTCGGAACTGGCGTCCAAGCCAGGATGCAACTCGAAATGTTGCGTGATGTCATTGACTGTAGGAGCTGCTTCATCTGGGGTAGGGATTCGACCAAAGTGCAGCGTATGATTGAAGATCTTCAATCTCGAGAGCGAATTCGGACGTGGGGGCTGGAAATCAAGGCAGCAGAGGTACTCGATGATCTGGTTTCACAATGCGATCTTATAGTCACCACGACTTCTGCCAGGAATCCCTTAATTCGCGCTGATTTAGTGCAAGAAGGAACGCACATTACCGCGATGGGCTCAGATGATCACGGAAAGCAGGAACTCGAAGCTGAACTCTTGGCAAAGGCGGATCTAGTCGTCGCGGACAGCATTTCGCAATGTGTTGATCACGGCGAATGTTGTGCCGCGGTCCAAGGAGGACAGATTAGGGAAGACTCCATTCTGGAATTGGGGCAAGTGATTAAGAATCCCACAATTGGTCGGACAAGGGATGACCAAATCACAGTTGTGGATCTCACAGGGGTTGCGATCCAAGACATTCAGATTGCTAAGATAGTCGACCGTGCCCTCTCCTCGCCCGAGCGGGAAGCTGAACTGGCTTGATCGACTGTACCTCTGCAAGTTGGCGCAGATACAGGGATGGCCGTTTCGGGCAAAGCTCGTGTCGATCACCCTACTAGACCTCGGTGCAGGGGGACAATGATGTCGAAGGCCTATGATCGCGAACTCGGAATGGGCCGGGACATTACCCGCCGCGACTTCCTCAACGGGGTCGCTGTGACCGTTGGTGGGTCGATGCTGTCCCCGCAGAAACTCGATAAGTCTGCTGATCCCTGGTTCGGATATGGTAGTCCGCAGGAGGCGTATTATCCGCCAGCAGCGACAGGGATACGGGGCAGTCACACAGGTTCCTTCGAGGTCGCCCATGGCTTCCGTGACGGACGTACATGGGCTGGGGAGGACTCGGGCGAGCGCTATGACATGGTCGTTGTAGGTGGGGGGCTGAGTGGCTTGTCTGCTGGGTTCTTTTTCCACGATAACGCCGGGCCGGGATCTCGGGTCCTGATCCTCGATAACCACGACGATTTCGGAGGTCATGCCAAGCGGAACGAGTTTTCATACGGTGATCGCACTCTCTTACTGAATGGTGGCACTTCCAACCTTGAGGCTACTCATCACTACTCAACGGTCGCTCGCACCTTACTAGCCGCGGTTGGTCTGGATCTCGAACGAGCAGAGGCTGCTGACGCAACAAGTCGGAGCTTTTATAGATCGTTGGGTTTGACGGGAAGCACGTTCTTCAGCCAAGAAGTCTTCGGGGAAGATCGTCTCGTGACAGGGTCTGCGGGTGGGTTTGGTCCGAACGGCGACCGACAGGGATGGCTCGCTCAGACCCCGTTATCTGAGAATGTGCGGCGAGACATCGTGAGGCTTGAAGAGATCGGCGCCACGGTAGACGGATGGTCTGGTCTTTCTGATGGAGAGCGGAAGACGAGGCTCGCTAGGATGAGCTATGCAACTTTCCTCCTTGACCACGCTCGTGTCGGTCCGGGAGTCATTCCATTCTACGACGACAGACCGAAAGGCTTGTTCTGCGTTGGTATCGATGCGCTGCCGGCGCTCTATGCCTGGGCTATGGGTTATCCAGGATTTCAGCAACTCGATCTGCAGCCGTTGTCTCGGGTTGGACCGCTTACCCACATCGGTGGCGGCCAGCATGGGCGTGAACGACAGTTCAGTGGTGGTCCCACCATCGAGCTTCCCGATGGTAACGCGACACTCGCTCGCCTCCTTGTACGGGCTATGATCCCCGACGCGCTTCCGGGGTCGACGCTGGAGGACTCAATCATGGCTCACCTCGATTACTCGCGGCTTGATCGGGATGACTCATCTGTGCGCATCAGGCTCAATAGCACAGTAGTCCGGGTCCAACATCGTGGAAGTCCGGAGAATGCATCTGAAGTTGAGGTGACGTACGTGGGGCAGGATGGGACCGCGAAGACGGTTCGCGCGAACCACGTCGTAATGGCGTGCCACAATGACATGATACCTTACATCTGCCCTGAGATGTCACCAGAGCAAAAGTCAGCCCTCGGCTATGGTGAACGCATGCCCATCGTGTACACCAACGTTTTAATACGAAACTGGACAGCGTTCACAAATCTAGGTGTCAGGAGTGTGACTTGTCCCGGTATGTATCACTCGAATTTCAACCTCGGCCGTGCCCTAGAGATTGGAGACTACAACCCACCACGGTCGCCTGAAGACCCAATGGTTCTCCATATGACGCGCACACCCTGTGTGCCAGGTCTTCCCAAGAAGGAGCAACATCGACGCGGTCGCCGGGATCTTCAGGAGACTACCTTCGAGACCTTCGAGCACAATATCAGGGATCAGATCGGACGCGCGCTTTCCGGTGGAGGATTCGACCCTGCTCGGGACATCGCAGCGATCACCGTAAACCGCTGGCCTCATGGATATGCATATTCCTATGACACGCTGGATGACCCGATCGAATGGGCATTGTTCGAAGATGACGACCGGCCGTGCGTTATTGGCCGTCAACGTTTCGGTCGTATCTCGATCGCAAATTCGGATGCTGCTGCGACGCCCCACACAGATGCGGCAATCGACGAAGGCTATCGGGCTGTTGGCGAACAACTTTTGACGAGGAGCAGGGCTGGAGTCTCCGGATTAAAACCCTCAGGATGAGGGAAGGGCTGGAATTCGAACGTTGATTTACAATAGTTCGGGTACGACCAGGCTTGCTCTTCGGTATCCGTGATCGCATCGTCGCGATCCGTTTCACCCCACAATCTGGAGCCAGCTTTATGAGCCGTACTGCCATGCTCTTCGCAGCCGCGCTGCTTCTTGCTTTGCCCGTTCAACTTGATGGACAGTCATCGTGGAACGAATTAGTTGATCTGTTTGGTGAATGGCGCGAGTTCGAGCGTCCGGAGTTCATCGATGGGGTTCCTGACTACACCGCGAAAGCTATGGCTCGGCAACAACAGGAGCTCGGAGCGTGGAAAGAGCGACTGTGGGCATTCGATATAGAGAGTTGGTCGGCGGAACAGCAAATCGACTGGCATCTCGTCCGTGCGGAAATGAATGGGCTAGATTTTGATCATAAGATCCGAAGGCCATGGGCTCGTGATCCCGCATTCTATGCAACCATGTATCTGTCCGAGAGCGACGTGCCCGCACATGAGGGTCCGGTCGCTCATGGCTGGATTGATACATGGATCTACGAATACCCGCTTTCGATGGATGACGCGGCTGAGTTGGCACGACGCTTCGGTACGATACCAGGGTTACTCGAGCAAGCTCGGGAAAACCTAGCAGGGAGCAATGCACGTGATTTGTGGGAGGCGGGGATTCGCTCATTTCGTGGTCAGGCTGCGGACCTAAGAGCGTATGGTGAACAGGTTGCGGGGACGAGCGATGTGTTAGACCGCGCTCTGGCCAATGCGGCCGAGGCATCAGACGAATTCGCCGATTGGGTCGCGTCGGAACTTCCAGGAAAGACAGGCCGGTCTGGTGTGGGCAGCGATGCATACACGTGGTACATGCACAACGTCCACTTATCTCCATTTTCATGGGAAGAACAAGTCACCCTGATGAGGCGGGAACTTGCCCGCTCACACTCCTCGCTTCGACTAGAGGAGAACCGTAACCGGCATCTTCCTGAACTCGAACGCATTCAAGACCCGGCAGAGTACGATCGCCGACTCAACGAATCTGTAGATCTCTATATGGCGTTTCTTGAGCGGGAGGAAATCGAAACCATCGAAGACTGGACGGATGCTGCTTTACGCGCCGTCAACGGTTCTTTCACGCCTGCTGAACCCGCAGAGATTCGGAATTTCTTCCAGGAGGTCATCTATCGAGATCCGGATGCTTTTCGCCCTCATATGCACCACTGGATCGAACTCGCGCGCATGAGAGAAACCCCGCATCAGAGCCCCATTCGAGCGACCCCGTCTCTCTCGAATATCTATGACCATCGATCCGAGGGTCTCGCCACCGGTGTTGAAGAAATGTTCATGCACTTGGGTCTGCTGGATGAAAATTCACCCCGGGCTCGTGAATTAGTCTGGATCATGCTGGCTCAGAGAGCCGCTCGAGCAACATCGGGCTTGATGCTGCATGGCCACGAGTTCGTGATGGAAGAAGCTGTTGATTTTGCGGGTAAATGGACGCCACGCGGCTGGTTGCCAGATGGCGACCTAGTGCGTGGTGAGCAGCATCTTTACCTCCGCCAACCTGGCTACGGCACGAGCTATGTGGCAGGGAAAATTCAGATTGAACAATTGTTAGCAGAGGAAGCGCTCCAGAATGGAGAAGATTTTACAATCAAGCGCTTTTTTGATGATTTCTACTCTGCCGGTGTGATCCCAACTGTATTAGTGCATTGGGAGATGACCGGAGAGAAACACCCGATCCTCAATGTGGGTGATGTCCAAGAAGCACCCTGGCGATAGAGAGACCCTAGTTGCTCGGAAACGTAGTTATGTAAGAAGGGCCCATGAAAATATTTAAGCATCAACACTGGCATATTCTGGTATTGGGTGGATTGCTATTCTTTCTCTACGCTTACCTAGAAAGAGATCCGACTATTCTCAATGGCGAACTCTGGGGAATCAGTACTCTTGCCTGGGCCAATTTTGCGATTTGGGTGCCTGTCATTCATCAATGTTACGTGCTTGTTTGCTGGCGGTCTGAACTGCATTACCGAGGACTCTCAAAGCTGTTTGGAGAAAATGCCTTCAGCGTCTATAAGACAGGCTTCTCGATTCTTGGACTTTCTCGACCCGTACTGATTGTCCTGCTTGCGATCTCGAGCAGGATGACATTGAACCTCGACTCCACTTTCTCCTATCTGCTATCAGCAATATTCCTGATTCCAGCCGTTTATTTGTTCTATTCGGTAAAGAAATATTTCGGATTCGACCGGGCTTTCGGGATAGATCATTTTTGCCCGGAGGAATACAGGCTAAAACCGTTCGTAGCTCAGGGAATTTTCAAGTACACTCGAAACGGTATGTATACGTTTGGATTCTTCCTGGTTTGGGTTCCGGGATTCCTGCTCCAGTCAAAGGCAGCTCTATCGATAGCGTTATTCAGTCATCTCTATATCTGGGTGCACTACTATTTCACTGAGCGACCAGACATGAAGATTATTTATCGAGATGCATGAGAATCAGATTATTCGGCTGCATTTATTATGGTCTCCCGATCGTTTCAGCTGGTAACAGCGTTACGATCACCACTCGATCTTCATTCAGATAACGTTGTGCATCTTCTTGGATCGATTCGATGGTGACGGCATCGATGGTTGTTGTATCGAGCAGGAAACGGGGGTCCTGACCCGACGCCTTAGCCCCGATGAGTTGGGCTGCCCAATAGGGATTTAGCCGCACATTTGTCTCGCGTGTGCGTCGCTCTCCCTCGACCACTTTATCGACGTCCTCCTGGCTTGGTCCCTCGACCTGTAGTTTGCGGAGTTCCTCAAATACTACACCGCGCAACTCCTCGGAACGTAGTGGATCCGATCCGAATGCAACTGTAACGGTATAGCTCTCTTCTGGGATCTGCTCGTAGCCTCCAGTCACCCCCACACCGTAAGTGCCACCAAGATCCTCCCGCATCCGTTCTCTCAGTCGTATCTCTAGGGCCTGGGCCATCACGCGCATTCCCACGCGGTTTTGAGCCGTATAATCAAACGGGCCGCTGAAGGCCATGATCGTTTGGCTCTGTGGCTCGACTCCCGCACGCACGGTCTTCTGAATATGTGCGTCCGGTGGGTCGATATCTAAGTCCACATGACTATCTACTCTCTCTATTTTGGGTAGTGAACCCAAGTACTGTTCGGCTAGCGGACGCATGATGTCTAAGTCGATGGCTCCCACAAACACGAATGTGAAGTCGCTCGCATCGGCGAAACGCTCCCTGTAGAAATCGACCCCGGTTTCTAGGTCGATTTCGTCCAGAACGGCTAGTGAAAGTGGGCGGGATCTTGGATGTCCTTGGGCCATGGTCACGCTGAAGGTGTCTGCGAATGCCGCCATCGGGTTCGATCCGAGATTTTCCAGGACTGCCCGGCCCTGAGCTATGAATGCTTGGAAAGCCGTTTCATCTTGGCGTGGCGACGTGAAATAGAGCCAAACCAGCTGGAGCATCGTTTCAAGGTCCTCGGGAGATGCAGAGCCACTCATACCTTCGGTGTTCTGGCCAATGGATGGGGACACCTGGACCGCCTTGCCTGCAAGCGCCTTCTGGAGATCGATCGTTGAGAAAGCACCTACGCCACCTTGCTGGACCAGCCCCGCAGCCATCACTGCTGACTGATGATCCTCCAAGTTCGAATTGGACCAGCCACCGGGACTTGTCGCCTGCATGGCAATTTCATCTTCTTTGAAGTCCGTCGGTTTCAGCCAAACAGTGACCCCGTTCGATAGAGTCCAGACCGTCATGTTCAGTTCGTCGATCACACTTTCGGAAAGGATTGATCCGGGTTCAGGGGGTTCGGGCACCAGTGGCTCGTCGAGCGTGGTGTCCACATATGGTTCGATTTCCATGCTGGTCACGCCGGCAAAGACCTGCTCGAAGTCGGTCTGAGAAGGAGTGGTCAGTCCGGGCTTATCAATAGCGTTGGCAAGCACGACACGGTTGGCCTGGTCCAAGTTGGCTCGCGCCGCCTCGTTCACAAGATCCAAGTCGATGGTCTGCATCAGCGCCTGTGCGGCCATGTACTCAAATTCGATACCCGGAATGGCATTGCCCTGCAGGAAATGGTTGATGTACTCGCTGGCAAACTGAAGAGACTCCTGGTTCTCACGGTCGTTGAAAGTCAGCTCTAGTCCTCGAACCAGATCAAGTTTTTGACGCTCCAACTCACCATCTGTGAAGCCGTGACGAGCCGCTCGTTCCGCCTCGACGAAAAGAGCTTCGAGCCCCCGTGCATGTCCGTCTTCCTGAACCAATGCCAAGATCTGGAAGGCGCTCTTCGCACGGACGAACTCCCCCTGTCCGGAAAACGCAGCCACGAACGGTGGATCGGCCTGCTGCGTAAGCTCCTGAAGTCGGTTGTTCATCATGCTGCTCACGAGCACATCAACCAAGGCCTGGCGATAGCCCCCGACAGTCGTCACTTCCTGGGGGTCCTGCAACGCGAGAACTCCGACCTGGGAGCCCGTAGCTTCGGGGTCTGAGGCAATCGCATAATAGGTTTCGGCGTGATCGGGAACGTCAAAGTAGGGCCGTTCCAACGGCGTTTCCGGCACCGGCATCCGGTTGAAGTGTGTCTGGATCAGCTGCTCGATCTCCGCAGGATCAAAGTCACCGACCGCTACCACCGCCATGAGGTCGGCCCGGTACCACGTGTTGTAGAAACGGGTGAGCTCCTCGTGTGGGAAGTTCTGCAAGACCTCCACCTTCCCTATGGGGAGGCGTTCCGCGTAGCGCGAGTCGGTGAACATGATCGGGAACTGTTGATCCTGAATGCGTGCGCCGGCTCCACGCCCTAGACGCCATTCCTCGATGACTACACCCCGTTCCTTATCGATCTCTTCGGGCTCAAAACTCACCTGGTGGGCCCAGTCTTCGAGGATCTGGAATCCGGTGGCGACCGGCCCCGGATCCTCTGTCGGTACTTGGAGCATATAAACGGTCTCATCGAAGCTCGTATAGGCGTTGACCGAGGGTCCGAATGCCATGCCGATTGATTCGAGGTAATCGACGAGTTCCTGCTTCTCGAAGTTTTCAGTGCCATTGAATGCCATGTGCTCGACGAGGTGAGCAAGGCCGAGCTGTGTGTCGTCCTCCAGGACCGATCCGGCATTCACTACAAGCCGGAGTTCGGCCCGATTTTCAGGCTGGCTGTTTTGCCGGATGTAGTAGCGCAGCCCGTTCTCGAGTTCGCCCACAGTGACGTCTGGGTCCATCGGTAGTGGCGACCCCATGGGGATCTGAGCATTGGCACCCAAGGGCAGCAACAAGGCGAGTGCAAGCAGGGGCACGTCCACGGAACGGGATGGGAGCATGCAAATATCCGGTAGTTAGGGGCGAGGCAGGCGACAAGAGTGTTCTGATGCGGTCTAGGATGCGATCACCTGTGGTATCACGCCACCCGACACGGATCGCTCTAGTTGATCCATGCTATAGAAATTAAACTGCTTGAGTCATTTCATATTCTAGAGAGGAGTCTGACATGAAGTTTCTGGTTACATGGATAATCCCAGATGGAGAAGCTCGGCATGATACCTTGAAAATATTCAGTGATATGACGGCTGAGCAGGATCAGGAATTGATGGGAGATTCAGCCACACTTATCGGTCGGTGGCATGAGCCAGTTTCAGCCACGGGTGTAGCCATATTTGAGTCAGATAGTGCAGCTGCGGTTATGAACTATCTCCTAAATTGGAACCAGGTTTGCGATTGTGATGTGACACCAGTTCTGGATGACGAAGAAGCCCGGGCACTGGGCCGATCCCTGAGCTGATTAGGTTGTGAATTAGGTTACGCACAGGACACAAATCACCACACCATTCAAAGGTCAATTATGTCTCTACCAATGTTAGGAAAATATCTCTATACCGTTCCCTTTGTGTGGTTTGGGATCCAGCACTTTACAAATGCTGCTGCGCTGGCGGGTATGGTTCCGATCCCAGGTGGCTCTTTATGGGTTTATCTGACGGGCGTGTGCCTTTTGGCAGCGTCAGTAAGTGTCTACACAGGAAAACATACGGCTTTGGCGATGAAACTCCTTGGGCTGCTACTGCTGATTATCGTGGTCACTATACACGTGCCTGCGATCATGGGTGGTGGTGCCGCCTCATGGATGACTCCCATGGTTCATACTACGGGCTTGGCTGGTGGTGCTTTTGTATTGGCCGGGGTACACGAAGGGAGTTGATGGTTTCTGTCCCGGTTGATGAAAATGGCCAGGAGTCCTGATACGTCCACGAAGAGATTGATGAGGATTACCGGCCCAAGCTTGATCTTGGCTGCGTTCTTTGCAGTACTAGGGTTACCGGCATCGCCTCAATCCACGGAGGATCTGTCAGCGTTCATGCCACCACTTGGGTGGCGCTCGATTGGTCCAGACCGTGGTGGGCGCTCTATCGCTGTAGCCGGGCACAGCGAACGCCCCTTTGAGTACTATTTCGGGGCGACGGGCGGAGGGCTCTTCAAGACGACGGACGGCGGCTCGTCTTGGGTCCCGGTAACCGATGGTCAGATCGGAAGCGCCTCAGTCGGTGCGGTGACGGTCGCGGAGTCGGATCCAGATATCGTCTATATCGGGATGGGTGAAGTGCAGCTCCGCGCTAACGTGCTCCAAGGTGACGGGGTGTACCGTTCCGACGACGGTGGACACACCTGGCACCATCTTGGGCTGGAGGATACGCATGCGATTGGGCGTATTCGGGTGCACCCGACTGATCCGGAGCGGGCGTACGTTGCTGCACTCGGCCACCCGTTCGGGCCGAGTGCAGACCGTGGTGTATTCCGAACCACCGATGGCGGTGCGACCTGGGAGAAAATCCTCTTCCGTGATGATCGTACCGGTGCGGTCGATCTCGTTATGGATCCAGATGACCCCAACGTTCTATATGCGACTCTCTGGGAGGTATACCGGAAGCCCTGGCAACTCTGGAGCGGAGGATCTGGCTCAGGGATTTTCAAGACAACCGACGGTGGCGAGACTTGGTCCGAGTTGACCCATACACCTGGTTTCCCGTCTGGGGTGCTCGGGAAAATGACAGTCACTGTGTCCGGGGCGGACTCGGAAAGAGTGTGGGCGAATATCGAAGCGGAGGACGGCGGTCTTTATCTATCAGACGATGGAGGCATGTCATGGGCCCTTGTAAATGCGCATCGAGATATATGGCAGCGCGCCTTCTATTTCCAACGCATTCAGGCGGATCCGGTTGACCGAAATACCATATATATCCTGAACTTTAGGCTTATGAAGTCTACGGACTCGGGCCGCACACTTGAGAGTGTTCCGGAAACGCACGCCGATCATCATGATCTCTGGATTGACCCGATAAACCCAGATCGGATGATCGATGGCAACGACGGTGGTGGTGTCGTCTCAGTTAATGGGGGACAGACATGGACTGAGATGCAGTATCCGACGGCACAGATCTACCGCTTGGCGACAACGGCAGACTTTCCATACCACGCATGTGGCGCACAGCAGGATAACTCAACTGTTTGTGTATCATCGGATCCCGGTCATCTGAGTAACCCACGTGGAGTCAGCACTGAGTGGATGTACTCCGTCGGGGGCGGCGAGAGCGGCTACGTTGTCTCTCATCCTGCCGACCCGAACATTTTTTATGCCGGTGCAACGAATGCACTCACCCGTTACGACCGCGGTACGGGCATCGTCCGTGACATCCAGCCCTACCCCCGCATTGTTATGGGTGAGCCGGCACGAGATATGCCCGAACGTTGGAACTGGACGTATCCGATTGCGGTGTCGTTAGCCGAACCCGATGCGCTCTACGTAGGCTCGCAGCATCTGTGGAAATCCTCTGACGAGGGGACATCGTGGAAGAGGATTAGCCCCGACCTGACACGTGCTGACCCTGAGACCATGAATGATTCTGGTGGTCCTGTAGTGAAGGACCAGGACGGCCCTGAGATTTACGCGACGCTCTACTCGGTCACCCCGTCTCCTCATGATGCCGCTACGATCTGGACGGGGTCTGACGACGGCTTCGTGCACATCACAAGGGACTCTGGTGAGAACTGGAGCAACGTCACCCCTCCGGATATGGTTGCCCACACCCGCGTCATGACGATCGATGTCTCGCAGCACGATGCTGGAACCGCATATGTCGCGGGCATACGCTATGAGATGGATGATCGGTCTCCGTATGCCTGGAAGACCAATGATTACGGAGAAAATTGGACGAAGATCATCGATGGGATCGCACCAGACGACTTCGTGCGAGTGGTCCGTGAGGACCCCGATCGGTCAGGGCTGCTCTACGCGGGAACTGAGCATGGGGTCTACGTCTCGTTCGACGAAGGACGCAGCTGGGCCACTCTCTCTTACGATCTCCCTGACACCCCGGTCACTGGTCTCGCGGTTCAGGATCGTGATCTAGTGATCTCGACACACGGTCGGTCGTTCTGGGTTTTGGATGATATTGAGACACTCCGACAAGTTCGTGCAGATGTGGCGGGGTCTGATGCTCATATGTTTGCTCCGGCTGATGCAATCCGACGATCCGCCCCTGCCGTTCTGGACTACTATGTGAGCGGCTCCGACCGCGAAGTCCGTCTCGACGTGCTCGATGGGGAAGGAGAACTCGTGAGTACACTCTTTCAGGGCACACGCGATGAGGGGACCTACAGAGAAACCTGGGATCTGCGCTATCCGGGTGCCGTGACCTTTGAGGATATCGTGCTCGAAGGCGGAAACCCGGCAATCGGCCCGTGGTCTCCGCCAGGTCGCTATGAAGCCCGCCTCACGGTTGATGGCAACGTCGAAGGCGCTTCGTTTGATGTGAAACGTGACCCGCGGCTTACAGGGGTGACCGATGCTGATCTCATCGCGCAGTTCAATCTGGCACTTGCGATCCGGGATGCTGAGAGTAAGGCGAACGAAAACGTGCTATTGATCCGCGATGTTCGCACCCAAGTCCAGGCCAGTGTCATGCAAAGCGACGACCAGCAACTGAGAGAGCTAGCAGAACAATTCACGGGTGATATCAGTGAACTCGAGACCGAACTTTATCAGGTCAGAAACCAGAGTCCGAAGGATAAAATTGCGTTCCCGATCCGCTTGAATGACCGTCTTACTGGGCTACGCAATCGACTCGAACGGGGTGATGCAGCACCGACCGCTGCGTACCGCAGGGTATATGCAGAGCTTTCGGCCGAACTGGCTGAAACGATGCAGGCACTCGAAGTGCTATTCACAGAGGACCTTGCACGACTGAACACAGAGCTCAGCAGAGCGGGCCTTCCGCGAGTCGTTATTAGAGACCGACTTATCACCGAGTAAGCAACTCATCGAGAATCAATTGCAACGATTCATACAACTGGAAGGCACCTCTTCGGTCGCCGGAATACGGCCGATGTGCCGGAGCGCCTTCATCCTACTCATCGGCATCTCTTCCGCAGTGATCTTGCCTGGAAGCACAACTGCTCAACAGACGGGTCCGCCACCCCCGGAAATCAATACAGCTGAACCGAATACTATCCCGGAGATCGAACTCAATGCGATGCGGTTAACAGGTACCATAGATCTTGATGGTCGTATCCTGGAGGACTTCTGGTCTTCCGCAGTCCCGATCACTGATTTCACCCAACAGGAACCGGTCGAAGGCGGGGTGCCGTCGGAGGAGACCGAGATCCGCGTCCTCTTCGATGAGGACAACCTCTACATCGGTGTGATCATCTACGACGACCCCGAAGAGGTCTTAGCGTATCAGCGTGAGCGAGATGCTATGCTCAGTACGGATG